>Ga0265297_10000148_pt1 | contig 234065 bp, 211 predicted proteins | sample Munlanlwell13791_FD_192502 | JGI IMG/M metagenome (GOLD analysis project Ga0265297, IMG submission 192502) | Leachate microbial communities from a municipal landfill in Southern Ontario, Canada - Leachate well 137-91 | ecosystem: Engineered > Solid waste > Landfill > Unclassified | place...
TAGATAACCTTCGGCGAAATCCGCCGAAGCACCCGGCCTATTTAGCATTGAATGCGAAGGCGGAATTTACGTCGAGCGAATGCAGGAACTGACCGAGGCAAGAGATGAAAGGATATATGCACCCGTACAGAGGGGATTTATCAAGTAACGAGTTATTGATACAAAGGCCGAGGGAATTCCTGCAAATTCGCGAGACGTAAACCGCAGTGCACGGCGAAAAAATTCAGGCCGTGAACAGGACCCTGAAGTGCGGCAGGGACCGTAACTTCTATGGCCTGCACAAAATATTTTACGCTACCTTTCCTTTCCATACCCATCGATGGCGCTCTTGAGGAGGCGGCAATAGAGGTCGAACCCGACCGCGTGTATGTAGCCGTGCTGCTCTACGCCGAGCAGGTTCCCCGCCCCGCGTATCTCGAGGTCCTCCATGGCCAGCTTGAACCCGGAGCCGAGCTCCTGGAATTTCATGATAGCGTGGAGCCGTTTCTGCGACTCCTGGCTCAGGACGAACCTCTTCGGGATCAGGAGGTACGCGTACGCCTTGCGCGTGAACCGGCCTACCCTGCCCCGGAGCTGATAAAGGTCGGCCAGGCCGAAGGTATCGGCCCTGTTTATTATTATGGTATTGGCATTCGGTATGTCTATCCCGGACTCGATGATCGTCGTAGAGACGAGGCAGTCGATCCCGCCTTTTATGAACTTCAGCATCGTCTCCTCGAGAAGCCGTTCCGACATCTGGCCGTGCGCGACCACTATCTTCGCCTCCGGCACAAGCGCCTTCAGCGAGCGGGCGATCACCTCGATATCCTGGACCCTGTTATGGAGAAAGAAGACCTGCCCGCCCCGCCCTTTCTCGCGCATGACCGCCTCGCGTATGAGTTTCTCGTCGTAATGCGTCACTACCGTCTCGACCGGAAGACGCTCGGACGGCGGCGTATTTATTACGGATATATCCCTGCCGCCCATGAGCGCCAGGTAGAGCGTCCTGGGTATGGGCGTCGCGGTAAGGGTCAGTATGTCCACGGTCGCGCGGAGCTTCTTGAGGTGCTCCTTGTGACGCACGCCGAACCGCTGTTCCTCATCTATGATCACGAGGCCCAGGTCCTTGAAACGCATATCGCGGGAGAGCAGACGGTGGGTACCTATGATGATGTCCACGGCCCCGCTCGCGACTCCTTCGATTATACGTGACTGCTCGCCCGTCGTCCTGAACCGCGACAGCATCTCTACGTTCACGGGATACTTTTTCATACGGGAGGAGAAGGTATTGAAATGCTGTTCCGCGAGTATCGTGGTCGGCACGAGGATGGCGACCTGTTTATTGTTCATCACCGCCTTGAATGCCGACCGGAGGGCCACTTCCGTCTTCCCGTATCCGACATCGCCGCACAGGAGACGGTCCATCGGTTTCCGGGCCTCCATGTCCAGTTTCAATTCCGCGGTCGCGCGCGTCTGGTCGGGCGTCTCCTTATACGGGAACGCCGCCTCGAGCTCCTTCTGCCATTCGGTATCTTTCGAGAAGGCGAACCCCTGGCTGGCGGCGCGGCGCGCCTGCAGATCGAGGAGCTCTACGGCCACCTTCTCCACGCCCTTCCTGGCCCGCTCCTTGACGCGGGCCCATATCTTCGCACCGAGCTTATAGAGCTTGGGGGGTCTTCTTTCGAAACCGAGATATTTCTGTATCTTATGGAGGTCTGTGTGCGGGACGTAAAGCTTGTCGCCGTCGGCGTACTCTATGACGAAATGGTCTGTGTATCTCTTTTCGACCTTTACCTTCTCCACCCCCATGTAACGGCCTATGCCGTGGTCCACATGCACGACGTAGTCGCCCGATTCTATATCTACGAAGTTGTCTATCGGGGATTCACCGGAGGTGCCGCGGCGCCGGCCCTCTATCTTATGTTTGAATATGCCGCGTATGGGAAGGAGTATCGCGACGGAGTGGTCCTGTATGACCTCGTAGGTCAGCGGGTCGAGGCTGCGGATCTTTTTAACGCAGTTCCCTTCGAGCTCTATCCGGAGCGGATACTCGAAGGTGACGGGATAGACGGTGATCGTGTCTCCTACGGCGGCAAAGTCGCCTTCTTCGGCGACCCTCCTGCACGAACGATAGCCGTATTCGACGATATCCGAAAGCAATTTCTCGGTGTCGATCTCTTCGTTCAGGTAGATCTTTATGGAGTCGAACATGTGTCAGCTTTCAGCTATCAGCTGTCAGCTACATCTTTTTAGGGAGCGAGACGCCGAGGAGGCCCAGGCCGTTCGCGAGCACTATCCTGGCGCAATCGACCAGGACGAGCCGCGCCCTCGTCAATTCGAGATCGTCGCTGACAACCCTGTGCTTTGTGTAGAAGGAATGGAAGATAGCGGCAAGGTCCTGCAGGTATTGGAGCACTATATACGGGTCGAGAGAATCCGAGCTCAGGGCCACGATGAGAGGGAACCTGCGCATTATGCGCAGGAGCTCGAGCTCTTCCGCTTCTTTAAGCAGGGATGAATCATACTTCGCCGGCCCCCTTATCTTTTTACCGTAATCGAGGATCGACCATATCCTGGCATGAGCGTACTGGATATAATAGACGGGGTTCTCCATCGACTCTTTCTTGACCGACTCAAGGTCAAAGTCGAGATGGCTCGAGATCCTTCTCATCAGGAAACAGAACCTGGCTACATCCTTCCCGACCTCCTCCCTCACCTCGCGCAGGGTCACGAACTCGCCGGCCCTGGTGGACATAGAGACGACCTGGCCGTTCCTGAAGAGCGTGGCGAGCTGTACTATGAGCACGGAGAGAGAGCCGGCGTGGTAACCGAGCGCCGCGACCGCCGCCTTCATGCGCGGGATATATCCGTGGTGGTCGGGGCCCCATATGTCGACTATGCGTTTAAAACCCCTCCTGTATTTGTCTAGATGGTAGGCTATATCGGAGGTGAGATAGGTCATCTTGCCGTCGGACTTGAATACCACCCTGTCCTTATCGTCGCCGAACGCGCTCGACTTGAACCAGACGGCGCCTTCTTTTTCGTAAATATATCCCTTCTCCTTCAGTACGGCGATCACCCTGTCTATCTTGCCGGACTTACGCAATCTCCTCTGGCTGTACCATACGTCAAAATCGACTCCGAAGCTCTTCAGGTCATCCCTTATGTCGCGCATGATCCAGGCCAGCCCGAACTCCCTGAACGGGTCGAGCTTATTCTCTTTGATATATTTCCTGCCGAACTTCTTTTTGAGATCCTTCGCTATATCCATGACATAGGAGCCCTTGTACCCGTCCTGCGGGAAATCTTCCTTCACCCCGCAAAGCTCAAGGTACCGGACCCTGATGGAATTGCCCAGTATATCCATCTGGGTGCCTTCGTCATTTATATAATATTCCCTGGTGACTTTGTAGCCGGCGAATTCGAGTATATTGGCGAGGCTGTCCCCTATGGCTGCCTGGCGGGCATGCGCTATGGTGAGGGGGCCGGTGGGGTTGGCGCTCACGAATTCCACCTGCAGTTTCGTCTTCCTCCCCAGGGCCATACGCCCGAAATTGCCCTTCTTCCTCTTTATCTCAAGCAGTGACTTATACAGGTGGGCCCCGCTGAGAAAGAAATTGATGAACCCGGGCGGTTTTATCTCAACGCGGTCTATCTCGCCCTTTATATGGGAGGAGGCGAGATCTTCTTCGAATGACCTTTTGATATGTTCGGCGATAACGAGAGGGTTCTGGCCGGCGGCCTTGGATAACCTGAGGGCGATATTCGAAGCCAGGTCGCCGTGCGACCTCTCTTTCGGGATCTCCAGTTCGGGCTTCACGCCATCCGGGAGGACCGCGGAGGCATTGAGGTCCGCGAGGGCCTTCTTTACGGACCGCTCCAAAACCGAGATTATCCTGCTTTCGATCCCGCCATAATGCATCTTAACGCCTGGCTCTCTTCTTCTTTTTTTTCTTCTTCAGGACGCGCGCCTTCCTCCGGGGCACGGCCTTCCCTGTCTTCTCCCTGAAGCGCTCCTGCGGTATATCGCTCCACAGCTTTTCGAGATCATAAAAATGTCTCGTCTCTTCACCGAAGATGTGGGCCACGACATCGCCGTAATCGAGCACTATCCAGAGGGCCTCTCGCTCCCCTTCGGAATGCCACAGCTTCTCGCCCTTTTCCCTCAGCACTCTTCTGATATTGTCCGATATGGCCTTTACCTGCGTAGTGGATGTGCCGCTCGAAACGACAAAATAGTCCGAGACGCTGGGGACCTTGCGCATATCCATGATGACTATGTCGCGCCCTTTTTTATCCGATGCGGCCCTGGCGATCGCCGAGGCCTTCCTTTTCCCTATGATAAGATATCACCTCTTTCCGATACCAAAAAAATATACCCCGATAAACGGCTCATAAAAAGATTATCCCGCCTAAGAATGCTTTGTGGGCGACTCAAGGCGGGATCCCGCACTGAGTCATGACCCTCAGCATTCAGGCGGGGCAGCACCCTGCAACTCTGCAATCTGTATAATTCTTCTGATAAAGCCGGATTATTTCATTATCTTATACATCCCAGTACCGCAAGTTGTGCATTTGCCCTTCATTGCCTGGCGCTTGTTCTTCATGGTGACTTTCTGGGTGTCCTTCATCTCTTTCTTGGCTTTGCACTTTACGCAATATCCTATCTCTGCCATCTATATCACCCCCTTTGATCTTTCTATGCCCTATTTCAATACTTTTGTGCTAGTTTATCAGAAGATCTGCCCCTTGTCAAGGGGATATCCTCCATTACCCCTGCAGGAGGCCCATGTCTCTACCGGTATAACTTATGATCCGCGATGTAACGGCGCACCTTCTCGGGGACCAGGTAGCGTATGGACCTGCCCTCTTTTACCCGCTTCCTTATGTCGTGCGAAGAGACCTCTATGGGCGTTATGACCACCGTATCCACCTCTTTCGGGACATCCTGGAAAGGGTAGCCGGGGCGGTTCGCCACGATGAACTTGGATATCTTGAATATCTCGTTCACGTCCTTCCAGGAGAAGAGGTCCTTCAGGGAATCGGACCCGGTGATAAAATATAGCTGGCTCTCCTGGCCGTATTTGGCCCTGAATTCCTTCAGTGTATCTATGGAATACGACCTTTTCCTGGCATCTATCTCGAAACGCGACGCCTCGAGGGCCGGGTTATCCTCTATCGCCAGCTCCGTCATCCTGAAGCGGTCCTCGGCAGAGACGACGGGACCCGACTCTTTGTGCGGCGATAGATAAGTCGGGACGAATATGACCTTGTCCAGCTTGAGCTTGAAACATGCCTCTTCCGCAAGTATCAGGTGACCCATGTGTATCGGGTCGAACGTCCCTCCCAGTATACCTATGCGCATATCATCTCCGGACCTGCCCGTTCCCCCGCACCACGTACTTGTACGACGTCAGCTCTTCGAGCCCCATGGGGCCCCTGGCATGGATCTTGTCGGTAGAGATACCTATTTCCGCGCCCTTCCCGAACTCTCCGCCGTCGGTGAAACGGGTCGAGGCATTCACATACACGCAGGCAGAATCGACTTCACGCAAAAACTTTTCGGCCGTCTTCTTGTCGCCCGTAACTATGGCATCCGAATGGTACGACCCGTACTTCATGATGTGCTCTATGGCGCCGTCTACGTCTTTCACCACCTTGACCGAAAGGATCAGGTCAAGGTACTCGGTGTACCAGTCGGCTTCGGAGGCGGGCAGCACGCCCCTCACGATGCGCCTCGTCTCGGCGCATCCCCGTATCTCCACCCCCTCGCCTATCAGGCGCCTGAGCATGCCGGGGAGGAACTCTCCCGCTATCTTCCTGTGCACAAGCATCGTCTCCATGGCATTGCAGACGCCCGGACGCTGGACCTTGGCATTGAGACATATCTCCCGGGCCATCTCGAGGTCTGCGGCCTTGTCTACGTAGGTGTGGCATACGCCCTTGTAATGCTTGATGACCGGTATCCGCGACCTCTTTGCCACCTCCCTGATAAGGGATTCGCCTCCGCGCGGCATGACGAGGTCTATCAGCCCGTCCTGCGTCAAAAGCTCGTCCACTATGCCCCTGTCGGTATGCCGGACCATCTTCATCGCCCCGCGGGGCAACCCATGAGATATCGCCGCCTTCTCGAGCGCCTCGTATACGGCGATATTCGAATGTATCGCCTCGCTCCCGCCTCTCAGGATCACGGCGTTACCCGACTTCAGGCAGAGCCCCGCGCAGTCGCTCGTCACGTTAGGGCGGGATTCGTATATGATGAGTATCACCCCTATGGGGACACGCACCTTTTCGATACGGAGGCCGTTGGGCCGGCGCGTGCTTGAGATAAGGCCGCCGACCGGATCTTTCAATCTGGAGATCGAGACGAGCGAGTCGGCCATTTTGCGTATCCTTGAAGGGTCCAGGAGCAGTCTGTCGATGAGGGCCCCGGAAAGCCGTCTTTCGCGCGCCCGGGCGACGTCCTTTTCATTCTCCCTTAGTATGGATGACTCGTTCTTCCTGAGGGCATCGGCCATCGAAACGATGATCTTATCCTTGACCGCCGTATCGATGAGCGCCAGCGCCCTCGAGGCCTCTTTTGCCTCATTGCACATCACCTTAACGTTATCGCGTGCGCTCATAATATCACCAGGTTGTCTTTATGTATGACTTCGTCGGGCCCCTTATAACCCAGGACGGCCTTGAAGGCGGAGGTCTTCAGCCCCTTTATCTTGGCGGCCGCCTCCGAGGAGTAGTTAACCAGCCCGCGGGCGAACTCTTTTCCGTTCCTGTCGACTACGCTGACGGCGTCGCCCTGGGAGAAGTCACCGCTCACCGCGAGCACACCGGATGCCAGGAGGCTCCTGTCTTTCCGCGAGAGCGCTTCCCTGGCGCCGTCATCCACCTCGATACGGCCTTTTGTCCTGGATGAAAACGCTATCCACCTCTTCTTCGCGAGGAACTTCACTCCCTGGCACTTGAATGCGGTGCCTGCGGCCTTTCCGTCCAGTATGTCGGGTATGATGCCCTTCTTTGTGCCGTTGGCTATGACGCATTCCATGCCCGCCTCGCATGCGCTCCTGGCGGCCGCGAGCTTGGTGGCCATCCCGCCGGTGCCGAGGTCACAGCGGCTTGCGCCGCCCAGCTTCGCTACACGTGAGTTTATCTCTTCCACGAACTTTATGACACGTCCGTCTTCGTCCAGGAGGCCGTCCACATCGGTAAGGAGTATCAGCATATCCGCGCCGCACAGGTCCGCGACGAGCGCGGAGAGGCGGTCGTTATCGCCGCACTTTATCTCGTCTGTCGAAACGGTGTCGTTCTCGTTTATGACCGGGATGACGCCGTGGCCGAGAAGCGCGAGTATGGTGTGTTTGATATTAAGGTAGCGCTTCCTGTCGTTAAGGTCTTCCTGGGTCAGGAGTATCTGGCCCGTAAGGTAGGAGCGCGCCCTGAAGTACTCGCTGTAAAATTGCATGAGGTGGCCCTGCCCTATGGCCGCGGAGGCCTGAAGCTCCGAAAGGAGGGCAGGCCTCTTCTTCAACCCGAGGAGCCCCATTCCGGCGCCGATGGCCCCCGAAGTCACCAGGAGGACCTCCGTCCCGCGGTCTCTCACGTCGGATAGCTGCTCGACGAGGTTACGTATCCTCTCCCTGTCGAGCGTCCGCTCTTTTGACGTGATGACCTTAGTCCCTACCTTTACCACTACCCTCTTATATTTAGCCATTTTTTCTCTCTGCCCTGACCTTTTTATATATAGCCGTGAGCAGCTCTTTTATCCCCTCGCCCGTTTCGGCCGATACCGGAAATACCTTCAGCCGCGGGAACGCCTTTTTGAACTTCTGTATATTCTTTTTGGCCTCAGGGAGGTCCGTTTTATTCAGCGCGACGATCTGCGGTTTCGCGCCGAGTTCCCTGCTGTAGAGCTTTAGTTCTTTGTTCAGTTTCCTGTAATCGCCCGCCGGGTCCCTCCCCTCCCACCCCGATATGTCCACCAGGTGGAGAAGCACCTTCGTCCGTTCCACGTGCCGCAGGAACCTGTCCCCAAGCCCCTTTCCGAGGTGCGCACCCTCGATGAGGCCGGGTATCTCGGCGATCACAAAATGCGCGCCGGCGTACATCTTCACAACGCCCAGGACCGGCGCTTTGGTCGTGAACGGGTAACCGGCGATCTTTGGGTGCGCGCTCGATATGCGCGATATGAGCGTCGACTTTCCCGCGTTCGGATAGCCGATGATCCCCGCGTCGGCTATGAGCTTCAGCTCAAGCATGATCGTCTTCTCTTCTCCGGGGAAGCCTTTTTCATTCGACCGGCCGCGCGAATTCCCGCGACCGCCGTGCCCTCCCCGCGCGATGACGACCGACTCGCCCTCTTTTACGAGGTCACGCAGGACTATATCATGGGTCAGGTCCCTTATGGTGGTGCCGGCCGGCACCCTCACTAAAAGGTCCGTCCCTCTCTTCCCTTTTTTATTGCTTGAGCTGCCGTGCGATCCGGATTCTGCGGTAAAGTGCTGCTGATATTGGAAGTCTAAAAGCGTGTGGACGTTCCTGTCGACAAGGAAGACCACATCTCCGCCGTCACCGCCCCTGCCTCCGTCGGGCCACCCGACCCTGTTCCACTTATCGCGGTAAAAGCTGTGGCAGCCGTTACCGCCGGATCCGGCCTTGATGTAGATCTTTGTTTCATCTATGAACATTATTTTGCGGATTTGACGACGCTTACAACCTTGCTCTGGCCGAAGACGACCTTCCCGTCGATGAGCGCGTAGAGCGTGTCGTCCCTGCCGGCGCCGACGTTACGCCCCGGCTTGAATACGCGGCCGTGCTGCTTCAGTATTATCGTGCCGGCCTTCACCTTCTGGGCGCTGAAACGCTTGATCCCCAGGTTCTTAGGCTGACCGTCGCGTCCGTTTATCATGTGAGCCATATAGCTACCTCTTATCCTTTCGCTATCTCGATCTCTTTGACTTTTATCCTGGTGTAATCCTGCCTGTGGCCTATCTTCTTCTTCTCGCTCTTCCGCCTCTTATACTTGAAGGCGATGACCTTGTCGCCCCGTACCGTGCCGAGCGCCTCGCATATCACATGCGCCCCCTTTACGTGCGGCGTCCCAAAGTGGACGGAGTTGCCTTCCTTCAGGATAAGGACCTTGCCGAGTTTCACCTCGGCGCCTTCTTTGGCCTTCAGCTTTTCGACCAGGAGCACATCGTTCTTGGCTACTTTATACTGTTTCCCGCCTGTTTCCACAACTGCGTACATTGAACACCCCCATGTAGTTAGGCCGAATACTATACCATATCGGCCCCTTTCCCGTCAAGCACGTCCGGATCTGACATTGGAAATCGGAAATCAACCTGCAGGACCCTTAAAAATCCTACCCCCTGCCTTCCTCTATACGGATCTCTTCGATGTGGAGGTTGGGGTCTTCGATGATGCGGATGCTCTTCCTGAACCGCTTTTCGAGAGGCCTGATCATGTTGCGAGAAGGGAGCGAGCTCTCGGCGGCGACGTCGGGATGGAGCGATACGAATACCTCGCGCGCCCTCGTGCCGGCCAGGAAGCTCTCGAGCTTCCTGAAGAGCTCTATCGCCACGGTGGAGACGGACTTTATCACGCCCCGGCCGTTACAGTACGGGCACTTCTGGTAGCTCTTCCCCTCTATGCTCTTACGGACCCTCTGGCGGGTCATCTCGACAAGCCCTATGCTCGATATATTGAGTATGTTCGTCTTTGCCTTGTCGTTCTCGATGGCCCTCTCAAGCGCCTTGGAGACGGCCCTCCTGTGTTCGGGCACCTCCATGTCGATGAAGTCGATTATTATGATGCCCCCGAGGTCCCGGAGCTTCAGCTGGCGCGGCACCTCCTGCGCCGCCTCCATATTCGTCTTGAATACGGTCTCCTCGAGGTTCCTCCTGCCTACGAACTTGCCGGAATTGACGTCGATCGCGACGAGGCTCTCCGTCTCGTCGAATATGAGGTAGCCGCCGCTCTTAAGCCCTACGATACGGTTATATATCTTCTCTATCTGCGGTTCGACCTCGAATTTCTCGAAGAGAGGCGTCGTCCCGCCGTAAAACCTGAGGCGCGGCCTAAGGTGCGGTGAATATATGCTCAGGAACCTGTTTATCTCTTTGAACTCATCCCTCGAATCGACCTCTATCTTGCCGAAATCGGCCGTGAATATATCACGCACCACCCTGAGGATGAGGTCATACTCTTTATGGACCAGCTGGGGAGGCCTGGCGCGCCTGGCCCTCTCTTTTATCTGCTGCCACAGCCGTATGAGATACCTCGTCTCCCGGAAAAAGTCCTTCTGGCTCGCCCCTATCGCCGCCGTCCTCACGACGAACCCCATATCTTTCGGCAGTTTCAGCTCCTCCAGTATCTTCCGTATCCTGTCGCGCTCTTTCCTGTCCTCTATGCGTTTGGAGATGCCTATGTGGTTATCGAACGGCATCAGGACGATGAACCGCCCCGGTATGCTGATATGCGTCGTAAGGCGCGGACCCTTCGTCCCGATCGGCTCCTTCACGACCTGGACGAGCACCTCGTCGCCTTTCTTCAGGAGGGCGCTTATCGATTGGTTCTCTCTGCCCTTCTCCTGCCTCGCCCCCTCGATATCCTCCGACGACTCACCCAGCAACTTCTCATAACTCGACTGCCCGGTAACAACGTCGGTGACGTAGAGGAACCCGTTCTTCTCCAGCCCCATATCGACGAATGCGGCCCCCATCCCGGGCAGGACCGCCTCGACCCTGCCTTTATATACGTTGCCGACCAGGTTCACGGTATCCGAGCGTTCGATATAAAACTCTTCGAGGCGTTTATCCGCCATTACGGCGACCCTCTTTTCGTGCGGTGTTACATTTATATATATCTCTCTTGCCATTATCTATCCTGTCTCCTTAGCTTCTTTTATACGCACGCCCGCGGGCAGCATATTGTTCATGGACTCGATGAAAAGTCCTGGCTCGACCGGGGCCGACATATCGAATACGGCCTCTTCCGCCTGACTCTCCCTGCCCAATTTCAGCGCATTCAGGACACTTATCTTAAGGTGGGGGCTGAACCCTTTGGTTATCGCGACCGGAAGGCATGCCCTGCGCGAAGCCCGCTGGAAGAGCCGCATGAGGTCGAGGTGTGATATGAAACGCATGTCGCCTGTCTTCGAAAATATGACTTTAAGTTTAGTGGCCTGTACGATGTGATTGCCTGTTATAGTTTTTTCCTCTTCATCTTCTTCTTGTCGGCCTTCCGTTCGGCGTCTTCCTGGCTCACGTCATACATAGGCACATACGCCTTGCTCACGCTGGGGATATTCTTTATCTCCTTGCCCGAGACGACGAGGTTGACCGTTATGAAGAATATGAGCTCCGTCTTCTGCTTCGTCGTCTCCTTCTTGGTGAAGAGGAGCCCGAGATACGGGACGTCCCCGAGCAGGTCGCCGATGAACGGGACCTTCTTCTTGACGTCGACGTTATTCTCTTTTATCAGGCCCCCTATGAATATCGTCTCCCCGTCCTTTATCATTATCTGCGTCTTCGCCTGCCGTGAGGAGAAGACCGGCGCCACGACGCCGCTCGAGGCGTCGAGCGTATCATATCTCAGGAGGTCGCTTATCTGAGGCGCCAGGTCTACGACTATCTCGCCCTTCTCGTTTATGTGCGGCGTGACCTTCAGTATTATGCCGAGGTCCTTCGACTCGTAACCGGTTATCTCCATCTTCCCTGTCGTGGAGTTCCTCTCGTACTTGGGCAGGTTGAGCGTCTGGCCGACGTTGATGAGGGCCTCGACGTTATTGAGCGTCGCGATCCTCGGGTTCGAGACGACCTCTGTATTCGCCCTCGACTTTATCAACTCGAGTACCATCTTGAATTCGGAGAAGTCGAGCGTCCCGAACTTGAATGTGTCCTGGAATATCTCCTGCGAATAGTCGATGTACGGGAATCCCATCGAGCGGCTTCCGGCGCCGTCTGCACCGGCCGGGTATTTGCCCGGCGTGGTAGTGGTTGAGCTACCTGATCCATCCGGTGAAAAATTGCTTTCTACACCTTCTGTCTGTACAAGCGGCGTAAACTTCGACAGGAGTTTATTATCGACGTCATAGTAGTCGAAGGGCGCGGTTATGGGCCTCTTGGCGCCGCTCGCGGTGAACTTTATATTCCAGTCGATACCGAGCTTCTCCTCGTCGGTGAGCACCGTCTCTATGACACGCGCCTCGATCAATACCTGATCGGTCTTCCTGTCGAGCTTACTTATGACCTCGCCGATCTTATATATGTTTGTCGGTATATCCGTGACGAGGACTATATTGGTCCTGTCATCGTACATGACCTTGCCCCGATCGCTCACTATATCTTTCACCGAGGTGACTATATCCTTCGCCTTCCCATAATTCAGACTGAAGGCCTGGGTGACGAGCTCCTCCTGCTTGAGCTTATCTACGGTTATGACGCGTATGATATCGCCTTCCCGCTCATACGCGAAGCCGTAATTACGGACTATGATGTCGAGCGCCACCTTCCACGGCTTATTGTTCAGCTTGAGGTCGACAGGGCCCTTTACGTCCGGCGCCGGCACTATATCCACACCGGAGACCTCCGAGATATAAGCGAGGACGGTCCTTATATCCGCCCCTTTGAAATTGACCGTGACGTTACCGGGCATGACCACCTCTGCCGGCTCTTCCGGCCTCGCCGGTCCTGCATCCGGCGCTGCGGCGGTCTCGGCCGTAGGCGCGGCCTCGGCCGGAACTGTCCCGGCCGCTTTTTCCGCGGGCGCTGAAACCTGCGGCTCCTGGGCCGGGGGCACGGCCTCGGCCGGAACCGTCTCCTTACCCGTCTCTTCGGCAGAAGATATGCAATAGGCGAAGACGCATAACGGCAGCGCGCACAGGAAAGTAAATATCAATAATGGTCTCTTCCTTCTCCAGGACTTATTTCTCACGTTTGGTTCCTCCCTCTTCCGGCAGATTTATGTCGTAACTCTTACCCCCTATGGCGAGGGTAACGGTCTTATTGGTTATCTTCTTCACCTGCAGCATACCTGCAGAATATCCCTCTTTAGTCATCTCGCCGTTTATGATCGCCACCCTTTTACCGTTCGATCCTACGGCTATACCTTCAAGGTTGACATCGGTAATAGAAACGATGTCCTCGAGGCTTGCGACGACCGTCTTGTCGGGCCCCACCAAAGAGACAAAAGGATCCCGCTTGCCTCTCGCTTCATACCTGAACCTGTCCTCGCTCTCGGCGAGACGTATCGAGACAGCGAACGTCGCCACCAGTATGAAGGCGACGGCCGCCGTAAATGCCTCTCTTCTAGTTATCCTGGACGTCATATCACCTGTTCTTCTTCTCGCCCACAAGCGTATAAGTGCAGACGATCAATTCGACATCGTGCCGCTTGGGCGTGACCTTATTCGCCTTTATCTCTATGTCGACCACCTTCATGAACCTGTCCGCGTTCTCGAGATCGCTTAAAAATACGCCGAGCTCGTGGTACCCGGACTTGGCGCTTATCAGGATGGGGATCTCGTTATATATCTTATCTTTCTGGGCCTGCTGGTCCTTTAAAGAAGCGGAAAGCGGGGTTATCCCCAGTATCTTCACATTCGCCTCCTGGGCGATACGCGACAGGTTCTCGAGTAGGCTCGGTATCTCCTGCTGGGCGGGAAGCCGCTTCTCATAAAAATCGACCTTCCCTTTATACTCCTCTATGTTCTTCACGAACAAGGCCTTCTTCTTTATAAGCGCCTCTGCCGTATTTATGTCGGCCATCATCTTGCCCATCGCGCTGAGAGATTCCGTGAGGCGGGTCACCTGAGGCCCTATGAGAAGGTAGAAATAGGCAACTATGACAAAGACCAGGACGAGGGAGCCGAATATCATCGTCTGTTTTTTATTCTTTCCGAAGTCGAGCGGTATATTGATCATTTCGCCTCTTTATAAAGGCAGGTTATCTTAAAGTTCATGACTTCCTGCTCTTCCACCTTGTCCCTCTTTATAGACCCCAGCTCTATGTCGCTGAAATCGCTGTAAAAATCGGGGTTCTCCTTCAGGCTCTTTATGAATTTGCCGACCGATGCGGTCCCTTCCTCTCCCATACCTGTCGCATAGCCGGATATGATGAGGTTCTTCACCGGCACCTTCTCCACGATAGATTTCGTCGGGTTGGCCGGCCCCTTGCCCTTGGGCGTCTTGAGGTCGATCGTTACGGTCCTGTCGACTATCTTTTCATTATACGAAAGCTCCGTGAGCCATATCCCGGGCGTCATGGAATCGGCCAGATCGTTCAGTTTCCTGGCCCAGCTGAACCGTTTCACCATCAGCTCGTCGATGGACCCCACCTTCTTATTGATGGTGTCGACCTGTGATTTCAGGAGCTCGACCTCACGCTTCTCGGGCGAGATCTTCTTATAATCCTTCTCCATGGCAGATATGTGGGAAGTGGCATATATGCCTATCAGGAAGAGTAGGACCGGCACGGCGACGAGGAGAGCGGCCGTCCCTATGAGTATCTTTATGACGGGCACATTCTGGAAGTTCAGCTTCGAGAGGTCTATCTTCTCGAGCTGTATCTGCGGCTCTTTCTTCTTCTTCTTTAACTCTTCCGGGAGCAGGTTTATCTCTATCATGATAATATTTCTGTCACCTCAGGGCAAGCCCTGTCGCGACGGCAAAAGAATTTTTCGCCTTATCCAGCGCGGCGGCGTCGGCAGAAAGCGCGCTCTTGTCAAAACACTGGAACGGGTCCCATCGGTTCGGTTTTGCGCCGAACGTCTCCTCGAACTGTTCCGTCAATCCTGTTAGCTCGGAGCCGCCGCCCGTGAGATATATCTCGTCCACTGCCCTGCCGTGCTGATTCTCGTAATAGCTGAACGATAACCGCGCCTCATCCAGGATCCCGGCTATCACCGCCTTCGTGCACCGCGCTATATCCGGCGCCTTATCTGCCGGGGAGAGCTTCAACTCCGAGGCGGCTTTCAGATCGATGGCCAGCCCCCTGGAGATCGCCGCGTCGAACTCGTTACCCCCCATCGCGATATCCCGCACGAAACAGACGGTGCCCGCCCGGACTATGCTCAGGTTCGTCAGCGCCGCCCCTATATTCAGGAGCGCGTACGCCTTTTCCGGATCGAGGGACGGCATGTTCTTAAGGAATGAGTTCACTATCGCAAAACTGTCCACGTCTATGATACTCACCGAAAAACCGGCCGCCTCCGCTATCTTCATACGATCTTCTATGTAGGCCTTCTTGGCGGCCACGAGAAGGATCTCCAGCTTATTCTCCTGCTCTATCTTGCGTATTATCTGAAAATCGACCACGCATTCGTTTATGTTGAAAGGGAGGTACTTTTCCGCCTCAAATTTTATCGCCCCTTTCAGGTCCTCTTCCCTCATCTTCGGCATAGCCACAAACCTCACTATGACGGATGACCCGGATACCGATATGACCGCATCCTTCGCGGATACCTTCGTCTCTTCGGCAAGCGCCTTTACCGCGGCCCCAAGGGATTCTTTGGACGATCCTTCGACCCTCTTCACACCGGCTGCCGTCAGGCTCACCGTCTCCGCGGTGCGCGATACCTCGCATATCCTTACGAGATTGCTGCCGATGTCCAGGCCCACCCTGCTCTTCGCATGGCCGGAGGGCTTCTTCTTTGCGGGCTGCTCGTTCGTCATTTATTCAACACCTTCTGCCGTTTGTCTGCGGGAAAATCTTTGGCGCTGCATTTAAAACCGCTCACCGCCATCTTCTTAAGCATCTCCGAGACCGCCAAAAGACCCTTGGCCCTGTCGTCATTCGGGTCAACTTTCAGGGTCTCCTTCGACTTCATTATCTCCCTGTCGAGCGTCTCCATAAATTTTGTCTTATCCTGGGGGTTCACCCTGGCCCAACCCTCGATCATATTGTCACCGACATCCTCTTCCGGAAAATTCTTATACACCTCATCGAGGCTCTGGGGAGATTCTTTCACAGGCCTGGCGCCGGCCTCTTTGACCTTGCTTATGTCATAAGGGGCCTGCGGCACGATCTCCGGCCTCTTCATCCTTTCTCCGGGGGCGGCCGTCTCTTTCGGAAGAGCTTTCCCCTTTTCTGTAAATACGGTCGTCTTCCATACCATAACCACTATGGCTATAAGGCCTGCGGCCAGAGCGACATTCACATACAGGAGCTTTTTATCTTCCATGATCCTCTTAATCCCTTTGCCATACAGGACGGTGGGTCAACTCGTCCTCTTCGATGGTAAATTTAAATGTGACTATATTATCTTCGTATCCCGGGGGTAGGCCCAGGGGAAGCTGGCCTGAGTCCGTCCAGTCGATAGAACCCTTGTTCAGGTCCCGGTTCAGAAGTCCGGGAATAGGCAGGACCGTATCTACATATATATTGCCTTCGGAAAATATGGTGCCGTCGGTCCTACCGCCGTAGTACGCATTAAAATCGTCATGCGCATAGATCACCACATCCCCGCGGACGCCGCCGAATGCCCTGACACCGCCGGTCTCGACATCGCCGTAGGCGATCAGGGAGAGCACGTCATCGGTGCCGTTAGTCGGCTGGACTATCGTAATATTTTCCATCGAAATGACCGCGTGGTCTATGTCCGCACCCCACCAGGACGTATCGCTGAATAATATGTCAGCATTACCGTCGATAAATATGATAGAGGTGCCCTCCGGCACTGTCCAGGGTCCGAATGATTGATCGCCCGAATAATAATTCGCCTCCCCCGGCCCTATGCCGAGGCCGAACTTGTTCAGCTCGAACGTATAGTATGTATAAAAGGCATCGCTTGAGTCGATCGAGCCGATATAGCTTGAGGGCCTATTCGACGCCACAGGATAAGTGTCGTTGGTGTTGAATAGCGCGAGCTTCGCTAACTTGACGATGCGGTCCGGGTCGCTCTCCAGCACATCCGCATCCGTTATACTGCCATCGCCGTTCGTGTCCGTTATGCCCAGGTCGTCGGGAGGCGTGACCTGGCCGTCGCCGTTCAGGTCCTGGAGATATGAATGGGTCGGGTCTCCGCTATCGCTGACGGTGTAAAATGGCGCCTTCTGATATAGCTCCAGCTCTCCGCTTGAAGCGTTGACGGCGTACCCGTACCAGAAGGAGATCGGCTGGAATGACTGGTTTTCAAAGATATCACCGGTGACCTTCACATAGCTGTTCTTTGTGATCGTCGATCCGCTCTCGAGCGGCCCCTCTGCCCTGACCCATGACTTCAGGAAGCCGAGTAAACTCCTTCCGTACAGTTCCATGGCCGCGATCGAGCCGAGAGGGATGGCGCTCTGGAAATCGAGCAAATAGTAGTACTGCACGGTGACCCGCGCCGTCTTGCCGTTCACGGTGCCTGTGGCCATTATACCGAACTCATCGCCGTCCACCCTGTCCCCGGCGGCGGTAAAAGAACCGACGACAATATCGCCGCTTGCGGTAGGGACCTGGATATTGCCGCTTATGGGCTGGAAGAGGGTATTCCATGTCATCGTCTCATCACCCCTTGAGCAGAGGTTAAGGTACATGAGCTCGGCCCCGGACTTCGCTACTAAATACGCCTGGTCCTGGTCGCTCGTCGCCTTCGTCTGGAGGACCTCGCCGCATCCTATATTTATTATCGCCCACGCTACAAGTATGATGACGGCCAGGAACGCGCCTACTATTATTATGACGAAACCTCTATTCCTCATATTCGGATGCACTCTCATAAGTTATCCAGGTGTACCGTATCGCTGTACTCTACCTTTATGTGATAAGGCACCCCCCTGGTGCCTATTACATCCTTCTCTACGGTGGCGGTCACTTTAATTATATCGTCGTGGACCGTCGCCGTCCCTGTGCCGCCGAAGTCCTCGGACAGCTTTTCGAACTTCAGGCCCGTAAGACCGGATGTCGAGTTTATCTTGTAGAGGGTATTCGCATTGTCCCTATAGTAAACCGCGTTCTGTGCCGTATCCAGGTAGAAAGCCCTGACGTGTGAAGTGCCCCCGTCCTGCAGCAGGTCGAAATCTATCTCCCTGCCTTCCTGGAGCGACGGGATATCGTACGAAGTCGCCCACATGATACCGTTCCGCCTGGCATGCGTCGAAGTCCCTATCGTGGTGACGCCTGCTGTGGGATCGGCGGTGCCCTCCACTATGGACATCAGGGCCAGGCGCGCAACGCGCTCTGCCTCTATAACGGGAAGCGTCTCGTGCCACCACTTCCAGGTCATGATGAATATTCCCCATGCGCCCGCGAAGACATAAAGGGCTATCATCGAGGCCGTCATGACCTCTATGAGGGTGAAGCCCCGCTGCCGGGAACTACGGATGGCGCGCGACATATACACTCGACCTCTCTCTGCAGACAAAACCCTGCCCCCTGCCGAAAAAATCTTCGTTCCACTGGATATTGAACCCTATGATCTTGTAATTGTAAGCTCCCTCCCGGTAATAATAGAGCTCGCCCGAGGCGTCTTCGAGATTGCGCGGGAAGTAGGGCTCCGCGGTCACCGTGCCGGTGAGGTCATCGGAAGTGTCGACCGTGCCGCGGTCGTCTATCGTGACGGTGATAGGGTCAGGATTGGTGCCGTCAGTCGATACGACGAGCGGATTGGCGAAACCGTCGCCGTCGCTCACACCATCGTAGCCGTATGCCAGCTCGTAGTCGATATAGGACCTCAGGATATTCATCGCGGAGACCCTGTGCCTTGCATGGGCGGTGCTGAGCTTTGATACAAAAAATGCGCCCAGGATGCTGCACAGGAGGATGCTCAACAGGACGATGCTCGTAAGGGTCTCTACCAGGGTAACGCCTCTACTATTCTTCACCGCTCACTCCGCCAATTTGTGCCCTTCACCCTCTTCCAGACTGCAAGTCACCTGCGGCTTGCTCCCCACCTCATGCAGCGCATAGGTGCCGCCCGAAGGGCATGTCAGCCTAGCAGTATTCTTGATGTAATTGTATACGTCATCGGTGGGCATCGTACCGTCGGATATGTTATGTTCTATGGCCCACTGGTCGATGGCCGCGTCTATCTGTTTGAGATTATTGATGCATACGGTCTTCCTGGATGAGAAGCGCGTCTTAGCGTACTGGGGGAGGCCTATAGAGAGAAGGATAGCGATAACCGCCACCGCGATTATCACTTCGACCAATGTAAATGCCTTTCGGTTCATCATCATTATGTAATATAATATAATTACGCTATATTTTATATAAACTTATCATAAATCGCGGGGTTTGTCAAGGTTCCCGGTGCGGCGTACGCCCTATCCATATATCGGATGCCGCATAGTGCCACTCAAGGCCGGGGATCTTCGGCTCCTCCCCTGACGGGCGCCTCAGGATCAGGCGGTCCTCCGGGGCCATCTTCCTGACCCAGGGCTCGAACGACTGGTATGCCCCGTAATTCCACTGTATCTTCCTGAATACCGCAAGGTCTTCGGCCGGCATCAGGGCCGCTTCGAAACCGAGTATATATCTCCACGGAGCGCGCGGATTTTTAAAGAAGGTGTCGTAAAATATCACCATGCTGTCGCTATATACTATCCCGCCCGGGCCCGGAAGCCATTCTGCCTGGGAGGGGTCATCCTGTGAAAGGTACTCGGTATCCAGGTTATGGGTCCACCGGCCTCCGGCGTCGTTTGTGACCGCAAGATATAAGACGGAGACCAGCGCGACCGCCAGGACTATCCTCCGCACAGAATATCGCCTCATCGACGTCCTGAAGACGTCTTCGAACTCCCACGCTATCCACACCGCGAGGGCCGGCATACCCCAATCGAACCAGAAGCGCCTGACCGCAAAACCCAATACCCACCCGGAAAGAGCCAATATGAAGACGGGGTTGTCCAGGACGTTCCTGTTCCATCTCCCGCGCACGGCACGCCATCCCATCATGCCGATGACCGCCGCCGCGGTGAGACCATCGCCGTTAAACGGCTGGAACTCTCCTACGAGCAGCCTGGTCGGCGTATTATCTCCGAGAGAGAGGACCAGGTGGACGAGATTCTGTTTAAGGAAGAGGTACGGGTGCCCGGTTAGGAGCGCGCCGCCGATCACTCCGCACGCGACCGATAAGGCAAGCGCCCTGCCTATCCTCCACTCGCGCGCGGCAAAATACGCGGCCACCGGGAGCGCGAACAGGTACCAGCTACCGTGTATCCATGTCGCAAGCGCTACAAGTATAGCGATAAGCGCCATGGCCGGCAGGAGACCGGTCTTCTTTGATCTCATCGACGGCCACATGAGGGAGAGCAGAAGGACTACGGCCATGCTGAATATATACGGCCTGCCGAACAAGAGCCGCTCTATCAGCCAGACATCCGTCACCGCAAATATGAGAAATGCGGCAGGCCATGCCTCCGGCCTTTCCAGTCCGAAAACGGGGATGAATGTAAAGAGCACGAAGAGTATAAATACGGAAAAGACGACGAGCCCCGCCGGGGCCCACCCGGTAAAATCATGGACGACGCCCAGTATGGCATGCCATCCGGGGTGGTTATCCACCATATGCGCATCGCGCAGGACAAGTATCTCATCCCATCCCTTGCCGGAGACGGCCTTGGCCGCATGGCGGAGAGCGTCATCGTAAGGCAGGAAACCGTGCGCTATGACCTTTAAAACGATTAGCGACACACCGATAAGCACGATACAGAGAACGGCGAGCGGGACATAACGCGAGGTCTTCACAGGGTATGTTCGTTGAGATTACCGGGACAGGCAGGCACTGTATTCACCGCCACCGTGTCGTACGTCACCCCTTTGCAGCTGGGCCACTTCCTTATATAATCCGGCACGATGTCGGAAGTCGCGGGCGTATCAGAGTCGGTCTTATCGTTGGTGATCGCCCATACCTGTATGGCGCCCTGGATCTGCTTCAGGTTCTCGATGCATGCGTTCTTCTCCGCGACCTCCCTTGCCTTGATAAAATTAGGGATCGCTATCGCCGCCAACAGACCGATGATGGCAACGACTATCATTATTTCTACGAGCGTAAAGCCGCTGTTATGTATCTTCATATAAGGCCTCTACAAAAAACCCCGCACGCTTTTGAGGCGTGCGGGGCCAAAACTACCAGCCATTCCCAACTCCATACGCTTTTATAGCGTGTGGCCGTTTAGGTTGTTCGGGCAAACAGGGTCAGCGTTAACTGTCTGCGGGGACGCATAAGCCGTTCCCTTGCACTTCGGCCATGCCTTCATGTATCCTGTCGTGGCATTGGTCAAATCAGCTGATCCCACAGTATCTGACGCCGATTTCGCGTTATCGATCGCCCAGACCTGTACCGCACCCTGAACCTGCTTCAGGTTTGCAATACATGCATTCTTCTCTGCGGTCTCCCTGGCCTTGATGAAGTTCGGTATGGCTATAGCCGCCAATAAACCGATAATGGCAACGACTATCATTATTTCTACGAGCGTAAAGCCTCTTTTCTTCATCTTCATATATGGTCACCTTCCTTTCCCCCAAAATTGGGATCTTTTTTAACTACCAAGGTCTTTTAGAGAATATGTACAATAAAAAATCTCTAATCAGACCTTTTTCTTCTCTCCCTATTCTACACTTCGAAGGTCCAGTCAGAGATTCGTCCTGCAGTTGAGCTTTTCAATTTATATATAATACCTTTTTATTCTATCAACTATCTCTTCCGGTCCTTCTATACTAAGTATACCCTACTATTCGGCAATTGTCAAGGCCACCTGCCGGACTAAAGGACCGCCCCCTAGCCGCCCATTATGGACGTAACCTTGAATATGGGCAGGAACATACATATGACTATAGAGCCGATGACTATTCCCAGGAACGCTATGATGAGCGGTTCTATCATGCTCGTCAGGCCGCTCACGGCGGCGTCTACCTGTTCGTCATAAAAATCGGCTATTTTGGACAACATCTTCTCGAGCTGCCCGGATTGCTCGCCTACCGATACCATCCTGACGACCATCGGGGGGAATATCTTGGACTTCGCGAGCGGTTCGGCGACGTTCTCCCCTTCCCTTACGTTCGTACGGACATTCTCGACCGCTATCTCAACGGCCTTGTTCCCGGCCGTCTTGGCCACTATCTCAAGGGACGCCAGGATCGGGACACCGCTCTTTATAAGGGTGGAGAGCGTCCTGGTGAACTTGCTGATAGCCACCTTTTTGAAGAGTATGCCGAAGAGGGGCATCTTGAGCAGGAAAGAGTCAAACTGCAGTTTCCCTTTTTCCGTCTTTATATAACGCGCGAAGAGGATGCCTATCGCCACGATACCTACAACGGCAAGAAGGAAATACTTCTGGAGAAAGTCGCTTATCGTGATAAGCACCATAGTGGGTTTGGGAAGTTCGGCCCCAAAACCGGTGAATATGTTCTTGAAGACGGGTATCACCTTGAGAAGCAAAAGGAGCGTTATGCCGAGCGCCATACTGCTCACTACGGCCGGGTAGACAAGCGCCGACTGGACCTTCTTCTGGAGGGCGCTCGTCTTCTCCAGGTACGAAGCAAGCCGGTCCAGTATCTCATCGAGCATACCGCTAGATTCGCCGGCCCTCACCATGTTCACGAAGAGCGGCGAGAAGACCTTCTTGTGCTTGCCTATGGCATCGGAGAGGTTGGACCCTGTCTCGACATCGTTCCGGATCTTTATTATGACCTCCTGGAAGCTCTTGTTCTCAAGCTGTTCCCCGAGTATATCGAGCGCACCCACCAGGGGGATGCCGGCATCGACCATGGTAGCGAGCTGGCGGGAGAATACGACAAGGTCATCCAGTTTTATCTTCTTCTTCTGCATCGACGCGAACGCCGAGGAGAAAGAGAATTTAGGCAGCGCCTCGCTCACCGACACGATGATCAGGTCCTGCTTCCGGAGCTCCTCCACCGCCGCGTTCCTGTCATTCGCCTCGAGAGCGCCGGCTACATTGTTGCCTGACTGGTCCTTGGCTACGTATTTAAAATTTGCCATCTATCTAATCCTCCGAAGTTACCCTCAGCACTTCTTCAAGCGTAACAACGCCGTTAACGAAATTCTCCACGGCATTGTGCCATAGAGTCAGCATATTCTGTTCCTTCAGCGCATAATCTTTTATCTCGTCGCTCGATGCCTTCCTCACCACCATGTCCCGTAATTTGTCGTCTATCAGGAGCGCCTCGAGGATGCCGATACGGCCGTAGTACCCGGTATTATTGCACCTCTGGCATCCTTTGCCCCTGAAGAATACGTGCATCCCTTTTTTACCGAACTCTTCCGGCTTGATGCCGACCCTGTCCAGGACGTTCTTCGGTATCTCTATCTCTTCTTTGCAGTTCGTGCACGTCTTTCTCATCAGCCGCTGCGCCGCCGTCAGGACGAGGCTCGACCCTACAAGGAACGGCTCCACCCCCATATCGATCAGGCGGGTGATGGCGCTGGGGGCATCATTGGTATGGAGGCTGCTAAGTATGAGCTGACCCGTGAGCGACGCCTTTATGGCTATGTCCGCCGTCTCAAAATCCCGTATCTCTCCTACCATGATCACGTCGGGGCTCTGCCTGAGGACCGATTTGAGGCCGTTGGCGAAGGTGAGTCCTATGTCGGGCTTGACCGGCATCTGCGTGATCCCTTCAAGTTCGTACTCGACAGGGTCCTCCAGGGTTATGATATTCCTTTCCGGCTTGTTCAGCTGATTGATGATAGAATAGAGCGTCGTCGATTTGCCGCTCCCGGTCGGCCCCGTCAGGAGGATCATGCCGTAAGGCCGTTCCAGCGCGGCCCTGAACGTGGAGAGCGGCCCGGGCAGGAAACCGAGCCGGTCCAGGCCTATGCTCAGGTTAGATTTGTCAAGGACCCTCAGGACCACCTTGCCGCCGAAGACGATAGGAAGCACCGAGACCCTGAAGTCGATCTGTTTGCCCTCGAAGCTTATCATGAAACGGCCGTCCTGCGGGACGCGCGTCTCGGTGATGTCGAGTTTCGACATTATCTTGATACGGGCTATGACGGCGTTCTGGTTCCTTTTCGGAAGCGTCATGGCTTCGCGGAGCGTGCCGTCTATGCGGTACCTGACCCTGAGCTGTCTTTCGCACGGCTCTATGTGTATATCGCTGGCCCTGCGCTTCAGCGCTTCGTTAAGGATGAGGCTGACCACCTTGACGATAGGCGCCTTCTGGCTCTCCTCGGTCACCTCGCTTATGTCGAGCTCGTCCTCCTCGAAGAACTCCATATCCTCGGCGCCCTCCGTCTCCGCGAGCATCTTCGAGATCTCCTGCGCGTGAAGGCCGCCGCCGTAGTAGGCATTGATCGCCTCCCGTATGTCGTTCTCGGTGGCGATGACCGGGTCGATCTTGTAACTGGTGAGCATCTTCACATCGTCCATCGCGAATATATTGAGCGGATCGGACATCGCAACGGTCAATATGGTCCCCAGCCGGGATATGGGTATCATAAGATACTGCCGCGCGACCTTTTCGGGCATCAGGGCCAGGACCTCTTTGGTTATCTTATACTTGGTCAGGTCTATAGGCGGGATATTCAGGTGGTGGCTCATGACTATCATGAGGTCTTTCTGGGATATGAAGCCTCGGTCGACGAGCACCTTTCCGAGGCTGCCGCCCGACTTCTTCTGTATCTCGAGCCCCTTCTCAAGGTCCTTCTCTTTTACGAGCTTCCCTTTTATGAGTATGTCGACAAGTTTATCTTTGAATGATTCGTTCATCCGATCACCTTACGTCAAGGTCCTGATCGCCGACGGTAACACGTATGACCTCGTCCAGCGTCGTGGTGCCGGCCAACGCGTTCTGGATACCGGTCTCCCTGAGGGTCCTCATCCCCTCCCGCCTCGCCGCTTCCCGTATCTGGTATTCCTGCGCGCCTTCCAGGATGAGAGATTTTATCTTGGGCGTGAGGGCAAGGACCTCTATGAGGCCGACCCTCCCCTTATACCCGGTCTTCAGGCATGCGTCGCATCCTTTACCTTTATAAAATACCGGCTTGACCCCGCCCGTCTTTATCTTCAGCTGCTCCAGGCTCTTCCCGTCAAGCTCATGGGGCTCTTTGCACTTATTGCAGACCTTCCTGACCAGGCGCTGCGCGCCGACCATGATGAGGGACGATGTCATGAGGAACGGCTCAACGCCCATATTCAGGAGACGGATTATCGACCCGCTTGCGGTCGTCGTATGCAGCGTGCTCAGGACGAGGTGCCCCGTGAGGGCGGCCTTGATAGCTATATCGACCGTCTCAAAATCCCTTATCTCGCCCACCATTATTATATTCGGGTCCTGGCGGAGGATCGACCTGAGGGCGCTGGCGAACGTGAGGCCTATGTCCGGACGGGACGTGACCTGATTTATGCCGTCTATGAGATACTCGATCGGGTCCTCGACCGTTATTATATTCTTCTCCGGAGAGTTCACGTACGAAAGTATGGAATAGAGGGTGGTCGTCTTGCCCGAACCGGTCGGCCCGGAGATGAGGAGCATACCGTGCGGCTTCGTGGCGGCCTTCTTGATCTCCTCCGTAGATTTCTCGTCAAAGCCGAGTTTCTCTATGTCCAGTGTCGCCTGCGACTTGTCCAGGATACGCAGCGCTACCTTCTCCCCTTCGCTTGAGGGCAATACCGAGATCCTGAAATCTATGTCCCTTCCGTGCAGCTTAACCTTGAAACGGCCGTCCTGCGGGAGACGCCTCTCGGCGATATCGAGGTCCGACATGACCTTCAGGCGCGAGACGACCGCGCTCTGCAGGGCGCGGGAAAGGCGCCTTCCCTCCTCCAATATGCCGTCTATCCTGTAGCGTACGCGCAGTTCGGTCCCGAGCGGTTCCACCAGTATGTCGCTGGCCCGGGCATTCACCCCTTCGGAGAGGAGGAGGTTGGTGATCTTGACGACGGGCGCATCCTGCGTCATCCTCAGGAGGTCCGAGGAGCTCTGGAAGGCATCAGGCTGTTTCTCCTCCACCATGCGTATCTCGGCGTCCTCTTCCATGCCTTCGACTATCTTTTCTATGGCCGCGAAGGCGCTCTCTTCGTAATACTGGCTTATCGCCTCCGAGATGTCCTTGTCGGTCGTAATGACAGGGTTTATCTTGAAACCGGTCAGGGTCTTTATGTCATCTATGGCAAATATATTCAGCGGGTCGGCCATCGCTATCATAAGGGTGTCCCCCATCTTCGATATGGGGAGTATCTTATAGTGCTTGGCTATCTTCTTGGGGATGTGCTTTATGACCGAGGGGTCTATCTTGAACCTGGAGAGATTGATGGGCGGCACGCCCAGCTCTTTGCTCAACAGGACCATGAGATCGCTCTTGGAGATGAAGCCCAGCGTCACTATGACATCGCTCAGAGAACCGCCCTTCTCCTTCTGCAGGGAGAGCGCCTTCTCCAGGTCCTCCGGCTTGATGAGGTGCTTGTCTATGAGTATGTTGGTGAGCTTATCTTTGAGGCTTCCTACCATTTACTTTTTCCCATAGTATTTTTTTATCGAGTTATTGATATCGCTCATCGTGCTCACGAAGACCTGGACCTTGCATTTCGTTATCAGCTCGATATCTTCGACGGCCTGGACGTTCAAGGGGTTGGACATGGCGATGGTCACGAGGTCCCCTATCTTATCGATAGCTATAAGGTTGTACTGGGCGGCGACATTCTCGGGTATCAGCTTTATCGCTTCGGCGTTTATCTCGTAGTTATCGAGCGGAAGGTAGGGAAAGCCATACTGGACGGTCAGGGCCTGGGCGATCTCCTCTTCCTTGGCAAATCCTAGCATGACCAGTATCTGCCCTATGAGGCCGCCCTTCTCGCTCTGTATCTTGATGGCCTTGTCGAGCTGGGCCTCTGTTATGATACCCCTCTCGAGCAGGAGCTCTCCAAGCTGTTTAGATACTATACGTTTTATAGGTGTCATACGCTATTTTTTGAATATCCTCGCCAGGTCATCCGGATCAGAGGTCCTGCTGAACGCCTCTTCGTACGCGATCAGCTTCTTCTGGTACAGGTCGTAAAGCGCCTGGTTCATCGTCTTCATCCCGCCCTTCTGGGACGTCTGCATGACCGAATATATCTGGTGTATCTTCGATTCCCTGATCAGGCTCCTGACGGCGGCATTCACCAGGAGGAGTTCGGACGCAAGGACCCTGCCCGACTTTCCCATCTTCGGTATCAGCTGCTGCGACATGACGGCTATAAGGACGAAAGAGAGCTGTGTCCTGATCTGCTGCTGCTGATGCGCCGGGAAGACATCTATGACCCTGTTTATCGTCTGCACCGAATCCGACGTATGCAGGGTGGCGAATACGAGGTGGCCCGTCTCGGCTATATTCAGCGCCGATTCTATCGTCTCGAGGTCCCTCATCTCTCCTATCAGGATGACGTCCGGGTCCTGGCGCAGGACATGCTTGAGGGCCCCGCCAAAAGAATGGGTGTCCGTGTACACCTCGCGCTGGTCTACGATCGCCTTCTTGTTGGCGTGGACGAACTCGATCGGGTCCTCGACGGTTATTATGTGGCATGAGACGTGCTGGTTTATCCAATCTATCATGGACGAAAGCGTCGTCGACTTTCCGCTCCCCGTGGCTCCGGTCACCAGGACAAGCCCCTTTGGCCTCTGGCAGAGGTCCGTCGCGACATCGACGGGAAGGCCGCACTCTTCAAATGACCATATCTTATAAGGTATTAGACGGATCGAACAGGCGACGGAGTTACGCTGCTTGAATACGTTCACCCTGAAGCGGCTTACCTCTTCCATGGCGAAAGATATATCGAGCTCGAGCTCGCGCTCGAACTTATCGATCTGCGCCTTGTTCAGCATGCTGTACGTAAGCGCCTTCGTCTCTTCGGGAGAGAGCGGGTTGGCATCGACGGCGATCAGCTTCTCGTCTATCCTCAACTGGACCGGCGAGTGCGCGGTTATGTGAAGGTCGGATGCCTTCTTATCCGATAACAATCTCAAAAGGTCGTTTATATTATGGGCCATTTCATATCTCCTTGGATTATACTTCCACCCTGTTTTTGCCCAGCGATTTGGCGTGGCGCAGGCTCTCTGCCGCCTTCTTAAAAAGCTCTTCGGCGGTCGCGCCGTCGATCGGGTTCTCGCTCACGCCGCCGCTTACGGTAAGCTCCGTCCCGTTATCTTTCAGGAATTTAGCCGCCTCTATCTTCCTGCGTATCTCCTCGGCGATGCGCACCGCGGCCTTCTTGTTCCGTTCCGGGAGGAGCATCGCGAACTCATCCCCGCCTGTACGCGCGGCCTTGCCGGTCGGATCCGTGTTGTCCTTTATGAACTTCGCGACCTTCCTTATTACCTCTTCGGCCAGGATCTCCCCTTTCGACTCGCGGAACGCCCTGAAATTATCTATGTTGAATATGATGAAGGAACATGGGCGCTGGTAAAATATCGCCCTCTTTATCTCTTCCTCCAGGCGTGTCATGATGTAGTTCTTGTTATACAGCTCGGTGAGATCATCCCTTATCTCCAGCTCTTCGGCGCGGCGCAGGAGGAGATCGTTCTCTATGGCGATGGTCATCTGTTTGGCAAAGACCTTTACCAGGTCTATATCATCGCTCTTGAATTTAAAATTATCGCCGCCGCTGCCTATCAGGAGCAGGCCCATATTTTTCCTGCCCGAGAACATCGGGATACCGAGCAGACTATCCGCATCATAAAGCGCCTTGAAGTTCTCGATATCGCCCGATCTTTTGGTGCCTGCATCGATGACCACCACGGAGTGATCGTGTACAGCCTTACCGAGCAGCCCCTGCCCCGCCCGCACCACCAGGCCTTCCAGTTTTTCATTCTTAAGGTTGTATGATGTCTTGAGCATGAACTCTTCCCCGTCGGATTTCGAAAGATAGAGCGCCCCGTAGCCGGCATCGAATATGGTCGCGGCCTTCTGGACGGCCAGCTCCAGGCTGGCGGACAGGTCTATCGTGCCGCTCGATATGACATCCCCTATCTGAAGAAGGCTGGAGAGGGCAAGGACCTTTTTATGTATCTCCATGTTGATCTCGCGTGTCTTCTGCCCGTAGGTCTTAAGTTCATCCAGGTTCGATTTTATCCTCTGGGTCATCACATTGATCGATTCTCCCAGCTGCCCTATCTCGTCATCTCTCTGGACGGCTATCCTCCTGTCATACTCCCCTTCGGCTATGACCTTTGCCTCTATCGCCATCTCTATGACCGGGTCTATCATCCGTTTTGCGAGAGCCAGCCCCAGTATGGCGATAACGGCCGATAGCAGGACTACGGCGCTCACGTCCAATATATTATCAAGCTGAGGAAATACGTATATGGAAGCGATGTATGTGCATACGAGAAGGGGTATGATCGACATCAGGCTGAATGCGACCATTAGCTTATAGCGCAGTCCCCGCGGGACCATAGATAGCCGTCTGGATAGCCTACCCATAAAACCTCCTTGGGTGATAAATAGCAGTAGAGCGGTTTATTTCAGCCGATAGACCAGGATTATTAATAATATTTTAATTTTGAGTTAAGTATACTATAGATATGTAAGATTGTCAAATAGGTGGTTCCTAACGGAGCGGGGTTTTACTGCGGGACCCGGTCTTTTTTGAAGCCGATATCAATGAAATCCCACGGCAGTATCTCATCCGGGGCCATCTTCCGGGAGACATAGAAATGCGGGTCGACGCCGTTCTTTTTGAACGAATCGAGCCATCGCCTGAGATCGAACCTGTCGCGCCATGCATCGAATCTTCCGCCTCCGGCCCAGGCCTCATATATAACGCCCGAGAGCTTCCTGCTGCCCCGCGATAGCGCCGCCTCCAGGTAGCTCATTTCAAGCGAGTGAAAATCGAGCTCTGTCCTCTTTGACCTCGCCTCGGCGGCGAGACGTTTCTGCTTCTCGCCGATGGTCTTCATCTCGTCCATGGGTTCGCGCTGTAAAAAGGTGTGCGGCTTGGGGACAAAGGCATTGATGCTTGCCTTCACTTCCGCCGGCCTCCCGTCAACGGCCCTCTTAAGGTCCGATATCTTCCGGATTATACCGGCTATGGCCAGGAGATCCCCGTCAGTTTCGGAGGGAAGCCCTATCATAAAATATAGCTTGACGCGCCGCCATCCTGCCCTGAACGCCTCCGAGACCGCCCTGAATAACTTTTCTATATCGATATCCTTGTTCATCGCCTTCCTCAACGCCTCACTCCCCGCCTCCGGCGCGAAAGTGAGCCCCGCCTTCTTCACCTCGGATATCAGTGAAGGCAGGTCTTTAAGGATATCCTCGACCCGGAGGGACGGGACGGAAACGGATACGGCCTTATCCTTGAAGAGAGAGTTCAGGCCCGCTATGATATCCTTTATGCCGGAATGGTCACCGCTCGAAAGCGAAAGCAGCGATATCTCATCGTACCCCGTATTCCTGTAGGTCTCCCGGGCCAGTTCAAGCACCTTCTCCCGGGACCGTTCTCGGCACGGCCTGTAGATAGCGCACGCCTGGCAGAACTTGCATGCGTGTTTGCATCCCCTCATGATCTCTATCGTTATCCTGTCATGCACAACGCTTATATAGGGCACTATCTGTTTAGTGGGATAGAACGCGTTCTCCAGGTCTTCGACCACCCTCTTTCTTATCCTGGGCGGGACAGTATCCTCTTTCGGGAAGAACCTCTTTATCGTGCCGTCCGGGTTGTACTCGACGCCGTAGAACTCCGGAACGTAAACTCCCTCGATCTTCGCCAGCTCACGCAATATGGCCCTTCTCGAGCCGCGGACTGTGGACTGTGGACTGTGGACTGTGGACCTCGAACTCTTATACGCCTCTACGATCTCCCCGACCGCCTCTTCCGCCTCCCCGATGAAGAAGGCGTCTATGAATTCGGCGATCGGCTCGGGATTGTAACAGGACGGTCCTCCGGCGATCACGATCGGGTCGTCATCGGTCCTCTCGGAAGAGCGTTTAGGTATCCCGCCGAGGTCCAGGATATTCAGGATATTGGTATAGCTAAGTTCATAGGTGACGCTGAACCCGATCAGATCAAAATCTTTTATGGGCCTGCGCGATTCGAGGCTGAAGAGGCGGATATCGTTCTTCCTTAGCGCATCTTCGAGATCGGACCACGGAGAGAAGACACGCTCGCAGAGACAATCGTCCCTTTCATTCAGTATACCGTATAGTATCTTCATCCCCAGGTGGCTCATCCCCACTTCATACGTGTCCGGGAATGCGAGCAGGAATTTCACCCTGTCGGGCTTCCATTCCTTCCTGACGGAGTTCCACTCTCCTCCGATATACCTGGCGGGTTTTTGAACGGTCAACAGCAACTCTTCCAGACCCATCTCTACCCCATTTTAAAGGATATCATTCCACGTATCCGCAGCCCTCGTAGGGCGTGTTGTAGACGAGAACGTCGCGTATCGGCACACAGCTGAAGATGTTCCCGGATACCGTGTGCTGCGTCCCGATCCTGTTCGCGTAATCCCTGCAGAAGTATTTACCGTCATCGCCTTTAGCGAGGTTGACGCACGGGTCGCTGCCCCTGGACCCGCAGCATGCGCCGCACCGTCTGCACAGGGCCTCATGCTCCGCATGATCGCGGTCCTGTCTCTTTATATACGCTTCTTCATCCATCTCTTCTTCCGCCTCTTCTCGAGCGACTTTATCCTGTTCCAGTTGATAATGACCTGCCGGACCGACTTCACTTTTGTCGAGCCGAATACGTGCGGATGGCGCCGTTTCAGCTTCCGTATAAGGGTATCGATCACGTCCTCTATGTCGAAGCTTCCTTCCCTGGAGGCGATCTCGGAATGGAACATCACCTGCAGCAGTATATCACCAAGTTCCTCCTTCATGTTAGTATAATCCCTGCGCCTGACCTCGGCGATGAACTCATCCGACTCTTCCTTAAGATACGGCAGGAGCGTCTCGTGCGTCTGCTTCCTGTCCCAGGGGCACCCCTTCGGCCCATGCAGCGTCTTGAAGACCTTCTTTAACTCAATGAACTTCGTATCGTTTTTCATACGATATCCATGAAAATTTTAGAATCTCGAGCGGCGCAGTTCCACGTTCAGCAGGAGCCCGATCGCGATGAACGTAGTGATCATGCTCGATCCCCCGTAGCTCACGAGCGGGAGAGGTATACCCACCACCGGCATGATGCCTATCGTCATGCCTATATTGATGATGATCTGGAGCGACAGCATGACCGCGATGCCCGAGGCGACGAGTTTTCCGTATACGTCGTTAGCCAGCGCGGCGATATTGAACGCCCTGTTCGCTATGAGAAAATATAAGGCGACCAGGATAACCGCGCCCAGGAACCCCCACTCTTCCCCGATCACAGAAAATATGAAATCCGTATGCCTCTCGGGCAGGAAGTTCAGCTGGTTCTGTGTCCCGCTCAGCCATCCTTTCCCCAATAAACCGCCTGACCCTATGGCTATCTTCGACTGTATTATCGTATAGCCGGCGCCGAGAGGATCTATATCGGGGTCCATGAATACCATCAGGCGCTGTTTCTGGTAACCGTGCAGAAAATGCCACATGAAAGGGAGCGCCGCCGTCCCGCAGCCGATCATCACCGCCAGATGCCTGATATCCGCGCCGCCCGCAAGGAGGATGATGAAAAATATGGGCAGTAATAAAAGCGCCGTGCCGAGGTCCGGCTGAAGCAGGACCAGGATGAACGGTATCCCCAGGATCAGTGACGCCGTCAAGAGGCTCCTTATCGTCTTCATCGATTCCCGCTGTGAGCCGACATATGCCGAAAGGGCCAGGATCAGACTGAGCTTTATGAACTCTGAAGGCTGAAACGTGAAAGCGCCTATAGTGAACCACCTCTGCGCCCCCATCCTCTCGCCGCCTATAACAAGCACCAGCATCAACAAAAATACATTGGCCCCGTAGACGAGATACGCCATGTCTATGAACTTCTGGTACGAAATGGCTATGACGCCGGCGAGGAAGACCATCCCTATGACCGCCCAGGTGACCTGGCGGAAGAGGTAACTTTTAGTGAGCGGCATACCCTTCGCCTGCGTGGCGCTGTAAAGCACCAGGAGCCCGAAAAGGAAGATCACGAGCGTCACCGCGATCAGCCCTTTATCTATTCCTTTATAATCTTCTTTCATCCTCATAATATCTATACCCCATACCCCATACCCTATACCCTAACACTATAATCCTCCCCTAACCCCAATACCCCGCTCAAATATACCCTCTCTCCTTCGCTACCTCGAATATCCCTCCGGCTATCTCCGCCGGTTCCAGCCCTCCTTTGCCTCCGTGCTCCAAAAATACTACGAGACAGACCCTGGGGTCATCATAGGGGGCAAAGCCGGTGAACCACGCATGCGTCCTGCCCTGGGGGTTCTGTGCCGTCCCTGTCTTACCCGCCACGACGACTCCTTCTACACCGGAGCGGCGGCCTGTCCCGTCCGCGCTACTGACGACTTCGCGCATCCCTTCTCTGACCTTACGGATAGTATCACTGCGCAATCCTATATTTTTTGAACGAACATCGGCCACGACGCTTGAATCGATCTGTTTCACAAGATACGGCCTGACGATCTTCCCGCCGTTAGCTATCACGGCGGTCATCTGCATCACCTGGATCGGGGTCACAAGAAGGAACCCCTGCCCGATGGAATAATTGAGCGTTTCACCCTCATACCAATTCTCGTTCCTTGCAAGGCGTTTCCAGAGTTTCCCCGGTACCAGCCCTCCGACCTCATCCGGCAGATCTATGCCGGTCGGCCTTCCGAAACCGAACGCCTTGGCGTAGGCCTCGATGATATCGGCACCTATGAGCCGGCCGGTGGAATAGAAGAATACGTTGCAGGAATTTTTTAGGCCTTCGACGACCATCTGCGGGCCGTGGCCCGTCTCTTTCCAGCAGTCGAACTTGGATCTTCCGAGGGCGTAGCTCCCATTGCATACAAAGGTCGTGTTGGGGGTGATCTTCCCTGAGTTCAGCGCGGCGGAGGCTATGACGATCTTAAATACGGACCCGGGGGCATAGAGCGCCGATATCGCCCTGTCAGAAAGCGGCCTGCCCTTCCTGTCCATAAGGAGCCTAACCCGTTCATCGGACCCGTCCGGCCTTACGAAGACGTTGGGGTCGAACGCCGGGTGGCTCGCCAGCGCGAGCACCTCTCCGTTCCTCGGGTCCATCACCACTACGGCCCCGTTCCTGTCGCCCAGAAGCCTGTCTACGGTCTCCTGGATAGCGATATCGACGGTCAGGTAAATATCTTTGCCGGCGGACGGCTCTTTAACGCCGAGGACCTTCCTCTGACGCCCTTTGTTATCGACCTGTATCTGCATGCCGCCGTCAAGGCCGGTCAGATACCTGTCATAACGCTTCTCCAGCCCGGAACGTCCTACCAGGTCCTTCGGGCGGTACCCGTAATCGCGGAGCCCCTCGAGCTCTTCCTCGGTGACCTCGCTCAGATACCCGAATATGTGGCTCCCCGAATCGTTATATATGTAATGGCGCCTGGACCGCGTCTCTATGACGAGGCCGCTGATATCGGTGCTCGCCTCTTCCAGTACCATCGCTTTATCTTTGCCTATATCTTCTATCACGGTCACCGGCGCATAGGGTTTCGCGCTCGCTTTCGATAACGCCTTCCGTATCTTTTCATCCTGGATCCCCAGGACATCTTTCAGGGTCTGCATGAAGTGCGTCCTGTCCCGCAGCTCCTGATATACCACCGCCACATCGAAGGCAAGACGGTCCCGCACAAGCGGCACGCCCCTCCTGTCGAAGAAAGTCCCGCGGGGACCGTCTATCGGGATTATCCGGATGACATTATTCTTCGAGAGGCGCGAATAAAAATTGAACCTCACAAGCTGCGTGTAGAAGAGCGCTATGACAAGAGAGGCAAAAAGTACGGATATGGCCGCGCGCACGGTTTTCTCGTTCATAAGAGATCGTCCGGCTCCCTGAGCCCGTATACGGCTATGAGCTTTGAAAATATCGGGATCGATACCAGGGCGGTATAGAGACCGGAGGGCACTATGGAGTGCATGAGATAATCGGAGAATGCGATACCGTGCAACTCCGCGGCCAGCACAGAGATCTTGAAATGAAAGGCCATCGACAGGAAGACGAATATCAGCACGATGTAAAATTGCGTAGTCCTGGACTCTTTAAAAAATTTCGCATTAAGCGCGCCCACGGTGAGGCCCGTGATACCCAGGACCAGCATATTGACACCGAAGATGTCGGCGGAGAAGAGGTCTTTCAGCAATCCGCCTGCCAGGCCCGCCTCCAATCCTTTCTTCGGGCCGCAGAAGAGCGCAAAGAATATCACCAGCGCGGATACGAGATCGGGGGAGGCGCCGAATATCCGCACGCGATGCAGCACGGTAAGGTGCAGCAGGACGGCGGCCAGCATGAGCATATAGAGCCCTCGCCTGTTTACCGTATGCACAGCACCTCCTCCACTTTCGCTAGGTCCTGCGCAGGCTTCACGATCGCGTATTTGTAGAGCCGCCCCGGTTCCTTGTCCACGCTCTCTACATAACCTACAAGGACGTCCCTGGGAAATATGCTGCCCAACCCGGCGGTGAATACTACGTCCCCCTCTTTCACATCCGCATCGAGCGCTATGTATATCATCTTGCAGTATCCGTCGGGCCTGCCCACAAGGATACCGCCCTGGCGGTTCCGCTGTATAAGGACGCCCACTTTCGAGTTAGGGTCGCTGATCAGGAGGATCTTGCTCGAACGCCTCCCAAGCTCCACCACCCTGCCGACGAGCCCGCGCACCGAGAGGACGGCCCTGTTCTGCCTTATGCCGTTATTCAGGCCTTTGTCTATTATTATGGAATTGGACCAGTTTGACGGGTCCCTGCCGATGACCTGTGCCGCTATGGTCGCGTAAGGCAGCTCCTTTTTGAATTCCAGTATCTCCCTGAGCCGCGCATTCTCAGCCGCGAACGACTTCATCTCCTCTATCCTTCTCGACAGGTAATCGATCCTGGCCCTCAGGAGACGGTTCTCCTCCCTGAACGAGGCGAACGGGATCATTCTCTTTATGGCACCGGGGATGCCATGGACCGTCTTCAGGACCGGCGAGGCAGAGTCGACCGACGCTATCCTGAACCGGCCCGGATCGTTTCTTATGACAAGGAATATGATGAGGAAGAGGGAAAAGAGGAGAAGGGTCTTTAATATCTTATGCTTGTGCACATCTACCGTTGGTAGTCCGTCTTACCGTTCAAGTCTGGGTATTATAGTGACTTTCTTGAGATACTTTATCTCGCTCAGGACCTTGCCGGTGCCGAGAGCAACGGCGGTCATCGGGTCTTCGGCCACATGCACGGGCAGGCCCGTCTCTTCGGATATCAGCTTATCTATGCCCTTCAGGAGAGAGCCGCCGCCGGCCAGCACTATCCCCTTTTCGATGAGATCGGCGGATAGTTCCGGAGGGGTGCGCTCAAGGGTTATCCTGACCGCTTCCACTATCTGAGCTATAGGTTCCGCCATGGCCTCGCGTATCTCTTCGCTGGTTATGGTAACGGTCTTGGGAAGCCCCGCAACCAGGTCGCGCCCCTTCACTTCCATGGTAAGCTCCTGCTCGAGCGGATAGGCCGAACCTATCTTTATCTTTATATCTTCGGCCGTGCGTTCGCCTATCATGAGGTTGTAATTTTTCTTGAGGCTGTTTATTATGGCTTCGTCCAGCTCATCGCCGCCTACCCGCACCGACTTCGAGAAGACGATGCCCGCCAGCGATATGACGGCCATTTCGGTGGTGCCGCCGCCTATATCGATTATCATGTTACCGGAGGGGTCCTGTATGGGAAGGCCTACGCCTATGGCAGCCGCCATCGGCTCTTCTATCATGAATACTTCGCGCGCGCCGGCATGGAGGGCCGAGTCCTTTACCGCGCGCTTCTCGACTTCGGTGATCCCTGAAGGTATTGCGATCACTATGCGCGGGCGGACGAGGCGCCGGGACTGGTTCACCTTCTTTATGAAATACCTGAGCATCGCCTCCGATATCTCAAAATCGGTGATGACGCCGTGCCTCATGGGCCTTATCGCGACGATGTTGCCGGGGGTCCTGCCGAGCATCCTCTTCGCCTCTTCCCCTACGGCAAGCACGTTTGAAGTCCCCGCCTGTATGGCCACGACCGACGGCTCACAGAGCACGATCCCCTGGTTTTTCAGATAGACGAGCGTCGTCGCCGTGCCGAGGTCGATACCCATATCATTTGAAAAAAGACCAAGCACTTCGTTATAAACTTTGGTAGAAATACTCAGGATATTCTTCAAATTCATGCGGTATCTCCGGGTTCTATTTTTATATCTCAAGCGATATTAACAGAAAAGAGCACCTTTGTCAAAATAAATATTCTATCACCTTACTATATAAGGGATTGAAGCGCCCGAAAAAATCCGGGGAATGATTTGGAGACGCACGCGATATCGTCGATGGCGCTCTCCCCCCTGGCGGTGAGCGCCGCTATCGCCATAGCCATACAGGTCCTGTGGTCCCCAAAACTTTTGAGCGCCGCCCCCCGCAGGGAATCGATGCCCTCTATTACTACATCCTCCCCGTCCGGGCGGATGCGCGCGCCCATGGCGGTCAGGTTCTCTATCATCGAGTGTATCCTGTCCGTCTCCTTGACCTTCAGCTCACCGGAACCCTTTATCGTGGTCCGGCCTTTTGAAAGCGCGGCCAGCACAAATATCACAGGGAGCTCGTCTATCACGGATGGTATCGACTCCCTCTCTATCGTTATGCCCCGGGTCCTGCCTGAACGGACTATGATATCCGCACAGGGCTCAAATGAGTTCTTCCTGTTGACTATCTTCACGGAGGCGCCCATCCTCGACAGTATATCCAGTATCCCCGCCCTGGTCGGATTTATACCTACGCCTTTTATCCGGACCTTCGACCCGCCCAGGAGCACCGCCCCCGCAATAAAAAAACTGGCGCTGGATATGTCCCGCGGGATCTCGAACGATCTCGGCTTCAGCTCCCTCCGGCCTTTCAGCAGGACCGTCTTCCCGGTGACCTTTATCCCCGCGCCGAAGTGTTTAAGCATCCGTTCGGTATGGTCCCGCGACCTGAAGCTCTCGCGCACCGTGGTCAGCCCGTCCGCGTAAAGGGCGGCCAGGAGCACTGCCGACTTCACCTGTGCGCTCGCAACGGGCATCCTGTAGTCGATGGGCCTGACCGTACCGCCCCTGACCACCAGAGGAGGATATCCGCCTTTCTGAGCGCGGATATCTACACCCATCAGGGAGAGAGGTTCCGTCACCCTCGCCATGGGCCTGCCGGAAAGGGACTCCGCGCCCGTCAGGGTCGCCTCAAAATCCTGGCCTGCCAGTATGCCGGCCAGAAGACGCATAGAAGTCCCGGACTCTCCTACATAGATATTGCCGGACGGTCTCTTTAATCCGTTCAACCCGCTGCCGTATATGGCGGTGATGCCGTTCGTATCCGATACCCTGATACCCATATCCCGGAAGGCATCTGCGGTGTACCTGCAATCATCGCACTCAAGGACGCCTTTCGCTTCCGTCTTCCCCTTCGCGATGGCGCCACAGATCAGGGCCCTGTGGGAAATGGATTTATCGCCGGGGAGCGTTATCTCCCCCGACAATCTCCGTATAGGATTTATAATGGTACTCACATTTATTCCTCTTAAGCTGAAAGCTGATAGCTGACAGCTATTATATCACACCTTCTTCTTAGTTTCTTTCTCTATAACTCCGGCTATATCGTCCGGCAGGTCGCTTGAAAATTCCATGTATTTCTTCGTTACCGGGTGGACGAATCCGAGCATCTTTGCGTGCAGCGCCGGCCGCGACAGGTCCCCTCTCGTACCATACTGGGCATCCCCGAGCACCGGGTGGTCTATATATGCCATGTGGACGCGTATCTGGTGGGTCCTGCCTGTGCCCAGAATAAGTTCCAGAAGCGTAAAATATTTAAACCGCCTGAGGACGCGATAGGATGTCCTGGCATCTTTACTCGTCTCTTCGAACCTTACCGCCATCTTCTTCCTGTCATGGGCGCTGCGGCCGACGGGCAGATCTATCACGCCGTTATCCAGCTCGACGACGCCTTTCACTAACGCTACGTAGACCCTGCGCGTCGTCTTATTTTTGAACTGTTTGGCGAGAGACCTGTGGACCGCTTCGTTCTTTGCCACGACCAGAAGGCCGGACGTCCCCTTGTCGAGCCGGTGTACTATGCCCGGCCTGAGAGCGTCCCCCGAGGCAGGCAGCCCTTTGCAATGGGCCACCAGGGCGTTCGCAAGCGTCCCGGTCCAATTCCCTGGCGCCGGATGCACGACCATGCCGGCAGGTTTATTGACCACGAGCAGATACTTGTCTTCATATACGATATCGAGCGGGATATCCTCGCCTTCCAGTGAAGGCGGTGAGGCGGTAGGCACACGGACCTCTATCATGTCTCCCGACCTCATCCTGTAATTATTCTTTCCCGGGGCGCCGTTCACCGTGACATCGCCGGAGACGATCAGTTTCTGTATCGATGCCCTGGAAAACCTGTCAGGGAGGCTCTCCGCTAAAAATTTGTCAAGCCGCCTCCCGCGATTCCCCTCGGTGACGCTTATCTTTATGGTCTTCTTTTCCATAGCATGATCCTGTAGATGAGAACGGACACGGCGCACAAAAACAGGGCGGCGCTAACGACTTGAGAGAAAGTGAGGCCATACGCGACCGGCGCGTTGTCGCCCCTTAAGAACTCCGCCAGGAACCTCTTGGACGAATAGAGGACGCAGTAGCCGAGGAATATCTCCCCGTAGAATTTCCTTCTCCCCTGCCAGATACGCAGTATAACGAATATGGCCAACAGCGCCAGCGCGGAGTATACCTGGGCCGGGAGGCGTAACTCGGAAGATCCGGGGAAGATGACGCCTAAAAGAGAGCCGGGCTGCGCTTCTTTCCCGAAACAGCATCCGTTAAGGAAGCACCCTATGCGTCCGAAACTTTGAGCGAGGGCCACATAAGGAGCAAAGAGATCGGCGGTATTCCAGAAACTCAATTTCTGCCATCTAAGATAAAACCACATGGCCGCCAGGCCGAAAAAAAACCCGCCGTACCACACGAGCCCGCCCTCCGGCAGTTTCAGGACATCAAGCGGATGGCGGAGGTAATAGGGCGAGTTCATGGCGACGTACAGGAGCCGGGCGCCTGATATGCCGGCTATGAGCACGATGACGGCAGTATCCGTCATACGGTTACTGTCCAGTCCGAACCCGGACGAGTTACGCCGGATCAGAAAGAGCGACACCGCGAAGCCTATCGCCAGCATGGTACCGTAGGAATATATAGAGAAGGCGCCTAAAGTGAGAAGGACGGGATGCATACTTTTTTAACGGCTCAGGTTTTATGTTTCAACAACCGTAACGCCAGGATGACGGCGCCGACCGTTATGCAGGAGTCGGCCACGTTAAAGACGGGCCAGATACGGAAATCGAGAAAATCTATAACGCACCCGAACCTTAACCTGTCTGCGAGATTGCCGAGCGCGCCGCCGAGCACCAGGCCCAATGACAGGGCGAATAACGGATCGCCCGCCCTGCGGATGAGGGCATACGCCGTTAAAGATAAAGCGGCGATCACAGAAAAAACTATAAAGAAGGCCTGCTGGTCCCTGAAGAGCCCGAAGGCGACGCCTTTGTTCAGCACCAGCGTAAGGTGAAATATGCCGGGGATCACCGCGACCGGTCCGGAACCGGAAAGGGTATTATATATGACTATCTTCGTGATCCGGTCTGCGATGAATACACACGATGCTGTCCAAAAGACGTATGACACGTCATTTGACCTCTTTGGCTTCCTGGCATACGATACAGAGTTCCGTATACGGCAACGCGGTGAGACGCTTCTTCGCTATATTCTTTCCGCACTGGAGGCACATGCCGTACGTGCCCTCCTCCACCCGCTTCAGCGCTTCATCTATGAAGAATAAGACCTTCTGTTCATCACTGGCCCTGCCGAGAGAAAACTCCCTTTCGTAATCGTCGCTCGCCATATCGGCCATATGATAAGAATATCCGGAGAGGTCACCCGATGCGTCGCGCTGGGATTTGTTGAGAGTATCTTCCGTGAGATGAGAAAGCTGCCCGGAGATCTTCTCCCGCTCTTTGAGGAGGAGCTCCTTGTACGCCTTGAGCCCTTTTTTGTCCATCTTCTTACCTGCGGCGGCCTTCTTCGTCTTCTTCGCCCGTATGATCTTTTTCATTTATCTATTTATCTCCTTTTTTCACCACGCCTACACATCTTTCGCATAAGGTCGGATGGTCTTTGTCTGAGCCGACCCGTTCACTGTAATTCCAGCATCTCTGGCATTTTTCTCCCCGCGCCTTTTCCACGCGGACGATGACGGATGGCGTACCTTCAGCGCCTATGCCGGAGGTGCCGGACGGCTCCTCCACCTCGACCTGCGACACTATAAAAAGATAACGGAGGATATCCCTGTTATCTTTCAAGACCCTCTTATACTTATCGTCCCCGGAGATCACGGTAACGGATGCCGCGAGGCTCGACCCTATGACGCCCTCCTGGCGTTTCTCCTCGATCTTCTTAAGGACCGATTCCCTGACCTCTATCAGCCGGGACCATTTTTCATCCAGTGCGGTATCCGCCCATCGGCCGTACTCTCTTTCATCCGGCCAATCCTGGGTGTGGATAGGATCCCCCGAAGGGCCGCCGTGTAGATAACCCCATGCCTCGTCCGCCGTAAACGCAAGGAGCGGCGCGGTGATCTTCAAAAGACCCGTCAGGAGCGCGAACATGGCCGTCTGTCCCGAACGGCGTTCCCGCGACGCGGCACTAAATGTATACATCCTATCTTTCAATATGTCAAGATAAACCGATGATACTTCATATACGCAAAAATTGTACACGTCGCGGTATACCTTGTGGAAGGCGTATGTCTCATAGCCGGAGGCCGTCTCTTTTATTAGCGAAGCGAATCTCGACAGTATCCACCTGTCTATCTCGGTCATATCGCCGTATGCGACGGCGTCCTTCGCCGGATCAAAATCGTACAGGTTGCTCAGGAGATACCTGTACGTGTTGCGTATCTTCCTGTACGCCTCCGAAAGGCGTTTCAGTATCTCTTCGGATAGCCGCACATCTTCGGAATAGTCGCTTGAGGCGACCCATAGCCGCAGTATATCCGCCCCGTACTTCTTCATGACGTCCTGCGGGGCTATGACGTTCCCCAGCGATTTCGACATCTTCTTCCCGTCGCCGTCGACGACAAAACCGTGCGTCAGGACGCCCCTGTACGGCGCTCCTCCGTCGATAGCCATGGCCGTTATGAGGGCTGATTGGAACCAACCCCTGTGCTGGTCGGACCCTTCGAGATATAGCTCGCACGGATAGTCGAGCCCTTTATTGCCCTTCAGCACCGCCTGGTGGCTGACCCCGGAATCGAACCAGACGTCTATTATATCGGTCTCTTTAACGAACCCTTTCGATCCGCACTTCGGGCAGACGACACCTTCAGGCAAAAGCTCCTCTTCCTTCCTGGTGAACCATACATCGGCGCCCTCTTTCTCTACCAGGCCGGCGACGTGCGCGATGACTTCCGCGTCAAGGAGGACCTCCTTACAATTTTTACAATAGAACGCTATTATGGGAACGCCCCAATACCTCTGCCGTGACAGGCACCAGTCAGGACGGTTCTCCACCATAGCCGATATCCTCGATGCTCCGGCTTCCGGTATCCATCGTATATTCGAACCGATCTTCTCGAGCATCCTAAGCCGCAAATGATCATGATCTATCCTCAAAAAGTACTGGTCGGTGGCCCTGAATATGATAGGCCTCTTGCACCTCCAGCAGTGCGGATAAGAATGCGTAACCTCCTCCTCATGGAGGAGGGCGCCCAGTGATCTCAGCTTTTCGATAATTGGTTTATTGGCCTTATAGACCTCCATGCCGCTGAATTCGCCGGCCGTCTTGTCGAACTTCCCCTTTGTATCCACCGGCATTATAGTCGGAAGACCGTACTTCTTGCCGGTCAGGTAATCCTCCTGGCCGTGGCCGGGCGCGGTATGCACGCAACCGGTGCCGTCCTCCATCGATACGTAGCCGGCCGACACCACTTTAGACCTTCTGGCGATAAAAGGATGGTCCGCCTCCGTCCCCTCAAGATCTTTCCCTTTCACGGTCTTAAGTATCTTGAAACCTTTTATCCCGAACTTCTCCATCACCGTCTCAACAAGGCTTCTGGCAACTATATATATTTCCTCCGAGCTCCTGGCTCCAAGCCCCGAACTTTTAACATACACATACTCGCTCTCCGGGTGCACCGCTATCGCGACATTGGCGAGTAGCGTCCACGGGGTCGTAGTCCATATGACGAAAGAAGTCGGGAGTTGGGAGTCGGGAGTTGGGAGTTGACCGTTAGCGACTTTGAATTTTACGTAGATCGAAGGCGACGTCTTATTCTCGTATTCGACCTCGGCCTCCGCGAGGGCTGTCTCGCACGTCGAGCACCAATTAACAGGTTTCAGGTCTTTGTATATATACTTCTTCCCGACCAGGAGGCCGAACGACCTCACTATGGCCGCCTCATAATCCTTCGAAAGCGTAAGATACGGCTTCGCCCATTCGCCCAGTATGCCGAGCCGCTTGAAGTCCTCCCTCTGGATCGCTACGTACTTCATCGCATAGTCGTATGCCAATTTCCTGAACTTTACCTGGTCTATGTCGTATTTGGTCAACTTCAGCTCCTTGAAGAGCTGATGCTCGACCGGCAGGCCGTGGCAGTCCCATCCCGGTATATACGGGGAATCGAAACCGCGCATCGTCTTGTATTTTATGACGATGTCTTTAAGGATCTTGTTGAGGGCGTGGCCCATATGTATGGTGCCGTTCGCGTACGGCGGGCCGTCATGGAGCACGAACTTATCCTTCCCCTTACGTTTTTTACGGATACTTTCGTAAAGGCCCGTCTCGCTCCACCGTTTAAGGATATCCGGTTCGCGGCGCGGCAGGTCCGCCTTCATGGGAAATCCCGTCTTCGGCAGATTTAATGTATCTTTATATTCCATTTTTTCCATACCCTATACCCTATACCCTATACCCCGCTAATATAATCCTTGCCTAGCCCCTATACCCTACTTCACATACTTCCCTATTATCAGCCCGAGCTTCTTCTTCGTCTTCGCCGGGATATCCCCGGACCTCGTGACGATCGAGTTGGCAAGGGCGCTTCCGCAACCGCAGCTGCGCTTGCCGCCGAGCCGGCGCAACACCTTCCTCAATATGCTCTTCGACATATCGACATTCTTCATCAGGTTCTGTATGATCATCTCTATCGATACCGTCTCCTGCGACTCATCGAGGTACCAGCAGTCGTAATCGGTGATGCATGCAAGGGTCGCATAACAGATCTCCGCCTCGCGCGCCACCTTCGCCTCTCCCATATTCGTCATGCCTATGATATCCATACCCCAGGAGCGGTACAGCTTCGATTCGGCCTTGGTGGAGAACTGCGGCCCTTCCATATTTATGTACGTCCCTCCGAGGTGCATGGCCGCTCCGGCGGCCTTGCCGGCTTCATACAGCTCCTTCGAAAGCTCCGCGCAGACCGGCTCGGCGAACGGGATGTGCGCCACTATCCCATCACCGAAGAACGTCATCCTGCGCGCCTGGTTCGTCCTGTCTACGAACTGGTCGGGTATGACTATATCGAGCGGTTTCAGTTCCTTCTTCAGACTGCCGCAAGCGGATACCGATATTATGCGCTCAACCCCGAGTTTCTTCATCCCGTATATATTGGCACAGTAGTTGATCTCCGTAGGCAATATACTGTGGCCTTTGCCATGCCGGGCCAGGAAGACGACGTCCTTCCCTTCAAACTTGCCGGTCACGAAATCGCCGGACGGCCTGCCGAACGGCGTGGTGACCTTCACCCTCTTCAGGTCCTTTATACCGTCTATATGATATACCCCGCTTCCGCCTATTATGCCTATCTTTCCCATCATCTCATTCTCCTTTTAACCTAACCTCGCCGCGATGCCAAAAAGCGTGCTTACCAGAAATAATTTCAGGAACCATACGGCGATCAGCGCAAATATCGGAGAGATGTCTATCCCCACCGTGTAAATGGGGAATATCTTCCTGAACGGCTGTAATATCGGCTCCGTCGTCTTATAAAGGAACTGGACTATGGGATTGAACGGGTCCGGGTTCACCCAGCTTATAAGGGCCCTTATGATTATGAGCCAATTCGCTATGGTGAGGGCGTAATCCGTTATCGTCGCCAGCGCAGCTATGAAGTTGCCTAATATGAACATCCTTATGCTCCTTTGAGTTTGGAGTAAACTTTAGATATCTCCTTTGAGCGCTTGCAGGCTGCCTTGACCGCCGCCTTTATGATCGCCTTGAATTTTTTCGATCCGAAGACCTTGAAGGCGGCTTCCGTCGTCCCGCCCTTAGAGGCCACTTTTTTGCTCAGATCACCGGGACTCTCTTTAAGCACCTCCACCAGTCTCGAGCTGCCTGCGGCCGTCTTGCGCACCAGGGCTCCGGCTGTATGCTCATCCAGTCCGAGCTCTGCGGCCGCTTCCATAAGCGCTTCCATCATATAGAAAAAGTAGGCGGGGCCGCTGCCGCTCAAGGCCGTGACCGCGTCCATTAGACCCTCATCCACCTCAACGACATCGCCGACGGCCGAGAATATCTCTTTGGCCGTCTTCATATCCTCGGCGCCTGCCGAGGGCCCCGCGCTTATGGCGGAGATCCCCTCGCCTATAGTTGCGGCCATATTGGGCATGACCCTTATCACCGGTATCCCCTTACCGACCATCTGTCCTATATAGTCCGTGGTGATACCTGCCGCGATCGATATCAAGAGCTTATCTTTGGATACGGCGCGGCGTATATCCTCATAGAGTATCTTTTCGAGATCTTTCGGCTTCACCGCAAGTATAACGACATCGGAATGGCTCACCAGATACGCGTTGTCTATCCCGGTCGCTACGCCGTACTTTGCCTTGATGGAATCTCTCCTGGCAGGGTCTGCGTCGCTTGCTATCAACAGCCCGGGGTCTGCCACGGCGGCCGAAAGTTTCCGTATCATCGCCTCGCCCATATTGCCGCATCCGATCATGCCTATCTTCTTGTCGATCATATTCAATCCTTAAATATCGCGCGCCCCACTCTGATCATCGTCGCGCCCTCTTCGATAGCGACCTCGAGGTCGCCGGTCATACCCATTGATAATTCGGGTATAGGGTATGGGGTATAGGGTATAGAGTTTATAGTATCGCGCAGTTCCCTGAGTTTTCTGAAATATGGCCTGACCGTCTCCGGGTCATCGACTTCGGGGGCGATCGTCATCAGTCCCTTAATATTAATATTTTGACATAGAGAGATATCTTTAAACAGACCCGCGACTTCGTCCGGCCCTATCCCGAATTTGGTCGATTCGCCGGAAGTATTGACCTGGATCAGGACGTCCTGCACCTTGCCGATCCTCTCCGATTCCCTGTCGATAGCCCTGGCAAGCCGGGCGCTATCTACGGAATGTATGAGAGAGAATATCCTGACCGCGTCCTTCACCTTATTCGTCTGCAGGTGGCCGACCATATGCCATACGGCCCTGTCACCTATCACCTTATATTTAATCGAGGCGTCAGGTACGCGGTTCTCCCCTATATCCCTCACGCCGAGGCCCAGCACTTCTTCGATCTCGCCCGGGCCGACTTCCTTGGTGACGCATACGAGCCGGACGTCCTCTTCAAGTCTCCCGGATTTTACGCAAGCGCTTATGATCCTTTGTGTTACGATTTCGAGGTTACCGGCTATCGTGCCCATTTTGAGAGGATACGATATCACAAAGGGTCGGAAAAGTCAATGCAATTAAGAGCTATCAGCTATCAGCTATCAGCTATCAGCTATCAGCTATCAGCTATCAGCTATCAGCTAAAATAAAAGCTGACGGCTGAAAGCTAAAATATTGGGAATATTTTGCAAGTACGGAAGGGCTAGAAGTAGTTGTTGAATATATCGACGACTTTGTCGGATAGACGGCGGGCGAGCGAGCCCTCTTCCACCGTCTTCTTCCTGAGCTTTGCGCAGGCGTACTTCACGGCCCCGATGGCTGTGGATACCTTCATACTCTCCATGCTTGAGATGTTGCCGCGTACGTCCCGCACGGTGGCCACCTTCACGGGCACGGCCAGACGCTCCTCCAGGAGCTCGGCGGCACCGTCGACGAACGCCATACCTCCGGTGAGGATGACGGACCGGATATCCTCCCCCCTTTTTGAGAATTCGTCGATCTTCCCCTTAACGCGTGATACTATATCGTTAAATTCTTTCAGGTCTTTAAGCTCTCCCCTGAAATCGGCGCTGCCTATCCCCGCCACATCTATCTCCTTCAGGATCCCTCCGGAAAATACGGATATCTCGGTAAGCGAAGCGCCCATACCCAATAATAAAGACCCCTCTTCCTTCTGCCCGGTGTCGAGGAGCGCTTCCCCGTCCGCTATGCCCGTGAATACGACCTCCTTGACATCGTAACCGGCGTTATTAACGCACTTATATATGCTCTGTATGTGGTTCACGTTCGCGGTTATTACATATATTTCGCAGGCAAGCCGCGACGCGTACAGGCCGAGCGGGTTCTTTATCCACGGCTGGTCATCGATAGAAAAATCCTGCACTATCTTATGCACTATCTCCCTGTCGAACGAAAGGCGTATGGTGCTTGCGGCATTGACGCACCGTTCCATATCGCCCTTTACGACCTCGCGCCCTCTCAGCGAAAGCGGGACCATGCCCCTTGACCGTTCTCCCTTCAGGGACTGGCCGCTTATCGTGACATATACGTCCCCGCGCCGGGGGGCGGGAGTCCCGGCGGAAAGCTTCGAAAGGACCCTGGATACGGCATCGACCGCCTCGTCCAGGTTCACTATCGCGCCCCTCGAAACACCTCCGGACGGGTATGAAGCGTGCGCGACGATCGTGAAGAGCCCGTCCTCTCCGGCCTCGGCGGCTACGCCGGATATCTTGGACGACCCTATATCAAGACCGATGATGATCGCAGGTTTTTTCATTTAGGACCTATAACGACGTCGTTGAACCGCAGATCTATATACGCTATCCTGTCCAGCAGGATCCTCGGATCCTTCAATGTCTTTTTAAGAGTGGAAAGACGCGCCTTTATGTTCTCACAACCTATCTTCACCTCGAGGCCGTTCTTCAGCACGAACGAAAGGCCCTTCAGGTCTCCGGCATCTATGGAGACGATACCGTATTCCGCGAGGAACCTCGCCCTGCGCATCTCCTTCAGGAGCTCCAGCGCACCGTTCAGGTTCTTCAGGTCGGCCCTCTTACCCTTCCGTCCCTCGTTCCTTATGCTGATCCCTGTTATGAGCGGTATATCTTTCAGGAACCGGGCGTCTACGTTGGGGAGGACATAGCCGTCCTCGTCAACCGGGTACTGGCGCACATTGCTGAGTATGGCCACGGGTTTCCTGAAATTCAGGTTCACTACGAGACGGTCCGGCATGGCCCTGGTGACGGTAAGGCGGCGCGCGTCCGGGTAGGTCTTCTTAAGCGATCTCGCTATCTCGTTCACGTCGGTCTTAAATATGTTCCTGCCTTTATATGACCTGAGCAGGTCCATGCTCAGGGCAGCGGTAGATTCCTGGTCTACCAGTATATCTTTGACCTCAACCGCCCTTATCCTGAAGTAATCCGACCTGACGAGAAAGATATTTATGAGAAAGACCCCTGTAAGGACCAGGGCTAAGATGGTAAGGAGGGCAACTATCTTTTCAACTATGAAATCCCGGGCATCCCTGACAAAATCCGGCAGTTTCATCTTAATGCCTTTGAACCTTCTCTGTTTTTTCATGATCTCTTTCTTCTCTTAAGCGCATCCTCTACCAGACGGATGCACAATTTCCCGAATTCCAGCCCGCTCGTCATGGCCGCCTTCGGAAGCAGGCTCCTCTCGGTCATCCCCGGGATGGTGTTCACCTCCAGAACGAAAAGTTCCCCTCCCCTATCCGCCATCATGTCGACCCTGGAAAAACACCTGCATCCGAGCGCGCGATGAGCCGCTTCCCCGAGCTCCTGCGCCCTCCCGTACACGCTCTTCCCGACCGGAGCGGGCACCTTATAAAGCGTCTCCGGATCTTTATATTTTGCGCTGTAATCGTAAACCCTGTTCTTGGGCACCACCTCTATGACCGGCAAAGGCCTGTCATCCAGTATGCCAACCGTAAGCTCTCGGCCGTCTATATACTCTTCGACCACGGCGTTCTCGCCGTATTCGAACGCCCTCGCGAGGGCTTCGCTGAGAGAGGCCTCTTCCCTGACGATCGACAGACCTATGCTGGACCCTTCGAACCGGGGCTTCACGACCACCGGAAATCCGGGTAACCTCACGGTGCCTGCGCGAGACTTCCCTTTCGACATAACGGCATACTGCGGCGTCGGTATCCCCTTCTTCAGGAAGACCTCTTTGGAGGCGACCTTATCAAGGGCCGTCCTGGAGGCCTTTACGCCCGAGCCGGTATACGGTATGCCGGCGTCTTCCAGTATCTTCTGGACCGTGCCGTCCTCCCCGAATCTCCCGTGGAGCGCGATGAATGCAATATCTATCTGCGACCGTTCGATTATATCACATACGCTCTCGCGGACATCAAGAAAAATCGCATCGCACCCTTCTTTTGACAGGGCTTCACACACCGCCCTGCCCGACCTCAGGCTTATCTCCCTTTCGTTTGACGGGCCGCCGGCAAGGACGCCTATCCTTCCGAACCTGCTTGATGTCATATAAGTTTCACCTCTAACTCCAGGCCCACATTGTAATTATCCAGGACCTTCTCCTTTACAAGCGAGGCCAGCTTCATGACATCGGAACAGGTCGCGCCGCCCCTGTTGATTATGAAGTTGGCGTGTTTTTCCGATATCTCGGCTCCGCCTATGCGCCTGCCCTTAAGACCCAGCATGTCTATCATCTGCCCGCAGGTGAACTGAAAATTTTCAGGGTTCTTGAAAAGACACCCGGCGCTCGGGATATCGAGCACCTGTTTCTCCCTCTTTATCTTAAGGAACCTTACACATCTGGAGTTGAGGCCCGCAGGGTCCGCCTCCTTAAGCTTGAAGGTCGCCTCAAGCACTATATACTTTTCAAGATTGGAAGACCTGTACCCGAACTTCAGGTCTTTCTTCCGGAGCGTCTTTGTCCTGCCCTTACGGTCCATGACCTTCACGGAGGTCACGAACTCGCCCACGTTCCTGAATATCGGGCTCTTCCACCCGCCCGCATTCATGTAAAGCGCGCCGCCGACAGTGCCGGGTATGCCAACAAGCGATTCGAAACCGCCCAGACCTCCGGCGCAGGCCGTCCTGACAAGGCGGGGCATGTCGAACCCGCCCCCGGCCGTGATATAAGCGCCTTTCACCTTGAGGGCCCTGAAGCACGGAGAAGCCAGGCGGACCATGATACCGCGGAATCCGCGGTCATCCGCCAGTATGTTGGTGCCGCGCCCTATCACGCGCAAAGCGATACCGTTCCCCGCCGCAAACCTTAGCAGTCTCTTAAGGTCGTCGGCATCGCGCGGCTCGGCCCATATATCCGCCGGCCCGCCTATCCTGAACGACGTATGCCTGGCCAGGGATTCGCCTGTGAGGATATCCCCTTTCAATACTTTACGGAGCGCCGAGACCGTCTCCTCTGCCCGGGGCCCGGCCCCCTCCTTCAACCGGAAAGCCAGGTCATCCGCAACTTTGCATATATTCCCCGCGCCCATCACCACGATCATATCCCCGCGCTCTTTGATGCGTTCTATATGGCCGGCTATCCGTTCCTTCTTCATGACCGTGACATCACGCATGCCGTTCTCGATCGTCTTCTCATAAATATTCCTGATAGACACTCCCCTGATCGGTTTTTCGCTGGCCGCGTATATATCGGTCAGGATCAGTTTGTCGGCCCCTGCGAAGCACCTCCCGAAATCGTCAGCCAGGAAGAGGGTGCGGGTATATCGGTGAGGCTGGAATATGACTATCAGGCGGTTGTATCTCCAGTTACGGCATGCCTCAAGCACGGCGCGTATCTCGGTCGGGTGATGGCCGTAATCGTCTACCAGTATCAGGTCGTCGGTGTTTATCCTCAGGTGGAATCTCCGTTTCGCGCCTTCGAAACCGGCCAGCGCCTCTGCTATCTTTTTAAAAGGTATACCCATCTCCATGCCGACCAGTATTGCGGCCAGCGCGTTCAGGACATTGTGCCTGCCCGGTATGCGGAGGGTGATCTTTCCGAGGACCCTCCCCCTGTGAACGCAGTCGAAATATGTTATGCGCCCTTCCATCCTTATGGCGCGCGCGTATACGTCTGCGCCTTTAGTTAGGCCGAAGGAGAGGCCCCGGATGCCGGTCCCTTTGGCCATCTCCCGCACGCGCGGATCGTCGTTATTATAGAAGACCGTTCCTCCCTTTTTGGTCTTTTTCAGGAATGACCTGTACGATCTCAGGATATCGTCCAGCGTCTTATAATGGTCGAGGTGTTCCATCTCTATATTCGTTATCACGGAATAGAACGGTTTCAGTTTCAGGAACGAGCTGTCGCTCTCGTCGGCTTCGGCGACCAGATAAGGCCCGCGGCCGTACTTGGCATTTCCGCCGAACTCGGCCACCTCTCCGCCTATTATAACGGTCGGATCGATGCCGGCACGCTCGAGCATCACCGCTATGAGCGAGGTCGTAGTCGTCTTGCCGTGCGTCCCGGTAACGGCGATGCCCTTCTTCCTGTTCAGTAGTTCCCCCAGGACCTGTGCCCTGTGCACTATCTTTATCTTCTTTCTGGATGCGGCAACAAGCTCGGGGTTCGTCTTCTGTATGGAAGATGAGTATACAACGAGTCCTGTACCCGATGCTACGTTCGAGGACCTGTGGCCCCTGAAGACCCTGCCTCCCATACGCTCTATCTTCTCCGTGAGATCATTACTGCTGAGGTCCGAACCGGAGATCTTATACCCCATCTCGGCAAGGACAAGCGCAAGGGCGCTCATCCCTATACCTCCTATCCCGACAAAATGTATATTCCGTTTTTCCGGTAACATCTTACCGCCTCGCCATCTTGAGCACTTCCTGCGCCAGTATATCCGCCGACTGAGACGTAGCCAGACGTTTTGCTTTATCGCCCATATCCTTCAGCCGCGCCCTGTCGTTCATAAGCGACACTACAGCGTCCCTGAAAACGGCCGGGGTGAGCGAGCCCTCTTCCATGACCACTGCCGCGCCCTTCTTCTCGAAGACCCTGCCATTTTCCGCCTGGTGTGCCCGGGCAAACGGGTAAGGGACAAGTATCATCGGTTTTCCGAAAAACGCCAGCTCGAAAAGCGCCGACGAGCCGGACCTCGTTACCACAAGGTCGGCGGCGCTGTATGCCTCCTCTATGCTGTCCACGAACGAATATACGCGGCTCTCTACGGCCAGGGACTTATATTCTTCCGTGAGCCGGTCATAATCCTTGATGCCGCAGATATGCACCACCTGCAGGGAAGCTTTCACATTATCGTCCAGGAGGGCCACCGCCCTGACGAAGACCTCGTTCAGGAAATGGGCGCCCTGGCTGCCGCCTATCACCAGGATGCTGAATTTCCCCTGGGAGAGCCCCATCCTCCTTGCGCCCTCTTCCCTGCCTACCGTGACTACCGATGCCCGTATGGGGTTACCGGTCACTATCACCCTCTTCTTCCTGGGCAGAAGAAAGTGTTTGGTCTCTTCGAAACTTATCGCTATCGTATCCGAGAGGCCGAAGAGCATATTATTTGCCCTTCCGGGAACGACGTTCTGTTCGTGCACTATCCGCGGTATCTTCAATATCCTGGATATCAGTATAACCGGACCGCATATATATCCGCCGAACCCGATCACGGCTGCGGGCTTGTACTCCGATATTATAAAAAAAGATCTTACTATATCGGATAATAACCTGAATAAGAAGGCCACGTATCCGAAACCGGGGCGGTAAGGCAGTTTATTGGCGGAAAGGAGGGCAAAACGGAAACCTCCCTTTTCGAATATCCGCCTGTCGAGCGCCTTGTCGCTGCCCACAAAGAGTATGTCGATGCCCCGCTCTTTTGCAAGAAGCGTTTTAGCGACGGCGATCGCCGGAAATATATGTCCGCCTGACCCGCCTGCGGCTATCAGTACCTTCACCTGTAAACCTCACAAGTCCTTGCGACATTGAGAAGAAGCCCAACGGCTATAAAATGGAATATAAGGCCGCTCCCCCCGTAACTTATGAAAGGCAGAGGGAGGCCTTTGGTCGGCAGCGCGCCCGCGCTTACCCCTATATTTATGATCGCTTCCAGCGCTATGAGGGAGACGACCCCCAGGCTGAGCAGCCGTTCGAACGTGTATTCCGATCTAAAGACGATCTTCATCCCCTGCCACACAAAGAGCATGAAGAGTATGACTATCGAGGCGGCCCCCAGGAATCCGAGCTCTTCGCCTATTATGGAAAATATGAAGTCGGTGTGGGATGCCGGCAGATAAAAGAGCTTCTGCCTTGACTGCCCCAGGCCCACTCCCAGGAGGCCCCCGGAACCCAGCGCCACAAATGACTGTATGATCTGGAAGCCGGTACCGCGTTTATCCGCCCACGGGTTCAGGAACGCCATGATCCGTTTCTTACGATAAGGCACGCTGAATAGGAGCAGGTAAAGCACAGGCAGGCTCGCCAGGAAAGATGCTGCAATATGGGACACCCTTACGCCGGATGTGTAGAGCATGATCATTGATATGACGGAGATCGCGATCGCAGTGCCCAGGTCCGGCTCCAGGAGTATGAAGCCGACCGTAAGGCCGAGGACCATCACGGGGGGCATATATCCGTAAATAAAACTTTTTGCCAACCGCTCTTTCCTCGACATGAAATCCGCTATGTAGAGTATGACGGCTATCTTGGCGAACTCTGAAGGCTGAAAATTGATCATACCCACCTTGAACCACCTTCTTGCCCCCGCCGTCTCTCTCCCTATGTGCGGGATGAGGACGAGGACGAGCAGCGCTACGGAGACGAGCAATATGGGTTTGGCCAGGCGCTTCAGGGTGTTTATATTGACCACCATGGCCAGGACCATCATCACCATCCCTATGCCGAGATACGTAAGGTGCCTCTTGAGATAATATAGACTGTCGCCCATCTTCTCGTAAGCGTATATGGCGCTCGTCGAATATATCATGACCACCCCGACCGCCGACAGGGTCATCATTATGAAAAATATGGAACTGCGCACGCTTCTCATCGGGCGCCTTTCGCGGAGACAGGATGCGCCCTGATGCCCTGTACAGCTCTCCTGAATATGTCGCCGCGCTCTTTGTAATCTTTGAACATATCGAAACTGGAGCACATCGGAGAGAGGAGGACGATCATGCCTCTTTGCGCCAGGCCGCGCGCAATTACGACCGCATCATCCATGCTCTTCGCGTTATGGGTATCGACACAGTCGCCCAGGATGCCCTGTATCTTCGGCGCGGCCTCCCCTATCAGCACCAGATGCTTCGCCTTTTTGCGCACCATATCTTTTATCACACCGTAGTCGCTCTTCTTATCTTTGCCTCCGGCGATCAATATGACCGGCTTATCGCACGACTCAAGCGCCCTGTAAGTGGAGTCGACCGTAGTCCCTTTAGAATCGTCCACATATTCAACGCCTTCTATGGTATCCACCGTCTCGAACCTGTGGGAAAGCCCTGTGAAAACGGATACCACCTTCCTTATCGAGCCGCTATCCACTCCGTTCAATACCCCCATGAGGCAGGATGCGGCCACGTTCTCAAGGTTGTGCGATCCTTTCAGGCGTATATCGCGCACAGACAACAGCTCCTCTTCGCGCCCGCGCACTGTCGAAAGTATCATATCTCCTTTGACGTACACGCCGTCAACATTTCCGGACCTGCCGTACCATAATACCTTTGATCGCGCCATACCGGCAAGAGGCCGCAGGTTGCCGGCGTCGCTGTTCAATACCAGGATATCGTCCTTGTCCTGATTTGTGAATATCCTGAGCTTCTCTCTGAAATAATCCTTAAAGGTGCGGTACCTGTCGAGATGATCGTCCGTGATATTCAATATCACCGCGATCTCCGGCTTGAATTTTTCGGTCAGTTCCAACTGGAAGGAGCTGACCTCCATGACCACGAGAGTCCCCTCCTTTATCCTCTGTATCTCTCCGCACAAAGAATTCCCGATATTCCCGCAGACGACGACATCCTTCCCGCCGGACCTCAGGATCTCCCCGGTCAGCGTGGTCACGGTGCTCTTGCCGTTCGTCCCGGTGATGGCGATTACCTTTCCTTTACAGAACCGGAAGCCCAGCTCCATTTCGCCGATGACCGGTATGCCCAGTTCCCGGGCCCACCTGATCGGAAGAGATGTCTCCTCGACCCCGGGACTCACCACGACCAGAGAACTCCCCTCGATAAATTCTCTCGTGTGGCACCCGATCTCTATCCGTATGTCGCGGTTCGCCAGGTTCTCTACGGCGCGCCTTATGCCGGGCGTATCGCCTGCGTCGGTGGCCCATGCCGCGGCGCCTATGTCATCCAGGAGAACGGCGGCATTGGACCCGCTATTACCGAGCCCCACCACGGTGACCTTCTTATCCTTCAGGTCCATATATTCGGTACCCATGAAAATTTTTACTGTAACTTGAGCGTCGCTAAGCTGAGCAGCGCGAGCACGATCGCGATTATCCAGAACCGTATCGTTATCTTCGACTCAGGCCATCCCAGGAGTTGGAAGTGATGATGTATAGGCGACATGAGAAAGAGCCGCTTCCCGGTCAATTTGAACCATATCACCTGTAGCACCACCGAAAACGCCTCCATCACGAATATCCCGCCCACTATGAAGAGCAGCAATTCCTTTTTTATCAATACCGCCACGACGCCTATGGCCCCTCCCAGGGAAAGAGACCCCATATCCCCCATAAATACGTTTGCCGGATGAGAATTGAACCACAGGAACCCGAGCCCGGCGCCTACCATAGAAGCGCAGAATACCGCCAGCTCACCCGCCCCCTGCAGATAGAATATATTAAGGTAGTCGGCAAACCTGTGGTGGCCGGTGACGTAACTGAGTATCGAATATGTGAGGGCGACTATTATAGTGCACCCTATCGCCAGCCCGTCCAGGCCATCGGTGAGATTCACCGCATTCGTCGAACTCGTAAGGACGAGTATGACGAAAAGGATATAGAATATCCCCAGGTTTATGACGAGGTCCTTGAAGAACGGCACGCTGACGATCCTGGGTATCGGCGTATAGACCATTACGAATAGCGCCACGAGGAAACCGACAAGCGCCTGATATAAGAACTTCCGGCCTGCCGTGAGACCGAGGTTCCTCTTCTTCAGGACCTTTGTGCGGTCATCGATGAATCCTATCCCGGCCAGTAGCAGGAATGAGCCGACGGTCACCAGCACATAGCCGTTACTGACATCCGACCACAGGAGCGTCGACAGGGTTATGGAGAAGACTATCAGTATACCGCCCATCGTAGGCGTCCCCTGTTTATGTTTGTTGATGTTATAAAGGGATTCGACGTACTCCCTGCGTATATTCTCTCCAAAACTCAATCTTTTAAGGAACCGTATCACCGCGGGGCCTATTATTAGGGATATCAAAAATGCGGTCAAGCTCGCCATGGCGGCGCGGAAGGTTATATACTTGAATACGTTGAACCCGAACCACGCATCCCTTAGAGGATATAACAGATAATAGAGCATAAGATCCTTCTCTTGAGCTTTGAGCTATGAGCTTTGAGCCGTGAGCCCTTTTACGACTTCCTCCATCCTCATTCCGCGCGACCCCTTTACCAGGATTGCGTCCCCTACTCCTACAACTCTCCTTAATGCCCGTGAAAGCTCGCCGTGCGTCTTGAAGTGCCGGCACATCTCTTTCGTCATGCCGCAGGCCATCGCCGCTTCCGCTACACGTTTTGATAAGCGGCCGAAAGTGAACACCCCGGAGAAGTTCAGTTCCGCTATACGCCGCCCAAGCGCTTCATGGAAATACCCGGCGCGCGCGCCCAGTTCCAGCATATCTCCGCAGACGACCCATCTCCCGTTTGCCGGACTATCCCGCAATACCTTAAGCGCGCATTCCATCGACAGGGGATTTGAATTATAGGCGTCGTTCATGACCGTCAGCCCGCCCGGCAGGCGTCTTATATTGAGCCGCATCGCCGGGGGCCTGTAAAGATAGAGGGCCCTCTTCATATTTTCATAAGATACGCCCAGTATCGAACCAACGGATATCGCCGCAAGCGCGTTGTATACATTATGAAGCCCGGCCAGTCTCAATGCAAACCTTTTTTTGCCGTTCAGGACGAACCTGATAAAGCCCGCATCCGAAGATATCTCCCCGGCCCTGAAATCGTTCTTCCTGCCGAGCCCGAATCTTATCATATCGACGCCGCGCACCTTAAGGGCCCTCAGGAACCGGTCGTCACCGTTAACTACGCCCTTCCCGCCCGGGGTCATGGATTCGAATACCTCCGTTTTTGCGCGGAAGACGTCCTCCAGTCCTCCCAAAAACTCCAGGTGAGAAGGCCCTATATTCGTTATTACGGAAACGCCGGGCCGGGCCATCTTCCCCAATGACCTTATCTCCCCTTTATGGTTCATACCCATCTCGAGCACGCATACCTCGTGACGGCTCTTCAGTCTGAGGAGCGTCTGCGGGACGCCTATGTGATTATTCTTCGTCCCTTCGTTCTTTAATACATCATATTTCGCCGAAAGGACTTTTGCTATCATCTCTTTCACCGTCGTCTTACCGTTGCTCCCCGTAACGGCTATCACCGGGATGGCAAACTTAGCCCTGTGGTGCCCTGCTATATCATGGAACGCCTTTATGGTGTCGCGCACCTTTATTATTATGGCCTTACCCCCGGGCAATTTCCCTCTCCATGACGATACCATGACGCCCCTGGCGCCTCTTTTGAGGGCATCCTTCGCAAAGAGATCGCCGTCAAAAGACGTTCCCTTGATGGCCAGGAAGAAGCCCCCTTCCGGGATCGTCCTGGAATCGGTCGATATCTTCGACGGCTCTACGATATCATTCATCCTGCCGGACAGGAGCTCACCCGCCGTAACCCTTACCATCTCTTCTACTTTCACGCCTTATCCTCTATTCAATAAGACCGATCTCGCGACCTTGCGGTCGTCAAAAGGCATCGTCTTGTCGCGTATTATCTGGTATCTCTCATGGCCCTTGCCCGCTATCACTACGATATCGTCTTTTGAGGCCATGCCCAGGGCCCGCCTTATGGCTCCGCGCCTCTCTTCCACTACGACGTAATTCGAGAATTTACCCCGTATGCCCGTCTCTATCTCCCCGATTATCTCCCGCGGTCTCTCGAACCGCGGGTTATCGGACGTAAGTACTACACTGTCGGAAAACCTGCATGCCACCGCTCCCATACCGGGCCGCTTATTCCTGTCCCTGTTGCCGCCGCACCCGAAGACCGTTATGATACGGCGCGGGGCAAGCCCTTTCAGGACGCTCAATACATTATATAGCGCGTCTTCGGTGTGCGCGAAGTCGACGAATACCCTGAACGGCTGGCCCGCATCCACCGGCTCAAGGCGTCCCGGCACAGAGGAGAACGACTCGATGCCTTTCTTTATAGCGTCGAGAGGTATACCGCAGGCGATCGATGCGGCTGAGGCCGCAAGTATATTGGATATGTTATACTTCCCGATAAGCCCTGTCGCGATCTCCCGTGAGCCGTCCGGCGTAACGAGGACGAACCGCGATCCGTTGAGAGAGAGGCGTATGCCGCGGGCGGATACGGACGATCTCTTGTCTATGCCGTATGTCATCGTCTTCCCACCTGTCTTCTTCCGCAGGCCCGCCACCCTGCGGTCATCGTTATTCAATATAGCGGTGCCGCCTTCCTTAAGATGGTCGAATATCCCGGCCTTCGCCCTTAAATATCTCTTTATCGTCTTATGATAATCGAGGTGCTCTCCGGTTATGTTGGTGAATATGGCCGCGTCAAGCCACACATTATCGGCCCTGCGCTGGTCCAGCGCGTGGCTCGAGACCTCCATGACCGCATCGGTGCATCCCGCCTCCAGCATGCGGCATAGTATCGACTGAAGCTCCATAGGACCCGGTGTCGTATTGGCCGCCGGTATCACGGTATCGCCAAACCTGTAATTTATCGTACCTATTATACCGGGCACCCTCCCCGACATCTTCAGTATATTTTCGATCAGGTACGTTATCGTCGTCTTGCCGTTGGTACCTGTCACCCCTGTCGTTACAAGCCGTTTCGACGGGTCCCTGTAAAAATTCCCTGCAACTACCGGCAGGGCCTTACGGATATCTCTGACGGTTATCTTAGCCACGCCTCTGGGCGCTTTAAACGGCCTATCCGACATCACCGCGACTGCTCCGTTCGCCGCTGCCTTGCCTATGAACTTGTTGCCGTCGACCGAGTGACCCCTGACCGCTATGAAGAGGCCCCTTTTGCGGACCATCCTCGAATCGCTGGTGACATTATTTATCTTCAACCCATAAGCGGCATCTGGCACACTTGCCTTTATGCCCCTTAACAGATCTTTCAGGTAGACCATCACGCCATCCCTATATGAGCGAAGCGCTGCCGCTCTTGTTATTCAGATACTTCAAGGACTCGTCCACGACGTTCCTGAAGACCGGCGCGGCGACGTCCCCGCCGTAGTATACGGGCCGCGGCTCATCGATGCAGACCACTACTGCCAGGACCGGATTATCAACGGGCGCGAAGCCGATGAACGATGCTATAAAACGGTCATGCGAATAGATGCCGCCGGGTTCCACCTTCTGGGCCGTCCCTGTCTTACCGCCGGCCGTGTAATCCTCTATCTTCGCCTTCTTGCCGGTCCCGCTCTCGACGACGCCCATCAATATGCCTCTCACCTTTGCGGCAGTCACAGGCGATATCACCTTCCTCACCACCCTGGACGGGAACTCCTTTATGGAGTGTCCCTGTTCGTCGAGTATCTCTTTCACTATCCTCGGCCTTACCAGAAAACCGTTATCGGCTATGACCGAAATGGCGCAGGCCAGCTGGATGGCGGTCGTCGTCACCTCCTGGCCCATGGGTATCGCGAACATGCTGACCCCGGACCATTTTGAAAGCGGCCTGTTCATGCCCACTACCTCGCCGGGCAGGCCTATGCCCGTCTTCTCATAAAATCCGAACAGCTTCATATACTTATACATGCGCTCCCGGCCAAAACGGCCGGCCACCTTCACCGTGCCTATATTGCTCGACTTCTCGATCACTTCTTTGAATGTAAGTATGCCGTGCGGACGGTGGTCGTGCAGTATGCGCCTGCCTATTTTGTATTCGCCGTTCTCACAGTAAAACTTGTCATTGAGATTGACGGCCTTCTCTTCCAGCGCCGCGGCGGCGGTCACTATCTTGAATACGCTACCCGGTTCGAAGAAATCGTTTATCGCCCTGTTCCTTACGGCGTCGGCCTGCCTCTTTGAAGGATTGTTCAGGTCAAAGTTGGGAAAATTGGCGAGCGCCAGTATGTCGCCCGTCCTGGGGCTCATCACGATTATGGAAGCCGAGCGCGCATTATACTTATCATACATCCTGTAAAGCTCTCTTTCGGCTATATGCTGGATCACTTCATCTATAGTGAGCACCAGGCTGAAGCCGTTCCTGGGGGGTATGAATTCATCCTGATAAGATTTTAACAACTTGCGGCGGGCGTCCTGGGTAGAGGTCAGCCATCCGGGCCGGCCCTGAAGGTAGCCGTTATAAAATAGTTCGGCCCCTTCCAGGCCCCTGTTATCGACATCGGATACCCCTATCACGTGGCTGGCGAGGTCCCTGTTGGGATAGAACCTCTTCGATTCCTTGATCAACCCTATGCCTTTAAATTTCAGCTTCTTTATCTTATACGATTCCATGGGGGTGATCTTGCGTTTTATCCAGACGAACGACTTGTCCCGCGAAAGCCTTCCCATGACGAAGCTCTCTTTCAGGTTAAGTATAGATGAAAGCGCTTTTGCCGTCTTCCGCTTATTTGTCACTTCCCTGGAATTTGCATATACGGAATCTACGTTCAGGTTGACGGCAAGGACGCGCATATTGCGGTCGAATATGGTGCCCCGCCTGGGAGGGATCTCTATGGATACGGTATGCTGTTCTTTCGCTATCTCGACAAAGAAGCCGTGCCTGATCGCCTGGAGGTAAAATAGACGGCCGAGAAGGAAAGTAAGGGATAGGAGAAAAAAAAGAAAGACAACTACCTGGCGTGCTCTAACGGTTCCACTGTGCACGAAGTTATAACATCCTTACGAACTAGGTGAGTAAAATCCGGGTTCTATCTTTCCCTGGCCTGAGCCTCTGCCCTTAAGCCAAGAAATTCGAAAATGCCTAATAAATTTCCCCTCTTCTCGGTGCCGCCCTGTTTAAGCGTCAACTTCTGGGCCTGGGGCGTGAGGCTGGTCACCTTCACCACCTGGCTCCGCCTGGGGAACGTTATGTCTACCTTATGCGACAGGAGGGTCTTCTCAAGCCGTGAAGGCGCCTCCAGGTCGTTTATATTATATTCTAACCCGCTTGTGCGGTCAAGCATATCCTCGAGACGCTTCTCTTTGCCGTCTATCGCATAGCTCAGCTTCAGAAGCTCCACCTGCTGGTGGACATATACAAGCGCCACCAGGGTGACCACCATTATAGATACCATATATTTGATAAATCTTGAGTTCACTTCACTCCACCCTTTCTGCAACCCTGAGCTTGGCGCTCCTTGAGCGCGGGTTCATCATGACTTCCAGCGGCGAGGGCCTCATCGGCTTCTTCGTGATGATACGGACTATACCAAGCGCCGAATACCCCTTGAAGAGGTGCTTCACTATCCGGTCTTCCAGGGAATGGAAGGAGATCACGCATATCCTCCCACCCGCCTTAAGCCACGATACCGCCTGTTTGACGCCTTCTTCGAGCGCCCCCAGCTCGTCATTGACCGCTATCCGGAGAGCCTGGAATGTACGCGTGGCCGGGTCTATCCTGCCGCCCCTGAAACCGACCGTCCTCCGTATAAGGGACGCCAGTTCGTATGTCGTCTCGATAGGCTTTTTCACCCTGGCCTCCGCTATGCGGCCGGCTATCTTTCTGTGGAACCTCTCCTCGCCAAATTTTTTTATTATATCAGATAATTTATCTTCTTTAAACTTATTCACGATATCGAATGCTGTAAGCGTAAGACGTTTATCCATCCTCATGTCCAGGCGCGCCTCGTACTTTATGCTGAACCCCCTGTCCCCTTCTTCTATCTGATAGGAAGATATCCCGCAGTCGAAGATGATCCCGTCCACTTTTTTTACGCCTTCTTTCGAAAGGCCGCTGTCGAGGTGCCTGAAATTATCGTGAAGCAGAGTGAAGGAACCTTCGAAATCCTTCAGGACGGCCCGCGTCTTTTCCAGGGCCGCCTCATCGGCATCGAGGCCGATAAGCCGTCCGCCCGGCGTTATCCTGCCGAGGATCTCCCTGGCGTGCCCCCCTCCGCCAACGGTCGCGTCAACTATCGTCTTCCCCTCTTTAAGATTCAAAGAACTGATGACTTCTTCAAGCATTACCGGTTGATGCACGTCTTGCTGGCTCCGAATACCATTATTATTTTGTCGCTATGTTCAGCTTGCTGCACGTAAATCTCTTGAACATATAATTGTCCATGCCGACATCAGACGGTTCGCAATTAAGGGCCCGCACCTTTCTGAGTCGCTCTATAAAAGTATCTATATTTGCTGTGTACACCGTTACCTTCTTGCCGGACTTTCCGTATCGCGCACCCATATCTTCTCACCTCCTTACGCCGTTTCGCGCCGGACCTACTCTTCCTGCGCCATCAGCCTTTCCGCGATCTCTTCGAACGATCCTTTCGAATTACGGTAGTACTCCTGCCATGCCTCCCTGGCCCAGATCTCTATCCTGTTCGAGACGCCGATGAAGACGACGTCCCGCTTGATCTCCGCGTAGTCCTTAAGATACTTCGGAAGAAGCATCCTCCCCTGCCGGTCGTACTCGATCTGAGACGCGCCGGAGAAGTAGAGCCGGTTGAATTTCCTCGCTTCCGATTTGGTGAATGAGACGGATTTGAACTTTGATTCCTGCGTCTTCCATTCTGTCTCTGTAAATAGAAAAAGGCATTTATCCAATCCTCTTGTAATATAGAATTTCTCTATATCATATTCTTTAAAGGATTCGCGGAACTTGGAAGGTATTATGATCCTTCCCTTCTTATCTATGGTATGTTCAAACTCCCCATAGAACATCTTGACGTTCCTCCCTTTTAAACCACTTTAAACCACTTTGTGCTATAAAGTATACACTACACCCCCCACTTTGTCAATAGTTTAAGAAAGTCGGTATCCTGGAAGACGAAAGAGGGGCAGCACGTTAGTGCTGCCCCTCTTACCTAAGCAGGCCTATAAGCCGGGTTCTGTCCTATCCCGCCTTGCGGCGGAACGAGGCGGTCATCTATCTAGCCCCGCAATTACTTGCGGGATCAAGCGACCTTACCCGGTCAGACATCCCATGAAGGATAGGAACGAGCAATTCCTGATTCTGACCCTATTTGGTCTTGCTCCGCGTAGAGATTGCCTCGTTTCACCCAAATTTGCAAAAGCAAATTTGACTCGTCTCTGTGGCTCTAGATCCTCGCCTTGCGGCGGACGGCCGTTAACCGTTACGCTGCTCCCCGCCTTCGCCAGCTTCTGTTATTCACAGAAGATTGGCTTCGGCGGGTCCTACGAAGCATCCTGTCCCTTTCGGGTTGAATGCGAAGTAGGATTCGGAGCCCGGACTTTCCTCCCCGCCATATTTAGATGGCGAGGCGATCACCCGGCCTGCTTAGATATATCAAAAGAGGCTCGATAAGTTTATCGCCTTATTGGCAAGCTTATCGGCATCCTTATTCTTCGCGCGCTCGATATGTTTTACTTCAAAGCTCTTGAATGTCTTCAGGATAGACACCGCCCTCTCGAACAGCGACCGCATCACGGCGTCTTTGACCTTATACTCTCCGCTCAGCTGACGGGCCACAAGCTCGCTGTCCATATTTATCGTGACCTCCGAGGCGGACAGGTTGGCCATCTCTTCCAGCCCCGCTATGAGGGCGTTGTATTCGGCGACGTTATTGGTCGTCTCGCCGATATATTTGTACACCTCTTTTACCTTCTTCTTCCTGCCGTCAAATATCACCACGCCTATCCCGGCCGGTCCGGGGTTCCCCCTGCTCGCCCCGTCTATATACATCGAAAATTTTCCGCTCATATGTGGTTATATCACTCCTCGCTGTACAATATACGGGCGCAATTGTCACACAGGATAAGGTCGCGCTTCATCCTGATCTCGTTGATCACCTGCGGCGGGAGCACCCTGAAACATCCCTGACACGTATCGTGAGCGACCGGCACCACGGCCAGGCCGTCTTTGCTCTTTATTATCTTTTCGTACTTGTCCAGTATGACCTTATCGACCTTTGACGAGAGGACCGCCCGCCCGGCCTTAAGCTTCTCCGTCTCCGCCCCTATGACCTTCGCCTCTTCCTGGCGCCTCTTCTTCTTTTCGTTGTTTACGGCCTCTTCCGCCTTGATGACCTCTTTCTCTTTCGCGATCTTCTTCTGCTCGGCATCGACCTGGTCGAATATCTTTATTATATCTTCTTCGATGAGAGAATTATCGGCCTTGATCCTGCCGATCTCCTGTTCCATGGCGGTGTACTCTTTGTTCGTCTTTAGCTGATATAGCTGTATCTGCAGCTTCTTTATGCTCCCTTCCTTCGTCTCAAGCTCGACCTCTTTCTCTTTCCTCTTAAGCTGGAGCGTCTTCAGCCCATCCTCCAGGGCCTTCAGCGTATCCATCTTGCCCTTGAACTCTTCGTCCATATTTCTTATTTCGTCCGGTATGGACGCAAGCTCCCGCTCCATTTTCAATATCTGCGTATCGAGCGCCTGCAACTCCACCAGCAGTTTCATCTGTTCTTCAAGGTTTATAACAGCCATAGATAAAAGAATCTCAAGTTAACCTCATTTCTGTGCCGAAAGGACTCTTAGGCAAATTTCTCTGAAATTTGCCACTTCGAATCCTACTCTTCCTATATTTCCTTATTCCGAAAGGGCTCTTTTAAATTTTCTTCGAAAATTTATTGTTTCCCCTTCGGAATAGTTTTGCCGTGCGTATTATACAGCAAAACTTATGGTGGACGCGACAGGATTCGAACCTGTGACCTCTGCGATGTGAACGCAGCGCTCTAACCAGCTAAGCTACGCGTCCCTAGGCAAATTGCAGAGCAATTTGCCACTTCGAAAGCGAAATAATGAATTGTATATTCTCTCTTGAGAATATACAATTCAAAAGAGTGCTTTCGAAGCAACAATGCGGACTCCGCTCTTTTCTGTGTTCCGAAAGGGCTCTTTTAAATTTTCTTCGAAAATTTATTGTTTCCCTTTCGGAATAGTTTTGCCGTGCGTATTATACAGCAAAACTTATGGTGGGCCCGCAAGGACTCGAACCTTGGACCAAGAGATTATGAGTCTCCTGCTCTACCGACTGAGCTACGGGCCCTAAATAACATCTATGAGAAACATCAACCTGTCGGCGAATCCGCCGAAGCACCCCGTAGTTCCCGCATTGATTGCGAAGGCGGAGAGCTACGGGCCCGTAATCGACCTAAGACCTGAATTCACCGCCTCATCGCCGGAGCGATGAGCTTATTGTAAAATCTCTTCGCATCGTCCGAACCGTTTATGTAAGACCACATGAGGCGTATAAGCACGATGCTGCCTACGATCACAAGGATTATCTTAAATGTCCTGACGTTCATTCTGTCGCACCCATTGCCAGGAAGTTCTTCAGTCTCCTCGCCCGGGTCGGGTGACGGAGTTTGCGCAGCGCCTTCGCCTCTATCTGCCGGACGCGCTCCCTGGTGACCTTGAAGACCGATCCTACCTCTTCAAGCGTCCTGGGATATCCGTCGCCTATGCCGAACCTGAGCCGCAGCACCTTCTTCTCGCGCTCGGTCAACGTGTCCAGGACGTCGTCCATCTGCTCTTTCAGCATGGAATATGCCGTGGCGTTCGCGGGCGATACGGCTCGCTTATCCTCTATGAAGTCCCCGAAGTGCGTGTCCCCTTCGTCTCCTATAGGCGTCTGTAGAGATATCGGTTCCTGGGCGATCTTGAGGATGCCGCGCACCTTATCCACAGGCATCCTCATCTTATGGGCGATCTCTTCAGGCGTCGGCTCTTTCCCCTTCTCCTGCACCAGAGACCGCGATATCCTTATCAGCTTGTTGATCGTCTCCGTCATGTGGACCGGTATGCGGATAGTCCGCGACTGGTCCGCTATCGAACGGGTGATCGCCTGCCGTATCCACCACGTGGCATATGTCGAGAACTTGTAACCGCGCTTATGCTCGAACTTATCCACGGCCTTCATGAGGCCTATATTACCCTCCTGGATAAGGTCCAGGAACGAGAGGCCCCTGTTAGTATACTTCTTTGCTATGCTCACTACAAGCCGCAGGTTCGCGGCCACGAGCTCTTTCTTCGCCTTGTTGAACTTCGTCTCTTTCCCTTTTATTATCTTGAAATTTTCTTTTATATCCGCTAAGGGCTCTCCTAATTCGTTCTCTATCTTCCTCTTCCTCTTGAGAAGCCTCGTTATCTCGGTCCTGTTCTTCTTCTTACGGCATCTCGCCAGCTTCTGATCTATACTCGAAAATTCCTCGAGGTCTTCCTCTATCTTTTTGACTATCTCATCGATTACGGGCATCCCCAGGTTCGTCTCTTTGATCAGACGCGCGACCGCGGTCTTATTCCTCGCCTTGCGCAGACCTTCCGCCGCCCTGATAAGCTTCTTCCTCAGGCGCAACCCCTTTATCCTGGGGTCTATGTTCAGGAACTCTTCTATGTTGATCTCATTCTTCAGTATCCTGTTGAGTATGTCGAGGGTCTTGGTCTTTGAGAGCTTGACCTCCATCACCGCGTCCCTGTATTTCTCCTCGGCCTCTTTTATCCTCCCGGCTATCTCTATCTCCTCTTTTCTGGTCAGGAGCGGTATCTGCCCCATCTGCCGGAGGTACATCTTCACCGGATCGTCCACCTGGACGACTTTCGACGTCTCTTCCTTTGCCGCCTCTTTCTTCTCTTCTACCTCTTCTTCCTCAAGCAGCTTCTCTTTGGCAACATCCTCCTCGTTGTCGACGAGCTTGATATTTTCGTCGCCGAGGATCCCCAGTATCTCGTCTATCTCTTCCGAGGAGACGATATCCACGGGCAGGATGTTGTTTACCTCCTCGAACGTCAGGTGCCCTTTCTCTTTGCCCAGGGCTATCAATTCGGAAAGCTCCTTGAAACGTTTCTTTGCGCGGGCAGGGTCCTTCGCCGGAGAGGCCGATTCCTTTTTAGGCGCGGCGGCCAGCTGCCTTATCCTTCCGCGCGGCCTCTTCTTCATGGCGGGCCTGCTCCTTCGGGACACCTTCTTAGCCCTTCTTGACTTGGTCTTTTTCATCATCCCCTGCTTATCTTAACAAGGTCGTTATATTCCACGACGAGTTTTCTCACGCCTTCCTCGTCTTTCAGATCATGCGCGGCCTTTATTGCCGTCTGAATAGCGCCGAGGCGCTCCTTTATGTTGTCTCTCTTTATCCTGGCTATGCAATCGGCGAGCGTCCTCTCTTTGTCTTCGAGGACTTCCGAAATATTCACCGCCTCCGATATCAGGGCGGCTGCCGCTGGGCTGTTATCCAGATAACTTATCACCTTTGCCGGCGTGATCGCGCCCTTCTCGTCATACAGGTCAAATACCGCCTTCACGGAATCCCTTACGGTCTGGTCCCTGAATTCATCCGGAGACAACGACTCCTTGGCCCTCCCGACCATCTTCTCCCCTTCAAGCAGGATCGCCAGCACCATCTTCTCGGCAGTCGCCTCTGTGGCAACGCTGTTCCCCGCTATCTCCGCGGTATACCTGCTCTCGGCATAGTCGGGTTTCACTTTTTTCAGTTCGGTCCTTATGGATTCTTCATCCAGCGAAAGCCGTTCGGCGAGTTTCTTGACAAGGTCGGACCGCACAACGGCGTTCTGTATCTTCGATATCGTAGGGAGCATCTCTCCCACCACCTTCGCCTTACCCTGTATGCTCCGGATATCCACCCTGCCCTTAAGTTTATCGAACTTATATTCAAAAAGGTTCTTTGCCGACTTCACCAATCCGGTAAACTCCTCGGCGCCGAATTTCCGTATATACCCATCGGGGTCAAAACCGGCGGGCAGCTCTGCTATGTAGACGTTGACGCCCTCGGTTATGAAAAGGTCGAGGTTCCTCAGGCTTGCCGCCTCCCCGGCTTCATCCGGATCGTATACCATTATGACCGTGCCGGCGAAACGCTTAAGGAGCTTTATCTGGTCCACCGTAAGCGCGGTCCCGAGAGTCGCGACGATATTCTTCACCCCGGCCTGATACGGCACGATGAAATCGAGGTAACCCTCGACTATAAGCGTATACCCCTCTCTCTTGATCTGTTCTTTACTGAGATTCAGCCCGTACAGATTCTTACCCTTGGAATAGATATACGTCTCGGGTGAATTTATATACTTGGGGAGGCTTGCATCAAGCACACGGGCGCCGAACCCCAGGACCCTCTCCCTGATATCGCTTATCGGGAATATGACCCTCTTCCTGAACCTGTCGTAATAGGTCCCTCTTTCGCTGTTCTTTATCGCAAGTCCGGCCTTTTCAGCCGATATCTCGCTTATCCCCTTCTTCTTCAGGAAACCGAGAAGGCCGTCCCATGAATCCGGGGCCAACCCGAGCTTGAAGGCCCTGGCCGTCTCTTCTCCTATGCCGCGCGACGCCAGGTACTCTCTCCCGGCCTTGTTCTGCGTAAGCGAGGCGCTGAAAAACTGGCACGCCAGCTCATTTATCGCATAGAGCTGGTTCGCAAGGGACGTAAGTTCCTTCCTCTGGCCGCCCGTACGCGGGATAGCTATCCCCGCTTTGGACGCGAGCGTCTCCACCGCTTCGGGAAATTCTATATTCTCGTATCTCATCAGGAACGAAAAGACGTTCCCCCCTGCGCCGCATCCGAAACAGTGATATATCTGCTTATCCGGGCTGACCACGAAAGAAGGGGTCTTCTCGTTGTGGAAAGGACATAACGCCTTGTAATTTCTCCCCAGCTTCTTGAGAGGGATGTGCCGGGAGATCACCTCTACTATATCAACCTTCTCCTGCACCTGATCGATTATGCTATCTGGTATCGCCATAGAGAGACACTGACAAGATGTCCTTTCGTATATTATCTTTTCACCCTGATGAACCCGGAACAGGGTATTATCTTAAGGAGGCCCGCCTTCTTCTCAAGGCTGTCCAGAAGGAGATTCAATCCCAGCGTATCGCTCGCTATGTGGCCTGCGATCACGATATTTATGTGCTCTTCCTTTGCGTTCTTGAAATGCTCTTCGCTAAGGTGCATAGCCACTATCGTCCCGACCCCGGCCTGGGACAAACGGCCGAATATGCGCTTGGGGCCTTCGGTGCCGCCCGTCATATCCACAAATACCTTGCCGGCCTTCTTATCGGGATCTCCGACCAGTATCCTGGGGCCGGCGTTCTTCTTAAGGCCGTCAAAATATTCCGGTATGCCCTTCAGCATGGCGAGCACATGCGAAAGTTTCGCGGGCCTTTTTGTATCGAACATCCTCTGCAGGTGATCGGTCACATGATTATCGGCCGGCGTATGGACACACATATACGGTATGCCTAAAAGCCGCGCTACGTCAACGCTCCTGGAATGGTTAGCCGGAGAGACCGCCCTCTGCACCTCTGCTATGCGGTCTTTCAGCATGCTCTTACCGATATCCATAGGTATGCCGAGCTTATTAAAGACCGCCTCCTGGATATGCATCACGTCGTAAAATGCCGCCCACGCCGCGCCCTCGGGATGGTGCGCCATCACAAGGTCTATATCCTCTCCTCTTTCGCTCAGGCGGTCAGCCGCAAGTATCTCGCCCACCTCCATGTCTATCCCTACCATTACGGTCTTGATATCCTCTTCGGGCGCGCCGTACAGTATCCTTGTGTCGGCGTATGGGTTCCATAATCTCTCCCTGTCGAAAGCCCGCCTGTCGGCCCCCTTTGACTTCAGGAACTCTTTCCTGGCCGCCTTAAGCGCTTCGTTTATCTCTTTTCGCGTCCGGGGGTCTTTATCGATGCCTCTCTTGACGCTGAATTTATATATATCGGCTAACTTCATGCTGAACCCTCCGTTACTGCTGCACCTTCTCCCACTCAGCCGTCTTCTTTTTCTTGCTCGTCTCTGCCGGGGCTATCGACTTGTCTGACGCAAGGGCTTTTACAAGCGCCTCCTTGCTGACCGGAGATCCGCCCATCCTGATCGCAGGCAATAGCCGTGACGCCTTTTCATATATCTCCGGCCCAACCCTCAGTATATGCATACCGGTCAGCGACTTATCGCGTATCGACCATTGGAGATACGGTAACGGCAGGAGCACCATGGTCATAAGGACAAGGCTCGCTATCACAAAAGACCTTGCCACGCCGAAGATGAACCCCCCGGATCTTTCTATCAACGGGTTCCACTGGACCTTGATTATCTTATCCAATATGACCCTTACCAGCTTGAATAGATATCCTGTGCCGACGGCGAGCGCTAAAAAGCTTACAAAGTTACATATATCTATCGGTATTTTAAGAAAATTCTGACAAAGAAATGAACCTATCTTATCATAATAATGGAGGCAGAATATGACACTCGCGAGCGCCGTTATAAAAGGGAATATCTCGTGGCTCAGCCCCTCGCTAAACGCAACGTAACTTATTCTCATTACTATAATTACGACTAAAATATCGATCCAGTTTATACTCTTCAATATCTCCATGGCACCCTTTTGGATTTTAGATATGGGGAAACTTTTAAAGTTTATCACATAATCGGCAGATTGTCAAGGGAGGGCCGTGCTGAGGGTGGGTAATAAAAAAGAGGCCCTTATCATTATCCAGCAAGGACCTCTTTTTTCGGTTATAGTCGCCTTTACGCGTGATTTAAACGCGATCTCGTGAACCTGGCCTCGACTGCAGCCATATCCCTCGCGATCTCGTTGTACATCCTCTTTGCCTTCCTGTACATCATATACTTCGACATCTTCCTGCCTGCCATCCCATAAAGCCGCCTCGTGCTCGTATAAGGCATACTCCCCTCCTTTTTTGTCCTATTTCGGTAATGAAACCCTTGTGAAGCTGACCTTGAAAGAGTTCATAAAAGCTATGGTGAATATCTTGTTATCCGCGACCGCATAGAACGTGCCGGATATCTTGCATATCACCTTATCCAGGCCATGACCTTCATTGTGTTCTTTAAGCACATGGAATTGCCTTCTGCGTATCTCTCCGCCGTGGTTCTGCACCTCCATCCATTTTTTGAAGTTTGTCGCCTCGCTGAGACGCGTGATCTCCTTTATATAATAAAAAGATCTCCGCTCCGTCCGGGCGACAACGCCGTCCCTCTCGAAGATCTCTTTCAGGGAGATATTCTTCACCCTGCTGGGGATCGATGTCAGTTCCTTGAACATTACCTCTCTCATTGAAGTTCTCCTCAATACTTTTTAAAACTATTTAATTACTCCTCTAAAAAATAGTCCTTTTCATGGACCTTATTTGGCTCAACTCAAATATACCCTACTATTTAGGGAGAGTCAATAACCTATATATAACTTTTTTATATTTTAACAAGAGACCTTAGGTCTACCCCCTTTTATAAGCGCCTTCAGGTGGGGTTCCAGTTCCTCGAGCTTTAGCTCCTTCATCTCTCCCGTCTTACGGTCTTTAAGCTCTACCGCATTCTTCTTCGCATTCCTCTCCCCTACTACTATCTTAAGGGGTACCCCTATCAGGTCTCCGTCCTTGAACTTCACGCCGGCCGATTCGTTCCTGTCGTCGAAGAGGACGTCATGACCGGCCTTCTTCAATTTCGCGTATACCTCTTCCGACACCTCTTTGACTTTCTTACTGTCGATATTGAGCGCGATTATCAATACCTGATACGGCGCGATCGAAAGGGGCCATATGATACCGTCTTTGTCATTACTCGTCTCTATGAGGCTTGCCGCTATGCGGTTGACCCCTATCCCGTAACACCCCATGATCATAGGTTTTTCGGCGCCGTCTTTATCCAAAAACTTCGCTCCCATTGCATCCGAGTACTTGGTCCCGAGCTTGAAGGTATGTCCGATCTCTATCGAGTGGCGTATCTCTATGGCTTTACCGCAGGCCGGGCACGGGTCGTCCGCCCTTATCATGCGAAGGTCCGCAAATTCCGTCAGCTCGAAATCGCGTCCTGTATTGACGTTTATGAGATGCGTGTCTTTTTTATTGGCGCCCGTAATGAAGTTCATCATATTCCTCACGCTCTCATCCGCGACTATGCGCACGCCCTTCAGCCCCACCGGGCCGGCGTAACCTACCGGTGAACCGGTCGTCTCTTCGATGGTCTTCTGGTCGGCAAGCCCCAGCGCCGCGCACTTAAGGTAATTTTTAAGTTTCGTTTCGTTCGCGTCGAGATCCCCCCTGATGAGCAGGGCGACCGTCTTATCGTCCGCTTTGTAGATGAGCGTCTTGACCAGCCGCGAGGTATCGACTTTTAAAAGTTCCGACACCTTCTCTATAGTAGTTATATCCGGCGTCTCGACCTCCGTTATCGGCATCTTCTTTTCGGTTTTCGGTTTTCGGTTTTCGGTTTTCGGCCTGCATGCCGCTACCTGTGTGCTCGCTGCGTATTTACATTTCTGACACATTACTATCTCGTCTTCGCCCGCCTCCGACGGGACCATAAATTCGTGGGAGATATTTCCGCCCATGATCCCGGGATCCGCCTCTACCGGTATATAAGGGAGGCCGCACCTTTCGAATATGGCGCAATAGGCATCGTACATCTTCTTATAGCTCTTCTCCATACCTTCGATATCACGATCAAAACTGTAGGCATCCTTCATTATGAACTCGGACGTACGCATTACACCGAAACGCGGACGCGGCTCATCCCTGAATTTCGTCTGTATCTGGTAAAGGATCAGGGGAAGGTCTTTGTAGGATTTGGCGTTATGGGCGACCAGGTTCGTCACAATCTCTTCATGCGTAGGCCCCAGGACCAGCTCCTTGCCGTGCCTGTCTTTGAATTTTATCAGGACGTCTCCCAGGAGATCATACCTCGCTGTCGTCTTCCATAGTTCGGGCGGATGGATGGCCGGGAGCAGAAGCTCCTGCGCCCCTTTTGCGTCCAGCTCTTCCCGGATCACAGCGCCTATTTTGTTCAACACACGGACGCCGAGCGGGAGATACGAATAAGCCCCCGATATGAGCTTCCTTATGAAACCGCCCCGTACCATAAGCTTATGGCTTATGACTTCCGCGTCCTGCGGATCTTCTTTAAGTGTAGGTATGAATGCCTCGGTCCAGCGCATATTCTCCTTCCTGTATGTTATCCTGCTATGGGCTATGAGCTTTGGGCTATGAGCTTTAAAATCCCTTTTACAAAATCCTTCTCTTTCAGCCGTTTCAGGATCTTTCCGTCCCTGAACAGTACCCCCGAACCCTTCCCTGCCGCGATGCCTATATCGGCCTCCCTCGCCTCTCCCGGTCCGTTCACCTCGCACCCCATGACTGCAATGGTCAGGGGCTGTGGGCCGTGGGCTTTGGGCTTTGGGCTTTGGGCCGTGAGCTTTCTTTCCAACTCTCTGACGATCCGCCCGAGATCGACCTGGCAGCGGCCGCAGGTCGGGCATGATATGATATCGTGGCCGAATCTACGAAGGCCCACCGCGCTCAATATCCTGCGCGCCGCGATGACTTCATCTACCGGGTCAGCCGTGAGCGAAACACGTATCGTGTCGCCTATGCCGTCCAGGAGAAGCGTTCCTATCCCGATGGAGGATTTGACTATCCCGGAATCATGGGGTCCAGCCGCAGTGACACCGAGATGGAGGGGATAATCGCACCGCGCCGCTATCCGGCGATAGGCATCGATGGTCGACACGACATCGGACGCCTTGAGAGAGATTATTATATCATAAAAATCCATCTCTTCAAAGAGTTTGACATACCGAAGCGCCGCCTCAACAAGTCCAGAAGCGACGTTTTTCCCGTGGACCGTGGACCGTGGACCGTGGACCGGAAGGACCGACCCCGAATTGACCCCTATGCGGATCGGTATCCCCGCCCTCTTTGCCGACCGCACGACTTCCCTTATCTCGTCGACCTTACGCATATTCCCGGGATTGAGCCGTATCTTATCCGCTCCCGACTTGATCGATTCCAGAGCGAGGCGATGATCGAAATGTATGTCCGCGACGACCGGGATATCTGTACGCCTCTTGATCTCCTTAAGCGCCTTCGCGTCATCCGGGTCTTTTACAGCAAGGCGCACTATCTCGCAGCCTGCCTTCTCGAGTGCCTTTATCTGCCTGACGGTATCTTCGAGTGACGATGTCTTCGTCTTGGTCATCGACTGTACCGAAACGGGCGCATCGCCGCCTACCTTCACGCCGCCAACCCTGACGACCCGGCATCTCCTCCGCTTTATCATCGTTTGAACCACCCGCCCATCTTTTCCGCTATCCTGAAGTTCATGATGTCGTTGTAAAAGACGAAGACCGTAAGAAGTATGAGTAGGCTCACGCCCACGTTGGCTATCATCTCCTGTGACCTTGCCGAGAGCGGTTTGCCCCTGACCTTTTCGAGCGCCAGGAATATTATGTGCCCACCGTCCAGCACCGGCAGCGGCAGAAGGTTGAATATCGCCAGCGAGGCGCTCAGTATCCCCATCAGATGCAGGAGGTATATGAGGCCGAGCTCGGCAGCCTTGCCGGTGATCACGAATATCCCTATAGGCCCTGTCATCGATTCCTTGAAAGAGAGCTGCCCGGTGATTATGGCAAAGAGCGACTTGTACGTTATGGCGGTGAGATGCATCAGCTTGACCCACCCCTTGCCGAAAGATTCGAACAGGCCGTATCTGATCTTCTCTATCTTCTGCGACGGCGAGATCCCCACGAGCGCTATCTTCGTCTCCTTACCGAAAATATCCTTCGTCTTCCGCACCACCGGTCTTATCTCAACGCTGGAGATGCTATCCCCCCTCTGCACGGAAAGGGTCAGGACGCCGTCGACCTGGCGGTGTATTATCTCCGTCATGTCTTCCCAGTACTTCACCGGCCTGCCGTTCACAGCCGTTATCCTGTCGCCGACCACAAGGCTCCCCTCGGCAGGGTATCCTTTCAAAAGGCCGCCCACCTCCGTAGTGAGCGTCGGGTTCCCGAACATGAATATGACGGAAAATATAAGGAACGCGAGAAAGTAATTGAGGAGGGGCCCGGCAAATATTATGGCGAACCTTTCGGACACCTTCTTCGACATGAATTCCCACTTCTGATGCGTAATAGCTTCACCCGGTTCGTCGCCTGCCATCTTGACGTACCCGCCGAGAGGGACCAGCGATACGAGGTATTCCGTATCTCCCCTCTTCACCGAGAATAGCTTCGGCCCGAAACCGAAAGAAAATTTTTCGACCCTGACACCGCACCGTTTTGCCGCTATGAAGTGGCCTAATTCATGCACAAGGACCAATATGCTCAATACAACAAGGAACGAGATTAATGATAACAAAGTCGTCGCGCCTCCTCCCGCGCCCACTCCCCGGCTTCGATGATATCGTCGAGAGTGGGGTCTTTTATATTTTTATGCCTGGCCATCACCTTTTCTATTATACAGGGGATCCCGGAAAATTCTATACTGCATTTCAGATATGCCGCCACCGCCTCTTCGTCGGCTACGCTTAAGGCCGCCGGTTGCGTGCCGCCTCTCCGGGCCGCCTCACGCGCCAGGCCGAGACACGGGAATCTCCCGGTGTCCGGCTTCATGAAAGTGAGCGGACCTGATCTCAGGAGGTCCAGCCGTTTTGCCTTACTCCCGGAACGCGAAGGGTATGTCAACGCGTACTGTATCGGTATCCGCATATCCGGCACCCCAAGCTGGGCGAAGACGGTCCCGTCTACCAGCTCGACCATGGAATGCACTATCGCCTCCGGGTGTATCAGTATATCTATAGAGCTCTCCGGCACCCCGAAAAGGTGGTGGGCCTCTATCACCTCCAGGCCCTTATTCATCATCGTGGCGGAATCTACGGATACTTTCCTGCCCATGCGCCATTTCGGATGTTTCAGAACGAACTCGCGCGAAAGCGAATCGAACTTTGACCCTGGTATATTCAAAAGAGGCCCTCCGCTGCCGGTCATGTAGACCTTCCTCAGGGACCCGCGTTTCCCTTCGAGGCATTGAAAGATGGCGCTGTGTTCGCTGTCGACAGGCACGATCTCGACTTTATGATCACGGGCAAGTTTCATCAGTATCGAGCCGCCGCTCACAAGCGCTTCCTTATTAGCAAGGGCGACCTTCTTCCCGTGCTTTATGGCGCGCGCCAGCGGGACGAGACAATGGTTACCGCTTACGGCAAAGAGTATCCTGTCTGCATCGCTTCTCGAAACTATTTCGGTAAGGCCGCGGGGGCCGTACACCACTTTTGTGGAAGACGGGACCATGCACCTTATACGCCCTGCCGCCTGGGCGCTGCCGACACATATGATCCCGGGCCGGAAACGCCTTGCCTGCGCCGCGAGGAGGTCTACGCTGGAATCCGCGGAGAGCGCCGACACCTTAAGGTCATCTTTGAGATCCTTTATCACTTCCAGCGCGTTGGTGCCTATCGAACCGGTAGATCCGAGTATGGCTATCCGCTCTTTCATCGTATCACTACTTTCATATAGAAATAGAATATGGGCGCGGTGAAGAGAAGACTGTCGATCAGGTCCAGGAAACCGCCGAAGCCGGACAACCCGGTGCCGGAGTCCTTCGCTTCGCAATCGCGTTTGATGAGGGATTCCGCAAGATCACCGACCTGTGCCAGTATGCCGAGGAGCGCCCCCAGGGTGAGCAGGTGGGTATAAGAAAAACCCGGGAGGTAGGCCTTGCTTGCCACTGCGCTCGCCACACTGAAGATAAGACCGCCTACCGTGCCTTCTATCGTCTTCTTGGGACTTATCCTGGGTATCAGGTTATGCTTACCGGCAGACGTCCCCACAAGGTAAGCGCCTATATCCCCCATCTTCGTGGTAAGCACCAGGAACGCCACAAGGAGCGTCCCCTGAGGTAGGAATTTTATCTTTATGAAGAATGAGAAGAACCATGCTATGTACAGCAGGCCAAACATCGTCACGGCAATGCTAGTGAGCGCCTGTGAGCTATCGCGCCTTATGAATTGCAGGACAAATATAAAAAGGCACGCGAAGACGATGAAGAAAGGCTCTATATCGAAGTAGCCTTCCGTGCCCATCTCCAGGTATACGATGACGGGTATAAGCATACCTATCGTGACCGCAAGATACTTATAGACGGAGACGCCTTTCTTCTCTACAAGAGAGAAGAATTCGGACAGGGCGAATCCTACCATAATAGACGCAAGCAGCGCGAAGACCCAGTTGGGGAAGAAGAACATTATGATGGCTACAAGGGTCACTATCAATATCGATGTCACTATCCTCTTCTCAAGCATAGAATTAAGCGCCGAACCTCCTCTCCCTGGTCCCGTATTCAGATACCGCCTTTTTGAGGTCGCTCTTTTTAAAATCCGGCCACAATTTCTTCATGAAATAAAGCTCCGAGTAGGACAGTTGCCACAGCAGGAAGTTGGATATCCTGGATTCGCCGGAAGTCCGTATCATGAGATCCGGGTCGGGCAGGTCTTTCGTGTACAGGTTCCGGGAAAAGAGTTTTTCATCTATAGAACCGATGGGCGTCTTACCTTCCGCCACATCGGCAGCGATCGAACGGACCGCGTCGATCATCTCCGTCCTGCTGCCGTAATTGAGCGCCAGGTTAAGTATGAGGCCCGTATTATCCTTTGTCGATCGGATCATCTTCTCCAGCTTTACCTGTGTGGCCTGCGGCAAGGCGTCTATACGGCCTATTACCGAAAAACGTATATTGTTCTTATTGAATTTGTCCGCCTCCCTGTCGAGATATTCATCCAGGAGCATGAAGAGGCCCTCTATCTCCCTCTTGGGCCTTTTCCAGTTCTCCGTGGAGAAGGTGTACAGGGTCAGGACTTTTATGCCCAGCTCACGCGCCCCTTCTATCGCCTGCTCGGCCGCTTTTACGCCGGCGCGGTGCCCGGCAAGTTTAGGCAGATGCCGCCTTTCGGCCCACCTCCCGTTCCCGTCCATTATTATCGCGACGTGCTGAAGCATAATTACTGCCCCCGAAACCGCTTCTAACGACAAAGGGGGACTACGTTTTCCCGCAATCCCCCGTCGTTATATTGTATGCGCGCATTTATGATATTACGCGATTATTTTATTGACGCTTCCTGCTCCGCGGCCTTCGCCTCTTCCTCTGCCTTGGCCGCGTCCGATATCTTTGCCTGATCGTTCTCGTAAGAGCTCTTCGTTATCTCTTTCGGGAGTATGACTATCTCCACCCGCCGGTTCCTGGACATGCCCTCTTTGGTATCATTGGAGGCGACCGGCCTGTATTCGCCGTACCCGATGGCGGAAAGCCTCTGGGGCTCTATGCCGCACACGTCTATAAGATAATGGAGTACGCTCGTGGCACGCGCAGTGGATAATTCCCAGTTCGACTTCCACCCGGAACGCCTTATAGGCATGTTATCGGTATGCCCCTCTACGCCTATATTCCTGTCAGGAAGTTTCTCCTTTATCACGGAAGAGACCCTGTCCAGGACGGAATGGGAGTCGTTCTTGAGCTGCGCCTTGCCGGAATCGAAGAGTATCTCATCGGCCATGGTGATGATAAGGCCCCTGGAGGCCAATTCGAGCAGGATCTGTTTATCCCTGATCTCATTTGCGAGCCGGTCCTCCAGCATCTTCCTCGCCTCTTCCAGCTCATTCACCTCGCTGGTAAGTTTCTTTATCTGCTTCTCCTGTTCCGGTTTTCCTTTATAGAAATTGACCGCGCATCCCGAAGAGACGAATGCAACGAATATCGCGGCCGCACACAATGCCATAATACGCTTCATAAAGAGATCCTCCCGTTGGACTGTCTCATAGTACCACCCTGATTTTTCAAAGTCAAGGCCGTCATGCGGGGGCGCAATACGGGAAAGGCCGAGGGCGCTTCCCTATGCCCCCTTTTTAAATGTCTGACCCCTCTCGGACCCGACCGATATGAGGACTATCCTGGTCCCGACGAGCCCCTGTATCCTCTTCAGATAGGCCTTTGCGTTACGCGGGAGCATAGAGTATGAAGTTATGCCGGTCGTATCCTTTTTCCATCCGGCCATCTCCTCATAAACCGGTTCGCAACCGCTCAGGACCTTCATGTCCGACGGGAATTCCTTATACGTCTTTCCGCCGTACCTGTAAGAGGTGCATACCTTTATCGAGTCGAGCTCGTCCAGTACATCGAGCTTCGTGACGACTATCTCCCCTATGCCGCTAACCCTGACCGAATGGCGCACTATGACGCTGTCAAACCATCCGCACCGCCTGGGCCTTCCGGTGGTAGCGCCGAATTCCTTCCCTTTTTCCCGTATCTTATTCATAAGGTCTTTGGAAAATTCGGTCGGGAACGGCCCCTCGCCGACCCTCGTCGTATAGGCCTTCACGACGCCGACGACCTTGTCGATCTTTGTAGGGCCGACGCCCGTGCCGGTCGACGCGCCGCCCGCCGTGGAGTTGGACGAGGTCACGAACGGATAGGTCCCGTGGTCTACGTCCAGGAGCGTCCCCTGCGCCCCTTCAAAGAGGATCTTCTTACCCGACTTCACCGCATCATCCAGGAGAAGCGTCGTATCGCAGACGTACTCTCTTATATCTTGCGCATATCCCGAATACTCTTTATAGATGTCATCGTAAGAAAATCCGTCGATGCCGTAAATCTTCGTAAATATAGCGTTCTTCTCATCCAGGTTGCTCTTAAGCTTCTCGCGGAAGACGTCCTTATTCAGGAGGTCCACGAACCGTATGCCGGACCTGGCAACCTTGTCGGCATAACACGGCCCGATGCCTTTTTTGGTCGTACCTATCTTTCCCCGCTTCTCCTCCTTGAGCTCATCAAGCTTCCTGTGATAAGGGAATATGATATGGGAATTTTCGCTCAGGAGGAGACGGCCCTTCACGCTGATCCCTTTCGACCCCAGCATCCTTATCTCTTCCAGGAATGCCCTGGGATCGACGACCACACCGTTCCCGATGACACACATCTTCCCTTTATGAAGTATGCCTGAAGGCACCAGGTGGAGTATAAATGAGTCCTCTCCTATCACGACAGTATGGCCGGCATTATTGCCGCCCTGATATCGCACTATCAGATCGGCCTTTGCCGCAAATATATCGATGACCTTCCCCTTACCTTCGTCTCCCCACTGCGCACCAACTATTACTATGTTCGGCATATATTTACCTTTATATTTAACGTCTCTGCGTCGCCTGCGGTATCTGAGGCGGCCTCGGAGGAGGCTGAACGGGCGCGGGTGTCACCGGCGGCGGAGCGGGCGGCTGCATGATCTTCGGAGGGGCAGGCGGCGTGGTCGGTGTCGAGATGCGCGTGGCCTGGATACGCTGTGCCTGCGCGATCACTTCGAGCTGCTGGGAGATGTTCTGGGCCCGTATCTGGTTCGCCGCCTGATTTACCCTGATCAGTATCTTCTTCACGGCTTCCTTATCCAGCTCTTCAAGCGGTGTCGGCTTTCCGTTGACCATATACGATATCGACTCTTTGCCTTCCGCGTCTTTAGCCGTTTTAAGTTCCGGGATATAGCTTAATATCTCCCTTTCGAATTCGAGCGTTCCGCTGATGCGTTTTATCATGTCTTCCTTGCTCAGTTCCGCCTTGCCCGGGTCCGGGGCAAGGGCCGCATCTTCGTCGGAAATGACTATTTTGGCCGGCTGGGGTTGCGGGGCGGCGGCAGGCTTCCCGGGGGTTAAAGGCGTTTTGGCAGACACCGCGCTGCTCTTATTCCCGGTGAGCTTCTTCCATAACCTGGGTATAAGCCCTTCCTTTTCGGTCTGGGCCAGGACGACCGCCGGCAACAGGACCAGGACAGCTACCGCCGGAATCAATGGACTCTTTTTCATAAATACCCTACGGGGCCATCGTGAAGATCTTCTTCGCTATGTCCGGATATCTGGCTATGAACCTGAGCTCATCTTCTGTCAACGGCTCTTGCGTATGGACGTTGGCATATCTCACAAGCTCGAGGATCTTGGTAGCCTCTTTCTCGTCCTTGAACTTTATTTCGAGTTTCTCATATACGTTCCTGAAACCTTTTATGCCGCTGTATTCACCGGCCGTGATCTGCCTCCCGGTCTCTATGATCTCTGGCTCGCCCCTCCCCAGGGATTCGTAATCGTACAGCTCGTAGTTCCTACGGTCCTTGAGGGCGCCGTCGGCGTGTATCCCGGATTCATGCGCGAACGCATTCGCTCCGACGCCCGGCTGGTTTACCGGTATCGGTACGCCGAAAGCGTAGGAGGCATACTTCGCGATCTTCCACGCGTGCGAAAGTTTTATATTCTCGTCAAGCACATACCTGTCCTTGAAACCGCTCGAATACTTTAACGCAAGTATCACGCTTACAAGGTCCGCGTTCCCCGCGCGTTCGCCCATGCCGTTGACCGTCGTATTTATGTATGCGTCCACCCCGCCGTCTATGGCGGCCTTTGCGCCTGCCACGGAACAGGCGACGACCATGCCGAGGTCGTTATGGCAATGCAGTTCCAGGGGTATCTTCACCTCTTCCGCCAGTATCTTTACGCGCTCATAGATGGTGAAAGGGTCGTCATAGCCAAGGGTATCACAGTACCGTATCCTGTCCGCCCCGTGCTTTTTGGCGGCCCTGGAGAACTTTATGAGGTAGTCGATGTCGGTCCTGGACGCGTCCTCCGCGTTCACGCCGACGAACTCTATCCCGAGCCTCTTAGCCGTGTCTACCGCATCCGTCATCATCTTTATCACGTCGTCTTTCGAGAATTTTCCGAGGAATTTCCCCTGTATCATCTGGTTGGACGTCGAGATCGACAGGTTCAGGTTCTTCACCCTGGTCACGGCGCATGCCTTTTCGACATCTTCCCGTATGGCCCGGACCCATCCGCTCAGGACGATCGGCTTCAGGAAACCGATCCTGGCAAGCTCCAGGTTGGCATTCAGGTAATTCGTCTCGTGGCGCGTGACCGGGAAACCGAATTCCGACTGAGATACACCCATCTCATTCAGGTATATGTTTATCATCGTCTTCTGCAGTTTCGCGAGGCCCAGCCTCGACGTCTGCACGCCGTCCCTGTTCGTGACATCTACTATTCGTATCTTATGCTCTTTTTTCATGCGTATCTCCGTATCTCCTCCGCACGCTTCCGCGTGCTGTATCTGCTACAGTTTGACCAGCTTGACTTCCTCTATATTATTCGCCTTGCGGATCTCATCCAGCACCTTTTTCGAGACCTCGCTGTCGACATTCAGTACCGTGATGGCCCTTCCTCCCTTATCCTCGCGGCCGAATGACATGCCGGCTATATTTATCTTGTTCTTGCCGAGGATGGTCCCTATCTGCCCGATGATGCCGGGAACGTCCTTATTGAAGACGACGAGCATGTAGCCCTGGGGCACGCAGTCGACATAGAACTCGTTTATCTTCACGATCCTGGGGTCGACCTTGGTGAACAAAGTCCCGCTTATCGAGTTGGTGGTCTTTTCCGTCTCGACCTCTACCCATATCAGGCTTGCGAAGTCCTGGACTTCGGCCGTCTTGGTCTCTATGATATTTATGCCCCGCTCCTTCGCTATGACAAGGGCGTTGACAAAATTTATCGTCTCCTGCAGTATAGGCGTAAGCATGCCTTTAACCAGGGACACGGTAAAAGGCGCAAGGTCGTATTTTATGATATCGCCTACATATCTTATCTTCACGCGCTTGATGTGCCCGTCGGCAAGCTGGGAGTGCATAGAACCTATGTTCTCGGCAAGCTTGAGATACGGTTCGATCGTTCTGAGTATCTCGGAATCTACGCACGGTATATTCACGGCGTTCCTTATACAGCGGTTCAGGAGTATGTCCTTTATGGTATTGGCTACGTCGATCGCCACATTCACCTGCGCCTCTTCCGTGGACGCGCCCAGATGCGGGGTCAGCACCACCTTATCAAGCTTCAGAAGCTTCGAGTCCTTCGGCGGCTCCTTTTCATAGACATCGAGGGCGGCGCCGGCTATCTTACCGGCCTCTATGGCCCTGGAAAGAGCCCCTTCATCTATGATCCCTCCGCGGGCGCAGTTGATGATCCTCACGCCCTTCTTCATTATATCGAATTCTTTATCGGAGACGATGCCCTTCGTCTCTTCGGTGAGCGGAGTGTGGACCGTAATATAATCCGCTTCTTTAAAAAGTGTCTTAAGGTTTACCGATTCTATTCCCAGTTCCTTCGCCTTCTCCAGCGAAAGATACGGGTCGTACGCGACGACGCGCATATCGAAACTGAGCGCGCGCCTTGCGACCTCGGTACCTATCCTGCCAAGCCCCAGGATGCCGAGCGTCTTTCCGTACAACTCCACGCCCATGAATTTCTTGCGCTCCCACTCGCCCTTCTTCATGGAACAGTCGGCCTGGGGGATGTTCCTTGAGAGGGCAAGCATCATCGACATCGTATGCTCCGCCGTCGAGATGGTATTCCCGCCCGGCGTATTGACTACGATGATGCCCTTCTTAGAGGCAGCCTCTACGTCCACGTTGTCGAGCCCTACACCGGCCCTGCCTATGACCTTAAGCCTGTCGGCGGCCTCTATTATCTCCCTGGTGACCTTCGTCCCGCTCCTGACGGCAAGGGCATCGTAGTTCTTTATCGCCTTCTTCAGCTCGTCGGGGGTGAGCTTGGTATTTACGTCTACCTTGAACTCCTTCTCCTTCTCAAGGATATCGACCGCCTCTTTGGAAAGAGAATCGCTGATCAGAATTTTGAACGGCATATAAATCTCCTTTGATAAATTCGTTTCGCCTTATTTTTTCGATAAGATATTCTTCGCCGCATCCACGCCGGCACCCGGTTTGAACTTATGACCCAGCTTTGCAAGTCCCTGTTCCAGCGCCTTGACCGCCTCGACCGTATGTTCCTCGTCGATCCCGCCCATGTGGGCAACCCTGAATATCTTCCCTTTCAGCTGCTCCTGGCCGCCGGCGAAAGTCACGCCGAATTCGGTCTTCAGTATCTTTATGAGGGCGTCGGCATCCATCCCCTCCGGGGTCTTCACTCCCGTAACGGCCGATGACGGCGACCTGGAGAATATCTCCAGGCCCAGCGCCCCTGCCGCGCTGCGGACCGCCATGGACATATTCCTGTGTTCCCTTATCACGCTGTCGATCCCTTTTTTATTGATCATCTCTACCGCCTTCTTCAGGCCGATGACGAGCGTGATCGCCGACGTGAACGGCGTGTCGGTATCGAGGTACGATTTCTTGTACTTTTTGAAATTGAAATAGAACTTGGGCAGTTTCGACGTCTCTACCGATCTCCACGCCTTCTGGCTCACCGTACAGAAAGCAAGCCCAGGCGGTATCATAAGCCCCTTCTGAGAACCGCATATCGCTATATCGACTCCCCAGGCATCATTTTCGAAATCGTCTGCCCCGAGGCCGCTTATCACGTCGACCACGAGCAGGGTCTCCGTGCCTTTTAAGATCTCGCCGGCCGCTTTTATATCATAGACGGTAGCGGTGGACGTTTCGCAGAGCGTAGTATATACGGCCTTGACGCCGGGATTCGCCTTGAGCGCGTCCCTTATCGCCTCCGGTTTCGGAGCCGTGCCCCATTCAACATCGATGGGTATGACCTGGACACCGTACGCCTTCGCTATATCCCCGAACCTCTCGCCGAATTTCCCTCCCCTTACAACTACTATCCTGTCGCCTGGTGAGAGTATGTTGACTATGGAGGCCTCCATGGCTCCGGTCCCGCTGGAGGTGAACGTAAAGACGTCGCCTGAGGTCTTGAATATCTTCTTAAGGCCCTCCGTCGCGTCTTTGAATATGGCCTGGTATTCCTTGGTCCGATGGTGGATCATGGGCCTGGCCATCTCCTGCCGTATCTCTTCCGGAACGGGTGTAGGACCCGGTGTCATCAGATAATGCTTAGCCACGTAAAGCTCCTCCTTATTTTGGGTATAGGGTATGGGGTATAGGGTATAGAGGACAACCTCGATACTCAATACTCAATACTAATCTCTATTTTTTCTTAGCGATATTTGCTATAACTTCATCTACGATGCCGTAGGCCTTCGCCTCTTCGGCAGACATAAAATAGTCCCTGTCGCTGTCCTTCTTTATCTTCTCGACGGACTGCTTGGTATGTTTCGCCAGTATCTCCTCGAGGCTCGTTCTTAACCGGAGGATCTCCTGTGCCTGTATGCTTATATCGGCCGCTGCGCCCTGAACGCCGCCCCATGGCTGGTGTATCATTATGCGGGAGTGCGGGAGGGCATACCTCTTACCCGTTGTGCCGGCCGCCAGCAGGAGCGCGCCCATGCTTGTGGCCTGGCCCACGCAATAAGTATTCACCGCGGGCTTTACGAATTGCATCGTGTCGTATATTGCCAGTCCGCTCGTGACCGACCCTCCGGGCGTATTGATATATATGTTTATATCCTTGTCCTGGTCCTCCATCTGCAGGAAGAGAAGCTGGGCGATGATCAGATTTGCGACATTGTCGTCTATTGCCGTCCCGATGAATATGATGCGGTCTTTCAGGAGCCGGGAATATATATCATACGCCCGCTCCGCCCTGCCGGTCGATTCTATTACCATAGGAATCAAGATACTCATACGGACCTCCTCGGTTCTATTCCTTTTCCGTTATCTCCGCTTTTTCCAGAAGGAACTTTATCGTCTTCTCTTCTTTTATCTTCTCCGCGAGATTATCGACCAGGTCCTCCTTTTCGTAGTACTCCCTGACCTTCACTACGTCCTGGCCCGTTTGAGCCGCGATAGACTTGAACGCATTCTCCACATCGGCTTCCGCCGTCTCTATATGCTCCGCCAGGGCGATCTCATCCAGTATGAACATGAGCCGGACCTGCCGCACGGCGTCTTCCTTGAACTTGCCGGCAAACTCGCCCTCTTTCTTATCCAGGTCCTCTTTCCTGAACCCTTTCTCCATGAGCCGCCTCTTTGAATCCTCTACCATGTGATGGAGCTGCCTCTTGACCATGGCCGACGGCACCGCGAAGACGTTATCGTCGGTCAGCTTCCTGAGAAGCTGGTTCTCGACATCGACTTCGGAATCGAGCTTCGCCCTGTTCTCCAGTTCGGACCTGATCTCGCGCCGCACTTCGTCGAGATTGTTCTTACCTATATCCTTGGCAAATTCATCGTCGAGCGCAGGGAGGGTACGGGACTTTATGCCGTTCACTTTTATGCGGTAGACCGCCTTTTTGCCGGCGACCGCCTTATCGGGATACTGTTCGGGGAGCGTCACCTCTATATCGCGTTCCTCGTCCTTCTTCATGCCCACCATCTTCTCATTAAGGCCCGGTATGAAGGACTCTTTCTCTACCGAAAGCCACACGTTCTCCCTCTTCTTATGCGCCGGCTTCGAATCGACAAAGCATTCCATGTCGCTCATAACGTAGTCCCCGAGCTGGACGGGGCGTCCGTCTTCGGCGACATATTTGGCATTGATCTCCCGTAAACTTTGCAGCATCTTCTCCACATCTTCGTCTTTGATGACCGTCTTCTTCTTTTCGACCTTGATCCCTTTGTAATTCTTGATCTTGAACTTCGGGCGCGTGTCGACCCTGGCTTTGAACGAAAGGGTTCGGCCCTCTTCAAAATTGACGTCGGTTATTTCCGGCAACCCTACCGGGCGTATCTTGTGTTCTTCGACCGCTTTCCTGTAGGCCTCCGGGATAAGCCGCTTCAGCACCTCTTCCTTCGCATTTGTCACGTAATGTTTTTTGACCAGGTCGCGCGGGGCCTTTCCCGTCCTGAAACCCGGTATGGCGGCGACTTTGGATATCTCGTCATACACCTCTTCGAATGCCTTTTCGATCGTCTCTTTCGGGACATCGATCTCAAAAAGGGTCGCGCACTCTTCTGTATTTTTAGCTTTTATCTTCATTGGGTAATTGTCCGAAGAATAAGACCGGTATTATATCACAAAAGATCTACATTGTAAATTTTTCACCAAGATATATCTCTCTGGCCTGCGGGCTCGATATGAGGTCTTCCTTGGTCCCTGCTATCAATATCTTACCATCGGCCATAAGGTAGGCGCGGTCGGTTATGGTCAGGGTCTCCCTAACGTTGTGATCCGTGAGGAGTATCCCCAACCCCTTGTCCCTGAGCTCCTTTATTATCTCCTGGCACTCGGCGACGGCTATGGGGTCTATGCCGCTGAACGGCTCATCCAGGAGTATGAAGAGCGGGTTCGTGACAAGGGCGCGCGTTATCTCCACGCGCCTCTTTTCGCCCCCGGAAAGCGTATATGCCTTATTCTTCCTGAGGTGCGTTATCTTAAGCTCGTTCAACAATTCATCGCATCGTCTTCTTCTCTCCCTGGGGGAGAATCCCAGCGTCTCCAGCACGGCCATTATATTCTCTTCCACCGTCAGTTTCCTGAATATGGACGGCTCCTGCGACAGATACCCTATGCCGTATCTGGCGCGCATATGGAGAGGCATGCCGGTTATGTCCTGTCTGTCAAAGATGATGGTGCCCTCGTCCGGGGCCACGATGCCGGTGACCATATAGAACGTCGTGGTCTTGCCGGCGCCGTTAGGGCCCAGGAGCCCGACCACCTCGCCCCGTTTGACATTGATATCTACGGAGCTGACAACGCGCCTTCCGCCGTACTGCTTCACCAGTCCCTTCGTCTCCAGCAGATGCATAAGCCCGCCTTACTTAAGGAATTTTTCCTGCAGGTCGCCTTCCTGCATTATCACCACCCTGGGGTTGCCCGTGAGAGTGACCTTCTTTTCACCCTCGTTGTATATCGCCTTATCACTGTAAGTGATATTGGGCCCCCTGGCTATCTTCACGTTACCTTCGGCAACGATATCATTGACCTGCTTCGTCTTCGTATCGAGGTGCACGGTGATCCTGTCGGCATCTATATTGCCGTCGCTGGAGGCCACCTTTACGCTCTTGTCGAAATAAGCGAGGTTCTTCTCATAATCGAATACCGCTTCGTTCTCGCATGTTATGACGGTCTCCGTATTCGCCTTCTTCCCATCGTCGCCTTTCTTATCTCCCGGAACGCCGCTGACCGCTTCTCCGGGAAGGTCCATGTGTCCCTGGGCAAAACCCTGTGTATTTTCTATAACCGCTTTGACGTTCTCTTTCAGGACCACATTGTTCTTCGTCTTGTCGTATATCCCCTTATCGGCGGTCAACGTAGCCTCCGCCTCGTCACCGAAGGTCTTGGCCACCACCTTATTCATCCTTATCTCTTCAGACGTGACCGCTTCAGCCGACTCGCCCGTAACCTCCCATTGCTTTTCGCCTTTATCGCTCAAGCCCTCCAGGTTGAAAGAGAGGATCTTCTGCTGTACTCCGGTGTTGCTGGCAGGACCGGCCGCATCCGACTCCTCCCTGGAGGGCTCCCTGGAGACAGGCGCCTCCTTCTTTGCGCATCCGTCAGCCGTTATCACAGCCAGGCCTATCATCGCTACATAGAAAAGGCGCATTGTACGCTTCAGGTCCGCCACTCTACACCTTACACTTTCTTCTGGGTCTTCCACCGCCGGTGTATCCACACCCACTGTTCCGGGTAACGCCTTATATATGTCTCGACTACGTCCGACCATCTCTGCGTATTGGTGACGAGATCCGCCTTCTTGTCACCGGTATCCGCAAGCTCTATAGGTTTCTCTATGACCAGCGTATGGCAGCCGTTCCTCCTGATGATGAACGCCGGTATGAGAGCGGCCCCGCTCGCCTTTGCCAGCAGGACAGGCCCGGCAGGCGTATAGGCCCGGCGCCCGAAAAAGTCGACGAAGACGCCGTCCACCGAATCGACATCCTGGTCGCCCAGGATACCCACTATCCAGTTATCCTTCAGTGCCCTCAGTATCTTCTTGGGCGACTCATCCCTGTATATTATCCTTACGTCGTGCTTCTTTCTGAGACCGTTGAGGAACCTGTCGTACTTCTCGAAATATATGCGTTTGCCTATTACAACGCCCTGGTACCCCTTGACCCTTATCGTCACCGCCAGGAGGTCCCAGTTGCCTATATGGCCCGTCAGTACCACTATCCCCTTGTTCTCCCGCAGGGCGCTGTCGATCACATCTATATTTTCTACCCTGACGATCCTGTCGATATCGGAGCGGCTCATCTTCGGCAAGTTGACGAGCTCGATCCCGTTCTTGCACAGATTCTCGAATACCTGCCTTGCGATGCGGCGCACCTCGCGTTTCGTCTTCCCGGCGCCGAAGGCCCTCTCCAGGTTTTCGATCGCTATGGCCCTGTACTTTACGAGAACGAAGAACGCCGCCCTGCCTATAAGAGTGGCCAGCAGGAGCCCCATCCTGACCGGCAGCAGAGAGAATATCGCCGCGGCGACCCTTGCAAGATAATAGAGATAATACCTTCTGTATTTAAATTTCATCAACCACTTTTGTATATTATTCAGACACTATATAACAATTATTACACTTTGTCAAGATTGGTCCGGTTATGCTATAATCTGTTCTATAATGCGCGCCTCGATATGCATTATCTCCTCGATCCTCTTCATCGCCTCCGCCTCCTCCCTTTTCGCAGAGACGGGGCGGCTGGAATCCTATCTCGAATTCGGACGCAAGGGCTCGAGCGGCCTGGTCGAGGAAGAGGACCTCGGCGATGAGTTCGATTATCTCAAGTACAACATCAAATTCTCCCAAAAACTTAAAGATGACGCTTCGTACTATGTGAAGTACCAGCACTATAAGAAGGACTTCGACACCCTGCAGGGCCTCTCCAATAATTTCGATTATGCCGCCGTGGGCCTCGAGGCGCCCCTCTACTCGAACGATCTCTATTCGGTCAGGATAGGGCCTGACTTCGAATTCAAAGACAAGGATTACAACGATGCCTACGACCTTAATTATGACCAGTTTAAGCTCGACTTCCCCATCACGTTCAAAAAGGAGAAGGACTGGACCGTCAGGGTGAACGGCGGCATAAACTCATACCACTATCCCGACGCCCCTAAAGACCAGTTCAAGATCAACTCAAAGATCAATGTAACTAAGAAATTCCTGGATGAGCGGCTTGAGGTCGCGGCATTCTACAAACTGCAGTATATCGAACGGGAGAAGATAGCCAACCGCCTCGAGCGCACCTGCGGCGGCTCTTTCGAGTTTAAGCTGGAATTGCCGTTCGTGCGGACTTTCGAGGCTGGTATAGAAGAAGGGATGGACAACACCATCATCTACGAGGAGAGGGAGGATTCATACGATTTCAGATACTTCAACTGGCACCTGAAGACGAAACACTCGTTCTCGGACAGGATAAAGACAAATTTCAAGTATGTCAACATGACCCGCCAGTATGCCGATTTTGACCATAATTTCGGCGGTTTCATATTCGAGAATAACTGGTCATGCAGGGCCTTCGAGATCAAAGACCACACCCTCGACCTGAAGTTCACCTACTTCCACAAGCAGTTCCGTTTCCCGTATGTCTCGAACCCGTACAATATACACAATGACAACGTCATCCCTGAGATCGAGTTCGAGAAGAAGCGCGACTGGAGATTTACCGCAAGCCCGGAGGTCAGGTTCTACAACTTCCCTGCCAGGAGATCGAAGGACAAGAACTACTATATCTTCAAGCTATCTATGGAGAAATGGCTCTTTAAGGAGTCGTTCCTCGTCGGATTCGATTACCGCTACACCTTCAAGAACTACCGCCACCTGCCGGACATCATCGAAGACCTCTTCCGCATACGTGCGGAGTACAAATTCTGACGCAAACCGAATTGGTCACAAGGTCACCAGGACACAAAGTCACCCGTAAAAACTTTAACTGGTGACGTGGTGACCTGGTGACCTGGTGACCTGGTGACTTTTACTTGAAGAACTTCGACGTGACGTGGTCCCACTTGCTCTGGGATTTGAGGATCATGTCGCAGATCTCGCGCACCGCCCCGCGGCCGCCGGCCTTCGAAGTGACGTAATGGGCGCTTCCCTTCACCTCTTCGACCGCGTTCGGGACCGCAACTGCGAAACCAACGCGTTTTAATACGGGGATATCTATGAGGTCGTCGCCGATGAAGCAGACCTCCTCCGGCTTGACCCTGAATTTCCGAACCACCTTATTGAACGGCACGATCTTGTCTATGTACCCCTGGTATGTCCTTGCTATCTTCATGTCCCTGGCGCGCATCTTGACTATGCGCGTCTTCTTCGCGGTTATGATGACGGTCTTTATGCCGGCCCTGTTAAGGAGAGAGATGCCGAACCCGTCCTGCACATCGAAAAATTTCAACTCTTCCCCGTAGATGCCGTAAACGATCCGGCCGTCTGTCATCACGCCGTCTATATCGAGTATGACGACCTTGACGCGCCTGGCCCGCTCCGCGAGATCATGCGGCATCGTCATACGAGCCCCGCCTTCAGCAGGTCCTGGACGTCCAGGAGCCCCACCGGACGCCCGGCGCCGTCCACGACGGGTATCTCGTCGATGCGCTTCGAGCGCAGTATGTCGAACGCCTCGGCCGCAAGCCTGTCTTTTCTTATGGTGATCGGGTCCCTGGTCATGACCTCTCTCACCTTCCGGTTGACCAGATGCGGGTCGCACTCGATATGCCTGCGCAGGTCGCCGTCGGTGAATATGCCTGTGAGGACGCCGCGCGAATTTACGACGCTCGCGCTGCCGGCCCGCGCTTTCGTTATGGCGAGGAGCACCCTTTTGACGGGCATATCTTCCCTGACTATAGAATTCGCGGAGCCCTTACGCATGATATCGTCAACCTTGAGCAGCAACCGTTTTCCCAGTATGCCGCCCGGGTGGTAGAAAGCGAAATCCTTCTCCTTGAAGCCCTTCTTCTCCAGGAGCGCCACCGCCAGCGCGTCGCCGAAAGCGAGCATCGCCGTAGTCGATGTGGTCGGCGCCAGGCCCATAGGGCAGGCCTCCCTCTTCACCGAGGCGTCCAGGACGTAATCGGCGGTCTTCGCAAGTGTCGACTTCGTGTTGCCTACCATAGCGACCAGCTTCGCCCCTATCTTCCTGACCATAGGCAGGAATTTTATTATCTCCTCGGTCTCGCCGGAATTCGACAGGGCAAGCACCAGGTCGTCCTTGGTGACCCTGCCGAGATCCCCGTGAAGGGCCTCCGCCGGATGGAGATATAAAGACGGTGTGCCGGTCGAAGATAGCGTTGCCGATATCTTCTGCGACACAAAACCCGGTTTACCCATGCCGGTCACTATGACACGCCCCCTGATCCGGCAGATGACGTTGATGACCCGTTCAAAGTTGCCGTCTATACGCCCTATCAGCTTCGATACGGCGTCGCTCTCTATCCGCAGGACCTTTTTTGCTATCGCTCTCGACATCTCTTCGTCGCCTCTTCTATCTTCTTTATGTCCTGCAGCATGCTTTTGAGACCGCTCAACTTAACCATGTTGGGCCCGTCGCTCAATGCCCTGTCAGGGTCTTCGTGCACCTCCAGGAAGATCCCGTCGGCGCCGCACGTGACCGCCGCCCTGGAGAGATAGGGGATGAACCGGCTCTCCCCTCCGGACCTGTCGCCTTTGCCGCCGGGCATCTGGACGGAATGCGTTGCATCGTATATCACCGGGTAACCGAACTCTCTCATGATCAGGATGGACCGGAAATCGCTTACCAGGTTATTGTACCCGAAACTGACGCCGCGCTCGGTAAGGAGTATCTTCTTCGTGCCGGCCGACTCCATCTTCCTGACGGCATGCTTCATATCCCACGGGGCGAGGAATTGCCCTTTCTTTATATTCACTACCCTGCCGGTCTTCGCGGCGCTGACTATGAGGTCCGTCTGGCGCGAAAGGAAGGCGGGTATCTGTATTATGTCCAGTACCTTCGCCGATTCTTTTATCTCATCCTTACAGTGGACGTCCGATAAGACAGGGAGGCCGGTCTTCTCCTTTACCTTCCGCAATATCGCCAGGCCCCTTTTGAACCCCGGGCCGCGGTAAGAATCTAGCGAGGTCCTGTTGGCTTTATCATAACTGGATTTATATATGAGGGGGATGCCGACCGATCCGGCTATCTCTTTGAGGGCCTTCGCATGGCGGATGGCGCTTGCCTCGGACTCTATCACGCACGGGCCGGCTATGAGGACGAGGGGATTGCCCGGCCCTATCCTGATATTCCCTATGCTAACGGCGCGGCTCACGGACATTTATTCGCCTGACTTTTCCCGCAGGATCATCTCCTTGACACGTATGAGATCGTCCGGCGTGTCTACACCTATGGTATCGAACTTCGTCTCGACCGTCTTTATCTTATAACCGTACTCCAGGACCCTCAGCTGTTCGAGCTTTTCGGCCTTCTCAAGAGACGACTCCGGCAGGTTCCTGAACGTGAACAGGAAATCTTTGGTGAACGCGTACAGGCCTATATGCTTATAATATACCGGCCTCTTCTTCCTGTCTTCCTCGTTCGTCCGGTTATACGGGATGGCGTATCTTGAAAAGTACAGCGCGTATCCATTCTTGTCTATGACGGCCTTGACCACGTTGGAATTGGTAAGCTCGCTTTCGTCGTCTATCTTCTTTATCACCGTCGCCATCTGGGCCACCTTTTCGCTCTCCAGGGCCATGACGAGGTTATCTATCATTATGGGCTTCACGAGCGGCTCATCTCCCTGGATATTGACGGCGATATCGACATCGAGGGGGTTGACCACCTCTGCGAGCCGGTCGGTGCCCGACGGCTGGGCAGGAGACGTGTAGATCGCCTTGCCGCCAAAGGACTCCACCACCTTCATAATACGTTCGTCGTCACAGGCGACGACCAGCGAGTCGAGCGTCTTCGCCTTTTTCGCGTTCTCCCACACATGCTGGACCACCGGTTTCCCCAGGAGCTCCGCGAGGACCTTGCCCTGAAACCTTGTCGCGCCCCACCTGGCCGGTATGACACCTATCGCTTTCATCTCTCCAACTCCCTCTTTATGCGTTCTATCAGTTCCGCGGACGTGACTACCGCTATCCCCACTTTACCGACGACTATCCCGGCAGCGCAGTTCGCTATGTGGGCCGCCTGTATCGCATCCGCCCCGGAGACCAGCGACAGCGTATAGCTGGCTATGACCGTATCGCCGGCGCCCGACACATCGAAGACCTCCTGCGCGACGGTCGGTATCTGTTCCATCTCTTTCGACTTCTGGAAGACGGCCATCCCGTCCTCACCGAGAGTTATGAGCGCGATCTTACAGCCTATCTTATTGATGAGCGCCGCACCGGCCCTGCGCAGCGTCGCCTTATCCTTTATCTCGAACCCTACCGCCCTGGCCGCTTCGTGGTTATTGGGTGTTATGAGACTTATGCCGCGATAGTACCTGAAGTGCTCCTCTTTGGGATCGACGGCGATGATCTTTTTGCGCGCCTTCGCAAGCGGCACTATCCTCTTCAGGAGCCTGGGCGTTATTACACCCTTGCCGTAATCCTCTATTATGACGGCGTCCAGGCGGTCTATCGTCTCTTCGACATAATTTATCATCCTGGAGACCATTCGGTCATCGAGCGGTTCGATATTCTCTTTATCTATCCTGACCACCTGCTGGTGGTGGGCCACGACGCGCGTCTTCAGGGTGGTCGGCCGCGACCCGTCGGTGAATACGCCCCTCACGTTGACACCCCTCTGTTCAAGCTCCCCCCTGAGGATCGCGCCGCGCTCGTCATCCCCAACCACCCCCGCTACATGGACATTGGCGCCCAGCGACCGCAGGTTATTGGCGACGTTGGATGCTCCGCCCGGCATGAAACTTTCGTTCCTGACCCAGACCACCGGGACCGGCGCCTCGGGCGATATGCGCGAGACATCCCCCCAGATGAATTCGTCCAGGATGAGGTCCCCTATGACCAGGACATTCGCGTCCTTGAAGTTGCTTATGACCTTTTTGACACTGTTAAGATCGAGTCTCTTCATATGCTAAAGTCTCTCTATGACCGAGCGGTAGAGAAGCGGTATCATTATCTCGTGGTGGCCTATTATGTTGTAGGCCTTCCCGCCTTTCGAAGTAGGCCGCGATAGGATGTTCTGGGACGGCCTGTACTGCCGTATCATGTCAAAATTGGCGCTGGTGAAATGTTCGACCTTATGGCCAAGATTCCTTGAGACCGTAAGGGCTTTCAGGAAGACCTCGGGTAGGACCACTGCCGAACCGAAATTAAGGGCAACCCCTCCCTCCAAGCGGGAGACGCTGTAGATGAAGTTCCTGAAATCGAGCAGCGACCCTTCCCCTATCGCCTCACCGTTAGCCGACGGGTGCTGGTGTATGATATCGGTCCCTATCGCAACGTGGACGGTCACCGGTATATTCAGTTCGTAGCCGGCCGCAAGTATGCTGAATTTTTTGTTCGGGAGCTTTTGCCTGGCGATCTGTCCGCCGAGCGCCTCTCCTATGCCTATGCCTTTGGTGAAACCCCTGTTTATCGCCTCGTTTATGAAAGAGGCCGTCTCCCGCGCCATACCGAAAGAGCCGTCCAGGATGCCCTCTCCGACATCTTCGCTGGTCCGCCCTATCATCGCTATCTCGGTATCGTGTATTATGCCTGCGCCGTTCAGCGCCACGGTCTTTACCACCCCGCGCTTCATCAGGTCGATTATGAGCGGCGACAGGCCGCACTTTATGACATGCGCCCCCATCATCGTTATGACCATCTTCTTCCTGCGGCGGGCATCGACTATTGCATCGACGAGGGACTTGAGATCGCTGCTGACCAGTATGTCGGGAAGGGCGGCATAAAAATCGGCAAAGGAAGACCCTTTCGCCGTAAGCCCCGCAAAGTCCTTTATCGATACTTTGCACTTCCGCGCGTTAAGCGGGATCGTCTTTATCTTTGTCAGGTCTATTCTCTTTCGCGCCATATCATCTCACCGTTATAGTAATATGAAAATATTATGCGAAATTATATCATGAATGTATTTTAGCGTCAATTCAATTAACCCTCCGCGGTGAGGGTGGGGCGGCCGGTAACTCTCATACGCTGAACCGTATGGTCAGGATGTCTCCGTCCTCCACGACATAGTCCTTGCCCTTCAGGTAAAATTTACCGGCCTCTTTCACCTTCTCTTCGCTCCCCAGCGCCTCAAGGTCGCCGTACTTGATCACCTCGGCGCGTATGAACCCCTTCTGAAGGTCGGTATGGATGGCTCCGGCCCCCTCGGGCGCGGTCGAGCCGGAGCGTATATTCCACTGTCTCACCTCGTCCTCGCCTACCGTAAAGAACGATATGAGGCGAAGCGTCGTGATCAGAAGACGCGTAAGCAGGTTCACCGCAGGCTCTTCTATGCCGAGCGACCCCAGGAACTCTTTGCGTTCTTCTGCCGATTCAAGCTTCGAGATCTCGCGCTCGACCTTCGCCGACACCTGCATCATCCCTATCCTCACCTGCCGGTACGCCTCTTTTAAGGGCTCCAGGAGATCGGCTTTGGCAAGATCGTCCTCGGAGACGTTCAACACCACGAGCATCTCTTTGCGCGTTATGAGGGGATAGCTGGATATCGCCTTGAGCTCGTCCTGGGAGAGGTCCAGCAGGCGGAGCGGCAGCTCTTTGTCGAGGTGCGTCTTCATCTTGATAAGGATCTCTCTCTCTTTTATGGACGCCTCGTCCTTTATCTGCTTGATCTTCTGGTCTATCCTCTCCAGGCGCTTCTCCAGGAAGAGGAGATCGTGGAGTATAAGCTCTGCGTTGATGGCGTCTATATCGCGCTTCGGGTCGACGGACCCGCTCGCATGGTATACGGAATCGTCCCGGAATGCCCGCACGATGTGGCATACTGCATCGAGCTCGTTTATGTCCGCGAATATGTCCCCTTTTGCGATCGTCTCCTTTTCAAGCTTGGGGAGAAGCTCTATATCTATCCTTGCCCTCACCGACTTCTTCGGCTTATACATGCCGACCAGGCGGTCAAAACGCGCATCTTTTATTTCGGCGACCCCCTTTATCGGTTTGTTGGAGACGAGCTCCTTTTCAGACAACGTATGGTCGGTCAGGAGCTCGAATAAGGTCTTCTTCCCAACCTGCGGCAATCCTATTATGCCTATCTTCAAAGGGCCCCTCTCTTTCTTACCTGCCTAGTACGAATCGAACGATGTCCTCGACCTGTTGAGTATGAAATGATAAAAGAGATTATACGGGATAGACAGATATTCCTGGAATACCATCTTCACATCCACCTCTTTACGCCACCATCTATGCGGATCATATTCATGCCCGCCGGCATCGAAGTTATATATCTTTATACCCGTCCCCCTGAAGACGAGGCCGAACGTCATGAGCGCACGCCTCATATGATAACCGTTCGTGACCACTATGAGCGACTTGAGGCCCATCTCTTCCATAACCTTCTTTACGGCGACGGCCTCTTCGTATGTAGACGTCACGTCCCTACCCGTGACGAGGATGTCCGCCGCAGGGACCCCGAAGTGCGCGAATACGGCTTCTATGAATTCCTTTTCCGGCACCTTCTTCATCGCCAGTATGCTGGTCCGGAAATTCCATTCCTCGGTCAAGCTCTCCTCTTCCGGCAGCAGGGATATGACTATCCTTTTTGAATACCCTTCCCTGTAAAGTTCCGACGCCTTCCTGAATCTCGGCTCCATGTCGCCGTTAAGGGGCACTATACAATCGGCCTTCTGAACGTTGTCTCTTACCGCAAGGAACGTTGCCGGCAGGGGGAGCCACGCATGGCGGCTTGCGACGAGCGCTGCCGCAATGAGAGCGAAGACAGCTATCCTTACCGCAAAGTCCTTCACGCCTGCTCCCTCTTTAACTTTTCCAGGAAGATCTTCATGTTCTTAAGATCTATCCTCAGGTTGAACCTGTTCAGGAATGACATGCCCAGAAGCCCGTCCCCGAAACCGGTATCAGGCGTATCCTCCGTGAGGATGGCCGCCATGACTTTCTTCTCCTCTATATGCTGGACCATTACGCTTTCAAGGATGATCATCTTCGCGCGTATGCGCCGGTTACCGGCCAGGCGTAATTCCACCATCCCTTTAGTCCGGTCCGAGAGGTCCACGCCGAGCCGCCGGGCCATATCGTTTGACAATACGACTATGGAGGCGCCCGTATCCAGGACAAGCCTTGCGCCGGTCTTGCCGTTCAGTACGGTATCTACCAGGATGCTCCTGGATGTTATATCCTGGGTGATCTCGATCTCCCTGACCCCGAACTCTTCCCTGTATCTTTTCCTCTCGCGCTCTTCCTTCACCCATTTCTCATATTCATCGAACCGTCTCTCCCTTGCCTCCCGGAATTCCTTCTCCTGTTTCTCCATCTCTTTACGTTTCTCTGTCCACTCTTCCTGCATACGGCCGGCCTCTTCCGGCGAGGACCTCTCTATCTTCCTTATCTGCGTCCTCCCGCACGTAACCGTGCCGAAGCCGACGCTTATCTCCACATTATGCTCATCCTCTTTCGTCACTATCCCTTCGATCGACCCGCCGTTCTCGAAATAGACCGTGTCCGCCCCCGCATTCCCGACGATGCACGATACCGTCAACAGAATAACGGCAAAAATGATGGCACCATTTGAAATTGTTAATTGGAAATTAATTTGACATTTGCAATTGGTCATTTGGCATTATCTATTTTCAATATTTTCCCTGCCGCCGCAACAACTTCCTCGACGGTGACCGCTTCGAGGCATTTGAAGCCGATCTTACAGTTGTGCGCAAGGCAGACGCCGCAGCCGACGTCCTTATGCAGCACGATATCACCCTTGCCGGACGGTCCCCATCTTACCGGCGACAGCCCCCTGTCGTTCCTTCCGAATATCGCGACGACGGGCGTCCCGACCGCACAGGCGATATGGACCGGGCCGGAGTCGTTCGATATGAGCAGCTTTGAGCGCCGGAAGATGCTCGCCAGGTCCGCCACCGTCGTCTTTCCCGAAAGGTCCAGAACTCCCGCTTTCATGGAACCTGCCACTCCTTTGCCCGTCTCCACGTCTCCCTTTCCGCCCGCCACCACTATCTTTGCCCTGAACCTATCGCACAGGACCTCTCCGAGCTGCGCGAAATTCTTACAGGGCCATCTCTTTGACGGACAGCTGGCGCCCGGGTTCAACACGATCACCGTATCTTCTCTTCTTATGCCGTTCCCGGCAAATATGGAATCTATCTTCTTCTCGCTCTCAGGCGAAAGCGGCATGTACAACGAGAGGTCTTTGGGCTCTATGCCCATATGGCGCACTATATCGAGCGTATATTCGCTCTCGTGTTTCATCCCAAGCTGCTTAAGATGCGGCAGCCTCTTGGTGAGCAAAAAACCCCATTTCTTATCGTACCCTATCCTTTCGGGTATCCCGGCCAGGAAGGCGATGATGTGCGTCCTCCCGGTGGGATGCAATATGACAGCGGCATCGAACCTGGAGCGGCGTAAGGCGCCCGCGAAACTCAATGTCCCCCGGAGACCTTTGTGGGCGCCGTCTTTATCATATATAAGGACCTCGTCTATATAGGGGCTGCCCATGACTATATCTGCGGCGTGAGGCCTTACCATACATGCGATATGGCTGGCCGGATACGCTTCTCTTATCGCCCGCATAGCCGGCGTAGACAACACCACATCCCCTATCCGGTCCAGCCGTATTATCAGAATTTTATTATAGGACGGCTTTTTTAACTGGTGACTGGTGACTGGTGACTGGTGACTATTCATATCCCTCCAGCATCTCCTTCGCCGTCTCGAAGACCTCTTCCGGGGTGATCAACGCCATACATTCCAGATTATTCCTGCACACAGCGCTCTCGCACGGCGAACAGACGAGCTTCTTATTTATTACGATATCGAATTCCCCCGTCGGACCGTACTTTTTCGGGTCCGTAGGGCCGAATAATGCCAGGGTCTTGGTGCCGACGGCGCAAGCCAGGTGTAGGGGGGCGCTGTCATTGGTGATGAGGAGACGCGCCCTCTTCAGGAGAGCGGCAAGCTGGCGGATATTGGTCCTGCCCACAAAGTTATGCGCCCTCCTGCCCATCTTTCTCATGACGGCATCCACTATCAGGGCATCCTCTCCGGCGCCTACGAAGACCACTTCCGTGCCGCATTCCTCCATAAGCCGTTCGGCGACCCTTGCGAACCCCTCTCCCCGCCACCTCTTTAAATGGCTCTTTGCCCCCGGGTTTATGACAACCACAGGATCGCCTATCTTACTCTCCTTCAGCATGGCGAGGACACGTTCATCTTCATCCTCCGGTATATGTATATATGAAGGCTCATCAAGGTAACCCATCCCGAACGGTTCCAGCCTGTACAGGTGCCGCTGGCTCTTGCGCACTATCTCTTTAGGGAATCTCTGTATGGTGCCTGTGCGGTACTTAGGGCCTATCAATAACGGGAATATCGTATTCCGCAGGTCTACTACGAAATCATAATGCAGGCGCTTCAACTTCAGCTGAAGCCGCCGCTTCGCGGCGATGGACATATGCTTGTCATAGATCAGCAGTTTAAATATCGCCGGGTCACGTTCGAAGATCTCCTTCCCGCGCGGGCCGACCATCAGGTCCAGCCGCGCCCCGGGGAACTCTTTCTTAAGCCGCTGTATGACGGGCGTCGTGAGTATTATATCCCCCACGTTGCTGAGCGTTATTACAAGTATCCTGTTGACCTTGGATCTATCTATTACCATATGACTCCTGACTCCCAACCCCCAACCCCTAACTCCCAGCCAGCATGCTTTCCGCCTCGCGCAACACGTCCTCGACGAGGATCGCGGCCATACAGCGGTTGTCCGTACACGAAAGGTCATAGCATGGGATATCGCATCCTTCGTGGCGCGAGATCACGCGGTAGTTCCCCTTTCCGTAAGGCCCCGTTATCCCGGGGGATGTCGGACCGAAGAGCGCTATGACCTTCGTCTTCATGGCCACAGCCGTATGCATGGGCCCTGTATCGTTCGCCACTACAAGGTCCGCGCGCTCCAGCAGCGCGCCGAGGCCCTTCAGGGTAGTCCCCCCGCACGTTATTATGATATCATGCTTTACCATTTCGCTTATCTCTTCGGCAAGGACTATATCCTTGGTAGCGCCGGCAAGAGCGACCTTTACACCATATTTATCTATCAACAGATCGGCCAGCCGTGCAAAATTCTCTTTAGGCCAGCGTTTCGGCCCCCAGTTCCCTCCCGGGCACATCACCACAAGGAGATCTTTATCTGCCACGCCTTTCTGCCTCAGCAGGTCTTTAATGAAACTTCTGTCGGCATCGCTTATGAAGAATTCGTAGGAGTTGTCCCGCGCCGCTATGCCGGATGCCCTTGCTATATTAAGAAAATATTCGACCTTATGTGTTTCCTCCGCGGGCTCGTCCACCACCTTAGTGAGGAAGGCGGACCGGCGTTTCGCGGCATAACCCACCCTTTCGCGGACTCCGGCAAGCATGGTCATCACGGCCTTCGTGACGGACCTGTGCAGTATGAACGCCGTGTCAAAATGGGCGGCGCGCAGCGAAGATATAAGCCTGAGCTTGCCCGGAAGGCTCCTGTGGATCCCCTCTTCATCGTATATGATTATCTCGTTCAGCCTGGGGTTGCCCTCCAGCACCTCGGCGCACCTCGGGTGAATGAGACATGCGATATGGCTGTCCGGGCAGGCCTCGCGCACGGCCCTTATGAAAGGGGTTGAGAATATCACGTCACCGACCCAGTTGACGTTTACGATCAGTATTTTTTTTACTTTTTCCATAATATATAGGGCACGTTCTTATAATCGTTCTGCACCACCCTGAAGAAGGCGTGATAACCCGAAAGCTTTATCCGGAAGACAAAAAGGTTATTGGCCGTCGGCGATATCCTCACCCTCTTTATCTCATACTGGTCATAGGATTTAGATATGCTCTTCGGCTTCGTAGCGAATGCCGCTTCATAACCGGCCGCGCGCGCCGCTTGCTTCACCCGCTCGTCATAACCGCCCATAGGGTAGCAGAGAAATCTTATCTTTTTACCGAGGCGCGCCTCAAGGACATCCTTTGACACTGTAAGCTCCCTCTCCAGGTCGGCATCGCCGAGGCCGGTAAGCCACTTGTGCGATAAGGTATGGCTCTCTATATCGACTATGCCCGAATCCGACATCTCTTTCACTTCATCCCAATCCATGAAATTCTCTTCGCCTACCAGCCCGGTCACTACGAATATGGCGGCAGGTATGCCGTACTTCTTCAGTATGGGATATGCGTAGTTGTAATTATTTTTATACCCGTCATCGAATGTGATGGCAACGGTATTTGCCGGCGGCCTTTTTTCTCCGTTCATGAGGGATACCGCCTCTTCGATGGGGACGACGTTGTACCTCTTGTCGCGGAGATACTTCATCTGCTTTTCGAAGATCTCCGGGGAGATGGTCATCCTGTCGCTCGTGTCAGTGGTATAACCGACGGAATGGTACATAAGGATGGGCAAACGCCAGATCGAGGCAAAGAAGATATTTGCCAGGACGGCAACGGCGATCCCGAAAAGCCCGATGCCTGCTATAACTCGTTTACGGAACCGCATTAAGGCCTCCCATTTCGCCGTAAAATTTACGGACCTTGTCGGCCATCGTCTCGATAGAAAATCTCCCGCGCACGGTCTCTCCGGCCGCACGGCCTATCCGTACACCCATAGCATGGTCGTCCAGCAACATGCCTATGGAATCGGACAACTTCTTCACATCTCCTGCGGGGAACAGTATACCGTTCTCTCCGTCCCTGACTATATCCGATATCCCGCCCACATCCGAGGATATGCACGGCTTGGCGTGGGCCATCGCCTCCAGAAGCGCAAGCCCAAGTCCCTCCTTTACGGACGGGAAGACGAAGATATCCATGATGGCGATATATTTCGCCGTATCGGACCTGGCGCTTATCAGATACAAAAGATCGTTTACCCCGAGGACCCTTGCAAGCGTCTTTATATTATCCTCGTCCGGCCCGTCCCCTATTATGACCCCCTGCACGACCCTGCCGCGCGAACGCAACTCCGCTATCGCTTTTACAAAAAATTCGTGGCCTTTGACAGGAGAGACCCTGCCTATGGTCCCTATGAGCGGCAGCCCTTCCTTTATGCCCAGGACCCTTTTCAGGCCCTCGATCTCCGCGCCTGAATAGACGTTTGAAGACCTGTCGATGTCGATGCCGCTGTATATGAGCTCTACCCGCTCCGGGGCCACCCCGAAATCTTTGACGAGGCTATCGCGCACCGAAGGGCTTATAGCGATCACTCCCTTACCCCAGAAATCGAATAACCGCCTGCCGATCCTTTTCTTGAAGAACCCGTGGCATGTGCTGACATACGGGATTTTCGCGCGCCGCGCGGCAAAGAACGAGGCCACCTGCGAAACGCGGGTATGAGCGTGGACTATATCTATATCCTCCTCCCGAATGATCCCGGCGATGGCAGGAATGGCGCGTAAGACCTTCGGACCGAATTCGAATTTTGTCTTCAGGTCAACGGCTATGTGCCGGATGCCGGACCTTTCCAGCTCTTTCATCATAGTGCCGCCGCCGGATGCCACGATGCACTCCACGCCTTTCTTCTCAAGCGCCTGCGCCAGGGAGACGACATACTTGGAGACGCCTCCTATGTTCAGATGCGTTGTGACATGCAGCGCTTTCATTGTCCGGACCTTTCTAAAAATTTCTTTACCGCCCCGAATACCTCGTCGACCGTTATCTTCTTCATACATCTGAAATTTTTTGCGCATCTGGGGCTGTAACACGGGCTGCATTTGACCTCATCGCTCCTGCAGATGACGGCGCAATCTTTTGAGGGAGGGGTGTGCCTCACGGGGTCGGTCGGGCCGAAGAGCGCAACGAACGGCGTCCCTACCGCCGAGGCGATGTGCATCGGCGCCGAATCCGGCGTAACGTATACGGCGCACTTTCTTATAAGGCTTGCCAGCTCCAGTATATCCGTTTTCCCTGCGGCGATCACCGGCTTTGTCCTGGCCATCCTCGATACCTGGGCGGCGATATCTTCATCTCCCCTGTTCCCGGTAAGGACGACCCTTATATTGAACTCCTTCGCAAGGCGATCGCACAATTCGCTTATGTAAGCGGGAGGCCAGTTCTTGCTGAGCCACCGGGAAGATGCCCTCACATGTATGCCCACGATCCGGCTGCCCGGGCTGGTCCAGCTCTCTTTGAAGAGCTCCTCAATACGTTTTTCATCGGCTTCGGAAGGCCATAGCTCCAGGGTCTTATTATCGGGCTTTATCCCCGCCAGCTTCAGGACCCTGAACTGGTGCTCTATCGGGTCCAGGTACGGGGCATCGTCTTTTATCCGGCGGTTAAGCAGAAAGGAGAACTTACGGTTATCGTACCCGTATCTCAGGGGCCCATACGACAGGAATGCCAGCACGTGGCTCTTCTTGCTGTTCTGGAGGTCTATAACGATGTCAAAACAATTTTTCCTGAGCTCCCCGCCCAGCCGTAATAATCCGCCTATACCGCGGTCCCTTCCTTTAAGATCGCAGACGATCTTATCATCTATGTAAGGACAGCCGTTCAACGCCTCGCGCGATTCGCGTCCCACAAGGACCTTTATGCGCGCGTCGGGGAACCTGGAGCGGATCGCCCGGAGCGACGGTATGCTCAATATGACATCACCCAGGGCGCTCATCTTTATCACGAGTATATTCTTCGTCTTAAGCGCTTCTTCGTATACGGCGACCGTCCCGGTCATCATGTCGCTTAAGGCATAATGTCCCTCGACATTCTTTCTCCCCTCCAGGGCAAGCTTTATCCATGATGCCCTGTCCGAATACAACCGGTACATCTTCTCGGCCATATCTTTCGGGTTCAGCGCGGATGTGAGCAGCCCGTTCTTACCGTCTTCGATTATATCGACCACCCCGCCAACCCTGGTCGCCACTACCGGCACTCCCGAGGCCTGTGCCTCTATGATGACCCTGCCGAACGCCTCCGGGGTCACCGTAGCCGATACGAGGAGATCGAGATCTTCCATCACCTTGGGTATATCATGGCGGGCCCCTGAAAACTCTATAGTCCGGTGAAGCCCAAGGCGCCTGACCAGCAATTCGAGCTCTTCCTTATACTTCTCTTTGGGCGCCTCGCCGACTATCAGCGCCTTGAGCTGCGGGATCTTCCGGTTGAGTATAGAGACCGCCTTTATGAAATCGGCGTGCCCTTTCAGCGGGGTTATCCTGGAGACCATGCCTACCGTAAACCCTTTAGGATGCCAGGAGACGGGGTCCCTGAATTTGAACCTCTGCACGTCTACGCCGCGGGGTATCAGGCGTATCCGTTCACGCGGTACGCCGAAGTCCGACGCCATATGTTTCGCCATTATATTCGATGCCACTATCACGTACCGCCCCCACCCCATCACCTCGCTCAACGGGTGTTTTTTGTAATGGCCGTGTGCCGTCGTGATAAAGACCCTGCCCGTGATACGGCAGGCAAAGAATGCGATCAACGCCGGCACCCTGGAACGGGCATGGACTATATCTATATCCTCGTTCCGTATGATATCCGACACTTCCCGGATCATCCTTAATATGTTGAAGACCGACTTCTTGCCCACCGGGAGAGTATAGTGGCGCGACCCGGCCGCATCCAGCTCTCTCACGAGCCTGCCGCCGGATGAGACCACGATGGCCTTATGGCCGTTCCGGACCAGATAACGCGCGAGGTCGACCGTTCCCGTCTCCACCCCGCCCACATCCAGTGCCGGCAATATCTGAAGTATGTTCATATTCGGCCTACAGCCCCTTATAATATCCTGCGTATAGCTTCGGATATCTTTTCTTTATCGTTCACCTTCTTGACCGGGACCGGGCCGAGCCACGCATCTCCCATGGTGCCGCATAATTCCCCGGGCTTCGCTACGGAGATGTATCCTTCCAGCGCCAGGGCCCGCAATGCCTGTTCGTGTTTTACGGGTCCCTGTCTCCTTTTATCGAGCTCGAAGACCACGGTCCTCTTTCCCGCGCTTATGGCTTCCGATATCATAGAGATGGATTCCCCGGAAACCGCCACCGCCTTACTCAGATGCAATATACCGCCTACCGCGGAATCGATATTATTTTCGTTGGCTATCACCAGCAGGGCGCACCGGCGGTCTCCCCCGAGGCGTTCCCTGAGAAGACGGTCCACGCCGGGAGGCGTCCTCCTCGAAGTGGTCACTAAAAGCCTCGCCCCATGCGCATCACAAAATCTGAGAAGCTCATCCGTTACCTTACCGATCATCTCAGGCGTCAATATGAATTCCGGCGTGTCTCCGCCGATCAGCAGACCCGCGTAATTTCCGTCCGCGGGCAGGGCCATCGCCGCGGAAAGCCGTTTCCCGCACTCCGCGAGCGACTTCTCGTCTATCAGGTTCGGGGCGATGACCGTAGAGACGACGTTGGGCCTATGCGGCATCCCGTCGTGCCGCGGCACAAAGAGGGCGCTGAATTTCCCGGCGCCCAGGAATGAAGGCTTCATCACGGCAAAATTCCGGGCATTATTCTCTCTGGCCATGAAGACGTTCACCGGGGAAGCGGACGAACCGCACGATACGACAAAATCCGCATAAACGGACATCAACTTATCATAGGAATCTCTTTTGAGGAAGCTCCTCATGCATCGCATACAGCCGTGGCACCTCCAGGTCGAGGACGCGGCACAGAGGGTCAGGAGCATCCTCGAAAGCCTGCTCTTATACTGCACGTCGACAGTGACGATCGCGGTATCTTCGGGCCGGTAACCGCGTTCCGCCCTGAGCTGCCTTATCATGAGGGCTATGGCCAGCGACTGGTTGAGATGGCCGACCCGCCCGTCGTTCAACACCAGGACCGTTTTTACGGGGGTGGATTTCCATCTCTTGTGCAGCCATAACCACTGGTCAGGATATTTACGGACGTACGATTCGAGCAAACTCGCGAACCTTTGGGCGTTATCCTTTACGTCTCCGGAAGACGCATCCCTGAAATCTATATATTTTTCGAGAAATAACTTGTGGTAAGGGCCTTTCTGCCTGACGATAAAATTGGGCAGGACTACGGAATCCGTCCTCTTCGCTATCTCCATAGGGCCGGAGTGGCTTGAGGTCGGACGGCCGAAGAAGTCGACGAACATGCCCTGCTTGCCTGCATCCTGGTCGGAGAGTATGCCTACCATCTTCTTTTCGTAGAGGGCGCGTATCAGGTTCTTGGTCGACATCCCTTTGCGGATGACCGTGCACCCCTTCGACTCCCTGAGCCGGTTCAGTAGCTCGTTCACCCGTTTCATCTTCTGCTCCCTTGCCAGGACCGATATGGGATATCCTTTTATGGCGCTCACGAGACTGGAAAGCTCCCAGCAGCCGAAGTGTGCCGTCAAAAGCATCGTGCCGCGCCCTGAGACGGCGGCATCGTCTATCCTCTTCATGTTCACGACTTCAACATAGGTATCTACGTATTTCTTATCCACCTTGGTAAGGTTGAGTATCTCCACGAATGTCTGCAGGAGGTTCCGGTAAACACCCTTTGTGATGCGCCTCAGCTCCGCCGGCCCTTTCTCCCCGGCGAACGCCGCCTTAAGGTTCGCGTACGCTATCAGACGCCGTTTCTTATTGAAGAAGAACGCCGCATCGCCGATCCGGCGGCCGAACCACAGGGCGGCGCTTATGGGGATGATGCTGAATATCCTGTTAAGGATTATTATGGCTACATACGCTATGTAATCGAGCAACGAGATCCTCCTTACCTGAAACGAGCGACATCTCCACCGCCAGGACCATGACGCGGCAATCGGTTATATAGAGGCCGAGCCGTGTCAATTTGACGAAGTCCTTTTCGGTGGTCACGATACAGTCGAATTTCCTCTCACTGCACCGTTTCGCGATGTACTTCATGTCCCTGTCCGTATAATTATGGTGGTCGCCGAAACGCAGGTGCTCAACTATGCCGGCGTTAAGGTCTTTTACCGTATCTTCGAAGTAGCCGGGGTCTCCTATGCTGGAGAGGAGCATCACCCTCTTCCCGTTCACGCTTTCGAGTGGCACGTTATCCCTCTTCTTCACATCATAAAAATATTTAGGCGTGTGGACCGCTTCCAGGAAGAGGATCCCCTCTTTCACCGGTCTTATCTCCGACTTTACCTTCTCAAGGTCGCATCTCGCTTTATTGACCTTTGTAAATACCACTATATCCGCCCTGGATAAGGCGCTCTTCGGTTCTCTCAGTATACCTCTCGGGAAGAGATGGCCGTTGCCGAACGGGTCCCTGGCATCTACCAGCACTATCTCAAGGTCCCGCGAAAGTTCCCAGTATTGAAATCCGTCGTCGAGGACAGCTATCTCGCTTCCGTAAAGCCGGATGGAGCGGTGCGCGCCCTTTACCCTGTCTTCGCCTACGATCACGGGCACATCGGGAAGCGCCTTCTTGAGCATGGCCTGCTCATCCCACCCGTATCCCCGTATAAGGACGCTCCCTTCCCTGCGCAGCGTCTCTTTAATAAGTCGGGAGAGCATGATCACAAAAGGCGTCTTGCCGGTCCCGCCAAGGGTGAGGTTACCGACGCTCACCACTTTCATGGGCGCTCTATGACTCCGGAATATGCCTGACCTGTACAATAGCGCCCTGACAAAGACCCCCGCCCCGTAACAGAGCGAGACGAGATACAAGAACCACTTGACGGGGACCGTCCAGAACGATCCCCTATCCGTCTCCGTCATAAGGGAATATATGAACGCGATGATATTCATAAAATATCCTGTTTAAAACGGCCCACCAGGGCCCGTATCACATCCAGGTTCTTATCCGTCGCTCCGCGATTCGCGAGGATCACCTCTTTTGCCTTATCGCCCAATCTTGAAATCTCGGCCTTGTTACGCAGAAGGAACCCGCACTGACGCAGGAGATCATCCTTATCCGCTACCTGGAGCGCCGCCTTTTCCCGCAAAAATGCCGATGCCACATCCCGGAAATTGAACATATGCGGCCCAAAGATCACAGGTTTCCCGAAAAGGGCCGGCTCTATGGGGTTCTGACCTCCGTGTCTGACAAGGCTACCGCCGACGAAGACGATCCCGGCAACAGAGTATATGTCGCGCAGGTCGCCGATGGTGTCGAGGAGGTAAACGAGTCGGGAGTCGGGAGTTGGGAGTTGGGAGTGTTGAGAATTGAGCAGAGAAGAGACGCGGACCGTATCAAAACCGAAACGCTTTATGACGGCCTCTATGGACGGGGTCCGCTCGATATGCCTGGGCGCGATCAGGAGCCGCAGGTCAGGAAAATTCCGGAGAAGGTCTTTAAAGACTTCCGTAACGGCCTCTTCCTCCCCTTCGTGGGTGCTGCCCGCGACAAAAAGCATAGACCCGTCTCCCAGGCCGAGAAGCGTCCTGATATCACCTGCCGGGGTCTCCTTACCCGCGGAGACCATATCGAACTTCATATTGCCGGTCACAAGGACCTTGTCTTCCGGCGCTCCCAGCGCCGATATCCTCTCTGCGTCAAGGCGGCTCTGCATGCACAGCATCTTTATCTTCTCCACGATCCCCTTCAAGAAGGCCCTGCCCAATCTGTATTTGCCGAAAGACCTGTCCGATATCCTTCCGTTCACCAGCACCGACGGGATCGACCGGCGATGGAGCTCAAGCAGCAGGTTGGGCCATATCTCCGTCTCCACCATTATGAAGAGGCGCGGGCGTATGAGATCGAGCGAGCGGCGGACAGTGCTCCTGAAATCGAGGGGAAGGTATAGGATGATGGCGTCCCCGGAAAAGGCCTTCAGGGCAGCCTTATTCCCGGCCCTCGTTATCGTAGATATAACTATCCCGTTCCCCGGGAATGCGCTCCTAAGGGCCGGTATGAGCGCCTTACAGACGGAAACTTCTCCTACGCTGACGGCGTGTATCCATATACGGTCCCTGCCGGACCCCAGCCGCCGGGCCTTTTGGGCATCATATACCCCGAACCTCTCACGGAAATCCCCGTGGAACTTTCCCCTGAATATGAGCGCGGGCAGATAGAATACCGCGAATATGAAGAACGCTATGTCGTAGAGCATCTCACCCGTTCCTGAATTTTACGCTCTCGGATGCGCCTTGTCGTATACCGCCTTGAGGCGCTCCGTCGTAACGTGCGTGTATATCTGTGTCGTCGACAGGTTCATGTGGCCCAATAGCTCCTGGACACTGCGCAGGTCCGCGCCGCGGTCAAGAAGATGCGTCGCGAATGAGTGGCGCAGCGAGTGCGGCGATATCGACTCCGCGATACTGCACGCGCGGATGTACTTGTTCACTATACGCCGGACGCTTCTATCCGTCAGGCGCCTGCCCGATTTATTGAGGAAGACGGCATCCTTATCCTTTACCTTTGCTTCCGCCTTTTTTGCCGCATATCGCCTGATGGCCCCTGTCGCCATCTCCCCGATCGGTACCAGCCGCTCTTTCGACCCTTTACCCAGGACCTTCGCTACCCCGCTTATAAAATCTACATCATCGGTATCCAGCCCGACAAGCTCGCTCACACGCATGCCTGTAGAGTACAGCGTCTCCAGGATCGCCCTGTCCCTCAACCCTGAGATATGGCTCACATCCGGCGCCTCGATAAGCCTGGCCATCTTATCGACATCCAGGAATGTCGGCAGTTTCTTGTCCAGCTTCGGGGTAGATATCGACGTTATGGGGTTGGTCTTTATGTACCCTTCCCTGTACAGGAACCTGAAGAGGCTCCTCAGCGAGGCGAGCTTCCTGGCTATGGTCGTCTTTGAATAGCTCTTTGCCCGCATCTCCGCCAGGAACCTGCGCAGGTCCAGGTGGGTTATATCCGTGATCTCTTTTTCACCCAGGAAGGAAGAGAAAGAATTAAGGTCTATGGTATAATTTATTATCGTATGGCGCGAGGCGTTCTTTTCGACCTTCAGATAATTTATGAATTTTTCGATGTGCCGTTGTATCATGCAGACGGTTCTTTTTCGGGAAGTTTTCTCGAGGTGTATTTACAGGCCGGGTATTTGGTGCACCCGTAGAACATGCCGCGCACGGAACGCCTCTCTATAAGCTCACCTGCGCAACCCTCATTCGGGCATTTCACGCCGGTGGTGATCGACTTGGCGTTCTTGCATTCCGGGTATCCCGAACAGCTCAAGAATTTTCCCCGCCTGCCCCATTTTATGACCATCGGCCGGCCGCACTGCTCGCATACCTGGTCCGTCTCGGTGAGCTCCTTCTTCATATCCTTCATGTTGATCTTCGCCGCTTCGACGGAATGTATAAAAGGCGAGTAGAAGCTCTTGAGCACGATCAGCCAATCGGCCTCACCTTCCTCGATGCCGTCCAGCTCATCTTCAAGGCGCGCCGTAAACTCCACATCGAGCACCTTCGGGAAATGTTCCATGAGAAGGCGCGTAACGATAGTGCCGAGCTCCGTAGGCCTGAAGTACCCGGAGTCGCGCCTCACGTAATCCCTGGAGACTATCGTCTGTATTATGGGGGCGTACGTCGACGGCCTTCCTATGCCGAGCTCTTCCAGCGCCTTCACCAGCGTGCCGTCCGAATAGCGCGGGGGCGGCTTCGTAAAATGCTGGCTGGGTATGAGCTCTACCAGGTCGAGCGGCTCGTCCACCGACAGTATCGGCAGTTTGCTCTTGTCGTCCTTCTCCTCCGCCTCGACCTCATAGACAGCGGCATAACCGTCAAAGAGGACCTTCGTCGCGCTCGCCTTGAAGAGATACTCGCCCGCCTTTATGTCGACCGTGGTCTGGGAGAGGAGCGACGGGGTCATCTGACTTGCGAGGAACCTGTTCCATATGAGCTGGTAAAGCTTCATCTGGTCGGGAGAGAGGACGTGCTTCACGGTGTTCGGATCTATCAGAGGCACGGTCGGCCTTATGGCCTCGTGCGCCTCCTGGGCCGACTTCTTCGACTTGTAAACATTCGGCACTTCCGGATAATATCTCTTGCCGAATTTTTCCAGTATATAATCCTTGGCCGCCTTCTGGGCCTCTTTCGATATCCTTACGGAATCTGTCCTCATGTAGGTTATGAGACCGACGCTTCCCTCTTTCCCTATCTCCACTCCCTCGTAGAGCGACTGGGCTATCTGCATCGTCCTGGCGCCGGAGAACCTCAATTTATTGAACGCCTCCTGCTGCAATTTACTGGTCGTGAACGGCGGATACGGGTTCTTCTTCTTCTTCGTCTCCCGGATATCGGAGACGACATATACTTCACGCTTCAGTGTCTCTACGGCGCGTTCGGCGTCTTCCTTACGGCATATCTCTATCGCCTTGCCCCTGTACTTATCGAGTTTTGCCCTGAATCTGTCCTTTTCGGAATCGGCCCTCCTCTTAAGGTCCGCCTCTATATCCCAGTATTCCTGCGGCTTGAAGAGCTTTATCTCATCCTCGCGCTCGACGATAAGGCGGACGGCGACAGATTGGACCCGCCCCGCGCTAAGGCCCCTGGAGACCTTCTTCCAGAGGAGCGGGCTCAGAGTATATCCGACTATCCTGTCAAGTATGCGGCGGGCCTGCTGGGAGTTCACAAGGTTCATGTCGATGTCCCGCGGGTGCTTGAACGCGTTGACCACCGCGTCCTTCGTTATCTCGTCGAACGTCACGCGATAGAACTTCTTCTCCTTATCCTTCAGGGCATTACCTATATGCCAGCTTATCGCCTCGCCTTCCCTGTCAGGATCGGCAGCAAGGTATATGGCCTTCTTATCCTTCGCCTCTTTCTTAAGCGCCGACAGGTTCTTCTTCCTGTCGGATATCACTATATATTCCGCCTTGAAATTGTTCTCGACGTCTACTCCCAGCTTCGACTTGGGAAGGTCTATTATATGCCCCATGCTGGAGACGACCAGGAAATCTTTTCCAAGGAATTTATTTATCGTCTTCGCCTTCGCCGGCGACTCCACTATAACAAGGTTCTTTGCCATTTAATCTCCCTTTTTTACGAATTGTTTCCCGGGCAGCTCTTTGACCATGCGTTTCAACTGAAGCCCCAGGAGCGCCTTCGACGCCCTGGGCGCTACCAGGCGCGCTTTTGCGATTATATCATCTATGTAGAGCGGTTCGTCCGACAGGACCCTGTATATCTTCCTTTCATCGTCCGTCAGAGAATTATAAAGATATGCCTTCGTCATCCTGGCTATCGCCCCGCCCTTTTCCGGTCCCGCCTCGCCGGAAAGCGTTTTAAGATCAGGCACAGAAAGCTCTTCCATGATATCGTCTACGGAGACCGCCATCCTGGCGCCGTCTTTTATAAGTTCGTTCGCGCCCGCGCTCGTACGCGACGAGATCTTGCCCGGAACGGCGAAAACGTCCCGCCCCTGTTCCAGCGCGAAGTTCGCGGTTATGAGGGCGCCGGAGTTGCGCGCCGCCTCTACCACCACGACACCGAGCGACAGGCCGCTTATTATGCGGTTACGCTGCGGAAAGTTGCCCGGGAGCGGCGCTACGTCATCCTCGAACTCCGTCACGACAGCGCCATGCCCCGCGATCCGGCCGTAAAGTTCCTCGTTCTCCGGGGGATAGATGTTGTCATGGCCGCTCCCCATTACGGCAACGGTACGCCCTCCGGCCATAAGAGCGCCTCTATGGGCGGCAGAATCTATCCCGCGCGCCATACCGCTCACTACGGTCACTCCCCGGACCGCCAGTTCATACGCAAGCTTTTCGCACGTCTCGATGCCGTACGGGGACGCCCTCCGCGAACCGACAAGGGCCACCGCCAGTTTATCCTCCGGTAGAAGCGTCCCGTTCACGTAGAGGACCTTCGGTGGATCATAAATATTCTTAAGGTTCTCGGGATACTCCGGGTCTGTAATTCGAATCTTCTTAATTGTCATTACCCAGCCACTTACTTCCTCTTCACGATAAGCCCGAACGCCACCCAGCTCGCCAGCAGTATGACAAGGGTGGCCCCGATCCCGTTCAGGGTCAGTATATTACGCTCCAATCCCGCCTTTTCGCGCCTGAATATATCGAGGAGATACTCTTCCTCCGAATTCTTGAACACCTTATCGGCCTTCGCCTGTTTGACTATTATCGCCCTGGCCCTATCCTCTACCGCCGCCTTCCTGTGAAATAAGGGGACCCCGATCAATACATAATTGAACGCAAGCACGAGAAAGAGGGTCGCTCCTATCCATATGCGGGTCTTCCGTATCATTCCTTTGTCTCCTCCGGGGCCCTGGTCACCATCTCCGCTATCCTGTCCACCGCCTGGCGTATTGTGAGAGAGCCCGTATCGACGGTGAAGTCCGCCCTCGCGTAGAACGGCCCGCGCTTGGCGAGGAGATCCCTTATCTTGCGCTTCGGGTCTTCCACGTTGAGAAGAGGCCTGTGTTTGTACTTCTTCGTCCTCTTCATTATCGTCTCTTCGTCCGCTGTGAGACATACGACGAGGCCGTTAGACTTCATATTCGCGATGTTCTCTTCCCGCATGACCGCGCCGCCGCCGGCGTCTATAACGACGTTCTCCATGCCGGAGACCTGCGCTATGATACGGCTCTCGACCTCCCTGAAATACCCCTCTCCCTGCCGGGTGAATATCTCGTTTATGGTACACTTCTCCTCTTTCTCAATGAGGTCATCGGTAGAGATATAACGCATATTGAGCTTGCGCGCGAGCGCCGTGGCGATCGTCGTCTTCCCCGTTCCCATGAATCCTATGAGTATAATGTTCTTCAATTTTTCAGCTTTCAGCTTTCAGCTTTCAGCTTTCAGCAGCTATCAGCCTGCCTGACGGCAGTCAGGTTTTTGTTTTAGCTGATAGCTGTGAGCTGACAGCTGATAGCTCTTACGTCCTCTTCACCTGCTCCAAATACCCTTCATAATTCCTCTTCATCTCAGCGATAGAATCGCCGCCGAACTTCTCCGTCATCGCATTGGCGACCTCAAGCGCCGAAACCGCTTCACCGATAACGCCCGCCGAAGGCACGGCGCATATATCCGAACGCTCCACCGCCGCCTTGAAGGCGGCCTTCGTCTTTATATTAACGCTGGAAAGGGGCTTCCTGAGCGTCGATATCGGCTTCATCACTGCCTGCATTACGATAGCTTCGCCGTTAGTCATACCGCCCTCTATACCGCCGGCGTTATTGGTCCTCCTGCAGAAACCGTCTCTCTTATCATAGAATATCTCGTCATGCACTATCGAGCCCCTGCGCCTGGCGACTTCGAACCCTATGCCGAAGCTGACACCCTTTACGGCCTGGATGGACATGACGGCGCGCGCGAGATTTGCGTCGATACGCCTGTCCCACTGCGTGTAACTGCCCAATCCCGGGGGGACACCCTCTATTATGATCTCAAAGACGCCGCCCAGCGTATCACCCGCCTTGAGAGCGTTATCTATCTCCGCGCACATAAGACGCGCCGCATCGGGGTCCGCACAACGGACGATCGAACGCTCCGACATCGTGATGATCTTGCCGAGTGACATGCCTCTGGCGTCGGACTCCACGGGCCCTATCATTATAACGTGGCTCCCTACCCTGATACCGAACTCTTTCAGGAGAGACCTGGCTGCCGCTCCAGCCGCCACCCGCGCCACCGTTTCGCGGGCGCTTGCCCTCTCAAGCACGTTCCTGGCGTCCCGGAAACCGTACTTAAGCACACCCCCGAGATCGGCATGGCCCGGCCTCGGCTCCAGCACCGCGGGCAGTCTCTCTATCGACTGGTCGACATTCTTTATCATCAGGGCTATGGGGCTGCCGATGGTGAGACCCCTGCGCATGCCGGATAATATCTCCACCTTATCCGACTCTATGCGCATCCTCTTACCGCGGCCATATCCGGACATGCGCCTTGCGAGTTCGTCATTTATCGCTCTCTCATCTATGCGCAATCCCGCGGGCATGCCGTCGATTATGGTGAGCATGCACTTGCCGTGCGATTCACCTGCGGTCAAATATCGTAGCATAATCGCCTCCTTTAAACTCCGTAGAACAACATCCCGATTATTCTTTCCCCGAAAAATATAGCTATGAGCACGGCTAATGAAAGATACGGACCGTACGGTATCGTCTCCGCCCCGCGTTTTATCTTCATGATGATACCGGTTATCGAACCGAAGAACGGCGCTATGAAAAATGCGAGGATCACAAGCTCCCACCCGAGGAATGCCCCCGCCATCGCCATCAACTTAACGTCTCCGCCGCCCATCGCCTCTTTTTTGAATACCATCTCACCCAGAACTCCCGTGAGGTATATCGCCCCTCCGCCGGCTAAGGCGCCTGCCAGGGACTGCAAAAGGCCGCGCCACTTGACGCTCTCGCCGAAAAGGGACGGGAATAATGCCGAGAATATTATGCCCGCCGCAAAGACGGATATCGTCACCTCATCCGGTATCTCTTCGATCTCGAGATCGACGAATGTGGCTATTATAAGAGCTGACGTTAAGAGTGAATATGCAAAGAACCTCTCGTTTAAGCCGAATTTCAAAAATAACGCCGTTATGAGCGCCGCGGCAATGAGCTCTACAAGAAAATACCTGAAAGATATCGCCTGGCTGCATGCCCTGCATCTTCCTTTCAGCAACAGATAGCTGACGAACGGTATGTTGTCATACCAGGCTATCCTTGTACCGCACTTCGGACAGTGGGAAGGCGGCATCACTATCGATTGGCCTTTCGGAAGGCGGTATATACATACGTTGAGGAAACTCCCCACCACCGCCCCTATAACGAATACGAATAGATTAACCATCCCCTATCCCCTATACCCTATACCCTAACTTTGCTTACTCAGCTCTTCCCTCAGCGCTCTGCGCATCACACCGACCGGCGCCTTCTTCCCTGTCCATATCTCGAAAGCAATAGCGCCCTGATACAGGAGCATACCTGTCCCGGTAAGGGCATGGAGTTTCGCTTTTGTCGCTTCGGCTACAAGCGCGGTCGTCTTACGGTTATATACAAGATCATATACATATAACCCCGTATGTAAAAGATCCTTATCAACCGGCGACGGATCCCCTTCCTTCATCCCCACAGGGGTAGCGTTTATCAAGAGATCCGCCCCTTCTATGGCCCGCTCAAGAGACCCTTTGACTATATGCAGCCGCTCAACGCCGTAATACCCGCTGTAATGGGCCTTCAGGTCTTCGCATCTCTTTCCGTCGACATCATATATGAATATCTCTTTCGGGCCGTTCCCCAGATACATGGTAACGGCCGTCGCCGCGCCGCCCGCGCCCAGTATCAGTATCGTCTTGCCCTCCGGCTCGAACTTCAACTCCTCCACCAGAGACCGGTAGAAGCCCGGACCGTCCGTATTGAACCCTTCCGGCTTACTGCCGGTGACCTTTATGGTATTGACGGCGCCGAGGCGTTTCGCGTTCTCGTCCAGCACGCCGTGCCTGGCTATATAATCCTTTGCCCCTATCTTATGCGGTATGGTGACGTTGATGCCGGATATCTGTTCCTTATCGAGAGATCCGAGGAAATCTTCAAGCTCGTGGGGTGCGACATCGAAGGTCCGGTACTCGGCGTCGATGCCGGAGGCGCGGAAAGCCGCATTCTGCATCGCCGGTGACAGCGAATGCTTTACCGGATGGCCTATTATTCCGTAGATCTTACTTGTCATATCGGCTCTTACCGCACAGGCCCGGGAGCGGGACAAGGGGGAACCGCGGGCTCATTTTCCGCGGACGAGTTTGTTCGCGGCATTTATGTACGCCTTGATGCTTGCCTCTATGATGTCGGTGCTCGCCCCTCTTCCCGAAACGACCCTTCCCTTGGACCCTATCTTGACCAAAACCTCACCGAGCGCGTCCTTCCCGCTTGTGACGGATCGTATCTGATAGTCGAGGAGCTTTCCGCCGATCCCGGCGATCTTGTCGATCGCCTTATAGCAGGCGTCGACCGGGCCGTCGCCGCTCGAAACGGAGTCCGTATTCTTGCCGTTGAACCTGAGCGTGACGTTCGCGGTCGGCTTGACCTCGTCCCCGGACGACACATGAAAATGGACGAGCTTGAACTTCTCCGGGATCTTGCTTATCTCCTCGTCTATTATCGTCTCGAGGTCCTCGTCGAAGATCTCTTTCTTCTTGTCCGCCAATTTTTTGAACCTTTCGAACGCCTCATCTACCTGCTCTTTTGCGAGGTCTATGCCCAGGCGCTTGAGCCGCTCGACGAAGGCATGTCTTCCCGAATGTTTGCCGAGCACTATCTTCGACTCTTCGAAACCGACATCCTCCGGCTTCATGATCTCGTAGGTTATGCGTTCCTTCAATATGCCGTCCTGGTGTATCCCGGATTCGTGCGCGAACGCGTTGGAACCGACGATGGCCTTGTTCGGCTGTACAGGCATCCCCGTCAGCTTAGAAACGAGCCGGCTCACCTTGTATATATGCTTCGTATTCACATCCGTATGGATGCCCCGGAAGATATCGGACCTCGTCTTTATCGTCATGACTATCTCTTCAAGCGAAGCGTTACCCGCGCGTTCCCCGAGCCCGTTCATGGTGCACTCGACCTGGCCTGCGCCGTTCAGGACGGCCGCGAGAGAATTTGCCACGCCCAGCCCAAGGTCATTATGGCAGTGTACGCTTATGACGCATCTATCGATATTCGGGACGTTCTCTTTTATGCCCCTGATAAGATCGGCGAATTCAAAAGGCGTGGCATACCCTACCGTATCGGGTATGTTCACCGTTGTCGCCCCTGCGTCTATTACCGCCCCGACCACTTTATAGAGGAACTCCCTCTCCGTGCGGGACGCGTCTTCCGGAGAGAATTCTATATCGGCGCATCTGGACTTTGCGTACTTTGTGGACGCTACCGCAAGGCGTAATATCTCGTCTTCGGCCTTCTTCAATTTATACTTCATGTGTATCTTCGACGTGGCGAGGAAGAGATGGACGCGCGGCCGCGCAGAGTGCTTTACCGCGTTGACGGCGGCATCTATATCCTTTTCGATGCACCGGGCCAGGCCGCAGATCACGGGCCCCTTCACATGCCTGGCGACGGCCTTCACCGCCTCGAAATCGCCCGGGCTCGAGATAGGAAAACCCGCCTCGATCACGTCTACACCCAAAACGGCGAGCTCCCTGGCGATCTCGAGCTTCTCGTTTATATTCAAGCTCGCCCCGGGCGACTGCTCACCATCCCTCAATGTCGTATCGAATATTATTATCTTTCCCATGCTCTTACCGTTATTTCATCCACGGCATCATCTTCCTCAATGCCGCCCCTACCTTCTCTATCGGATGATCGTCTTCCTTTTTCATTATGCTGTTGAAGTTCGGCCTGCCCTCTTCATTCTCCTTTATCCACTCGCGGGCGAATTTACCGCTCTTTATCTCTTTCAGTATCTTCTTCATCTCCTTGCGTGTGCGCTCTGTTATTATGCGTTTCCCGCGGGAGATGTCTCCATAGCAGGCAGTATTGGAGACCCTGCGCCTCATACCGCTTATGCCCGTCTCCTGTATAAGATCGGTTATCAGTTTGAGCTCATGCAGGACCTCAAAATATGCTATCTCCGGCTGGTAACCTGCCTCCAGCAGAGTATCGAACCCTGCCTTGATCAGTTCGCTGGCACCGCCGCACAGCACCGCCTGCTCGCCGAAGAGGTCCGTCTCCGTCTCTTCGTCAAATGTCGTCTCGATGACCCCTGCCCTGGTACCGCCGATACCCTTGGCGTACGCCAGGGCCGTCTTCATGGCATTCCCTGTGGCATCCTGGTAGACCGCCACAAGACACGGCACCCCCTTCCCCTCCTCGTACATCCTGCGCACGAGAGCGCCGGGCCCCTTTGGCGCGATCATGAAGACATCTATCTTCTTCGAGGGCTTTATCTGCTTGAAACGTATATTGAACCCGTGCGAAAAGACGAGGGACTTGCCCTTCGTCATATTCTTCGCGATGGCATCTTTATATATCTTTGCCTGAAGATGGTCCTGGGTAAGTATCTGGATGATGTCACCTGCCGCCGATGCCTCTTCCGCAGAGACGGGCTTGAATCCGTCCTTCACCGCCTGTTCATAATTTGGGGTGTTGGGAAGTTCGCTTACTATGACATCCACTCCCGAATCCCTCAGGTTAAGGCTCTGCCCGCGCCCCTGGATACCGTACCCTATCACCGCGACCTTCTTCCCTTTCAGGATATTCAGGTCCGCGTCCTTGTCATAATATATCTTCGCCATGTCTGATTCCCCTTTCTAACACCGTATGTCACCAAGTCACCATGTCACCAGGTCACAAGTTTTAAAGTCACTGGTGACTTTGTGACTTTGTGACTTTGTGACTCTCACTCGTTTACCTCGGGCTTGCCGTCTGCCTTCAGCCCCTTGTCCTCTATGCTCATAGCTATCCTGCCGGTCCTGACCACCTCCATCATACCGAAAGGACGCAACAGCTCAAGCAGCGCATGGATCTTATTATGGTCGCCGACCGCCTCCGCGCTTATAGACCTGGCACCGGCGTTGACTACCCTGGCGCCTACAGAATCTATCGCCTCTATCGCTTCTTTCCGGTTCTTGGCGGTGACGGACACTTTGACCATAACGAGTTCCCTGTCCACGAACTCACCCTCCTTAAAATCGACCACCTTTATTATATCGATCAGCTTATTCAGCTGCTTCTTTATCTGCTCAAGCGTCTTTTCGTCGCCTTCGACGACTATGGTCATACGCGATACGGCCGGGTCTTCCGTCTCTCCGACCGCGAGCGAATCGATATTATACCCGCGCGCGCTGAAGAGCCCCGCGACCCGCGCGAGCACACCGAACTTATTCTCAACCAATACCGATATCGTATGTTTCACTTTTTCCTCCAAACTCCTAACTCCCGACTCCAAACTAACTACGCCAGCCCTCCGCCTATCATCTTATTGATCGCCTCTCCTGCCGGCACCATCGGAAAGACGTTCTCCTCTTTCTCGACATGAAAGTCCAGAAAGACGACGTTGTCGGTCTTAAGCGCCTTCTCTATGGCGGGGCGCACCTCTTCTTTTTTGGTAACGCGTATGCCGCAGGCACCGTAACTGGCCGCCAGCTTCACAAAGTCGGGGCATCCGCCATCGAAACAGGTCTGGGAGTAGCGCTTCTTATAAAAGAGCTCCTGCCATTGCCTCACCATCCCCAGGCATGAGTTATTGAGTATCGCGACCTTCACCGGCAGCTTATTGATGACCGCCGTCGCGAGCTCCTGTATATTCATCTGTATGGAACCGTCGCCGGCTATATCGAAGACGGCCGCCTTGGGATCCCCGAGCTGCGCGCCTATGGCCGCGGGGAATCCATACCCCATGGTCCCCAGGCCGCCCGAGGATAACATCGTCCTGGGCTTTATGAACTTATAGAACTGGGCGGCCCACATCTGGTTCTGGCCCACCTCCGTTGCTATGATCGCCTCTCCCCCGGTCGCCTTCCATATCTCCTCAATGATGTATTGGGGGCGGAGCTTATCGTCGTCTTTATAGAAGAGGGGATGTTTCTTCTTCCAGTCATCTATCCTCTTGACCCACTCCTTAGTATCCGTCTTCTTCACCGTCTTCACAAGTTTCGCAAGGATGGTCTTAGCGTCCCCTACTATGGGGATATCGACATCGACATTCTTGGAGACGCTTGCCGGGTCTATGTCTATATGTATGACCTTGGCATGCGGCGCGAACGCATCGAGCTTACCGGTCACCCTGTCATCGAACCGCGCGCCGACCGCTATGATGAGGTCGGACTCCATGATAGCATAGTTCGCGTAAGCGGTACCGTGCATGCCGAGCATCCCGAGCGAAAGCTTATGCGTCTGCGGGAATGCGCCGAGACCCAGCAGCGTCATCGTCACGGGTATCTCGTTTTTGGTCGCAAGCTCGAATATCTCAGCGGAAGCGCCTGATATTATAGCGCCGCCCCCAACATAGAGAAGAGGCCTCTTCGAGTCCTCGATCGCCTTTTTGGCCCTCTTTATCTGCCCGGGGTGGCCAACGTAAGTAGGTTTATACCCGCGTATATCGACCTTTTCCGGATAGTGGAATTCCGTCTCCTGGACCTGGATATCGGACGGGAGGTCTATGAGCACAGGGCCGGGCCTGCCGGTCGTAGCTATATGGAACGCCTCTTTCACTATCCCGGCGAGGTCCTTGACGTCCTCCACAAGATAGTTATGCTTAGTTATAGGCCTCGTTATGCCGGTGATATCGGCTTCCTGGAATGCGTCATTCCCTATCAAGAACGACTTCACCTGTCCGGTTATCGCCACCATCGGGATGGAGTCCATGTAAGCGGTCGCTATGCCCGTGACAAGGTTAGTCGCGCCGGGGCCTGAGGTCACGATGCAGACCCCCGGTTTCCCGGTAACGCGCGCATATCCGTCGGCCGCGTGCGCCGCACCCTGCTCATGCCGCGTCAGGATAAATCTTATCGGGGCATCATACAGCTGGTCGAAAACGGCCAGCACCTGGCCCCCGGGATAGCCGAATATCACTTCGACCCCCTCTTTCTTGAAGCACTCTATCAGTATCTTTGCGCCTGTCATTTTCATAAAGTATATAGCCCCTTAGGGTATAGGGTTTAGGGTATAGGGTATAGTAATATTTTACCTTACGCTTTTAAGATCGCTCCCTCTGATGCCGAAGAGACCATCTTCGCATATCGCGCGAGATAACCTTCCGTCTCTTTCGGCGCGGGGGCCCTCCATTTAGCGAGGCGCGCCTTTATCTCGCCTTCGCTGAGGTCCACGTCAAGCCGCCTCGACGGTATATCTATTATGATCCCGTCATCGTCCTGCACTATCGCAAGCGCCCCTCCGGCAAAGGCCTCGGGAGCTATGTGGCCTATGCAGGGCCCCTGCGTCCCTCCCGAAAACCTTCCGTCGGTGATCAACGCAACGTGGTCCGCAAGCCCCATACCGACGATCGCCGCGGTCGGGGATAGCATCTCCCTCATCCCGGGTCCGCCCTTCGGACCCTCATAGCGGATCACGATGCAATCGCCCTTTTTGATCTTCCCTGCCATGATCGTCTGCATGCACGCCTCTTCAGAATCGAAGACACGGGCCTTTCCCTTGAACTTCATCATCGCCTCCGAGACGGCGGTCTGCTTTATGACCGCGCCCTCTGGCGCAATGTTCCCGCGGAGCACCGCTATCCCGCCCTCCTGGTGATAGGCGTTCTTTGCGTCGCGTATAACGTCCTCGTCCAGCACCTGCGCATCGTTCGCTATCTGGCTGATCGATCTCCCGCTTGAAGTCATGATGTCGCTCAGGGAATTCTTCATCCTCTTCATGATCGCGGGGATGCCCCCGGCAGATTCCAGGTCTTCCATGAAATGCTCCCCGCCGGGAAGTATATTAGTGATGTGCGGCGTCCTCTTCGAGATCTCGTCGAACATATCGAGCGAGACCTTGACACCGAACTCATTCGCTATCGCTATCAGATGGAGCACCGTATTGGTCGAACCTCCCAGCGCCATATCGATCTTTATCGCGTTCTCGAACGCCTCCCTGCGCATGATCGTGCGCGGAAGGATGTTCCGGCGCACCAGGTTCACGATCACTTCGCCGCTCGCCTGGGCGATCCTCTCTTTTTTCGCCGAAACGGCAAGGCTCGTCGCGCACCCGGGCACGCTCATACCGAGGGCTTCCGTCACGCAGGCCATGGAGTTCGCCGTATAGAGCCCCTGGCAGGCGCCCGCCCCGGGACAGGCGCACATCTCAAGCGCGCTCATCTCTTCCTGGGATATCTCGCCCTTCTTGAAGCGTCCGACCGCCTCAAATGTATCTTTGACCAGGGATAACCGCCTTCCCCTCAGGTTGCCGCTCATCATGGGTCCCGCCGTCACTACTATGGAAGGGACGTTGATCCGCCCGACCGCCATCAGCATGCCCGGCGTTATCTTATCGCAGTTGGTAAGGCAGACGAGCCCGTCAAAGCAGTGTGCCTTCATGATCGTCTCGACCATATCGGCGATAAGCTCTCTTGAAGCAAGCGAATACTTCATGCCCGTATGTCCCATAGCTATGCCGTCGCATATGCCGGGAATGCCGAAGAAGAAAGGCACCCCGCCCGCAGCCGCTATGCCGCGCTCGATGAACCGCTCAAGGCGCGCCATATGTATATGCCCCGGGATTATATCGGTCCTTGAGGTCGCAACCGCTATAAACGGCTTAGCCATATCATCTTTGGATATGCCTGTGGCGTACAGGAGACTGCGCGCACCTGCCCTCTCAATACCCTTCTTTATCTTGTCGCTTTTCATAGGATTTCCTCATCTTTTAGATACCGAACCCCGTATCACACTTAGATTTAGCATTATATAATATTATGAGCTAATATGTCAATTGAATTAAAGGAGGAACCCTTGAGGACTATATGTAGATCCGCGGGACGCGGTTTGAGATGGAGCAGATGACTTCGTAGGCGATGGTGCCTGCAAGGCGGGCAAGGCGCTCGGTCCTGATCTCGTTACGGCCCTGCCGGCCTATAAGGACGACCTCGTCCCCCAGTTGTACGCCCTTTATGTGGCCGACATCTATCATCGTCTGGTCCATAGTGACCTTGCCTATAACGGGGGCGATCTGCCCTCTCACCAGGACCTCCGCCTTATTGGACAGGTTCCGGCCGTATCCGTCAGCGTAACCGATCGGCAGGGTCGCGATCTTCGTGTGCTTCTGGGTGATGTAGGTCCTCCCGTAGCTTATAGACCGCCCGGGAGGCGTATCTTTTATGAAGACTATCTTCGTCTTGAGCGAAAGGGCCTGTTTCAGCTTTATAAGCTTCGGGAAGGTATGCTTCGGATACATCCCGTATATGATGAGGCCGGGCCGCACGAGGTTCATATGCGACCTCCCGAAGTCAACGGTCGCTATCGAATTGGCCGCATGGCGTATCGGTATCTTGATCCAGTTCCTCTCTATCTCGGCAAGGAGCTTTTCGAAGGCGTCGATCTGGTATTTCGTGAAGAAATCGTCCCTGCCGGCGCTTGAAAAATGGGTGTAGATGCCTTCCAGCACAAGCCCCTTCTCCCCCACTATCTTTTTGATGAAATCGGACGCATCTTCGTGCCATACGCCTATCCTGCCCATACCGGTATCTATCTTTATATGGGCCTTCACCTTCAACCCATCCTCGCTGGCTTTGCGTATCGAATCGATCAGCTCGGGTCCGCATATGGTAAGCGTAATATCCTTCTCGGCCGCGGCCCTAACTTCTGACGGCAGGACCGAACCGAGTATAAGTATAGGCGTCTTTATGCCGTGGTCCCTCAGCCGCACCGCTTCATCCGTCGTGGCTACGCCCAGGTAGTCGACATTGAGCCGGTCCAGGACCGTCGCGACCTCGACCGTGCCGTGGCCATAGGCGTTCGCCTTGACGACCGCCATTATCATGACATTCTTCCCGACCATACGCCGGACCTGCTTATAATTATATTCGATGGCCTTCAGGTCCACCTCCGCCCATGTCGGCCTGTGGCGCGTCCTCGTGACCCCGTTCATCGTCTTTACTTTTATCTCATCCATACTTTCCCTATACCCCATACCCTAACCCCTATACCCCCTTAATGTCGCACTCCTTCGAATACATATACATCGGCTCCAGGTCTTCAGGGGCGACGGACTTCTCCCTCTTGAGGATTTCCAGGCCGAGCATCGCTACGATCCCGGCGCGCGGATGCCAGTCCTTCTTAAAATGGACGGCGCCTTCCGGTGTGACCTGCCCTGACGCATTGCCCAGAAGCATGATATCTTTTATCTTCATCTCTTTTATTTTATTCGATAGATCCCCGGCCGGCAACAATAAATATTTCGAGATCTTCTTCAGCTTCCTGCCGTCTGACCTGTAGAGACACCCATATACCTTATTCTTGCGCGCATCCAGCACGGGACATACCACCCCGGTGAATTTCACGGCGTTCTGCGCGATCGCGTCCAGGGTCGGGACGGCTGCGACGGGCTTCTTCACGGAATAAGCGAGGGCCTTTATCGTGACCACCCCTATCCTGAGGCCCGTGAACGATCCCGGACCGGCGCTTATGCAGAAGCCGTCGATATCGCGCAATTTAAACCTTGCCTTCCCAAGCGCGCGGTCTATCATCGGAACGAGAAGGCTCGAATGGCTCATATCTGCCTTCCTGTGGAACCGGCCCAGCACCTTGCCGCCGTCGCAAACGGCGATGCTGAGGTAGTCCGTCGATGTGTCTATTGCGAGTAGTTTCATTGTTCAGCTTTCAGCTTTCAGCTTTCAGCTTTCAGCTTTCAGCAGCTATCAGCATGCCTGACGGCAGTCAGGCTTTTGTTTTAGCTGATAGCTGAAGACTGATAGCTGAAAGCTCTATGCGTGTTTTTTTACAACTATCTTCCTCTCATTCTCTCCCGCGACCGACAACTTCACTTCGATATATCTCTTCGGCAAAAGGGCGCGGATCCTGTCCGCCCACTCGACGACGGTCACGCCTTCTCCGTAGAAATATTCGTCGTAATTCATGGGATCGAGGATACCCGGCTTATCGAGCCTATACAGGTCAAAATGATAAAGGGGCATCCTCTTACCCCTGTACTCTTTTATTATGACGAACGAAGGGCTGTTGACGTAACGCACATCTTTCACCCCGAGCCCTTTCGCTATGCCTTTGGTGAATACGGTCTTGCCGGCTCCCAGGTCCCCGATGAGGGCTACCACATCGCCTCTCTTCAGCTCCCCGGCAAGCTCCCGGCCCATCCGTATGGTATCTTCCCTGCTATGAGAGATCATCTTTAAAAATGGAGATATCCTTTAGGTTTCAATGGCTTCTCTCTGCCGTACTCATCGATAAGGCGGCATCCATAACGTTTATCGGTGACCTCTCCTATAAGCGTGACCGGCGTCTTCATACGGGGAAGGGCGGACCTGAAGAGACGCGCCGCCTCGGGCGCGGCCATGGTGAATAAAAGCTCGAAGTCCTCCCCTCCGTACAGCGCGTCTTCCAGGGAACGCGCCGCACCTGACAGCGGGACTGCGCCCGCACAGATCCTGGCGCCTGCGGAACTCGCCTTGAGAAGGCGCCGGAGATCGAGGGCCAGCCCGTCGGAGATGTCGATCATGGAGTGGACCTTGAAATCCCTGACGAGCGAACGCGACTCCTCCAGCCGGGGCATAAAACGGAGATGCCGTCCTTTTATTGAACCTCCCAATCCTCCGGTCACCAGGATCGCATCCCCTCTCACGGCGCCGCTTCGCAGGACGAGGTCGCCCTTCTTCACCTCTCCTATAAGCGAAACATCGATCACCACCCTGCCGGAGGCGCTCGTATCGCCGCCCACTATATTTATGCCGCACATCCCGGCGAGGCTCCGCATGCCTTTATATACACCGTCGGCGAAAGAGACGGGGAGGTCCGGATCTATGGCTGCGGAGACGAGCGCATATCTGGGCGCTCCTCCCATCGCAGCTATGTCGCTGACGTTCCTGGCAAGCGCCTTCCACCCTATCTCGAAAGGCGTCGCGCCGGACCGTTTGAAATGGACATCCTCCACGAGCATGTCGCAGGTGAAGAGGAGATATTTATCCTTTGTCCACCTGATCACGGCGGTATCGTCGCCGATACCCTTCACTACGGACCCGTCGAGCCGGATGCCTTTGGCGAGCCGCTCGATGAGCCCTATTTCACCTATATCTCTTATCTTCATATCGTTTCCCTACTACCTACGACCTAACACCTAAGATGGTGAACCGGTCACTTTAACTTTCCCAGACTTTTACCATACGGCTTCCTGAATATGCCCTTCTCGGTCACTATGGCCGTGATGAGGCCGTTAGGAGTGACGTCAAAGGCCGGGTTGTATACCTTCACGCGCCTCGGCGCTATCATCTTGCCCAGGGCGCCTCTTACCTCGTCGGCGTGCCGTTCCTCTATCGGTATCTCCCTGCCTGACCTCAGGCTGAGATCGAACGTAGATAGAGGCGCTACTACATACATGGGGATACCGTGGTGTTTGGCGAGGACGGCCAGGTTATATGTCCCTATCTTGTTCGCCGTGTCCCCGTTACCGGCGATCCTGTCGGCCCCTACGAAGACCTTGTCGACCATACCCCTCTCCATGAGACTCGCCGCCATATTATCGCAGATGAGGGTCGTGTCGATATGCTCATGCATCAGCTCCCAGGCGGTGAGCCGTGAGCCCTGGAGAAGAGGGCGGGTCTCGTCGACGTATACCTTTATCCGCTTTCCCTGCCTCTTCGACTCAAAGAGGACCCCGAGCGCTGTCCCGTAATCCGCGGTCGCCAGCCCCCCGGCATTGCAGTGTGTAAGGATCCTGTCCCCTCTCCTGACCAGGCGGGCGCCGAATCCGGCCATGAGCCGGCAATTCTTCTTATCCTCTTCGATGATATCGAGCGCCTCTTTGAGCAGTATCTCTTTTATCCTGGCCACAGGCCTCTTCCTGTTCGCGCAGGCGGTCTCTTCCATCCTCGCCATTGCCCAGAAGAGGTTGACCGCCGTCGGGCGTGAACGCCCCAGGAATGCCCTTATACGCTTCAACTCGCGGTGGAGACCCCCGAAATCCCCCGCCCTGGACCTTTTGATGCCCAGCACCATGCCGAGGGCGCCCGCTATACCAAGCGCCGGGGCCCCGCGTATCTCGAGACGCCTGATCGCCTTCCACAGGCGCCCGATATCTGCGCAATAGACATATTTGAGCTTCCCGGGCAGGAGCGTCTGGTCCACATACTTTATCTTCCCGTTCTTCCAGCTTATCGTCTCAACAGGCATCGCTCACCCCCATATCGCCTTCGTCAGCACGTTGCGCCTGATGTCGATCGCCCTGTAAGGGCAGACTTCGTGGCAGCACATGCACCTGACGCACTTTTTGTAATCTATCCTGCAGCGATCCGGCTCTATCTCTATCGCCTCCGCCGGACAGCTTATCTTGCAGAGGTTGCACCTGGCGCATACCCTTGCGTCTATATACGGGTTGAACTTCACCAGCGATGCGAAGCTGTTCAATAATGCCTTCGGCAAAAATTTCAGAGGCGTCGTCTGCGGAAGCTTGAAATCTTCTTTTATGAAATTTTTAATGTCCTCTCCGGCGATCTCTATCCTGGCCGGATCCATCTCCCCCAGCCCGGCCGCATACGCTTCTCTCGTCGTAAGTACGTCCCACGGCTCCAGGCCCATCGTCCTGGCGAGACACGAATCTATCGCCACCGCGTCTTCGCCGGCCATGATGAACCCCATATTCTTAAGCTCTCCCCTCGCCGGGCCGTCGCCCTCCATCGCTATCACGGCATCGACCACGGTCAGTTTCGGTCTCGCGATCGAATATACCCTGGCGATCAGTTTCGCGAACTCTTCGGGTTTCGGGGCGCGCGAATGGCACCCGGCCTTGTACAGGCCGACCAGGGTGCCGAATGTATTCTTTATGGCGGCCGTCAATGTGGTAAGCACGTGGGTCTTCATCTTCGGTATCGAGATAAAAGAGCCGGAATCGAAGACGTGACGGCTTACCGGTATCCCGTCCACGAACTTCGAACTTGTGAACTTGACGATCTCCGCGCCTTCCTCCAGGGCTATGCGTTTCATGCCGGATATCTCCAGCACCTCTTCTATATTGCTGCCGAAACCTCCGGGCGAATCGCCGATGACGGGCCTGCCGCCCGCGCCCTTTACGAGCCTGACAAGCGCGCGCACAACCTCCGGGTGGGTATCCACGCAGTCCTCGGGGGGACGCGGCGAAAGGAGGTTCGGCTTCAGGAGCACCTTTGTGCCCGGCTTTACGAACTTCTCCATACCGCCGACGAGGTCGACCGCCCGTTTAACGGCATCGAAGACCTGCCGCGTCTCATACTCCCTGCACCCTGTTATCGAAACTTTCGACATCTTCAGCTCAGCTGTTTCAATATGAAGACAAAGAACACCATGCTCAGGTTATGTATCATATGTACCGTGATCGAGGAGACGAGCGTGCCGGTCCTCTCGTACATATACGCAAGCGCTATGCCCAGCACCATGATAGGCAGAAACCCTACGACGTTCGTGTGCAGGACGGCAAATAAGGCCGAGGTGATGAGCGCCGCCCAGAATACGCCGATATATTTCCTGACGGCGCTGTACATGAAGCCCCTGAAGAAGAGCTCTTCGATGATCGGGCCGATGACTGCGGCAAATATGCTGGTGAATAACAGGAATGCCTGGTTCTGCTCTTTAAGGAATAGTTCGACCACCGGCTGCTTCTCCGGCACATAACCGGTCAGGCGTATGAAAAAGAGTATCACGGCCAGCACCGCTATAAGCACGGGCATTATCGCTATGTAACAGACGATGCCGTAGAATATATTGCGGGCCAGATTTTTCACGGATAGCCCGAGCGATATCAACTTTTCCTTATACTTCGTTACGGTAAAGTAAAGTATGAATACGACCGTCAACGTATCCAGGACGGCTGAATTGAGCATCATCCTGAAATTATCGTTCTTGAGCGCCGGAAAGATGTCGGCCAGGAACGATTCTATGATCACGGCCATGTACCCGAAGAAGAGAAAGAGTATGGCTACCCTCGCCACATCTGCCGGGTCCCATCCGATCCCTTTGGTCTCATGCCGGTGCGTCGTTATGTCCGGCATCCTGCCGGAAATAAGAGAAGATACGAATATCCAATCGGTCGCTATCCCCAGCAGTAATACCGCGAAGATCAGAAGGGACGCCAGGCCCAGGACCAGGGCAAGGGGCCTGTTCTCTGCGAGCTTCTTCTCCATCTCAATGCGCTGGGCCACGGGGTCTTCGTTCCATTCGGACTTTGAGATCATCTTACCGGCGTCCAGGGCTTCATCCGATGTGAAGAGCGCTATATTGAAGACGATGATAAAGGTGACGAGGAGGATATATAGCCGGTCTTTTTGTATAAAATTTAAAAGTTTACTCATACTGTAATCTCATGTAACCTTATGCAACCTTGTTTACCCCGTCACCCCTGCGTGCCTCAGCCTGAACTCCGCGCCCAACCCTTTCGCGATCTCTTCGCATCTCTTTACATCGACCCCGGGAAGGTCAAGGCACGTCACTTCCGTCTCTATCCCCTTTCCCACGCATCCCTTTATGAAATCGAGGACACCCTTATATGTCTTATCCCCGAATTTCGGGTCGCATAATCTCATGTACGCCTCTTTTGTATCGGCATTGAGGCTTACCGATACCTTATCCACCAGGCCGGCAAGTTCGGCCGCTATAGGCCTCGAGTTTATCAGGTCGCCGTGGCCGTTCGTCACGAGCCGTATCCTCGCATTCTTCGCCTTGAGCATTACCGACACCGCCTTGACCGCCTCCAGGCGCATAGTCGGCTCGCCATAGCCGCAGAAGACCACCTCTTTATATTTAGCCGGATCGCCGACGGCACCCAGTATCTCTTCCACCGTAGGCTCTCTCTCAAGCCGCAGGTTGTGCCCCTTTACAAAAGGCGTATAACTTCTGACGCAGAAATCGCAGGAATTGGTGCACCCGTTCGTTATGTTGAGGTACAGGGAACCGCGTATCCCGTATGCTATCTCAGGCGCCTCTTCCAGGCCAAGGCCGAAGAGCGCGTTGGCGTTGTGGGTCGTTATCCTGCCGATGTCCTCCGGGGATAGCCCCAGAAGCCGCGACCATTCCTCTGCCAGATACGATAGATACGACGGCTCGTTCCTCTTTCCCCTGAATTCCTGCGGCGCAAGGAACGGCGCGTCCGTCTCCAGCAGAAGGCGTTCCGGCGGCACTACGCGCGCCACCTCCCGCAGACCACCGGCGTTCTTGAATGTGAGGTTACAGGTAAAGGAGACGTATAGTCCCGCGTCGAGGCATCTCTTCAGGAAGGCCATGTCTCCGGCAAAGCAATGCATCACGCCTTTCGCTTCACCGTCCAGCTCGGATCCCAGGATATCGAGCACTTCGCTGCCGGCCTCTCTTGAGTGAAGGATGAGCGGCAGGTCCAGTTCGCGGGCCAGCTTTATGAATTTTTTGAACGCGGCGGCCTGCTGCTCTCTGGGGGCGAGGTTTCTGTAATAATCGAGGCCGACCTCTCCGACGGCGACCACTTTATCTTCCTGCGCAAGGGCCCTGATCCCGGAGACGGCCGCGTCGTCGACCGAAGAGGCATCGTGAGGATGGATACCGACCGAAGCGTATATAAATCCGTGCTTCCTGGCCAGTTCGACGGCCCGGATCGAACCGTCCATGGAACTGGCGACATTCACGATCCGCGCCACACCCTTCGAGAGGGCTCTCTCTATGACACCATCCCGGTCCGGATCAAAGTCCTTAAAATCGAGATGGCAGTGCGTATCTATCAACATGTCATACTTCTATTCTGGGAAATAACGGGTCGGCTTTACTTATCCTGGTCCCTTCTTTAAGGCATCCTGTGCCGGGCGCGGCCAGCTTACAGCCGTCCTTCTCCAGGCCGAGTTGCGCGTATATATTACCCGCTGTCGACGGCATGAACGGATAGACGGCTGACGCAACCGTCCTTAGGGCCTCAAGGAGTCGGTATATTACGCCCGCGAGCTCGTCCGTCTTCTTCTCTTTAGACAGGCTCCACGGTTTCGAATCCTCGATATATTTATTGGCGAGATTTACGACTTCCCATATCCCGGCAAGCGCTTCCGAAAATTGCAGCTTCGGTATCGTCCTCTCCAACTCCCCGGATAACGCCTCCATCTTTTCCTTTAATATTTTTCCCCCAACCCCCAACTCCGGACTCCCAACTACCGCCGGTATCTTTCCGTCAAAGTATTTCTCAACCATCGTCAGCGTCCTGTTCACCAGGTTCCCCAGGTCGTTGGCGAGGTCTGCATTATACCGGCGCGTGACCGTATCCTCGCTGAACGCCCCGTCAAGGCCGAACGGGACCTCACGAAGCAGGAAATAACGGTACGGGTCCACGCCGTACCGCTCTATCATATCGAGCGGGTTGACGATGTTGCCCTTCGATTTTGACATCTTTTCGCCTTTGACCACCCACCAGCCGTGCGCAAAGATCGTCTTCGGCGGCTCTATACCGAGCGCGTGCAGGATGACCGGCCAATATACGGCGTGGTGGCGCAGGATATCCTTGCCTATGACGTGGAAATCGCACGGCCAGTACCTTTTAAAGCGCTCCATGTCATCCGGGTAGCCCACTCCGGAAATATAATTTATGAGCGCGTCGAACCAGACATAGGTCACGAAATCCCTGTCGAACGGCATCTCTATACCCCATGAAAGGCGCGTCTTCGGCCTCGAGATACACAGGTCCAGGAGCGGTTCGTTCAGGAACCCCAGCACTTCATTCTTCCTGAAGTCGGGCTGCACGAAATCCGGGTGCGTCTTTATGTGATCTATCAGCCATGCCTGGTGGTCCGACATCTTCAGGAAATAGTTCGCCTCGTCCAGTTTTTCCAGGGGCCTCTTGCAGTCGGGGCATATCCCGTCGTGGCTCTGCGTCTCGGACCAGAACGTCTCGCACGGGGTGCAGAACCACCCTTCATATACCTTCTTATATATCTTATCCTCCCGTTTCAGTTTCTCGAGTATCGCCTGTACCGTCTTTATATGCCTGTCGTCCGTCGTCCGGATGAAATAGTCATACTGCACGTTGAGACGTTTCCACAGGTCGCTGAAATCGGGCACGATCCCGTCGACAAATCTCTTCTCTTCGCCCTTTTTAAAACCCGCTTCCAGCGTCGCCTTCTCTATCTTTTCGCCGTGCTCGTCCGTACCGGTCATGAAGAATATATCCCGCCCCGACTGGCGCAGGAACCTGGAGACGGTGTCGCAGGCTATCTGGGTATAGGAATGGCCTATGTGCGGTTTCGAATTGACGTAATAGAGCGGCGTTGTGATATAGAACGTCTTCATGCCTTTTTGTCCTGCCCCTTGCCCTTTGCCTCTTGACCCTCTTTGTAGAACACCTCGATCTGCTTCCCGTCCTCAAGCTCGACGGTAGCCGAACGTTTGAGGGCGTTCACGGCCACGACCTTCCCGGCGCCCTTATCCGTCTTGATGATCTCTCCCTGGTGCGGCGCCCCCTTCATCAGCTCCTTGTAGGTCGCGTATTCATAACCGAGGCAGCACATGAGACGGCCGCACAGCCCGGATATCTTCGTCGGGTTCAGGGGCAGGTTCTGCTCTTTTGCCATCTTTATGGTGACCGGCTCAAAATCCTTGAGATACATGGCGCAGCAGAGGCTCCTGCCGCACGGGCCGAACCCGCCCAGCATCTTCGCCTCGTCCCTCACGCCTATCTGTTTAAGCTCGATCCTCGTCTTGAACTCGCTCGCCAGGTTCTTCACCAGGTCCCTGAAATCTATCCTTCCTTCCGCGGTGAAGTAGAAGATGATCTTCGAGCGGTCGAACGAGAACTCGGCATCGACCAGCTTCATGGAGAGTTTCCGCTCCTGTATCTTCCTGGTGCAGGTCGTCATTATCTCCTGTATCTTCTTTTTGTTCTTCTCTATCTGGTGGATGTCCCACGGGTTTGTCTTCCTGATGACCTTCCGGAGCGGCTCTTCGATATCGGAATCGAGGATGACTTCCGCCTCCGACAATACTTCCCCGTAATCCAGGCCCCTGTCCGCTTCGACTATGACCATGTCTCCCACCTTGAACTTCATGCCGCTGGTGGAAAAATAGGATATCTTGCCTGCTTCTCTTAAACGTATCTGAACGACTTCATACATAATGCGCCTCTTCTTTAGCCCGCCATCCTGAGAAGGAGCGTATTCATAGCGAGCTTCGCGTTCGCGCTCTGTCCCAGGAAAAAAGTTGTCGAGATTATATCATGCGTCACGCCCTCGAGATAATCGGCGTCCAGCGTCCCGGCCTCTGCCTTTATGACATCGTGTTTGTCTTCATGTATGAGCGCAACGAAACCGCCGGCGTCCGATTTTGCCGCGATGATGTCCCTGTACCAGGAGAGCATTATATCGAGATAGAGCCCCAGGTCTTCCCTGGGGGTATTGTCAAAATCGAGCTCCAGGAGTCTTCTCCCCGAGGAGGCGCCCGCTATCATATCTCTCTTCCGGAAGAAATCTTTCTCCATGTACTCCAGCGCCTTCCCGGGGCTCCCGCCCGAAAAGCGCGCCAGCACCCGCGCCTGGCCGGGAGAGAGCGTACGGTCCTGCGCCAGGATGACTTCCACATCACCCGCTCTCAGCGCAAAGAACCTGACTACCTGCGCCCGGGATACTATCGTCGGAAGAAGGACGGCCGTATCTTCCGCTATAAGTATCAGGACAGAATCCGGCGGCGGTTCCTCGAGCGTCTTGAGCAGGGCGTTCGACGCCTCGCGCGTCATGGAGCCGGCCTCATCGATTATGCATACCTTCTTCCTCGCCTTATACGGCCGGAGCGATATATCCTTTATCAGCTCCCTTACGGCGTCTATCTTTACGGACGACCCCGGTTTCTGCGGAGCGAATATGAATAGGTCCGGATGCGCCCCTTTCTCCATGGCCGTGCAGGAGTCGCACTTTCCGCACGGCCTGTCCGTATGGGCCGCTCCGCAGTTCATGGCCTTCGCAAAATAGAGCGCCGTCGACATCTTTCCTACGCCGCGGGGACCGGAAAATATGTACGCGTGCGCCGTCCTTTCCTTCCCGAGCGAACGCCTGAGGAACGAGATCGCGCTATCCTGCCCTTTTATACCGCCTGATGACACGCATCACCTCTCGACGCACCGACCCCTGCGTCTCGTCTATGCTATCCGCCACCCGCACCACTTTGATCCGGCGCGGCTCGCCTTTTGCCAGCTTTAAATACCCGGAGCGCACCCTGCGGTGGTACGACAGGTCCTTCTCCTCCATCCTGTCTATCCCTTTAGCCCGGGCGCGCTTAAGGCCTGTCCTGACGTCAATGTCCAGGAGGATAGTGAGGTCCGGCTTCAGGCCCCCGGTAGCCACCCGGTCCACCGCCTTTACAATATACAGGGGAACGCGTCCGCCGTAACCCTGATAACTGAATGTCGCATCGCTGAACCTGTCGCAGACGACCGCCTTCCCGGCCTTAAGGTTCGGCCGTATCACCTCTTCCACGATCTGGGCGCGGTTCGCCTCGAAGAGAAAGAGCTCCGCCAGGTCCGTGATCTCGATATCCTTTGAATGGAGCAGCACATTGCGTATATGTTCGCCGAGATCTGTCCCGCCGGGTTCGCGCGTATGGATACATCCGTAAGAAAGGCCCTTCAGGTACTCACACAGTAACCTCGAGTGCGTGCTCTTGCCGCACCCCTCAGGCCCTTCGAAAGTTATGAATAGCCCTCTCTTCAGATCTTTCTTCGCCACGTAGTGCCCTCTTTAGTGTCTTCCAGTATGATGCCGCTTTCCGCAAGCCCTTTCCGTATATCGTCTGCCGCTTTAAAATCGCCGCTCTTTCTCGCATCGGCCCTCTTCGCAACAAGTTTCAGTATATCCTTATCGCTCAGCCCATTTTCGTGGACCGTTTCCGAAAGATCGAGCCGGAATATCCCGCTCAGGTCCAAAAGCATATCCCGGGCATCAGAGAGCACACCCATATCGTCTTTATCGACCTCTGTCTTAGAACCTATAAGCTTGTTGGCATATGTGACGAGGTCGAAGAGTACGGCAAGCGCAAGGGGGGTATTGAAATCATCCTCCATCGCCTCTTCAAACTGTTTTTTGTAATTTTCCAGTTCTGCAATTTTTGAATTTTGGTTTGTAGTTTTGATTTTTGATATCCTTCCCGCTTTACCCAGGAATATCAAAAACCTCTCCTTCTCCCGCTTCATCTCCTCTATCTTCTCTTCCGTGTAGTCGACCGGGTGACGGTAATGCGTACCTAAGAATAGGAGCTTAATATAATCTGCGTCCCTGTAACGGGCGAGGAAATCCTTTATGGTGATGAAGTTACCAAGCGACTTGGCCATCTTCTCTCCCCGTATCGTAAGGAGGCCGTTATGTATCCAATAACGCGCGAACCTCTTACCGGCGCCTTCGGACTGGGCGATCTCGTTCTCATGGTGTGGGAATATGAGGTCTATCCCCCCTCCGTGTATGTCAAATTCATCCCCCAATACGTCGGAACTCATCGCGGAACATTCTATGTGCCATCCGGGACGGCCTCTGCCCCAGGGGCTCTCCCATGACGGCTCGTCGTCTTTTGCCTTCTTCCATAACGCAAAATCAAGAGACCCCCTCTTATTCTCTCCGGGAGAGATCCTGGCCCCTGCTTCCATCTTCCCCATATCCTGCCTGGAGAGCTTCCCGTAATCCTTCGAGGTCTTTATGTCGAAATAGACGTCCCCTCCCGACTCATAGGCGCGCCCGTTCTTTATGAGCATCTCTATGAACTTTATCATCTTCGGTATATATACCGTCGCCTTGGGCTCCTTGTCCGGCCTCTCTATCCCGAGAAGCTTCATATCGGCGTGATAGGCGTCTAGATACTTCTCCGCAACCTCCTTTACCCCTTTTTCCAGGCTGATAGCTGAAAGCTGACGGCTGAAAGCTGAACGCGCCTTCTCGATAATTTTATCATCCACATCGGTGACGTTACGGACGAATGTGACATCGTACCCTTTATATACAAGATACTGCCGTATGACGTCGAAGATATAGGCGCTCCGCGCATGGCCTATATGCGGCTCATCGTACACCGTAGGTCCGCAGACATACATGCCTATACGGCCCTTGCGGATGGGTACGAACTCTTCCTTTTTACGGGTTAGAGAATTGTATATACGGAGGGAATTCTTCTCTGGATTTATCATTTTGATTCTGGATTCTATCTGTCATTTGCCGTTACGCTCTAACCGATCGATCCTCTTCTCCAGTTCCTCTATATTCTGCATTATGGGATCGATAACGTGTATATGGTCGAGGTCTATATCTATCTTCTTCCCGTCCTGTTTGGTGACCCTTCCCGGCACGCCCACAACCGTCGAGTTGTGCGGCACGTTCTTGATCACAACGGCATTCGCCCCTATATAAGAGTTATCGCCTATAGTTATATTCCCGAGCACCTTCGCCCCTGTCCCCACCACCACGTTATTACCTATGGTCGGGTGTCTCTTGCCGCGCTCTTTCCCGGTGCCGCCGAGCGTCACACCCTGATATATGGTGACGTTCTCGCCTATTATGGTCGTCTCGCCTATCACCACCCCCATGCCGTGGTCTATGAAGAGCCCGTCCCCTATCCTGGCCCCGGGGTGTATCTCGATCCCTGTAAAGAACTTGCCTATCTGGGATATCCACCTCGGAAAGAACGGCACGCCGAAACGCCTGAGCGTATTCGTTATCCTGTAAAATATCAGCGCATGCAGGCCGGAATACGTGAGCAGCACTTCCAGGAAACTGGTCGCGGCCGGGTCGCGTTCAAATATGACCTTTATCTCTTTCCTGAATACGAGCGCTATCAGGACCCAGAAAAGGACCGTTACGCTCAGTATCAGGAACAATATATTCGTGCACATCATTTACTTCTCCTTCAGCATGACGACCGCATATGCCGCTATCGCGTCGCCTCTTCCGATGGCGCCGACACCTTCATTGGTCGTTGCCTTTACGCTTATCCTGTCCTTGCCTATGCCGAGTATCTTCGACATCGCTTCCACCATGCTTTCCCTGAACGGCTGTATGCTCGGCTCCTCCGCGATTATCATGGTGTCTATGTTCGAGATGGAGAAGTTCTTTTTAGCCGCTATCTCGCATACCTTCCTCAATATCTCCATGCTCGCTATACCTTTATACTGTGGGTCCGTGTTCGGGAAGTGCTGTCCTATATCTCCCAGCGAAAGGCCGCCCAGTATCGCGTCCGAGACGGCGTGCAGCACGACGTCGCCGTCGGAATATCCTATAAGGCCTTTCACGTACGGTATCTCTACGCCCCCCAGGAAAAGCTTCCGCTCCTCGACCAGCCTGTGTATATCGTACCCTATCCCGACTCTCATAATAGCACCTCCGCCAATCTCAGGTCCTCTCTCGTAGTGACCTTTATATTCCCGGGAGAACCCTTTATTATCTTCACCCTCCCGCCGGCGCGTTCAACCAGGCCGGCATCATCCGTAACGTTACCGCCTTTTATCTTCCCGTAAGCCCTCTTTATCACCCCATACCTGAATGCCTGCGGCGTCTCGGCCCTGAATATGACGCGTCGGTCGAGCGTCTTCTTTACAAAAAATCCATTATCCACGAGCTTGACCGTATCGCTCTCCGGGACGGCTACTATCGCGCCGCCGTACTTCAGGGCCGCGCGGATCGACTTTTCGATGATCCCCGGCTTCGGGAAAGGGCGTCCCCCGTCCTGTATCAGGACTACGTCGTAGGAGGGCCCTGCCTTCTCAAGGCAGTTGCGGACCGATTCGAACCGCGTCCTGCCGCCCTCTGTGACTTCGATGACCTTCCGGAACCCGAACCTCCTGACCAGCTGCCGCATCCGTCCGACGCACCCCTTTTCGGCCGCCACTATTATACCGTCGACGGCACGGCACGCGTCAAGCGCCCCAAGCGCATAAGCCACAAGCGGCTTCCCGCGCAAACGGACGAACGGTTTCTTGGTCCTCAGGCCCAATCTTTTACCGTATCCCGCGGCAGCGACTATCGCGACAGTCCTCATATCTCTTAAGGCCCTACCTCTTCCAACCCTGTTGCCGCGACGACTCGTCAAGCTTCGCGAATATCATCCTGCCTGCCGACGTCTGGAGCACGCTGGTGACGATAACCTTCACGGGCTGGCCTATAAGGTGTTTCGTATTGTCCACCACCACCATGGTCCCGTCATCAAGATACGCCACCCCCTGGTTATGCTCCTTCCCCTCTTTTATTATCCTGACATCCATCGTCTCGCCGGGAAGGACGACAGGCCTCAGGGTGTTCGCCAGTTCGTTTATATTGAGGACCGGCACCCCCTGGAGCTCCGAGATCTTGTTAAGGTTAAAATCGTTCGTGAATATCTTGGCGCCGAGGAGCTTGGCAAGTTTCACCAGTTTCGCATCCACATCCTTTATATCCGGAAAATCCTCCTCGTGGATCCTTACGTCAAGCGCCGTATTCTTCTGGATCTTATTGAGAATGTCCAGGCCCCGCCTGCCGCGGTTCCTCTTCAGCGAGTCCTGCGAATCCGCGATCTGCTGCAGCTCCTTGAGGACGAACCTCGGTATTATCAGCCGCCCTTCGATGAACCGCGTCTGGCATATGTCGGCTATCCTGCCGTCGATTATGACGCTCGTGTCGAGCACTATGATATCGTCCTTCTTGTCCTGCCTTACGAATTTGACATAAGGTATTATAAGGTTGAATTCGTCCTTTCCCCTCATGGCGATGACCATGCCCAGGTAACAGAATACCAGTATCAGTATTATCTGGATCGATGAGAATAGCTCTATCTCCATCGGTATGAGCTTCAAAACGCTCGTCAGTATCCACGCCATGAAGAACCCGAATATCATGCCGAAGACGCCGGCCGATAGGTTCCTTATGGAGAAGCGCCTCATCGCGACCTCTACCAGGATGATCGCGACAGACCCTACAAACCCGCTCGCCGTACCGGTGAGCGCCCATTCCAGCCGGAAATCGCCCAGGAGGGCGCCGACATAATACCCGACCACACTGCTCAATATTACGAAAAAAGCCCTTATAAAAAGTATCGTCATCGTTTAACCCTCACCTTCCCGTTTCGGAATACCTCTATTCGCCTCTAGGTTTATTCAGTAGCTTCCACGGATGCTTCTTGATATCCTCTACAAACGCCTCCAGATCTTTATAGATCTTCTCTTCCACCAGGAGCTTCCCTATAGTCCCCTCGCCGTTCTTCAACCGTTCCACTATGACGTTCACGGAGCTGGAAAGGTTGGCGAGGTTCTCCGTTATCTTCTCCATCGGCACGGGATCGTGACCGACCACCACGTCCTGGTCCCGGAGGATGCGCTTACCGGGCGTGCCCGGGAATATCTCAAGATACTTTTCACCCAGCAGCCCCAGCGTATTGACCGTTACGATCGAATCTTCCTCTATCTTTATATCGTTGTTATTTATCCAGGCATATATCTCGACCTTCGTCTTACCGTCCTTATCATCCCGTAATATGCGCAGGCCTTCTACCTGCCCTACGCCTACGCCCGCAAGCCGCACGGGGGCGCTCCCTCCTATGCCGCTCGCGAAATTGAAGATCACCCTTATGTGATATCCCGATTTTACAAGCGTTATGTCCCCTATCGAGAATACTATAAGGAAAAGTATGGCCATGCCTATCAGGATAAATATGCCGACTTTTATTTCAAACGCCTTTGTGTTGTCCATTACACTCCTCCTTATATCAGATGGTCAAAATCTATGCCTTCGGTGATCGGCCCCTTGCTCGCACCGGTGATGAACTGGCGCACGATCGGATCCTTAGTGCCCTTTATCTCGTCCGGGGTGCCCACCGCCACTATTTTGCCGTTATACAGCATGGCGATCCTATCGGCTATCTTATAGGCGCTCGTCATATCGTGCGTAACGGCTATGGACGTTATCTTGAGCTTATTGTGCAACTCCACGATCAGGTCGTTTATCGCATCTCCCATGATCGGGTCGACGCCGGTGGTCGGCTCATCGTAAAGGATTATCTTGGGCCTCATGCAGATGGCCCGGGCCAGCCCCACCCGCTTCCTCATGCCGCCGGAGAGTTCCGCCGGTTTCTTGTCTTCTATATCTTTCAGCCCCACGAGAGAGAGGCTCTCTTTGACGTGCCTGGCAACGTCTTCCTTAGTCGCGTGGGCATGCTCTATCAGGTTGAACCCGACATTCTCCATCACGCTCATCGAGTCGAATAGCGCGGCTCCCTGGAAGAGCATGCCGAACCCCATCCTCATCTCATTGAGCTCTTTTTCGTCCATCCTGGCGACGTCTTTACCGTCTATAAGGACCTGCCCGGAATCCGGCTTCAATATACCGATTATATGCTTCAGGAGGACGCTCTTGCCGCATCCCGATCTCCCTATGATGACCGTCGTCTCCCCCATATTCATATTGAGGTTCAGGTTATCGAGCACCCTGTGCCCGTTGAACGACTTGCAAAGATTTATTATCTCTATCATCTTTTAAGCTTTCAGCTTTCAGCTTTCAGCTTTCAGCTTTCAGCAGCTATCAGCTTTTGTTTTAGCTGATAGCTGAGAGCTGACGGCTGATAGCTCTCTAACCTATAAAGTAGAACAACGCCGTGAAGAAACAATCCGACGCTATTATCAGTATGAAACTCGTCACGACGCTCGACGTCGTGGCCCGGCCTACCCCTTCCGCGCCGCCCTCCGTCGTCATCCCCTCATAACAGGCTATTATGCATATTATGACGGCGAAGAAGAAACTCTTTATAAGCCCTGTGAAGACATCCTTGTACTTGAGCGGATTCCATGTCATCTTCATATACATGGAATGGGATATGTCCAGCTTATAGACACCTATAAGGTAACCGCCCAGCCCGCCGATCACATCGGAATAGAGGGTCAGCAGCGGCACCATTATCACCAGCGCCAGGAACCGCGGGACGACCAGGTACTTTATAGGATTGGTGGCGAGGGTTTCCAGCGCATCTATCTGTTCGGTGACCTTCATCGTACCGAGTTCCGCGGTGATCGACGCCCCTACCCTTCCCGCAACTATAAGCGCCGTGAGCACCGGCCCCAGTTCCCTTGTCACAGACAGGGCGACGAGCGAAGCGATATACATCTCCGCCGATATCTTCTGCATCTGGTAGGCGCTCTGTAGCGCCAGGACCATCCCGGTGAAGAGGCTTATCAACGAGACGATCGGCAGGCTGTCCACGCCTATCCTGGACATCTGCTCGACCACCTGGCGGCGCCTGAGAGGCGGTATGGGTATCCAGAAGAGCGTCTTCCCGGTCAGGAGCGAGATGCCGCCGGCATACTGTATGAACGCCATAAAACGATGGCCTATGACCTCCGCTATCCTCGTTATCCTCTTCACCTGCCCCCCCTAAAACCTGTCTTCGTAAGCCAACCCGAAGAAATCCTTGTCCTCGCCCACCTTCAGCTTAAGGCTGTCGTGCGTATGGAGCTTATACTCCAGCTCAAATTCGTCCTTGTCGCGCAGGCTCTCGTCTATTCTCCTGTTGTTCTCAAACCTCGTATATCCCACGTTGACTTCATCGCTCATCTTCTTCTCCATCTTCACTTCCTGGAAATCCTGTATCGTCTTCATATCAAGGCCGTCCCAGTTTATGGCTATATCGCTCGAGGTCATCTTGACCCCTTCGAACATGTTGCCCTTGCCGGCCTTGCTCAGGTCCATTTCGCCGCCCAGCACGAAAGAACCGCTCCGCCTCGTTATCCTCGACTCCTCTATCCGGATGATCGCGCCCTCGCCGCGCAGGCGAGCGCTCAACAATTCGAAATCGACGCCGCAGACCTGCCCGTCCCTTATAAGCATCTTGGCATCGAGCTTCTGTTTCCCCGCGGGGCCCTTAAGTTCGAACCTGCCGCTCAATATGCCGCTCAGCGGAAGCTTCTCGACGATGCCTATGTTGGCCATCGCCTGGCTGATGTTCGTATTATCGACCACTATCACGATATCCATGGTATAGAGATCGTTGAGATATATCTTCCCGTACATCCTGAGGTCTCTCCCTATATCCAACTGCGATATCTCCAGTAAACCGTCCGACAGCCCGTACGAGGCGCTTATATCCAGGAACGGCCTGTAATTCACGACCAGGTTCTTCGTGGATATCTTCCCTTCGATGCGGTCTTTGCCGGACCCTGCGGCATCTCTTATGAACCTGTTCGTAATGGTAACATCCGAGACGATATCGAACCCCTTTATCTGAAGATGCTGCACGGTAAAATTAGCCGTCAGTTCGTTCTCCTCGGAGAGTCCGCCCGTGACCTTGAAGACACCGACCTTCGACTTTATCTCTCCCGAGAAGGCCCTGTCTTTCACCTGTCCCGTTACGTCAAGCCGTTCACCGTATATGTTTATATTGCCTTTGATCCTGGCGTCCGTCATCTCGCCCGCTATCCTTATGAAACCGGATATATCGTTCCTGTTGGCCGAGAATTTCACGTCTATATACGGTTCGTTCGAGAGCGGCCTGAGGAACGAGATCGGGCTCTTCCTCTTGAAGAGAAAGTCCCATATCCTGTAATTGGAGCGTATGCTCTTTATCTCTACGTGAGGGAGAAGGGGCGACCCGTTCTGGTCCAGGAGGAGACAGCCGTTCACGGTGAACGGGTTGACTATGCCGCCGTCCAGCGTGCCGAAAGAGAGCTTCACCTTCTTGTCCAGCGCCTCTTCTATCTTCGATTCGGCCAGGAACTTGACCTGCGGCGCAAAGGACTCCACCTTCGACTCCAGGAAGAGCATCATGCTGAAGGTGAGGAACGCCGTAAGGAGCACTTTGAAACGCCTTCTCGCCCGCACGTGTCGCATAATCAGCTTTCAGGCGGTCTTGAACTCAAGATGGTCCGCTTTTGCCGTTACCTTGATCTTGCCGCCTTTTTTGTAATTGCCCTTTATGATCTCTTCGGCCATCGGGTCTTCCAGGAAACGCTGTATGGTCCTCTTCAAAGGCCGCGCGCCGAATACTTTGTCGAACCCCTTCTCTATAAGGAATTCCTTTGCGTCCTTCATAAGCTCTATGGTTATATTCTGATCCTTGAGACGCGACTCCACCTCGTGGATCTCCAGCTCGACTATCTTTTCAAGGTCCTCGCGCGTGAGCGGCCTGAATACGATGATGTCGTCGACCCTGTTCAGGAACTCCGGCTTGAACGTCTTCTTCACCTCATCGAGAAGCCGCTCCTTCATCGACTGGTAGGTGACCTCCTCCGCCTGCGATTTGAAACCTATGGAACCCTGTTTCTTCAGGTTCTCGGCGCCCAAATTGGAGGTCATGATGATGATCGTGTTCTTGAAATCGACTTTCCGGCCGAACGAATCCGTGAGCCGGCCTTCCTCCAGGACCTGGAGGAGTATATTAAAGACATCCGGATGCGCCTTCTCTATCTCGTCCAGCAGCACTACGGAATAGGGACGCCGTCTCACCTTTTCGGTAAGCTGTCCGCCCTCATCATATCCGACGTAACCCGGAGGGGCCCCCACGAGACGCGACACGTTGAACTTCTCCATGTACTCGGACATGTCTATCTGTATTATGGCGTCCTCGTCGCCGAACATGAATTCGGCAAGCGCGCGGCCCACAAGCGTCTTCCCTACGCCTGTCGGGCCAAGGAATACGAACGACCCGATCGGTCTGCGCGGGTCCTTTATGCCAGCCCTCGAACGCCGCACGGCGTGCGCTATGGCGCTTATCGCCTCATCCTGTCCGATGACGCGCTTGTGCAGCCCCGCCTCCATATTGAGAAACTTCGCGGACTCCTTCTCTTCGAGCTTTATGATAGGTATGCCGGTCCACCTGGAGACGATCACTGCTATGTCCTCTTCCGTCACCTGCGGCTCGACCTTACCCTTAGATTCCTTCCATTCCTTTTTTGTCCGGCCCAGCTCATCTTTCAGTTTTCTCTCTTCATCCCTGAACTTTGCCGCCTTTTCGAAATCCTGCCCCTTGACCGCCTCTTCCTTTTCCTTGCGGACGACCTCTATCTTGTCCTCTATGTGCTTCACGTCCGGCGGGGCGGTCATAACGGAAAGCCGCGCCCTTGAACCCGACTCATCTATAAGGTCGATGGCCTTGTCAGGAAGATACCTGCCGCTTATATAGCGGTCCGACAGCTTCGCCGCCGCCTCGACCGCGTCATCGGTGAACTTGACCTTGTGGTGGGCCTCATATTTGTCCCTCAGGCCCTTCAATATCTCTATCGTCTCGCTCACGCTCGGCGGCTCTACCATTATCGTCTGGAAACGCCGTTCCAGCGCGGCATCCTTTTCGATGTGCTTCCTGTATTCGTCGAGCGTCGTCGCGCCTATGCACTGTATCTCACCCCGCGAAAGCGCCGGCTTCAATATGTTCGACGCGTCTATCGCCCCTTCGGCGCCGCCGGCGCCGACGAGCGTATGTAGCTCGTCGATGAAGACGATGACGTCCTCCGAGCGTTTTATCTCGTCCATCACCGCCTTTATCCTCTCCTCGAACTGGCCCCGGTATTTTGTGCCTGCCACCATCAGCGCGAGGTCCAATATGATGATACGCTTGTCTCTCAGTATCTCCGGCACATCCCCTACGACGATCTTCTGCGCGAGCCCTTCCACTATCGCCGTCTTGCCGACACCTGCCTCTCCCAGGAGGACGGGATTATTCTTCGTGCGCCGGGAGAGTATCTGTATGACCCGCTCTATCTCGTTCTTCCTGCCGATCACAGGGTCAAGCTTGTTCTCTTTTGCCAGCTTCGTCAGGTCGCGCCCGAAAGCGTCCAGGGCCGGCGTCTTTGCGTGCGAGGCCTTCTGCCCCATCTCGTATCCGGGTATGGCGGAACCTAAAAGGTTCATCACCTCTTCCCTCACCTTGTCCAGCTCCAGGCCGGAATTCATAAGGACCTGCGATGCCACGCCCTCCCCTTCCCTTATCAGGCCGAGGAGCAGATGCTCTGTGCCTATATAGTTATGGCCCAGGGCGCGCGCCTCTTCCATGGCGAGCTCTATGACCTTCTTGGCCTTCGGCGTAAAAGGTATATCGCCCGATATTACGGTGCTCGGGCCCGGCTGGACCAGCTTCTCCACCTCCAGCCGTATCTTGTCGGAACTGAGGCCGAAACTCGCCAGTACGGCCGCGGCAACACCTTCACCTTCGCGCACCAGCCCCAGGAGTATGTGCTCCGTCCCGATGTAATCATGATTGAACCTTTTGGCCTCTTCCTTGGCCAGCAGTATGACCTTCCTCGCTCTTTCTGTGAACCTATTGAACATCGGCATCTCTTTCTAACCTCCGCTTATTTTAATTTCTCTCTGATCAACTCGGCGCGTTTCACGTCACGCTCGTGGGACGTCAGGACCTTGCCTTCCAGCTTCTGCAGGTGCGCCGGCTGGGTCATTATAAAAAGTTCGTTCAGCATCTTCCTGTTCAGGTTCTTTACGATACCGAGATCTACCCCGAGGCGTATCGCGGAGAGGAGCGCTATCGTCTCCTCGCTCGATATTATATGGGCGTTCTTCAGCGTGCCGTACGCCCTCCACACCCTGTCGGAGAGCTCTTCTTTGTTCTTCATCAGGATATTCTTCCTGGTGAGGTCTTCGCGGGATATTATCTGGCTTATTATCCTGTCGATATTGTCTATGAGCTCCTCCTCCGACATCCCCATGGAGGACTGGTTAGAGACCTGGAATATGTTGCCGCTCGCTTCCGTCCCCTCTCCGTAAAGCCCCCTGATATTGAGACCCAGTTTCGCCGTCGCCTGCAGCACCTTGTTTATCTGCCCGGTGAAGACGAGCGCCGGCAGGTGGAGCATCACGGTGCCGCGCAATCCGGTCCCGACGTTGGTCGGGCAGGCCGTCAGGTATCCCCATCTCGGGGAGTAGGCAAAATGGAGGCTCTTGCTGAGCTCCGTGTCGATCTCATCTATGACACGCCACGCATCCTTGAGGTCCAGTCCGGATTTCAATACCTGTATCCTGAGGTGGTCCTCTTCGTTCACCATGATGCTGACGACCTCTTTGGGGTCTATGACGAGCGCCTTATACTCGACATCTTTGGCGTGTTCCGGGCTCATCAGGTGGCGCTCCACCAGGAATAACCTGTCTATCTCGCTAAGGTCCTTGAGCCGCAGGAAGAGCGCGCTCTTGAGAAAGGGGTTCGACCTGACCGCCTCTTCAGACAGCTCCAGGATCTCCATGAGCTGCCTCTTGTCGGCCCAGTGCGAAAAGGATAGTTTCCCTATATTCCTGGCCAGGCGCGTCCTGGAAGACATCACTATCTCCTGGTTCGGGCCGGTGCCCCTCAGCCATTCGCTGTCCTGGCGCAGAAAATCATCTATGATCATTTTGTGTTCTGCCCGTTCTTTGTCTTCTTCTCGAATTCCCGTATCTTGTCCCTGAGGCGGGCCGCCTCCTCAAAGTCCTCTGCCTGTATCGCCTTCTCCATCTTCATCCGCAGTTCCTGGATGTTCCTGGTGTCATGGACCGTCTTCCCGGCGGTGAGCGGCACTTTGCCCGCGTGCCTGTCGGTGCCGTGTATCCTTTTCAGGAGCGGGGCTAGCTGTTTCTTGAACGCGTCGTAACACTCGCTGCAGCCCAGACGTCCGACCCTCCTGAAATCCTGGTATGTAAAACCGCAGCTGGGGCACTTTATCGATTCGACCACTTCGGGTTCTGTGACAGCGCCAAGGTCGGAAAGCCCTGCGAGGAGGTCGTTCAGGCCGAAATGCTCTTCCATCTCGGTGCCCTTCTCCCGGGCGCATTCCTCACACAGGTGGAGCTTGGTCACCTTCTCGTTCACGATCTCCGTGAGATGTACCGTTGCCTCTTTCTTGCCGCAGACGTCACATAGCATAACTTTTCTCTCCGTAAGCTTAAGCCTTAGATTTTGTACTTAACCCCGTCGCTCTTCGTCATCTTTTTGAACCTCTCCAGAAGACGTAACGTGATGTCGCCGGGCCTGCCGTTGCCGATAGTGCGTTTATCTATCCTGACCACCGGGACTATCTCCGCGGCCGTGCCGGTGAGGAAGACCTCGTCGGCCGAATAGACCTCCTCCATCTTCAGGAGCCTCTCGCGGACCTTCATATCCGCCTTCCTGGCAAGGATTATGACCGCGTCTCTCGTGATCCCTTCGAGCGCCCCTATGTCCACCAGGGGCGTGATGAGCTCGCCCTTGCGCACGATAAAGATATTATCCCCCGTGCACTCCGCGACATAATCGTCCGCTGTCAGCATGATCGCCTCTTCGGTGCCCGCCTTTATCGCGTCGATCTTGGCCAGGATATTGTTGAGGTAGTTCAGCGATTTTATCTTCGGGTTCAGCGCCTGCGGGAGGTTCCTCCTCGTTGCCGCCGTGATTATCGTAAGGCCGTTCTTATAAAATTCCCGGGGATACAGGGCTATCTTGTCGGTTATTATGAAGATCGTCGGCCTTTTGCATTTGCGCGGGTCGAGCCCCAGGTCCCCGACACCCCTGGTGATGACAAGGCGCACATATGCGTCCCTCAGCCTGTTGGCCTTGAGCGTCCTGACGACCGCGTCGCTCATCTCCTTCTTGGTCATGGGTATGCTGAGCTCTATAGCGTCGGCCGATCTGTACAGCCGGTCAATGTGCTCTTTGAGGCGAAAGACGAGACAGTCATATGACCGTATCCCCTCGAAGACACCGTCCCCGTATAAAAGGCCATGATCGAAAACAGAGATATGCGCCCTGGTCTTATCCACAAACTTCCCGTCGAAATATATCTTCACAGTTCCACCCCGTTAGTAAACATATAATTATATAAGTATATATTATAAAGGGATATTATGTCAAATGAATCTTGGCGGGAGCTTATTGAACGATCTTGCCGTCTTTGAGGCGTATCACGGAACGTATCCGCGACGATATCTTCTCGTCATGGGTCACTATCACCAGGGTCATACCGATCTTCGTCTTCAGGTCGAATAGGACTTCATAGATCGAACCGCTCGTCTTCGAATCGAGGTTCCCGGTCGGTTCGTCGCACAGCAGGAGTTCGGGCTCGTTTATGAGCGCCCTTGCGATAGCTATCCTCTGCGATTCCCCTCCGGAAAGCTCTCCCGGCCTGTGGTTTGCCCTGTGGTCCAGGCCCGACAGGCCGAGTAATTCCCTCGCTCTTCTCTTTATTTCCCTGACCCTTGACCCTTGCCTGTCCGCCGAAGCCTTGGCGAAGGCGGACCCTTTGACCCTCATCAACGCCGGCATCATCACGTTCTCCAGCGCGGTGAATTCCGGGAGGAGATGGTAGAATTGGAAGACGAGGCCTATCCTCTCGCCCCGGGAAAGCGCCCTCTCCCTGTCGCTCATCGCATATATGTCTTTCCCGCTCAAAAGGACCCTGCCTGAAGTGGGCCTGTCAAGACCGGCGATAAGGTGCAGAAGCGTCGACTTTCCTGCCCCGGACGGACCGACGATGGCCACGGACCCGCCCCTCTCTATCGCGATATCTACCCCGTCGATAGCCCTGACCGTCTTCCTGGCGGGACCCTGGTACAATTTGTGCAGCCCTTCTCCTCTTATGATCACATCATTCATACCTGAGCGCCTCCACGGGATCGAGCCGCGATGCCTTATAAGACGGATAGATGGCGGCCAGAAGGCTTATCACCATGGCCGACAGCACTATAACGGTGATATCATGGATCTCCAGCTTGACCGGGAGCCGGTCTATGTAGTATATGTCCTTTGGAAGCGTGATAAATTTGTACGTCTTTAGAAGCCATGAGACCCCGACCCCGAGCACCGAGCCCGCTATGGTCCCGGCCAGGCCTATGACGCCCCCCTGCAGGGCGAATACGGCCATTATGTCGGAGTTCGTCGCGCCGATCGCCTTAAGTATGCCTATATCCTTCGTCTTCTCAAGGACCGTCATGATCAGGCTGGCGGATATATTGAAACAGGCGACGAGGATTATCAGCGTAAGTATGATGAACATGACCGTCTTCTCCAGCTTCAGGGCGGCCAGCAGGTTCTTATTTGAGTCCATCCACGTCCTGACCGCATACGGGAGCCCCAACTCTTTCTGCAACCTGCTCTTCACCTCGCCTATATGCATGGCGTCGTCCGCCCTGACCGATATCCCGCTGACGAGGCCTTTGACGGCGAGGAGGTCCTGCGCCTTATCGAGACCTATGTACGCAAGCGTCATGTCATACTCGTACATGCCGGAGGTGAAGATGCCGCATACCGTGAAATCTTTTCCCTCGACGTAGGCCGGAGATATCACGGATAGTCTATCTCCTATCTTCAGCCGCAGTTTGCCCGCGAGCTCGCTCCCTATCACTATCCCCCCGTCGCCGAGCTCAAGGCTCCCCTCTTTCATATACTTGCCGAGCTTATTTACCCTCACCTCATTGTACGGCTCTATCCCCTTCACTATTATCCCAGTCACGTTCTCATCCCGGCGCACGAGCGCCTGGCCGTTCAGGAAGAACGCCGCGGCTATCACGTGGTCGGTGGCCAGGACCTTCCTCAGGATCTCTCCGGAAGGCTTCATGCCGTAATCGGATATCACTTCCAGGTGGGCGTTCGTCCCGGTGATCTTATCCTTGAGGTCGGCATCGAAACCGCTCATCACGGCTATGACGATCATAAGCGCCGATACGCCTACGGCGATGCCCAGTATGGAGATCATGCTTATCAGGGATATGAACTTCTCTTTGCGGGGCGAGGTGAGGTATCTAAGGGCTACGAAAAGCTGCCAGCGCATCTAAGAGCCCGACTCTGGTTTTAATTGTGGAAAAAGGACGACGTCCCGTATGGAAGCCGAATTTGTAAGTATCATGACGAGGCGGTCGATGCCGATACCGAGCCCGCCGGCCGGCGGCATGCCGTACTCGAGGGCCCGCACGAAGTCGTGATCGATAGTTCGGAGTTGGGAGTTGGGAGTTCGGGGTTCGGCCTTGCCGGGCCCGAGCTCGTCCTCGAAACGCTTCTTCTGTTCGATCGGATCGTTCAGCTCGGAATAGGCGTTGGCTATCTCCATGCCGCCCATATAGAGCTCGAACCTGTCGGTAAGGAGCGGGTCGTCCGGCTTGGTCTTGGCCAGCGGGCAGAGTTCCTTGAAAAGGTCTATGACGAATACCGGATGGTCTCCCGCCTTAGGTTCGATCAGCTCCCCGACGATATTTATGAGCTGGGTGCGCGATATCTCCCTGCCTTCTATCTCCACGCCTTTCTTCTTCAGCTTCTTCACCCACTCATCCGGCCTCTCGTCAGGCGTTATGCCGAACTGCTCTTTCATGAGTTCGGCGAACGAAACGCGCTCCCACCTGGAGAGGTCTACCTTCTTACCCTGGTATTCGAACTCGGTCTTCCCCGTGACCGTCCGCGCCAGGTGCGTGATCATCTCTTCGGTCAATTTCATCATGCCGGCGCAATCCGAATAGGCCTCATACACCTCTAGCATCGTAAATTCCGGGTTGTGCCGGACGGAGATGCCCTCGTTCCTGAAATTCCTGTTTATCTCGTATACCCTATCCAGGCCGCCTACCAGGAGCCGCTTTAGATATAGCTCCGGCGCGATCCTGAGATAGAGGTCCACGTCGAGCGCCTCATGGTGCGTCTTGAACGGCTTTCCCGCGGCCCCGCCCGGCATCGGCTGCATCATGGGCGTCTCCACTTCCAGGAAACCGCGCCGGTCAAGGAAGGACCGTATCTCCGACACTATCCTCGAGCGCGCGATGAAGACGTTCCTGACCTCATCGTTCATCACGAGGTCGACATACCGCTGCCGGTATCTCGTCTCGATATCCTTCAGGCCGTGCCATTTCTCCGGCAGCGGCCGCAGGGACTTCGCGAGGATACGGAGCTCAGTAACCTTCACCGTAGGTTCGCCGGTCCTCGTCTTGAACGTCTCGCCCTTGACCCCTATGAAGTCGCCTATATCTATATTTTTGAGGAACTGGAAGGTGTCCGCGCCTATCGCCTCTTCCCGCACATACGCCTGTATCTTACCGCTCCCGTCCTTCAGGTCATAGAACACGCTCTTGCCGTGTTCCCGCGCGGCCATGATGCGGCCTGCCAGCGCCACTTTTGCCCCTTCGGAGAAATCGTCTTTCAATGCCTTTACCGACGAGGAGGTCTCGAATCTCCCGCCGTAGGCATATATCCCACGGCCGGCGATATCTTCAAGCTTCGCCTTGCGCTGCTTCATCAATTCGTTCTCTGTGCTATGCGGTTCCATATATGTATCAGATTATATATTCGGCCGGAGAGGGTTGTCAATATAAAACGGCCGAGGCGGCGCGTCACTTCTTATATTTCAATATCTTCAGGAATGCCTTCACTATATCCGGGTCGAACTGTGTGCCGGAACCGTCCTTTATCATCTTGAGGGCCTTTGCCTCGGGGAACGCTTTCCGGTAAGGGCGGTCGGATGTGAGCGCCTGGTAGACGTCGGCTATCGCGATTATGCGCGCGCCTATCGGTATCTCCTCTCCCTTAAGGCCTGCGGGATACCCCTTCCCGTCCCAGCGCTCATGGTGGTAGAGTATCAGCGGTATGATATCGTGCATAAAGTGGATCGGCCGCAGTATGTCCACGCCGATCTGCGGATGTTTCCTTATCATCTCCAGCTCTTTCTTCGTAAGCTTCGCCTTCTTAAGCAGAATCTTTTCGCTTATACCTATCTTCCCCAGGTCGTGCAGGATCGAGGCCTGGCGTATCGGCTCTATCTCTTCTTTAGGGATATGTATCGCCTTTGCTATCTCCGTAGCGTAATAGACGGTCTTTTCGGTGTGCTCTCCCGTGTAGTGGTCTTTCAGCTCTATCGTCTTTGCGAAGGCGGAGATCGATTCTATGAGGCTCTGTTTCCCGCTCTTTGTCAGTCTTTCCAGCTTCTTCTTGAGCGACTTCACATCTGCCGTCTCTTCGGGCATATGGTTCTTGCGTTCCTCCACCTCGAGCGATGAGTAGACGCGGTTACCCCCGTCTTCCTTCGCCTTGTCGAGGATGAAATCGGCTATATTTATGAGGTCTACGCCCTTGACCGTGTTGTCCTCCGGATACGACGCTACGGCTATGCTCAATTTCAGCTTCACGGTATGCTTATTGTTGCCGAAAGAGAATATGCTGAGCTCGTCTATGAGCCTCTGCGCAAGGACGATCGCCTTCGACCTGTCGGTCCCGGGAGACATGATAAGGAATTCCTCGCCGCCATACCTGACTACAACATCATACCGGCGCACCATCTTTTTGATCTGCCTGGCCAGCTGCACCAGCACCATGTCCCCGAAATTATGGCCGTACATGTCATTTATCGATTTGAAGTAATCTATATCTATCATGACTACCGAGAGAGGATGGACATATTTCCTCGCGCGGTAAAATTCCGACTCTATGACCTCGCTTATATAACGGTGGTTGTAGAGGCCCGTCTGGGGATCTTTAAGGGCAAGCTGCTTAAGCCGCTTGCTCGATTTCAGTATCGCTTCGCTCAGTATCTCCTTCTCCTTTTCGGCCATCCTGTTATCCGTGATATCGCGGATGACGGTGACCACCCTCACTACACTATCGCCTTCGAATATCGGTATCTTCCGGGTCTCCGTGATGATGTCCTTCCCCGTCACCTTGTTCAATTCTTCCGTGACGAGCATCTTCCCGGTCTCGAAGACCTTGCGGTATTCATCGCGCACGTTATCGGAGAGAAAGGGATAGATCTCGAAGAGGCCCCTGCCTATCACGGACGTCTCGAGCCCCAGTTCCTTGTTCCACCTCTTGAACGCCCTGTTGAATACGAGTATGCGCAGGTCTTTGTCGACTACATGGATGAAGTCGGCCATAGAGTCGGTCATCGTCCTGTACTGCGCCTCGCTCTCGCGTAACGCCTCCTCGATCTTCTTCTGCCCGACGAGCATCTTGGCGTTCTCTATGGCGACGGCCGAGCTGGCCGCCAGCCCCTGCATCATGAAGACGTCCTGGGCATCGAACGCCTGCTTATCCTCCTTGTTATATATCTCGAAACAGCCCAGGAGCTCCCCTTTACCGTTTATAATGGGGACGCTCACAAGGTTGTAGAGGCCGAACTTCTTCTGTATCTCCGCGGGCACCTGGGCGTCATGCTCCGCATCGTTGCATATATAAGGCTTCATGGTGTTCGCGACCCATCCCGGGACGCCGTGCCCCGCCTCAAATACGTAATCGACCGATTGCGGCTTCCCGCCGGTATTATATTCCGTGAATACCATCTTGCCGTCTTTCAAAAGCCCTCCGGCGCCGGCCGTCCCGCTCACAAGTTCCATAGCGGCGGCTACGAGGGTCCTCATGATCACCTGGACGTCGAGGACCGTATTGATATGCTGGCTGGTGCGGGATAGGACCTCCAGCTGGTAATCGCGCTTCAGCAGGTTCTCTTCGGACCTCTTCCGTTCCGTTATATCGCGCGAGAAAGCGAAGTTATATTCATCCCCCTGGAATTCGAGATAATTCACGGTTATCTCGACGGGAAACGTGGTTCCGTCCTTCCGCCGCTGCCTGCTCTCGAAATTGAACGTCTTCCTCTCCTTGAGCTCCTTCCAGTGCTTGGGCCAGGCCTCGGGCGGGAAGTTCGGGTTGATATCGCTCACCTTCATCAGGAGAAGCTCCTCGCGCGAGTACCCGAGAGAGCGGCACGCCATGTCATTCACATAAAGGATATCCGCGTCGGGCCCTATCCAGAATATGGAATCGCCCGCCCTTTCTATCGAAAACTGCGCGAGCTGAAGGACCTCTTCGGCATCCTTACGCTCCTCTTCGACGCCTATGGCCGCCGCTATAAGTTTCAGGATATTCTTGTCGTCTTCCGTAGGGTTAAAATCGTACTTATAGAGGACGCAGAGCGAGCCGATGTAATTGCTGCCGAATTTGACGCCGCAGCCCATATACGTCTTAAGCCCATATCTCGCGATATTCGGGTCGGTCTTATTATAAGCGGTCTCGTGGAGGTTCCTTATTATCGCGACCTCGCCGCTTCCCTGCCGTATGATATCATAACAGATGTGGCCGTCCGCCTTATCCTTCGATCTGAAATCGGGCGGGACATGCCACTGGCCGCACGATGACAGCATATCCCCCTCGAGATGGTTGTAGAGCGCGCAATCCGCGTTCAGGAGCTCGCCGCATATGCTGGTGAGCCGGTTTATGTTATCAGTGGGGTCGACCGAGAAGTTAAGGAAGACGTTGTTTATCTTCTCAAGGCGCTCTTCCGCCCGCTTACGCTCTGTGATGTCGCGCACCACGGCCAGTATACGGTAACGTCCGCCTATGACCGCACTCTTGAGGTTCACCTCCACCCAGAATAACCGCCCCGCCTTGTCCTTCGCCAGCCATTCGAAGAGCTGCGGTTCGCCGCGCGACGCCTTGCTGATCCACTTTATGGCATCTCCCTGGCTGTACGGCGGCTCTCCGGAGCTTATTCTGCCGACATCCAGCGCCTTTATCTCGTCGGGGGAATAGCAGTACATCTCCGCCACCTTGCGGTTGGCGTCCACTATCTCCCCGGTCTCGATATCGTGGACGAAGATGGCGTCATTGGCCGCGTCGAAGATGGCGCGGTAGTTGGCCTCGGATATCCTTAAGGCCTCCTCCACCTTGCGGTGCTCGGTCTCGTTCCTCTCCAGGCCGGCTATGTGCTGCCGCAGTTCGGCGAGTTCCTTCATGAGCTCTTCTCTCGTATTATCTTCCATCGTATCTTTCGTCTTTAAACTTTGCTGTTGGCATACCTTATGAGCGTATCTATATCCTCCCGCGCCATCTTGATAAGCGACACGCCTATGTCGAACCTGTTGTTCCCGAGCGGAGAGATCCGCACGACTTGCACGACGGCGGCAAGCGGCGAGGCGGAGAATTCCTGCGGTATATCTATCTCCAGTATGATATATGACCCGACCGGCAGTATGCTGTCCGACTCGAAGAGGAAACCATGCCTGCTGATATTCTTCGTCGTCGATTTTTTATATAGCTCCTGGAACGGGAAATGGACATCGATCCTTGCCTTTATCCTTATCGATCTTCTCAGGTCGAACCCCTTGGGGATCTTGGTATCTATGAAGAAAGGCACCTCTGCCGGCGCCTTGAGCTTCCTGTCATCCACGAAGATATCGTAATATTGCTCTATGGCCCGGACGATATCCGAGATGCGGCCGACGAAGGCCTGGACGTCGCAGCCGGTCACCTTCTCGACCTCCTTTATGGCCTCATCATCGAGCGGGTCGAGCATGACAACGGTGATGATATTCTTTATCATGTCGACCGGCATGAGCCAGTGCTTAAGGGCGATGTCGACCGGCACCATCTTGATGACACCTTTCGGTATCTTATAGAACTGCAGAGGAAGGTATGGGACACCCAACTGGTTGGAGACGCTCTTGACTATATCCTCTTCGCTTACATAGTTATAGCTGATCAGGTATTGCGTGATGTTCCCGCCGAACTTCCGCTGGTGTTCAACGGCGTCCTCAAGTATGGCCGGGGTGATAAGCTTATTCTCAATAAGGATTTCGCTCAGCTTCTTGCTTTTTATACGTCTTATCATCTTTTATAATTTCCTTATAATAATTCTTAATAGAGCGTAACCTTAATAGTATATACTGAAAAATCTATTTTGACAAATAGGAGGGCACCATTTGTCATGCAGACGTTATCCTTATTCCTGATTTTTCAATATGTTATGTTGGGCGAGATAATTATATAAGGTAAGCGCGATGAACTTATTCCCTTCGACTGTCGGGTGGTCGAAGTCGATGAAATAATATGTGGCATCCCTCCCGCTTCTCTTCATCTCATCCGAAAATAGCGGCAGAAGGTCTATGTAGCGCACCCCGTTCCTTTCGCAGAAATCTTTCAATACGGACTGCGGATATGCCTCCTGCGGAGGAAGATCGAGCTGGAACGTGTACGGGAATATCAATATCAACACCTCCACCCCGTTCTCCGAACAGTGGTCCGTTATCTTCTTAAGATCTGAGAGCGTCTTCTCCCATGCGCGCAGGACTTCCGGCGAGCCATGGCGGTAGACCAGGTCCTCCACCTGAAGCTCTTCCAGCTTCTTTGCGCCCTCTTTCACGTCTTTACCGAATCTCAGCTTGAGCAGCCTCTCTTCCAGGAAGAGATAGAACGGCATACGCGATATGGAATAGCGGAGGGACGACAATACCGAAACGTCGCCGTAATCCTTCGTATGCGAAAGCTGGAACCCTATGCCGCGGCCGCCGAACTTCTTCAGACCGAACTGTTCCGTCACGTCATTCGGCACGAACCCGACGGTGACGAGGTCCGGTTCATACTTCATGCCCTCCGTCCGCAGCAGCTCGTACTCCTGCCACGGCGAATAGCCGTCGCATCCGGCGTTTATGACCTCGACCTTGCGGGCGGAGGCACCCTTCCTGAAGAGTTCCTCCAGGAGACAGGCCGTCGTCCCCTCGTAAGGTAACCTGTACCCGACGGTGACGGAGTCGCCGAGCTGGAGTATCCTGACGGTGCCTTCCGGCTTCTCATAACCGCCATACGGCGAACGGAGCCCTTTTGAGCTGACCTGATACCGCACGCCGTCCCACTTCTCATCGGTGCCCGGCCTCATCCGCCACCCGAGGCGCTCATCCTTCATGAATACGGTCTTCGTCCCTTCCTCCGGACCGGCATGGTACTTCATACTGAGAAAATTATTCACTATGAATAAGAATAGCCATAATGAGACGATCCCGAGCGCGATATTCCCGGCGCGGGGTCGCGCCGCGAGGAACCCTGAGAGTCCTATCCGTTTCCCTATATACGCCGCCACGAAGAACGCCGTGGCCGCGGCAAGGAACCTCAATATCGCTTCCTGCGTGCGCACTATCCTGGTATCATCCACGTCGTACCGGAATATGAAGATGGACAGGAGATAAAGAGAGAGGATCAGCGCCATGACGAGAAGTATGGCGCTGACGAACCGCATACCTGAATATACCGCTTTCTCTTCTTTTTCCATGATCGGGTAAGGCCCTATTTACCGGCGCGCGAGATTATGCCGTCGGCTATCATATCGGCCAGGGCATTCTCGCCTTTCGGTGTCAGGTGTATGTTATCCAGGAAGAGGTCTTTGCTCCGTCCTGATCTCATGAACTCCTTGTCCGCATCTATCACCAGGAGGCCGTACTTCTGCCCCAGGTCCAGTATGCATTTCCTCGCCTCTTCGAAGACCGTTGCATAATACTGGGTAGCTCTTATCCCGGCTATGCCCATCTCCTCTTCTTCCTTGAACATCGGATATGGCGGTATTATGAGAACGATATCGACATCATGTGCCCTGGCTATCAGGACCATCTCTTCGATCTTCCTGGAATAGAGGTCGAGGAAGAAGGATAGCGCCCTCGCCCTCTTCTCCTCCGTATCGACATTGACCTTCGCCCCTTCCATGCTTGCGAAGGGATAGCTCCCGGCGTAGTAGGAGTCGAGGTTCCTGCCCTGCATCAGGAGGATCTTTTCGCGCAATCGCGTATAGAAGTAGCTGTGTTCCATCAAAAATACGTTTATCGACTCCGGGTTCAACCTGTCCCAATGGAATGCCAGCCGTTCGGTATAGGGGTTCACGATGAATTTATTGACCTTGGGGTCGAACGTGTGATATATGGAGAAATAATTGTAGAAACTGTGGAGCACTATGATATCGACATCCTGCTGCGATATCCTATCCCTTATCATATCCCGGTGCGATGTAGTGCGGCTCCCCATCTTCCCGCTGTTTATCACTTCGGCAAAATCTTTCCCGCGCCTCTCTGACAGTATCTTCTCCAGGTAGAAAGGATAGCTCTTCTCGGCCTCGTTGTAATAACCGTAAGTGGTCGACTCCCCGACGCAGATTATCCTGTAACGTGTATGTTTCCTCGGCTCATAACTCTTTCCCCTCGACGGGAAACCATTCTCAACCGGCCGCAGGTTCCATCCGTAATATTTGAACCTCGCGTACGCCTCGAGCGATCCGAAGGTCACGGCTAAACTTAAGATGAGCAATACGATATTGGGGACGGTTCTATTTTTCACGCGATCTTCACCTGTAGACCTCGCGGCGGTGCATGACTTTTACCACCTGGACCATCAGCATATGCCTGACGATGGCGTAAATTATCCTGTAATCACCGACCCGGTACGAATATAACCCCTCCAGGTCCGCCTTTAACGCCTTTCCGATAAAAGGATCACGCACTACGACTTGGAGGGAATTCCCTATACGCTGTTTGATATGCGGTGGAAGAGCGTCTATCTGCTTCCTGGCCGTAGGAGCTATGACAATGGTATAAACCTTCATCGCCGTGGCTTTTTAGAGGCCTTCTTATCGCCAAAGACCTCCCGGAAGCCGTAAGACCTCCCTTCGGAAAGCTCCTTCCTGGCCTTCCTGATATCATTCATAACATCCTTACTGCTTACCAGTTCAAGCGTCTCAAGCCACCCTTCATAATCGTCTACGCACATTAGGACCGCCTCCGGCTCGCCCCTGTTCGATATCACATACCTGTCGAGCCGCGTCCTGACATCATTTAGCACGTTCCCCAGGTTCGCCCGCAATTTCCTCACCGATATATTCTTTACCATATTTTCCACCTCCGCATTAAGTGTACCATATTGTGTACACATTGTCAATCGTGTATACATGAAAATGCCTCCTTCAGCTTCTTTGTATACTCCCCATATATAAAGACGCCAAAAAAGGCGAAATTATTGCAGACTATTTTAAAATACTGGCACTTTGGAAGACGAACCCTATTTAATAATAATGTTAATGTTTTGTCCTCTTATAGGACTGTCTTCTATTGCTTTATTGAGTGCTTTTGATATTATTGATTCCTTGCTCAACGTATGGTAAAAGAACTTTAGCTATTGCTAGATTTCCAGCGGTGTTATAGTGATAAGAGTCCTGATAGTAGCTTGCTATATTTCCATCGGAAAAGACGTTACCCAAGTCAACGATAACGACCCTTTTATTATTGGAGAATTTACGTTCCAAATCTTCTCTAAGGGTAATTCTTTGCTCCTCAGTATTATATTCCTGGTGCAGGGGTGCTATGGCAAGGATAAAAAATTTCCCCTGCCGGGTTAATTGCTCTATGTATGCTGCCAAAGGCTTGCCGTATAAAGATGATTCCTGTATTTTGTTCTTCGGTTTTACCTTGTTTACGCTATCAAGAAACGAAAAATTAAGCTTGGCATTTCCGAATAACTTATCTTCCTTATATCCCTTCTCAACGCTACCATATCGCATAAGGTAATACTTTTCCTGTAGAAGAGTCGGCAAAATAAACGAGTAATTAAATCGTTTTAACGGCATATCGCTAAACCGAATACAACTCTTTTCCTGAATAAATTCATCCGGGCCGCCCTGGCCATAGAAATAAATGATACATATATCTAAGTTAATGTTCTTGGTGGCATTATAATTTGCCATAAAATAATTTGCCTTATGCTCGGAGAGCACGCAAAGGTTAACTACGGTTGCCTGCTTTGATGAATATGTTTGTGTATTTCTGATATTTAACAAATTCTGCAGATAACCCGCGATGCTGAAGTCGTTAGAAACGCCATAACCGCCGCCGACGCTCCCTCCAAAAACACCAATGCGTACTTCGCCCGGCTTCTTTTTAGAAGCAACAGGATTGCCTCGATAGCCGCAGTAATTATAGAACTCTTTTATACTGTATTTACTGTGGAGGTAGAGATCGACTAACAGCAGCATAATAATCATAAAAATAAAGACCCCTGTTGAAATCGATATACCTGTCAAAAAAGTTTTGAGCCTTGCGGGTTTGTCTTTTTTCACTATTTTAATCCTTCATTGTTCTACAATGTTATGTATTAACAGCCGATTTAATGAATTTGGTAAACAAACGGTCCTTGCGAAAATCTAGGGGCAAAAAATAAAAGCACGATCGTCAACAAGATAAATAAGAATATCGGAGCTATTACATACCACATATATGTTTTAAGAAATTTTTTTATGCTCATTCTGTTCCCTCGGGAGACGGCGTTAGATCATTCCGTATGAAATCATATATGTATTTCGCGATCAATCGATGCGCAAGCGTATTCGGATGCGCATCATCGTTCGAAACCCACAATTCTTCACTTCTCTTGTAACCTTCAAAATACTGTGTAAGATCGAGATATTCTATGTTGTTCTCTTTCAAAAATGCTTCGACTACATCCTGTTCTTTCTTAAATGGGTAATGGGACAGGTCATGAAGCTCCGGCAATATCACGACTTGAAAGGCGATCTTTTTTTCATCACATACGTTTTTAATCTGTAAAAAAGATTTTTTTGTATTTTGCCATCCGGGATTTTTATCTGTATAAAGATTCGAATAATATTCCTTATAGCCCTTTGAGGGGGATAGACGACTCCGTATCGACTGAAATTTGGACCAATAAAAACTGACCATTCTGGAATGGCCAAGGAACCACAGCTTTGATTTTTTTGGAGTAAGTTCGGCATCGTTTATAAAATAAAAGATGACCACTTTGTCCGGATCATACTTCAGGCCCTTTTTTAAAAAAATCCCGACCTCTTGTTCCGTATTATAATTCCCTGTTCCGAAGTTAAGTATTTCTGTAGGCGATATTTTGTTTAATTCCTTCTCCAATATGTATGGGAAAGCATCCTCTCTCCCCACTCCCCATCCAAATGTGATCGAATCCCCGAGAAAAATTATTCTGTATTTTCTGCCTTTTGCTAAAGTACGCTCTTCGTCGCGAAACCCATCAGAATTAATATGCACATTTACGTTCATTAAATGTATATCAACGTTTGGTTTATGCATATGGGAAATCGCCGGATCGTCAACGTCCATTTTCGCAGCCAGCCCATATTTTGTCATTTCTATATCATATACCACATGATTTCGGAGATACAGCCGTGTGATTAACTCACCTAAGGTGAAAAATATGACTATAGAAATAGCTAGTGCTGCAACCTTTTCTAAAAATTTTTTTGCGCTCATATCAGGCATTAATTTGGTTTTGTTTTATTGTAACTCATAATCATCCCTTTTACAATCTCAAATCTGTCCTATATCAACTATATGTGCAGATGATCTGGAACTGCGGATTTGGAGTCTGGATGTAAAAGAAAAAACAGCGAGACAGGTCTGGGATTGTTGCAAAAACCGAACTTAAAATACTATTATTCTCCGCAACCTGGCACCTTGGAAGACGGACCCTATTTTCTCCTTTAAAAGTGAACAATAGGGACGGTTCTATTTATTTTCGGCCTCTTTAAGAATAATACCGTGGCAATTAAGTGGAACCGTTCCCTTTATTAGCTACGGGCTTACCGTGTTCAATTGAGCCCAGGTACCGTTATCATAATATATCCAGACACCATACTGCGGACCGAAATCGATTATGAGGTCTGCCTGGCCATTCCCATTAAGGTATCCCGCACTTACATAATCGGGGTTTATGGAACTGATCTGCGCCCATGCCCCAGTGTCGTAATAGACCCAAAGGCAGTATTGAGACCCGAAGTTTATGGCAATATCATCCTTACCGTTCCCGTCAATATCACCGGTGGCTAAACTGACAGGGCTTACGTTTGAGATATTGGTCCATACGGAAAAATCCTCATATATCCAGAGCCCATATGGAACACCAAAATCTATGATAAGCTCATCCTTACCATCGCTGTCTGTTTCGCCTATAGCCATTGCCTCAGGGCTGACATCGCTTATCTTATCCAGCATCCCGCCGTCTCTGTATACCCATAAGCCGTATTGAGAGTCGAATCCGATAAATATATCCTCTTTACCGTCGCCATCGATGTCTCCTGCAGCCATCGACCGGGAGGTCAGGTCGCTCACCTTATTCCAGATATTGCCATCTTTGTATGACCAGATGCCATATTGAGCGCCGAAATCTATGATCACCTCGTCTTCATCATCGCCGTCGATGTCCCCTGTTACCATAGAATCACAATTTACGTCACTTATATACGTCCAGGTAGAGCCGTCAGAATAACTCCATATACCATACTGGGGGCCGAAATCTATAACCAGATCATCCGACCCCGTCCCGTCGATATTCCCTCTGACCATCGCTTGCGGGCTTATCGAACTGAGTTGAGACCATGTGGAATCGTTATAATATATCCAGATACCATAGGAAGATCCGAAGTCGATTATAAGGTCATCCAAATTGCCGCTGTCGACATTTGAAATTATAATTGGAGAATTCAAGTTGTCCACTCCTTTATCAAAATATATACCGTTCTTTCCGTTTCGATATTCGTTCCATGAAATGTTAATATCATTATTCTGACTGATAGCAAGAGAAGGCTCGCCATGGTATGAATCACCATCTTTTGCTCTAACAGGCGAACCAAATGAAATTCCGCAATCTGTACTTTTGGAAAGATATAATTCCTTAGTCGAACTTCCTTTCTCCCATGCCATATATACATTACTATCGTTATCCAAAGCTAATGACGGTATACAAAACGCACATTCACCAACGTTATTAATCCTTATATTTTTTTCAAATGAAATTCCACCATTAATGCTCCTGGAAAAGTATAGATTATAATCATATCCACGCACATCTGTCCATCCTATATAAATTTTACCCAGTGCATCGACACACAACGAAGGGGTCAATACCATCGTAGTTTCATCAGTATCTGTAACGCGTATATTTGTACCGAATGAAACCCCGCTATCGATGCTTTTGGAAAAATAGATACCTTCAGTATCCGCATGACAATACCGCCAGGCGACATAAATGATTCCATTTCTGTCTACAGCAACAGAAGGGTTAAAAGCATGACAATCTGTAAATAATGTATCATCATTTATTCTTGTACTTTTTTGGAAAGACATGCCACCATCATTGCTTCTAGATAAATACACGCCATACTTACCGTTCTGTTTACTTGTCCACGCAATATATATATTTCCATCTCCTGACACAGCAATTGAAACGCCATTCATATATAATAAAACCACATCGCCATCATCTACACGTATAGCCGTGCCAAATGATAATCCACCATCGATACTTTTAGCAAAATAAACATTCGAAATATCGTCCTTAGAAGAAATCCATGCCGCATAAATATTCCCCACACTATCTACAGCTAATGATGGTGAATATGCAAATATTTTAGGATCAGAGACTCTAACGCTTTTGCCAAACGACCGCCCTCCGTCTATACTTTTTGCTACATATAATACCGTATATGCGTTCCGTATATCAATCCATGCTATATAAATATTTCCATCCCCGTCAATAACTAATGATGTTTCGGTGGCCATTTCGACCACTGAATCAGCATCATTTACTTTTACGCTTGGTAAAAATACCACTTCACCAAATACATAAAAAACATTTAACAAAAAAAAGCTACTGATCACTACTATCAAAAATGTCAACAGCATAAATCTATTTTTTTTCATTGCTTTATCTCTTTATTATCTCAACGCTTTCATGCTCATCTAGTTTCTTTTCATCTATCTAAATTGGGGCCATCCTAAAAAGGGACACCCTACAATCTTAAATCTTTAAGCTTTTATCTACTATCGTCTCAAATTGCAAGAAATTTTAAAATACTTTTATTCGTGTAGGGTGTCCCCTTGTGGGATGGCCCCGGTTTAACTCGGCTAGTCAACTTGCTGAGCGGTTAAGAATATGGCCTTTTCTAAGGCAGTAAAAAAATCTTGATATGTTGCAGGGTCTTCCACAGACTGGATCCCGTACTGAGCATTCGCTCTCACAAGCAATTGGCTCTCTCCCCTGGGCCTTACAGTGACGGTCATTGTAACAGCTGCCTGTTTAACAAATTTAGTGCCGGTAACTGAGCCAAGCGCGATATCAGCTTTATCAATTACAAATTCCAGATCCTGCATTGTGCTTATTACCGTTTGCATCATTTTCTTCTTGTCGATTGTATCAAAAGCTCTGGTTTGCATGCTTCTTAATTTAACCGCGCTTGCGTCGCTTTCAAGAGCTTTGGTTGCTGTAGTTGCGCAACCTGATACAGTAATAGCCACAGCCAGAATAACAAATATACTGCAATATTTTATTAGTTTCTTCATATTTGCTCAGCCTCCAAAAATATTGCCTTTGACAAGCTATCATAAAATTTCTTATATATGCTTGGTTCTTTAACGGTTTCTATCCTACTAATTTGATTGCTCATGTTCCAAACAACTCTCTGAAATGTCACTCTAACAGCCGTCTTGCTTCCATCAAGAGAAGGTTGCGTAATAACTGAGGCCTTTACCATTTGAGCTTTATCGCATGCCGCGGTGGTATTAGAATAAACGCCAAATAGAGCCGATGCCACATCAAGCGCAATCGCTGCTGTGATTTGGCCCGCATTTTTTGCATCTGCCTTTTTTGAGGCAGCTACAAAACCTACTTCGGTCTCGCTATTATCTAGAGTAAATCCCAGGTCTTGTAAAACTCCGGCAACAGAAGTAACTATTTTCTCTTCATCTTTTGTTTCATATTGCCTCATTTGTAACTGGCGATCCTTGAGAGACTGTTCTGAAGCTTTCAGAAAACCTTTCGGGACGGTAGCACAACCAACTATGCCTAAACATAAAAATACAACTAAAAATATCTTTAGCGTATTACTTGGTTTTTTCATGTTGTTCTCCTAAAAACTGGAAGAATGATAGGCAAAGTCACGAACTTTTTTATCGGCGTCGAATTTAATAACTATTGTAAGCGTTCTCTGCGAAGTAGAACTTGCCCCTGAGTTCGGATGAATAGATCCGATTATTAACCAAGCACCTCCTGATTCATTTGAATAAACTACGTCTGTCGCAATCTTATCATAAACCCAATTTTCCAACCTGTTTTCATCGGTTGTAACGATATTAGGCGATCCGAGTATTTCGACAACTTGAGCAGATGCCATCCCAATACGAATTTGACTCTGAACCTTCCCCACCGTAACTCTATCCAATTGATCTGCTTTATTAACTTGTTTTGCATGGTAATAAGCAGATGAACATCCCGATAAAAATGCTAACGATATTATTATTATCAAAACTTTTTTCACCATCCACCTCCGTTTTGCAATAAAAAAGCAACTTTCTGAAGAAAGTTGCTAAAGTTACTTTCCTTTATCCTTTATATGCACAACCACTCCTTTGTGGCTTCCGTACACTATAGCATCTATAAATTATAAAGTCAATTCTCCTTGCTACTCTTTTCCTTTTTAATTACTTATGGGACGGTTTTGGGATTGCCGCCAGAACCACTCCTTGAACCTGGCCAAGAAAATAATCTTAAAATAAATGGTCGTTGTCCCTATTTATTTTATTTTTGACTCATTTTATGCTCTTGTTGATATACTCAATTGCTTCATTTGCTTTATCGCGAACATAATTTTCACGTGTAGATTTACTAATTTCTATTAGTGTCGGCAATGTTTCTGGTCTATCTGGATAATTCTTAATCATATCGATAATATAAGAGTAATGCATCCCATTATTTTTCATTTCAAGTATTAATGGATAAGCTCCATCATAATGCATTTTCGAGAGTGTGTCGAGTGCCAATAAATAATCTCTATCTTTTTGTTTTCTGTTTACAATTTTCGTTAAAGGCTCTATTGCTCGGTCGTCTTTGATTTTCGCAAGTGCATACATAGCTTCTTGTCTATAGAAACTTTTTTTGGAATTTAGTAATTTAAGTATAGCAGGGACAGCCTTTTTCTCTTTTCTTTCTGCAAGGATGTTTAGAATAAGATATGGGTCATAAAATGGGTCAATATAACGAATATTAAGCATTGCAATTAGTGTCTCAGAGGATAATTTTGTCAAATCATTCTTCGTCTTATCCTGTATCTGAGGACTATTGCCTATGGCCATTACAAAATGAAATACATAGAAAACTCCATAATACGCTGTGGCCAAACAGATTAGAATAATTAAAACATTGCCAATCTTGTCTTTTTTAAATTTTAACCTCATGGTTCTTCTCCCTTCAAAAACTTTTCATAGACATAAGATAGGGAAACCTTTTCTAGCAATCGGCCGTTATATATTACATCATATTGGGCATTCGGATCCAATGCTCCTACAATGGCCGCTGTGTGAGGAAAAAGTTCGAGACTAATATCACGATCTACTCCTGGTCCAGATAATATTTTCATATAAATGTACTTATTGTTCGGATTGCTACTATAATCGTTACATGCATTGTTACTCAAGAGATTATTTATATCTGTCGTTACTAGATCGGCTGGGGTAGCGAGATTGCTGATAATATCCGCTGGACTTAGGTATATCAAATCTGTTGGCCTATATGGCAGATCTTGCGCTACATCAACAAGCAATACTTTATCTTGAGAATAGTTCATACTCTGGAGCCAGCTTTCTAGAGATCCTCTCTTCTCTTGAGTATCGGTTATAATAAGTCGCTCTGGTCTCATAGCTGTCCTAATAAGAGTTGATATGCCAGCACTATGTGTTATACCAAAAGAGCTTACAGCAAGTGGTGATAGTTGTTTAGTTAACGAATCTAGATTAGCTCCATCATCATTTATTCCTGATATAGAAAAGCCTTTAAGGCTTCCGTTTGTGATATAGCTATTTATCCGCGGGCCTTCCTGAGCTGCACGTTGTGACGCCATATCCCACCTTATATTAGCAAATTTAGCAAGCGTAATCCAGTCCATTGTGCCGGATATGGGTTGCTGCATAATATTGGCATAATTTAACGCCGGGTCTACTTTTAGTGTTTTTGTAATCGGATCAATATCTGATACTATTGGCGTAAAATCACCAAGACAGAAGAAATCTTGAGATTCCTTTATAAACTCCTGTCCTATAGGGGTATCGAGTTGAGCCATTGCTGGACTTAACATAGTGAGTGCAAATTTGTTAGCTTCGGCTATTATGTTAGCTCTATTATCCCACGCGGTTTGAGCAGTGACTTTCACCCATTCCCAAAAACTCTTTGCTCCAATCTGTTCTATTATGGTGCCCGAACCTGGATTACCCAATGCCACCGAGGCAAGTTCTTCAAATAAATTATATCCGTTAAATGTTTCTGCAGCTTGATTGTTAAGCTGTTCACGGAACGCCTCACTACCAAGTAGGTTCATTAGCATTTCCGTTCCGGGAGCAAGTGCAGGACTTATGGAATTTGAAAAGAGCAAGGTTGCGGTATTCGCCCAGTCTGCCATAAAGCCAGATGTTACAAATATGCTCTGCCAGGTAGATGCAGAGGCAAGGGTGGCAAGGTCTACCGATTGACCAGAACTGATTCTGTTAATTGCGAGATTTGCTACGTCTGTTAGAGGAGACGTTATATTTTCGGCGGCTTCGGCTATTCCGACCAACCCTTGCCATGTGGGCTGTTTAATCAATTTGTCTAAAACTATCTTTCCGTTTTCAACAGCGCTGAACAATAAACCACTAAAATCCTGACTGGATATAGTAAGGCCTACTTCTCCAGCGCCTTGTCCTATGGTGACGTTACTGGAAGCGCCATGAACAATATCAAATTTCATATCGGTAATAGTACTTAATATCTTCGCATTTTCATACTCTCCGTATGAATTATATACGTTGTAATGCCCACCCTCTGTCGGCTCTATTACGAGAAGTGTATTCCCTAATGAGTCCTTTATCTCAACATACGCCTGCTGTCCGTCTATAACACGTTGATATTGAATATCGGAGTCAAACATAGCGTATATCTCTGCGTCTGAATAACCAAGCTTCGCATAGGCATCTACACCTGGGTCACCCCAACTAATATATGTGCTGTCTCCTATAAATTCTTCTTTTCCAACAACATCCCAATAGAATGATACCCCATCCTGTTTTTCTTCAAAGAAGACATTAGCGACGGTATTACCCTGAGCATCTTTAATAGCAACTTGTCTCACTTGCTTGCCGTCTTGTAGTGTTCTTATAGTAGAATGTCCTGCATTAAGTTCGTTCATAAAGTAGTTACCTAACGTATTACCAGATTGAACAATCTGATTCACTGCTACCGCATTTAAGAAACCTGTTCCGTAGATATCCAAAGCCTCTACCAAACCTTTGTCTTTTACAATATTAGTAAAGTCTAAAATCTGAGCAGTATAAGTCGACTGTTGCCAATAATATTGACCCCACGCCCTATCATAAGCAACCTGGTTAAAGTCTGCACGTAAATAGTTACCTAATTCATCATAAATAGGCGTCCAGAATTGCTCGTCACCTCTATTAGGAGCATTTCCATACCCCAAGAAAGTTAATATGTTATCTGTATATGTTTTAAAGATAGACTCGAAGAAATTAGACCTCTCCCCTGTTTGTGAGTCTGGAGTACCGATCGTTGCTTGTATGCCTGAGTTTATCATAGACGCAATGGCGCTAAACCCAAGGTTGGCTAAAATAGGATTTAATCCCAGCTCCTGCGTAGCATAATTTATTCCTATTGAGGTAACGCCCTGCAATAGACCCGTCGTAACACTTTGGAATATATCTCGAGGATTCCATCCCGAATCAATGCCTGTACCTATTGTTGAACTTATAGCTAATGAAGCCATGTAAGATAAACGGTTGTCTACGCCAAGAATCTCGCCGAGCTCAATTACGCCTAGTTTAGTAGCTTCTCTTATAAATGTAGGGGCTATATTTTCCATAAGCTCATCATATGTGAAATTCCTACCATTTATATCGAGCGCTCCATTTACTAAAGTTCCCGCCATCATAGCCGCAAGATGAGTTATGTTAGGATCAAGATCTGTCGCTCGGCCTAGTTCTTCAGCTGTTGCAATAGTGCCACGCGTAAGCGCTTCTTCAACAATATTCATACCCATATCGCCCGGGGTTAACGCTCCCATGATAGCGCCGGACAATAACGCACTACCTATACTTGCCAAAGATGGGTCGACACCCAAGCTTTTAAATAGAAAATCTGTACCTAGCTTAACCCCCGTTTCGATAACGGCTATGGCTAAATGGCTACCGATAGCTTCTCCGAATATTGGTGTAAAAATATTTCCAATACCTGTCGCGATATTAGAAACCACAGAGGAGAGCGTATTAAATACTCCCATCGTTGCCTGAAAAATACCATTCAGCGGTGCGAATAACTGTCCTACTGTTCCAAATATATCTGTTATCGCACTTCCTATAGCACCAAAGGCATTGCCGACAGCGTCAAAAATACCCGGCAGGATCTGCGCGCCTAAGGCCGCGCCTATTCCGCTTATAGCGGCCCAGGCAATATCCATAAGCGTACCTGTATGTACGACAAAAGAGATCGTTTGTATCACTATATTAATGCCGGCAAGCACGGCTCCTATGGGTGCCAATGGAGGTATCATCAAAAGGATGGCCGCAACTGGCGCGACTATCTTCTGGAAAAACTTGACGATCCCCTTCCAGAATTTTTCCCACCAGCCGCTGCCGCGTATATTTTTCTCCTGCGTTGCATTAAGGTGCTTGGCGGGATCCTGCGGCAACTCTTTCGAAAGAGAATATCCTCTCCACGTCTCCATGAATTCAGCTCTCGAGAGGGTCATCTCTTGGCCATTCGCACTCACTGTTGGGTCTGTATAAGTAATGGTGCCCTTCTGGTCATCTATGCTTGTCACCAGCACATAATGCTTGCCGTCTATATGGACGATGACATTATCCCGCAAGACCATATCCTTTAAATCGTCGTATGTAATCTTGTTGCTATATAAAGCGAGGGTATTTATTTGAGCGGCTTTGCGCATGGCGTACATCGATATCAAGAGATCGCCCGTTGTATCCTTTGTGATCACGCCCGTCAGGATATCTATCTTTATGGCGTCTTTGCCTATATCCTCGAAGGACCTTGCTATTCCTTCATTCTTCAGCATAGAGATAACCGTCTCAAAGGCGCTGTCCCCGAAGTGCAGGGATTGGCCGTTCAGCCACGAGAGGATGGAGTCGATATCGCTCTGGGTAAGGTTATTCTGGATGATATCGCCGGCTTCATCAGGTGTAAAACCTAAGGATAAAAGCATGGACTCTTTTTCTGTATCTGAGACAGATAAATATTGGGTAAAGAAACCTGTGATATCTGTTATTATGCTCTGTTTTCTCGCTTGTCTATCAGCGTATTCCGGCAGGTTCTCCAGATATTGAGTTATCTCAGTGGCTGTAAACGGCCTTAAGTTCGTCTTTGCCCTGTCAGTCCAATATAATAAATCGTCATCCCCCGGATCTCTCCCCAAAACCTTTCGATAATACTGGTAAATCAATGGGGTACTCTCTTTTTGAACAATGTCGGCAAGGATCTTATTGTAATCATTCGTGATAAGGTCCTGCATTGCAGTGCTGGCATCGGCCTCTATGCGGGCACGCGCCGCCACTACCTGATTGTCCAAATCTACATATGCATCCTGCGTCTGTTGAGCAAGTTTTGTTTCATAATCATCGATCTCGCTAAATGCCCTATCGAACTCTGACAGGTCATATATGTTGGGGTCGTATTTTGTCTTCTCTTGCTCCAGGCGCGCCCTTTCCGCATTAATCTGTATCTGGATATCGGCCGATTTTGAGGCGATATCGACCCGCGCATCGGCCTCCGCTTTGGCAAGTTTCTCTAAAGCCAACTCCTTCTGCAGAGTTATTTCAGTTAGGGCTTTCTGATAATTCTCTTCAAGTTTTTGCCGGGCGTCGACAAATTCAACCTTGATAACGTTCTTATTCTCGTCGTAGGTATAGATGACTTGCGTTATTCCGTTCTTATCCACTACCCTGGTGGCAAAACCCTGGTCGAAATAGGTTATCGACTGTCCTGCCGTCACTATCTCTACGGGAATATCATTGCCCTTATCATAGATCGTTATGACCTTCTGCGCATCGCTGAGCTTATCGGAAGGAATATCTTTTTTCAACGCTTCCAATTCGGTCGAATTGAAAAGCATGCTGCTTATACTGATCGTATCCTGCGGATCGTCGACATTCATGCCGCTGGCATTATAGGTTTTCGTAATGCCGTTTTCTGTAATCTTTATATAAGAAAGGTTATCGATATCCTGCGACTTTACTGAATTACGGGTATAGCTTATGGCTACACCGCTTGTACTCGTCAAGGCAAGTCGGGGAGTTTCCGAATTATTGTTTGTAGTTAAATTAGTTCTATACTGAATATACTTTCCTGCAGGTGAAGTGATCTGGGAACCGTTATTATCCGTCACCGGTTCTGACCACTCACTCCACGTGGGATCGGGCATAGACGTGTTGCCGGTCCTCGTCTGTATGGATATGTCGGTGCCTTGAGGTATAACTTCGTCCCAGCTGATCGAACCGAGCTGAGTGGCATCGATCTCTATAGGGTCAGAGATGAATGTCCCTGAGTCTTTATGAACACCGGAGAATTCGGTATCGGGTGTGCTAAAGGTATCGGTTGTCCAGCGCGCCACACCTTTGGATATATGTATCTCATCCACATATCCGTTAAGATAACTATAGCCACCGCTATCCTGATTGCGCCCTATCTCTAACGGCTGGGATATGGAAACCGTATCGGATAATGTATACGTCATCTGTTTTGTACCATTCAGGTAGGTAATAATGGAAGAACCTGTTTTAACGAATGCTATGTGGTTCCAATCACCTGGTGTAACCTGTCCGGCATTGGCCTGCAAAAAGAAATTGCCTCTTTTCGCACGTAAAGTTATTCCACCAGTTTCATCAACAATGACGCTCCAACAATTATCAGGACCTACTGAATCATCATATTGACCCAGAATTGTATAATAGATACCGGGATCGCGCGGAAGGTCTTTCAGATTAAGCCAGAAGTCGATGGTGTATGGGGTTGTTGTGTCAGCGACTACATCCCAGTCCCCTGAATCAGGTATGCTAACATAGCTTGTACCATAACCATCGCCGTATCCATCGAACTCCATGCTCGAGCCGCCGAATTCCGACTCCTCTGTGCTCAGTTTAGCGTTCCCATAGAACGTTACGGGGTGATTGTAGGTGGAGCTGTCTGACGTGTATGTTGAACCGTTAGAACCATTAGAATGAAGGATAAGCGTGGTATTCGGGTCTGTATAGGTTGCAAGCTCGAGGCGTTTCAGGCCGTCTAAGGGATCGGGATCGGTGAAGACGGTATCAATGAATGTGCCGTTTGCGTATAAACTGGTTATTATCTCTGTGTCGCTTATACCGTATTCGTATTCTGTTGTATTGCCGGCTGCGTCGGTCGTCGACTTTATGAAACTGCCGGGATAATATGAAGCGCTGGAGCCATCCTGATAGATGATCTCCCTTATCTCCCCATCTTCCACCTTATATGTCGTGCAATCCTTTATATAGGTAAAGCTCTGCGGGACGTTATTGGAATCGAAGACGATATCTTTTATGAAGGTTCCGTCGGTCTTTGTTATGTCGATGATCTGGCCTTGCGAATAACGTGTTGTATCAGTAATGCCCTTGATCTCTGTAAGCTCGGCGATTATAATGTCTTCATCAAAATATAGCCCTTTCTGCGTCTCATTTAATATATAGCATGGCATCTCCTCTTTTGCACCATCCAACTCCGTAGAATCGAATATCAGCCGGTCTAAATTTATAATATCATTCGGGTCATTAAGATTAACACCGTTATGGTCATAGTTTGAAACAACGGTATCCGTCGTAACCTTTAAAGAAGTGAGATTAGTAAGATCTTCTGGATTTCTTGTACCTCTTGTATAGGCGATATCTATTCCGTTCGTATCGGTCAGGGTAAGCTCAGAGGTTAACAATATGTCCGAAGTTGAAAGTGTAACCTTATATTGCAGATACTTCCCTGCGGGTGAAGTGATCTGGGAACCGTTATTATCCGTCACCGGTTCTGACCACTCACTCCACGTGGGATCGGGCATAGACGTGTTGCCGGTCCTCGTCTGTATGGATATGTCGGTGCCTTGAGGTATAACTTCGTCCCAGCTGATCGAACCGAGCTGAGTGGCATCGATCTCTATAGGGTCAGAGATGAATGTCCCTGAGTCTTTATGAACACCGGAGAATTCGGTATCGGGTGTGCTAAAGGTATCGGTTGTCCAGCGCGCCACACCTTTGGATATATGTATCTCATCCACATATCCGTTAAGATAACTATAGCCACCGCTATCCTGATTGCGCCCTATCTCTAACGGCTGGGATATGGAAACCGTATCGGATAATGTATACGTCATCTGTTTTGTACCATTCAGGTAGGTAATAATGGAAGAACCTGTTTTAACGAATGCTATGTGGTTCCAATCACCTGGTGTAACCTGTCCGGCATTGGCCTGCAAAAAGAAATTGCCTCTTTTCGCACGTAAAGTTATTCCACCAGTTTCATCAACAATGACGCTCCAACAATTATCAGGACCTACTGAATCATCATATTGACCCAGAATTGTATAATAGATACCGGGATCGCGCGGAAGGTCTTTCAGATTAAGCCAGAAGTCGATGGTGTATGGGGTTGTTGTGTCAGCGACTACATCCCAGTCCCCTGAATCAGGTATGCTAACATAGCTTGTACCATAACCATCGCCGTATCCATCGAACTCCATGCTCGAGCCGCCGAATTCCGACTCCTCTGTGCTCAGTTTAGCGTTCCCATAGAACGTTACGGGGTGATTGTAGGTGGAGCTGTCTGACGTGTATGTTGAACCGTTAGAACCATTAGAATGAAGGATAAGCGTGGTATTCGGGTCTGTATAGGTTGCAAGCTCGAGGCGTTTCAGGCCGTCTAAGGGATCGGGATCGGTGAAGACGGTATCAATGAATGTGCCGTTTGCGTATAAACTGGTTATTATCTCTGTGTCGCTTATACCGTATTCGTATTCTGTTGTATTGCCGGCTGCGTCGGTCGTCGACTTTATGAAACTGCCGGGATAATATGAAGCGCTGGAGCCATCCTGATAGATGATCTCCCTTATCTCCCCATCTTCCACCTTATATGTCGTGCAATCCTTTATATAGGTAAAGCTCTGCGGGACGTTATTGGAATCGAAGACGATATCTTTTATGAAGGTTCCGTCGGTCTTTGTTATGTCGATGATCTGGCCGGTCAGGGCATACCTTACTTTTGTGCCGGACGGGAAATAGACCTCCGCGTACCCTTCATTTTGGCCCACATATGTATATGAGTATTTTCGTCCTTTCGAATCTACTATATAAGAAAGCTTCTTATCTTTTGTGTAGGCCTGCGTATTCCCATCTTCATCATGGACCAGCGTCAGGCCGTTATCATAGGTATAGGTATATGTGTAGAGCATATCGTTATTCTGACATATCTCTGATCTAATAAGATTCTTCGAGGTTTCGTCATAGTAATATTTCGTTATCAATTTAGCGCCCGCCAACTCTTCGAGCTCTAAAAGGATGCCTTCAAGATACGTCCTTCTTTCCTGTCTTGAATTATCTACAATAACTATATTGTTGCCGTCATAAGACCAGTCATATATGGTGCCGTCTTCGAGCGTGACCTTACGGATCTTTCCATCGTTATAATCGGTAATATCGCCGAGTGCGTTAATAAGTTGTAGCAGCTCTCCGTCATCGTAGATGGCCATACTTCCGTCAGGATACGAAACGAGGGCATCGTTAAGCTCTCCCCCCTCTCTGAAGAACATATCATCCGCCCCATTTGACTTTCTTATCGTTGTCCCGTCGGATTTTTGGATCTCCTTTATCTGGCCGTTTTCATACACTATCTTAGTCGCATCATCAAGGCTTAAACTTTCGATATTCCCATATTCATCATATATGCGTTTTATGCCGTCGCGGATTATGGTCATCTCTTTTATGTTATCCAGGCCGCTAAGATCATAGCTGTAAAGAGTGGTATCAAAACTACCAGCACTACCATCGACATCGCTTGTTACGCTTGCCGGTAGGCCGTCGCTATAGCATATAATCTCACCATCGGGTTTGACTATTTCCGTTATTACACCATTTTCGTTGTAGGTGACGGTATTGAAATACGGGATGGTTGAAAAGTCATAGTCCGAATTAAGGCACCCCTCCACATCAAACATGTCACCAGGAAGCTCAAGAGAGAAATTGAAATCGCGCGCCCTCGAAACTTCTGTATATATAAACATCTTGGGATCCCCGGATTCATATGCGCCCGATATTATCGAACCAGGACTTATGGTACTGAGTTGAAACCAATTGGCACTATCTTCAGCGACCCATATCCCCTCAGGAGAACCAAAATCTATGATGAGATCGGCAAGATCATTTCCATTCGAATCTCCTATGGTCATCGAGCAGGGACTCAGATTGTGAGGATTGGACCAATTCCCGTTACCGTGGCACACCCATATGCCGTATTGCGACCCAAAGTCGATTATGGTGTCGCTTTTGTTATCACCATCCAGGTCGCCGATAGCAATGTATTCGGCGCTCAAGTTATGAAGTTGTGACCAGCTGCCATCGCTGTATGTTATCCAGATGCCAAACTCTGGACCGAAGTCGATGATAATTTCGTCTTTGCTGTCGCCGTTGACATCACCGACTACAATCGATTCAGGACTTACATTACTCACAGATCCCCAGCTTCCGTTACTATATGAGATCCATATACCGTATTGTGGTCCGAAGTCGATCACAATCTCATCCTTGCCGTCCCCGTCGAGATTGCCAACGGTTATGGATTCAGGGCTCAAGTTGTGGAGTTGCGACCAGCTGCCATCGCTGTATGTTATCCAGATGCCAAACTCTGGACCGAAGTCGATGATAATTTCGTCTTTGCCTTCTCCGTCGAGATTGCCAACGGTTATGGATTCAGGGCTCAAGTTGTGGAGTTGCGACCAACTGCCGTCGCTGTACCTTGCCCAGACTCCATACTGCGAACCGAAGTCGATAATTATCTCATCTTTTCCGTCACCGCCTATATCTCCGGTAACGATTGATTTTGGACTTAGATCATGCAGCTGTTCCCAATCCCCGCTACCATATTTTATCCAAATGCCATCCCGAAGGCCAAAATCAATGATGAAATCACTTTTGCCATCACCATCTAAATTACCGGTAACAATAGCCTCCTTGCCATTCCCTTCAAAATGGTCAACATATTCGTATTTAGTGACAAATCCGCTTGCATCCTTTTCCTCTTTTATCCTGCGGTTTTCTATCAATTTCTCACTGCCATCAGTATATACGATTTTACCGTTGACTAAATTACCGGAACCATCGAGTTGGTAATCACTGACTATGGTGCCGTCACAGAATTTAATAGAAGATATTCTTGACCCCTCAAAATAGAACCTGTTATTAGACGCATCTGCAATTTCATCTATTTCTACCTTATATTCGATCCCCGATTCCCCCTGTTCGACCAATGTGCCATATATATAAACAGTACCGTCTTCCTCTCTTACTTCAGAAAGGATGCCATTTTCATACTTGATCTTTTTACCAGTAGCAAATTCAACTCTTTTTATTTTTTTATCGGAACCGTAGTAACATATTTTTTCGACATCGGACAGGATCGTCACCATGGCACCATCGACAGGATCGATTTGGTCGTATAAATAGTTAACGACTAAGGTCACGATACCATCCGCATCCTTATATGTTACCCATTGCACACGTTCCTGATCGTCGTATTCGATGAGGGTCTTGTCCGGCTTGGTTATGTTAATAACTTTACCGACGGCTACAACCTCAATCGTGCCGTCATAATAGGCTATTTCCGCATTTAGCAAGTTATTATCTTCATCTACGAGATCCTGCCCCTGGAGTGCCCTAATGATAATATCACCCGAGGCATCTTTCTTCTCAATATAATCTATCTTACCGTCCTTGTAATGGATAACATCTCCTATGGCTGTCGTAACTGAGAGGATTGCTCCCTCTTCCTGAGGATCTGGAGACCCTCCCATTAAAACATAAGGCGCTGCTCCATAGGACTGCGGAGCCATGCCGCCTTTCGGCCCCTGTAGCTCTATGTCTAGAGAGTCGGGTTCCAACTCTGAGCCATCGGAAACGTGTTGTTCCGTTGTCAAGGATGCCTGTAGATTCATGCCATATTCCATGGCCTGCTGCTGGCTTATGATATCCTCATGTATGGCCTGTTGGCTTTGGAGATACTCTGGAGCAAAGGTCTGCGATTGGTCTGCGTTCAGCTTATCCATAGTGATATCGATTAGATCCCCTGCCCACACAAGTTGTTGCCACAAAAAGACAAATGCCATGACGCATGCGATTGTTTTAAAGACAGGACTCGTTCTGATCGGCCAGCTCATTGGATACCTCCGGTTTTAGACACCAGCATTTTAAATGGCTTTATCATGAAAATAAAAAGGCCCAAACTCATGTCTGGGCCCTGCCTGGATCTCATCTGTAAGCGGTAACTTTGCGCTTTCATTGTACACCGCCGTTTCGTTTAATATAACACGCCGTGAAAGAATCGTCAATATCCTCGCTTTACCATTAAAGTATACACTATGTTTTTTCTTTTGTCAAATCTTTTTTGATTTTTTATCAAATTTAGCTTGACACCGCTTCTCCCCGGTAGTATGCTGTCTCTATGGAAAATATCGTTCCTGACGACGATGGTGACCTGATAGAGAGGTGTATCGGCGGAGACGACGGGGCGTGGACGGCGTTCGCCGGGAAGTACTCCCCTCTCATAAGGCGGTCCGTAGAGATACGCGCGAAAAAGCGCGGGATCCGGTTATCTTCGGAAGAGGCCGAGGAGATACGCCAGGACGTCCTGACCGCTATCTGGCGGGAGAAGAAGCTCGCGGACGTGCGGGACAGGGATAAGATAGAGTGCTGGCTGGCGGTGGTCTCCGCGCGCGGGGCCATGGCATATGTGCGCACTAAACTTCGCCGCGAGTGCACGCAGGTTATCCCCTTTTCCGATGATGAGGTGATAGACGAGATCACCGGTTCGGCCCGTTCCTCCGGTAAGAGCCCCTGGCAGGAATTGGACCGGGACGAACTGAGGAAAAAGATCATGGGCGCGATAGGACGGCTCCCTCCCCGCGAGCGCCTGATGGTGCGGCTACATCTCCTATACGGGAAACGCTATGAAGATATATCCGGCATGCTACACCTCCCTATCGGGACTGTGGCAAGTTGTATAAAGAGGGCCAGGGAAAAATTGCAGGGGTCCCTTGAAGATTTTTTGCAATAATTTCCGGGATTTTGGCATCTATATAGGTGAGGGATAGGAAATGGGGTATGGGGTATAGGGTATAGGGAATAGGGAAAAATGAAAAAAAGAGAAAAATTGATAGGGATGCATACGCAGGATATGGAGCTGGCGAACTATCTGGCGGGCCGGTTTTCACATAAAGAGCGGGAAGCCGTGGAGAGGCACTTATCCTTATGCGACGAATGCCTTATGGACCTGGTTTCGGCGCATGAGGCGCTCACTGATCCGCGGGCTAAGAAAGAAAAGAAAGGAAGGCATATGAAGAAGCCGAATATATATCTTATACTTACCATCATCGCGTTCTGCCTGTCTTTCACTCTCCCCAGGTACTTTATACAACTTCTCGTAGCTACTCTTATTTTGGGTATAAAGTGGATAGCCGATTCCAAATCGACCAGGATGCTCGTTATGATATACGAGGCGTGGAAACGGGGCGGCGAGAAAGAGGCGTCGCGGATACTTGAAACGATAGAATCCGGGTCAAAAAAGAGGTTTTAGACGAAACCCACGTTTACCTAAACGTGGGCTATCAGAAGAAGTGGCTTAACCTTTCGCGAAGAAAGGACTCAAGACCGGCCGTTCGTGCAATCGCCCCCTTTTTCAAGGGTTTTCGGGACCGACCCTGAGAGGCCGCCGACCCGGGGCGACCTTCCGGCCCTCACTCACTTCGGAGAACCGCTCATCCTTCTCCCGGAAGGTTAAGTCGTTCTCTTCTTCTATAGTTAGTATAGCACAGCCGCAAAGAAATTCAATACCCCCCGGGCTCGCTTTTTTATTGTTAACCATCCCACTTATCACTCCCTGAAACTTTTTTAAAAAATATTGCAATAATTTTCCGGATTTTGGCATCTATATATATGGAGGGAGGTGATAAGGATGATGAATGAGGAATTGAAGCTTGCGGTATCCCGTATACACAAACTGGACGGAACGGGAGCCACCAAGGCCTTCTGCGACCTTTCGATACTGGATAGCTTCGTCGTAAAGGGGCTCAGGGTTGTTGAGGGAGAAAAGGGCCTTTTCGTCAGCATGCCACGGGAAGAGGGCAAGGACGGAAAGTGGTATAACACAGTCATCCCGCTAAAACGGGAGGTAAAGGACGAGATCGAAAAACTTGTCCTGGAAGCTTACGGAGGGTGATGTCGTGGGCCGCGAGAGGATGAAGCTGGGTAAGATCGGCGAGGAACTGGCGTTTAAAGAGCTCCAAAAGAGAGGATATCGGATCCTTGAAACGAACTTCCGCACCGTATTCGGCGAACTCGATATGATCGCAAAGATAGGCGACACGACCGTATTCGTCGAGATCAAGACCCGTGCCTCGTCCTCTCTCGGCCCTCCCCACCTCTCCGTGACGAGGTCGAAACAGCGCCATATCATCAAGAACGCACTCTCGTATCTGAAGGTCCGCGGCCTGGTCGATTCGGATTGGAGGATCGATGTGGTCTCTGTGAAGATGAACGAGGCGCGCGAAGTCGAATATATAGAGATAATCGAGAACGCGGTGGAGGAATATTAAAGGAGGATTTATGATCGCGAAGATCTATTCCGGGTGCGTTATGGGTGTGGACGCATACGAAGTGACCGTTGAGACCGATATCGGCGGAGGGTTGCCGGGTTTCAATATAGTGGGGCTGCCGGACATCGCCATAAAGGAGTCCCGCGACAGGATAAAGTCGGCCATAAAGAATTCGAATTTTTCATTCCCCGCGAAGAAGGTCACGATAAACCTGGCGCCGGCAGACATCAAGAAGGAGGGGTCGTCGTTCGACCTCCCTATAGCCCTTTCGATACTGGCGGCTGAAGGGGTGATAGATCCGGCCCAGGTCAGTACATACGTCTTCTGCGGCGAACTGTCACTCGACGGCCGGCTCAAGCCGATCAAAGGCGTCCTGCCGATCGCAATGGCATTAAAGAAGATGGGCAGGTCCGTCCTTGTGATACCGAGAGAAAATTCAAAGGAGGCGGCGACCGTAAAGGATATAGAGGTCTACCAGGCGGATACATTAAAGGAAGCTGTCGATTTCGTGAACAAGAAGGCGCCGCTCGAGAGGCAGAGGGCAGACCTCGAACATGTCTTCAAGAGGAACTCAAAATACAGGATAGATTTTAATGATGTGAAAGGACAGGAGCACGTAAAGCGCGGCCTCGAGGTCGCCGCCGCAGGAGGCCACAACGTCCTCCTTATAGGCCCTCCGGGTTCGGGCAAGAGCATGCTCGCAAAACGGCTTACGACGATACTCTCCGAGATGACACTCGAGGAAGGCCTCGAAACGTCGAAGATACACAGTATCGCGGGATTATTGTCGCCGAATAAAGGCCTCATAGGCACGCGCCCTTTCCGCTCACCGCACCACACGATATCCGATGCCGCTTTGGTAGGCGGCGGGACCAATCCGGTACCGGGCGAAATAAGCTTGGCGCATAACGGCGTCCTCTTCCTGGATGAGCTCCCGGAATTCAAACGGAACGTGCTCGAGGTCATGAGACAGCCGCTCGAGGAGGGGTCGATCACCATATCCCGCATATCGGCCACCCTCACCTACCCGTCGAAATTCATGCTCGTGGCGGCGATGAACCCATGCCCCTGCGGTTACTTCACAGACCCCAAGCGCGAATGTCACTGTACGCCGTTCCAGATACAGAAGTACCTCTCCAAGATATCGGGTCCCCTCCTGGACAGGATAGACATACACCTGGAGGTGCCGAGGCTAAAGCTGGAGCACCTCACCGAGAAACGGCGCGGAGAGCCGTCGGAAAAGATACGCGACCGTGTGGATGCCGCGCGCCTGGTACAGGGGTCGCGTTACAGGAACGACGGCATATACTTCAACGCCCACCTCGAGTCGAAAGAGCTTGAAAAGTACTGCGTGCTCGATAAAGAAGGCGAGGAATTGCTAAAGCTCGCCATACTGGAGCTGGGGATATCCGCGAGGGCTTACGATAAGATATTGAAGGTATCGCGCACCATAGCCGATCTGGACGGGAAAGAGATCATCGAGGCCCATCACATCTCAGAGGCGATCTCATACAGGAGCCTCGACAGGAACTTATGGGGATGACTTGATAAATCTACTTGCGGAGGGCTGAAACGATCGCTTGCGCATAAGCCATATTGGCTTCCGGACCGGGGTGTCTACCGCTATACTCTTCGTTTGCGACTTTATATCTTCTTATCGCATCAAGGCCATTAACCAAAGTAATATTATCATATCTAGCGATAACTTTTTTAAATCCCTCATCTAAAGAATCATTCGGCCCCAGGGGCATCCACAAAATAATAAATCTCATTTTGTAAGGTGCTATAATTTCGTTTATTGCACCGATGACGAAATCGTATAGTTCAAACGGAGAGATGTCAGGTCCTTTGTAATTCTTTTTAATAAACTCAGCGTAAAGCATGCGCGGGAAAAAGAGATGCTTGCCGCGAAGCATGCTGGGTGGATCTACGATCTGCATAATGTCGTCTTTCCTGGTTATGTAGGGACCTGCAAGGGGCGGCCCGTTATGGCCGGTGGGCAGGAAAGGGCTCAGGGATCTTTCAAACAACAAGTTTTCTGCCCCCAGCACTATTATGGCCGGTTTCAATCTGTCTAAAATGCCTCTCCGTTTTAATTCTTTCAATTGCAGTATAACATTAGCGTAGGAAGACGCGCATACTCCATAATTGTACGATGGCAAATGCAAACTATCAGCGGCTAAATAAGTAAATGTCTGCTCCGCCTCTACTTCATATCCGTAAACAAAAGAGCAACCGAGAGATAATATCCCGCCCTCTTCGATAATAGACCCGTCCGCGTGCCGGGGGATCCTGTAACCCAGTTTATGGGAATGGATAAAAAAGCTGCCGTCGGTCATGCTTGAGGAAAAGGAGGGGGACATTTCATATCCTGTCGTGCCATATTTAAAAGCCCCTTCAGGCCAATGTCTCACGTCCTCCGCATTCATATATTTAACTTTCAGATAACTATTTACCCCGGACATGACCAGGCCGATAACCAAAACACTTAATAGGATATTCAAAAAAATATTCGATCTTTTGATCTTTTCTATCATAGACATGCCTATGGATAAAAATTTATGCCGATGGCTTAAGGAGACGGGCCAGGATATAGAGAGACGCATATGTCATGCAGAGACACGCAAAGATATCACCGTATCTCATGTACGGGGTCCCGGCCCGCGAAAGGATGATCTCGCGCGTCCTGAAGCCGCTGACGAATATATTCCCGCCGGACTCGACGGTATCCGATATGCGCCCCTTCTGGTCTATGAAACAGGAGAGGCCTGTGTTCGCGGCGCGTATGACGTTCGTCCTGAACTCGACCGCCCTGAATACGGAACTCTGGGCATGCTGGAACGGCGCCGCCGTCTCTTTGTACCAGGCGTCATTTGTGATGTTCACCAGGAAGCCGGCGCCGCTTTTGATGAACTCCCGGCTTAAGGACGGGAATATATCCTCAAAACATATGAGCGCGGAGAACCTTACCTTCTTAAGCATCTTCCACCCGGAGCCGTTCCCCACGTCCCCCCTCTCGATAAAAAAGTCGAAGACCCTGTAGTCCCTGCCCGCGGTGCAGTCGCCTATAGGGACCGGCGCGAACTTTTCTACAAATGAGAAGATCTTCTTGAAAGGTATATATTCACCGAACGGCACCAGGTGTATCTTATCGTATCTCTCTACAGGCCGCCCCTCTTCGGAAAATAGGACGGCGCTGTTATAATAGCCGCCTCCCTCCTCCCTTACAGTGCCTACAAGGAGCGGGGTCCCGATATTTGACGCCAGGCCCCTGACCCTTTCTAATAGATCCCTTTCGGATTCCAAAAACCCAGGCACCGATGTCTCGGGCCAGACGATGAGGTCCGGCTTTTCTTTCGCGGCCTCTACCGTAAGAGACTCATACGTGCCGAGGATATCCTCCCTGAAATTCGAATCCCATTTACGGTCCTGGGGGATATTGCCCTGGACTATGGCGACCTTAAGCGGCTGGCCTGTGAATACGTTATTAAGGCGTATGTATCCGTACCGCAGAGTCAATAAGATGACGAGCGCCGCTATCATGAGCGGTTCGAAACGGTACTCCCTCCGCGCCAGGTCTTTGGCGACCATATATAACGCCGCATTGACCATAATGATGAGAAAGCTGACCCCGTATACGCCCGTGATATCGGCTATCTGTATAATGGGGAGATTAAAACTTTGCGAATGGCCAAGGAGCACCCATCCGAAACCGAATATACCCGCGGATCGTATCCATTCCAGGCCGACCCAGGCGGAGGGGGCAAAGAATAAAAGGGGGTATAGGGTATGGGGTATAGGGTATCGGAGAAGAAGGCCGAAGAGGCCGAAGTATAGCGCAAGATAAAGGACCGCGAAGATCATGCCGGGAAGGGTGACGTGGACAAGCCACCAGATCGTGCCAAAAAAGAAGAGGACGCCGGTGAGATAGGATAATAGAAATGCTTTAAGCGGGCCCTGTCCTTCTATGGCGAAGAAGAGAGGAATGAATGCAACCCACGCAAGTAACCACAGGTTAAAACCGGGGAAAGATAATATCAATAATACTGCCGATAAGCATGCCAACAATACCCTATACCCTATACCCGATACCCTTTTTCTCATTTCCCGCAGCACTTCTTATACTTCTTCCCGCTGCCGCACGGGCACGGGTCATTTCTTCCGACCTTCGGCGCTTCACGCTTATATGTGACCGCCGGCTCTTTCGGGAGCTGTCCCTCATAGGACGGTGCGCCGGACCCTGTCCGGTCCGGAGGCACATCCTGGAACTGCATCTTCTCCTCATGAAGAAGCTTTTGATGGGACATATCGAAGACGCCGGGCTCGCGATCTTCTTTTATCGCCTGTATCTTGAAGAGGTACTCGAGCGTCTCCTCCTTTATTCTGTCTATCATATCCATGAACATGGCGTACCCCTCATGCTGGTACTCTATGAGAGGGTCGCGCTGGCCGTACGCCCTGAGGCCTATGCCTTCCCTGAGGCTGTCCATCGCGTATAGGTGGTCCTTCCATCTGGAATCGACGACCTGCAGGAGGACCATCCTCTCCAGATATGACATCATCTCATTGCCAAGGGACTGCCGCTTCCTGTCGTAAACTTCCCTGAACTGCTTCAAAAGTTCTTCCCTGATATCGCCCCTGTTCATCTCGTCCAGCTTCACGCCTTTTATCTTCATGCCGAACCTGGACTCGAAATGCTGCAGGAGACCCTCGAAATCCCAGCTGTCGTAAGAGGCCTTCTCGTTAAGGTATGTATCGAGCAGGCCGTCCACCGTCTCTTCCATGATCTCGTAAATATACTCTTTCAGCTCGCCGCCGAATAGTATCTTCTTCCGCTCATCGTAGATGACCTCCCGCTGCCTGTTCATGACATTATCGTAATCAAGGAGGTGTTTCCTTATCTCGAAGTTATGCTGTTCCACCCTCTTCTGGGCGGTCGAGATGGCCTTTGTGATGAACGGGTGCTGTATATCCTGCCCCTCCTCCATGCCCAGCTTCTCCATTATGAGCTTTATCCGGTCTGAGCCGAATATCCTCATGAGGTCATCTTCCAGGGAGAGGTAGAACCTGCTGGAGCCGGGGTCCCCCTGCCGGCCGGACCGGCCGCGCAGCTGGTTATCTATACGGCGGGCCTCGTGGCGCTCGGTACCCACGATATGCAATCCGCCCATCGCGGCCACGCCTTCCCCTAGGACTATATCGGTCCCGCGGCCTGCCATATTGGTGGCGATGGTGACCGCATACTTCTGGCCGGCCTTGGCCACTATCTCCGCCTCCATCTCATGATACTTAGCGTTCAGGACGTGGTGCGGCACCCCCATGCGTTTTAGGAGGTTAGACAATTGTTCGGATTTTTCTATAGAGATGGTGCCGACCAGCGCCGGCCTCCCCGCCGCGTTGAGCTCCGCGATCTCCTTGCATACGGCATTGAACTTTTCCCGCTCGGTCTTGTAGATGATGTCCGGATGGTTCGTCCGTATGAGGGGCCTGTTGGTCGGGATGACTACGACCTCCAGCGAATATATCTTCTGGAATTCCGCCGCTTCGGTCTCTGCCGTGCCCGTCATACCGGCCAGTTTTTTATACATCCTGAAGTAGTTCTGGAAGGTGATCGTGGCGAGCGTCTGGTTCTCCCGCTCTATCTTCACGCCCTCTTTCGCTTCCACCGCCTGGTGGAGACCGTCCGACCAGCGCCTCCCCGGCATCAGCCGTCCCGTGAACTCGTCGACTATGACCACCTCATCGTCCTTTACGACATAGTCGACGTCGCGCTTGTAAAGGGCATGCGCCCGCACGGCCTGGCGTATGTGATGCTCCCATTCCGACTGCAGGTCATCGTAGAGGTTCTTGACCCCCAGCATCTCCTGGCACTTCATGACCCCTTCTTCCGTAAGGTTAACGGTATGGTTCTTCTCGTTCACCACATAGTCGATGCCCTTCTCGATGTCGAGCCCCTTGTATTTTGCCGCTATCTCTTCGCTGTCGGTGATCGTCTTGCCCCTGAGGCGCGGGACTATCTTATTTATGGTGTAATATTTATCGGTCGACTCTTCGGCGGGGCCGGATATGATGAGCGGCGTCCTCGACTCGTCGACAAGGATCGAATCTACCTCATCGACAATGGCGTAGTTCAGGGGCTTCTGGACCATATCCTCTTTTCTGACCACCATATTGTCGCGCAGGTAGTCGAAACCGAATTCGTTGTTCGTGCCGTATGTCACGTCGCACCCGTATGCCTCCTGCCGCGACTTCTGGTCCATGTCATGCTGGATTACGCCTATGGTAAGCCCCAGGAATTCATATATCGGTCCCATCCAGGCCCTGTCCCTTTTGGCGAGGTAATCATTGACCGTCACCACATGTACGCCTTCGCCGGTCAGGGCATTAAGATATACCGGCAGGGTGCCCACAAGCGTCTTCCCCTCTCCGGTGGCCATCTCAGCTATCTTGCCCTGATGCAGTACGATACCACCCATGAGCTGGACATCGAAGTGCCTCAGTTTTATGGTGCGCTTCGAGGCCTCCCGCACCACGGCGAACGCTTCGGGCAGGACACCCTCGAAGGTCCTGTTCCTGAGATCGCGGAGCTTCCTCTTCAGTCGCTCTTTTTCGTCGGGCGATGTGGAGCTCCTGAACAATTCCTCGAGCTCCCTTATCTGGTCGATGTGATCTTTCCTCTTCTCCGATATCCTCTGCCTGAACTCGTCGGTCTTGGCGCGCAGCTCTGAGTCGGAAAGCTTGGATATCTCCGGCTCGAAGGAATTGATGACGTCGACGGTAGGCCGGAGCGTCCTCACCATCCTCTCGTTCTGCGTCCCGATTATCTTTTTCAGTATGTAGTTGAGCATGAATTTTAACTTTGAGCTTTGGGCCGTGGGCTTTGGGCCGCGGGCTTTGGGCCCTGGGCCCTTTTCAGATACGCCTCTATAAGCTCGTCGAGCTTGCCCTCGAGCACCGCCGAGGCGTTCCCCGTCTCATAGTCGGTCCTGTGGTCTTTCACCATGGAATACGGGTGCAGGACATACGACCGTATCTGGCTTCCCCACGCGATCTCTTTCTTCGCGTCATATGCCTTCTCCAATTCTTTCGTCTTCCTGGAATGCTCCACTTCATAGAGTTTTGACGCCAGGAGCTTCAGAGCCATCGTCTTATTCTTGAACTGGGAACGCTCGTTCTGGCACTGCACTATTATCCCTGTGGGCACGTGCGTGATCCGCACCGCCGAATCTGTCTTATTTACGTGCTGTCCGCCCTTCCCTCCCGCGCGATAGGTATCTATCTTAAGGTCCGCCTCTTTTATATCCACTTTTATATCGTCCGCGATCTCGGGTATGACATCGACCGAGGCAAATGAAGTATGGCGGCGTTTATTGGAATCGAAAGGCGAGATCCTTACCAGGCGGTGGACACCTGATTCCGACTTCAGATAACCGTACGCGTAATCGCCGCTCACCAGGACCGTGACGCTCTTTATCCCCGCCTCTTCACCGACCAGCTGGTCGAGCCGGCTGATCACGTACCCCCTGCCCTCGGCCCAGAGCGTGTACATCCTGAGGAGCATGGCGGCCCAATCGCATGATTCGGTGCCGCCGGCGCCGGCGTTGATGCTGAGGATGGCGTTATTGCTGTCGCTCTCCCCGCCCAGCAGGCTCTTGAATTCTAGGCCGTCCAGTTCCTTTTTTAATCTTGCCAGGTCGGCATTGAAATGGCCGAGCGATTCGGTGTCCCCGGCTTCGGCTATGCCTACGATATCCTTTATGTCCTTCAGGCCGGCCTCTATCCTGCTGAACGGCTCGACCACCGCCTTGAGGCCCTTGAGCTCTCTTATTATCGTCTTTGAGCGCTCCTGGTCCTTCCAGAAGTCGGCCTTCGATATCTCGGCCTCGAGCGCCTTTATCCTTTCGACCTTTTGGCCGACATCAAAGATACCTCCGGAGGTCTTCCAGTTTCTCCTCGGCCGCTTTCATATCTTCACCCAGTTTCTCTATCATATTTTCCGGACCTTTCAACTAATGATTATAACAGCGTATTCACAACCCGTCAACGCCTTCGGACTTCAGCATCCTCCTCTTCGCTGATGTGCCGCGCGCGTATCCTCCTATGGATCCGTCCGACTTTATGACACGGTGGCAGGGTATGATATCCGTGTATCTATTCTTATTCAGGGCATTGCCAACTGCGCGGCATGCCTTCGGGCTCCCGGCCATCCGCGCGACCCACGCGTAAGAACGGACCTCCCCGCGCGGTATGCCGCTGACCGCTTCATATACCCGCCTTTCGAAGACGCTCAGGGAACTATCTTTTAAAATAGCCGACGATGTTACGCGCCGTCTTTTCATCTATCCCTCCTTCGGCCTTAAGCTCATCGAGCCCGGCCTCCCGTATCTTATCGACCGAACCGAACCGGTTGAGCAGGGAGCGCCTGCGCTTGGGCCCGACCCCCTTTATCCGGTCCAGCTCCGAACTTTCGACTTTTTTCGACAGCAGCTTCTTATGGTAAGCTATGGCGAACCTGTGCGCCTCGTCACGTATCCTCTGCACCAGGTGCATGGCCTTTGACTCCTTCGGCAGCACTATAGGATCTTTCTTATCGGGCGTGTAGATGCGCTCGAACTCTTTCGCTATCCCTATAACGGCAAGTCCGCCCAGGCCCATCCTGCCGAGCTCATCCGTTGCGACGCCGAGGTGGCCCTTTCCCCCGTCTATCACGACAAGGTCGGGCAGGCTTCTTTTCTCCTCCAGCATACGTCTGTACCTGCGCCGCACCAGCTCCCTCATCATGCTGTAATCGTCAACACCGGAGACGGTCTTTATCCTGAAGTGCCGGTACTCGCTCTTCCTGGGCCTCCCCTTATAAAAAGATATCATCGAGCCGACGGCCTCCCGGCCCATCGTATTGGATACGTCGAACGCCTCTATCACCTCTATCCTCTTATCCATCCCTATGACCCTGCCGAGCTCATCAAGCTCATCGCGCGTGGTGTAACTTACGCCATTCTCCCTGAAAGTGCTTAGCGCCTCTATCCTGTCCCTCAGGCGCGCCGCCTTCTCAAAGTCCTGTGATCCGGAGGCCTTCGCCATCTTTGCCGAAATGAAGGCCACCAGTTCCGAACTCTTCCCGTCCAGGAATAGTTCGAGCTCACGCACCACATCTTTGTAGTCAGCCTCTTCTACCTTGCCGGCGCACGGGCCCGGGCACTGTTTTAAATGGTAGTTCAGGCATACCCTTTTAGGCATAGCCCGGCAGGTCCGTAACGGAAATAGCCTGCGCAGGATCGAGACGGCCTCTCTCAGGAGCGTGGCGTCCGTATAAGGCCCGTAATAAAGGGCCCCGTCATCTTTCCTCTGGCGCGTTATCAGCAGGCGCGGGAACTTCTCGTTCACGGTCAGCTTCAGCATGGGATAGCTCTTCCCGTCCTTGAGCGCGACATTATATCTGGGAGAGAGCTGCTTTATGAGCCCATTCTCATATATCAGCGCCTCCGCCTCCGTAGCGGTGGGTATATAAGCTATATCCCTGATTTTTTCCACAAGCGCTTCGATCCGGCCGGCGAGCCGCCGGTTCTGATAGAAGTAGCTCGATGCGCGCTTGCGCAGGTTAAGCGCCTTGCCCACATAGAGGACGGCCCCGGCCTCATCCTTCATCAGGTAGACGCCGGGAGACGCCGGGAGATCTTTTATCTTCTCTTTGATATCCATCCGAGAAAGCCCTTCAACTCTTTTACGCCGAAGAGGAATGAGGCCAGGAAGAAGACGCCTGTACCTAGAAATATGGCGGCGAAAAGCGTCCTGGCATCAACGGCATGGGAAGACCTCAGTATGATCACAAGCGCCATCCCCATCGCGACGCTGGAGGCCAGCACCCTGACGAAAGAATCGGTTATGGCCCGGGTGCCCAGCGCGCCTATCCGCCTCTTCAGGATGATATAGAGGCACAGGAAATTGAATGTGGCCGATATGGAGGTCGCAAGGGCCACCCCGCCCAATTTCAGGGGCCACATGAGTATCAGGTTAAGGATGACGTTCAGGATGACGGAGGCGAACGCCGTCTTCACCGGGGTCATCGTATCGTGCATCGAATAGAAGCAGGAGACGAGCAGCTTTACGCCGCCGTATGCGCAGAGGCCGAAAGAATAGAAGAAGAGGGCATCCTGTGTGATGGCGGTAGAGTATGAGGTGAACTCCCCCCTTTCAAAAAGGATCCTTATGATAGGCGTCCCCAGTATGGCCAGGCCGAAACTTGCCGGTATCATGATGAAGAAGACGCTCCGGAGCGAGAACGAAAGCGTCTCTTTCATCCTGTCGATATCGCCGAGGGCGAACTCCTGGCTCATCCTGGGCAGGGCCGCCTGCGCCATGGCGAGGCCGAATATCGCAAGAGGGAACTGCACCAACCGGTTAGCGTAGTATAGAGCGGCCACTCCGCCTGTGCCCACTATCCAGGCAAGCGAGGCCACTATCGTATCTACAAAGATATTTATCTGATAGACTGCCGACCCCATGACGCGGGGAACCAGCAATATACCTATCTTCTTCACCGCCGGGTGGCTGAACCCGTCCCTGAAATTGACGGTCATCCCGTATTTAAGCATGGAAGGTATATTCAGGGCGAGCTGCAGGGCCCCTCCTGCCAGGACGCCTATGACGAGACCGAATACGCCTATCCTTGGGCAGAGCCATAGAGCCGAGGCGATCATGGCCATATTCATAACGGACGGCCCGAACGCCGGGCTCCAGAAGTGCTTCAGGGTATTGAGTACCCCCATCGCGTACGCGGTCAACCCTATGAGGACCAGGTAGGGAAATATGACCCTATTGAGGGTTATCGTCAGCTCCAGCGCCTCCGGTTCCCTCATAAATCCGGGCGCTATGAGGCGCACTATCAGAGGAGAGGCCAGGACACCGGCTGCGGTGATGGCTATAAGCACTACGCTCATTATATTGAAGAGGATGCGGGATATGCGCAGGAACTCCTCTTCTCCCCTTTGCGTGCGGTATTCCGTCAGCACCGGGACTATGGCAGAGTTGGTGGCGCCTTCGCCGACAAGGTCCCTTAGGCTGTTCGGGATCCTGAACGCCACGACGAACGCCTGTGCCGCCAGGCTCGTCCCGAAAAAATTGGCTATGACTATGTCCCTGATGAAGCCCAGCACCCTGCTTATTGCCGTAGCTATCCCTATCACACCTGTCGATCTCACAAGACCACGTTTGCTCATATATCAAAACCCTTGACAAAAATATCTATATTTGTTATAGTCATCTTCCGTATTTAGAAGATCGATGACGCTTATACATCCGAACAACGGAGGATAAATTGCCCAGAGAGAAGACCGCTTATAAAGAACTGCGAAAAGCCAGGGGGAAGCACTTTAAGAACGTCTCGACGATATCCGAGCTTCACACCCTTACCAAAAAATTCGAAAAACTCATCTCAGGAAAGAAGACGGATGAGGCGAAGGCAGCTATCAAGATGCTTGTATCGAAGATCAGCAGGGCCGCTTCCAAAGGCGTGATCCATAAGAACGCCGCATCCAGGAAGGTTTCCCGCCTTTCAAAGAGATTATCTTCGCTCGCCAAGGCATAACCGCATAATACCGAATTCAAGGATGAGCGCGGGGTCGAATTTCGTCCTCTTTACGTCCAGGTCCGCTTCCAGAAGTATCCCCATCTTTGACTCTATCGTCTTTATATCGAAGGCCTTTACCTGTTTAAGGAACTGTGCCGCATTTTTCCGGTTCACACCGGCCTCGTAGGCGAGAGAGGACCCGTCCAGCCCCCCGGCCTGAAGTAATTTCCCTTTCAAAAGACGCTTGAAATGCCAGGCGAGTATCCCTATTATCTCCTGCACCTTCTTCCCGCCGTTCATAAGGTCATACGATATCTCCAGGGCCCTGTCGGTATCGCTATCCCCTATGGCCTCGGCTATCTCGAACGCGGATGAGGCCATGCTCCTGCCTACCAGCTCTTCCACGTCCCCGGCGGTTATCTCGCTCCTCCGGCCGGTGTACAGGGACAACTTTTCCATCTCGCTGTCCAGCGACAGGAGGTCATTCCCCTTAAGCTCCTTCAGGATCTCGATCGCCTCCCTGTGCATCTCCTTGCCCAGGGAGGATGCGCGGCGTTTAAGCCATGAGAAAAGCTCTTCGTCCGTCAATTCATCGAACCTCATGACGGTGCCGAGGCCTTTCGCGGAAGGGAAGTCCTTCAGTATGGAGCCGCTGGCCGAATCGACCGCAAAGTACGCGGATCTCGACGGTTTCTTGAAATATTCTATCAGGCGGGACCTGTCCTCTTTCGGAAGATCGTCAAAACCCTTTATGACCAGGAGGCGTTTCGATGAAAAGAAAGGAAGGGTAGCTGCATATTCGATGATCGCTGCGGCGCCTGTCTCGCCGCCGTAAAATATCTTATAGTCCAGCGCTTCCGAAGGACCGGAGAAGAGCGAATCCTTCAACTTCTTCAGCGCGCGCTCTTTGAGATACTCCTCTTTCCCGATGAATAAAAAGACCGAAGAATTTGAGCTCACCATCCCTCAACGGTTCTCTCCACAATACGCCGCGCCAGATCTTTTGTCGCTTCGTTTATCGACGAATCCTCGCTCCTGGCGAGCGATCCGGACGTCCTGTACGTCGTCTCTCCGGAGAAGGCCTTCTCCTCCCACACGGTCTTCCCGTCCTTCGAGTCCGTAAGCTTCATGTTAACGGTCAGGACGATGCGGTACTCTTCAACGTTGTCATTGGCGTCATACCGCAGGGCCTCCCTCCTGAAGTCGAGGAGCTCTCCCTTCAGGATGATATCGGCGCCTTCGTCGTTCCTTATCTTAAGGTTCCCGTCCAGGAGGAACCTGTCTATCACGGCCTTGGTTATGTCCCGCTCCATCCCCGGCTTGTATCCGCGATACATCCTCACATCGCTCTGCTCATCCGTTATGCGTATGCTGTTCTTGAAATTCTCCACGTAGATAGTTTTAAACTCCGACGGGAGGAGCGACCTCGTGGTATAACCGCACCCGGATACAAACAACGCAAGGATGAAAGCTACGGTTAAAAAAGATCCCTTCAAAAGATCCATCATTTCTTCTCCGCTTTAAATTTAAGCAATGCCACCTTTGCCCTGGCCTCTTTGACGAAAGAGCTCTCCGGAAATTCATTTATGATCTCTTCGTAATATATGATAGCGCTCTTATACTTGTGCCGGGACTCGTAAAACTTTGCCGTCCGATATGACTTTTCGGCGGCCTTGTCCTTCAGGCGCTGGATCGTCTTTGATGCCTCTTTGGAAAGTTCGTCATCCTTGTTCGCCTCCGCGAACTCCTCGAACGCCTTTATGGCCTTATCGGTGGGCTCCGAGGCATATTCCGGGTTGAGGGAGGCCCTGTAGGCGCAATAGGCGGTCTCGTACTTTGCCCTGTCTGCAAATTTGGAGTTCTGGTACTCATCCACCACGCGCTGGAACGCATCTATCGCCTCGTCATAGCGGTCCGACTTCTTCAGCGCCTCTCCCATCCTGAACTGGGCCTCATCCGCAAGCTTCCCGTACGGGGCGTTATCCACCACCTTCCTGTAAATCTCAACGGCCCTGTCCAGCGAAGTCATGATATCGGTCCCCAGGAGTTTGGGGCTTGCCTTGGCCATATATATATTGGCTATATTGAACTCGCGGGCGATGATCTCATCCATGTTCTCGATGTGCGGGAAATTGTCTATCGCCTTCTGGTAATTCTGGAATGCTATATAGAACTTTCCCATGTTTTCGTAGCAAAGGCCGACGTAATACTGCGCCTTGGACGCGAATTCGGAATATTCATAATTTTTAGCGAGTTTGTCGAACTCCGTGGCCGCGCGCTCGTAGTCCTTGGCGTCATAGAAACTCATGGCCCACTCGAACTGCTCCTTTGGGCTGTCCTTTACTGCGTATTTAGGGTTTACGAATTTTTTGGTCTCGGGTGTCCATAGCCAATAGGCCTGCGAGACCCGGGCGCTGACGGCGCAGAGGAGGAAAGATGCTATCAATATAGATAATAATTTTCTCATATATCTATTAATGGATTTTCAGGATATCACAGGAGACCGGTTTTGTCAAGAAAACTGGGATTTGCATGTGAGAGGCGATGCCGACGCGGAGATTCAGGAGTTCTTGATGACGGCGCGGTTCACGAAATTCATTACGAGGTCTTTATCTTCCTTGGACATTTCCAGGAACTGGTTCCCCAGCTCGTACTCTGACGTCGTGGGAAGCTTCCTTATCCAGGCGACTTTAGATATCGCCTTTATGGGTTTGGTCGATGTAGGAAGCGTTATCTCTACGACTAAACGGCAGGCTAATGATATGAATTCGCTGGAATTAAAACGTACTCCTCCCTCGCTGATATCTTTTGTGAGGGAACCGAGGGAAGTCACTCCGATCTTCCGCAGATTTCTATATTGAAGCGGCAGATGAAACGTTACCCGTTTATTTTTTCTTCTCTCGTCTATGTTTTGATTTATCTTATCCACCTAAAAACTCCTCTGGCCCTTCCCCCCTCGCTTAATTATAATTTTACTGCACCAAATATATCACATAGTTATATGTTTGTCAAGGTAAAGTATAAAAAAGTTAGTTTTCTTCTCCGAAATGGCCTATTTTAAAGCCACCCTCGTTAATGATAGCCCGTATCGCTCCGCCCTGTTTTGTGATGTAACACCTTGATCCTAAATGTGTTAAAATATCTACGGTGCTATTCAGGCGCTCTTTGAATTTGACGCTGTTGCCGACACTGATGATCGCTACACCGGGAGAAACCGCTTTAAAAAAGATCCTGAAAATATTTTCGCTTCCCGGAAAACCTGCGTGGTGCGGGACCTTCAGAATATCGGAGCGGAGAAGATCGCCGTATGACACGAGATCCGATATCCCCTTCTCCGTGACATCGCCGCATAGGAGCACGCTCGAAGCGCCGTACACTATCTTCAGGACTATGGAATTATCGTTTGAGTCAAATACGGCTTTCTCTTTTTTCGGGTTGAGGACGAATATCCTGACGGGACCCGGGAGATCTATCTCGTCGCCGCTGCCGACGATAACGCGCGGTATGCGCTTCGCCTTTACGATCTCCGCGTACCGGAGATAGAGCCATTTGTCGCGCTCAGGCACGGCACCGTTGTCTATCACACAGCCGACTTTGAAATTTTGCATAAGATATATGATGCCTCCGAGATGGTCTTCGTGAAGATGGCTTACCACTATAGCGTCTATCCGGCGTATCTTCTTATTCCACAGGTACGGCGCTATCACCCGTTTCCCTATATCGAACTTCTCTTCCCCTCCCGATCCTCCGTCGACTAGGAACACCCCTCCGCGGGGCAGTTCTATCAATGTCGAGTCCCCCTGCCCTGCGTCGAAGAATGTCATCTCGAGGATCTCTTTTTGGCGCGGCAACAGATCTTTCCATACCATGACATTCAATATGACCAGGATAACGGCAAGGATATCTCTTCTGCGCACCGGTCTTCTGCCTGCGTTAATGACGGCCGGGGATAAAAATAGAACGATAAAGAACGCGTAATATACGATACAGAAATATGGCGTCGGGGCGGGGGTCCTGAAATACGCGAACGGCGCTTTGGCGAATACCCCATTTATAAAAAAGAGCGCCTTTTCCGTGATGCTCATGGCTGCCGAAAGATAAGCGGCCGGAAGGCCCGGGATGAGCCCAAACCCCAGAAAAACCATCGAGAGGGCAAATATGACAAAGACGAGCGGCACGATGACTATATTGGCGACCACGGCTATCGGAGATGTTATGTTGAAATAGAAAGAGACGACCGGCGCTATCGCTATCCATGCCGCTATCGAGATGACTACGGACCTTATTATGAACACCCTCGCCGAGTAAAACCGGGAGGCCCGGCGGGCCGGCCTGCCGGGCCGCATCAATACCCCTTCTATCTTCGGCGTTAACAATATTATCCCGGCCAGCGAAATAAAGGAGAGCTGAAAACTCGGGTCGAACAGCTCGTTCGGGTTAAATATCAATATCAGGACTGCCGCTATCGCGAGGGAGTTCAATATATCGGATTCCCGCTCGAATAAGTATCCCGCCGCAAATATGGAAAATGTGATCGCGGCCCTGGCCACCGGAGGCGCGCCGCCTGCGACAAACGAATAGAAGATGACGGCCCCCGTCGCCAGCGCAAGGTTAAGCCGTTTCGGTACTTTAAATATACTGAAGATGAATAAGAATATGCCCGCTACGAATCCCACGTTCTGTCCGCTCACCGCCAGGATGTGGACCGTACCCGTCTTTACGAAATCTTCCTCCGTCCTTTCGTCAAGGCCGCTCCTGTCTCCGACGATGAGCGCCTTGAGAAAACCGCTTTCCCGTCTTTCCAGCCGGGCATCAAGATATCCCTCTATCCACCTCCTTACCCTGTAAGCCAGACGCCTTACCGGGTCCATGGTATCTTCGCCGAGACGATGGGCAGCAGAAGATCTTTTGACTTTGAGGACCGAATATATCCTCTTATTCTTCAGATACTCCGAATAATCAAAAAGGCCGGGGTTCCTCAGGCCGGCAGGCGGAGATAAGATGCCTTCAAGGACCACCTCATCGCCGTAGCCGAAGCCCTTTTCATCTTTGTACATATCGACCTTCACCAGCCCGCTCGCCCTCTGAAAGCCGGATGCGCCTTTCAGGCCGTTCACCTCAAGCACAAATGAGGTCCTCCTGGTACTATAGAACGTGGTGCTGATCACAGGGTCATCGATGATAGTACCCCTGACCATGACGGTCCTCTCTTCCCGGGAATTGAAACGGGAGATATGGTCCACCGGGATGGCGTTGAACTTACCGTAGGAGATCACCCCTATTAACGCGACCGAGATGCAGAGAAACGCGCGAGAGATGATCTTCTGTTTAGAGAAGAGAAGGACAGGGATGAGGCAGAGAAGGCCGGCGGCTGAGGCCCAGGAGAACGGTATGGCCCACATACGGGCAAACGATATGCCGAGGATCAGCGATATCGCGATCGGCACGAACGGTCGTTTCACGGATATACCTTTCGGTGCGGCAGGGGGAGGCGGCTTCACTCGACGTATATTTCGTCGCTCATCTCTTCAAAAAGTCTTTCACCTATCCCCCTGACGTTCTTTATCTCCTCGGTCGACATGAAACGTCCCTCCGAAGACCTGTATTCTATTATGCGCTCCGCCAGCGTCTTGCCTACCCCGCTGAGGCGCATAAGGTCTTCCGGGCCGGCCTTATTTATGTCGATCCGCACGGCGGGATAAGGCACAGGCCCGTCCATCCGGCCCGGGGCCCGGGCGAGATCGGGTTCAAACCCTTTTATTGTTATATCTATAACGGGACCGGACCGCCGGGATCCGGCAAGCATGAAACCCAGGATGAGCAGGAACGAGAGGATGGTGACAATAAAAAGTTCGCGCTTTACGAGGTCGAACATATGGCAGGGGTCAGATAACTATATTGACCAATTTCTTCGGGATTACTATAAGATCTTTTATCTCTTTACCCTCTATCCACGAAAGGACCTTAGGGTCTTTCAACACCATCTCGCGGAGTTCTTCTTTTTGCATGTCCGGCGGGACGTCTATCTTGGATCTCAATTTGCCGTTCACCTGGATAACGACCGTCACCACTTTCGCCTCCATTGCGGAGGCGTCATAAGAGGGCCACTGCGCCCTGAATATACTCTCCTTTTTGCCGAGCGATCGCCATAATTCTTCGGCTATGTGCGGCACAAAAGGCGACAGAAGGATGACGACGGCCTCAACGGCTTCCCTGACTGCCCCTTCTCCGACGGCAGGACTTTTCTCCCCGGCACCCAGAGTATCGTATATTTCATTGACGAGCTCCATGACCGCGCTTATCGCGGTATTGAAGTGAAATCCCCCGTCCAGGTCTTCCGTCACTTTCTTTATCGTCTGATGCGTCTTCCTGCGCAGTTTCTCTTCCGGGCCGGGATTTTTGTTTTTCCTCCCGGCTCCAAACTCCAGGATCCCAACTCTCCCGACAAGCCGCCACACCCTGCCGAGGAACCTGTACGCGCCCTCAACGCCCCTGTCCGACCATTCCGCGTCCTTCTCCGGGGGCCCTATGAAGAGCGTGTAGAGACGGACCGTATCGGCGCCGTATTCCCCGATAAGGCCGTCGGGACTGACTACGTTGCCCTTCGACTTCGACATCTTTGCCCCGTCTTTTATGATCATGCCCTGGGTGAAGAGGTTCCTGAAGGGCTCATCGAAGTGCGCCGCCTTTATATCGTAAAAGAACTTCATTATGAAGCGCGAGTACAACAGATGCAGTATGGCATGTTCTATGCCGCCTATGTACTGGTCGACCGGGAGCCATTTATCGACCATAGCGGTGTCGAACGGCCTGTCGGAGGACCTCGGCGTTATATACCTGAGGTAGTACCAGCTCGAATCGACAAAGGTGTCCATCGTGTCGGTCTCCCTCGCAGCCGGCCCGCCGCACTCAGGGCATTTCGTATTTACAAAGCTTTTGGAAAATTTAAGAGGCGACTCTCCCGTCGGCCTGAACTCTACGTCTTCCGGCAGGAGGACCGGCAGGTCTTTCTCCGGGACGGGGACGGTCCCGCACTTTTCGCAATAGACGATCGGTATGGGGGCCCCCCAGTAACGCTGCCTCGATATGAGCCAATCGCGCAATTTATACTGTACCGCCCTCTTGCCGAACCCTTTCTTCTCAAAGTGGTCGGCTATCTTCCGTACGGCAGCCGTCGAGGGCAGGCCGTTGAACTCTCCGGAATTCGCCATGACCCCCTCGGCAACATATGCCTCTTTCATAACGGCCGGATCGAGGGGAGATCCCGGGTCATCGATGACGACGCGCACCGGAAGACCGTATTTTTTCGCGAATTCAAAATCCCTCTGGTCATGTGCCGGGACCGCCATGATGGCGCCCGTACCGTATTCCATCAGGATGTAATTTGCCACCCAGAGGGGCACCTTTTCACCGGTGACAGGGTTGATGACGTGCCGCCCGGTGAAGACGCCCTCCTTTTCGATATTTGCCTGGGCCCGGTCTATCTTGCTCTCGTTACGCATCTTCCGTATACTCTTGAGGATCCCCTCTTCGCCCTTTACCCCCTTTATAAGTTTCTCGACAAGGGGATGTTCCGGCGCCAGGGCCATGAATGTGGCCCCGTATATGGTGTCGACGCGCGTTGTAAAGCACTTCAGTATATCGCCCGAACCGTCGATCCTGAAATCTATCTCCACGCCTTCGCTCTTCCCGATCCAGTTGGCCTGCATCGTCTTTACGCGGTCCGGCCATTCGGTAAGTTTGCCAAGGTCCTTCAGGAGGCGTTCGGCATAGCGCGTAATGCGGAAGAACCACTGCTCCAGCTCTTTCTGGGCCACTTCCGTATCGCACCGTTCGCAGCCTCCGTTCACGACCTGCTCATTGGCAAGCACCGTCTTGCATGAAGGACACCAGTTGACGAACGCCTTCTTCTTGTACGCGAGCCCGTTCTCATATAATTTCACGAATATCCACTGCGTCCACCTGTAATATTCCGGCAGGCATGAGATGACCTCCCTGTCCCAGTCGTATTCGACGCCCCACTGGTTAAGCTGTCTTTTCATCGTCTTTATATTGTTCAGTGTCGACACCTTCGGATGCATGCCGCCTTTTATCGCCGCGTTCTCGGCGGGTAGCCCGAATGCGTCAAACCCCATAGGCGTGAGGACATTGAACCCGCGCATCATCTTGTAGCGGGCGACGACGTCGCCGATTATGTAGTTCCTGCCGTGCCCGACGTGGAGGGCCGCGGACGGATAAGGGAACATCATCAGGCAATAGTACTTGTTCTTAAAGTTATCCGTATCTGCTTTGAAGAGCCCCTCATCGCGCCAGAACTTCTGCCACTTCGGCTCTATCTTATCGAATGGGTATGTTTTTTCTTCGTTCATATTATCCCCTATTACCTGCTACCCTTTTTTACCAGCTTTCTCGCAGCTGCCAGATTTCGCATGTCATCCTTCTCCGACTCCTTCGGCGTCTCCATGATGAAGGCCGCATCTTTCAACGACGGATGATTTATGATCCGTCCAAGCGCCTCAAGCCCTATCTTCCCCTTGCCGATATCTTCGTGGCGATCGACGTGCGAGCCGAGCGGCGCCTTCGAATCGTTAAAGTGCACCACCTTTATAAGCTTGAGCCCTATCAGCCGGTCAAACTCATCAAGCGTCTCCTTCAGCCCGCGGGAGGTCTTTATGTCATAACCTGCCGCGAAGATGTGCGCCGTATCGAGACATACGCCTATATGCGTCAGGCGGTCGATGCCGTCCATTATACGGCGTATATGCTCCAACCGGTGCCCTATACACGAACCGGAACCTGCGGTCACCTCGAGCAATATGGTCGTCTTCGGGTCCGCTTCTTTGATTATATCGTTTACCGCTGAGGCAAACCTCTTTATGCCGCCGGCCTCGCCGCTGCCGACATGGCTTCCCAGATGGGTAACGAAATACTCCGCCCCCAGCGCGTCCGCCCTCTTTATGTCGTCTATATACGCCTTTATCGACCTGCCGTAAAGGCCTCCGTCGGGAGACGCCAGGTTTATTATATACGGGATGTGGACGACTACCGGCCGGATGTCATATTCCTCTTTAAGCTGCCTGAATTTGACCACGTCGCCCTGATCAAGCCTGGCGGCATCCCAGCCCCTGGGGTTACGGCTGAATATCTGCATGGTGTCACAGCCCAACAGGTGCGCCCGCTCGAGCGACTCGTATATCTTCCCGGCTATCGAAACATGTAGGCCTATGCGCATATGCTACTCTCCAGCGTGGTCCGCCTTCCTGTATCGGGTCAATCATAGAAGATAGCGTTCGGCGGACACATCCGCCGTACGCTATCTCCCTGAAACACACCACACAGGAAGGCGGATGGTGCTGGAGGAGAGAATTGAACTCTCAAGGTGTTACCACCATCGGTTTTTGAGACCGACGCGTATGCCAGTTCCGCCACTCCAGCGAAAAGTCGCAAAACATCCTCTTTTTTTAAAAGGAAGGGGAATATTAAGGGTTCTTATTAATAAATTTGTGGCCCGCCTTCCTGTATCGGGTTAATCATAGAAGATAGCGTTCGGCGGGCTCATCCGCCGAAGGATATCTACCCCGAAACACCCGATACACGAAGGCGGATGGTGGAGCCGACGAGAATCGAACTCGTGATTACACAATGCCATTGTGTCGTGATCCCGCTTCACTACGGCCCCTGAAATCGCATTAGATTATAACAACAGCCCCGGCAAAAGTCAACGCCGCCGATCTGCCGTGTTCCAGATGCCGGGATATTTCGTAAAGGACGCGACAAAGGCGCCGACCACCTTGGGGTCAAAATGGGTGGCTGAGCCGTCCCTTATCTCGGAAAAGGCGCTGTCCGGCGAATGTCTCTCATGATACGGCCTCTTTGTGGTGAGGGCGTCGAAGATATCGGCTACGGCTATGATCCTCCCCGCCAGGGATATCCCGTTACCTTTGAGCCCTGCCGGGTATCCCTTGCCGTCGAAACGCTCGTGGTGTTCCAGTATCCCCCTTATTATCTTGCCGGAATTATATATCCCCTCCACTATCTTGGCGCCGATCGCCGGGTGGCGGTGCATCTGGTCCTTTTCGTATCCGAGCAGCTTTGCCGGCTTGGAGAGGATGCTCTCTTTTATGCCTATCTTTCCCACGTCGTGCAGGAGGCTCGAGAGCCGCAGGTTCTCCAGCGCCTCTCCCTCTATACGCATCTCTTTGGCTATAGCGACGGCATACTCCATCACCCGTTCGGAGTGGCCGCTGGTGTATTTATCTTTGGCATCGATGGCCCTGGTCAGCGACGCGACCGTGCCTATAAAGGCCTCTTTCAGCTTTTCATAGAGACGCGCGTTTATGAGGGCGGCCGCAATATAACTGGAGAGGGCCAGGAGAAGCTTCTGGTCCTTCCCGGTGAAGAGATGGCCGGGCCTTTTTTTGTTGCTGACGATAAGCGCGCCGACTACCACGTCGTCCTTCTTCAGCGGGACCGCCAGGAAGGACTTAAGAGGGAGCCGCTCCCTGAAGAACGGCAGGTTCTTCTTCCTGAAGAGGGCGTTATTATGCACGTCGTTGACTATTATGGGGCTCGCCTTCTTAATGAGCTGGTTATTTATCACTTCCCAGCTCCCCAGTATCTTTATATTCGCCACCTCATCGCTGCTGAACCCTCTCGCCTTATGCAGCAGGAGATGGCCCGATTCGTCATCCACCAGGAATAATGACGCATGGTCCGACCTGAGGGCCTTCGCCGATTCTCTGAGGACGTGTTCGCTCACGGTCTCCAGGTCGAGCGATGAACTTATCGCCCTGCTCACCTCCAACAGTATATTAGCCGCTTCGTAGCTTTTACGCATATGTCTCCCGTGTGGTCATTCGGCCTCTCCTATCTTTATGACTATGAGCGTCATGTCGTCATGCTGCGTGGACCTGGGTTCGAATTTTCTCACATCCTTCTCGATGGCATTCAATACATCTTTCGGAGAAGAGAAACGTTTCGCCTCGATCACCGCCGCCAGCCGCTCGCTCCCGTACATATCGTGTTTGGCGTTCATGGCCTCGGTGATACCGTCGGTATACAATACCAGGAGATCTCCCTTCTTAAAACTTATCTCTCCGCCGGAGTATACGTTTTCCATAAGCCCGAGCGGCGCCCCTTCCGAGACATCGAGGAATTGCGTCTTTCCCGTTTCTCCCACATACGCTATCGGGAGATGGCCGCCGTTAGCGTACTTCAACTTCTTGCGGTCTATGTCGAATATGAGGTAGCACATGGTGACGAAGAGATTGGACGCCGACTCCTTCACCAATACCGAATTCAGGCTGGTCAGCACATCTTTGGGCTCGCTCTTCGTGACGGCAAAAAATTTGAACTTTCCCGTGACCATGGCCATGAACAGGCTTGCCGGGATACCTTTGCCCGATACGTCCCCTACCATGACCCCTATCTCCCTCTTACCGAAATCTACAAAATCGTACAGGTCTCCCCCTACCTTGCGGGCCGTGAACATGGAGGAGGCGATCTCTATGCCGTCGGCGGCAGGCACGGACTTGGGGAGAAAGCTCTCCTGGATCTTCTTGGCGATATCGAGCTCGTTCTCCAGGAGAAGCCGCTTCTTCCATTCATTGATGTATTTATAGATAGTGAGGAAGAGGTAAAGGAGCGCCATCAAAAGTATGGGGTAGAATATGTCTATCCACAGGCCTGACAGGTCGAATACCAGCATCCCGGCGAAGATCAGGGTAAGTATCGTGGCGGCCAGGACGATAAGGCCCTTCACCGGTTTCGTCCTCAGGGTGACGGCGGTTATAAGGAGGCCGAGGAAGACCAGGACCGCGACATTGCCTTCCCTGGAAAGGCGCGTGATGAAACGCCTGCTGATAAGCGAATTGAATACCTCGGCGTGAATGCCCACCCCGGGGTAGAGCGTCTCGAACGGGTTGGGGTGCAGGTCCACCGTCCCCGCCGCAGTCAACCCGACAACGCAAAGTTTGTCCTTGAAGACGCCCAGGTCCAGTATGGGCTTCTGGCCCGTAATGCCTGCCAGATACGATTGCAGCACGTCGACATATGAATAGTGTTTGTATACCTTCCCCCATCTTCCGGAGAAGTTTATTATCATGTTCGAGCGGTCGTCGAGCGGTATCTTCATCTCCGGCCCGCAGAGTATATATTTACCGGGGAGTATCTTTATATCTTTTTGCTGTATGCCGAGGTAATCACATCCTGCCAGGAATGATATGTAGGGATAAAAACCGTTCTTGTACTTGACGTAGAGCGGTATCCTCCTGAACTTACCGTCTATGTCAGGCGCTATATTTATCTGCCCTTCGCCGCGCACATGCACCCTCAGGTTCTCCAACGTCTTGGCGGTATACCCTGAGGCCGAAAAGATATCACCGGCCTTCTTCGTATCGATATCGAGGACCAGGGGGAGATAGACGTTCCCGGCCTCTCTCATGGCGTCGGCCAGTTCTTTGTCGTTTTCGTGGGGCTCGCTGAAGAAGATATCGAATATCACCGATTTCGCGCCGGCAGACGATAGCGCCTTGATGAGGAGGGCATGGTAACTGCGGTCAAAAGGAAAACGGCCGATCTTTGCGATCGTGTCTTCGCCTATATCCACCATCACCACCTTATCGGTGGTGGATACACCGGGCCTTAATAAAAATCTGAAATCGAGCGTTTCGAGCTCATAGTTGTCGAGGAGACGCAGGTAGGAGATGAGGATCACCGTGGCCGCTATAAGCGGGAGAATGACCAGGTAGAAGATCAGCTTGGAACGACGGGAGGAGGCCATCGCGGAAGAGGCGCTTAACCGTTACTTCCCCTTCATCAGGAGTTTCCACGGATGCTTCTTGATGTCCTCGCTGAACTCTTTGAAATTGACCGAGGTCTGCTCGAGATTTACCGCGATACTGTCTATCCTGGAACGGTTATCCGCGACCACCCCGGTGACGTTTTCGGCAAGCTTCTTGACCTCGACGAGCGTCTTGTCCAGGTTCTCGGCGATAACATCCGCCTTCTTCATCAGTTTTCTCATCTCGACCGGGTCCTCGCTCGCCAGTATAGCCCCGGGGCCCGCGAACGGCTTGTCGGCGGAACCGGGCGTCAGGCCTATATAGGCGTCCCCTATGAAACCGGACGTGGAGATGAACGCCAGAGAGTCCTCGTGGAGTTTCGCCTTGCTGTCGATCGCGAGCACCAGCTCCACTTTCGTATCGGGGGCGTAGTTGAACTTTATCTTCTCCACCCTGCCGACCTCTATGCCGGAAAGTTTGACTATGGAATCCAGTTTTACACCTTCGGCATAATTAAAATACGTGGTGACCCTGTACGGCTTCCCGCCGAAGTCGGTCGTCTTCACCCAGAAGACCACCGCCGCCGCCACTGCTATCGTCACGACAAGACCGGTCTTCACTTCATTGTTTATTATCTTCATGCGTGATCTCCCTTTCATTGGTTCATGCGCTGACCGAGCAGGTGCTCGAGATAATCGTCTTTCTGCTGGAAAAATTTTATAGGCCCGTCGGGGCTTCCGGAAACGAACTGTTGGACCATGCTGTTCTTGCTCTTCCTGATCTCGTCCGGGGTCCCCACCTCGAGGACCTTCCCCTCGTACAGCATAGCGACCCTGTCGGCTATGGAGAAGACGCTCTTCATGTCATGCGTCACGACGATGCTCGTTATGGACAGCTTCTGGGAAAGGTCGAGTATCAATTTATCTATGACCCCCGCCACGATCGGGTCGAGCCCTGCCGTCGGCTCGTCATAAAAGACGATCTCCGGGTCCATGACTATAGCGCGCGCCAACCCCACCCTTTTCCGCATTCCGCCCGACAGCTGGCTGGGCATCAGGTCCTCGAATCCCCTTAAACCGACGAGCTCCAGCTTCATCTTGACGACGATGTCTATGACGTTCTTATCGAGCCTGGTGTGCTCCCTCAGGGGAAGGCTCACATTATCGCCGACGGTCATGGAGTCGAAGAGCGCCGAGGACTGGAAGCTCATACCTATGCGCTTTTTCAGCTTATCCATCTCGTCTTCGGAAACGGCCGTTATATCCTTTCCGAGGAGATTTATCTTTCCCGAGTCGGGCTTCAGGGCCCCTATGAGATGGCGCAGGAAGGTGCTCTTGCCGCATCCCGAACCGCCCATGATGACGAATGTCTCGCCCTTATATATCTCGAGGGAGAGGCCGTCCAGGATAGTCCGTTCGCCGAACTTCTTCACCACATTATCTGATCTTATGACAACTTCCCGTTCCATAACACCCCGGCTCATTTATTCATAAAGTAAAAAAGGCCTGTCAATACACAATCGAAGAGTATTATCAGGATGAAGCTCGTGACGACGCTTAAAGTGGTCGCCTTGCCGACGCCTTCGGCGCCGCCCTTGGTGTTCAACCCCATGTAGCAGCCTATCATAGATATGGTCACCCCGAAGACGACGCTCTTTATGAGCCCCGTCCAGACGTCTTTCCACGCCATGAACTGGAACGAGAACGTGAGATACCTGTACGGATCGAGACGGAGGTTAAAGACGCCTACCAGGAAACCGCCGAAGATGCCTGTCATGTCCGCGAGGACCGTAAGGCACGGGAGCATCACTATAAGCGCGAGGAACCTGGGGACGACCAGGAACCTTATGGGATTGAGCGCCATGGTGTCGAGCGCCTCTATCTGCTCGGTGACTTTCATCGTGCCGAGCTCAGCCGCGATCGCGGCGCCGACCCTTCCGGCCACGACCAATGCCGTAAGGACGGGCCCCAGCTCACGCGCCATGCCGACGCTCACCATGGGGGCAACGAATATATTGGCGCCGAACCTGGTCAGCTGATAAGCGCTCTGCATGGCTATGACTATGCCGGTAAAGAACGAGACGAAGAAGGCTATGATGAACGAATCGACCCCTGCAAATACCATCTGGCTGAATATGCCTTCGCGCTTGGTGAATTTCTTTCTGAACGGCCCGACAATGATCCAGTACAGCGTCTCGAAGAGCAGCTTAAGCACCTCCCGCGACTGCCTCACCACTCCCAGGATCGTCTTCCCTATCCGTTCAAAAAAATCCATCGCTCCCCCGTTTATTCAGGCAGGCCTGTCAGACAAAATTCGAGACGGCTTCGTTCTCGTCGGCCTTTATATCGAAAAGTTTGTCGAGCTTGGTTATCTCGAAAAGGCTCTTTACTTTGGAGGAGAGGTTGGAGAGGCGTATCTTGCCTCCGTACGCCCTCATGTTCTTCAGTATCTCCACCAGAGTGGCAAGGCCGGATGAATCGACGTATGTCACCTTGGAAAAATTGACCACGATCTTGAGCTCTTTCTTGGCTATCAATTTATCGAATGTCTTCTTGATATCCGGCGAGGTATTTATGTCAACTTCACCGGTCACCTGGCAGACCGTCATCCCGTTCTTGCTCTCCACCTTTATCGGCATATCTCAATCTCCTTCCGTTCTTATCCCCGGTCCGTGCTCACAGGTATTTTACCATCTTTATCTTGTTCCCGGTATCGTTATATTCCACCAGATCCATAAGTTTCTTTATGAGGAATACCCCCCTGCCGGAGTTCTTCATTATATTGTCGTCCGCCGTAGGGTCGGCGACATCGCCATGGATAAAACCGCCGCCTTCGTCCTCCACCTCTACGCTGAGTTTGTCGTCTTTGATCCAGTACGCCACCCGCACGAAACGGCTCTTGTCGCTCCTGTTCCCGTGTACGATGGCATTCCTGACGGCCTCCTCGACGCATAACCTGATATCGAAGAGGGTATCGCCGTCGACATCCAGCGACGAAAGGGCCTTCAGGACCTTAGAAGATGCCTTTCGTATATACTCTAAGCTGCTCGGTAGTTTGAGAACTGTTTTTCGCGTTCTATTCTTTAAAAACACCGATTGACCTAAATTTATCATACCTCATATCCAAAAGCTTCTCTTTAGATATATGCCCCAGGACCGCGAGATCCTTTTTTATAGTGGATTTTATATTATCCGCCGTCTCCTGTGGGCCCCTGTGGGCGCCGCCGAGCGGTTCTTTTATTATACCATCAATGATCTTCATTTCAAGCAAATCCTTGGCCGTAAGTTTAAGAGACGCGGCAGCTTCCGGGGATTTCGAACGCTCTTTCCATAATATCGCGGCGCACCCTTCCGGGGATATGACAGAATAATAAGCGTTCTCCAGCACATAGACCTTATCCCCTATGCCTATGCCGAGGGCTCCCCCCGAGCCGCCTTCTCCTATCACGAAGACCACGACAGGCGTCTTAAGCGTCGTCATCTCCCTGAGGTTATAGGCGATGGCCTCGGCCTGCCCCCTCTCTTCCGCGCCGATCCCCGGGTATGCCCCGGGCGTATCTATGAAGACGACTACGGGCAGCGAAAACTTCTCGGCTATATTCATCACCCTCATGGCCTTGCGGTAGCCTTCGGGATTTGCGCATCCGAAATTCCTCTCAAGGTTCTCCTTGGTGTCCCTGCCCTTCTGGTGGCCTATGACCACGACCTTTTCGCCGTCAACCCTGGCCAGGCCGCATACGATCGCTTTGTCGTCGGCGAAATGCCTGTCACCGTGGATCTCCATGAAGTCCGTCATCATCATCTCGATGTAGTCCAGTGTATACGGCCTCTTCGGGTGGCGCGCCAGCTGGACCCTCTGCCACGGGGTCAGGTTATCGTATATATCTTTTTTGATAGAGGCGAGCTTCTCTTCGAGCCGCTTCACCTCGCCGGTTATATCCAGGTCCTCGCGCGCGGTAAATCCCTTGAGCTCATCGATCTTACGCTCCAGCTCTACGATCGGCTTTTCGAAGTCAAGTCCCGGCATAGCCATCTAAAGACGCACCCTGCCTTTCATATCATCAGTCAATGATCAATACTTCAGTACCCGCAGGCACTATGGTGTAGAGCTCCTCGACATCGGAGTTCTTCAGCCTTACGCATCCGGCCGTAACCTGTTTTCCTATCGATTGGGGCTCCGTGGTCCCGTGTATCCCGTATCCGGGCTTGGAGATCCCAAGCCACCTTGAACCGAGTATGTTCTTGGGGTCATCTGCCGGTATCACCGCGCCCGTCGTGTACCACGTGGGTGAAACGATCTTATTTGTTATGGTGAAAGTGCCGGTGGGGGTGGAAAAATCCTTTCCCGTCGAAACACCGTATGTCTTCATCACGTTGCCGTCGGCCTTAAGTGTGAGTATGTTCTGGGACTTATCCACGACGATACTGAATTTCAACTTTGTCACCTTCAGCCTCTTCCCTATCCTGATCGTATTGTCCCGGATACCGTTCGATGTGGCAATGAGCTCGACCGTAGTGCCGAATCTCCTGGCGAGCTTCGTCAGCGTGTCGCCTTTCTGGACTTCATACAGGAAAGAATCTTCGGTGACGAGCGGCGAGAAGAGTATCCTGATATTCAGGTTATCGAGCGATTCCTGTACCTTCGTTATATTGCCCGAATTTGGGAACTTCTCCATTATCTTCTGATATAGCTCTTTCGCCTTTAAGGTGTCGCGCCGCGACTCGTAGATAGCCGCCTCTTCGAAAAGGGCCGACTCCGCTTCTTTAGAATCGGGGTTCCTGGATACGATCTCTTCGAGCCTGGCTATAGCGCTATCGGTATCGGACTGTGTCGCTACGGCCTTTGCGGGTCCCGGCGACTCCCCGGTCACCGGCACGATGGCGGCCGGCTTATCCCGGCGGGCGCATGAGGCGATACGCAGCGACAAAAATAAGACGACGATCGTCACGATGACGACGCCGCCTATGACCATCATCTTTTTTGGCATATCCATATTCCTCTATTTATACAGAAGGAGGGAGACGAAGACACCGAGAAACATGCCTGCCCACACCTCTACCGGAGTGTGGCCTATGAACTCTTTCAGTTTCGTCTCGTCCATACGTTTTTTCCAGTAAATATCATCGAGCATCTTATTCAGTATCTCGGCCTGCCTGCCGGCCGAGTGCCTCACCCCCTGGGCGTCGAACAGGACGACTATGGCAAATGTCAGGGCAATGGCAAAGATCGCGGAATCGAAACCGTAGGTGGTTCCGATAGATGTCGCAAGCGCCGAAGCGCCCGCCGCATGCGCGCTGGGCATACCGCCTGTCCCTACGAACCAGCGGAAATTGAACTTCTTTTCCCTGATTATGCCGAGGACGACCTTGATGCACTGGGCGGTTATCCAGGCCACAACGCATGTCCAGAAGACATAATTCCTGCCGATCTCTACCATGTCTATCATATATGGATATTATGTTATTTAGTTAAATATTATAATATAGACGGTATTATATTACAAGGGGATATTAATAAACGGTTCCGGATCGGAGATCCTTCACGGGAATACCGGTAGGAGCGGCGGCGGTTATCCTCTTATAAGGGAGAGCGTCTCGGCGCGCGTCTTCTCGTTCTTCCTGAAGATGCCCCGCACGGCGCTGGTCACCGTCAGGACGCCGGGTTTCTTCACCCCGCGCATGCTCATGCACAGGTGCTCCGCCTCTATCACCACAAAGACCCCTTTGGGTTTCAATTTACGCATTATCGTCTCGGCGATATCGGTCGTAAGCCGTTCCTGGACCTGCAGCCGTTTTGAAAATATGTCCACGACCCTCGCCAATTTGCTCAATCCGGTGACCCTGTTATCTTTCGGTATATACGCTACGTGGGCCCGGCCGAAGAACGGGAGGAGGTGGTGTTCACAGATGGAATAGAGCGGTATATCTTTCAAAAGTATTATCTCGTCATGGTCTTTTTCGAATACTACCTCCAATTCCTTCTCCGGATCGGCGCCGGAGCCGCCCAGTATCTCTTCGTACATCTCGGCAACCCTCGCCGGGGTATTCCTGATATCGGGCCTCTTCGGATCCTCTCCCACCGCTATGAGTATCTCCCTCACCGCCTTCTCTATACGCTTTTTATCCATCATATCCCTCATTTCCCTATGCAGAACTGTTCGAATATCCTGTCGAGCACTTCGTCCGAAACCGATGAACCGACGATGAGCCCGGTACTGAAGACCGCTTCTTTAAGGTCGATGGCAACGAGCTCCGGACCCTGGCGAGCGCGCAGCCCTTTACATACAGATAACATACGGTCGAGCGCCTTGTCAAGCAACTCTTTATGCCGGGCATTGGTCACCATGGCCCCTTCGCCCTGCACAAACCCTCCGTGCCAGACCGCCTCCGCTATTAGGCCTTCGAGCTCCTTGATATTCTTCCTCTTCTCTACGGATATCTCTATTGTCCTGTCACCTTTGAAGAGGCGGCTTATGCGCGAGGCGCTTATCTTCCTCGCGAGGTCCGTCTTATTTATTACGACTATCTTCTTTTTGCCGCCCAGCGCGCATATGACATCCATATCCTTCCCGTCTATCCTGCCGGAACCGTCGAGGACAAGAAGCGCGATATCGGCCGCTTCCATATACCTCCTGCTCCGCCTGACCCCCTCCCTCTCAGCCGCATCCCCCGTCTCGGTGATCCCGGCGGTATCGGCCAACCGTATGGGGATGCCCTTCAGGTTTATCATCTCTTCAACGGCATCCCTGGTGGTGCCCGGCTCAGGCGTCACTATGACGCGGTCGCGCTTCAGGAGAAGGTTCATCAGGCTCGATTTCCCGACATTCGGCTTCCCGCATATGACCGCCAGGACGCCCTCGCGCAGTATCGCCCCTTCGTCGAAAGTGGCCGATAGCTCTTTCAGCTCCCTGACTATCCCCTCCGCCTTCTTTATGAGGCCGCCCTCGCGGGCTATCCGGGCCTCTTCATCCGGAAAATCTATCGAAACCTCTATGTGCGAAGCTACATCTACCATGGCATCCCGTATCCCGTTCACCCTCTCGGAAAGGCCCCCTTCGAGTTGGCCCATAGCTGCCCTGACCGAACGTTCGGTCTTTGCCCTTATCACATCGAGGACCGCCTCTGCCTGGACCAGGTCTATCCTCCCGTTCATGAAGGCCCTTTTGGTAAATTCGCCCGGTTGGGCGACCCTCGCGCCGCATCGGACCGTGAGCTCAAGGACATTCTTGGCCGCCTGTATCCCGCCGTGGCAGTTTATCTCTACGACATCTTCTTTCGTATAACTCTTCGGCGCGCGCATAACGGTCAGGAGGACTTCGTCGACGATCTTGCTCTTGCGATTTTTCGTAGCTGTGGACCGTGGACCATGGACTGTGGCCCCTACGACATGCCCATAATGCACCGTGTACGTCCGGAAAGCTGAAGGCCTCTTCCCGTCTTTCGGAACGAATATCTTACCGGCGATCTTAAGCGCGGCCGGGCCGCTTAGGCGCACGATCGCTATGCCGCCTTCGCCTATCGGCGTAGATATGGCCGCGATCGTATCGTCCATACTACCTGGGCGCATAATGCTTCCCCTCCGCCGGGGCCGAAGGCTGCGCGATGAGCAATTCCCTTGCCTCTCCGACCACGAATAATGAGCCGGTGACGAGGATGAGGCTCTCTTTCTTTGCCCTCAGCCGCGCCTCCCGCAACGCATCCCTTACGTTACCGGTCAGTAAGATATCTCTTCTTCCCGGCGCCCTCATGTTCCTCTCCGAATCCATGATCCCTTTCATGACGGAAGGATCGAGCGCGCGTTCCGTAACTTTTGACTTCGTCAGTATCACCAGGCCGCTTAAAGGCAGAAGTTCCTCCAGTATGCCCCTTATGTCCTTGTCCTTACAGACCCCCAATACCAGGATGAGCTCGCCGTATGTAAATATCTTCTTCACCGCCCGGGCCAGGGCATGAGCGCTGGCCCGGTTCTGCGCGCCGTCGAGGACTATGAACGGGGAGCGGCCGGCTATCTCGAACCGCCCCTCCCACCTGGCCGTCCTGACACCGTCTATGACCGCCTCTCCGGCCACCGATATGCCGCGCAGCTTCAGCGCCTCTATGACCCCTATGGCAACCGCGGCGTTCACAACCTGGTGAGGACCGAGAAGGGATGATTCAAGACCCGGATATTCGTTGAATAAACCGCTTACATCGAACCGCTGCTTCTCGTGATCTGTCTCCCGTTCGCGGAATGTCAGGTCCCTCCCTGCCAGGAAAAGTTTTGCCCTCTTCTCCCGGCATACTTCATCGATCACCTTGAGCGCCTCGGGCTCCTGCGGGCCGGAGACACAGAGCGAGCCGTCCTTTATGATACCCGCCTTTTCAAATGCTATCTCCCTCAACGTGCTGCCCAGCTTCTGCGTATGCTCGTAACTTATGGGTGTGATAGCAAGGACGAGCGGTTCGATGATATTGGTCGCGTCCAGCCGCCCGCCGAGGCCGGTCTCATAAACGGCGATATCGGCCTTCTTCTCCTTGAAATAGATATACGCGAGCATCGTATATACCTCGAAGAAGGAAGGTATGTCATCGCCCATCTTATCGACGGCGGCCTTTATGACGCCCAGTATCCCGGCGACGTCTCCTTCGCTTATCAGTTCGTCGTTCACTCTTATGCGTTCCCTGAAAGATACAAGGTGGGGAGACGTGTAAAGGCCTGCCTTGAAACCGTGGGCTTTAAGTATGGAGTGGATGAACGCCGCGGTGGAGCCCTTGCCCTTGGTGCCGGCGATATGGATCGCTTTCGTCTCTTTCTGCGGATCGCCAAGGAGCGCCGCCAGGGCCTTCATCCTGTCGAGCCTGAACGACTTCTTATAGTCGTAGTCGTCCGCCCGTTCGTAGTTCATGAGCGAGTCGAAATATGTGAGAGCTTCGGGGTAGGTCATCGCGTCGTCGTTCGTCGTTCGTAATTAGCCATTCGTTTACGAAATACGAACGACGAAAAACGAACGACGTTTTTTAATGTTTGAAGTGCCTTATGCCCGTAAAGACCATCGCTATGCCGAGACGGTCTGCCGCCTTTATCACCTCCGGGTCCCTGATGGAACCGCCCGGCTGTATGATGGCCTTGACGCCGGCCCTGGCGGCCTGCTCGATACCGTCCTCTTTCGGAAAGAAGGCGTCGCTGGCAAGGGTAGATCCCCTGGCGCGAGTGCCTGCCTTCTGTGACGCTATCGTAACGGAATCGACCCTCGACATCTGGCCGGCGCCCACGCCCACCGTCCTGGTCCCGACAGACAATACGATGGCATTCGACTTCACGTGCTTTGCGACGACCCAGCCGAAGAGGAGCGACTTCATCTCCTCTGCGGAAGGCCTGGCCTTTGTGACCACCTTTAGCTCGGATTCGCGTAAAGCGGCTATGTCACGGTCCTGGAGCAGGATGCCCCCGACCACCTTCTTCATATCGACATCCGGTCTTGCCGGAACGGAACCGAAACCCCTTACTTCCAGGAGGCGCAGGTTCTTCTTCGCCTTAAGCGCCTCGAGCGCCCTGGCGTCGTAGGAAGGGGCTATTATACACTCGACGAAATCGGCCTCCTTAAGGATCGTACCGGCAAGCTCCTCGTCGACCGCCCCGTTAAATCCCACTATGCTCCCGAAAGCGCTGAGCCGGTCGCAATCGAGCGCATCGAGATAGGCCTGCGACAGGGTCCTGGCGGTGGCCGTGCCGCAGGGGTTGGTGTGCTTTATTATGGTGGCGGCGGGCTCTTTGAACTCTTTCACGATCTCTAGGGCCGCGTTCAGATCGATTATATTATTGAATGATAACTCTTTCCCGTGAAGCTGGACGGCGTTCGAGACGCTCGGCTCGAGCACCGACCCGTCCCCGTAGAACGCCGCCTTCTGGTGCGGGTTCTCCCCGTACCTCAGGTCCTGTATCTTCTTATACTTAAGATCCATGATGCCGGGGAATCTTTCCTCCAAACTCCCAACTCCCGGCTCCAAACTATTCGGCCCTTTACCCTTCAGATACCCGTATATCGCCGCATCATACGTCGACGTCCGCTCGAAGACCTTTATGCCGAGCTCGCGCAGGAGCTCATCCGATACGGAACCGCCGCTCTTCTCCATCTCATCGATGACTCTTTTATAGTCAGCCGTATCGCAAACTACGCATACGGAAGCATGGTTCTTCGCGGCGCTCCGCAGCATGGAGGGGCCGCCTATGTCGATGTTCTCGATCGCTTCCTCGAGTTTCACCCCGGGCTTTGCGACCGTCTTCTCGAAAGGATAGAGGTTGACTACGACCATATCTATAAGTCCTATGCCGTGCTTTTTGACCGTCTCCATATGCTCCTTACTGCCTCTAAGCGCCAGGAGCCCTCCGTGGATCTTCGGGTGGAGCGTCTTCACCCTCCCGTCCAGCATCTCCGGGAAACCGGTATGCTCTGAGACGTCTTTGACCTGTATGCCGAGAGATCTCATCGCCTTGGCCGTCCCTCCCGTCGACAATATTTCGACGCCGAACCTGTCCAACACCCTTGCCAGATCCTCCAATCCCGTCTTATCCGATACGCTTATCAACGCCCTCTTTATCTTCACCTCTTTACTCCTTTTTATTTTTTCCTTTTCACCCTATACCCCATACCCTAAACCCTATACCCCGACTGCCCATTACCCACCCTATTTTTTCGCCTTCCCCTGGTTCGCCACCGCCTCCATGGCCTTCTTCACCTCTTCGGGATCGCCCAGATAATAACTCTTGAGCGGCTTCAGCCGTTCATCCAGCTCATATACGAGCGGAAGCCCAGTCGGGATATTCAATCCGACGATAGCCTCGTCCGATATGTTGTCTAGATACTTGACCAGGGCGCGCAGGCTGTTACCGTGCGCAGCTATTATCACGCGCTTGCCCGATCTCACCACCGGAGCGATCGTGCGCTGCCAGTACGGGAGGAACCTCTCCACGGTATCCTTCAGGCATTCTGTGACCGGCAGCTCTTTTGCGGTCAATTCCCTGTAGCGCGGGTCATTGCCCGGATACCGCGGGTCCTTCTCTTCCAGGGCCGGAGGCCGGATGTCATAGCTCCTCCTCCAGGTCAGGACCTGCGCTTCGCCGTATTTGGCCGCCGTCTCGGACTTGTTCAGCCCCTGCAGGGCCCCGTAGTGCCGCTCGTTCAGGCGCCATGAATTGTAGACCGGTATCCACATGAGGTCCATGCCGTCGAGAGTGACCCACAGCGTCCTGATAGCCCTCTTGAGCACCGACGTGAATGCGACGTCGAATACGAACTTCTCCTTCGCCAATACCTCTCCCGCCTTCTTCGCCTCAGCCAGGCCCTTGTCGGAGAGGTCCACATCGGTCCATCCGGTGAACCTGTTCTCCTTGTTCCAGACACTCTCACCGTGTCTCAGAAGCACCAGTTTCGTCATACGCTTTTTCTCCTTCTATCCGAAGTTTCAGGAAGATGATTATAACACAGAATCGGCCGGAACGCAAACGACGCCGTTCCTAAAGCAGCGCGCTCGATACGGTGTCACAGAAGAGGAACCCTTTCCGCTTCAGGCATATGCCGGATGGGACATTATCCGTCTTTTTGTACTTGATCAGGTCCTTTTCCAGCAGGTCCGCGATCGCCTTCTTCCCGAATTTTTCGAGATCGAACCCCGTCTTTTCCGCGAACCACTTGAAATCGATACCGTCCTTAGTCCTTATCTTCAGCGCGGCCGTCTCCCGGGCCCTCTTCTCCGGAGACAACTTCTCGCTCGATCCTGCCGTGGAGGCCCCTTCCAGCGACAGTTTTATATATGCGCCGACATCTGCGATATTCTTGCTCCTGACCCCGTCGATATACGATACTGCCGAAGGCCCTATTCCCACATACGGCCCGTTCTCCCAGTAATTCATATTATGCGCGCACCGGCGGCCTTCTTTTGCGAAATTGGAGATCTCATACTGGCTGAACCCGCGGACCGCAAGACGGTCTATCGCGAATTCATACATCGATGCCGCGGCATCGTCCTCCAGCGGGTTCACGCTCCCGTTCCGGACAGCAGAGAATAACGGCGTCCCCTTCTCGTATGTCAACGCGTAACAGGATATGTGCGCCACCGGCATGCTGACCGCCTTTTCGAGGTCCTTTTCCCAATCCCCGGCAGTTTCGCCCCATACGCCGAATATGATATCTATGCTCAAGTTGACGAACCCTCTTCGCGCAGCCATCATGACCGAATCTTCCGCCGCACGCGACGAGTGGATCCTGCCCAGGGCCTTAAGTTTCCTGTCCCTGAAGGACTGTACGCCGATGCTCAGGCGGTTCACGCCGCAATCGGACAGTATCCTCAATTTCTCATCGTTTATGCTCTCCGGGTTCGCCTCCACCGTGAACTCCGAATGGCTGCCGGCCCTCTTCCGCCCGAGCGCCCTCAGGAGCCGTTCCAGCGGGTCCCTGTCAAGCGCCGTGGGCGTCCCGCCGCCGACATAGATAGTGGAAAAACCGCCGGCGAGTCCCTCTATCCGCGCAACGGCTGTCCTTATATACTCTGATGCAAGGCCGGCATCGCATATAACGCTGTAGAAATCACAGTAGATGCACTTTCTCTTGCAGAACGGTATGTGTACATAAAGGGACGTCGTCATACAGGGATATATTATAAAAGAAAACGGATGATTATTCCAGAGGGATATAAAATGAAAGAGGCGCCTTTTCCAAGGCGCCTCTTTACTATATTAAAAACTACAGCTCTTATTTCTTCATCTTATTCAGGAAATCCTGCATCGCCTTCCCGGCTATCTCCTTGCAGCCGAGACCGAATGCGATCGCTATACCCAGACCTATCGCGGCCAGAATGACATTGACCGCCAGCGCGATCAGGGCCGTCGCTATATTCAGCTGCTCAACGGCTATGATTATCGCGAATATGATCAATACCGTCTGAGTCACCTGTCCCAGCATCTTCGCGCCGTCTATCCCCGCGTTCGAGGCAGAGGTGCGGACTATCGTTGAAACGAAGCCCGCAAGGAACGATCCGAGGACGAGGACGAATATCGCCGCCAGTATATTAGGCACATATTCGACCAGCCTTGATATCAGGGCCGCTGCCACGGTAAGGTTCAGCGCATTAAGGGCCGTCGCAATGACGATCAGGATCACGAGCCAGTACACGATCGCTCCGATAAGCTCCGAAAGCGTCGCCTTTATATCGCCCTTTGCAAGGATATTAGATACACCGGCCTTATCGCTCGCTACGTCAAGGCGTACCGCCTTGAGCACCCTTACGGTCACCGCTTCTAGCAATTTTGCGATCAGCCATCCTACAACGAGGATCAGGATCGCCCCTATTAATGTGGGAATATAACTCCATATTTTAATGAGCATCGCCTTTACGGGATCAGCAACAACTACGGTCATCCAATTCATACTTCACCCCCTTTTTTTATGCTTCGATCGCGCCCAAGCATAAAAAGGCATACCTTGGGCATATCGAAGGAATTTATTTATTATAAAGTTTACCACAAAATCCTGTTTTGACAAGGTCTTGCGCTAAAATTTATATTATCCGCACCTTACCCGCACTTGGAATAGCCGCAGGACTTGCAGACCATACACCCTTCAATATGCCATAAGGCGCTGCCGCAATCCGGACATACGCCTACTATATTACCTGTCTTTAAAGCGGTATCTTTGGCGCCTGCCGCGCGCGTTTCACCCTGCTCTATGGCCGCAGAGGGGGCCGCGGGACCGCCTGACTGCTCATAAGAGAAGGCCTTGGTCTCCTGGACAGGGCCCGCCTTTATACCCTGGATCCTCCGCTCCACAGCGCGCGCTATTGCATCGCTGCAGGAAAAGATCCTTCCGCCCTTCTCCCAGCTGGGGGACGGGCACCGGATGCCCCTGAGCTGCTCTATTATGGAATTTATCTCTATTCCGCTCCTGAGGGCCAGCGAAACGAGGCGCCCTATAGCCTCAAGCTGGCTCATGGCGCAGCCGCCCGCCTTACCCATAGACATGAATACTTCAAACGGAAGCCGCTGCTCATCTTCGTTTATGGTAATGTACAGGTTACCGCACCCGGTCGCGATCTTTGAGGTCGTTCCCGTGGTCACGGGAGGCCTCGGCCTGGGTATTATCTTCGCGGGGGCGGCCTTCTTATCTGTCCCGTGCGGGGCCGAGGGCTTGCTCAGAACCTGCTCGTCCCTTGACCTGTCACGGTAGATGGTCACACCCTTACAGCCGGTCTCGTAAGCGAGCATATAGACTTCCTTCACATCCTCGATCGATGCATCATGGGGAAAATTGACCGTCTTCGAAACGGCGTTGTTGGTGTATTTCTGGAATGCGGCCTGCATGCGGATATGCCATACGGGCGTTATGTCATGTGCCGTGACGAATACATCCTTCACATCCTGGGGTATCTCATCGAATTCCCTGATGCTCCCTTTCTGCGCTATCAGCTGCATCAATTCCGGAGAGTAGAAGCCCCGCTTTTCGGCGACCTCCCTGAAATAAGGGTGGACCTCCACAAGCTTCACGTTGTCCATGATGTTCCTGATATACGATATGGCAAATACGGGTTCTATGCCGCTTGACGAATTGGATATTATGGATAACGTGCCTGCAGGCGCTATGGTGGTAAGCGTCGCGTTCCTGAGCGGACGCGCACCCGGGAGGTCGTATACACTGCCTTTAAAATTGGGGAATGCGCCCCGCTCCGCCGCAAGGTCCTCCGACGCGCGTGTCGCTTCATCGAGGATGAACTTCATCACCTTCTCGGCAAGATGTATGGCCTCTTCGGAATCGTACCGCATGCCGAGCATCAGCAGCATGTCGGCAAAACCCATGACGCCGAGCCCTATCTTACGGTTCGATTTGGTAGTATCCTCTATCCTCTTGAGCGGATAGGCGTTCATATCTATGACGTTGTCAAGGAAGTGCACGGCCTTTCTCGCCGTCTCGCCGAGCAGGTTCCAGCTTACCTCGCCGTCGCATACCATCCTGGATAAGTTTATCGAACCGAGGTTACAGCTCTCGTACGGCAGGAGCGGCTGTTCGCCGCACGGATTCGTCGATTCGATCTCTCCGGCCTTCGGTGTGGGGTTGTATCTGTTTATCCTGTCCAAAAATATGATGCCCGGTTCTCCGTTCTTCCACGCCATCTTTACCATCAGGCTGAATACATCCCTGGCGTTCAGTTTAGAGATCGGTTTTTTCGTATGCGGGTCGATAAGGTCGTACTCCTCGCCGCGTATCGCCTTCTTTATAAAATCTTCCGTGACGGCTATCGATATATTGAAGTTGGTGATCTCTTTGTCGTTCTCTTTGCAGGATATGAATTCGAGGATATCCGGATGGTCGACCCGGAGTATCCCCATATTCGCGCCGCGGCGCGTCCCTCCCTGCTTCACCGCCTGTGTGGCCGCGTTGAAGACCTTCATAAAAGAGACCGGGCCGCTCGATACGCCGCCCGTGGAACGGACCGGAGAATTTTTTGCGCGCAGACGCGAGAAGCTGAAACCGGTACCTCCGCCGGATTTATGTATCATCGCGGTATCTTTGATGGCCCCGAATATGGACTCCATCGAATCTTCTATCGATAGCACGAAACAGGCCGACAGCTGCTGCAGGTCCCTGCCGGCATTCATCAATGTGGGCGAGTTCGGCAGGAACTCCAGCTTCGTCATCATCTCGAAAAACTCTTCTTCGCTCTTTGCCGCCGTCTCCTTATCATTACAGTAGTATAAGTCCGCCGTCGCTATGTTCTTTGCTACGCGACGGAACATGTCTTCAGGCGTTTCGAGCGGTTTACCCGAATCGTCCCGTTTCAGGTAGCGTTTCTCCAGCACCTTCTTCGCGTTTTCGGAAAGCGCGGAGTTCACATCTATCGGTTTTCCCATATCACTCCTCCCGGTATTTTTCGACGTAAAAGATTATATCACATCCGGACAAAAAGTCAAGGACAAATACCATATATTGTGGGTATGTGGTGCTGACTATACAATTAGTAGTGGTATTCGAGGGCACTTAGAGAGAACCTTATGGCGTATTATCTATGAATCCGGACCGTTCAGTATCGACAAAAAACCCCCGGCGCATATGCTTTCTCGGACACCAGGGGGTTTTTATTCATCGTCTATATAAAAAGAGTTGCCTTCTTACTTCTTCTCTTCTTTTTTGGAAGCGGCCTCGTCCCTTATCTCACTGATACCTGCGATAACCGCTATTATGCCGCCGAATATCAGCATGGCCGGTATGGAACCTTTCAAGACAAGGAGAAAATCGCTCCACCATCCGATAAGTCCGGCAAATCCAAGAAGCGCAACGATGGCACCTATGATAACGCTCAGATATTTTCCCATCATCTCACCTCCCATCCTTAAGCAAAAAGGATAATAACACAAACGGATTTCCTAAGCAAGTAAAAAATCATTGATCTGCGCTTCCGGCGGCGCCGGTCCTGCGTTTCCTGAATTTTTCGGTCACCTGAAAGTGGATATACCGTCCGAGCATGAGGCGCGTCTGTGCGTCTATCGCGGGTATGGAACCGATCGTCGCCGCGATAAGCGGCGCCAGGAGCCATTGCGCGACCATGATGAGGTACGTGGCGCGCCTCACACCCTTGGGCCGCGGAGGCAGGAGACGTATGCTGAGGACCATACATATAAAAAGCGTGACCGCGGTGACCCTGAAGAGCGCCGCCGTTACGCTCGGGAGGTTGTATCCGATGGCCGTCTGCCTGAAGAGCACACCGCCGAGCAGGAGCGGCAGAGGCGTTATGAAAGTTATTATGACGGCCCACACCGCCCAGGTGTAGTGGCTCTCCAGGAGGTGGAATGCCCGCCTGATCTTCCTCCGGAGAGGTATCCTGTTCGGCTTCATGAAGGCCGTCATCACGTAAGGGAAATTCTCGACGCCCCATGCCCACCGCCTCTTCTGTTTATACTGCTTTATTATGGTCGGTATGATGCCCTTTGCGGTGGCGACGTCGAGAGAGACGGTCACGTACATGGGTATGACGGAATAGTCCCCGTCGAAATGGAGGAAACACTTCCAGTATATGGCGGAATCGTCGGATATCATATCTACGGGCCAGTAACCGACCTTGACGAGCGTCTTGAAGCTCATACTGTGGCTGGAGAAGGTGACGAACTTCTCCAGCCGCATCGTCTCGATCATCTGCATGAAGCTCGAACCGAGCTCTAAAAGACGCGCTATCGAACGGGCGTGCCAGATGTTATTATTGTAGACGGGTATCGGCTGGTAGCTGGCGTGGGTGCGTTTCGGATTCGTGAGATAGTGATAAGCGAGACAGCCGAAGTACTCGCGTTCGGCGCACGTGTCCGCGTCGAAGCAGGACATGATGACGCTTTCGTAATCCACCTTCCGGGGATCGAGGAACTCTTTAAGCGCCCGCGCCCCCCATGACGCATTGGCGCCCTTCGCCTTGACCTCGCCTGCCAGATTGTCGGGGTGCCTCACAAGGAGGAACGCGAAGAACTCTTTTTCGAACTTCGCCTTGAGCGCCTGCGCGTCTTTCCATACGGTCTCGCCGGCCCTCTCCTCCACGCTGAAGATGACGATCATCTTCTTCTTTGGATAATTGGCCTCTATGAGGGAACGGACCGAAGGCGTCAATATCTCCGGCCCTTCCTTATATATAGGGAACAGGATGGCCTGATATATATCCTCATATCTCATGCCGTTGACCGTGCCCAGGGAAGCGCACCGTTCGATCCAGTCGATCTTCTTCTCTTTACCCAGCCGCCTGTAAGCGAAGAGGAGAAGCGTGGTAAGGTACCCCACCCTTATGGCCCAGTACAGGTCGAATATTATTATGAAGATGGCGACCCAGACCGGCCTTATGATGGCCAGGACGAAGAGCGAGATGAGCGTCGTCCATGTCATAAGGCCTGGTATTATCTCGAAAAGGCGTCTGTAAGATCTATCTCTTTTCATCGGGCTCATCGAACTCTTTTTTGAACCTCTGCATAAGCTGGCTGAAGAATTTTTGCCTGAGATCCAGCCGGTGGAGAAAAGGTTTCCCCCATGCATCTTCGCTGTCCGTAAAGTAGAGAGAGTCGTTATTATCATCATAAAAAAGGCCGCGGGGTGATTTATAAAATTTGTACAGCATCACCGCGTTCTCCGCCTCGTTCCCGCTCAGTTCGACCACGTTGATGTCCTTCTCGGTAACGAAGACGACGTGGTTCGACTCCGAATACCAGAATACGCTTATTATGGAAGAAGACGTCTCTACGAGCTTCTCTACGGTGGCCGATTCCTCGCCGGTCGATACGCCGTCTTTATATCCAAGGCGCACGATCCATATGACATGATCGGTAAAATAAAAGAATTTTTGTCCGTCCGGGGAGAACCTCTTCCCCCGTATCCGGGAAGGCCATTCCGTATAGAGCGAAATTTTTTTATCGCCTGAGCCGTCTATATTTGCCTTCACCAGGCCGGCATCGGTCATATAATATATCGCGCTCTTATTGTCCGATATTATGAAGTCCCTGACCCCGTGCCCTCCTATCTTCTTCATATCCTGTTTGAGCGGGAACAGGACTATGTCATCGGCCTTGGTGACCATATTGGGGCTGACGGTCACATCCTTCTGCCACGGATAGAAACCGTCCCTACGGACCTCTATACGGTAAGTCCCGGGCTTCAACTTCTCTATCCTTGCCGGAGTGACGTCCCGGATCTCCTCCCCGTTGAGATATATCGCCGCCCCCGAAGGCTGGCTCTTTATGTAGATGATGCCCGTCTTATATATCTTAAAGGCGTGGAAATCTATGGAATACCCGAGGGAATACGACAGGACGATAGGGGCGAGCGCGAAAAATAACGATACGGAAAAATAGAAGGCCACGGCCCTCTTTATCCTGTCGCTTATGTGCATATCACTCTCCGCCCATGATCGGCCTAAGGCCGGTGACGCTGTAGATGAGCTTAAGGTTCGACACATCCTTCACGTGGCGCACCTCCTTCACGAATGAGCATAGCGCAGTGCCGGCCAATCTCAGGATACCCGATATGAGGAAAAGGGTCAAGAGCTTATATCCGAATAGAGGCGGCAACGTATTCGCGAGATATCCGCCGATGGCGGCGCCGAAAAAGATAGCTATGCCGTTCACGACGCTGAAATAAGCTATGCAGCGGGTGCGCTTTTCAGGCGTCACGGCGTCATATATGAAGTTCGACACGCTGAGGTTGAAACCGGACCAGAAGAACCCGGAAAATATCTGGATGAGTATGAGATAGACTATGTTGCTGGAGAAGAGCCAGAGCACCGGTATCACCGGGAAGAAGATGGATGTGACCCTCAGCACCCTTCTGTTCCCGACATGGTCGGCATGCCGGCCCCACGCGTTCATCAGGGAGATTATGGTCAGCGTCGACGCCATGCTGACGATCGCGTACTTTAAATAATTGAACCCGAGGTCACGCAGCATATAGACGGCGAAGAAAGGAGATGCCAGGAATACCGCAAAATTTGTAGCGGCCGCGAAGACGACGAACCGCCCGAAGTTCGCCTTTGGTATGCGTTTCAAAAAATCTATCAGCGTGAAACGGTGTTCATCTTTTATTATGAGGGGCGGCTCGTACATCCTCGTAAGAAAATACCACGAGCAGATCCTCGAGAGAAAGGCGACGGCGAATATGATGGTGAACCCCGCATAACCGGACCCCTTAAACAGATACAGCACGAACCCTGCCCCGAATATGCTGGATACGTTTATGATACCGAAGAGGCGGTTACGCCAGCCGAAGACCTTGCCGCGCTCTTCGGCCGGCACGTGGTCCGCCATGATGCTCGACCACGGCGGGAACGAGACGGCCCCTATCGAAACGAGGGCCGTATAAAATAGAACAAGATACGGGACGCGGTGCAGCTGGAACACGTACGGTATGGCGATGATGGGAAGCCACATGAGCGCATGAACGAGCACCGCCGTTGTCATGACGGCCTTCCGCGAACCGAACCTTTCGGAAAGATGCGGAGAATAGCTTTGGAGGAGGGAACCGACCAGGCCGGGTATGGAAGCGAGTATACCTATAAGGCCTACGCTCGAGCCCATGGCTATGGCGTAAGGCGTTATAAAATAGTCGCCGATGCCCTGGTTGACGCTTGCGAATATCCCGTCTTTCAGCGAATAGTTTAAACTCTTCTTTATCTTCTGCTCCATACCCTATACCCTATACCCTGACAGTCTATCTCTTCCCTATACCCCGCCACTACATCCTCGCTATCCTGAGCTGCCCACATCCCGCATCGATATCCTCACCCTTGGACTTACGATGCGTTACTTGCACGGATCCCGCCTTCAGGGTTTCGATGAAGAGCTTTATCTCGCGCGCGGAGGGCGGCTCGAACCCCTTCGCCTTTATCTGGTTATAGGCTATGGTATTTACCTTGCAATTGAGCCCTTTGAGCAGAGAGACGAGCTTCAGGGCATCGTCTTCGGAGGAGTTTATACCTTTCAGCAGTACATATTCGAAGGTCACGATACGGCCCGTGACGGCGGTATATTCCCTGCAGGTATCTATCAGTTCCGCCAACGGGTACTTAGTATTTATAGGCACCAGCCCGGACCTCACACGGTCATCCGCCGAATGGAGGGAGACCGAGAGTTCTACCTGGATACCCTCTTCCTCCAATTTCTTTATCTTTGGGATCATACCGCATGTCGATATGGTGATCTTCCTGGCCCCTATGCCGAACGCGTCTTTGTCATTAAGGACCCTAACCGCTTTCATCAGGTTGGCGTAATTGTCGAGCGGCTCTCCGATCCCCATGAAGACAAGGTTGGTAAGCCCAGGGAGCGGGTTCTTCTCTTTTACGGACAGGACTTCGTCGATGATCTCCGAGGCGCGCAGGTTCCTGACGAACCCGAACGGCGCGCTGGCACAGAAACTGCATCGGAATTTGCAGCCGACCTGGGACGAGAGGCATATCGTCCCCCGGCGGCCTTCGGGTATGAAGACCGTCTCTATGGTATTCCCGTCTTCCAGTTTGAAGAGATATTTGACGGTGCCGTCCGCGGAAGAACGCCTGGAATCGAGCAGGACGAGCCGTGTTATATGGAATGCCTCTTTCAGCTTCCGGCGCAGGTCCTCGGGCAGGTCGCTCATCTTGTCGAACGAGCCCGCGCCGCGCTTATAGAGCCAGCTCCATACCTGCGCGGCCCTGTACCGCCGGGCGCCGAGCTTCTCGAGGGCATCCTCAAGCTCTTTCTTCGAGAGGTCTTTTATATCGATCTTTTTCATCATCAGCTATCAGCTATCAGCTATCAGCAAAAACTTAAAAGCTGAAAGCTATCAATCGATCTTCTTCTTCGTGAAGACCTTGTAAAAGCAGAACGCGGTCAGGGCGAGTATGAAGATCCATGATGCTGCAAAAAATATCCAGCCGGAGATCTTCATGACCTCGCCCTCCCCTTCTTCCGCCAGGCGATCCTGACCATCACCGATAACGTGACGAATATGAATATGAGGAACCACCTAGTCGCGATTATGAACGGCCTGTCCGCCGGCGCAACGTTCTTCATAAGGACCGTTGGGATGCCTTCCTGGAATATCCAGGATCCCAGTATAAGTAATAAGAAGAGGGGCGTTATATATTTTATTATGAATCTGTATATCCCGGGTATCACCATGTCGGCGCCGTGGTGTATCTCCTGCCATGCCTTCTCCATGCCGAAAACCCACGCAAAGAGGACCGTCTCTACGGTCGCGAAGAGCACCAGGCAGAAGGTGCCGCCCCAGAAATCGAGCTCATTGACCACTCCCCTGCCCAGGAAGAATATCGCCGGCTGGCAGAGGATGAAGGTGGCGATACCGAAGATCTTCACCGCCCTCGCCCTGGAGATGTTAAATTCGTCCTCCAGGAATGCGACGGCCGGCTGGGCAAGGGATATGGACGAAGTTATGCCGGAGAGGAAGAGGAGGAGGAACCAGAAACATCCGAAGAGGGCGCCGCCCAAAAGTCTTTGAAATATCAGAGGCATCGTCACGAACCCGAGATTGAACGCGCCGCTTTTGGCTATCGGGCCGATATCGAGCGGTCCGAAGAAGACGAATGCCGCCGGGATGATGATGCTTCCGCCTATTATCACCTCCGCGACCTCGTTGGTGCTCACAGCGGAAAGGCCCGAAAGCACGACGTCATCCCCTTTGGAAAGGTAGCTGGCGTACGTCAATATCACCCCTATCCCTACGCTCAGGGTGAAGAATATCTGCCCCGCGGCGGCAAGCCACACCCTGGCGCTTTTTAATGCGCTGAAGTCCGGGTTCCATAAAAAACCGAGGCCGTTGATGATATTCCAGGCGGGTTTCGCCGGGTCGGGTGTGCCTATGGTAAGCACCCTCACCATAAGTATGATGCCGAAGATGAAGAGTAAAGGCATGGCTATCTTACAAAGCCTTTCTATCCCGCCTTTTATGCCGTAATATATGACGGTTATATTCGCCAGGAAGGTTATGATGAAGAAGGTGTAGGCGCTCAGTAGCCCGGAGAAGTATCCGTTATTCTCCAGTCCCTGGAAGCCCCTCAGAAAGGCCTGCATGTCGCCCTGCGCAGCCGCGCCGGCGTACTTTCCGGTGAGGCTGTAAAAGCTGTAGGCGAGCGTCCACGATTCTATATATGTGTAATATATGAATATGACGAGCGGCCCGAAGATCCCTATGACACCGAAGTACTTTATGAAACGGTTCTTCTCCCACATCGTATGGAATATGCCGGGGGCCGTGCCGTGCTCGAAACCGCCGCCGTACCGGCCGAGCGTCCACTCTATCCACATGAGCGGGATCCCAAGCAGGAAGAGGGATATGAAATACGGTATCATGAAAGCGCCGCCTCCGTTCGAGGCGGCCTGCACCGGAAATCTCAGGAAGTTCCCTAAACCGACCGCGCTCCCGGCAACGGCCATTATTATACCGAGCCGCGTGCCCCACGCCTGCCGTTTCTTAGCCATAAATATAGAGGCCCTCGTTTTGAATCATTATAAGCTAGAGGACCTTTATTTTCCAATGATTTTTTCCGCCTAAAAGCATGAAGGGCGGCCCATATAATGGTTGTATATCTCGTTCGCGTCAACAAATGTCACATAGAGATCCCGGTTGACATCGGCACGAGCAAGCTGCTTCGGAGTGAGCGTGATCTGTCCGTACCAATATTTATAGACCAGTAACGCGTCGCCCGGCGTGACCTGGCCGTCATCATTCACGTCACCGTCATGTTCATAGGTGAAACATCCGGTGTGTGCGGGGTTGCCTTTTAGCATGGGCCAGGTCATTTTGTCACTAAGACCGGGCGTAGTGTACACGCACAGTTTACTGTCAAAAAACGTCGTCCCGGCTACCTCGGTATCTCCGTCCCCGTCCATATCTCCCAACGCAAGGCCCCCGAAAGAGAAGACGAAATCGTCCGTAAGGGATATGGGCCAACCCTCTACACGCTTTCCGTCATGGTGCCATGCGTACCAGGCATTTATAAAAGACGGGGCGATGAGCTCCAAGTCGGCATCCCCGTCTATGTCCGCTATCAATACTTCAAGGAGCAGAAAATTCACCGCTACCGGCCAGCCGGGCACGATCGTCCCGTCATGATTTACCACTACCAGGCGTTGCCCGTATACGCCCACTCCCCCCTGTACCATGCCATACGGCACCACCACCTCCAGATAGCCGTCTCCGTCAAGGTCACCCACGGAAGGAGCGTTATAGAACGCCAGCACACCGGCTTCCAATTTACTCAGGTCAACCGGCCATCCGCTTACGCAGGTCATATCTTCATTCAACGCTACTATAGAAGCCGGCCTCTCCGATACTATGATCTCGCCTTTAAGGTCACCATCCAGGTCGGCAATTATGGGATCGGCATGATCATAAGTGCCCGGGCGGTGCCCTCTATAGTACAGCCGGTCACCGTAAAGATTATAAACTGAAAGGTAGGTCCTGGATGATACGACGATCTCCAGGTTTGGACTAAGATCGATGTTCCCTACGGCCGGCGTCACATTAGAGATCCCCCGGATAGCTGGCGCCCCGGTCAGTACGTCACCGTTAAAGTTAAATATCTGTATATATGTGGCCAGATTTTTGTATGTTGAACATAGTATTATCTCCGGATAGACGTCATTATTAAGGTCTGCGATCACCGGAGCCTGATCATAGCCCATCCGTCCGGACAGGGTCTTCGGCCATCCGCCCGTGGTCACTTCGGTCCCGTCGGCATGATATACCGCGACGTGATGGTAATAGGGAGTCGATGTCTCGCCATAAACGACGACTATCTCCTTTCCCTCATAAGATGGGTCAACATCCCCCACCGCGACGTTATTGACTCCGTAGGGCTTTGATACGGGCCATCCCGGAAGGATATCACCAGATCCGTCGAATACATACACTCCGTCTGTGGATAGTTGTATGAGATCGTTCATCCCATCTTCGTTGATATCGGCAATGACAGGATAGGCGCTCGGATATCCCACCTCCACCGGCCACCCTCCCTCATGAATATCGGGGCAAATCTTAAAGAACACCCTGTCGCAAAATTCCCGTCCGCCATCTCCTGCCACGGTAAGCTTCAGAGTGTAATCTCCGGTCTCTAAACCGGAAACATCCCATGACGATAGAAGCACGCCGTCCTCGACAGGAACGTATGAGCGCGTTACCTCTACCCACTGATCCGGCAGCGCGCCTTCTCCTAATTCTATCTTATAGCTTCCGAACCCCGGACCTGCGGCTATCCCTTTGATATCTACCGTATCGATCCCGTTGAGGTCGGCATAAGGGGGCGGGTAGATGATCTTTGCCGCACAAGGAGGGTCTGCCAAAAGCGCTTCATATACATCGATCCTCCCGTATCCTACATAAGGATCCCACTCCGGCCCGTCTTTACGGTCGGCTGATCTCCTGATCACCTGCCGCACCTGCTCATTTGTATATTCAGGATGCTGTGACAGGATCAAAGCGGCCAGACCGACGACATGAGGCGTGGCCATTGAAGTCCCCCTGTATCTTATATAATATTCGTCCAATATGGTCCCCCCGTCCCCGTATCCGTCTGTCCCATTCGCTCTTAAAGAGAGGATATTGGCGTAAGGGTAAGGGATGCCTGTGGCGAGAGGCGTGCTGTCGCCTCCCGGCGCGGCGACATCCAGTGCCGGCCCCCAGCTCGAAAACTTCGCTTTCTCTCCGTAATGATCCAATGCGGCTACAGAGATGAGTTGAGGATAGTTGGCCGGGTAGATGCCGTCCTCCAGATCGCTGTTCCCTGCCGCGGCCACTATGACACAGCCATTCGCATAGGCATACTCCATCGCCTCAAGTATCGACCTGCTCAAACGCGGTCCGCCCCAGCTGTTATTCATGACATCGGCTCCGTTATCGGCGGCATATGCGATCGCCTGGACAAGCTGATCTGTGGACAAATCGGTCTTTAATGCCATTATCCTGCTTCCGAAGGCAACACCTACTATGCCCTTCGCGTTATTTCCGATGGCCGCTATCGTCCCGGCGACGTGGGTACCGTGCCCGTTGGTATCCATAGGATCGTTGGTCTGGGAGGCGAAGTCCCATCCCATAACGTCATCAATATAACCGTTACCATCATCGTCTATGGCATTACCCGGTATCTCATCTTCATTCCCCCAGAGATTCCCGATAAGATCTTCATGGTTATAATCGACGCCTGAATCATTCACCGCAACGACCACACCCCGACCCGTAGCTATATCCCAGCCGCGTTCGGCGTCTATCATCTCCAGGCCCCACATGTCCCTGTAGTCCTGCCCCCAACTTCCGGAGGACGAGAAATAAGTGTCGTCAGGGGTATAAAGGAAGTTATAACGGTAATTCAATTCCGCATATTCGACATTAGGATCCTTCTTGAACTCTTCACGGGCTTTTAAGATGTCGATTCCGGATTCGGCTTTCAATATATAGATATTTTCAAGGTCGGGGATATGGGTCCCCGGGGGCACCCTATTCTGTCTCTCCGGGTATTTGAAAGCATTAAGCTTTGCCTGACCGTCCGCAGTCAATCGTGGAGCAGCCGATTTCTTGAAAAGCGGCTCGATCTTTTGCACCTTATACTTGGTCACCAGTAGATTCAAACCGGCATCACCGGGAGCCGATTGGTCATTAAGCAACATATTCTTTGCGGGGGCCGATCCCGACCTGAACTTGACTATAAGCTGATCCGGCACATACCGGGACCCGTCGTTCGAAATCAAACCTGACGGTCCAGGAATACTCAAATCAGTTTGAGCGCCGACCTTATCCTGCACCATAGCCTCGCTGATCACAACTACCTGAAACATATAAGATGCCGCGACCAGAGCGATCCACATCATCTGTCTTATGGCTTTAGCATTCATCTCGCACCTCCTGTGATATTTCATAAACACTTTAACAAACCCTTTAATTATCACGTAAAAAAAATTACTGCCGACAACAGCTGGCGGACTTTTTACCTATTCCTTTTAAAGATACACTATGATATAGAAAAAGCAAGGTAGGAAAACTAGCTTTTTTATCTTCTAAAAGCCAGTTTTTTTGACCTTTTCCAGGAGCCTTTCAAGTGATACAGGCATGATAAGCGACCAGTTATTGGCGCTTACGGTGCCGGGCGTGTTTATGCGGTACTGATACGGGTCACCCTCCAATATGCCTCCCGCATAAAGGAGGTCCGTTATGAGCTCTATCCTGAATATGGAGCGGGATCTCCCGGTTATACCGAGCGCGGCTTTTACTATCTCCCGGTCCGGTCTTTCCCGCATGGCACCCTTCAATTTAAGGTGCTTCCAAAGCTTCTTCTTTTCCCCGTAGCTGTTCTCGTACAGGTCGATAAAATCGGCCAGCTCTTCCTTCTTCTTCCCCAGGACGTTGACCAGATATTCGGTTGAATCCACTTCATCCCGCCATCTGAGCCGGCCGTGCCCGGAAGAGCAGGCCAGGAAGAGCTTCTCCTTGGCGGAATTGCCGTCTATGCCGCGGTCGGCGCACTTCCTCATAAATAGCATCTCGTCTATCGTGCCCGCCTCGTTCTCCCACCATGCGGCCCAGTTCGTGGTGTCATGGGTGGAGAGCATCGCGACCGAAAGGAACCGGTATTCAGAGGGCTTCAGAAAATCGTGCTTCGTCTTCCAGTCCTTGACCCACCTCTGGACCTCGTTGCCCGGCATGCCCATCTTCTTCAGCACCTCCGGGCAGGCCTTCGGTATGACGCCGAGATCCTCGGCGCACAAAAGCACGCTTGTGCTCCCGTCCATAACGGAGAGGATATTCCTTCCGTGCTCCTCCCATACCCTTTCGTCCCCGGGGTCGAAGAAACCTTTCAACCCCTCGCTCTCCGCCGGCTCGTCATACGGTATGCTCCATATCCTGAAGAGCCCCACCACGTGGTCTATCCTTAGAATATCGTAGAAATTTTCGGCATAGCGGAGCTTCTCTTTGATATACCTGTATCCGTCGGCTGCTATCCTCTCCCAGTTATAGGTGGGCACCCCCCACCTCTGCCCCTTCGCGCAATATACATCCGGAGGGGCGCCGGCCGCGTATTCCAATCTGAAGAACTCCCTGCGGGACCATACATCCGCCGAGTCACGCGATATGAGGATAGGGAGGTCCCCTTTTATCAGAATGCCTTTATCTGCGGCATATCTTTTGGCGTCCCTGAATTGCGACCACAGTTTCCACTGCACCCATGCAAGAAATGCCACATCCTCTTCCCGCTCTGCCCTGAAAATATCGAGCGCTTCCCGGGAGCGGTCCTTATACTTCCCGTCCCATTCGTACCACGGCTTACCGCCGTGAAGGTCCTTAAGGACTCTGAAGAGGCAGAAGTCCTCCAGCCAGTACGCGTTCTCTCTCTTAAAATCCGCGAACTCTTTCGAACCGGGATCGCCCTCAAGGCGGTATATCTCCTTCAACACTTTAAGTTTTTCGGACTTTATACTGTAATCAACGCGGCCGCTTGCGAGAGGAAATCTCTTTTTGAGGCCGGCCACGGAGGCCTTTACCGATTTTTCTCCGGAGGCAGGAACTTTTTTGAGCGAAATGTACGCGGGTTCAAGGGCGAAAGAGCTCAGGGCGTCATATGGACAGGATGTGGGGCCGGTCTCGTTCATGGGGAGGAGTTGAAGTATGGAGTTCCCCGTCCCGGCGCACCAGTCGACGAGAAGTTTGATGTCGCCCAGGTCGCCTATCCCGACGCTATCCTTCGAATATACGGAGAATAGCGGCACGAGCACGCCCGAGCGCTTCTTCAGGCCTATCCTGCGCCACTTATCCTTCGAAGCGGTCTTGAGCAACTCCTTCATATCGTCCCTGGCCATACCTCTGCCTCTCCTTATTATTATCATATAATAATGTGCTTAAGTCCGCAAAGCAAGGAATTTTTACGGGTAGGCACCTCTGGCGCTATGCCGCACTCAGGGTCCTGTTCACGGCCTGAATTTTTTCGCCGTGCACTGCGGTTTACGTCTCGCGAATTTGCAGGAATTCCCTCGGCCTTTGTGTCAATAACCCGTTACTTGATAAATCCCCTTTG
>Ga0265297_10000149_pt1 | contig 233959 bp, 342 predicted proteins | sample Munlanlwell13791_FD_192502 | JGI IMG/M metagenome (GOLD analysis project Ga0265297, IMG submission 192502) | Leachate microbial communities from a municipal landfill in Southern Ontario, Canada - Leachate well 137-91 | ecosystem: Engineered > Solid waste > Landfill > Unclassified | place...
CGGCAGACACAAATCTGATGATGTGGGTTCGAATCCCACTGGGAGGCCTGATATTCACGTCTTCTGGCGGGGGCCACCAAAATCCCCTTTGGAAACAAGGAGGATTCTGGAGGCCTCAATGCCGGGGATGCCCATAGCTCAATTGGCAGAGCACCGGCCCTCTAAGCCGGAGGTTGCGGGTTCGAGCCCCGTTGGGATGATATTTTTATGGCTGCCACAGGGAGAGAATTGAATCTCTTCTGCGTGGGGAAGTCCCTTGGGAAAGACGCCAGGTTGAAAACCTGGAGATGCTGGTTCGAGTCCAGCCCCGGCCACAATCGACGGCTGGGTCGTCCAATGAGGGCTGTAGGGGCATAGTATAATTGGTAGAACATCTCTTTCATACGGAGAAGATCCGAGTTCGATTCTCGGTGCCCCTACCAAAAGGGTTCTCGTATAGAAGGGCGTCGGAGATTGGCGAGCCGAGCTGATTTGCTAAATCAGTGATCTGAAAGGATCTGAGGGTTCGATTCCCTCCCCTTCTGCCAGTTTTGTTCAGCAAAAATAAAACCAGAGGAGAATAAAATGCCAATTTGCTCGCGCTGTCATCAAGAAAAAGCTGAATCAGAATTTAGAATGCGTAGAGAGAAGAATCGAATATCTACTTTCGAATCATATTGTAAAAGATGCATGAGAATTTACGCGACTATACGCACAAATAAACGAAAAATAAAAGCTATTGAATATTTGGGTGGGAAATGTAAAGAATGTGGAATTATAGTTCATCCAGCCATTTTCCAATTTCATCATCGTGACCCAAATACTAAAGAGGCGTCCTGGAATAGAAAATTAAGATATTATCCATGGGAAAAGATTCGTAGAGAATTGGATAAATGTGACTTATTATGTGGGAATTGTCATCTTGCTAAAAATATTATTGCAGAATATTGGACTGTTTAAACAAGTGGGCTCGCAAGGGTCCTGTGGGTCCGACTCCCACCGCTTCCGCCATTTACCATTTCTCAAGAATAGATAGGAGAGTAAACTGATCGGGCGATCAGCACTCGTTGGAAGCGAGTTGGCACTGAAAGGTGTGAGGATCGAGACCTCTACTCTCCGCCATGAAATTCACCGAAATATTAGCCAGAGAAGTCCAAAAACACCTTGACAATTACTACAGAATATATCCTATATCAGAGATTAAAAATAAAGTCTATTTTAAAGTACAAATATGGATGGATTCAAAAAGCAAAACAGGTCTACGAAAAAGAGATAATATACGAACACTCTGTTACCTGGAATTAAAAGAACAACAATTATTGGTATATTATATTGATATTGTAATGGGAGATTATGGACCAGATTTCACAAGCGTCACTCCTGATTTAATCTGGGATCTCGGAAATCCAGAATGGAGTCCAGAGATTGTTGCTGAATATATTAGGAAGGTTGGTGATATGTTTGTTCCAAAGCGTACTGGTGTTTGTTTGGGTGATTTGTTGAAAGATATTGGAGCATGAACCGAAAGGGATTTCGGCACTGTTTCGAACACAGTTGGCACTGAAAGGTGTGAGGATCGAGACCTCCATGCTCCGCCAGGGCACGTAGTTTAGTGGTAGAACATCTGGATCACAACCAGAAGATTGCAGGTCCGATTCCTGCCGTGCCCACCATTCAAAATTAGGTTGGATGAGATAGTAACATGAAAGGGGCGGGTTTAATCCCCGCCTCTTACTTGGTTTGACGCGGGTGGCATAGGGCTGGTGCTCTGGTGAGGCCCATAACCTTACAACGGGTGTTCGATTCACCCGCCCGCAACCATTTGGAGATCTAAAAATGCCAGCAAAATCAGAAAAACAAGCAACAGCAGCAAGAATAGCACTAGCAGTAAAACAAGGAAAGACCAAGGCCAAGCCAGGTAGTCCATCTGCAAAAATGGCTAAGAGTATGAGTGAGAAGGAAATCCATCACTTCACTCACGAGAGTAAGCTACCGAGAGTTATGCTTGGTTTTGGATTTAAGAAATAAGTCTTCTTTTTAATTCTGTTTTCCAGACATCTGCATTCGACTTCTTATCAAAAGCCCATATGTAATCCAACATAGTGACAATATCCTTACCAACATTTAAAGGATTTAGATTGTGTAATGATATTTCATGATTTAAATCATAGGGGAATGATGGATGTAATATCATTACATCATCTTTGATGTATAATTCCACTACAGTATTGTCGAAATCCATTTTCCGGATGTTTGCGAATTTTCCTACGAAAGGATGATATTTTTCACACATTCCTTCTCCGAAAAAGATTCTGTGTATTGGAGGTTTGAAAGAGTAATGTACTTTATAGACGAAGATCGAATCTGGGCAATTTATAGTACCATATGGTTCGAGAATTCCAATGACCAAATTCTCTTGGTCTTCATTTATGATGTCCCAATCTGGTATTCGTATGTTACCAATTTTTGGCCAGACACGTTCTATATTCATGCTGAACCAATATCGCCACCACACTTTGGTGAGAATTGCAGGAACGTAATCCTATCATCTTTTTTCTCTAAATACCCAGATTGTATCCAACATTCAACTAGAGCATGGGCACCTTCTATTGATTCATTCCAATGTAATGATTTGATATATGTGTCAGACCATATACTTACATTATGAGCGAAAATAATTTCGGTTACTGGTGAACAGGCTTTTTCAATGAAATAATTATGTCTTCTGAAATACCACCAACAAAACTCTTCCCAAAGTATTTTCGGGTCAACAGAAGGATCACTGATGTCGATATTTTTCATGGGTGTCCCCATGGTGTAATTGGCGATCACGCCGCACTCTCTATGCGGAGGTTCCGGGTTCAACTCCCGGTGGGGATACCACTTTCTCTTCAGGCCATTTTACTTTTCCACCAAGGCTCTCAATGAAGAGTATATGATCAGCTATGACAAAGCGAATTTTTCTGTGATCACCTGGTACGCCCGCTTTTTTCATGAATGCTTCTGCTTTTTTGACGATGTGTTCAGGAATCTCTGACGTGTTTGCCATTTGTTACCTCCATGGATTTAAATACAGGAATAGGTAGGCGCAAAGATAAAGTTGGGAGGAGCGTCTGCCATGGTAAAATACACAAAAGAAATGTTAGTTGAACATGTAAACAAGGTCACTTCTATGGCTGGTTTAATGAGAAATCTTGGGATTAGTTATATAAGTGGAGGTATGCATGCTCATCTGAAAAAGAGAATAAAACAAGAAAATATTGATATTTCCCATTGGTCTGGTTTTGGTTGGAATCGTGGTAAATCAATTCCACGTAAAGGATTAAATAAAATCTTAATTAAAAGATCTGGTTCTTATAAGGAACATACTTATATCCTGCTTAGGGCTTTACTCCAATCTGGTATCGAATATAAGTGTTCAGAATGTGGAATTAAAGAATGGAGAGGAAAGTTTGTTAGATTGCAGATTGAGCATAAGAATGGTGATAACATGGATAACAGAAAGGAAAATTTGGTACTTCTCTGTCCGAATTGTCATTCACAGACTGTGACCTACGCGGTAATGAAGTCGAAACGCGGGTGTGGCGGAACTGGCAGACGCAACGGACTCAGTTACGGGTCGCTCACTGAGAAATTAGTGAGTAGTATGCTCCCAAATTCGGTGAACCCTTTACTGGCAACGCCGAGCCAAGCCTCGGAAGAGGAAGGTGTAGAGACTAGACGGGAGCCACCTAAGGCGAGAGCTATGGTGAAGGCATAGTCCAGACCACGAACCGAAAGGGCGGCGAAAGCCGAAGTGGTATGTAAAATCCGTTGAGGCCAAATACCTCATGTGGGTTCGAGTCCCACCACCCGCATTTTTCTTGGCTCATTTTTGGAGATAGTTATGCTTAGCGATTTGTTTGTTTTCTGGGAAGATTTAAAGCGAGATCCAGGCGTACAAGAAGCAAAGAGTGGTTGTCTTACGGCAATTATGCTGGCTGTACTTATAGCGGGTTTTGTTCATCTTATTTTGTATTTTACAAAATAAGGAGAAAACATGGTCATCTTCATGTGTGGTTTCCCATTCTCAGGTAAAACTCATATTCTGGAACTTCTAAAGAAAGAATACCCAGATACAGATGTAATCGACCCAAAATCTTATAGGGATGAAGAATATCCAAAGTTGGATGAAGATGGGAAGCGTGAATTTAATATTTCTGCGTGGCAGTGTTCTCTCGAATTATTACAGAAGACTATAGAAAATACCAAACCTGATGATTTGATAGCGTATGATACAGCTTGTGCGTCTGATCAGATGCTTGATTATATGGATTTTGCTAAGAAATATAAGCATAAGGTTTTGGTTGTTTATGTGAATGCGAAGATTGATTTGTGTGAAAAGAGAGCTGGGAAGGAATGGTTGTCCCAAGAAGTTGTCCAGAAATACAAAACTAATTTCAAAAATAACTTACTGAAATTTAGGAAGATGGCAGATGATTTTGTAATAATAGATAATAATGGAGATCAGGTAACTTTAGAAAAGGCGGTAGAAAAGATCGATGCCTGTGGAATTCATAAATCCAAATCGTCATGAGGTTCACCTCAGAGGTCCTGATAATACTATTATAACCTTGACAGGTAATGAAAAACGAGTAATGCCTGATTATTTTCGTAGATATGTTCCGCGTTATTTAAAAGTCTTAAGGGAAAATGTTGTGGCAGCAATCCCAAGACCGCAAAGTCCACATAGTTATCCAAAGATGGTAATTAAAAGGCCTGCTCCTGTTATAGCTAAGCCACCACAGCATTTCCGGCAGCCTGGTAGAACGCCTGCGGTAAGACCGCAAAGACCTATGGTTGTTGGGAAAGTTAGTTTATACGCAGCTCAAGCTACTGAATATTACAATAGGTTGGTTGGGAATATTATATATCCAATTTCAAATGATGTTGGTGTTGGTATATTAAGTTTCAATAGGATTCATTGTTTACATCGCTTAATTCTTTCGATCAGAGCACATACGGATCTTTCGCGAACTACTGTTTTTATAAGTGATGAATCAACTAATCCAGAAACAAAAGATTATCTGACGAAGATACCAGATATGGTTGTTCTTCCAAATCAACCGAGGCTTGGAATAGCTGGGAACACGAATAGATTACTTAGATGTTTATCAAGATTTAAGTATAAAATAATTCTAAATGATGATGTTGAAATTTTGCGTCCTGGTTGGGATAGTTTTTATGCTACTCATATGAAGAATCTTAATGCTCATCATTTCTGTGCAAGGCAAGCTGGTGTTTATGGTGCATCTGATAAGGATGGGAAGATTACTGTTGTAAATGGTGTGTCGATTCGCACGATTACTGAAAAGCCTCAAGGGGCTGTGATGGCTTTTGATGATCTTGCTTTTTCCAAGGTTGGATATTTTGATGAGTCTTTTGGTATTTATGGTATGGAGCATGTTGATTGGTCGGATAGAGTTTCAAAGAGTGGCATACAAGGGCCTGGTTTTCATGATATTGTTGGTTCTGGTTTATATTTCAAAATTTATGCTGAGGATTCGTCTACTGAGGATCGTTCTCAACATTTATCTCAAGCTAGAAAGACGTTTGAGGAGTTAAAAACAAAATCAAATAGATTGTATGTGTCTACTTCTGATAAGACACAGGTTCCAAGTGTGTCATATATTATACCTTACCGTGGTAGTGATCGGACTGATTGTATAAAGACTGTTATACAGAATATTAAAGCTCAGAGATATCCGGAGGTTGATATTGTTTGTGCGGAGCAAGATGATGTTGAAAAAGTTGTTCTTCCTGAGATGAGTACTGTTACGCATGTTCTTGCCAAGTCTTTAAAACCTGGTGATCCTTTTACAAAGTCGGTTGCATTTAATCTTGGTGTTAAAACGGTAAAGTATGATAAGATTTTCCTCCATGATGCAGATATGCTTATTCCTGCACATTACACAGCGAAAGCTGTGGATATTCTAGCTACGAGTCCAGGACTTCATATTGGACATAATGTTCTTTATTTAAGTCAAGCATCGACAACTGGAATTTGTTCTACACAAAAGGTGGTCCCTGGTTTCAAGGTTGATAGAACTGTTGGGTATTTTGAAGGTGGGACGTTGGCTTGTACACGCGATACTTACCTCCGGATTGGTGGTTTTAATGAGGAATTTGTGGGATATGGTTGCGAGGATTGTGAGTTCTTCTTTCGGTTGGCCAAAGTTCCTAATTTCTGTAATCAGAGAACAGAGGATCTTATTCATTTATGGCATGGTCGTACTCCTGGTTGGATGGAATTTCACAAGAGAAATAAGGAAATTGAGAAACGTTGTTATGCTGCGAACCAGGAAATGTATATGACATTTCTTAGAAAAGTTTTACATGACAAGTATGGGATTTAAGTCGGGTTGTTTCTTGATATTCTAAAATATGTCCGAGGAAGAGTTATTGACTGGTTTGGCTATTTCCATTAGAAATTCTGGGAGAGTTAATGCTACATTTGTTATTCGGGATTTCATTTACATGGGTCGTAGTTTTCCTGCGATTTTTGTTAGTGTTAATAATGATAATTTTTTCGATTGTGTTATGATCCTTTTAAATAACCATCTGTGCGTTAGTGCTGCTCATGTAATAGAGATGGGTATGGATTTGTATGTGTGGCATGGTATTCTTCCTGGTTTTTCGTTTGAGTTGTGTAATCCAGATTCATTTGATATTGATGAAATTATATATGTTGTTAATAGATGTCTTGGTATGAAGAAGAGGTTTATTAGAGACTGAGTTCTTGCTCGACTCGTGTTTTAGTTTCGATTGCAGCATGCTTTGCCAATTTGGCTACTACATAACTGTTCCCACGTGTTAGGAGAATTGGAGTTTTTGATCCTTTGTGTAAGAAATCAAGTGTGAATACGCTTATGCCGTTTTTCTCCAATAATTGAGATAGATCTTTCTGGAATTCCTCTAACCATTTGTTCATTCGCTCTTGTGCGAGTTTTGCGTCTTCTTCTCCTTGGAATGTTTCTGGATCGATATCCCATGGAGGCAAATTCTTTAACTGGGACTCTTTTTTGGTTGTTTGTTCTGTGTTTGTTTCTGGTTTTGGTTCGGATTTCTTTGCCATGATCATTCTCCGGTATTTTATTTCACGGTCACGTTCTTATTTACGGAGAACAACATGGTAATTGATAGAGATGTTAGAATTAATCATGTGTATAATATTCTTCGTGGAAAGATGAAGGGCTATGGGAGGAATGTTTCTCTTCCACAGAATACTGATCCGAAGAAGACATATAGTTGGAGATACCTTTCGAGGTTTGTAGAACGTTTGGAATGTGAAGGCATCACGGACGAGTATGTTCCTGCGGTCGTGGATGCCCTTCTTCTTTACGCGAAACGTCACAAGTTACTTGATAGGGGGTTTGCGGTTTTAAATAAAGTGGACATAGCTTCCTTGCTTGAGAAAAGGCTAACGAAAGATGAGGATATAAAGAGGATACGGGAAGAAAGTATTCTTTCTTCTCATGATTTCCTTTTGAAGAAACATCGTGATTCAAGCAGAAGCTTACTTGAACTTCTTATAACTAGAAAACACAGAGATGCTTATACCAACATGACTTGTTGGTTCGAACAGGGCTTTTTGAGGTTGGAGTATATCGCGATTTCGAAAACTTGTAGAAGAGCATTGTGTCAAATGAAAATTAATGAGCGGATTCTTTTCCCAGGGACGGTTGATTTAATGAAAATGCGACTTTCAATTTTGTCGGAAAAAGACCTAACTCAGAAGCTCACAGACACCTTGAAGACAGACTTGATGCGATAGGAGAGAGAATGGCAACGTGGGATGAAGCCTACCAGTCGACATTAGCAGAAGTAGGAGACGATCTAGCAGCAAAAGTAATTACCGATAAATATCTAATAGTTCGTGATAACAATAATTATCTAGAAACAAAACCAAGCCAAATGTGGAGACGATTGGCAGCAGCTAATGCTGCCGCTGAGAAGAAAGAATTGGCAAAAGAGTTCGAAGAACAATTCTTCGAAATGATGTCAAATTGGAGATTTGTTCCAGGAGGAAGAATATTATACGGACTTGGGAATGACGCCAATGTAACACTAAAGAACTGTTATGTAATAGCAATCAGAGAAGATTCCATAAAAGGAATCTTTGATGCAATATACGAAATAGCAGAAACATTTAAAGCAGGAGGTGGATCTGGTACAGATTTAAGTATTCTTCGTCCAAAAGGATCTGCAATAAATAATGCGGCTCGCGTATCAAGTGGATCAGTGTCATTCCTCCATCTTTTTAGCCAGATTGCTGGTACTATTGGTCAACATGGGAGAATAGGTGCACTTTTGGTAAGTATGATTGACCATCACCCAGACATCTTTGATTTTATAAGAGTAAAGGGCGGGGATGATCTGGACGCAGTAAGAAATGCCAACATATCAGTCAAGATTACGGATAAATTACTAAATGCAGTAGAAAATAATGGAGACTTTGATCTCCATTGGAATGGGAAGATTTTCAAAACGATTAAAGCTCGTGAATTATGGCAAGAAATAATTCACTATGCATGGAAGAGAGCTGAGCCTGGTTTGTTATTCTGGGATACGATTCACAGAATTGGGCCAGCTGAACAATATGAGAAGTTCAAGACTCTGACAACCAATCCATGTGGTGAAGCGACTCTTTCAGATGGGGATTCTTGTAATCTTGGTTCATTGAACTTTGGTCTCTATGTCAAGAATTCATTTGATAAAAATGCATGTTTTGATTTTAATTTGTTTAAACATGATGTAAAACTTGGGATTAGATTCCTGGATAATATTATTACACTTGATAAATCTCCTCTACCGTTCCAACAGTGGGCAAACGACAATGGAAGAAGACTTGGCCTTGGTGTAATGGGATTGGCCGATGTGTTTATGAGAATGGGTATGAGGTATGATTCTCCTGAAGCTTTTGAATTGACCGATAAGATAATGAGAACGTTTAGAGATACATCTTATGAGGCATCGTGTGAACTTGCAAAAGAAAAAGGATCATTCCCAGAATTTGATGTAAAGAAACACATGAAATCTCCTTATGTACAGAAACTACCAGAGAATATTCAGGAGATGATTCAGAAGACCGGTATTCGTAATGTTGCTCTGCACGCAATAGCTCCTACTGGTTCTTTAAGTTGTATTGCGAAATGTACAGGCGCAATTGAGCCAGTGTTTAAGGTAAGTTATACCAGGAAGACAAATCTTGGCACAGCCAAAGAAGTAAAGGAATTTCAAGTATTCCATAACACAGCAAAGGAATTTCTGGAAAAGACAAAGAAATCAACGTTACCAGGTTATTTCGTTGGTACTCATGAAATAACACCAGAGAAGAGAATTAAACTTCAGAGTATCGTCCAGGGATATATTGATCAGGCTATTTCCAATACTGTAAATCTTCCTGAGGATTGTACTGAAGAGCAGATTGGGCAAGCTTATATGATGGCTTGGAAAGCTGGTTTGAAGGGCATAACTGTTTACCGTGAAGGATCTCGTGAGGGCGTATTATCTTCCAAGTCGACGAAAAATGGAAAGATAAATGAGACTGGAAAGATTATAGTACACAATGCACCAAAGCGTCCAGATTCACTTGATGGCGTGGTACATGTCATCAAACCCAACGGAACAAGATATGCAGTCTTTGTTGGTCTTCTTGATGGACGTCCTTTTGAAGTATTCGCGCTTGATCACAAACTTACAGGTCTTGAAGATGGTATGCATGGAAAGATTGTGAAAGAGAAAGTTAATAAGACTCAGAATTATTATCATTTCGAAAGTGGTGCTCTTATAGTTAGAAAGCTAAATGATTTTGAGGACAGTGAGGCATCATTTATAACTAGAATGATATCAACTGCTCTCAGACATGGTACTCCGCTTGAATTCTTGATTGATCAAATAAACAAGTCCAAGGTTCAGTATAATACATTCCCTAGAGCAATTGCTCGTGCTCTTTCGATTTATTTGAAACAGGATGAGGTAAAGGGGAAATTTAAATGTCCAAAATGCGGCAGTACTAACATAAAGTGGTCTGGGACGTGTTTTGCATGTTTGGATTGCCAGGAGAGCAAGTGCTCTTAAGTGATTGAATTAACGCCAGTCCAGATTGAGAATTGGGTATCAAGCCACTTTAAGTATAAGAAGAGAAGTGGTGGGCGTCAACTTGTAATTAATAATCCATTCGATGGTGATTCTGGTTATCATTTCTGGATATCAACTGTAAAATCAGCTTTGAAACAGGGGAAGAATAAAGGGAAAGTTGGATATTGGGTATTCGATTTTAGACCTGGTGTTTTTGCTGGTTCACTTATTAATTTTGTAATGAAGTACAGAAAGTTGAATTATTTTCAAGCAATTCAAGAATTAACTGGTCTTAAGCGTGGTGATTTAAAGAGCATTCTTCGTCAGGATTTTAGAAAGAAACAAGAAATAGAAAAAGAGGAAGAAGAGGAGAAATGTCTTGAATTACCAAAATTCAGTAAGATTTTAACTGAAGAATCAGACAATAGCAAGATAAAACAGATTGCGTTGAATTATCTTCACAATAGGGCTATTAATAATGAAAAGATTCAACATTACTCTTTATATTATACGCCTGTGACGATTGTTTTCCCTTATGTTGAATATGGTCTAACTGTTTATTGGCAGGAACGTGAATTATTGAATAAAAAATTTAATTTCCCAGATGCAATTAAAACTGGCTTGAATAAAACGGATTTTGTTTTTGGATTTGACCATGTTGATCCAAATGATGATGTGGTAATTGTGGAATCTATATTTAATTGCATGAGTATTGGTCATAATTGTATTGCTTCTGGTGGTGCTACTATTTCTGGGAAACAACCATTAAAGATATCTGCGTTATCTCCTCGTACTCTTATTTTGGCTCCTGATTTTGATGAAGCAGGTTTGAAATCGTTGATAGGTAATTATTATTTATTGAAGAATAAATTTAAATTGGCTTATTGTCTTCCTCCTTCTGTAGATGATTGGAATGATATGGATAAGAACAATGGCATTGGGACTGCGTTGAGATATATAGAGAAAAATGTGAAATACCTAAATCTTTCTGAATTGGTTAAAGTATCTAACCTACTTGCGTTACTGAAGGCGTCTTGACTTGATTCTTTAAATTATATTCTCTAATTACACTTGTTTTTCTTTTATCCAGGGTTCTTAATGCATTTCTGTATGCTTGTGGTGTATTTTCTTTAAACCACGATAATTGTTTTGATATTGCTTGTTTTTCTAGATAATCTAGAGATTGTCTTATTAGGAATATTTCTTCATGCGTAATACTATTATCTAGGAACCCAATTAACTTTTCATTCTTTTCGCCTAAATATAGATATAAGCATGGAGGTCGTTTTTTATATGATATCCATAAGAGGCGCATACTAATGGAATTCCCCATGGGCCATAATCCACAACTATTTTTGACAATTGGTGGAGGACAAGATATAGGGCCTATGTTCCTCAAATTTGAGTGGAAATCATTCACGAATGGTGGATATATTATTAGGGCAAAACTTTCAGATTCTTATTGGAAGAAATTAAGAGATATAGCGACTCAATTCTATCTTGATGAAGGAAGAAGAAAACCAACTCCCGTACAGTTTGAATTGATTTGGCCAGGTATTAACGGGGACAATCAACGTACAGGGAAACGTCTTGCTTATATGACAGGATTGGACGCCAGAGGTGTACAATCAAGTGGTACTCTTGAATTTGTCGCTGTTGATCCTCCATCTTTTTGGTTAAATGGTGGATGTTCGTCTGGGAAAGTTTATAAAGGGAAAGTTTCTGATGTTATAAAAAAGGTCGTCCAGGAATATTTCAAAGAAGGAAAAGTAGAAGTTAGTAATACTGTTGATTTTGATGAGAATCAATGGTGGATGATGAGAATGGACCCCAAAACATTTATTGCTTCTTTACTAGAATGGTCTTCAAGTTTGACAGAGAAGAAAACGAATTGGATAGTCTCAAGTGATGATAAAGAAATTTGGATAAAAGAACAAGCCGCCAGGACATCAGAGAATTATGGTACTTTTAGTATGAATAAGAAATCACCTGGTGGGAATGACATCTATAATTTTGAATTTTTGGCTGACACTTTCATTTCTGTCTTCCAGAAACAATTAATTACTCAGGGATTATCGACTGTATCAGAAAGGTTTATGGACCGGATTAAGGATTCTCCTCCGCACACAGGGACTGAATCACAATGTGTTGTTCATGTTCATGATGAGAATACTCAAAACAAGAAAATTGTAAAGATTGATCGTACTCGTGGTTTTAAAAAACCAACAGAGATACCTGGAGCTATTGGAAAACCACATGAATGGTCAACTTCAATTGGTGCAATACCTGAAGATTCAGGACAGAGTTTTGGTAAGACTTATGATGAATATATTGATGGGCGAGCAAGAAAGACATTTCTTGATATGTTAAATCTGGTTATGAGAATAAAGATTCGTTGTACAGGAATTGGTAAGAAATCATTGGCAAATAGTCATAATTTGGGAGTCTCAAAATTAAAAATACTTTGGAAGGATCCAGATGATAAGGACTACTTCCTGGATGGTGACTGGTTGGTCTACGGTTTCCACCACATAGTTACGCCTGGTCATTGGTACACAGATGTATATTGTGCCAGGCTCGACTACGATGCGCTTGGAAAACCGATTTGAGGTAGGAAATGGATCCAAATACATATGCTCTTTCACTGGAAATAACATTAAATGATCTGGTGTCAGAATATTTAAGCGGCATAAACGGTGGTCTGGACACGACGGTCGCCAAAGTAACAGAAGTAGAGAATGCTTTCAAGGCAATGTCCACCAATATAGTATCATCACTTGACCATGTTTCGGCCAAGATGAATGAAGTAATGAATCAAATGACTACAGCGCAAGAAAAAGTGAAAATCAAAACTGAGGAGACAAACGCATCGGTTGCTGCCGGAGCTATGCAAAACCAGGTAACTTATAAGAATGAGACTGACGATTTAATTGGTATCAACGAACAAAAAACTGACTTATTAAAAACAGAAAAGGAATTACAGAAATTAACCAAGGAACAGATTCCACTTAAAGAAAAGAGTTTAAAGAGTCAACAGGATGCTCAAAATAATATTATTGATAATCAGACTAATATTAATAAAGGAGAGAGGAATTATCATACTATAGCTGGGGTTACCAAAGGTATAGTTGATAAGGTACAAGGCTTTACCAAAAAGATAGGTACCGCTCTGCTTGCTGTAGCCACTGGAGGAGCAAGTGCTGCAGCCGGAACTGCTGCAGCTGGGGAAGCTGCTGCAGCAACTGGTGGTGAAATGGCAGCTGCTGGGAAAGCTGCTTCAGGTATGGGTGGGGGTTTGGATAAAGCAATAGATGGATTATTTGATTTTGCAAATGCTGGATATATTGTCTATGGTACTGTTTTGGTTATGTTGGCAAACTGGTTGGATGAGGCAGCAGCCAGAGCAGAGAAATTTAAGACAGCAATGTATCGTGCAACTGGGTCTATGAATGAGATAATGATTAGGGCTAGTATGATGACGAGTGGTTTAAAGGCAACTTCTGATGAAGTTGATGAGGTAATTTCAGCTCTAATCCGCGCAGGTGCGAATAAGAAGAACGTTTGGGAATTAACAGAAGCTACGACGATCTTCTCAAAAGCTCTTGGTGTAAGTGCAGATGTAGCTGCACAATTTGCCAATAGAATGAGAGTTGTACTTGGTACTACTCGTTTGGCTGAAGCTTCAATGGCTATGCTTTATAAAGCTGCTGAACATTTTAGTTTATCAGGTGAAGATATGACCAATATTATGACAGAGGCAACTGAAAGCGCAACATTGTTGGGAACTTATGGTGAAAAAGCGGTTTCCAACTATACTGAAACCTTGGTAGCTGCTGCAGCTGCCGCGAAGAATTTGGGTGTTAATACCTCGAAAGCCACTCAATTGATTGCCAGTATGAAAGAGCCATTGGCTGGTGTCAAGATTCTTGGTGGTGCTGTCTTACAGATGGACCCAGCCAAGAAAATGGAAGAAATATTAAAGAGGATTCCAAATATTGAGAAACAATATGAAGAAATGGTAAAGGCTCGTGGTGCTGGTTATGCAACAATGTATATTAAAGCGCGATATGATATCGACCCAGAACAACTAAAGATTTTGAAGGAAATGACAAAGACAAAAGAAGTGATGTTGAAAGTTGGTATAACAACAGAACAAGCTGAAAAGGATATGGAGCGAATAAAGAATGCTGCACAAGAGTCAATGACTGGTGTCTACACAGAGATGCTGAAAATTATGGATAATATAAAGAATATAGGCATGATGATTGTAGGACCATTACTCCCACTATTGAAGATAATTTTCATGGTAGTAAATGGAATTTTCAGTATTATTGCTGGATTTGTGGCTCCAATTTCAGAGATGCTTATGAAGATGTGGTCATTGTTCGACGTTAGCAATGAATTAGGTGAAATGTTTACCATCCTCCGTAATATTGCTTTAGCCATAGGAAAAGTTTTGGGATTTATAATTTTTGTGCTTCTAGCTCCGTTCATTGCTGGTGTTGTTCTTCTAGTAAAAGGATTTAGTGTTCTGTGGGAAATAATCCAACCAATCGCTTCAGCTATAGCTGACATATTTGGTTTCTTAGCGGGCGGTATTTGGGATGCGTTGATGGCACTAATTGATGGGTTTAATGGGATATTTAAAACATTAAAAGAAGGAATTAGGAGTGTAGTGTCAGGAATGAAGAGTTTGGTGACGCTTGGTGGTACATTTGATATTGCGACTGTAAAGGAAGTTGCGAAATATATTGGTGCAGCAACTGCTGCTGTTTTGGCTTTGGTTGTCGCAATGAAAGCTGCTGCTATTGCAGAAGGTGCTTGGAATATTGTTAGAGGTGCTGGGAATAAACTCCTTGGTGAAGAATCTCTTTTAATGAAGGCCAAGACAGTTTGGACAAATCTGATGACAAAGGGTAATTTAACAAGCACAAAGGGTATTTGGGATAAGGTAAAAGGAATTTTCTCGCTTACAAAAGCTGAACAAGGTTTGAAGGCTGTACAGGTTCCTGGAAAGGGTTTGATTCTGGAAGAGGCTTCTGCAATTACAGACGCTGCAAAAGCGAATAAGGGGTTAATAGGAACGATTTGGCAAAAAATAACTGCTTTGAGAAGTTTAAGTTTGTCTCAAATGGCTAGTAATGTAGCCACAAGAGCAGGAACGTTGTTTAGCTCATTGTCAAGTCTTAGTTTGGGAGGTGCGGCTACGAGAATTGGTGGCCTCTTTACTACGCTAAAGACTGCTATTCCTTCGATGTTAAGTTTTGGAAAACTAGCTGGATTTGCAAGTAGTGCCGTTTCTGGTTTGGGTTCAGCAATGTCTGTTCTTGGCCCTGTTGCTCTTATGGTTGGTGCAGCAATTGGAGGTTGGAAGATTGGGAAATGGATAGGTGAAATAACCGGTTTACATAAGTCGACGAAGGAACTGGCAGATGAGCATAGGAAGGCTCTGAAAAATTCCCCAGAAATTAAAGCCCATATGTCAGAGATTGACAAATTAGCAGAGAAGCGTATTGCCAATTTGGATACTGAAGGGAAACTTCGCGCTAAGAATCTTAAACTTTGGGGTCTGAATAATACTCAAGCGTCTATTGGTGCTAAGAGTGCTCAAGATGAATTGAAGATGTTGGAGAGTATGGCAAAAGCGGGGAATAAGAATGCTGATATGCTCAAGCGTCTAAACGAACTTCGGAAGGCTGCTAAGGAAGCACCACAAGCGAAGGTTGTTCCTGGCGCGGGTGGTGATTGGGAAGATATGGCGAAACGGAATAGAGCATTCTTGGAGGGTGGTCCAAAGGCATATTCAAGAGATGAAGCACCTCTCATAAATGAAGTTCCAACTGTTAAGGTTCAAGAAGGTGGGCCAAAAACACCAAGTCCTGTTACTGATTTAATCAAGGTCCAGAGTGAAAATTCAGAGAAGATGAAGAGTGCTGTAGATTATTTAAAGGAAATCTGTAAGAGTTCAGAGGAAGCACAAGATTTGTTGAAGGTTTATCTTCCGAAGTTGGTTGAGGGGACGACAGATACTGGTTTGGCTAGCGTGGCAAATAATTGGATTTAGAGGTGATATATGGGTTCTTATGGTTTAATTCCTTTTGATGATTCGATGATAGCAGAAGTACGATTCCAATTAACTCTTGGAAAGGGCGCTGGGAATAATATTGAATTCCAATTTATGCCAAAACTTAAATCAGAAAGTAATACCAGTACTTGGGAAGAATCTGATATTTGGGCTGTTGAACCATTGAAGATTCATAAAGGGTCGGGTGGGAAAAAATTGGCTATGGAATGGGAATATTTGGCATCTGATGAGATTTGGAACTGTGGAAAGGTTGCCAAAACTTTAAAGAATTTAAAGACATATTTCTTCGAATTCACACGAGAGACTTATCCAACAGCCAAGATAATTTATGGTACTTCAATTCCATCACCAACTTATTTTAGAATTATGGATGTTAGCATAACTTATAGTGATGAAATAATATTTAATAATGGGATGCATCCTCTTCATTCTAGAGTTTCTGTTTCTCTGGAATTGGCAACGAATGTGAATGAGCCTGGTGGGAAACAATCTTCCGATGCTGAAGGGAAATTACCGGTTGATCCTTTGTCAGCCGCAATCTTTGATTGGTACTAGGAGAAAATATGGCAATAGATACTGATAGTCTCTCCCGTTTCAAATTTTCCGAATCCATAATTAGAAATGGGAAAGAAACTTTTGGAATGTGGAAACGACCTGATTTCATGAAGGTCGAAAATGTACAGGACACAGACGTATTCTATTTTTCTGTAGATCAATCAACAGCAGGAAGACCAGATCTAATTTCTCAACAGATGTATGGTACGCCTATGTTGGAATGGGTGGTAATCATGTTTAATAGACCACTAAATACCATAGGGTGGCCGAAATCCGGTACTGTAATAAAACTTCCTACGCAATCGGTTGTTTATAGTGGATTATAAATAATGTGGAGGATTAAATGGCAGATAAATCTAATATTCACCGAGTTTGGGAAGAGTTTTTCGCAGAACGAGTTGAAAAATTACCAACCAGATTCACAGGAACTTATAGGGCAGTAGTTGTTGAAACCAATGACCCATTACAATTACATCGTATTAGATTTAAATGTCCAGAATTACATGATTGGAATCTGAAACCTGAAGAATGCCCATGGGCAATTCCAGCGCCACACCTTGGTGGGTCTGACACAGGATCTTGGGTAAGTCCGCTTATTGATGATATAATTTTTATAACATTTGAGAAAAATCACCCTTATGGTCCAATATATTCAGGTTTTGCCTCTGGGACAAGACGGAAAAGGTATCCACTTGAATCAATTTTCACAGAATCACCACAATCTGTTGATGCAATGGGTAAGCCTCTTGATAAGCCGTCAGATTATCAGACAGATTACCTACCGAAAGATCGTCGTCCTATGTCTCATGGGTGGAGAGATAGATATGGAAATTCAGAGATAAGTTGTTCTGTTGGTTTCTTTCCAAAAGAGCATGAAGGAGAGACAGCACCAGCTGGGACGGATGCTATTTCGAAAGAAAAGTTTGAAGGTGGTAAGAAACCAGAAATTAATAAGCCAGATAGAAAATATCTGGCCAAATTATCAAAATATGGGATTTTTGTTGTTCAGTCAGATGTTGGATATTATTGGAAGAAAGACAAGGATGATAAGGATCTTGGTGAGTTTGATGGTATTGGAGATGCTGAAAAAGAGGGAGGGAAGGATGAGCGAAAGTGGGAGATACAGAGATATTTCTTCTTCCAGCAGTTATTGAATGAGAGTAAGCCAAATTCTGAGGATAGAGACCAGAGGAGATATGAAATACGAACAAGAGCGGGACATAAATTTGAGATGAGAGATGTTGGTTGGGCTCAGAAAAATGGTGGTATGTCAGTTAATAAGAAGATTGAAAATGTAAAGTCCAGAATCGAATTGGAAGGTGATCAGAAATATGGTGGAAAGATATTGTCAAAATGGGAGCAGACTGATGAACGATGGCTTAAATGGAGAACAAAGGGTGGTCATTTAATTCAGTTGATGGACACTGGTTTTCATCCAGAAAAAGATGATTTTTATAAGAGGAAGCTTCTGGAGGAAACTGGTCCAGATGTTGACCATGAGAAGAGTTCCAATTGGACTGGTAGAGATTCTAGACAGATTAGGATTTTGACAAGATGGGGTGTCAAATTCGTATTGGATGATCGTGGTTCTCATGCTGCAAAAGCTGATACCAAGGAATCTCCAAGAGCAAATGGTTGGATGCTCAAGAGCCGAAGAAGTTGGCAAGCAGATCCTGGTGATTCACCACGTGGTTTTGCTATTGAATGTAATGATAAGAATGAATTGAATACCACTAGATGGTATACCCCTAAGAGTAAGATTATTGAAATGAATGACCGTAAGGACTACGCAATCTTCTGTACTGATACTGCTTCTGAGATCTCTGAATCATGGAAGGGTCTTGATGAGAATGAGTTTGCTGTGAAAATAGCTATGACGGAAGACCCAGAGAAGAATACCTATCATCTAAAATTGGATAAGCATAATGGTTATTTGCGTTTGAAGACAGCTGCAGGTGGGGATAATGGGCTTAGAACTTTTGAAGAAGATAAGACAAAAGATGACCCAGAATTTCCTGAAAATCAGAAGCAAGAAGCTACTGAACCAATAATGAAGGACGCCAATACTGGTGAAAATCAGGGATTGGAATGTCGTGACGGTAGAGTTGGTGATGATGGTGCTTGGACTGAGATTGTTGATATTGAGGATCGTGGTTTCTGGTTCTCGAAACAATATAAATTGGGTATTTGGAGAGCAAGAAAAGATGTAGACATGTATATTGGTTTAAGGGATGATGATCCAGAAGATCCTGAGAATCCAAATCCAGAAGAGACTGGTAGACAAATAATTATTATTAGGAATGCTACTGGTAGAGGTCCTATTCAAATTTTCTGTGCTGAAAATGTTGAAATTATTGGTAATAATATTGCTTTAAAGGCTTCAAATACTATAACTATGAAAGCAGGGACTGCAATTAATTTTGAAGCTGGTGGGGCTCATGCTCAACTGGTTCCTGGAGCTTGGAATATGGATGTTCCAGATAATGCTCCCAAACATACAGGCTTCCTTCCATTTGCATTCCCAGGTGCTGGTGCTCAATCTCCAACAGGTGGCAGTTGCGCAGTAATTGATCCAGCAGAAATTATTGAGGAGAAGCGTGAACCAGTTGACAGGTCAAAAGTCGATAATGAACCTTTTAGTGCGGTTCCTGAAGGTGTAGTGAAAGGGGAGTAATGGTAATAGTAGCTCCTACGGCGTTGTATAATTCTATTCTAAACGCCAATCCATCTAGTACAATCCCAGTAACTTGGGTTATCTCAAGTCAAGACCCGCCACGATCTACTATAACAGTACCATTATTACCTTGGGGTGTAGAAATTCAGCCATTACCAAAAAATCCTTTCAATCCAGTAATTAGACCACCAGACGTAGGAAGTTTTGTCTTTAACGTAAATTATACTAATGCCTCAAAGGTGGGGTCTGGTGATCTTTCATACGAAGCTGGACAGATTCTAACATTCGATAATGAAACTGATATTACAGATCAAGTCTCGCAAATAAATGTACCAGAAGTAATAGATCTACAGCAGAATACGAATCTTCTGAGTTTGGAGAAGTTGGGATTAACGAATGAGGAAATTGTAAATCTGGAAACACAGACTCGGACCAAGATGAACGCGTTGGTGACTCTGATAAACAGTCAGAGGATGCAAGCAAATCAGAAGGAAATAGATATAAAGAGTAATCAGAAATTAATTAATGAGAACGAGAAAACATTGGCGGCGGCTGTAGTTGTTTTGTCGGCGACTGATCCTATTGTAATAAAATTGACAACCAATAATACTTTATTGGTAGCTCAACGCACAAAACTTGTCGACGAGTTAAATGTAATTATTACTGAAATGAATTCGAATTATAATCTATTGTTAAATGTGAAGGAGATTGTTAGATGAGCAATTTATCAGCTGCACGAAATCAAAATCTTTGGTTCGGTTACAATGCGCCATTTATTGGTGGAAATGAGGGTGTTGTTTCTAGACAAGTCGATGAGAAATTAATTAAGAATGATCTTCTTCAATTACTTCTAACGTCACCTGGTGATAGAGTGATGCGTCCTTCTTTTGGTACTGGAATTCGGAAATTTGTTTTTGAGTTGATAACCACCGAAACTATTGAAACTCTGAGACAAAGTATACAGGATGCAGTTGATACTTATGAACCACGGGTTACTGTTTCTAGTATTGATATTGATACTTCTAATCAGGATAATAATGTTGTTCAGATTAAGTTATTTGGATATTTTAATTTGGATAAGTATAATACTAATCCTAATAATGCACAATTGTTAGTGGAGTTAAAGGTACCACTTAACCAGCTTGGACAAGCGACGACACAGGTGGCTAGATCATGAGTGAAGACACAACCAAGTATGTGTTCCAAACTCCAAATTCTCCGGAAGAATTTGGTGTAGTGCTGCCACTCCCAGAGTTGCGGCGTTTGGATTTTTCTGCACTTGATTATCAAACGATGTTAAGAGCTGGGATTGAATATATTAGAACATATCATCCAAACGATTTCAATGATTTCTTTGCAAGCAATGGTTTAATAATGACGCTTGAATTGGTGTCATTCCTTGCTAATGTTGTTACAGAGCGTGGTGATATTATCGCAGATGAGAGTTATATTCCAACCGCACAGACCAAAGAAGCTGTTTCACAGCATTTGGCTCTAATTAACCAACAAATAGAGAAAGCTACACCAGCAACTGTTGATGTACAAGTTACAGTAGCAAATCAACTGACAACTGAACTTAGAATTACACCAGGTGTTATTTTCAGCTTCGCTGGACCAGATGGTCAGCCTGTGTACTATGAGGTTTTTAGAGCTCCTGGTGATTTTACATCTGATATTTCTATTCCTCCAGGGAAGCGTGGTGTTGTTGCTTTCGGGATTGAAGGGAAATTCGGTAGTGATGTTTCGGTTGTTTCCAATGGTGGTACTGACCAATTTATTGATATTACAGGTCTCGATGTTCTTGATGCTCCGATTTTTGTTACTGTTCAGACCGGTGCTGATACTCCCAGGGAATGGCAGAGAGTTGATATTATTGAGAAATCCAAACCACAAGATGAAGTCTTTGAAGTTGTCGTGATGGATAATGGAGTTAGGATAAAATTTGGAAATAATATTGCCGGGAAAGCTCCATTGGCGGGTGAACAGATTGTTGTTAGATATAGAAATGGTGGTGGTGTTCGTGGTAGGATTGGCGCCAATATTATAAATGAAACTCGTTCATACAATCCTACTGCTCCTGTTTCTGCTGCAGTTGATGTCCTTTTTAGGAATCCTACACCGTCGCAAGGCGGTACTGATGAGGAGACCATTGAGGACGCAAAGAAGCGTGCTCCAAAAGAATTTGCAACTCACGAAAGTGCAACCACTGGCGAAGATTATAGTGTATTGGCTTCAACGTACAGTCATCCTGTTTTCGGCTCTGTAGCCAAAGCAATTGGTACGATCAGGACGGGTATCGAGGGCGATCCCACTACTGTTGTTGAACAGATTAGAGCCGCTCCTACTGTTTCAGCTGGTGTTCAGATTTTGTTGAATGAATATGTGAATAGGAATATTGTTGAAGTTTATGTTTTGGCTGAAGGATCTGATGGTACTCCAGTAAAGCCCAATACTGGGTTGAAGACTGGGTTGATTTCTTTCTTTAGTGAAATTAATGTGTTGACTGATGAAATTAGAATTCTTGATGGTCAAGTAAAGTACGTTGATGTTCAGGCCGTTATAGTTATGAGTAGAAATGCTGATGCTGGTACAGTAAAAGTTGGCGTGAATGCAGCGATTATAGATTTCTTTAATATTGATAATTGGGATATGGGGACTCCATTGTATTTGTCAAATCTTTACGATGTAATTTCAAATGTTCCTGGTGTGAAGTATGCCAATATTTTTAAACCAGATGATAATATTATTCTTGTTAGCGATCTATCTTCGGCTTCTGGGGTTCGTTTTAATGAAGTAATAGCACTTGGTAATGTTGATTTGAAGTTCTACTTTGAACAGGGTAGTTTCAAAACTCCGCCTGTTGGTCAACGTAACTTGACAGCAATTTAAGATTTCAAAAATGTTGGTATAAACGTCTTGGGATGGAGTAAAAATGGATATCGTCGATTGCCTTAGAAATATTCAGAATTTGAAGAAACGGTTGAAAAACATATCGACCGTTATTGGTGATACACATTTGGTAAATGAAATTACCGCGCTGAATTGTCTTATTGATGAAACTGTGAAAACGAAGTTTACAACTGTTATTATGATTATAGGACATCCTGAAAGTTTTGCTGATATAGAGTTACCAAAATGGGAGATTGATCATAGTACCACTATTATGATATGTATAGATCCATCAAAATTTGTTATTTCGTTACTTCGTAAATATTTTAGACCGGAAGGGTCACCAGATCATGAGGTTGACGTAGGACCTTTAGGATGTTTGTGCGATTGGTACTACGTAACATGTGATAAGCAATATAAGTACCGAAAAGCATTCTATTTGGAGGGTTTGATATCAAATGATGACCTAACTGAATTTGGAAGAAAAGGGATTAATTCCAGACTCAAGAAATGGCTAGTGGATTTTTACAAGACAGCCTCAATTGTGATGAGATTGTCTTCAAGTCAAAAGAAAGAAGGAGAAGTAAAATGAGTGAGAACCAGAAGCAGTCCCACGGTGGACGAATCGGGATCTTTATCGATGTACAGAATATGTTCTATTCTGCTAAGATCCTCCACCAAAGCAAGGTCGATTATGGTCGTCTTCTAAAGGACCTGACCGGTGATCGTCAGTTGGTGAGAGCAATTGCGTACATCGTCCAGAAACCTGAAGTAAACCAATCAGGATTCCATGAAGCCCTTTCTCGCTTCGGATACGACCTGAAGATCAAGGAACTAAAGATCTCTCAGAGGAATGATGGTTCTGGCGGCACTGTTGCTAAGGGGTCCTGGGATGTTGGTCTGACGATCGATGTCATGATGATGGCACCGAAGTTGGATACGATTGTTCTGGTAACTGGTGACGGTGAGTATCTTCCGTTGGTTGAGGCGGTGAAAGTTCTTGGTTGTCGTGTTGAATTGGTTAGTTTCGAGAGGTCCACGTCTGGTGGGCTTATTCGAGCTGCTGATTACTACACGCCAATTACTGAGTCGTGGATTTTCAAAGAAAAGAAATTTGAGCAACAGGCGGCTGCACCAACTGAAGATGGGAATGGGAATGGTGGTCTTCTTGGTTCAACTGCTGCTGGTCAGATCCACAAGGACGCTCTTCCGAAGGATGAAGAAGTTCCTGTTTCTGCTGGAACTTATGATCCTGAGAAGGTTGCTGCTGGTGACGATGATGGTCCTCAACCAACTTCGAATGAATCTTCTTCTCGTAAGAAGAAATTCGGGCTTTTTGGCTAACCAATAAGATTTGAGGTTTGGACCGCAGGGCGACGACGCTTCTTTAGGTCGTCGCCCATTTTTATTTCTCTTTTTGCGAAATCTAATTTCCGCGCAAAAATAAATTGAAGCAGGACGGAGAAACAGGGTCCCTTTTAGGGAGGAAAGAAAATGCCAGCTGCACAACCAGCAAACACCCAGATTTCGGTTTTCCGGAGGGTGAAGGCATTCCGGGCCAACTACCGCCACACGACCATCAAGCACCTGACCACGCCATGGGAGAGATTCCTGGTATCGGTCCCAGGTGAGGAAGTTGACACGGTCGAGCATCGTGATGCGACTTTCCGAACGGATGCCTTCCGTTTTGGTCATCCAGTTACGGTGTCGCCACGCACGATTCCGACACTGGCAGCAGTGGTTGCAGCGGTTCCTGGTGTCAAGCTTGTCTCTCTCGTTGGCAATCCGAGAGAAGTGCAGCTTGAGAACACGGAAGCGCACAAGACCGACGAGCTGTTCCAGGAAGTGGCAGCCGTTGGATCTGGTGTTGCATTCACTGACTAATCCAAATCTGGAAACATTGTGGTACGGGACTAATAATCCCGTACCACAATTCTGGAGCATGAGTAATGCCAAATCTATCAGATGCTCCTGGCAGTCCACCAACTGGCGTTCTGGTAGACCACCACGTTCCATTTACAGCGTTCCTCAGAGCCAACCCAGTACGTGGAAAGCGGCTTGAAACATACGAAAGTCTCAAACGAGAATCCAATATTATAGAAATTATGCTTGAAAGCGCTTGTGATGGTGTAACATATCCTATAACCTTTGATTTTGCCAAACCAGTAGCATTTACACCACAATTTGGCAACTCCCCATCCAGATTCACTATACATGGTCATGCCTGTGTCAGAAATGATTTTGCTAATAATCCTATTGGCAATCGATATGTTGATGCAGACAATAAAATAATGCAGGGACCAGCGGCAAGTAACAACAGTAATAGAACCCCAGACCCACAAGTGAATTCAATAGCAGAAGAATTGCGAGCTCTACTTGAAACCAGAACAGGTTTACACGTTTTCAAACTAAGAGTTGCTGGAATTGTTTACGGCGACAAGGGCGTACATTTCCCATTGGGGTAATATGTGCTGCTCAAATAGCAAAGGTCTGGTTTCTCAACCAAACACAGCAATCAATAACCAAAAACTAAAGAAGCTCCTAAGACAAAATATTTCGGTACAACACTCTCTCAGATTAAACACCAGAGAATTAAACAAGATGATTCTTGGTAGATTATCTAGTAAGAAATAATCAAAAATATACGGGAGAAATAAAAATGGCGATTCTTGGGCCACCACAACTTCCAACTATCCTAAAACTTAACATGGACCCTATGAAGTTTGAAATTTTATCAACACTTGGTCATCCGACTGTTATGGTAGAACTAACTGAGACGCAACTTGAACAAGCAATAAGAACTACAGGTGATTTCATTTCTCAATATTTTCCCAGAGAACAAAAATATGCATACTTTTACACACAACCACTGATTTCAGAATATGATCTACCAGCAGATGCTTATTACGTTCAAGATGTGAAATGGGATCCTGCTACAACTAGAATTGGCGATATTTTCGGTGCTGAGAGTTTCTTGTTCAACGTTGGTAATGTGACTGGTATCCAAAATATTCTTCTTGATTATCATTTACTCCAGGCGTATAGGAAGTTCAGTCAGAGAGTTCTTGCTACTGAAGGCCAGTGGGAAGTACGAGGTGATAATAAGATTCGACTTTTCCCAACTCCACGTGGTCAGTTTCCAGTTGTTGTTGAATATATGCCACATGTCCAGCATTTTAGTCCAATGTCCAGAGAAGTTATCAAGAGGATGTTGGTTGCTGAAGCTAAGATCATACTTGGTAACGTTCGTAGCAAATTTGGTACTCTTCCTTCTCCGGATGGTGGATCTCTTCAGTTGAATGGTGATGCTCTTAGGACTGAGGGTATGGAGGAGAAAAAACAAGCTTTGGAAGATGCTATTGCACTTGGAGAGCCATCACCAATCATTCTTTGGTAAATGCGTAAAGTTGTCTTTCTTCAAATTTTTCATCGTCATAGATTGGTATAATGAGTTTGGCTTCTAACCAAATAGTCATTAGCTGTTTCAATGTCTCGGGATAATCGACAACGTCGAGGTTTTTTACGACGTAAACAAGCCACCTTTGCATATCACACTTTCTGAAGTAGTAAAAGGTATTTCTGATTGATCTAAGTCCAACTCTTGCTTCTCTTGCTCTCCACCTTTTGAAGGCTTCAAGTAGTTGTTCTGGGTCGCATTTGGGATCTTGTATATCGAATGTAATATCCATGAGTTTTTGTATCCAAAAATAAAGTATGAGCAATGCAACCGTACAAAATAAGTTGGAAGTTAGACCTGATGGATATGTGCAGATACCTGGTTGTGAACCAATTTCTAGCTTGACATCTCTAAGATTGTCTCAGGAAATGTATTGTCCGAATTCTCTTATAAAGGTTGATGATCTTCTTAGATGTATACCTGGTGCCAAATTAATTAGAGTCCACACGCCAATGGGTCACCTTGGTAGTGGATTTTTTGTTATTCTTCCATCCGGTCCTCCTCCAAATGAGAATCAATGTGATTGTAACCCAGATTGGTATAAGATTATGAAGGAGTGTGTTCCTGCATCTACTCCGAAGGGCATGCCAGAGTGTTCTGGATTTAATTACAATCCTTGTGTGACTGAAATTGATCCTTTTAAGAAATCGAGAGACCCCGAAGCACGACCAAATTCTAGACCTTTAAGTAATCAATTATTGAATTTGTTTCCACCACCAGGTGTTGTTACATAATAATCATTCGTCGTCCAAGTCCTACTTTTTCTGTTTGTCTTGGTTGTGGTTTTGGTTTTTTCCTAAATGGTTGCACATATGCTGATTTTGGGAGAATTGAGACTCTTGTTGGGACTTGATCGTATGGTTGGTATGGCATTTCGTGATATCTGTAGTTGTCATAATGATAGCGATCCCATTCTTCTTGTAGGTTTCGTCTTTGTCGTGGTCGATCTGGTATTATTTGTGTTTTAACCGATGGTTTTAGACCATTATTTGTAGTTATATCTTCAGTCATCATTTGAGCTATTTGCTCTGGCGTCATATTAATCCTCAAACATATTTTTGAGGGAATGATTATGGGTTTATATAATATTGATGGTCATCAACAATTCATTTCGATAGACAATGTACCAGATAATCGTTCGGATGCAGAAAAAGAAAATTCCATGCTTTCTGTGTATAATCAGCAGAATAATGATATAGCCCTAATGGAACGTCAAATTGAAGAAATGATTAATATCACAGGTGCCCCGACCACAGTATTTCGGAGGGTTAGAAATCAAGCAAATAAGGATGAAATTTGGGACGAGGATGCAGACCCAACGTACCAAAAGGGGATAAAGATTAAGGGATTATTTGTCCCACAACCGGCAGAAGCTGCATTGACTAGATATGGAATTGATTCTCAGAATCAGATGACTATCCATTATAGTCGAGCCAATGTTTTAAAGATATTTGGTAAATTAATGATTGCTGAAGGTGATATTATCATTGTTCCTCATAATACATTGACTGTTACACAGACAACTGATCTCCGAGATGGTGTTGGTAATAGGATGGATAGGTATAGGGTTATAAAATCAAGTGATACTGTGAATTTCAAATATCGTTGGATGTATTGGAGTTGTGTCCTTGAGAATCTTACTGGTGACACCAGTATTGATGTTGAATTTTCAAAGGAGTTTGCCTAATGCGTATTGAAATTAAAAGTGGTCATGATCTCAAGTTTGCGGTAAAGCGTATGATGACCAATCTTTCAGATGAGGTTATTCAAAAGGTCAATCATAAGGTGATTGAGAATATTGAAGCCAGGACGAAGTCAAAGGTGGTTGTTGCTTCTAGGAGTAACGAATCTGTTATTGTTTTAATGTCTGATAAAGATTCTTTAAATAAGGATCAGAAGGTTTTCAAACAAGTCGTTGAAGATTTGGATTTACTGGTTGGTCAACGTGGTGGAAAAGATCAGAATGTTTTAAAGTTCTTGGAAGAATAAGACATTCTGGAGGTGATTTACGCCAATTTATCATTTTGATGCTGCAGAAGTAGCAGATGGAAAGAAATTAACGGATCTTCGTTTTGATCCAATGCACAAAGACGCTATTGAGCAGAAACCAAATCCTTTTCCTATAAAGCCTGTTGATAAGAAGCTTGGTATCTTTACCTTTGAAAATCAGAATATTGATAAAGAAGAGGAAATTAGAGAAATTCTTCCGCAGGGTTTTAGGACGATGGATCGTGGTATAAAGAATTATTTTGCTGGTGTGCGTGTTCCGACAAAGAATGGTATTAAGTTAATGCAGGTTAGAATTAGTGGCGGTGACAAGCCCTATTTGATTTGGGCACAAGATTTAAAGAGAGGAAGAATCACTCTTCCTGTAATGTCAATAAAGAGGGAGGGTGAAGAACCTTTCCTTGAGAAGTTTAGCCCAGCACATCATCATTATTTGACAAAGAGGTTTTTGGACCAGGATTTGACAAGGATAGCACTTTCGTACAGACCTATTCCTGCTAAGATTAGCTATTCTCTTTCTGTTTGGGCAGAACATAAGAGAGATTTGGAATATATTCTTTACCAAGTTAGGACCAGGTTTAATCCAATTGCTTCATTTTACGTTGAAGATGAATATTTTAAGTGTGAGATTATTTTACATTATAATGGAATGTCTCCTGTAGTAGACGATGATGTACCTGCTGATCAGCGTGCCAATAAGAGATATGATTTTAATATACAAATGGAGGGATATCTACCATTGCCAGAGAAAGTTGTGCCATCGATACTCGGAAGAGTAACTACAATAAAGGACATGAGCATAAGTAATTACGGTGACGTACTCCAAGTCCTTGAGGGCAAGTTGAATCTTGCTGATGTCAACGTACCAAGGAGCTAAAGAATGGCAGACGCCAATGTGAAACCAACCGCTCGTCCAAAGACCATGCGGGAGATCCAAGCAGAGAAAGCGGCGAAACACCATTCGTCCCAAGCAACTATCACTGTTACAAATATCTCAAAGCAATTGATAAAGATCCACCTCAATGCACCCAAGGGTGTTGATTTCTACGTTGGTGCACAAGACATTAGTTTAAAACCAAACCAAACATATCCTTTCAAAAAGAATCGAGTACGGATGGATCAGATTACCAATCTTCGTAAAAAGGGTAAGATTGCCTATGTAAGCGAAACTCCTGAAGAAGAGGAAGTTAGTGGGAAAGTTGTTCGAATTAAATAGTTCTGCCTATCTTTAGCAAAAATATATTGACGAATGACCAATAGGAGATAACCCATGGCAGTCTTCCTCTCTCCGGGCGTGTTCCCAAGAGAAATTGACCTGAGCATTGTACCAGCCGCTGTGGGTGCACTCACTCCTGCGTTTATTGGTACTGCGAAGAAGGGACCAGTACAAACTCCCACCTTCGTAAGCAACGCTCAACAATTCATTGACACTTTCGGAACACCATTCCCAGAAAGTTATCTGGGGTATGCTGTCATGGCATACTTTGAAGAAGGAAACAGAGCTTGGGTCTTACGCGTTGGTGTTGAATGTGAAGAAGGTCAGCCAACCGAATTGGGAGATATCTGTATTGACACCTCAGGTGCACGAGCACACGGCTGGGGTAGAGTGGCAGTATTCTCAGGAATCGATTTTGGCAAAATCTGCACAAAAGTGATTGATGCCAATAACCCTCTTTCATTTCATAGAGCATTAATTGACAACATTGATTATAATGACATTCTTATCCACCCAACAGAAGGACCAGCCAATGCAACTCTAACTATGGTAAACATCCATGGTTACACTGGTGCCATTGATGATTCATTTACAGTTCTGATCACCAGTGATGTTCCACCAACCGGTGGTTCGACTTTGGATGGTGCAGGATATGAAGTAACCAGAAATTCTGATGGAGCAGTTGTTCTGGTTGGAACTCTTGAAGAAAGTATGGTCCCTGGCACATCAGAAGTAATTGATATTGGAGATGGTATCTCCTTCTCGGTGGTTGTGATTGGGTCTGTTGCACTGGCTACAAACGATACGTTTACCTTCACAGTTACTCCAGATAACAGAGTTTTCTCCTTTGATGTAGACCGCCAAGGCACTCCAGATAGTGCCATTCCTGGCCCAGTGGTCAGCTTCACGATTCCTGACGGCTCGGTTTACACCACGGCAACCGATTTCGCAGATGCAATTAATTTGCTGATCGGTAGTGGCCAGCCTTATTTGGGTATTGCCAAGAGTGATGATACGGTTTGCTTCCAGACAGACGTTGCAGGACGAAATATCCAGTTGGTCAGCACAGAAGCATTTGCTCTTGAAATTGGACGTTCGCTATATGATTATGATATTCCTAGAAGCTTCCTGACATCAACCCAGACTGGTCCTTATAATATCACCTCTGAGAATAACCGAGTTAGTATGCTGGCTGTCGGTGAAACTCAAACTGTTGAGATTGATTTTAGTCTACCAGTAGGTAATGGAATTACTGCTACGGTCTTGGCAGCTTCAATTAACTTGGGAGGTACGTTTGCTGGTGGGAAATATTGGCGATCGTTTGCGATGCTTGTTCCAGGTGGTGAAGAACAGATCTTCATTGAAACTTCTCTGGCTCATGAATTTGACCAGTTGAAGCTCCAGGCAGACCTTTCTCATTACAAGAGCCTTCGCTTTGCTGAAACCCTTGTAATTCTTTACCCATACACGAGAGCTTACAGGGTATTCAGTGATCCGAGAGTGGTCCTCCCGGCTTCTGGTCAAATTACTCCAAGTCAGCCCCTTTCTTGTGAGGTTGACCCGCTGAGTGATGAATGTGCCGCTGATTCTGCGTATTATCAGAATATTGTTGGATGGTTGGTTGCGACTTCTCCTGGTACCTGGATTGATGATTATACTATTACAATGACAATTTATGATAAGGGAGAGGGTGTTGGTTCTGTTTCTGGAAGATTCCAGATCGACGTTTTGGATTCAAGTCTGAACGTGGTTGAATCAATCACTGATGTAAGTTTCAGTCCGCTTGATGATCGTTACATCAGTAATGTGATCAATCCTGGTTCAGTTTATGGTGGAGTCAATGGTAATTCCTACTTAAACTGGATCCCACGACCTGCTTTCCTTAATAACGATCCAGTAAATGATCCGACGAATTTTGAAGTTAGAGTTCCAGGTTCCTTCTACCAGACAGAACCAACTGGCGGAGCCAATGGAATTCCGACTGATCCTTCATACAGTTCAGAACTTGATCGGGCGATCATTGGTAACCCAGCGGCTGAAACGGGCATCTTCGCCTTCCAGAACCCAGAAGTGTACGATATCACCTTGCTCATCATCCCAGGTGCCAGCTCTGGTGCAGTGATTGGTCAGGGGCTTCAGATGTGCGAAGCTCGTGGCGATGTGATGATGATTATTGACCCGCCATTCGGTCTGCGGGCTCAGCAGGTGGTTGATTGGCATAATGGCATTCTCTACTCTGATCTGGCGCAAGCGATCAACTCCAGCTACGGTGCTCTTTATCATCCGTGGTTGAAGATTTTCGACCAGTTCAGCGGTGAGAATATTTTCATCCCGCCAAGCGGTCATGTCAGCTCGGTCTACGCAAGAACGGCGAGAGTTGCAGAACAGTGGTTTGCTCCTGCCGGTTTGAATCGCGGTCACTTGTTGACCCCGATTGATGTTGAGATCGATTTGACGCTTGGTGAGAGAGACTTGATGTACGGCTTCGGGAATGCAGTTAACCCGATTGTTAATTTCCCACAGGATGGTATTGTGGTTTGGGGCCAGAGAACATTGCAGAGGAAGCAGTCTGCTCTGGACCGAGTGAACGTACGATTACTCCTGATTTACATCAAGAAGAACGCTACAAGATTCCTGAGATCATTTGTGTTCGAGCCAAACGACGCAGTAACAAGAGCACAGGTTGTGAACGTGAGTGTACCTTTCCTTGCTGACATCCAGGCACGTAGAGGTCTCCAGGCATTTAATGTGGTCTGTGACGAGAGAAACAATACAGCAGAGAGAATTGACCGGAATGAGTTGCATGTTGCTTACTTCCTGAAGCCGACAAGAGCTGCTGAATTCATTGTACTGAATCTGGTTGTTCTCAGAACCAATGCAAGTTTCAGTGCTGCAGAAATTCTGGCTGCTGGTGGAGTGGTTGCTGGGTAAAGAACGAGACAGAAAGGCAGATTGGGCCACACATTTGTGTGGCCCAATTGCTATTTAATAAAATCTAGATATTTCTTCAGAATTTTGTCTGGGGTAAATTCCCTGGAATAAATTATACTGTTCTTACCATACTTTTTAATCCAATCAGGGTTTTCAATTAAGTAACATAAGTATCCGTAGAATTCATCTAATGAATTACATAAGAATCCATTATTTCCGTGTAGAATTTGATCTTTATTTCCTCCTCTGTTATTTGCCAAAATAGGACAACCACTTAACATCCCTTCGGCAACTGCTCTTGACCATGGTTCAATTCTTCCCCAATCAATGAAGAAGAGGAATATATCTATATTCTGTAGATATTCTTTAACTGAAACGGAAAATTCTTTCCTGATTATTATATTTGGTATCTCATCTAATTCCTTAGCATTATCTCCATCTACTCCAAGAAAATCCCATAATATTTGATCTTTATATTTTTCATTTATTCTTTGAATTAATGAATGTGTCTCTTTATTAAATTTATATGAAATTGATTTGGAATGTCTTCCAATTCTTATTTTGTTACTTTTTGTCTTTTCTGAGGAAACTTTATTTTGATCTATTGGTGATTCCAGGAATATTCTTGGGAAATGTCTTATTTCATTGAATCTACTTTGTGTGCTTATTTCATTGAAGAAATGTTTATTTGCAGTTATTATTCTTACGTCCGGACATTTGGTTTTGATAGTAGAAAGATGTTTGGATGGGTCCAATACGAAATTATAGAGTACTACGAGTTGTTTGATTTTGGTGAGGTCTACTTTTTTCTCTTCCCAATATTCTAGCTTTGAGAAATTGTAACTATCTGTGTTAATTACTAGAATTGAATCCATTTCATATAATAGAGAAATATTATTTTTAAATATTTCTTCTAAGATTTGTACTTTTTCTATACAAACCGCTTTGATTTTTTCATTTATTTTGTTTTCACAGAAAATATATGTTTCGTGGTCTGCCCTAGCTAGGGAGTTGGCCATTTCGGCGGCACGGAATTCGCTTCCTCCGCTTGCGCCAAGTTTTGAGAATATTCCAATTTTCATCTCTGTATTTTATTTATATGAGTGAATTTGATTGGAATCCAGAGAGTTGTGGGAAATCTCTGTCACCAATCCCACAAATGGTTTCCATTGTGGATCATTACAAGAGGATTGAGAAAATGGAATGGAAAGAACGAGTTGGAGTTATGCTTGGAAAGGTCCATGATTTGTGTTTAAATTGTACTATGTGCCATCTTGGATGGAAACCGTGTGAAGAGTTTGATACAGTGTTTGACCCTCATGTGTTCAGTAATATGTCTCCTAGCAGGTGGATGGTGGTTGGCCAGAATCCAGGGTATAATGAGTGTATACAACATATTCCTTTTGTTGGTGAGGCTGGAAAGTCGTTTGATAAGGCTTTGTCTCGTTTTGGAATTTCTAGGAAGAATATTTATGTGACAAATACGGTGAAGTGTCATACAATCGGGAATGAAAAGCCTACTTTTGAACAAGTTTCTAGATGTGAGCCCATTTTGCGATTGGAAATTGCTATTCTTCGTCCTCTTTTGGTTATTACTTTGGGTCAGGTAGCTTTTGAAATTTTGTGCGGTGGGAATAAAATTAAGCCTGTGTATAGTGAAAATCTTGGAAAAATGATTTTTTCTGAGAAATTTGGTGTTAAGGTTTATCCTGTTTATCACCCTTCTCCACGGAATTTGAGTGATGAGACCCGAAAGAAGAAATTTAATGAGCAAATGGTCCGTCTTTGTAAGGTAATTAGGAATTTTAATCCTTCTGCTGGAGAAGATGCTCAGCAAAAATAATATAGAACTACGGAGGAAACAAAAGATGCCAGGCTTCAACATTTGCGGATATGGTGCCCTTGATAACGGTCCAGCGAATACCTACGAAACCCGTAGAAAACACCGATGGTACTTTGAAACAATTGGAGCCAAAAACGGTGATCTTCCAAGGAATATGTTGATGGTCTTGAAGACAGCTTCTCGACCACAGTATTCATCGGAAGAAGCAACCATGGACCACAACCAGGAAACGTCGTACTTCGCTGGTAAGAGCAAATGGGAACCTTGCAAGATGTCGTACTACGATGTTGAGCAAGACCCAAACGTTTCTTCTGAATGTTGGAAATGGTTGACTGGCGTTGTTAATTTTACAAAAGGTAGCAAATTGGAAGTTTATGAACCGAAAGATTATAAGAAGAATGCAAAGCTCGTTATGATAAATGGTATTGGTACTGTAAATGAAAGTTGGTTTATGTGCGGTGTTTGGCCGAAAGATGTAAATTGGCAGGAACTGGATTACACCAGCAGTGAAATTATGCTGGTTGAAGTTAGTATGAGATTTGATCGTGCATACCGAGAGGATAAGTAAGAGGAGTTAATGCCTGGTTTCAATATTGCAGGTTACGGTGGTGATCTAGTCAGTACTCTTGAACCAGCAAGAGCGCATAGATGGGTAATCCAACAACTTGGTCCAATTACACAACGTGGCGCAATGTTGGTCGCAAAAGAACTAAACTTACCACAATGGAAAACAGAACGAATAGAAATCCTTGGTACCACTCTATGGTATAAATTCGCAAAGAATGTAAAGTGGGATGATATCCAAGTAACATTCTATGATATTCCACAACCAGAATATTCAGCATTCGATGAAATAAACAAATGGAGGGATCTTGTTCATACCAACAAAACCGGGATTCTAAAACATGGTGGGAATGGTTATAAGCGCGATTGCGTTTTCCAGGAGCAAGACGGAAAAGGGGAGTCCATAAGAAATATTAGATTGAAGAATGCTTGGCCAGCATCCATGACCTGGGGAAAGTTATCATATGTAAGTACAGATTTAAAAATTATTGATTTGACATTGTCATATGATTGGGCCGAAGTTTTCAAATAATAATCTACGTAAATAGTATTGGATCTTTTTAGGAGATAGAGTATGGCTCAGAATGAACAAGAAATTGGTTTGAACATTGGGAAGGGTCCTCACAAAGCACCACAATCAAAAGCTTCTCCTGTTAAAGAAACAATCCCACAAGAAAGTTTGGCTGAAGTAGCCAAGAATATAACAAACCCTGAAGAACTGATTCGACTTATCGCCAGTAGACCACAAGAAGATTACCTTCCGTGGGAGAAGATAAATCTTCCAAGTATGGGATTATTCTATAATAGTAGAATTCCAGGCGGTGAGATAGAAGTACGGCCAATGGGTTTGGTAACAGATAAAATTTTGGCGACTTCAAGATTGGCGCAATCAGGTCAGTCCATTGACTATATTTATAAGCATTGTGTCCGATTCCCAGACCAAACTTTTGATCCACTCGATCTCTTGACTGGAGATAGAATGTTCCTCTTGTTTTACCTCCGTGGTATTACTCATGGAAACAATTACGAGTTTACAGTCACTTGTTCAAATGAGCAATGCAAAAAGATCAGTAATCATGAGTTTGATTTGAACAAGTTGGCAAAGACTATTAAGAGCCCGAAATATCAATCTGAACCAATTAAGATTGTTCTCCCTTTCCTAACTAAGAAAACTGGGAAAGAGATTTGGGTTGCTATGCGCTTGATGCGTGGTCGTGATCTTCAGATTATGATAAGAAATCAGAAGATTAAGAGCTCTATGATGGCTGGACAGGCACAGAGTGCTGCCGAAAAAGAAGGCAGAATCGAGATGAGTCCTACAGAAGTAGTTTTGGATACTACAATTGAAGAGCATCTTAATTTGTTGATTGAATCTGTTAACGGTGTAAATGATAGAATGCTAATCTCTCAATTTGTTAAAAAGATGCATGCTTCTGATACCGCTACTATCCGTGAGACGCTCAAGGATGCTCAGCCGGGGATTGACACTTCGATTATTATCAAGTGTCCAGAATGCCAGGTTGAGATGAATTTGGACCTCCCGGTCACTGAATCCTTTTTTCGCCCAACAGAGTCACGAAGAACTGGAGAGTAGGTATAGAAACTTAATGGAGCAGGTCTTTATTTTGAAGTATTATGGGAAGTTTACTCTTGATGAGATGGCATATCTAACTGCAGAGGATAGAGCACAGATATATAATAGGATTATAGAGGAACTCAAGAAACAAAATTCTGACGATCAGCAAAATCAGGGTCTCGGAGGATCCCGTTTCAAATGATGATCAAAAATAATGTGGAGATTACTAATGGAAATATTTCCGAGGATCAGTGGACGTACTGGACAATTACTTGATTTAAATATTACATTTTATCAAAATGGGGTACCAACGGACCCTTGGGCAATTACCAAAGTTTCAATTTATAAGGAATCTGTTCAACCTGAAAATCTGGTGGCAGAAATCCCAATTACACCAAATTGTGAGGCTGGTTATCCAAGTCCAATTAGTAGAGAATTACTGAATCCACCACCAGGTACTGGTCCTTGTGGTACTGCGCCAGATCCAGATGCTGAATATAAACCAGGTGTTTACCACTTATATTGGCAAGTACCAGATGATATTCCTGTACCAAACATGTTTTTTGATGTTTGGTCATATATTCCTACAAATCCCGGAATTACCCCCGGCACAACTGGGGGAACTGGATGTAGTGCAGAGCAACTTGCCGTTCTTGCCAATGAAGATCTCTGGCATAACTGCTGCAACGAGTTCTGGCTATATCCAGATTCAAGTTACTGTGACACAGGTCTTGAAAATATTCGACTTGGTTTTGAAGCTATGGATGTAAAGTTCTATCAACCTGAAAAGAGAAAGATTGAAGTTGGAATAATGCCATTACCATTATATGATTTTGATTATAATAAAATTATGCCAATTATTCCATTATTGAAGGCGTTCATTACTATCTATACTGATAATAATGAACTTATTTTGGATAAAACTGCGATGACGATTGGGATTAGACAAGGAACATACAGGACAAACCCATTCACATTACAATATCTCTTGGATACTTCGACATTATTGAAGGGATCATATAAATATAGAGTGGAGGTAAATCTTCCGAATGGTGAATCACGAGCAAGTTCTGATTTCAATTTCCAGGTGAGCTAATGAAATGTCTAAATGATGTAGGTTTAAAGAAATTGATGATTTTCTTGGAATCTCGTATACCTGGTATTTCTCAATTGGTTGAGATTGATGGAAATAAGTTATCAATTGACAAAAACATTAAACTTTATGCTTTTGTTGAAGAACCAGTAACTGAGGCAATTGAGGTTCCTGTAAGTCCTCAAGAACCTCTTACACCATCAGTAGTGGCACAACAGGCTTCCAAGATACCTGCAGCACAAGAACCATCCCAAACTGAAAAATTGAGAGCAATTAAGACTCAGAAAGATATTGAGGAGTTGCGCCGACAACAGGAGGAATTAGGAGAAGAACAGGATGAACTTTCTGAGAAATTTAAAAAGAAAACTGATACAGCAATGCCGGTAACTGTACAAACTCCTCTAAGTCCAGAGAAGAAAGTATTAAGGAGGCAGCAAGATATTGCACAACAGAGAGCTTATAGAAGCTTGGCGCAACAACTCAAACAGGAAGCATCACCAGAAGTTTCGTAGTATTTAATTTAAAGTGATAGCCAGAATAAAAGACAACCATTGGATTTACCTCGATCAGATAACTCAAGGATCAGAAGATGCTTTGGTGTATCATTTTAGCGTCAAGCATCCACGAGCTTTTTATATCGACACGAATGCTGAATGGGATGGATTCTATAGGAAGTATAGTGTATCGAAGCAACGACTTGCTCTTCCTTTCTTAAATGAATTAAAAGTTTGCTGTACCAAACATCAGATTCCTTTGGAAATTGACGACCAGCGTCCGAAGATTGTAGTTCCTCTTACAAGTGCTGTTACGAAGGATATGCTTTCTGGTGTGGTTTTGGAGGATTATCAGATAAATGCTGCGTTGGCTACTCTAAAAGAAGAGATTGGGATTATCCTTAGTACTACAGGTTCTGGGAAGACAGAGATTATGTGTATGTTGGTAAAATTGTTTGGTTGTTCAACTGTGATTATTACAGAACAAAGAGTTATTCTGGATCAGATTGTTAAAAGATTAGAGCTCCGAGATGTAGTTAGTGAAGAAGATATAGGTATGTTCTGTTCTGGTCATATGCCAAATGGTCAGATTATTATAGTAGGCAATATTCAGTCTGTTTCTGCTCCTACGAAGCCAAAATTTCAAGAAATAAAGGTTTCTGAAGCTTCAGCTTTAAAGTCACTTCTGGATCTCATTGAAAAGGAAGATAAGGATGAATTAATTCATATTCTTCCGAGGAAGCTGGTTGATACGTTCATTGAACATCCTGAGGCAATTGAGAAGTTGAAGGGGAAATATTTACAGATTGTAATTGATTATTTTAAACAGAAGAGATTCCAAATGAGATTGAAGTGGTATCAGACGCGTATTATTCATGCAAAGAAGATTCAGGATTATATTTCTCATGCTGATATGCTTTTGGTTGATGAGGCTGATTTGGCGGTTTCTGTTCAATATACTGATCTTTGTAGAAGGATTTTTAATGGTAGGCGTCGTTATGGTTTGACTGGTACTGCTTTTGATAAATCCAAACCAGTTGAGAATTTGTTTTTGCGAGAAAATCTTGGTAATGTTATTCATGAAGTTCCGAGAGAGGAAGTTCAGGAACGAGGTAGGATTATACCTGTTAAGTGTTTTTTCTTGGGTGTTGGTTTGGATGGGGATAAAAAGGATGTTCGTGCTTTTGATATTGCTATGAAGGAAGAGATAATTGAGAATGAGAAGTTTCAGAAGTTGGTTGCGTCTCTAAATGCCGGTTTTGTTAAAGAGAGGAATCTTATTCTTATTGATACTTCTCCGATAGAATCTTTGGGTCTTGCTTTACAAGATAAGATTCCTAATTCCAAATTTTTATATAATAAGTCCTCTATGCCAGAGAGATGGGAATTTATAAAGAAGTTTGAGAAGGGTGAGCTTCAATGTTTAATTGGTGGGAAGATATTCAAACGAGGATTAGATCTTTCTGGAGGTGTTGATAATTTAATAATTATAGGTGGTGGAAAACAATGGTCTAATATAAATCAGATGGTTGGTAGAGGAGTACGTATAAATTCCAGAGGTTGGGCAAGAGTGTTTTGTTTCTTCTTTTTGAATAATAAATATTTATACCACCATAGTAGGGAAAATTTAAAGGCTGTGGTGGATTTGGGGTACACAACTAAGATCTGCTTGAATGGGAAACAATTTGACGCAGAAAACTTTATCAACTCCCGCTTCAGACTCCCAAAAGGTGTCTGAAGATTTTGTACTAAAACAAGCAGACAGAACAGAAATTCTTCCAAAGAATCATTATTTTGACAACGAGACCGTTGAACACTTAATGCACCAATACTTGCGCGGTGCCTGTACTGAAGTTAGATTACGTGATGAGATAATGAAACATGCTTCTGAACTTATCAAACAGATTATAAAAGCTCACAATCTTGGTCAGATTTATCCGGGAAAAGAAGAATCTTCAATTATGGATTTATTTCAAACAGCCTGGGTTCAGATTGAAAGCGCTCTTTACAAATATGAAGCTCTACCTCATTGCAAGTCTTGTTTTAATGTAATGCGCCCTGCAGATTCTTTGTTATATCAAGAATATGTATTCGAGGATTTTCTATTCAAGAAAGTGAAATATTGTAAGAGATGTAAGAAATTAATCTCAGTAGTGGGTATACATTATAGAGGTAAGAGCAGAGTTTTTAATATGTGGTCGCAAATCGCTAGAACAGTAATCTTGGCTTATATAAAGAAAGAAAATAGGGATAGGAAGAACAGTGACGTTTTTAAATCGCATCTTGAACATAAGACTATTCCTTATAATGAGACCCTCCAGAGATTCTTTACTGAAGCAAGAGAAATGAGCAAATACAATGATGAACATATAAAGATTCTTGATGCATTACAAAAATTATATTTTGAAGACGATAGGGCTCATGAAGGTCTAATAACAAAATTAGTTGAGAGGACTGGATTGTCAAGGCCAGTGGTCACTGACTTCTTTAGGATTTTGCGGTCAAGAAGCCATGAAATCACAGATTCACCTGTGAACCGAGAAGTTAAGTCCATGAAGTCACTGATGGGCGGTGATTCGTCATATGCGCCACAACAAGACGAATACTAATTCCAACAAAAATCAAAAGGAGAGATAACATGCCTGAACGCATAATAGAGGTTGGTGCCAGGGATATAGCAGGTATCCAGAAACCAACAATTCCTGGTGCTGTAAAAAGAGTGGTAGCCGCAGGGGGCGGAATAACACCACCAAATAAACCAGCAGAAGTAACCAGACGCCATGGGAAATTTAACGACCCAAGCGGAAGTCCCAAATTCCAGAAAAATATGCGAATGAGAAGAAAAGTCAAAGAAGTAACCCCAGAAATGCACGAATGCCTCTCTTTCCTAACTTCTACCGTAGGAAAACCAGAACAAGAGATCAGGAAACTTATTAAAGATTTCCCATTGAAGGAAAAACTCCTCCAATTGGTTGACCATATTATTGCCACCGGGATGGGTGGGTGGAAACAGAGCGGGAAGATGTTGGTGAATGAAAGTGGACATGAAGCATCTTTGGAAAATTGGGAACTGGTTAGGGGCGGGAGAATAAAACCAATAGGGTGTAAAAAACCCTATCATTATGATGTAGATAAATTATTGAAAATAAGGAGTATTTGCGATGAATGATGAAGAGATTGATCCAGATCTAATTGCTATATTGGAACAGGAAGGTATAGAGACGGAAGTCATTCCACCAGAAGAGCCAATTCCTGTTGGACCAGTTGGACCAGTCCAAGCAGAGACTGAATCACTAGTACCTCCTGAAAATCCAGTTGGGCCAGTCCAAGCAGAGACTGAATCACCAGTACCTCCTGAAAATCCAGTACCTCAGCAGATTGTTGTTGTAGAACCAGTAGTAACCCCAAACAAAAAGAAAGCAAAACCCAAGAGTGATCTATTGGAGGAGAAACCCGAAGAAGATAAACTTGGACTTAAAAAACTTATAATGGACTTTGGAAAGACAGCTGATGTTATAGTTCATAATTATGATGTTGATCGTGGTCAAGTTAATAATGCATTAATATATTTTGAGCAACAAGTAAAAGAAGCACGTGCTGCAGGTCAAAAACTACCACAGGCATTTATTGATGGTTGGGTAAAACTGTTGGCAGTAAAATCAGAAATTAATACCAATGCAACTGGTGTACTTGATTCAGTTGCCAAGTTGATCGCTTCTGCAAAGAACAATAATATAATTATAAATATGGGTGGTGATAAGAATCAGAATACCACTATCAATCTGGAGGAATTATTAAGTCAGGACAGGAAAGAAGATGAGGAATAATAATGTCAGAAAGTATGATCCAACAGTTGTTATTACGATGTAAAGGTAGTTCTATATTCTTCATAGAAAATTTCTGTAAAGTAAAGCACCCAAAAGCTGGTATAATGCCATTTAATTTATTCAGTTACCAGAAAAGATCACTACAAGAATTCCGAAAACACAGGTTTAATTGTTATAAGAAAACTCGTCAATGTGGTGTTTCGACATTGGCTGGATCGTTCGCACTTTGGTATGCCATGTTTTATAATCACAAGACAGTATTAATTGTCTCCAAACGTGATTTGGATGCTACCGCTTTCCTTGATAAGAACATAAAATTCGTTTATGATCACCTTCCTGATGAATTCAAGAAGATTTATGGTGATCCACCTCCGGTTTATAATGAGCATACTATAAAATTCCCGAATGGTTCTATGATCCAAAGCTTAACTTCCAGTCCGGATACATTACGATCAAATTCATCATCTCTGAACATTCTGGACGAAGTCGCGTTTATGCCTGATATGGATACCATGTGGTCAGGCGGTTATTCGACCTTGATGCATGGTGGTTCAGTAATAGCAATCTCCACGACAAATGGAATGGGAAATTGGTATCATCTAACCTGGGAGGATGCAGTCGCTGGAAAAAATGAATTCAATCCAATTGAAGTGAACTGGTGGGATATGGATTGGACTCTGGAATATACGGACGAGTTTACTGGACAGACTCGTAAAATTGCACCACGTGATGGAATCAGAAAATGCGTTTCCAAAGAAGAAAGGAATATGTGGGGTCCATATTGGAGTCCATGGCTCCAAGAGCAGTATAGAGCATTGCAACAAAGAGGTGAAGCTCACCTCTTTAGACAAGAAATTTTGGCTGAATTTATTGGTACAGGAAATACCGTGTTACCAGCAGAAGCACTTCTGAGAATTAGAGAAGATCTCCAAGATGAATATTCTAGAGTGAACAGAGTTGATTATACGCACCCAGCTACAGATGAGAAACTTGTTCTTGATTTTGAAGATCTTCTTTGGATCTGGAAGAAACCAGTAAAACCGACAGTACCAGTTGTTGAGAATGGAAGGATTATTAAACCTGGTATACCAGGCCATGCATATTCGATGGGGATTGACGTTTCATCTGGTGAAGCCGACGATTATTCAGCAATTGAGATAATTGACGTTGTTGAAAAGGAACAGGTGGCTGAGCTTAATATAAAAGTTATGCCAAATATTTTGGCATTCATGGTTGATTATTTGGCCAGATATTATAATATGGCTTATGTTGTACCAGAGCGAACTGGTATGGGTGTTGGACTCTGTAACGACATTTATTATACGTTAGGGTACCCTAACGTTTATCGTATGAAGAGTCCAAGTGGTATTCTAAGTAAGAAAATTGGTTTTCCAACATCTCCAACTTATAAGCCAACATTAACAAAATGTCTTTTGGATTACTTGACTGAAGATGATCTGAAAATTTATAGTCGCAGGTTATTTGGTCAACTTTCGATTTTTATTCATCTGGGAGGGAATAAAGTTGGTAATGTTGATGGACCTGGTAACCATGACGATTTATCTATTGGTTTTGCTTTGGCATTAATGGGGATTTTGGAAGCTGCTCAATCAGACCAGAGGCAGCTTATTCCTCAACATTATGTTCCTACTGATGATCCGACGATGTCAGTAAATCCGAAATCGTTGACTGATATGACGCAGTCAGGAGGTTTGGGTTGTTTGATGCCTATGGTACTTGGGAATGAAGTTTTTACTTATGAGACTCCTGAGGAGATGGTTCGGAAATTTCAGAATCAGATTGGTGGTACAATAGTAAAACCTCCGTCAAATGCAGTTGTACCGAGGAAACATGATATTATTAAATATAAGTAAATATTTAAGTGAGGAAAACATATCTATGAATAATAGGAGTAAGTATGCCACTACCTAATTGGCAATTATTTGATCGTTTGCGTGCATTTCTACGCAAGGCTAATTTGTTCCGACAGGACAACTTATTCCAAGATCAAACTGCCCCAGATAGAATTATCAGCGGTGGAGATTTTATAGAATTCAGTAAACATGCAGGACTTCTGGAACAGACCAACCTCCAAATAAACAGACTGGAACGTTATAAAGACTATGATATGATGGATGAAGTTGGTGAGATTACTCTCGCGATGGATCTTTATGCTGATGAATCATCTCTAATAGACCCAGAGCGAAAGCACGCAATCATAGTAAGATCGAAGAATAAGAAAATAAAGGAAGTTGTAGAAGACTTTCTATATAATACTCTGTTAATTGACAGAGATATCCGTCCAATGATTAGATATCTCTGCAAATATGGTGATTATGCTGCTGAAATGGTTCCTACGAAGAATCGTGATGGTTTGGCCTCCTTGAGATTCATAAACATCTACAATTTCACCAGAGTACAAACTAAGTTTGGTGACTTGGTTGGCTTCTATTATCAAGATCCAAATACGATGACTCCTTATTTTCTACATCCTTGGCAAGTTGCCCATATGCGTTTGACAAGCTTTGAACAGATATATCATCCGTACGGAAAATCGCTTTTGGATGGTTCGCGAAAAGATTTCAAGCGTCTGCGTCTGATGGAAGATGCTGCGTTAATTTACAGAATAACACGCGCTCCTGAGAAAAGAATTTTCTCTATTCCAATTGGACAAATTCCTTCAAATCAGATATATATGTACTTGACTGAAATAGCAAGGCAATTTAAGAAACATAAATTCGTTGATCCTACGACTGGACAAGTAAATGAGAGATATAGTCCACTGATCCAGGAAGATGATTTCTTCCTTCCGAAGCGTCCAGATGGGACGGGACCAGAAGTTAGTACACTACCAGGTGCTCAGAATCTGGATCAGATTGAAGACATCCTTTATTTCAAAAAGAAAATGATTGCAGGGTTAAAGATTCCGTTTAGCAGAGTTGGTATTGGTGAACAAACGGAAAGTGATGGTAGGTCTCTTTCGTCTGTTTCCCCTGAATTTGCCAAAGCTACGCAATGGGTCCAGCGCGAGATGGTTACTGGACTTCGCAAAGTTTGCGTAGTCCACTTGGCTTTACAGGGATATTCAATTCAGGAGATAAAGAGTTTTGATCTGTCTATGACTGCAGCGTCAGCCATTGATGAACTTTACCGGATTGAGACATGGAACACGCGTGCTGATATTATTGGTACTCTAAAAGAATCCGGTTTATTCCCTGATGATTGGATTTTGGAGAGATTCACGGATATGACCCGTGATGAAATTGACCAACTTCAACGTGACAATGAAGAAAAGGCAGCTGTTCAAGCTGCCAGTCAAGAGCCGGCAGCTCCAGAAGATATTTTGACGATGGGTGAGGCTGTTGACGATGAAGATCAGAAGCTTATTAATGAGTATAAGGATTATGAGAAGAGAATCTATGGTAGAAAGATTGTTATTCCAGATGAAGCGGAAAAGCCTTTGAAATATAGAAAAGATCCGATCTTTGAGAATGCCTCTCTTGAATGGTATGTGAATAATAATGAGATAGATGGTCTTCCATCCAGAGATGAGAATACGTTATTGGTCGAATCGAAAGTTCCAATAAGTGAAATAAAGGAAGTACGGAAGCAGTATGAAATTCTTTTAAGTTATAATGGTGTACCAAACGAAAACATACAAAGGATGGCAAATTCGGTTGAAGAGGGGAAACAAGTTCTTTCAGAGGATACAAGCGATCAGATACAGGAATCTGATCTCCCGCAAAAATAATTCAGACCTAGATAGAGGACAATACACATGAAAATTACGCTCCCAGTAACTGAGGTTGATGCTGGAAAATTCCTGCACTCAATCAATGTAGGAGCACACGCTCAAATCTCATTATTTGAAGAGCGTGTCAAACAAATGGGAAAGGAACTTGATGCCAATTGGCAACTTGCTTCCTTAGACCAGAAAAATGTATTCATTGAAGATATTGATACTCATACCTACTATCAAGGAAAAATTGAAAATATCGGAAAGGGTCGCGTTAAAATTACAGACCTCAAAGAACTTCGGATAGTTGAATCAAAGAAAGAAAACACTTTTAAGAAGAACGTAAGTGAACTGATTACAGCATTATCTGAAGATAAGGTCGCAGATGCAGATGGAATCTTTAATAAGATCGCAAAGCAGAGATTCCGCTCTTCAGTAATCCCAGAAAGCGGTATGGTAACCACCAGGGATGGACGAGCACGAACTGTCAAAGTTCAAAGAGAAATTATTGAAGAAAAGGATAGAGTAGGTCTCATCAAGAGAATAGCAGAAGCCCTAAAGGACGGCGTGAAAATTGAACGTGGCAGAATAGTTGAAGCAGTATTTGGTGATCAGACCATTAAGATCCCAATTAACGAAATGACACGCCGAAAAGTCGTAGCTGGTACAATTAAGGAAGCAGCCAAGAAAGCTTACCTCTCAGAAGGATTCCAAATGAGAGTTAAGCATGTTGCAACAATGGTAGTTGAAGAGAAAGTGAAAGAAGCAGTCCAAAACTTCTCTGAATTCTTCACAGAAAACCAAGAATTCTCACTTCTAAATATTACTGAAATGCGCGAACTGGCAGGCAACTCTCTAGCCGCCCAATGCTGCTTCAACAAGGCATTGGGGAATGATGTTGGTACCCTAATGTATAGAGCAAATTGTCGCGCCAATAAAGACACAATCATGACAGAGTGGCGCAAGACCGCTCGCATGACAGAATATGCACCATTTGTCGAGAATGTTAGAAGACTTGAGGAATCCAAGGATTTCGAGAGTGACTATAATGAATTCCTGGCAGCAATCTTCACTGAGAGTAGCAGAGATTTGAACCTGGAAGCTGCTGAACACCTCCTAACCCTCCGGAAGATCCGAGACCTTCTGACTGCTTCAAAGGAACAGTCTGAAGATCTCCAGAAGATCGATAATTACATCCGCGAACTTGAAATCAAGCGTGAGAATGTGGATGACGCAGCAATTATGGAAGTTAGGAATTTCCTTGCTGGTTTGAGTGAGGAGATTATTGATGCAGCAGTTGCGTTGGATGCTTATTCCAACCCGAATATTGGTACGATGCAGTCCTTCGACGAGATGCCAGCCGCAAGTGCTTCAGAGCCCAAGATGTTTGGTGCTTCTGCCGGTGGTGAGCCAGCTGACCTTGGTGGTATTGGTGAAGCTCTCCCACTGGAAGGTGAGCCAGGAATGGGCGGAGAAGCTGGTGGTGATGTTGCAGGTATGGAAGGCCCAGGTGGTGAACTTGAAGGTTTGGGCGGCGGTGGTGCTCCGGAAGGAGAAGGTGCTCCTGAAGAGGAAGGCAGCTTAGAAGAGTTATTGGCTGCAGATGTTCAGCGTACTGGGAAGCCACTTTCGGAAGCTCAGAGTGAATGGCTCAAGAATAAGATTGCTGAGAAGGGTAAGAAGACTGGTTCCAGCGATAAAGATGATGACAAGCCAGCTATGTCTTCAGATTCTTCGGAATCTGAGGAGACAGAATGTGAAGATGGTGCAGCTTGTGAAGAGAAGGATATTCTCAAAATTCGCGCTGCAGTTTCTGAGCTGAATGTCAAGGGTCTCCACGCTGAATTGGTGGAATGGAAGAAGAATGCTTCCAAATTTATTAAGGAAGATGGTCTTCCACGTGCTACTGTCCAATTGAAAGCTTACATTGACCATGCTCGGGCTTTGAATGAGAGTAAGCTCGCATCAGTTTTCGAGCAAATTCTTGTTGCTAATACTCCGATCAAGGTTGATAGTCCAGTTGTTGAGGACATCAGTGATGACCCCTACAAGTATGTGGTTGAAGGGGTAAAGGAATCTGAAGACGGTCTTGGCGCGGGTGAGCCGAAGAAAAACATTTCTTTCCCATCTGGTGGTGACAAGACAGTTACCGACATGGATGGAAAACATCCGAATGAAGTTACCCACCAGCCTGAATCCACATTGAAGAAGGGTGGACAGAAGATTGGTTCCAAGACGGTTGGTAAGGTCTGTTGTGGTGAATGTAACTCCACCTACGAAATCGTTGATTGCTTAAAAGAAGACACAGCTATCTGCCCAAGGTGTGGTGCCGATGTTTATGAGAATGTCATGGCAGTTTTGGACGAAGCCAAGACAGACCACAAGATGGATAGTCCAGAGGGAAAGGGACTTCAGAAGCAGAGTGTTGGCCAGGTAAAGATTTCGGCAAGTGGTGAAAAGCCGACCAATGATTCCCCAGAAGGAAAGGGAGTTGCAAAGAGCACTCCGAAGAAGGTTGATGGTACCAAGGGTGAGAAGGGTGGTAGTAAGAAAGAAGGAATGGAATGCCAGGATGGGAAACCAATTTCTGGTGGTGTGAAGGGTGAGGTCGAAGAGGGTAGTCGCCGACCACCTACTTCCAGGAAGACTATCGTTCACCCATTTAATAAGTCTGCTGGATTTACCACTGAAGAAGTTGACGATGTAGCTGCTCGAATTGCCGAAGCGATGGGCGATGAGGAAGAGCTGCCATTGGAAGATGAAGGTGGTGAACCAGGGGATGTTGGTGGAGATGATGTTGCTCCGCCATCTGATATTGCTGGTGGTCCTGCTGGTGGCCCTGAAATGGGTGATGCGGACTTGGTTTCTGACATTGGTGGCGCTTCTCCTGAGGGTGGTCTTGGTGATGAAGCTGGTTTGCCTCCAGTTGGTGGTGCTGAGGAATTACCTCCATCAGCTCCAGGGATGGATGTGGATCAGGGAACGTTTGAAGTTGATATTCCTGCTACTTCCGACACTGGTGATCCAGTTACTCAAATCAAGATCAATCTTCCAGGTGGCGAGGTAGAGGGGATAGAGACAGTTGGTGAAATGCCTCCTCCTGGTGGTGCTGAGTTGCCTCCTCCTGGTGGTGAAGTTCCTGAAGAAATTCCGCCAATTGGTGGTGAGGAAGGTCCTCCGACTGAAATTCCGCCAGCGGGCGGTGGTGAGGGGATTGAGACTCTTCCTTCTGATGAGGAAGAGGACGAGATCGTACCAGAAGAGAAGGAAGTCAAACCTGCTGTCCAGAAGAAGTTTCCAGCTTCCAAGAATCCAATTGGTAAAGCTGGAGAAGGCAGTGTAAAGTGCCCACCTGACAACAAGAAGACTGAAAAGGCAGCACGTGATCAAGGTAATCCAAAACCGACTCTCTCTACCTACACAGGAGAGTCGGGCAAGGTTCCGAAAGCCAAAAAGTAAGGGGTTTGGGAGAGTAAACGGAGAATAACATGGTAAATACCCCTTCTACCAGGAATAGGATTGCAAGGATCCCGGTCATAAGCCGGGATCATATTTCTTTAACTGGTGAAATTCCCCAGGGATATACTCTTTTCCAGGATGATATTCTTTTTAAGATGTTGGATTTCAAGAAGGGTACGTTGAAGAATCATCCTCTTCTTGAGAGTATTGGTATCAAAGAAATTCCTGTTATGCGCTGCAAGGGTGTTTTCCAGAGAGCTGATGAGAAGAATGCCAATGGGAGAATTTACCCATTGGGGATTCTTAAAGAGGCTGTCAAGAGATTGGCGAAGCCGATTTCTGAACGTAGGGTAATGGGTGAATTTGATCATCCACCAGATGCAAAGATTCATCTTGATAGAGTTTCTCATTTGGTAACCAATCTTTGGGCTGAAGACAAGACTGTTATGGGTGAGATTGAAGTTATTAATGATGATCGTTGTCCGTGTGGTAGTATGCTGGCTTGTTATTTGGATCGTGGGATTCAGATTGGTATCAGTTCTCGTGGTGTTGGTGATATGGAGTTGGTTGTTGTTGAGGGTGAGGATGCATATCAGGTTCAGGATGGTTTTGAATTTATTACTTTTGATGCTGTTGCTGAACCCAGTGTTACTGGTACTCAGCTTAAGAAGTTGAATGAGGCCAAGGAGCGTCAGCGGGTTGCTGCACGCCAGGTTGCTTTGAGGGAAGCCAAGGAAAAAGTCCTAGCTGAAGAGGTTCGTCGGTTCTTCCGAAGCTAGGAGTACACCTTTTGGGCAAATTTAATTTGTAAGAGGAGACCACGATGAACAAGATTTTCGACCTGCTCAAGCAGTTGGGCGCTTCCCCAGAGCTGCAGAAACAGATCGTGGAAGCATTAGATGAGTATAAACAAGGTGTAAAGACAAGACTTGAAGAAGAGTTTAAGCAGCGTGTACATTCAGCGAAGAAGGTTTGCGCTGAAGCTGTTGAAAATGAGAAGAGAGAACTGGCCAAGAAGATTGAAATCTTCTTGGAAGCCAGGATAAATTCGATCACGAAGGAAGCAGCAAAACATGCGGCTATTGGTGAGTCCGATGCTACCAGGATGCTGAGAGAGGTAAAATCTCTCGTTGAAGGCACCAAGATTGGTGGCAATGGTGGCTCCGACCAGGCTGCAATCGCTGAGACCGAGGAGGTCAAGCAGCTGCGCATCCAGAATAAGCAACTCAAGGAGAATCTGGACAAGGTTTCTCTCAAGGCCAAGAGAGCGAATGACATCGCTGTTAAGGCTCTCGAGAGAAATAAACTGCTGGAAGCAGCCAAATCGGCTGAAAAACCAGCAGTTACCGAATCCAAGATTACTCCACCAGCAAAGCCACAGGCCAAGCTGGGAGAGTTGAAGAAGCCGACCAGTGCACCGACCACTGGTCGCCCAGCTCTTACAGAGAGCGTGGTCAAAGCGCCAGCCAAGACCCAGGCTGAATCGGCAGACCCAGATGTTGCGGCGATTGCAAGTCAGTTGGACGGAGACCCCGCTTTCATTGGCTAATGCCAATCAGAGCCTAACTCAGGAGATTCCACAATGGTAGTAAAGAAAACCCAGCATCTGACCAGCGCAACACCGGCTGGTGGGAATGACACACGGATGCAGAAACTCGTACTGGAATCCAAGCGGAACCAAATGGTTAACCGCTGGCAGCCAGTATTGGCAAAGTGCCGTGAAGTCCAGCCCAATAAGTACGGACTCATGGCAGCGGTGTTGGAAAACCAGCACGCCTACATGGAAAGCAAGAAGAAAGGTGGATTCCTCACAGAGGAAGCAACCACCACGGGCGATATTGCTGATTTCACCCGCTTTGCACTCCCGATGATCCGCAAGTCCTACCCGCGCCTCATCGCCGATAACCTCGTTGGCGTTCAGCCGATGAGCAGCCCAGCCAGCTTGATCTTCTACATCCGCTATCGTTACGCCATCAGCAAGGGCCAGACGGTTGCCGGAACGCAGATCATGCGCCAGAATACTGCTCAGCAGTTTGCTCGGCAGAACGGTTGGGCGCTTGACCCATACTACAGCTCCCAGACCGTCAAGGGAGAAGACCTTACCATCAACCCAGGTGGAATGGTCGTCGTGGGAACACTCCTCCACAAACCAGTTCTTGCTGGTACAGTGGTTGTTAACGTTTACGCATCAGACGTTGATAACTGCGAAGACGCAACCCCGTGTCTGCAGGTCACGTTCGATTCGGACGGTCTGCCTGAATTCGTAATCCCAGGCGACGGCTCGGACTGCCCAACAGTCACAGTTGATACCACCACCACTGGTGCCACTCGGTTCAACCACGAGACGGGCGCTGTAACAGTGACCCTCAGCGCTGGAGCATTCCCAGCCGGCTTCATCGCCAGAGCGGACTACGAGTTCGATCTTGAGAACAACCCATTCCAGCCAGAAATCACACTGTCCATCGACAGTGACTCGGTTTCCGCTGTGACGCGTAAGCTCAAGACCAGCTGGTCCCTGGAAGCTGCCCAGGACCTGAAGTCCGTCCACAACATCGACGCAGAAGGCACGTTGACCGACCTCATGGCCGATGAAATGGTTGCTGAAATCGACCGCGAAATCATCAACGACTTGATCATCGCTGCCGCGATTCGTGCGACCCACAACTTCGCGACGGCTGCCGGTGCCTCAGTCAACTTCACAGACCGAAACATTGCGTTGCTCTACAAGGTCCTGGAAGTTGCAAACATCATCCACAGAACCACCCTCCGTGGTCCTGCAAACTGGATGGTGACCAGTGCGGATATCGCCAGCAAGTTCGAACAGCTGAACGATTTCCGTGGATCGGATGCTCTCGCCAACGAGGGTATCGATATCGGCATCACCTCTGCCGGTACGATCCAGGGCAAGTTGAAGCTGTACAAGGACCCACTCTTCCCGAACTGCAAGATCCTGCTCGGATTCAAGGGGAACTCGGTTCTGGATTCGGGTTACTTCTACGCTCCATACATCCCACTGCTCAGCACTCCGACCGTGCTGGACCCGAACAGCTTCACGCCGAATAAGGGAATTATGACCAGATACGGCAAGAAGCTCATTGAGGATGGTGGCCTGTACTACGCCACTGTTAATGTAACAAACCTTTAAGATCCAAATGAAGAACCCCGGCAAAAACCGGGGTTCTTCTGTATTTGATCCTTATTGGGTGTGAGCAAATATAGTTAGTACACACCCAATAAGGATCAAATAATGAAGAAATGTAAAATTTGTGGAATAGAAAAAGAAATATCTGAATTTCCAAAAGTTGGGGTTATTTGTAGAAAATGTAAAGCATCTAAACTTAGAGAATATAGGAAAAATAACCCAAATATTAAAAATGAGAGGAAGGAATACCGTAAGAATAATAGGGATAAAATTAATGAACAAAAAAGATTATTATATCAGGCGCATCCTACTATTATTAAACAAAAGAATAATATTTATTATCATAATAACGCTGAACATTGTAGGACCAGACAGAGAGAATATCAGAAAAGGGTTGAAACAAAAGATATTGATTCTTGGATTTGTAAGTGTATCAAACATGCTAAAGCGTCAGATAAGAGGTTGAAGCGTGTTTTTGATTTGGATTTTGATTATGTAAAGGAAATGTATAATATTCAAGGCGGTAATTGTTTATTGAGCGGTAACAAAATGTTGCATGAGAGAAATAATCTTTTCTCTTTGTCTATTGACAGGATTGATCCAAAATTTGGTCATATAAAAGGGAATATACAATTAGTATGTCAGGCTATAAATCTTGCAAAGAGGGAATATAGTAATGAACATTTGGTAGATTTTCTTGATAGTTGCTTGGAAACCAATCTGTCTGGATTTGATGGTTTTAATTATAATGAATCAATTTCCAATTATGATCTTTTAAAGAGGAGAAAGTTGAAGAGGGAATTAAGGAAAAAATTTTCTGATTTTAAGCCTCCTACTTTTAAGGTTGAAGAATTGAAAGATGACATGAATGAGATTTTGAAATTGGAGGTTGGCGATTACTTGATTGATGGGGTTTGGCGTTCACATAAACCAGATGGGAAATCATGGGCTGGTAAGAAGTTAATTTGGCATTTTCAGCCACATTTATGGGATGTGAGGACTTTGGGGAAGCCTTTGATGAGTGAAGTTTGGGGGAAGGATTGTGGGATTTTTGAGCGTACATTGGATAATTTGGTAGCTGGTAAGTCTATTACTTATGATAGAATTATTAGGGAATTTATTTTTTCTGGAGTTGGTATTCCATCACAAATTCATACTGGTTTTGCTAAGGCTATTTTTAAACATTTTGGTGGGAGATCTGTCTTCGATCCGTTTGCTGGATGGGGTGGGAGAATGTTGGCTGTTGCTTCTTTGGGTTTGAAGTATTGTGCTTGTGATTTGAGTGAGAAGACTGTAGAGGGTTTGAAAAATATGGCGAGGTTTATTGGATTTGATTGTGATTTAAAGTCGTGTAATTGTTTTAATATGGAGATACCGAGTGCTGACATTATGTTTACATCTCCTCCTTTTGGTTCTGAGGAATATATTAATTCGAATTCATCTTGTGATCTTTTAAAATTAATTGAGATTACCAATCATATACCGATTAGGGTTTTACATTTGAATAAATATTTGGCTGATTTGACAGGGTGGGATTTGGTTCCTGTTCAGGCTCGTGTGAGGGCTGCTGGTGATACTTCGCAGGAATTTTTGGCGATTAAGATAAGATGATCGCATGTCGTATGTCGTATGTCCTTCTCTGCGTATATAAGAGTGTGCAGGAATTGTCCTGCCAGGAGGATTTACCCATGAGTAAGGCGCAAAGAAGTGATGGAAAGAAACAGAAAGCCCTGTTGGACATGTTCTGTGACAATCCTAACTTGTACACAGATGGACAGCGATTAATGAGTTTGACTGATGAAAATTTGTTGCCAGTTGATGGTATATCACTACAGAGAATCAGGAGCATATTGTGTAAGATCCCAAATGGTGACCAGAAGGTTGCACTTGTCGATAAGTGGATTACTGTCAGGGACAATCAGTCGTCTAAGAAGCGTGCTGCTCAGAAGTCTCCCGTACAGGACGCTCTTGGTATTCTTGGAGTTAAAGTTAAGACATCACCTGTTGGTACGTATAAGGCTTTGTTGACTTTTGAGGGTGGTATTTTTGCATGTACAATTGGTTTTGATACTTATTTTTATGCTTATAAGACTATTAATTTGAGTGAAATGTTTGATGTTCTTTATCCTATAGCGGTTTGTTCGGATGGTACTTCAATGTCGAAGCCTGAATTAAATAATATTATTTCTAATCTTGATGAGAAACCAATTTTGATCTTTTTGAACGCTTCTGTTTACCAGAAGTTGTATGGTGCTAACACAAAGGGAAAGTTAGTTTTTCAGCCGCAGGCCAAGTAAGTTAAGGAAGAACCCCGGTTTTGCCGGGGTTCTTTTGTATTTGATTGCGTGGGGCTGTGTTTGGTGGTATGTTTGGTTGGAGATTCTATGAAGAGTGCTGAGATTTTGTTTAAGTCGAGGTGGTTTAAACTACAGGTGTGTTCTAGGTGTTTTGAGGTGGCTGACGATTACAAAACAATTCCTGGACCGTTTGGTGATCTGGGGTATTATGGCAGATCTCCAAGGAGGAATTTAAAATCACCGATCAGATACGGTATATTTTTTGATAGGCCAAGGGGAGGTCGTTTTTGGGATCCGGTGGAGCCGTGTCCCAGGTGTGGTAAGATATCTTTTGAGATTAAGACGGTTAGGATTGTTTATGTGCGTGTTCCTGTCAGGAGGAAGCGATTGTTTTGGATGATTGATGATTTCGTTATTGATGAGTATTTTGAACAAGTTAATGATGAGGGGGAAGTTTCTGTTTTACCTAAGGTGGATATTTATGACTGATCTAGAATTCTTTGAACATGCTAAGATTTTAAAGAGTGATCCTCATATTTTACTTTCGTCTTGTCCGCAGTTTTTGATTAACCATCCGTCTTTTAAGGCTATTGTTTCTGATGGTAGACGTGTTATTCCTTTGATTTTGCGTGATTTTGAAGTTGACGAGATGTTTTCTTGGGATATTGTTCTTGAACATATTGTTGGTTTTTGTCCTTGTCCGGTTGAGCATCGTGGTGTTGTTGATAAGATTCGACAGGATTGGTTGGAGTGGGGTAGGAAGCGTGGTTTCCTTACGGAGAATATGGGATGACAACAACTCCGTCAAAGAATAATGATGCTTTTGAGGTATCATTATCTTTTAGGCAAGAGATTATTTGTTCATTTTCTATTAGGATTAATAATCATTCTATTCATTGCGATCTATGTTTAAAAGATGATTATGATTATAACAATCCAGATAATGATCCGATTTTTTTGATTCAGTCTTGGTATGGACATTGGGAGGTAAATTTATCTAGTAAGGAGGTTATTTTTGTTGATTGGGGTTTTCATCCTAAATTAATTATTAGGAATTTGAGAATAGAAGAAAAGAGACGTTTGATTAGAAAGTGTAAGAAGTTCTTACGGAGAAATAAGAAGTGGCATTGGGTCATGGGGGTGGATTATGTTTGATTATCTTTCTAATCTTTTGGCTAGTGTACCTTTTTTGTCTTAGGAGGTTTTGTGCATCTTTTATTTTGGTGTCTTGCTGGCTTTTTGGTAATGTTACAGAAGAGGGATTTATATTTCTGGATTTATTGTATTTCTTTTTGTGGTACTTTTTTGTTGGATACTTGGTTTCGAAGCGGTGATTTTTGGTTTTCTTTGGTTTTATGCTTGTCTCTGATTCTTACTTTTGGTTTTTGGAGATATGTGGATGATTTCTGATACGTTTAAAGTTTGTGAGGAATTATGTAGTATTGGTAATTCTGCTGGTTTAAAATGTCATATTAGGAAGAATTATGTTTTTTGTCTAAAATATGATGTTGTTGTGTATCCAAGGTTGCATAGTGAGGAGTTGTTGTTTAAATATAAGAGTGATATTATTTTGGAAGTCGATGATGGTGTTATACGTTGTACTAAGTGTAGGTATTCAAATAATAAGGAAATCTCTTGGGATTTGTGTGATCCTGGTGTTTTTGAGTCGATTCTTTGTTGGTTTAAGAGTCAGAGAGTTCAGCCAGAGAAGATTTTATGACCGAGTTTGATATTGTTGAATTTGCTGTTGGGATGATTTGGAAGAAGTGTTGGTTTGTTCGTCTAAAGCGTATTCCTATTTCGCCTTTTGGTTTTAAGATTTTTTGTGATGGGAATGGGCCTGTTGTTTATATTACTTCTGTTCCGCCTGGGTTTGCTCTCAAATATTTTCCTGATCAAACCATGGGTTGTGTTGGGGTTTCAGTTAGGGATGTTGGTTGGTGGTTTGATGTTGTTGATATTACTTTGTTTGAGGGTTATATTGCTGATCCGGAGTTTGATTTGGATAAAATTGTTAGGAATATTCGTAATAGATACCTTTGTTGGGTGTTGTGGAAGTGGTCTTCGGTAGTGTTGTTTTGTTGGGTTTTGTTGGACTTCTGTGGAAAATGACTTTGGTATTTTAGCTTTAAAGGAGAAACGCATGACGGATGCGATTCGTAGTCTGCAGAACAGGATTAAGATACGTTTGAGGAATAAAAAGATACGGACACCGAAGAAGATTATTATTGGTAATCATGAAATTATAATTGAAGATTGTTTCTGGGAAAGTTATGATACTGTTGTTGTTATTTTGAATTGTAATATTATCCATAGAGTACATCAGCATGGGGTACGAGTATCAATTCGTGGGTTAAAACCAGTTAATATGTATTATTATGAACCAGGGAGGAAGAGTGATTATTTACCTGTAAATGATGAAATTATTAAAGTATTGTTCATTTGACGCTTAATGAACTTAATAATATTCTTCCTATATATCCATTGGTTCACAGTCATTTTAGGAAGAAATAATGACTATTGAAGAATTTAATATCAAAGCAGGTTGCCAAGTGCCATGGACGAGAGGTACTTGGAATGGTCAATTTTTGTCTTTGGATGATACTCCAGCAGGTGATTTCAAACCGGAAGAAATTTGGCGAGTATTGGCAGTCAATAATTCAGGTGGTGATTGGGATGGTTTCGGTGCAGCAGTCATACAATTGAAGGATGGAAGGTGGGTGGCGTGGGAATCAAGTTGGGGTCCAACGGGAAGTGGTTTTAGCGAAGATGCTTATGGTGGTGATGCGAATGTTTATTTCTCATCGACTATGGAAGGAGCAATAATGCTTGGGTTGACTCCTGTTAGTAGAGATTTATTGGGTTTGGACACGGAAAATTGGTCAGATCCAAATGCTAAGTTGCCGGTCTTGGAAGAGATTACACCATGAATGTTGGTTCGTTTTCGAGATTTGTTTTCCCTTTAATCAGGAAGTCTTATCCTGCTCTGATTGCTAACCAACTTGTGGGTGTTCAACCAATGACTCCAACAGTTAAAGATTTTGGAATTTTTAAGTTAAAGATTGATCGTCAGAGGTATAATATTGCTGTTTCTTTGTTGGAAAAGTATGATTATTCTAATCCTAGTAATGATATACTTGTTGAAGCTCATTTTGGTGCGTGGTTTTGGAAAGTGAATGTTTCTCGTGGATGTGTTCAATGTGTCTCGAAGTTTATAAATGGCCCAAACAAGAAAGTTTTGTCGGTTGCTGAGAGGAGAGAATTGGTTGCTGGCTGTAGAAAAGCCCTAAGGAAACTTCATGATAAAGATTAGAGAAAGTTCTGTCAAACCCTTGTGGGTTGAAGATTATTATGATGGGCCACTAACTGGTTTTTGTGAGTATCGTGGAATACCATATTATTATGTTGCACAGGAGAATTGGATATATTTTTTATACCCTCTAAAGGAGGAAACTTGGAAAGCTCATTTATCTGTCCATATGGATTTCTGTGAATTTGTTGGTGATCATTGGAATGATGGTTTCAAGAGTAAGGGATCTGGTGTTAAACCTGAGTCAGAGCATCATAAGTTTTATGATAAGTATAAGAATTTGGTTATTCCTAAGGCTGATGAATTACCTCCGAGGTTTTGGTTTGTTATGGGTGGGGAGAAGGGTCAGAGGCGTTTGAAATTTTTAAAGCGTGAGTGGAGGATAGAGAGACTTAAACGTATTTGAGTGTGATTAAGGAGAAAGAAAATGGAAGAAAGATCCTGGACGATTGCTGGTAGATCCTGGACGATTGCTGGTTGTATGTTTTTCATTCTTGTTTGTGTGGCAATTGCTTGTGGGATGTGGGGGTGCCCACAATACAAGGTGTATGAGCAGAGGCTTGAGGGAGAGGCTCTTTTGGCACATGCTCAGGCTGCCAAGGAAGTTGCTGTGGCTGAGGCTAAGGCAAAGATGGAGTCTGCGGAACTTTTGGCTCAGGCTGAAGTGAAGAGAGCTGAGGGTGTTGCTAAGGCCAATAAGATTATTGGTGATAGTTTGAGGGATAATGAATGCTATTTGAGGTATCTTTGGATTACTGATGTTTGTGGCTCCAATGTTGATAAGACAGTTGTTTATATTCCTACTGAGTGTAATTTGCCGCTTCTGGAGGCTGGTAGGACGCAGGTAAAGGCTGAGAAGAAATAAGGAGAAGATCATGGTGACTGGATCTGGAGAATGTCGGAAGCTGATTACGTTTGATCAGTTGTTGGGGGAACAGAAAAATCAAGAGACTCGTCTTTGTAGCTTTAATCAAAGACTTTTAGCTCTTCGTAGAGAAATTTTCGGAGATCCTGATCCTGATCCTGCTGAGAAGGATTGTGCAAAGGCTGAGACTTTTGGATATTTGGATAGAGCAAGTTCTAATAATGAAGGAATTAAGATTGTAATGGATATGATTGAAACCCATATTTTGGCTCTTGAGAGAGTTGTAAATTCTGAAGCCAGAGCAAAGTTTGATGCAGGAAGGCCTTCCAATAGGTAATCTCAAATATATTTTATGGGCCACATGGGTAATATTATATGTGGGATCATAGATGTACTTCGGTGTAAGCATCCGGAATTTAGTTATCGTTTCGATGAGCATAATATTCATCTTCTGGTGAATAGGACGAATTTTTGTTTTTATTTTGAGGGGACCGATATTTTTGTTAGTAGGTTAAAGCCAATTGATAAGCAGACTTGGGAGTTTTGTGGAATACCTTTTAGGGTTCCTTTGGGTGATCCAAATTGTTTTGATGAGGTGGTGGGATATATTATAGCACAGTACATGATTGTTAGGAAGAGTTAAGCCGTGGTGAATCTGGATCTGAATGATCCGTCTGTAGATCCTCTTGAATTGCTTGGTCAATTCAAAAGATGGACAGAGCAAGATCAAGCAGGACTATATAAAAGTGGTTTTACTGATTTTGGTGTTTTCCTTTGGGTTTACGAAAATTGGGGGTCAAAGGAAGAATCTATTGCTTTGGTGACAAGTTATGAGAAGATGGACATATTAAAGGAGCAAATTTTTGAGTTACTTGCTACTTGGATTAATTCTGATCTTTTGATTGTAGGAAAGAAAGAGCAGGTGACCATTTTCATTTTTAAAGGATAATTTATGGGTTTCGTTGGTGCTCCTGGTCCTCTTGGTCCTCCTGGTGGACAATATGTTATGGAGGTTCGTGAATGGATGATAGGTTTGAATGGTTTGTTGGTGGTTGTTCCTTCTCGTGATAATGATATTGCTAATCCACAGAGTGAAATTTGTTTGTGGGATTTAAATGGTTTCGTTTATTTTAAGGAAAAGAAGTATAAATATATAGGTTCAGATTCTATAGGATATTTTTTATGGGATGTTGATACACTTTATAAATTGCCTTATAAGATACCAGAAGAATTTTTCTCACAGATTCCTGTCCAAATATAAAATATGGATTTCTGGGAAGTAGTAGGATGGGTCTGCCTATTCCTGGTTGGTTTACTTATGTTTCTTATAACATAGGGTAATTTACTGTTTTTGTAAGTAGGATAATTAATTATTGGCTGCTGGGGAGTCAAGAAACCTACCGATGATCACCTTGTGACGTTCCGCGAACAACACCAAAAACAAAATCCCCAGCAACCATTTTCCCGAAGTAAAAATAAAGTAGATGACAACGATTAGGGCGTCATGCTATAAAAATAGGCGTTCTCGACTGATGGCATTAAGAAAACAAGTTCATATTGTCTTTGATATATTCTGGGAAACACACAGAATTACAAGAAAAGAAGCATACAGATGGTTATCCAGACAAATGGGCTTACGTATGTGCGACTGTCACGTAAGATTCTTTAACGTACAACAATGTTATTTGGCTCTTCAAATTTGCAGAACACACAAAGTTGAAGACATAGAACTTTTTGTAAGAGCCTCTTAATCAGGATTACATTCCCTACAGGTATCACCAAGAGGTCCAGAACCGATTGTAGATATATCTCTTCCACAAGACTTACATAACAACTTTGGCTCTTCCACCATCTTTTCTTGTTCCAGAGGTGTCACACTGATGATTCGTGCAACATAACCTTCGCTTACCCTCTTCATATCACCAGGGAAGAATTTCTTCCCATATTGAGATAAGGCATTCCATTGTGCTCGTTCTCGTGGTTTTGCAATTTGGTCACTCACTACTGTGTAGAAGGGATCATGGGCTGGTTTCTGAGAGTCTTTCGGGAATACCACTACTTTGTACCTTGAGTACGTTTCCAAGATTACTGGTTGTGTTAGGTTGAGTTTCATACTCTATTTTTGCTATGCGAAGAGATCTCCGTCTTCAATATCTATGTTTATATCTCTATCTCTACAGTACAAACTATATAATTTGTCTACGATGAATTCAGGATCGAAACTCTTTGGATTTCCATATTCATATTCCCAGACGATGTTATTGTTTATCAGAGTCCCATCTTCGTCTTTATCTTCATCTTCTATTGAGGGTTTTGTGTCTCCAGAATCATATTCTATGACAAATTTCCCATCGTCGTCATATATATCACATATTTTTCCGACTGTTTCACTTTCGACGTTTAACATGTCACTTCCAGGAATATTTAGGTCGGTGTAGAATAATTCGACGCCCCATTTTTCGGAAATTCTTTTTTGTATTGCTTCTAATATTTCTGGTGCTATTCTGCTCATGATTGAGTTTTATCTCGTTGAAAAAGAAGCAAAAATAATCAAGGAGAGCATATGCGACGAATCAAAAGATTCACCAAGGCTCTGAAACTTGCTGGGAAATCTCTATTATGTTGCAAGAAAACTTCAACAGATCCTGTCATTGTTCCTAGCACTGGAGATACGAAAATGAGCGACAAGATCCTCCTGGTTGGAATAAATGCCTATCCAAGTTGTCCATTGGCTGGATGTGTGAACGACGTTACAGATATGGCTAATTTTTTGGTGACGAAATGTGGTGTTTTGGAAGATAATATCCGTCTCTTGGTAGATGGTCGTGCCACTACTGGAAACATTCTGGATCGGTTGAATTGGTTGACTCAGGCAAGCCCTGGTGATCGTGTTCTTTTTCATTATTCTGGTCATGGTGCGCAGGTCCCAGCGAGAAATTCTTCCGGTGAGATTGACCAACTTTCTGAGTGTATTTGTCCAGTTGATTTTGATTGGTCTGAGCAGCGTATGATTATTGACAAGCAATTTGTTGAAATTTTTAAGAAAATTCCACCAGGTGTTAGATTCTCTTGGATTAGTGATTCTTGTCATAGTGGGGATTTGGATCGTGGATTGACCAAGGGGAATTCCAAGGTTCTTGGAATTAGAAGATTCCCCATCCCTGCTGATATTGCTTGGAGGCAGAGGATTGCTAAGAAGAAAGCTTTGCGTGCTATGGTTGGTAATACGCTGGATGTTGGATATATTTCTGGTTGTATGGATAATCAGACATCGGCTGATGCTGAATTTGGTGGTAAGGCAAATGGTGCATTAACATATTTCTTACTGCGAAATTTGGGAAATATGTTACAATCGCCAATTTCTTCGGTTACAAATAAGGTTATTTCTGATTTGCAGTCTTCTGGTTATGAGCAAACTCCTACGTGTTCTGGAGCGAGAAAAGATTTGGCTTTCTTATCCTAGTATTTTACTACTGAGACTCCCCTTGTCGTTTTGTCGGCAAGGTGTGAAGCCGCCGCAAGGCGGCTTCTGTTTTTCACGGAGATTTTGTCATGACAACAACACAGCAATCAAATGCATATACTCTTCTTTTATCTCGTCATAAGAATAATCCTCTAATGACACATATGGAGAATATGTTAAAGTCTCTAAATGTAAATCCTCTTCAAGTTAAGGATTTTGATGATTCATATGGAATTCATGTAGTATTCTTTAAAGATGGTAGGGAGTATAGTGTTGCTATTCAAGATAATGTTACAAAATAATTTTTCTATGGCCAGCTCCTCCAAGTTTCTTTTCTATTTGTGTTTGCTGATCCTGTTGCTCTTTCGCTGCATTGGCCTGCTCTTGATCTTTTGTCGTTCTATGGAGCGGCTTATGTTGAACCCAAACACGGAATGTATCAACATCTCCACTCATTGTCATTTCCTCAACGAATTTGATAATCCCTCGTTTCCTGGCTTCTTCAAGTAGGAATATATATTTTGAAAATGAAACGGAGGTTAGCCTCATGATGTTTCCGTATTGTTGGCCTCTTTTGATTGCCATTTCAGTAGCCATTCGTTCAAGATATTTAATAGCATGTACTAAATGTATGTCACTCATTTCGGAGATTGGAATTGTTTCCCCATCTTGAGTTCTCCATATTGGCATTGGTACCTGTTTATAGCTCATTTTTTTATAATCGTGATAATGATATGTTTCTTCAATATAGTTAAAGAAATTTTTTTCATAGTCTTCATCTTCATATTTATATTCATATGCCATTTCTGGTCCTCCGGCGCTTTTCGTATCGCCAAAAATAAATTTGTTAAATACCGTAGTGTGGGATAAAAAAGGCGTAAGGAGAAACAACATGAACATTAAACTCTGTAAGGCAGCAGAGAAGATCCTGGAATTAACACCAGTTTTTGAAAAGAGTAATTTCACTTGGTGGCCAGAACATAAACTGGCCGACACTGAAGAAATAAAGAGAATCCTAAAACAAGGGAAATTTGACGATCGTGATCTTGAAACATATACTCTTCATAGGATGGCAAAATATATGATAGAAACCAAGCGAGAACATGCCTATATTCACAGTGAAAGAGAACTACCATCACCTGAAGATGACAAACTATATGATAATGATATTGAAAACTTGTCGACATATCAGAAACCAAGAACACTTCGGATAAATACAGGGTCTTGGGAAAATCTCCAAGAGGGGTGGACGACTTTAACTGCAGATTTTGAAGATGTTTTCAAATCAACAGCTGATTATTTCTTCCATGGATATAAGAACGAAGCTGGTGATGATTTTGCTGCACATATTTGTGTTAGGTGGGCTGGTGGATTGCGCGAGGTGTTGGCATCCAATGGTCCGAAGCCACCTTCATTAAGGTGGGTCCATCAAGGTTTTCCTGATCTTTTTGTTTGTTTAAATTATGATGACATTGTGAGGTTATATAAGGATTTTGTGGTTTCATGTGATCCTTCATATTGGGTAGATAAGGGTGTGGCGTTGAACTTTGGGGAGAGAATTCCGGAATGAACTTGACTACTGCTGGTTCTGCTTTTTCTAATACTTCCTATATTGTTTATAATAGTGGAGGAGGTGGTGGAGGTAGTTATGGTACTTGTTATGTGTGTGGTGACACATATGGTGACACATATGGAGAAGAGAGTGATGTTCATCTTTCTAATAAGAGATATCAAGAATTACTTGCTGCAGAGATGAAACTAAAGAGAATACTCGCAGAACAGAAGAGGATTGAAGAGCAGACTCTTGTTAGCCGAAGGCGGATCGAGATTTAATTTTTTCGTTAAATGCATAATTATATGAATTTTGCATAATCTTCTTTAATTCTTCATTTGTAAATCCAAAACTCTTTTTTGCTAATTCATATTCTTTTACCAAATTAGTATTCAATATTATTGGATCGTCAGTGCCAATAGTTATTGGTATTCCGAAATCAAAGAATTTTCTTATTGGATGCTGTTTGATATTTTTAACGACCCCGGTATAGAGGTTTGATGTCAATGCTATATCTAATGGTATTCCTCTTTCTTTTACTAAGTTCATAATATCTTTGTTGTTTATTATTTGGATACCATGAGCAATACGTTGAACTCCGAGATATTCTACTGCCAGGAGTACATTTTCAGCTGGACACGACTCACCAACGTGTGCCTGTATTCCTTTCCCTGCTTCTTTCCATAATTTGAAGATTGATTTGTAGAACTTGGGAGCAAAGTAAGCTTCATCTCCAACAAGATCTATTGCTGTTACTGCATCCCTTGCTTTATTGTCTAGAATTACTTTTGCTATTCTTTTCTGCAATTTGTGGGCCGATTCGTACTTCAGGCATAATGATATTCCTACTTGAACATCCCAACGTTGTCCTTCTTCTTGGAGGATATAATTTATATGTCTAATTATATCCTCTGGAGACCATTCTGTGTCTTTGATGTATCTCCCAATGGATAATTTAAGTTCACAATATTTTATTCCTTCTTTTTTGAGATCCCATACTATTTGTCGGATAGTATAATCTATACTCCATGGATCCCATTTGATTTTATCTAGAATATTAAATTTATTTAAGAAACCGTGGAATGTTTTTTTCTCATTTCTCTTAAAAAGGAGTTGTTTTTCTATTTCTTGGATTGACAAATCTCCGCCATGATGTTTTATGATGTTGTGGAGTGTTTTGGCGGATATAGATCCACCACAGTGTCGATGTAGATCAATCATATTTTTAAAATACTGGATTACGCGCTACCACTACCAGTAGAGGTTGGTGGGTATGTTACTTCTACGCGTCGATCAAGTTTTTCATAAGAAATCATTTTCTTATTTGACAAACTTCTAAGTGTAGTCTGATCAAAACGATTTTCTTCAGCTTCTAACATAGCTTTTGGACGTACTTCGGTCATACCATATCCAGTAAAAATGAGACTACCAACTTGTCTTTGGACGTTTATCTTAATTGTCTGATTACCTATATTGGTAAGAGAAATGGTTTTAATGATGGTGTATGGGGCAGTTGCCATGTTTTTTCTCCTAATCCAATTTATTTTTGACTTAATCAAAAATATTGTAAATAGGAATGGGAGATAATCTATGAGGTTGTCCAAAATACATGGAAGAGTCAACGTTGTTTTAGAAATGCGTGCTGATGAACTTACACCAAATCAAGCATTCCATATGATGGTTTCTTTATTGACTGGAATGGGTATTCCTCCACAGGTTGTGGGAGATGTAGCCCAGAAATTTGAACAACTCAGGAATGAATTTGCTAGAAATCCATCAAAGGGCGCTCAATTAACAGGTGAAATCCCAAAGAGAAAATTATCAAGACATTCTTCAGGCATAGATTTCATGGACTTATTCACCCAAACAATTTTTAGAGTACCACCAAGATCTCCTGCTTGGGCCAGTGCACTGCAGAAAGCATATGGATTACGAAAAATAATCGAAAGAGATTGGCCAAATGTTCATATTCAGTGGGACCGAGGATATCCAAATGCTTTTGCAGATGCAATAGATCAATCGAATATTTGGGGACAACTTGCCAATCTCGGAGGAGAAAGTAGAGGCGCTCAGAGATCTTATCTCACAAAATATGGTCCCGAACTTCGAACACTCCTAAAGAAGAATGGACTCGAACCAATTGGTTTACGTGGTGGTGTTAGTGGCACTTTGATGGCCATGCTGGAACTTGCTCAACTAATGTGGGTTGTTTATAAGAAGATTCGTGATGGTGAACCAATTACGGATTTACAGGAATTCTTTAAGTGGAAGTTGACAAAAGACGATGTCGAACATATCCAACAGGAAGCTTATCAGATGGAGGTTGAAGAACAACAGGAAGAACGTGCAGATGCATTGGCTGCTACTGAACCGCAAGAGCCAACTCCTGGACCAAAACCAGTTCCTGAACCAACTCCTGAACCAGTAACAGCCAAACAACAGATATTGAAGGCAGGAGAAAGTTCCGAACCGGGGAAAGTAGCAGTACAGTCAGAACCAGAAGAACCAAAACCAGAGCCAGAACCAGGTGAGAGTGAAGCAGAAAAGGCAGAGAAGGCCAAAAAAGGCTTGGAACTGGCCAGAAGTCTAAGTCAGTCTATTCAGAGGAAGCCTAAACCACCCGCTTCCTAATTAAGTTGCCCAAATTCATTTTGGCCAGACCAAGTGGTTTATTTTTGTGTTTGTTAATTTTGTCTTCTGGGACACCTACTTCTTTCGCCCATGTAATAATTCCATTTAGATCAAGTGTTCCAATCTTTTTGGCGAAGTCATCCTTGAAGGTTTTCTTTACTATTTTGATTTCGCCGTCATTTTCAACGCTCATTGTTACCTCGTATCCTGCTGTCCCAAGGTGTAGTTCTTGCTTGACTTTTTCATCATTGGTTTCGATGTGTGGTAATGGATCATTTCCATATATCTCTTTGTAGAACTTTTTTTGGAAAGCTCTTTTTACACCTCTGGCTAACATTGGTCTGTTTCTTATTTGTGGCCAAAGTCCGTGAACCATGTGGAGGAATTTTAGGAGCCTTTCAGTACTCCATTTATCTATGTCTTTGGACATATGGGACATGAGACTATATTTCCCGTCATTCTCTTTTATTTGGAATGAAGACTTGAATGATTCCCAAGTATCGTATTCTGGAAAAAGCATAAAATTTAAATACTGCAGTATTTTAAACGAAAAGGAGATTCCATGATTACGCAAAACATTGATAGTACTGGAAAGTCATATGAGTATGAAAGCCATGGAAATTTATACGTACGACGTGAGCCAGATCAGTCATTTATTCCACGTTTCGCCAAACCGGGAGATGTTGGTTTGGATCTCCCAGTTAAGATAAATGTTGATTTAATCAAATTCGATACGGAATCTGGGTCTGTAAAACCTGACAAGTTAAGATCTGTCATGTTATATCCGGAGTTGAAACAATATATTTATCCAAATGGTATAAACAATGATGGTTTTCCCTGTCTTGATATTCCTGCTTTTGGGTGGGCCGAGATACCTTCTGCTTTGTCCGTGAAGCTTCCAGATGATGCTTGGGGTTTGATAAAGACTAGATCTTGTACTGCTTGGAAGCAACACTTAATGGTTAGCTGTTCGACGATAGATCCTGGATACATAGGCTTATTGGGTACTCTGGTGTATAATCCAAATCACACACCTGTTAGAGTGTATGAATATAATCCAGAAACTGGGAAGGGTGATCGTCTTTCTCAGCTTATTTTGATTCCGATTTATCCTTTACATAAAATTGTTTTGGTTGATTACCTTCCAAAGACTGATCGTGGGACCACTGGGTTTGGTAGTTCAGGTTGTAGTCACGAGTGATAGGAAAAGTGATGATCTTACCCACTTTTGAACAAGTTTTCCGTGGTGATAAATCTCAAGAAGAATGGGAAAATAATATTCGTGGAATAATCACCAGTTTACGACCATATATGATGGAGAAAGAAATATTTAAATCAATTATGAATTCTGGTCGAGGATCTTTAAACCCAATAGAAGTTCGTCGTCTGTTGAACGAGAGGAAACCATGAAACACGCAGTATTTTTCGTAACCATAATTGAATTGGACGACGAATTATTCGTTGATGATATGTTTTTCGGTGGTATTGTTGAGGATAAAGACAAAGCAGATTTGCTGGCTCGTGATATTATCAATGACAATGGTATTCAGGGTGCTATAGTACCAAAAGTATTGCCGTTGGTTGATAATTTATCAAAAGCGATGGAAATTGCCAATAAATATTTTGTTCGTATGAGAAATGAGATTTATGATACAGAGACTCGCAGGAAGTCCAAGGATTTATCTAAGAAACAAGCTTGATAGGAATAATCTATGTGGTACATCTTGAAAGGCAGGAAATACTTTAAATCTACTGATCTTCGCAAGTGTGATGATCACTTGAAAGATAGACATTCCAGAAGAATAGCGTCTGACTTTATCCCGGATGAAAAACGTAAAGAGATGACAATTTCGACTGTGTTTCTGAGTTTGGATCATAATATGGGTGGTAGTGGTGGTGGTCCTGTATTGTTTGAAACAATGTGTTTTGGTGGGAAAATAGATGAGAATACGAATAGATATTCGTCATGGGATGATGCTTTCTTGGGTCATATTAGGATGACTGAACAGGCATTGTTTGAATATTTGAAAATTGATGGACAATTTAAGCCAATGGATTTGAAAGCTTTGGTTTACACAGGGAAAATTAAATTTTTTGATGAGACTGACGATACAATCACTGATTGCAGACTTATTGTTGATGATGGGATTCATCAGCCTTCTACTACTTTTGGTGTGTTTAATAATATTTTCTATAAGAGGATGTTGTGGTCTGAAAAGGAAAAATCTTATAAGATTTTCTTTTGGGAAATTGGAGATCCAAAGTGCGATATCTTAAAAGAAGTAAGTCCTTATTCAATGTACTTTAAAAAGTAGATTTCCTACTCGTTTGTTATATCTCCTTAATAGTCGATAATTGGTAGTATCTTCCTGAATATTTCTACGAAGATTTGCAATAGTGATGACTCAAAGATATATTCAAAGGAGATCAAAATGATTTTCCAACTTCCAAAAATTGAAGACCTTGTTGATAAGCAATTCTTCCAGGTCCCAGTAGCAGACGGAATTCTGGCAGGATACCAAGTCGACCAAGAAACTAAAACATTCTATGCCAAAGAAAGCCAAATAATTATCCCATCAATGCATGGGCTAACACACGTCGCTGAAGACCCAGTACCAGACGCAACACCAGATCTACATGGCCTAATGTCAGGAGATGACAAAGCCAAATTGGACGCACTGGTCCAGATGAGATTGGGAATTCTTGGTTACCAAGGAGCGGGCTTCCCAGACGATGGCGGCTTCCTCACAGGCGACATAATTCTAGCAGCAGGAAGTGAATTTATTAGTATAGAAAGAGTAGGGAACACAGTAAGATTCACAGTTGACTCCCCAATCCCATTAAATTGTGGATGCGAGAGCTGCGCACAGATTTTCTGGATACAAGACGAAAGTGAAGCAAGAGCGATCAGACCACCATCTTGCAATGGTGTAATGCCAAACGTATCAGCTTACGGCGAACTTAAAATATACTTATTACCAGAATCTACTATCGTAGACCCACAAGACCCGTTAACGACGTTAAACACAAAGGGAAATTACCCAACACTAATCTTCAAGAGATATGATAATGGTTTAACACCATTCGAAGCGTCATTTGAAATGGTCCTCAAGAGAAACTCAAATTTGACAAGTAATGTAGGTTGGGCATTTACACCTGGCCCAACCAATATAGCACAATTAGTATGGTATATGGGAAGTGATAAAAATGGTGCACAAATAAAATTCGAACTTTGGCCTGATTCAGAACCTGGGCTAATGGGCCAACTTCTTTACCGTGGAAATCTGATCACGAAGATGCCAGCAGTCATCACTGGTTACACGACATCAATGTTGACCACAAACCAATATAATGTTAAGAAATGGGATCTAAAAAATGAAGTCCCAGTTGGAAGTGCTTTTGTGGCTAAGAACGTCTGGAAATACCTAAATCCTGAAAACACAACAACAAACACAACGAACCCAAAGACTCTTGTCTTGGATAATACCGTTGGTATACTCCCAGTTGGAACTTTGGTAGATCTCTACCAATTTGAAACAGCCAGAACTGGTCTTTCCAGAACAGTTGTTTCTTACTTCATAAAAGAACCAGCTGCAAATTCTACTAATCTTTGGTCTTTGGCTGGTGCAGTCAGATTTGGTGACCGGTTTACCGCCCGTGAAGAAATCAACAACCCATCCACGGGTTCAGATTTGGCAGCAAGTGAATTGAACGTATCAGACGTTAGATTATTTGAACGAGGAGAATGGGGTCTTCTTGGTTTTGAAGATAGATTAATTCTCTCAGATGACGGTGGAATAGCTGCGTCCACTGATGGAGTACAGAGGAGAGAACCTTCCGGTGACCCGATCAACAATGATATAGTTGCTGACATTGATCCTACTATCCCTGGCTTAAAGGTTCTAAAACAGACTCCAGATAGAAGCTCGGTTGACGTGGATGGTGACGGTGTTGTGACCGACAAAGATTTGGCAGCATTTGCTTGTGCTTATGGTTCCAAAATTGGTGATGCCAATTATAATGTAAAGGCTGATTTGAATGGTGATGGTCGAGTAGATGTCCGCGATTTGGCAATTCTTGGTCAATTTTTTGATCTTGGTGTCGAGAGGGTTACTGACAGACCACTATTCCTGTGGAATAGAAGTAGCCATAAGAACGTACTGACTCACCTTCAACTTGGTATGCCAGCAGCTGATGCAAGATTATTCCCACCGTACGATCTTCTTTTATCTGCTCCAGTTGATAGCTTTGATGATACCTACGTTAGAGTAATCCAACGTGGTGTATTCCAAACTGGACCTTTTGCTGGCGCTCCTTATATTGTTGTAAAAGGTATTGAATGGCGAGAACTCCCTCAACAAGGTATTCTAAGAATTTTGACCGGTGCATTCAGAAATATTATATGGAGATATTATTTCAAAGCAGCATTCTCAAGTGACGACGATGATGGTGTAACTCTTATTGGCCGTGATTATGTCTTCCCATTTGATGAAGATTTCCCAATCCTTAATTTCCGTGGAACATCTTGTACCGTTCCGGGGGCAACTGATCTACCTGCTACTGATTATAATGTTCCGACAAGTTCCATTTGTTGTGAACTCCTTCATCAAGATTATACAGCTCCGTGTATGAGATTCCAATTTGAGTCTGATTGGAATACTGGTTCAGAAGCCGTCCAATTACAAATTATTTGTGGCATGCTTGATATGGGTGTTGCTTATACACTCTACGATCCAGTGACCCATCTTGATGATCTTGTTCGTGGTTTCTCTCCAGGGTATACAGTCAGTAAGATTATGGTTCAGCAAGGTTTCATCACTGACGGGATTGGAGCTGGTGTTGTTTCAAATCCGACCACGTTTAAGGTTTATTGGGGCGGCGAATTGGCTGTTCCTGTTAGTGGTCAGACTGAGAAATGGAACGAAGTTGAAGTAATGTATAAAGATAATCAGGCATGGTTGTGGTGGAATGGTATTTTGGTTTCGCCTGATCCTACTCTTTGTTCCAAGCTTCCTACCCCTGTTGCTGTTAATACGCCTTATTTCCCGTTACATCCTCAGGTTTCGACTGGGAAAGTTGCTCTTAGAATGTTCCCTGGGGCAATTGTTCGATCCTTTGATGTCAAGGATCAATTGACGTCGTTTAATGAATATTCTTATAGTCAGCAGGGGATCACTTCTTGAAGCCATTTTTATTGTTATTTTGTTTACACCAGGACGAGATTATTGATAATCGTACCATTGAGTCTCCGTTTGAACAGTTGCAAAAAGCTGGTTTACTTGTTTCTCATCAAGAGATGCCGTCCTGGATTTTTCAGAAGAAATTAATTTTATTGTTTAAATGTAAGAAATGTGGGAGAACAAGGATTGAGGAACATACTAATCCATAAATAATAATATGGATGGGTTCATTTGTATCGTTCGAACCGAAGAAGATATTTTAAAATTGGATTTAACTATCAAATCACTACAGAAATATAATATCTCCTTTAAGATATATTCAAGTAAGAATATTCCAAACGCCATTATTGCCAAGGATAACCCACAGAGAAGTGTTCATAGAATATCACCATATACTACTACTATATGTATTGAACCAGGAATTATATTACTTAAAGATCCATTATCTTTATTCTCTTTGAAAGGTGATATATTATTTGGGAAAGGTGTATTTCTATTTCGAAAGTGCGCTCACATTTTTATGGAGGATCTTTACCAGAACGATGATGTAGAGATGACAGTCAAGGAGCATGGTCTTTCGGAATGGGCTTTTCCTGACGTCGCGATGTACTTCGGAGACTTTCGAAAAAATTGGGGAGACCAAAATAAAACATGGCGGCTGGTAAAGAACGGTTTTGAAGAAAAGAGGCAATACCCAGGATTACTTGTACTACCTGAAAAACATAAGATTCCAAGTATTATTGATAATTTGAAGAAATTCGTTGGATTTAAAGTTGTTTCTGAATTTAAATGTAATTTTATCTGCAGGGATATTATGGATAAGATTAATGGTGATTATAGGAATATGTGTATATTGATTATTAATGACAAGGTTATTCTCTTGGAATATTCAAAGTATTATAACACTTATAATTGTTTTAAAAATGTTAAACCAGATGGAATTGATTTGATTTTAAAATTGAAATACAATTCAGAAAATATTTCTCAAAGAAATTATCCCATAAAGATATTACCATTTGGTACAGATCCTTGTTCTGAATTATCGGAGATTATAAAGAACGAATGGAATTTTGTATTTTCTAGTCTAAAAATCAAATAATATCTTTTTCATCCTCTTCTATAAGTTTAATGCGTGGATCTTTAGCTTTGACTAATAATCTATTGTCATCCCTGGCTAATTCCAGATACTTTTTTGATCCTCTTGCTTTTTTCAATTTGTGTTTGAAGAATCTGGCTTTGATTGCCAATGCAAATAGATCTTTCTCAAGTTTTTCAGCTTTTTTGACTGCCTCTCCACTGGTCACAAAATATGAAGAAGGATCTATTGCTGGCATATCTTCCTTAATATTTGGAAGTTGCCAAACATCTTTTGGTTGTCCAGGAAGCTGCTCAAACCCCAATATTGCAAAAGGTTCTTTATCTGTTATTGATGCTCCTACTCTAAGGAATACCAATTTTCCATTTCTTTTGTACTCATTTACTTCATTTTTCCGTACGTGTGATCTCATGTGAGAAGTGAAGGCGGCTCCTCCAGCACTTATTTCTTCTTGGCAGAATTCACACTTGATAGTTTCATAATGTGATTTTTGGATCTCTGGTTTTACTTTTGGCTCTTCTATTTTTTGCCCTGGTTTTGTGAATACAAGTCCCTCTTTTCCTTTATGCTCTTGGGCTTCTCCTCTTCGTACGTGTGCTCTCATATGAGATGTTAGAGCTGCTCCACCAGAACTTACGTCCTTATGACAAATCTGGCATTTTTGTTTTTGAAAAGTGGCCATTTTTATCCTCCGTGTAATTATTTACGTATTTGATAAATGGAGATAATTATGAATCATTATGATGACATTGTACGTCAATTCATTAAAAATTCTACACATGATTCCAGTACACCAGATCAAATGGATCAGTTTCTTTGTGAGAATGCTCTACAGGCGGTAATGAATGGTTTTATCGTTCTTCTTATACGGAAGTTACCGAAGAATGAGAGGAAAGATTTCGTCGATTCTGCAATTCGGGTAATGCGTCAGACACTGATTGCTGAATACGATGATTATCTTAAAGATAATAAGGATGAAAAAGCAAAGTTGCAAAATTATAAGGAAGATTTTGTTTTAAGGGTTAATAGGAATCTACAGAAGGTAAAGAAGAAGATTGAGGAAATGATCTACTAAGGAGGGTAACATGAGTAACGACCCAGAAAAGAAGATTCAGGTAAAGATACTAATTGATGGAGAAGAATCACCAATGAGAATTGAGTTTAATGCTCCAAAAAGATTATTTGATCTACTTCAGACCGCATATACAGAACAAAATGCTATTGAAGCAATCCATATTATACTTGACGAGGCTAAGAAATCAATTTCTTAATATTCACTTACTGTTTTCCAGAATTTCTTCATAACATGAGTTAAAGGATGGGGAACTTCCATTTTCATTCTTAGCTGATTTGTTCTGCTGTTATAATAATATTTTGTTCGATGTGTGTAAGGGTCTGGTTCGTGGAACATTATTGGAACTTCTGTACCTTGGACGAGTTCTACCCATCTTTGTGGGTTATATCCTTGAGATGGAAAGCCACGGTTATTAATGATATCTTCAAAAATGCTCATATATTATATTTACTTGGACCTTCGCACAGTAAAATATATAGTAAGGTAAGGAAGAACTATGCCAGATGCTCCTCAAGTAAGCAGATATGATCCAAGTTTCCAGAGGTTTGATATACAGAATAACCGTACCGGTTTTAAACCAGTATCTCTTCCATTGATTTTGATAGTTCCAGGTAGACGAATAAATAATATCCCAGTTCCAAATTCAGATGTCTCCAATGTGAAATTTTATATTGCAGATGCACCAGACGCAGCTCTGGTTGCAGGTTTTGAGCATAAATTACTACGGATTCCCAGTTCAGAATTATTCACATTAAACGTCTCCAGATTACAATTGGTTAATACACAGATAAATCTTGATGCAATGGTATATTATTATCCAAATGATCCAACAACGATATTTTCTTGGGCGGATGCGCAGGATGGAATGGTTTTCGATTATACTACTACCTACAGCAATATTAAAGGGCAAATAATATATCACCCAGACGCTGATTATTATGATGTATCACATTTCGTTTTGGATGTTGAAGGTTTACCACGTCCAAAACCTTATCTTTTTATTTGGGAATGTCAGTATTATGGAAGAATAATTTTGGACCCCTCCCAGGCATCTACACGAGGTGCTTTCTGTATTGATAATAATTTAAAGCTCACGAGATTCACCTATTTGATGTATCATCCTGGTGATATTCATAATGAAATGGTCAAGAAAACACCAGCTCTTTATTTTAAAGAGAATGTTCCGATGTCAGAAGATCAGCTTATCGCTTTCTATAGACCTTTTGCTGATTTACTCCAGGATGTTACAGATGAACAAGGTTTCCTTTATGGGATTAATTTTATTGACAGAGTCCCAATACAATTACTTCCTTACTTGGCATATTTAATAGGTTGGGATTTACCAAATTATCCATCGGCTACAGACACACTTAGAAGATCAATATTACACCAAGCTGTGTATCTCCAGAAATTGAAAGGCTCTCGAAGAGCTATCTCAGAATTGTTCGAAATTTTTGGATTTACTATTGAATTAATCAACCTTTGGTATTCATCTGATGGGAAAACACTTATTAGCCCAGATGAGAAACCTCCAGCAGAATTGAGTAGTAATACAATAGTCTCAAAAGAAGTTTGTCAAATAGAACCGATGTTTGCTGATTATAAGACAGATGGCTTTGGAGTTTTTGGTGTACCTCTGATGTATAAGGCTTCAGGTAACATAACTCTAAATGCTTGGTTATTGAAAGATGGTACAACTGCTACACAACTAAACCAAGTTGTGACAGATTTAACTGACAATCCAGATTTGTTGGTTGGACAATGTCAAACATCTGCGGATGGTTTTTTAATTCCAAAGGCTATTATTGATATTATTTCTGGAAGTACTGATATTCTTTCTTATAGTGAAATTTTAATCAATAAGGACACAGGATTACCAGTTGGGAATCTTAGTTCCTCAGTTCCTGTTTTGAATACGCAGAACATAAAATATGATAAACTTAATAATACTATTAATATGGCTTTTGACCATTATATTGAATTTTCTGGAACTACTCTTTTTATTTTCGCAACATATCCGAGAATTCAATTGACAATTCCGCCAATAATCGAGGGTCTGCGATCAAACAGATTTGATGTAAAGCTACTGCTAGACGAAGAGCAAATTCCAGAGATTGATCTTATTGAATTCTTGATGAATTTCTTATTTAAGTTGAAAGCTTTCCATTCTCTTCTTAGGAAAATAAGATATTCTTTGACATTCTCTGAAGTTTACAACGTTACTGATTATTGCTCTGAAAATTTCAATAAATACCAGTTGCCACCTCCTGTACAACCTCCTGATAGTTCGGGAGAATGTGTTCCTTTTGTTTCTACTGAAACTACACAATTACGTAATAAGATTTATGACCTTCTGACAGAGGAACATGCTGCTTGGAAGGCATACGACAATACTCACCAGGCTACACAAGATGATTTGAAAGTTCCGGTCAATACACCAGATGGTACGACATGTCAGTTTACCAAATATGGTCAGGATAGAGTAATATCTGATGATTCTTTAAATCTTGATCTTGTACCTGACACTCGTGAGAAGATGTGTGACCTGGTTTCTCCTGCTCCTCCTTTCTGTTTTAAGGGGAGAGTCAAGGATGAGGTTGATCCTGTACCAAGAATGATTTTTACGGAGATTTCTAGGTGTAAACCTTGTCAATTAAGTTTTGGATCTGGTTTTTATTGGATGTTCGATACGAATTCTACCTTACTACTCACTAATGGATTTGGACAATATCAGGGTCAAAATAGAAGAAGTTTCTTGGGGAAGAAGATTTTCCAATATAATCATCCACATAACTCGCTGCATTATTCTGACCGTCCTGAAATGACTGCATACCAATGGGACAATACTCAATTATTGGCTTATCAGAGGCCACAACTTGAAATTCAGAAGGATAACCTTGGTTTTCCAGCACACAGGTTTATTTCACACAATAAATTGAAAAATGATTTCACTTCTTCTCATTGGATGGCCAAACCTTGGGATAATGAAGATAATGATTTGAATGCTCAATTGATAACTGGGACAAATGGTGACCAATATTTGGTTTTTGATAATGAACCTGTTGTCTACCTTGGAAATAATCTTGATCCTGATATATCATCTTATGGAACGCATGATGATAGATCATTCTTGGTAACTCATAGAGTTTATATGCATACTACTCCTGGCCACCCAGCAATAACACTTGATTGGCGTATTCAAGAGACAACTCAGCAGGAAATTTCATTCGATTCTACATTGCCATTTGGCCCAATTTTTAGATCTTTTAATCAGAGATGTAACGCTGATTATAGAAGTGGGTATCCATCAGACACCGGTAGATTTTCAGTTGACCCTGCAGATCTCGAATGGGATCGTGGTGCCAGTGATATTGGTGGAGATGTTCTTGGTTTACCAACCAGAACAAGTATAACTGGTTTGACGGCACTTTTCAGGTCTGGTAGTCAGATTCTTTTAGATGAATCTGATTATTTATATGGATTTTACAAACCTTATCGGAATGATTGTGAATGTGTGAAGTATGGTTGCGATGCTTCTGGGATGACTGCTAGTACGGATTATGAATATCTTTTAAATATTGATCCTTGTTTATTAAATGTTTACATTCAATCAGATGGTACCTATGATTTTAATTGCGACCAACTTCATATTGATCCAAGAGCTATCTTGAATGAGTTTTTTGGAACATGTTCCTTTATGAGTGATGGTGAGATCCCAACTTCTTTCTGTATTTCGCCTATTACACCTCAGAAAGGTACGATTCGATACAAGGATACTTATGATGTAATTTACGAACTGTCTTGGGAATTTAAGAATGATAGTACAGGGAGTTGGTTAGATATTACAAGTGTTACCAAATCTCCTCATGTTTGGGGAGAGCCCGATACTGGGTATATTAAAGATTTAAAGGTTTTCAGACGTGGGATCGTGACTACTTGTAGACAGATTCTAAAAATTCTTGGGTATAATGATTATACTATTGAAGCGCGTTGGAATACACAGGTAGTTGATTTCTTCCAATCAAATTTGGTTTGCGGTGATATTCCGTTTACTGATGATTTTTGTAATCATTTTGATTGTATGATATCTGAGGATGTTTTACCTGTTGTTGATTGTGGTTCTCGGTTCTCTGATCCTGGGGATGGAAGTGTAGAATGGGGTGACTTAATCACCAATACTGCTGGTATAGTAGTTGGGATTTCTTACTCGGTTCAACCTTTCCAATGGGTAAATGTTTGGGATAATGATGATGGATTGGTTGTTGTTGGGTGTGGCACAGGTACTGGTAGTGCATAAACAAATATAGTTGGAAAGGATAGGAGAATCCCATGAGGAAGTTTCTTGGTAAATTGGATGTAATGCTTGAAGAGGAGACAGGTATTACTCCTCCTCCTGGAAATGAACAAGAAATTACACAAGCTGCCAATGATATAATCCAAATAGCATGTCAGCTTCAAGATACAATAGCTACACACAAACGCGGGCTGGAAGATGCAGAAATACAATTACAGAATATTGTTGAACAATTAAATACAAAGCTCGGTTGGGAGATCCGAAAACGTCAACCAAAGTTGATGATTGCTCACAGAGATGGGACTTGTAATGCTGGATATTATTCAAATAATCTCCAATTCCGTCCTGACTTGGCTGGAAAAGTTTGGAACGTTGATGGTCCTCAAGCGAGAATGTTCCGTAGGGAATTTGAACACTCCTTACCTTTAACAAATGATCTTGGAGGCTTGGCTGATTCGGTAGTCAAGTTCTTCAAAACGAGGTACAAGACACTTTAACATGGAAAATCATCTCCGAGAAGATGTACACATAAGTTTAAAGACAATATTCTACATCTTCGACGAATATTGTAAAATTCACGGCTATTTCTATGATATCGTAAATGATGAACCAAATTGCCAGGGATTTCTAGTAAAGGCTGACAGACAACCACTTTACGATTATATGAAGTCACATGCTGATCGTCTTCACGTTATTATTGATACAAGTGAAAGGAAAGATGGAGTATTATTCAAGTTTGCCCTTGAAGCAATAAATGATGGTCATTGGGAAGTGAAAACTGACGATATTAGTATGAGTCCTTTTGCAAATAGAGAAGACGCTGAAAAAGTTCGGAAAAATGAGACGATGTATCAGAAGAAGGGTTTCAAGAAGTTATCAAGTAGAGTGGATGAAACTGTAGCAGTACAGAGAGAGCCAGACACAAATTTTGGAGTTCCAGGGACTGGTTCTGAACGGACAAATATTTGTTCTGATGAACCGAGAAAGAGAACGCAACCAAAGATTGGTCGACAAGATTTAACAGATGTGGCGAAGAAAACTCCTTCCGAGATAATAAAGAAATCACAGGAAGTCAAGCCTTTGGCTTATAATCCTAGAGAAGATTTTGATCGTGTTCTGGATACTCTGCTTGAACGTACGCAACCAAGAATTAGTCAGGGACATGTTGATGATCCGAAGAATTTAGTTGGATCTTCGACCCGAAATCCAGAATCGGTGGTCCCTAATCCTGCTCATTTACCGGAAGAGCCTTTAACAGTTCCTGAAGAACCGATTGATCCTTTCCGTGGGAAAGTTGGGATGACTGGGGTACGTCAAGAAGCTGGGGCGTCTGCCACTCCTCCAATAAAGAATGCTGTTGGACAACTTCCTTCAGGTGGTGAGGGTGCTTTCCAACCCACCCAGATTCAGAAGATTCCGCCAATTGGCATGCCTCCGACACCGAGAAATATACCACGGAAAACTATTCCTATAAATCTTCCTCCGCCCAAGAATACTCCTGCATTTAGGAAGTTAAGTAGTAGATAATTGGGCAAGACCAAAAATACCATATAGGAAGAGAAGAAACCCATGGATGAATTCGATAATAGAATACGATTTGATCCACCTCCAATCAATTTCACTGATGATGTGGGAACTACAGGTCAGACCCATGATACTTACCCAGCACCCAATCAGCAGCCACGATATGATTGGATGAGGATGTTCCTTATTGGTCTTCTTTCACTTCAGTCTTCAGATGATGCTCCTACACAGTATAGAACTGGTACTATGTGGTTTAGACGTGGTGATAAGGCGATTCTTCAATGGAATGGATCTGCTTGGGTAGATATTTCTGATCATATTGTAATGAGGGTTGGTACTTCATCGGTTTCATTACAGAGTTTTTATGAGACAACAGTTGCCAAATTAAACTCTGTTATGCCAAGATACACATTTGGTGGAAAGTTTACCAAGAATGATCCTACTTATATTCCACTTCCTGATGTGATTGGCTCTGCAATGGTTGGGTATCTAACAATTTTGAGACCACTTCTCTATGTAAATGGTCAGTTGATTGATCCGAGATTAATTCAGTTTAGTAGTGGTATTCCTATTACTGTTGAACTTCCTACTACATTGGGTATAAAAACAGACGATATTTTTACTGTGATCATTGAACGGTTTGATTTATTTGTTGATACAGAGATGTTGGCATAAGGAGCGATGGATGAGCCAGAAGATTGAAATCCCAGAAACCGTCAAGGTTTGCATGCCTGGTGATGATCTGAAAAGGCCAAAACGAGAGGCATGTCAGGGTGTAATTGAATTTATTGTTAAGGATAAAAATGGCCAAATAGTCCAACGTTGGGAAGAACCAAATATTGTTAAGATTTTCGCAAAAGAAATGCTCTCACACAGATTACCTTCGTCACAATACTGGGACCCACTGGCTAGTAGCGGTGCAGGTGCCTGGGTAAACACAGACCTTGACCCTGATGAAGAATTCTCAGCAAGATATATTCTCCTTGGTGCGTCATTTGACGCCAATGGAATACCAATTGATAATGACCCAAGGTATTATACTACTGACCCTGTTACAAATACTATTGTACCGATTCGTTTGGAACCAGGCGCAGATTATGATGGGGAATTAATCAATTCAATTCCTCTTACAGACCCAAATCGTCCTTTAAAAAAGATCGAAGCCATTGATTTCCAACCAACTTATCAACCTGCCGGTCAACCTTTACTCCAGAGCGACGTTAGAGCTATTAACAATATTGTGTTACTCCAGACTACGATAAAGCTTGATGAATATAATGGTTTTGGTCTAACTGATAGTGATTTCTTTGTTCTAACTGAGGTTGCTTTGGCTGGTGGTCGTAAGATTGATAGTGTTGATAATTGTGAATGCAAACCACGTGAATTATTCTTGGAAGGTCCAACAGGTTCTGCTGGGGTTGCTTTGCATTGTGTTGCCAATGGTAGTGACGTTATTTCGATTGACCCGAGTGAAACAGAGGTTGATCTTATTAAGCAGGGTGATCAGATAAAGATTGTTGGTCCTGATGATTCTCAAGGTGAGGAGACTTTATCACAGGTGTCTCCTTTTTATTTGGTCATGAGTAAGGCTGTTGGTGGCCGAGACATTACTCTTGATCGTACTCCGGTTTTTTCTACTAATACTCCAATTGTTGGAGGTATTGGTGTTTTCCGTGATACATTGAGGATTTTCTCTCATCGAATTTTGAAGACTCCGGTGAAGAAGAGTGCTGATTTTGAGATTACGATCATTTGGCGAATTATTTTTAATTAGTCTTGTTTTTGTCTGTCTCGGATTATTGTTTTGAAGATCTCTAATTCTCGTTTTGATAGTTGGTATTGTATACTTGCACTTTCATAACTTAAAACCATTGATATTGTCGCGTCACCAACCATCTCTTGGAAAGAGATATGTATATCAGTTGTATACCAATCCAAGTTTGTGAAAATGTGTAATATATTGTATAATCCATGGGCGCGGATTTCCATTTTGAATACGTGACCTATGCGGTTATGTGGATTGGCGAATTCTTGGATGTCTTGTGTGTATACATCTTCTGGGATTTCACACCACAAGCCATAATAATGTATATCAGTAGGTATAAATATTGTGTATGTTTCATGATATTTATGGTTGTACTTCATAATAAAATCTCGCTGCAAGTCGAAATTCAGGAATCTTTTCATACGTTTTCTTATCGTGTTTGCATAATTCCTAAATAATGGTTGTTTGATATAATTTCTCGGAGGTGGTTTATGCTTTCAGAAGACCAGAAGAATATCGTCCGTACAATCATGAATGCTGCTGATCCTCAGAATGTTCTTGATTGGGGATATACAAACGAGACTTCAAGTCATGATTCTTATTATATTTCATATAACGAGAAACATGTTGGGTTTTTCCGTTTTGTAGATCCCATCACATTATATGTGAAGGCTGGCAGACATTTTCGAACGTTTGATATTGCGAATCCAGCAGAGTTTGATGTGAATAATGTTGCGCTCTGGATTATTAGAAGTGTATTATATGATTTTGCCATTAATATTAATGATAATATTACCGATGCTCCACTTGATTGGAAAATTAAACTAATAGAAAGTTTAAAGAGTGTTCTTATTTGGGCAATGATTATTGGTGGGATTTTGATTGGGATTTCTCTCTTTTTGTAAATATAATGTATGATTTACCAACTATATGGCGGTGGTGGTTTAGGTGACTCATGGGCGTCTGTCAACTATGTTGGCAAGTGTCATGGCACTCTGTCTGTAATAACAAAAGATAATGCTGTTAAAACAGATATGTTGAACGATATAATTTCGTTGCTTGGAGTCCAAAAGAATGTAAATCTATCGCAGCAACGTGGTGATCATAGTTTAACTAGAATGGTTTGGATGAGTCCATATTTGCCTACTGTTAGGCGTTGGAAGCCTGGACCTTTTGGTAGGATTTGTTATCAGTTTGAGGGAATTAGTAATGCACATTTGAAACAACCCCCACAGGCTGATTTTGAGAGGCTTGTTAGTTTCGCTCCTGGTTTTCAGTTTGTCAGACTCGGAAAGCCAGCAAGTTTGATTGAGTCAGTTGAATTGATGTATAAGAGCGATTTGTTTTTGGGGATTTGTAGTGGCTTTTCTCATATTGCTCATAGTATGGGTATTCCAACTTTTCTAATTCAATATCAGATGCCAATCGCACCGTGGCATCATGGTAAAAAGTATTCATTATGTAATGGGACGAATGAGGCAATTCATGTTGTCAAGTCTTATCTGAAGATTTAATATCTTCAACAACCCATTCATTCCAGGAGACTTTGGAAATTAGTCCTGCTTCCCACCATAAATTGGTGTATTGGTCTCGAATTTTCTTTATCCACCTAATATCAAATGCTTTCTCTTCTTTTACCCAGATAAACGGAATATTTCCTACACTTTTGACGATGATGTACCTCTCAAGTGCTTCGTTTTTGAAATAAGTAAAAGTGTACTTTTGAAGACGACACCACGAAAGAAAATCTTTAAAGATTTCCAGAGGATCACATTCTGGATTTGCCAAATCAAACTCTATCTTCATAATCCTTAAAAGTCCCTGTATATTTATAATTATTCTTTCTCTTACCTATTCGTTTAAAGTGTTTTATTCTCTCACTAAAGTTCACTAAGCACGTATCACAAATATAAACTTCCAGGAATTCATAGTCGTCGAAAGGGTCGTATTTTGTGCTCCCGTAGTTTCCGCTTCCTTTAAATATTACGCCTCCATCTAGCATTCCCCAATAGAGAAGTCCATTTTTGGATGGTCTAACTTCTTCCTGAAGCATAATCTTCCCGCAACAAATGCAAATACATTTTACTATCTTGGTTGGGGCTCTCTTTTCAGACATTTTTCCCTCGTTTTCTATTCATACCAGGTCTATAAGAGAAGAATCTTTCTGTATTCTCCTTACAATATTCTGCCCATTCCTTTGCTTTGACAATAATATTAACAATTTTATTTATAATAAATTCCGGATCCCATTGTGGGTTTGCTACAGTTTCGTCACTCCAACTAGCAATAGTCATAATATTATAGGAACGTTGCCCTATACCATTTGTATTTGTTATATGAGATATATAAATCCCATTCCCATTCTCGTCACTTTCTGTGTCCCACCCGAAACCGTTTTCTTCTTGAATCTGTCTTTCTGATTTGTTATTGCAAAAGACTTTAAAGGACATTCCGTAGACTTGTACGTAGAGACAAGTTCCATTTCGACCTCCAATTCCTTTCTGATATGATGGTTTTAATCGTCTTGATATTGTTTGTTTACTTTCAAGGAGACGTACTAATTCAGATGAGTGCCAACTCTTCCTACTATGTGGTGGGACAAAGCAGGAGTTGACAGTAGGTACAACAACAGGTGGTTCTTTAACTCTGCTCATAGCAAGTCTAATTTGTGACTTTATGCCTTTTTCTTTCAGGCGTTCTTGAGTCTTGGTTAATATTCCAAGTAGAACTTCTCTCATTGTTTTACCCCTATCTTGAAGATCTTATCTATGTGAGCTACTATCTTTTCTGCGATCTTATCAGGATCAAAGTGTGGGTCAGCATATTCCCACTTTTCTTCAGTATGCGTAGGACCAAAGAAACATACTAACGTGAATCCTTTTTCGTCGAAATAGAACAGAGAAGTTAAGAAATCAAACACGAAAACACCGCAAGTTTCTGGCCAACAATATTTTGTTTGAACCATGCGTTTTCCAGGCAATACTTTTGTAATTCTTTGATATACTGCTTTTCCACTTTGATCTTCTGGTTCATTGTCGAGATTTAGTCGTTTTACTACTGCCAGACATTTCGTATAAAGAATTGCACGTATGGCAGTTCTAAAATTCTCAATGAGTACATCTTCCTGCGGGTTGTCGGCTTCTTTATTATAATACATGTCGTATAGTATCTAGGTCTTATTCACTATAAATCATAGTTTGTCGTCGGTATCTTTGGCTCCATCTTTTCGCGTTTCAAGTAATCAGATGACAAAATGTATGCAAATCTTTGTTGTTTTGCATTCTTTTTCTCTTTCCCGACTGGTGATTTTTGAATATATCCATAAAGGATAAGAGCTTCCAATCTGAAATAAACCTCTGGTGGTTCCATTCGTTCTTTTTGTTGAGATCTTACCCAAATATTGGCTTCTCGTTCTATGAAATCTTGACTTACCACACCATTTTCTTGATATTCATCTCTTATAAGTTTAACGATTGCTCTTTGCGTGCTTGATAATTCTTCGTCATTCAGATAATTGGTTACTTTATGGATCTTCTCTTCGCCAGCTAATAATCTAAATATCATTGAGAAGACTGCCAAAAGCATACCACATACTATTGCTGCTATTCTTTGTTCGTCATCTATCTGTAGATCGAATCCTGGAATTCCTTTGACGATTCCAAATATGATTAAAATTGCCGCGAATGAGAAAGTTATTCCTGAAAAACCAGAAAGTCGTTTGAGGATTGAAACCAAGATCTTCATATTGTATCTTTGTCGTTGGACGATAGAAAACCTTATGAAAAATATTGATTTAGCAGACCCAAGTATTGATCCTGTGGAATTATTTGAAAGTTATAGATCATGGATGCGAGAGAATTATCATCAAAAATGGATTACCAATACATATTTGATTTATTTGTGGTTTTCAGAGAAGATGAAATGCGATCTTAAAAGTCCAGTTGAAGAGAATCAATGGCAAAGCGTACGTAGATTGTGCGCAGCTTGGGTAAAGATAGGGTTGATCCATAGGGAAACAGATTCAAGTAAATACTTGGAGTACTACAGATTCGAAATGGAGTTGCGATGAAAAAGTGGATTTTTGTCACAGGGACAACTCGTGGGAGTTTTACAGCGGTTGAACCAGATGGAGAGATCAGAGAAGTAATAGGACTCGATGTTAATTTGGGAATGGAAAGCGGGGAAAACGTCAAAGAAGCCGCACAAAAACTTCTAAATAAGCTCGCAAGATCACATACCATACCGGAAGTCTTATATAAGAAGAATAAGATTATTGCATATGAAATATTGGACAATGGTGATTTCGTAGACATAAAGAAAGATCTCTCAGAAGTAGACGTAGAGGAGGTACACAAAACAGAAGTAACATCAGTATATCAGAACGTAAAATGTAAATGGTGTGAGGAAGCTCTTCCCAAGAATGGTGCTGCTCAATTTTCACACCTGAAAAAACATCTAAAACAATTGGTAGTTGCTGGTTTGATGACTCAGGAAGTAATGAACGCTGTTAATAGTCTTACCTTAAAGGGCGACGTGGTGGAAATCTTACAACGCGCAAAGGCCGCTGGACTCTTAAAGGCCGCTGTGGCTGCTTCACCTGGATCGGAGCAGGGGCAGGGGCAGCAGAAACAGGAACAGAACCAGCAAAAACCTTTGCCAACTTCTGATCCAACTCCAAAAACCTAGCTTCACAAGTAAATTCCTGTCCCTTGCCTTCCAAGAATTTACCGATTCTCTCAATATATCCTTGATATTCAGAATCTGGCATTTTCTCACAGAAATCAGCAACGGCCTTTGGATCATAATTAAATTTCCTGATATCAATAAACAAATCTGGATCTATTATTTCATGAATATTACAACAACCGAGATAAATTGGAATCGAAGCTGATAGAAAACCGTGGAATATTTTCTCGGTCAGGTAATTCTTGGAATAAACAGGATCGTGGCTATTTTCCAAGGCCCAGACGAACTTGCAATCCGTCAATAAGATTCTGGCGTCGTTGAATTTTATTGGTGTACCTCTATGACCATTGACGTATTTTTCTCTTTGATAATTTGGATCATTTATATCCCACCCACCACCATAATACTTAAATGATCTTCCTTTTAGAGCTTCTACAACTTTGGTTCTGTAATACCCCCAATCACTTGGGAATTTTGGTGCTGGTTTCTTACTCAGACACATACCAAACATATACTTTGCTTGTTTATTTTTTGATGTCTGGTCAAAAAGTTGTTTCTCATCCTTCCACCAAGTCATTATTTGATGGTGCATCGTTTTTGGTTGAGTACAGTAATTTGGATTGAAGTGGAATCTCATATCCCATCTTGAAGCGTTCAGGTTATAATTTGTATATTCTTGATCGAGGTATGTGAATGATTCAGCGTACCAAGTGGCTTTGCGAAATGGTCCCATTTGATGATTATAACCATTGGTTGTTAGGTATATGTCTTGTGGCATTGGTCTTGTGAGATGTCCGTTTATCCATTGGTGTTGTAATGGAATATTTCTGATTCTGCTTAATTCAAATTCCGCTTCTAATTTTGACCAAGATGTCCATAGTACCCGTTTCATAAATATCTCCTTTGTTCTTTATATACGGTAACCTAATTTCTCTTTCTAATGTAGATAATCAAAAATATGGGGTAAGAGGAGATAAGTATGCCCACGATCAACCCAGCACTCGTTCCAACCATAGCTCCTGGAAACATGTTTTCCAGATTCACAACGGATGACACTTTAAATATAAGGTGGTTAACAGCAGAAGATCCAGTGTTGTTCGAAGTATACAATCGCCCTTCTGCTGATATTGCACTCAGACAATTAATCATAGCCAAAGCAATTGATAATCTTGAACTCCGTCTTGGACACCTCACGATATTCCCATTCTTGATTCCACCACTCCTAAATTATGGTTCTGGTGAAATAGATCTTCCATTGTCTTGGATATGGGATATGCACATTTCGATCCCATCCAAATGGGAATATCTGCGACTTGCCAAGATTAAGAGAATCAAAGGCGAAAATATTAGTCACACAGGAACAGTCGTAGGTGATTATACTGGTATCCTTAGGCTGATCTTTACCGCCCAAGCTGCAGGAGCTACTTCAGAAACATCTCTATTCTATTTGGACTTCCAAATCGATAGTGTCTATACCTATCAATTTGCCAAGGCTAATGTTGTCACCTCTTCAGAAGAAACAAATGCTATAGACCCAGGTGAAGCGGAAACGATTGGTGGATATGCGATTTTCAGAACCTTGGACCCAACTGATGTAGGAATTGCTGGTTTCTACAATGCGGTTCCTCCGCCAGCCGTTCCAATACTAAACCCAGATGGTACTTTTGCAAATCCAACGATTTATTCGATGGTGGATACAAATGTCGGTGATTCACCCAGTTTCGCAAGTTTTGCACTAACGCATGGTACGGGTGTGTTAGTTGTCAGTGCATATAATTCAATTCCTGCAATGGATTCTAATTTTAATTCTTGGTTAACAAGTAATAATTATCCATTTAGAATTGGTTCTACAAGAACTTCTCTACATGGAATTGAAATTCCTACTGCTTTATTTAGAGAATTTAACATCGTAGTCCCATCTCCAGATGAACCAGCTGATGATCTTTCCCTGATGAATAGCCCAGTTTGGGTTAGTTCAATCGAACGAATTGATACCTTGGCGAATGAACTTCGTGTTGTTTTCTCAACACATACTATTATCGATGCCAGTCCTGTAGTTGTTGAATTTGCATCAATGACACTTGAGAGAACGTTTATTGGTGGGAGAGTGGTACCAATTACCCCATTGTCTAATCTTCTGAAAAATTCTTCTTCAGAAGCTGATAACTTCCTCCAAGGTTTTGGAACAGGTTATGCTGTATTGAGTAGTCTCTGGGGTGCTACAACGAATGAAGTTGAATCATTCTTTGATTCTTTCTTGGCTATTTTGGATGTTCCCCCAGTGACGTCATTTACCAAAGAATCAACCATTATTTCAAGTTATGCTACTTCAAGAGTTCCGAAATGGGTTCCAACACAAGGTATGTTTGGTGCTCTCTTTGGAACTACCGCCAGAAGGACTACTCCGATTTATCCGTCTGATGATAATCGGTATGTTACTGAGCAGGATCAAGGTTTGGGTGATCCTGTTGATTTCCGGACTTATCCTACATTCCCAGATGCACTCAGAGAGAATACTGATATTGAACCGATTGGGTATGTTGGTGGCTTGGTTCATAAGTGTGTTTCTTTGATTGTTAGCTCAAATGGTACTGCACATACCTACGATACTGACATTCTTCCACGTTTGAAGGTTCTTCTTGGAAGGGACCCAATTTTTGGTGATGAATGGTATGATGGTACGTATTGGAAGAAGTACAATGGTGATGCTTGGATGACGATGTAACTAGTATTTTAGGTTTATGCGAATCGAAGGACGTCGAACTCTAGTAACAGGTGGTGCTGGATTCGTTGGATCATTTCTCTGCCCAATGCTTCGTACAAAAGATCTCTTCGTACCACGCCGGAGAGATTATGACCTAACAGAGATAAGCCAAGTACGAAAATTATTTGACGATACGAAACCAGAAATAGTGGTACACTTGGCAGCAGAGGTAGGCGGGATTGGTGCTAATCGTGCCAATCCAGGACGATTCTTTTTTGCTAACATGGCAATGGGTCTGAACCTTATTGAAGAGTCAAGAAAGCGTGGAGTTGAGAAGTTTGTACAAATCGGGACAATTTGTGCATATCCGAAGTTTACACCTGTTCCATTCTTGGAAGAAAATCTTTGGAATGGATATCCAGAGGAGACAAATGCTCCATATGGGGTAGCAAAGAAAGCACTTTTGGTGATGCTCCAGGCTTATAGAGAGCAATATAATTTCAATGGGATATATCTTCTTCCTGTAAATCTTTATGGTCCTGGTGATAATTTCGATCCAAAAACCAGTCATGTAATTCCTGCGTTAATCAGGAAGTGTGTTGAGGCCAAAGAGTCTGGTGCGTCTGAAGTAAGGTGTTGGGGATCTGGTGAGGCTAGTCGTGAATTTTTGTACGTTTCTGATTGTGCAAACGCTATTCGGATGGCTCTTGACATCTATGATGGACCAGAGCCTGTAAATTTGGGTGTTGGTTTTGAAATTAAGATTAGAGACCTGGCTGAGAAGATAGCCAAGTTGACTGGTTTTACAGGGAAGTTGGTTTGGGATAGAGAGCAGCCTGACGGACAGCCAAGAAGGTGTCTTGATACTACACGGGCCAAGAAGCTTTTTGGTTTTAAGGCTCAGATTGATCTTGATGTTGGTTTAAACAGAACTATACAATGGTTTAGATCATGCCAGAGCCATTAGCTTCATTACTTCGTCCAAAGTCATTTGATCAAATTATTGGTCAGTCACACCTTATTGGTGTTGACAAACCGTTTCGTAAGATGATTGAAAATAAGCGATTAATGAGTTGTATCCTTTTTGGACCGAATGGGTGTGGAAAGTCTTCTTTGATGTCTGTAATTTCAAGCTTTTATAAGACATTCTCTTTTAATGCTACGACGTTCTCGACCAAAGAGCTAAGAAAGGTTATAGATTCTGAGGATATATCTGTTGTACAGATTGATGAGTGTTACCGTCTTACTGCCACCCAGGCCGATGTACTTTTACCTCATATTGAGAATGGGAAGATTGTTTTTGTTGGGAGTACGGTTGAGAATCCTTTCCATACTCTAAGAAGATCACTTTTATCAAGGTGTCAGATTTTTACTCTTGAGCCGTTGTCTGAGAAGGAATTGATGATGTTAATTGTAAAGGGTGTTAAGCATTATCGAGAGAAACAGATTCTTATTATTGATTCTGATGCAGTGAAATATATGGCGCGTGTGTCTTGTGGTGATGGAAGGAAGGCTTTGTGCCTTCTGGAGATGGCCAAGGAGATTTCTGGTGATATATCTCTTGAGGCTGTCAAAACCATTGCGCCGTCCAAGTATGTTATTTATGATGAGGGTTTTAAGTATGATTATGCTTCTGCTTTCCAGGGAAGTATTCAACATAGTGATCCACATGCGGCTGTTTATTGGTTAGCGAAGTGGTTGGAATCTGGTGAGGACCCCAGATATATTGCCAGACGTTTGTTGGTTTCTGCTGCTGAGGATGCTGCTGGAAATCCTATTTGTACTGCTGTTGCTCATGCTGCTTATACTGCGGCTTGTGAGGTTGGTCGTCCTGAATGCGATATTGTGTTGTCTCAGGCTACTGTTTTGGTTGCTTCGTCAGTTAGGGATAAATCTGCTGCCATTGCTATTTGGTCTGCGTTGAAGGATGTTCGTGAGGGGGTTGATGTTCAGGTCCCTGTTTCAATGAAGGATTCACATTATCCTGGTGCTGAGAAGTTGGGTTTTGGGGCATATCATGATGGGATGAATCAATCTGCATATGTTGGTGTGAACAAGAAATATTATTTTCCAAAGGGCACTGTTGACAAATGAATGTATTATAGCCAGTATTTAGGTGTTTTGTGGTTTGTTTACATCGACTGCAATAACGGTTTTCTAGAGTATTATTCCTACTCCTCATAATATAAATTTGGCTGATGATACATAAGCAAAGAAAATATATTTAGTAAGGAGTAGAAAATGAGCGTCCTAAAAGCGCAGAATCATGAGGTGCGAAATAGTTTTCAAAAACGGTTGGATATATTATTGGAAGAAAATGAGGAATTTCTAAACGTAATTAGGAAGGAATTACCAACAAAAAAGGGGAAAATTACAGAAAGACCACCAACATCAATGCAAGGTATGTCAGTCCGTTATTATAATGGTATGAAATTTTTCGTGACACCACCTGAGAATAATTTATCTCTGGTTTACGGGAAAAATGGGCTTGCTGGATTCTTAATCAGTAATAGAGCAATAAAACAAGATTCTGGAAAATTTTCACCAGAAGGGTTAAACAAGGTTATTTTCCAAGCAGTTTATAACCCAGAAGAAATCCAAGCAGATAAGGATAAAGCAAAAAATTTAATTATCAGGTTATGGAATAACCCACATGATAACCAAGCTGAAGAAGAACTTATGTCATTGGGTCTTGGTGCTTTCGATGTGATAAAACAGAAGCTTCGTGAATTGGTTGGGGTAGTTGATACTCCACCAACAGAACGAGAAGCCCCAAAGGCAAAGAAGGGTACTGTAGATCTCCCAACAGAAATAGGAAGACCTCTTTGGGATATTCAGAAAAAGCTTAGATCTATCCCACCAGGCGAGAAGGAATCTGAAGAAGCAAAGAAAATTCTAAAAGAAAAAGAATTAAGCGATTTGATGGATAGATTCACAGCATCACCCACAAATAAGGACTTATTCAATCAGGTAATAAAAACAACTGTTGAGAGGGGCTTATTACCAGAAAATAACGCAGCTGAATTACAACAACGTTATGATGCTTTCTTAAAGTCATTACCAGAAATTGAGGAGGAACCGAAGAGTGAAGCACCGAAACCAGAGAGAACGGTTTCGGGGATGCCACCAAAGAACGCAGCAACAATGTTGCGAAAATTATTCGCGAAAGAAGCTATTAATAAGAATGATGAATTACTGAAAAGCATTCTGAAGAGAGTTCAGAGTGCTTTTACTGGTTTAAGTGGTATTATGAAGATATATGAGAAGTTACTCGTTGGTACCGAATATGAAGGGGTTATTCAGAGGAAGAAAGCAGAATTTTTTGAAGCGTTGAAAAGTCATAAGTATGAACTTCAGAGATCACAAGCAGATCCAAGAATGGCTCAGGCAAGTAGAGCTACTTATGACGATAAAGTAGAGATGGAAACGAATCGATTAGCTACAGAAATCCTGGCTATCTTAAAAGAAGCTATTGAAAAACTATCATATTCACCAGATGAGGAAACAGCAAATAAATTTTCAAATTTGAAACCTATATTATTGGATTTAACGATTCCATTAGGACGACTCTCTGCCGGTGTCCCAACGAAGACAATTGAATCTCCGAGTACTGAAGGATTACCAGAGGGACCAACTCCTGAGGCTCCATCACAGATTTCTACGTTCAATACCGATGAAGATATAAAGAAGTTGGTTGGTAGTGGTGTTCTACCACAACAACTATTGGAATATACTCCTGAAGGTCGTCAGAAATATATTCTAGATCTGATTTCGTTTGAAAATCCTAATAGAAATGAATATATTGATAAGATCCCAGGTAGTATTATTAATAGCATTATTGGTGGATCTTCGGATACAGATTTTAGGCCCTTTATCTTTGGTGCTGGCTGGGAAGATGACAGGCCCAAAGCCAAGGAAAAGAAAAAGAATATAGATGATTTAAATGTTGAGAAGTCGTTGGGTAAACCTTTTGAAACCGCAGGAGCAGAAACGCATAATTTGGAGGGATGGATACAGATTTTCCAAGAAAGGGCTGGTGTTCCTTTTAGACTTGATTCTGGTATTCCAAAGGATGTACAAGCCAAAGAATTCCCATTGGTAATCAAGGGTACTATAAAGCATGCTTTGGATGCTGCTTTAAAAGAAGTTGATCTAGCTTCTGTGATTCAAAAAGGTGCTGTCAATGTTGGTACCACGGGTAGAATTGCACAAATTCAGGCTCGAGAACATCTACCAGCAGCTGATGATCCCTATATTGCCAAGTATACTCAAGGTTTGAAAGATCCACATAAATATATTGGATATATTATAAAATTTAGAAATCCAGTGAATCCAAATGAGTGGACACGTGTTTCACGAGGGATGGAGAATATTTGGAAGAATAAGATTAAGATTGCTCCAGATTATGAACGTGCATTCCTTCGTTTTCAGGATTTCAGAGATCCAGAAGAGGGGGATCCAAGCGGTAAGAGGAGTGTTGATGCGATTGTAGACAATATGAAGTCCACCAAGGGTGGTCTTGGTGGTTGGGAATTTGATGTTGTCCCAACTTCCGTTCCAAATCCTTTTTTGAAAACAAAACCTGGTGAACGTGTTGTGGCTACTGGTACAACTGGGATTGAAAAACCATCGTTGGTAAAGACTACTGCACCAAAAAGGGAATTGTCTCCGATAAAGATGGTTGGTGGTGAGTTTGATTTGGGTGAACAACCTTCTTCTTTAAAGGCATTGGGTCTTCCTGGTAGTGAGCCAAAAGTTGAACCACCACCGGTTGTGTCTGCTGAACTTGGTTCAAGTCCTGGCAAATTATCTCCTACACCACCAATTAAACCTCCAAAGTCATCGTACAATCCGTATATGGTTCCTCCTGAATTGAAGGTGAAGAAGTTGCCGATGAAAGCTCCTACTCCTCCAATTCCTTCTGGATTACCAAAATTGGCATTACAAAGTCCTAAGAAAACAGAAAGTCCGTTAAAAGCAAGGAAGAAAGAATGAAATATATAAAAATTGGAGGAATACATGTTACCCGTTGAACCTTTTGATGGAATGATATTTATAGATCAATTCCAGATAAAGTGGATTTATAATTCTTCTCTAAATTGTTGGCAGCATTCTGGAAAAGTTGATAATATTCCACCAGCCGATTCACAGACAACTGGATTACTCACAAAAGATAAAAAAACAATGATAGATGGTATTCCACCAAAAGGTGGTGGATATGCAATTATCACAAAACCTCTTCTTGGAAAATTTAGGTCAACGAGTAATCCTGATAGTGTACTTTTCGGATTTGTTGATATGAAGAGTGATAGTCTCGTTATTTCTTGTGTGGATGCCGAAGGAAATGTAATAACAAGAGAAAATTGTAGTACGCCACCACAGTTTAAAGAAACAGATACATTCCCACCTGGTTTTTCGTTTGACTTTTCAGCACCTTTTATTGATTCACTTTGTATAGAAATCCCAGGAGGACCAGGACCACGTGGTCTTCGGGGTGAACGCGGGAAAACAGGAAGTGATGGAACAGGCGATGGCCCACAAGGAGACACAGGAAAACCAGGAACAGATGCTGTTACGCATTGGATACTTTCTGGTGTGAAGATAATTGAGACTGATGAAATTTTCGAGACCGCTGTTGTTGCTCTGGATCTAAAAGCTGGAGACGGAAAATTAATTGTAACAAAAGGAAAAGTAAAGCTTCCTTCTGATTCTGATACTCCTGTAGAAGAGTTTTTGGCATCAAGAATCCAAAGAACAATAAAATGGGGGAAATGTTTCTCATATACTCTGAATGCTACCCCCTGTGTCGCTTCTGATCCAAATTCAGCATCCTTTTCAGAATTTCTTGAAGAAGACCCCATTATAGCATTTTATCCAGAATCTTTTCTACCAGAAAATAAGGAAATAACAAAATATCAACCTGTCAGAGCGAAGTTGAGCGATCTTATAAATGATATTATTACATTTTACAACACGAAACTTGGTGAGGCTTCTGAGAAATGGGATAAGCAGATCGAGGATTTTATTGTTACTCAGGATAAGGCTGCTCGTGCTGTTCTCGATGACCTTGCAAATCAACTTGCAGCTTGTGAACAAAAGAATACAATGGAATTTTGTTTGGGAATCAATAGAGATTGCTGCGATCAAAACATCGCTACTGTAAATGACCCAGCTTACACTACTATCCTTGAAGAATTGGGTTACGATCCGAAAACAGCGAAGACAACCAATTTGAGTCTAACTGAAATTTCTGCTAGTAGTTCTCCTGTATTCTCGTTTGATTCTCTACCTGCGTATGGGCTTCCTGGTGATTTAAGTGGTGGTTTGGTTGTTGATTCTTCTTGTACTCCATCTGATGGGGTTGGTTGTTGGTGTCAATTTAAAAATGGTTCATTATCATTTGTTCCTTCAGGAACGTTTATTCCAAGAGATACTATTATATATAATGGTCCTTGGGGATGTGGTATACTACCGCCGAAGATTAGATTGGTTACTACACCTGATGCAGCCAATCCGACACAGATTGCGATTCTTGCTGATTTACAAGCGCAGATGGATGCCACTGGTGCTTCACCATCAGAGATAATTCGATTACAACAGGAAATAAACAAGATTTTGGATGGCTTCCCTGGTGTAAACACATATTCTCATTATCTCCAGAATTGGATTAATGCATTTAGCACAAATCTAGAAAATGGTTATTTGGCTTATAATAAAACACAGATATTGTATACAGGCGGTGGTCCGGAATTCCCAATTGGTACGTTTGCATTCTCTTATATATCTGGTGCATTTTCGCAAGCAATTCTTAATGATGCAAATAGATGGGGATATCAACCACAAGATGATGTGTTTATTCATGGGCCTTTCCAGAAATATTGGGTTGGAAATGAGGGTGGGAGTACTGGACGAGGACCTTTCTTTATCCTCAATCCTTATAATAGGTCAATTCGCATGTTGTATAATTCGAAGATGGTTACTGATGAGATAGGTTTGGAGATTGGTTTTGCACCTATAGGTTATGCAGATCAAACTCCTGGTGATTATTTCTCTACTTATGCATATAATGGAAACGCCCAGTATCAACCATTCGAAACTCCTGTTAAAAATGTTGCAACAACAAAAATGGATGCTGCTGTTATTGCCATGGAAAATAATATTACTTGGTACCCATTCCCAACTATCGGTGGTGCAAAGGATGATCCTGGCCATATAGAATATGCTTATGGGCAAAAATCGCTTTCAGAAAAATCTGTAGTAGTAACTACTACGACACCTGGATACTTTTTTGCTAGAGTTAAATTGGCATATAGCGCTACAAATTTCTTTGGTTCTTTGATGATGCCTCCGAATGATCTTTATAATACAAAGGAATTTACTACGAATAGGGTGTTAGTTTATGAGGAAGGGAGATTTACTGCTCCTACATTTGTGTCAGAGCCTGTTGCAATTGGATCCGTAAAAATACAGGCATTACGGATAGAGGCATAAAATGAATTTAAATTTTCCACCAAACCCTCCAGATGGAATGATTTTTGAATTGACTCCTGACGTGTATTATCAATTTGACAAAAAACAGAATACTTGGGTAAAGCTTGCTGGTTTTGAAATGACAGTTGATGTTGCTACACCTTTAGCTGATGGCTTAATGTCAGCCGATGATTATAAGAAAATTAACAGACTTCTTATTCCTCCGCCACACACAACTTTAAGATCAGTATTTTGTGATATAATCTGGGATTCTGGAACTTTTGGTTTTAGGTCCAATAGTGAAGATATTTTCATTGATTTTGAATTACCGCTCGTTGAAACAGATAAGAATGGTTTTCAGACAGCTACTAATCAAGTATTCCAAATCCATGAGAATACCTATGGTATGAATTTTAGAGTTAATATGGTCCAACTTTATCAGGAATTGGTTAATCGTGGTCAGTTAAGGTATAATAAGAGGATTGGAGAGCAGGGTCTTCGTGGTTTGAAGGGGCTTCCTGGACGTGATAGGTTGAATACAGGTCCTGTTGGGGCGGCGGGGGCAAATGGGAAGAATTCTGTTTGGCCTGGAATTTTATCTCAGAGTACATCTGGGGTTGCCAATGATCCAAATCGTGCAGTAGTAGACATTTCGGTTGAGAAAATTTCACCAACTGAGAATTATATTGTTGTTACACGGGGTAGTATAGTAAATTCTTCTTATTGTCCACAATATGTCAAACCAACATCTATGAATTCGAAGTGGGTTTTGGCGATTGATGATCGACCTGAAACTACGACTCAAATACGAGAATGTGATGTATCAGAACAATGTGGTTTTTCTTGTACTGGGATTCGAACTTTAATAATTCCTTTCTGTACTACCAAATTATATTATTTTGATTTTTCAGAAATTGAGACTTCTATTTCTGATAGATTTACTACATTATTAGAGAAAATGAAATCCGAAAAAGAAAAATTGGCTAATGATTGGCTAAAAACTATGATTTCAGTATTTTCTGAACAGAAGTTAGCTCTTTGTTGTGCTTTAGAAAATTGTAATACAAAATCAGAAAATAAGCGTACAAAAGAGTATATTGAGACTCAGCGTATTGCTGCTGCTCAAGCTGGTTTACAATTGGTTATTGGTAAGAAGAGTGATAATGCAAATCAATATGATGCCAATCCTGGTACACTTTGTCAATATCCTCCACCAAGTACATCTCCAAATACGCCTATAATAGATCCTGATTCAAATCAGATTTGCCCTGCATTGGCGGTTATAAATTTGGATTCCAGAGTTAATTATAATAATTTAACTCCTGTGTCTATTGATATGCCTGCTGGTCGTTATTTATGTGAGATCACTGATTGTTGTGCTATAAATTATAATTATAATTCATGGGGTGGTGTTTATTGGGTTTCATACCATAATCTTTATGCAGAAAAGCATAATCAACCAGATAGAAATACTTATCCTGTTGGTTTGCCCATGTGGCATCTGGATGTTGAAGGTCCACAACACCAATGGGATGGTTGTGTTCCTGGACCACCCTTGGGAAATGGACTTGTCAAGAATTGTTACTTCGCAACTGAAGCTGAGGCCATTGCTTCTTATAAAGGAAATAGTACTTTAATTGCCCATGGTGGTGGTATGATGCATTTCTGGTCAGGTATGGGTGATAAATGTTGCGTCAATGGACATATTCAAATAACACTGAGAGATGCTGACTGTATGAATCCGCAACCAGGTAGTGTTGGTGTAGAATGCGCTACAGAACCAGCTTTCGCTACTGATATTACAGGAGTACCAGATAGTGAAAATTATTTTTGTGATATAAATTTGGAACAAATTTTGTGGTACGAGTATGGCTGGCGTACAGGTGCTTGTTGTGGTGTATTACTTGAAGCAGGTGGAACCACCTGGATCGTAGTAAAGAGATCAATTGCCGATGATGTTACTTGCGGCGGTGGTGAGAGTTTAAATACCCCTTGTATCAAGGGAGCATATGAACTTGGTTTTCATCCAGCGTTTGCATTCCCAACTATTGACGGACAGGTCTTTTTAGGTAAACCGACTACTGTTCAGAGGGTTATTCGAGATATTGATTTGGAAGGTGAAATTATTTCAAAGTTATCTAAAGGTCTCTATATTGAAATAAAGGGTGATCCGCTACATAATTTTGAAGGAATTTTGTTCCCATACGATCTTGGGTCATAATAATGGGTAGATATGTCATTCGGACAAGTCAATATTGTGCCCTCTGTAAAGAAATAAAATTTCAAAAATGGCTTCATGATAATTCCGCGAATTTATATGAAAAATTAATGAATCACCTAAAAGATAGTACTAGTTGTAAATCCAACACAAAAAAAATGATGGAAATACAGATGGATCTTGGGAAAGAAGGAAAATTGGTTGATTTGGTAAAATTTTTATTGGTTGAATATCCAATTACTATTGACAAGGATGGGGACATAGATGAAAAGGCACCAGAAATTATATCGACCCCTGGTCCTCAGAGGAGTAGGTACTTAACGAAGATTGATAATGATGTAGTTTTTAAACACTATAATCCCCATATGCTGACATTTCCTCAGAAGTTGGTAATGCAGAATTCTGATTTAAAGCAATTGGAATTGGATGCAAAGGATTTTATTACTGGAAAATTGAATACTGATTATATTATTATTGATGATAAGGCATACATAGAATATTTTAAGTTGAAATATCAGGATGAGAGTAAGAAAATTCCAAAGGATAAACGTGAAATCTTTTTATATCGTACAAAGACAAATATAGTTTAGAATGGCTACAAATACTACATATGTAAAACCAGGACCTCAGCAACCACAACAACGTCCTTTAAAATGTCCAAAATGTAATTCAACAGATATTGTTGCTGGAAATTCCGAACATAAGAACAAGTGTGAGAAATGTGGGTATACATGGTTTAGTGATCCGGATTCCAAAAAAGACGTTGTCCCTGTTTTGACAGGGGATACAAAGACTGGGAAGCAAGTTGATGAATCGTTGGTTATTGTTTTAAAATCACCAGAAATTCTTTTGACTTTAAACCAGAAACCAAAGACAAAATTTGAGAAGCAATTAGATGAGGAACTTTCTCGTCTTGGAGATTAGAGATGGAACCAAATGAGATTGCCAATTACCTTGGTGATGATGACCATGTTGAGAATGTAATTCAGGAAGTCGTTGATATTCCAGATGACAAGCTTTTGACAGAAGCTGGTTTGCTTGGCAGAATTTTTACTTCAGTACTTCGCGAAGTATTCCCAAACTTGGGGATAGATATTACAGATCCGACTATAAAGAGAGCATTGGCTGTTCATCCTGATATTGGAAATATTGCAAAATTTGCTCAACAATATCAAGCTTCATTGGTTGGTTTAATGCAAGCTACCAGGTCCTATATAAAGGACAAAGCTGTTACTGAGAAGGTCCACGATGTATTGAGGAATGCTGTTAAGGTTGGTGTTCCAATTATTAAGGAAGCGGCTGCGGCTGCTGCTGAGAAGTTTGCTCAGGAAATGCGTCATAAGGGTGAGGGAGATCTTGAACGAAAGACTGATAAAGTTGAAGGTGATATTTCCAAGACGGTGGAACCTCCAAAACCTGCACAACCAAAACCACAAGATCTAACTGGTAGAGGTGACGAGTTAAGAGGTACACCAGGATTACAGATGGCTTCCTTTAACCGTATAGGTTACAAAACTATTCTGGAAGCCGAACAGCCAGTACCATCCTCAGGACCAGTCAACACGCCAAAAGCAATAGACAAACCACGTGCTGGTCCAGTCTTGAAGAGTAAAGAACTTCTTGCTGGAATCCCAAGTAACCAAAAGCCTTTGAATAAACCAATTTCAAAACCAGCAGCAATGCCCCCGAGAGTGGAGTGTGTTATTGATTTAAAGCAATTAACGGAGATGATTCAGGCGGCTGGGGCGTCGACGGGTACTGATGAGGGAATAAAGCCTCTGGATATTCCCCCGAGTAAGAAGAAATTCACTACGATCCTTTTTAAGGATAATGGTCGTCCGAAATATAAGGTTGCTGTGAAGAATGATGGTCAGAATATTCATGAACTTGAGAATATTGCAAAACGAATAATTAATGGAAATCCCCCTGAAGGATGGGTTAGTGGAGAAGATTACGCAATAATTAGACTTGGCTAGGTATATAACAACAACTGGGGATTTTTCAATGCACATACAAGAAGCATTTGGGATATTTGATAATGCAAGAACTTTCGCACTTAGTACCGGAAAGAAACCAACAATAATACTTAAACAAACAGAGCATTTTGGTGATACGTTGTATGCTACCCCAATTTTAAGACATTATCGGTTAAAGTATCCAAATGGTTGTGTATTATTCGTAACAGGTGATAAATTTGCTGATGTTCATAAATATAATCCTCATATTGACAAATTGTTTATAGTTCCAGTTAAATCTGATTGGCGAGCATCTTACGTTCATAAGTTGTTTTCTCTGGAAGGAATTGATTTTAAACTGGCACCAGCTGTAATTTTTGGTACATTTCTTCCATCGCATGTTTGGTCGCTTCCAAATATTTTCGATCAATATATCAAAAATGCTGGAATAGACGGAGAATTACTTGGTGGTAGGCAGACAGTTGCTGTTACAGATAAGGATGATGAGGATTGGGTTACTTGGTTTTTGACGAAGAATCAAGTCGATCCACGTAGAGCTATCGCTCTTGAATATCATAGTTATTCTCATAGTCATGGTTGGTCTCATCTCGAATTTCAAAGGTTTTGTGAATTGTGTGTGAATAAGGTCTACGTAATTTCACTTGCTGGTTCTCATGAGAATATCTATGCAAAGACAGTTGATGGTCGTGGTATGTCTTGGAGAAGATCGGCTGCGTTACTAAATAGAATTCGTGGGATAGTTGGGATGAGTTCTGGGATGTGTGTTCTTGCATCTTCTTGTCCAAGTAAGCCTTTCATCTTTGAATTGAATTGTCCAGATAGTATCTCGATTAGGAAAATGGGTTTCAGTGAAAATTGCCAATCTCTGGTCGGATACAATGCTGACCAAGTCATTAAACTTGTTTGCGAGAGACTATGAAATTTGATGTCTTTGTTTACAATATTCCACATAATGCCTGGACGTATTGTCGTGGATATATAAATGCATTTCAGAAAATGGGTTTGTTAAATAATGCTGGTGACATACATCTTTGGCATAATCCAGCGAATTATCCCGCTCTATTCAGTGGCCCAGCTAATTTCATAGTAATGATAGGCCCTGAACATCATCGAAGTCAAATCTTTGGAACACCAGAGAAAAGAGCTGCAATTCAGACCTTAAAGAGGCAAACCGGAAAGAAATTAATTGCCATATGTTATGAATCTTCTGTTGATCCTTTTGGAGCTGATTCTTGGCAGAGAGCAGGTTATCCTTGGCTTGCCAACAATCTTTTTAGATATGGAAGTAGATCATCCCAATGCTATAGTACGAATGGTCTTATTGAACAATTTAGATGTTTTGATTATGTCTTCACTCAAGATGAGATAGATATGCGTTTTTTCCAGAACAATAAAATTGTATCTCATTGGTTGCCAGCTTGTTGTGATATTGATGTTTTCAAGCCAATGGTTGAGAGGCCTGTAAATAGAGCTGGATTTATTGGTAATGTTTGGTGGCCCAGGGAAGATTTAGTGAAGTTCTATCCTTTCAAGTTTGATATAATGACAGTTCCCAAAACCAGTTTTGATTCACCAGATGCTCTTGGGATGGCTACAAGCCTGGCTCAGGCTTTTGGTTCTTTTAATATTGGTGTCAATTTGCGATCTCCTTTTGCTGGTGTTTCTATGAGAACATTTGAATTGATGGCTTGTGGGATTTGTCCGATATTATATCATCCAGCTCCTGATAGAGTGTTGAATCGTGGTGTATTTGGTGATTGGCCTCATGTTGCATGGTTTACTGAATGGTCGCCAGATGATTCCAAGAAAATTGCTGGGTATTATACACATATGGTTGCAAATTATGAACAGACAAGACAACATGGTATTGAAAACAGGAAGTTGATTTGTGAGAAACATACTCCAGTTCATAGAATAAATACTATCTCCAAGTGTCTCTGAGCAGTAATATTCCAGATAAATATATTATAAGGAGACCAACATGGATCATTTGAATACCATAACTCCAATACATGAATGTAGGATATGCAATCAAGTTTCACCTTTCAGGACAGTAATCGATTTGGGAAGTCAGTTTATAGCAAATGCTTTCCATCCGAAGTCTGATCCGCCAACATTAAAAGCCCCATTAAAATTAGTTAGATGTACTAATTGTAGTCTTGTACAACTTGAACACTCTATTAATTGTGATTTGATGTACCGAAATTATTGGTATAAGTCAAGTATAAACCAGACAATGCGTGATCACCTTGAAGGGTTGATAGATTCAATTCTCCAAATAAAAAGAGTAAAATCAGGAGATACGGTAATAGATATTGGATGTAATGATGGTTGGACTCTTGGATGTTATAAGCCGACTATAAATCGCATTGGTGTTGATCCTTCGAATATTAAACCAAGTAATACCAGTAAATTTATCAATGGATATTTTACAGCTGAAAACCTTGCAGACACCCCGAAAGCAAAGATTATAACGTCAATTGCAATGTTTTATGATTTAAATAACCCAAGAAAATTTATAGAAGATATTGATTCTCGCTTGGATCGTGATGGGATATGGGTTCTTGAATTGGCTTATCTTCGTGATATTCTAAGTGCCAATTGTTATGATACTATTTGTCATGAGCATGTTACTTATTATAGACTTGGAACCTTTGAGCCTCTGTTAAGTGGTTTAAATCTGGAAGTCTTTAAGGTTGAATTCAATAAGATAAATGGTGGATCGTTTAGAATCTATGTTGGTCGTAAGGGCAATTATAAGGTGGATAATGAAGTTCTGAATACTAGAGAATGGGAGAAATATCTCTTCCTAGATTCTGATAGGCCATATATTGAATTTGCTGAACGTGTTAACTCATCCAAGAATCAGCTGATCAACTTCTTGACAGAACAAAAGAGGAACGGTAAAAAGATATTTGGATACGGAGCTTCAACCAAAGGCCAAATAACAATGCAATATTGTGGCATTACGCCTGATCTTATTGAAGCGGTTGCAGAAAGAAATCCGGATAAATATAATTTATACACACCAGGCACAAATGTTCGCATTTGTTCAGAAGAAGAAATGAGAAATGCAAAACCAGATTTCTTGATTGTTTTCCCTTGGCATTTCCTACCTGAATTCAGAGAACGAGAAAAGATATTGATGGAATCTGGGACGAAATTGGTCGTTCCTTTACCACGATTTGAGGTGATTTAATGTGCAAATTCCTCACTGGACCCAGGGAAGCGAATAAAGCAACGGAATTTCTAATCCAGAATGGATATATTCCGAATTTTGCCTGTCAACCCAAAGATTGGGACGTAGCGCAAGTCCTACCGCAATTAAATGACGGTGATATTCTGGATATGGGGTGTCAGGGCTCAGTTATCCTAACAAATTGTGTGAAGATGGGATTAAAAGGAAAGAAGATTGGTATTGATTTCCAAGAAATTCCTGCGCCAGAAGGGGTAACACACATAGTTGGTGACTTAACCAAGACTGATTTCCCAGACAAAAGCTTCGATTTTATTACTTGTTTGAGTGTCATTGAACATGGCGTAAATGGATATGTTTTCTTCCAGGAATGTTCAAGATTGTTGAAGCCAGATGGAAAATTATTCGTTTCCTTTGATTATTGGGAGCAGAAATTACATACTACTGCAACTGTCTTTGGTTTGCCGTGGTGCATCTTCTCAAGACAGGAAGTTGAGATTATCATCAACATTGCCAGTAAATATGGTTTGACCTTGTTGGGGCCGGTTGATTGGACCATAGGCGAACCAGTGATTCGTCCTGGTTTCTTTTCACCGTGCGAACATAGTTATACTTTTGGTTTACTTGGTTTTAAGAAGGCCTAAGGCTTTCTTCTCTTCCTTGGTTAGTTTTTCAAGAGCTTTCTTTTTGAGTTGGACTTTGGTCTCTTTTTCTTTCCAGATTTTTTGTGCTTCTTCCATTGCTGATCTTGCCATTATCATGAACCATTTCTTGTGGTATCTGCTGACTGGGTGGACGGCTTCTGCCTCTTCGATGAATTTATCGCAGAGTGAAAAAACAGTGTAGCTTGGCTTTCTTTGGATTGCTTCAAGCATCTTGGCTTTTACTCTTTGAGTATCTTTCTCGTGGTGTCTTTCTCGCCAGGTAGAGAGTTGTGGATTGGTATATTTGGCGAATAATTTGTCCTCAACTAATTCACCACAGAGATAACAGAGTAATCTGGTTACTTCGTTTAATCTCCTTCTTTGGGATTTTATAACCTTATTACATTGTCCATGTTCATCGATCGGTCCGCTATCTTGACAAGGCATCCTTTTTCTCCTAGCAACAACATGCTGACATTGCTCTATTTAGTGTTCTGACTGCTCGTTTGCAGGTTTTGCATGGAGGTAAAGTATTATCTTTGTTTAGTTTTACTTCAAATAAGAAGGCATCTATTTTCCCACACATTGTCTTGCCGTTGGTAGATGCATGCCACTTCTTGTCTGTCTTGAACCAATAGATAGTGGCTGCTCCATTATCCATTATGCATTTCCCGTGAAAGAGACATCAATATGCATCTTATCCCTAACTGCAATTGCCTGTTTCGGCAATACAGTCCCAGATTCATGTGTTCTTGGTCCACCTGTGAAAACAACTGTGTAGAGTGGTCTTGGGAATGCAAGGTCAACGATCTCGGAGTATGACAAAGCCTTATCCGAGATTTCATGTGGTTTCCCGTTGATATAGATCGTTTTCTTTTCCATGGTTTGTCTTATCAAAGTCAAGGCAGAGCATAATTTCATAATCAGGCTAGAATGATAAAAGTAATTATGCAAATTCCAAATAAGCCAATCAACAGTCGTGGCTTCCAATCAATGTTCAAAAAGGAACTGACAATAACAAAGTTCCATAAGCGTGTGAAAGACAGTGAAGAAGGAGAGATACTTCAAGTCAAGTTTAACGTCCTAAGCCAGGATTTCGCTGCGCCAAACCAATCAATGATAATTGCGATGGTGGTTCGAGTCAATGAAAGGTGGGAACACCGTCCCTCTGGGAGGTGCGAAAAGAGAATTGAACATGTAAATTTGGATATCGATAATAAGAGATTTTTCAAGAGAAATAATCCAAAGATTACGGTGAAATATAAGAATGGCGCTGTAGTGATTGAAAGAATAATGAAGCTTCTGGCTAAGGTGATGGGAGAGAAAACTTAGGAGAAATCCATGTCTCAGCATGGCGAAGAACTAATCAGAGCCTGCACAGAACTAAGAATCCTGGAAGAGAACCACGCCGAGCACATCAAAGGTTGGAGATGTGGATTCTTCCCAGATGAGGATGTGCTGAAATATGCTCACGGAGAAGTAACAGAACTTGAAGAAGCACCAGATGACATCAACGAAATGGCTGATGCACTAATCTGCCTGTTCTCCTATAGCGTAAGAAAGAAATGGAATATAGATGATGTGGGTAAAGCGATTCAATATAAATTACGGAAGAGATTTAAAGACGTAGACAAACTCGTCTCAGGAAAATCTTGAGATAATTGTTGTCAACTCGTTTGCCATATTCTGTGGATTCCAAGCATCATAGAAAGGCTGAAGTGGTACAAACCCACTGGCAACAATCTCAGGAATCGTTCTATCCTCAATACAAATCGAAGGTTTTGCATTCCAAAGATGCCTAAACATATAGGTCTTATTCACGATTATTGGACGCTTTACTGCCAGAGCATAATCAATAGTACTGGAAATACCACGGTGCATTTCGTGGTAAAGGAAGATATTTGCTGTATTGGCAGCTAAGAACTGGAGTAATCCCAATGGGGTTAAGAAATCGTGACTTGGGATAATCTTGATCCCAGGTTTCGTGATAACGCTTTGTGATTCTTGAATTCTTGCTCTTGCTTCAGCGCCTGTTGGGTCAAAGAACTTACTATATCCAATGTGCATTTTAATTATTGCTTCGTCATATTTTTCTTGAATTTTTTGAACTACAATCGGGAATCCTTTATTTTGGAACCCAAATCCAAATGTACCAAATGTTGGGATTGTTGGGATCGGATAAGGATTACCATATTGATAAATTGGTCGACTGAATTTGGAGATGTGTGGATTTCCTGCTTGTAGTGTTGGGTCACTGGCAATTAGGTGGTGGAATGCACCAGGCCCTGTAGTTTGAGCGATTTCGTGGGTTATTTCATGGTAAATCCCGATACAAAGTCGTTTTGTCGCTTTGATTAAGTCAAGTCCGACCCAGGGCATTGTTGTTGGGTGGTAATTAAAAATTATTGCGTGTGGTTTGATACTTCCTACTGCTCTTAGTACATCTGCTGCTGATGCACAATATGAGATGTGCCAATTATAATGTGATTGTGCTGAGTAGAGGAGATTATAGACGTTTACACCGAATTGGTATACTCCGCAGGCACTTTCTGTACTGTTTATTATCAGAACATCTTTTGCGCTCATCGTTCTTCCCTCATGTAGAAGTGGTTGTAGCTGACTGCGTTGACTATTTGGTAACCCATTGCTCCAAGGACTGATGCTTCTTCGGCATTTCTGTTTGCATAGGGGCATTCTATCACGAAGATTGATGGATATAATTCTTTTTTGTAAAACCACGTAGTACATCTAGTTCGCCGCCTTCAACGTCAATTGACATAACGTCTATTTTGTTTATTCCTTCAATTTGCGGGTATTCTTCTGGATGGCTGAAAATGTAATCCAAAGTCCGTACTTTCACTTTGACTATTTGTTTACCTTTGTAGATATTTCCTTTGGCTAGATCAGCTTCGACGTGAGCGTAGGGTTTTAGTGCTGAGGCAGCTTCCATGGTTACTACGCCACCTTCGAAACCTGCCCAATCTGTTGCTACAAGAATTTGGAAATCGACGTTGTCAGCAATGTAATTTGCCAGTGCTACTTCTATTACTTTATTTCCTGCGTCTCTGTGCATTTTTGCAAAATGTGGATTGGCTTCAAAACCTACTGTGTTCCATCCGTTTTCTTTGAAATGTCTTGATTGTGAGATGAAATCTGGTCTTGCTGCTCCAACTTCAATAAATGTTCCTTTGTATGAGTAATCTGGGAAATAAGATCTGATAACTGCGTCCGTTTTAAATTCTCCGTAGAAATTCATTATGTCCTCCTAAGTGTATTTACTATTTATTTTTTAATGAAATTTACGTATTTTACTTCCAAAGGAGATAATCATGTCAAAACCAGTTTGTGGTGATCCAAAAGAGGATGAGAAAGCTGAAAAGGCATTCAAAGCAATCTTTGATACTTTCTATGCTGGTGGTCAATTCAAGACTAGTACTCTAAGAAACTTAACTATCGAGAACTTGAAGATCATGAGAAATATTTCTCGTGATTTTGCACGTGCCGAAGAATATATTGTTGTTAGACTAGAACAATCTGACGGAGCTCAAAAAGCCCAAATAAATAGTTTGGAGAAGCGTGTTACGGAGTTGGAAAAGGTTTAACATGCAATTTAAAGATGAATTGCGATCTCTTTTAAATAAGTATTCCAAAGAGAATGGATCTAACACACCAGATTGGATATTAGCAGAATATATTGAAGGATGTTTGGAAGTATTCGATAAGACTCAACAAAAGAGAGCTACATGGTACAATTCATGGTTTAAGAACGAAATATTAGATAGAAGTGGAAAAATACATGGGGTAGATGAATCGAATGATAACACAAATGGTGTGTTCCCATCTTCCACCGACACGAGAACGATTGATAGAAATCAATACAGTCCTATATAATAATATAAATAATAAATTTATTGCCAAAATATGTTTATTTGTTGAAGACATAAACCTCCAAAATAGCTCCTGGCCAGAAGCAGAACAAACCAGAAAACTTTGGACAAATCCAAAGATCGAAGTAATAAGAACATTCAAAAGACAGACATATCAAGAATTATTTGATTTTGCCAATCATAATATTACTGGCATAACAATGATATCAAATTGTGATATATATTATGATAATACACTTGAAAAATTGAATCAGGTTGATTTTTCTAAGTTTGCAGTTTGTCTAAGTAAAATAGAGATAATCGATAAGTTTGGGAAATTGTTTCGTCTAACACCTGAGATGTGTGGTTTTTCACAGGATACTTGGATTTTTAAGACTCCGATCAAGAAGATGAAGAATGCCAATTTTCATATGGGTGTCCAAAGATGTGATAATCGCATCTCTTTTGAATTTAAGGAAATAGGATTAATGCCAATTAATCCTGCCAATGATATAAATTCTTATCATTGGCATTTGTCCGCTGTTAGGACTTACAGGAAGGATATTGACTGTGTTCCTGGTCATGTTTGGATGCTTAGGCCACCTTATGACTTAACTGCGAAGCCAGAATTGATACCAGAAAAGTACGACGCTTAAGGAGAAGAACATGAAGAGTAATAATGTAATTATTGGTTCGTTGGTTGCGTTTAATGTTTTCGTCTTTGTAATAGCACCAATTACAGGATGCTCTTCAGGAGATCCGGAGAAGGACAAGCTTAGGAATGATTGTGCCCAATTTCAAAGAGAAATAACCAAGCTGAATGGTTTACTGTCGGCTGAGAAGACTCCGCAGGTAGAAATGGTGGAGAGGATGGAGAAATTAAATATCCAACACAGGCAGAATCTAGAGAAGTTGAATAATCAACACAAGCAGGAATTGGATAAACTTCAAGGAAAAATTGTTCAAATGACAAAGGAGATGAAGGAGAAAGAGATTTATGTTCCGCTGGCTGGTCTGGCGGCAGAATTGAAGGAAATTCGAGCTGAAAATCAGGCTCAGGCAGCAAACATTCAGAAACTTTTTCAACTTTGTGATAATTTGGAGAAAACCAAGTCTGAGAGAGGTCATTACAAGGGTGATTAACAGTGAAAGGGTTATGGATAAAAATCCGATGTTTGTTTGGATACCATGAATATGTTCGTGGATTGGGATTATGTCGACATTGTTGGAAGAGACTATAGAGGAATTAGAAAGTTCGATAAATAAACCCAATTTGGAACTATGTCATAATTTTCCTGACCTATAAAATGCTTTACACATTCGGGATGCGACCCATAAAAATTAGGATGTTGCTTGCACCAATTTATAGCATTAAGTCGTTGTTCAGGTGTTTGAGCATGTCCCAAATATAGTTTAAAGTGATTTACAGATTTCGCAGCGACCTGATTACAAAAACAATAACTGTATCTGTGTATAGTGCCACCCTCCAGAGGCCATATAGCAAAATTGTTGCCAGGAGGAACCCAACAACCATCACCGTGATCAAGCCCTTTTTGTTCTCTTGAATAGATTCTAGGAGCTTCCCCATAACCATACCCCTGACCACCGTCAAAATTGAAATTTCCCCAGAAATGCCTGAACTTAAATGCAAGAGGACGAGCACCTATTAAAATATTTGGATAACAATCTTCACATAAAATCTCATTCGCCTGAAGATTTAGAACAAAGGGGGTGGAACATTGACTGAGTAATTCTTGGGTAGCAAGACCAATTGCCGTACCACCAGTTTCAGGCTGCCACCTTCCTTTTACAAAAGTAATTGGGGCATATTTTGATAGAGTTTTAAACACTTCCATTGTTGAGTCGGTACACCCGTAGTCACCAACCAGAAAATTGCAACCAAGCGGCATTGCAGACACGAATGATTCAATAAATGGGTAAAAAAGTGAGACCAGATTATGAGCAACAATTATAATGGTTAGATTTTTGTTTTCTTTGGATTGTGTCCATTTTATTTTGTGCATAATTTCTCTCTTAGAGTAGCTGCCAGCTGGTCGTAATTCTGTACAACCAAAGCTGCATTATCCCAGATCTTATATGGATAATTAAATCCAAAAAAGATCCTCAACTTTCCTAAATTATGTTTTGTGTAAGTACAGGCATTTACACCACTTGCTTGGGTAATAAAGGCGACGCATTTATTGCTCAAGTCCGATAATTGTAATAGATTAAATTTTGAACCATCGTGAACGTTTCTCATTGAAACGCCTGGAAGATGTGAACATAAGTATTGAAATTGTGGAAATTCAGTAGCTAATTTTCCAATATAGTATCCTATTCCATGATTACATTGGCCAGACCAAGCTGGACCATTCTCAACAAGTATAGTATTTGGAGCAAGTTGTAATCCAAGATCTCGTAGATTTAATACGGCTTCCTCTGGTTTTGTTGGAAGGTCTAGAAAGTTGTGTGTGTTATGATAATGCATTTGTCGATTTATTGTGTGGATTTGGTTGGTTGGAGATAATCCATAATACCCAAGTATGTCCGAGAATGTTCCAAACCAGGTTTGGAAGAATTCATAACCAGGTGGGCATTGTGGTGTTGGATTTAATAAACTATAATCTTGTTGAGCTTCGAAAATTTTTAACCCATAATCTGCCCAGAGATATTGCATTGGGGCTCGACATTGAAGTAACATTTCTGCGTGTGGATATTTTCTTCTAAACGCATCAATTATAACTCTGGTTAAGAGTACATCTCCGTAGTGTAGACTATTATTTATGAAGATTTTCATCGGTGTTCCTCTCTGGATATATATTTTTATGCAGATCCTTTGTTTCGGTCACCATGGTCAAACAGGATATTACTTGGAGAAACATTGTCAAACTCTTGGCCACAAATTCTTCGGAGCATCAAGAAGAGATGGCCATTTCCGTGGTGATATAAAAGACCCAGTTTTTGTCGCTGAGGTAATCTTAAAATCAAAACCAAACATTATCTTTAACCTGGCAGCCAGAAGTTCTATACAACATAAGTATATTCAAGAATATTACGACACGATTGTAATGGGAAACCTAAATATTTTATCCAGTGTTTACGAATATGACCCAAACATAAAAGTTTTTGTTACTGGTAGTGGGTTACAATTCAAGAATGAAGATAAACCAATCTCAGCAAATGATCCTTTCGATGCCAGAGATGCTTATTCAGCAGCCCGTATAGCGGCTGCTTACCAAGCCAGATACTTTAGAAAGCAAGGATTGAAAATATACATTGGTTATCTTTTCCATCACGAGAGTAAGTTCAGAAATGATTCTTGTATTAGTAAGAGAATATTACATGCAGCTCAGAAAGGTGAGAAATTGGGTATTGGTGATATAAATGCCGCAAAGGAATGGGGATTTGCTGGAGATATTGCCAAAGGTATTTGGACGTTGGTAAATCAGGACGAAATCTTTGAAGCAACTATAGGAACTGGTGTCGCTCATCAAATAAGAGAATGGTTTGATGTGTGTTATAGTCATTTTGGACTTGACTGGCAGAAGTATCATGAACAAATTGCTTTTAATCGGGATTTTAAAATTCTTGTTTCAGATCCAACTATAATGAAGTCACTTGGTTGGTCATGTGAATCAAATTTAAAACGTCTTCTTGGTCAGATGATTTAGGAGAATCATGACTGAATTTGAAAAAATTCTAGATGAGAAATTATTTTACCAGGATGATATAGGTAATTTAAATAAAATTCTTGATACAAACATTTTTGTTATTTCATTACCAAAATGTGGTACTACATCTATCCGTGAAGGATTTAAAAATCTAAACTTTAGGGTTATTCATTGCCATATCAATAGTTCAACATTTAATAATATCTCCAATGGAGACATTTTAAAGGAAAATAATTGGGGTATGGAACATTTTGTAAAGTATAGATTAGAATCGAAACCAGATGAAATTACAATATTTTCAGGTTTTAGAGATCCAGTAACATGGTATATGAGTATGGCTTTCTTCTGTAATAACATCCCACAAGATTCACATAACTTTTTGAAAAACTTATATTCTGAACCACCATGGTCAACGTATAATTTTAGAGAACATTTTGATTTAATAAAGAATATTACTGGAATTAACATATTTGAATATGAGTTTGATAGAGAATCTGGTTTTTTAATTTTAAAGAAAGATAGAATTAATCTTATAATATATAGATTTGATAAGTTAAAATCTTTGGAAACTTATATAAAAACATTATTCCCAGATTTCAATTTACCACTTTGTCGATTTACAATAGACCCAAGATATAAAGAATTCAAGAATAATTTCAAAGTCAGCATCCCTGATTTTGAGAAATTAGATAATGACCCTTATACAAAGTATTTCTTTGGAAATACTTTCAGAGAAAAGATTTCTGAATTTATCTCATCTCCCGTTTAGCAAGTTTTAAATCAAAATCAACCATCCTGGAAACCAACTTCTTAAAACTAATTTTTGGAACCCAACCCAGTTGTTCTTTGGCCTTTGTTGGATTCCCCATTAAAAGATCAACTTCAGTCGGACGTTTATACTTCTCATCAATAACAACAAATTTCTGCCAATCAAGATTTAAATAATTAAAAGTCTCAGTAAGAAAATCTCTTATTGAATGTGTCTCGCCCGTTGCAACAACATAATCATCTGGGTGATCATGCTGGAGCATCATCCACATAGCTCTTACATAATCTTCAGAATCACCCCAGTCACGTTTTGCATCCAAATTACCCAAACGAAGATCTTTCTGTTGTCCTAAAAGTATTCGAGTAGCTGCTCTAGTAATCTTCCTAGTTACAAAAGTTTCACCACGATATATTCCCTCATGGTTAAACAATATTCCATTACAGGCGAATAAATTATAAGCTTCACGATAATTAACTGTTAGATAAAAACCTGCGACCTTGGCACAAGCATATGGACTCCGTGGGTAAAATGGGGTCTTCTCAGTCTGTGGTGTTTCTACAACTTTTCCAAACATCTCTGAACTTGCTGCATTATAAAATTTAACAGGTTTGACTTTGTTCAATCTCCTAACTGCTTCAAGGAGTCGTAAGGTCCCTGTTGCAACTATATCAAAGGTATATTCTGGTATCTCGAACGATACTTTCACATGAGATTGAGCACCGAGATGGTACACCTCATCGGGTAATACATTAATTAAGATATCATTTAGACTATTTGAATCATGGAGATCTCCATAATGGAGGTGTAATTTATCGAAAATCTCATCAATTCTTGCTGTATTGAATGAAGAAGATCTTCGAATTATTCCATGAACTTCATATCCTTTCTCAAGAAGTAGTCTACAAAGATTGGCCCCGTCTTGTCCTGTTATTCCTGTAATTAGTGCTATTGGCATTGTTGCTCCTTTATTATTATATTTATCAAAAAATATATATTGTATGATACTTCTAGTTGGCGGGCACATTCCAAAATCCCAAGATCGACAAAAAGAATATGAATACTGCCTCTGGAAAAACCTTGAAAATCCAATAATTCAGAAAATATATCTATTCGTTGAAGATACCATTGAAGACTACATTAAACAGACCAACCCAGAATTACTTAAATGTGAAAAATTAAAAATCATAAAACATGGGAAGAGAGTCACTTTCCTGGATTTCTTTACATTTGCAAATACTGAGTTCGAAGTCGGGACATTGGTATCAATATGCAATGCTGATATATTCCTCGATACCACATTGAGTAACTTATCAGGATTTGACATGACTGGGGTATTTATAGTCTTAAGTAGAGCTTTTGATGTAACAGGTGGCCCCATAGTAGAATGTGATCCACAAAGATGGTGTGATTCCCAAGATACTTGGATTATAAAAGTACCGTGTACCATTACAAATTGTAATTTTGGTTTGGGAATCCGTGGGTGCGATAATAGAATGATTACTGAAGCTAGGCTAGCTGGTTACAGAGTTATTGATCCAGTTACAGTAGTTAAGAGTTACCATGTCCATGCTAGTCAATATAGAACATATGATAGTATTGAGCCAATTCCAGGGCCTTATCAGCATTGTTTTGATTATATTCTAAAATAAAAGATATCTTGAGGTGGAAAATGGGTCTTTCTTGTGCACGACCAGGCGACTTTGATGGAAATCCTTACGAAACCGTAGGAGCAAACACATTATTTTGGAAACCAGGACATACACAACTGGTTTGTACATGGAGTATTTCAGCGGCATTGAAAGACAAAACCTATAAATGGTTGTTTTATGTTGATGGAGTGGTTATTGATCGTAATGCCACTTCTCCAAAAGTCCTAACAGTAGTCCAAAATTACATTCCAAAGATTACTGCGGTAGCCATTCCTCCAGCAGTTGATTACGATAATGCCTATGATCCTCTTTGTGGTGGCCAGGAAGCCAATATCTTAACCTTTTGGGATTCCGGTTTGATAAACAATCCTTGTAATGCGATTTTGTCACCTTTGGATTGTAAAATAAAAGTCTACTTCAGGCGTTCTGCTTATTACTATTATCATCTCATTATAAATGATGTTTTGGTTGATACAGATTCTCATTCTGGGGATGAATATAATTTTGGTACTGGTGTCTGTAGTGCTTTCCCGACAATTATTTTGGTCCCATTACCAGCCAAGTCATCTGATATGTTGTCGTGGGGTGTAGAGTTTTGGAATTTATATGAGAATCGGATTTGTCCTGATGTGTTACTTCCCGAGTATGGGTATGTTGCTCAGGAGTTTCCTTTGCAGGAGCAGGTTCTGGATAAAGTTAAGAAGAATTATATTAGTGTTTCAGATAAGCAGAGAGGTTTGACTGTTCCTCAGTCTGGTGAGAATATTACTGTTGCTCCGAGGCAGGCGTTGGTCAATGGTGTAGTTGTTACGAAGCCAGCTACGAAGAAAATGTGTAAGGGTGCTCAAGATTATAGGTATGCTACTCAATTTGATAAGACCAAGTTTTACTCAATTTATGATATTACAAAGTTTACTGACCATATTCCGTGTGAGACTAAGGATTTGGCAAAGGGTACTGCTACGCAAATAAATACTCTTGATGAGACAATTCCAACCGATTTGGTGGAATAGTCATGCATGTTGTTGAGATAAAGAACCTTGGCCAAAAGTCAGTCTCGATTTTAATTTATGAACGTCCAAAGAGTCCAATTTTCCCTGGATATGGTCTAGTGAAGTTATCCAGAATGGGGTCTATTGTTGTTGAGTATGATAGGGTTGATCTTGAGATATTATTAAAGAAAAAGAATATCCGGATTTGGCACTCAACCAGGTATGTTCCGCCTGCTGGTAGGGAATTGTACGTAACTAGTAGCAAAAATACCTAGGAGGCTTCCATGACCATAAATGAGAAGTTGGATAGAATATTCACAGAAGAAGATCAAATAGACTTGGGAGGGATATTACCAGGAATGAAGAAAAAAGGACCACCTCCTGTTGAAGAAGAAGAACCTCTGGACCCAAATCTCCCATCAAAAAATCAAGCCTCAGGAGATATCTCAACTTCAACCGCCCCAGAACCAGAAGCATTCCCAGAACTTGGTGACTCAACATTAGATAAACCAGAACAGGTACCACCATTGGCTGCAGATGAACCAGAAGCTGACGTAGCAGCACAGACCCCAGAAAAATTGGAATATTCCAAAGTAGCAGAAGCACTAACAACTGTAAATTCACAATTAAAATCAATGTTTGGTGAAGTAAAGGAAAATGACGTCGTTGATGATAATACTGTAATTCCAGAATGGACTCAGCTTGGTTCAAAGCTTGGGATTGATGATGAGAGAGTTACCCAAGCATATCCTACAATTGGTGAACAATGGAATGCGTTGGGTGCTTTTGGCAAGCAATTTTTAATTTCTTTGAATGTTTTGGCGTCGAATGCTGGGAAAATTATTAGTGGTGGTATTAAGGGTCCTCCTGAACCTGAATCAACTCCCGAAGCTGTACCAGGAGCTGAAGAAGAGATTACGCCTGAGGATTTACCAAAGCCAAAGGGCTTGCAGCTTCCACAGCTTCCGCCTTTGACATTGAAATAGGAGTAATTTGTGGATATACTATCCAGGCTTAGAAGACTTCGTACAAGTCTTTCTGATATGACCAATGATTGGCGTTCAACTATGAATATAAAGTCCCCAGAGGAAGTATCCCCAGAAGAAGGTGAGGATGTGGACCTTAGTGACGAAAATTTAACTATGGGTCCTAAAGATATTCCTGAGGAACCGCCACCAGCTTTTGAAGAACCCACCGAACCTCCAGAAGATGTTGCTGATATTCCAGAAACTCCAGAAGAACCCAAAGATGACGTCGGAGATATAGCTTCTGACGAAGAGAAGCCCAAGAAGCGCGTTTGGGAACCTATCACCCCTCCAGACAACGATATGAAGAGCTTAAGCTTTAGGAGTGACAAGGAAGGTATTTTCCTTGACATGAAGAGAATGGATATAGTTAGTGGTCTTTGGATAGCCAGATTATATAAGGATGGTAAGATTCTGGATTATGGTCAGATAATAATTCCTAAAGATATCAGGGACCCCATTACCTATATCATGGAATTGGGTAATGCTATGTTGGATAATAGGTCGATGAGGTATGAGCAGGAGTGGCGAGCTTTCTATGATTCTAAGCGGAGGGAGAAGGAAGGGTCACAGAAGGCCAAGATTACTCCTGAGGCTGATGAGTTGAAGGCTGGTGAACCTTCTAAGAAGGAGCCAGAGGCTGAAGTTCCAGAAGTTCCTGAGGCAGGTCCTGAGGTTGGTCCAGCTCCTGGTGGTGATGAAGGATTGGATGATCTCTTCGGCGGTGGTACGCCAGCTGAGGAGGGTTCTGAAGAAGCTGAGATGGGCGAAGGGTTATTGGATGAACTTCTTGGTAAGGGAGAGATGGAAGGACCTGCTGAGTCAATTGAAATAAATGCTGATGTTATTGTTGAGGAGACTGTTGACGTAATATGCGAGACTGATTTTGACGACAAGATTATTACTACTGCTATAGCTGTCTTTCGAGAAGGTGAGAATGGTAAGGAAGTTCTGTTAGGTCAGCGGAAGTCTGAGCCGGCTGCTGGTCAGTGGGCTATGCCTGGTGGTCATGAGAAGGAAGGCGAGACTCCTGAAGAGACTGCTCGGAGGGAGCTTCAAGAAGAGACAGGTATTGAGTCTGATAAGCTTACTTTGATTGCTATGCGTCCTGGTGATCAAAATCGCCGAAAAAGAGATTATGTTTTTGCTACTGTTGTTGATTCTGATGTTGTTCCGAAGCCAAGTAGTGATTGTGGTGCTTTGAGGTGGGTGCCTGTTACGAAGTTGCCGCCTTTGGCTTTTCAGGACGATGAGTATATTTTGCAGTCTTTAAAGGAGATGTTTGTCGACAGTTAATTTTCTTACCGGTCAATTTTGTGTAAATCTTCCTAGCAATCATATCAACGTCGGCGCTTCCTTCTTCAAATGTAGGTTCTCCTTTCTTACGACTCCAATGCGGAGTTTGTTGTACGCCACCCAGGATATCGAAGGCTTCATCTAGCATCCGATGTAATTTGTAACATTCGGCTGCTGAACGTTCACCATTCCCCAGGAAGATCTGTTCTGGTTTCATAATCGCTGATATCAGTAGCTTGCATGCTTAAAATTATTGGGCGTGGAAAAATCTAATAAACGAACTGTCTATAGTAACTGCAACTCCATGATTTACTGCCCAGAAAGATCCAAACACACCATTGCATTTGGTCATTGTGAAACCAAAATCCGTTGACCTGTAAAGGTCGTTATTGTAATCTGGTTGAATGTATAGATTTTTACCATCAATTAAAGAATAAGAACTTGGAATACTACCCATTTGAGATAGCTTATCAGTAGTCTGCAAATAAAAGACATTTGGATAAAGCCCAGGTGTGAGGTAAGTCTTTATCAATGACATTGTACTATCAATGCCCAATACCCAGAAAAAACCATCAACAATATTAAGAATTTCAGTCCAAGTGCGTCCAAAATCAAGCGATTGATAAACTTTCTTCCCATCTGAGGCAAAAGTAAGCAAAGTTGCACCTTGATAAACAACATAATCCCTGGTAAATGCCAAAGAACTTGTCTTCCTCCAAGTTAAGCCAGTATCTTCAGAAAGCCATACACCGAAATCATTAAAATAAAGGAATTCATTTGGTCGGTACGGTGTCCAAGCGAAACCTGGTGCTCCTTGCCACCACGGTGTTAAACCACTTACAACTGCAGTCCAATCAATACCATTTTCAGTTCGATAAATTTTCTCACCGCCAATTAACCCAACACCATCCTGGTTTACAATTGCTCCTTTTGGATACCCATCAAATGCAGGTACAATATTATTCCATGTAATACCATTATCATATGATTTATAGACATTTCCAATGGTGGTGTCAAGCATTAGGAAATAACCACCGAAATCAACGATATTATATATTGAAACAGTTGGATCAGTAAACACCTCAGTCCAATTCACTCCATCAACTGATCTATAAATTGTCGAACTTATTAAGTTGTAGTCGACATCCCATAAAATATAAATGCAAAAGTATATGCCACCAACATATTTTACACTAACATCTGGGTTGTCACCTGTAGTATATGGTATATTTAATACTAATTCCCAATTCCTACCAACACCATTATCAATTACAACAACACCATCATTTATTTGACTAATCACATCAGTTATAACTTCATTAGTATCAGATTGCTCTGTCACATCGGCCAATGCGTTATTTGGCACATAATTATTTGATTCACCTCTATTTCTTTCTATATCAAATATATCAGAGGTTCCATCATTATAAGCAACAGTACCATAGAGATGGATTGTGGCATCCAATATACTTTTCCCTGTGTTTATTGGAACGAAATTCCAGACTGCTGGCAGGAGGTGGTTCTGAAAGTCCACTATATCGGCAAAATTTGATCCAACTAGTTGTGAGAATACATCATCGGTTCCTGTTAGTTTTGCGGTTGTTTGGCTGTCGAAGGATACTTGGAAGGGTTCAGAAGTATTGTCTTGGTAAGCTACCATACCAGACAGGTTGAATGTAAAGGACGTTACTGTTTTCATAATGTATTTTTGATATCCAGTATTTTACTGACATGGGTCGGATTAAAGCTACGAATGTTTTGACCAATTTGACGAAACTGGTTCGTTCTCAGTTTATAAATGATCTTGGTATTGTTTTGCGGGTAAAGTCTCAGCAATATACTCATGAGGAGGCTGATAGGCCTTTAATTTTGTATTCTATTTTGGAGAGTAAACCAAAGGAGGAAGTGCCTGAAATTAGGATTGAGAGGAGTCGTGGTTTTCGTGGGGCTGTTTGGGATTTGCCTGTTTTTAGTAGGGTTTTGTGTGTGTTATATGTGAGAATTTATACTAATAGAGTGAGTATTGGGATTTATAATGATGAGTATTCAGTTCCTACGAGCGTTGAGGAGGATACGAGTCGAGTGGTTTGGGAGTTTGCTGATCCGAGTTTTCCGGAGGCATTGACTGTTTGGGTAAAGGAGAAACTTGATGAGCGGCACTGAGTATGTTATCTATGTTAGGGTTGATTTGGGTTTGAACTATAAGGATACGAAGGAGGCTGTTGGGAATATTTTGGCTAGTGGGTCTTTGAGTGTTGACAGGAATTTTATGAAGGAGAAGTTTCCGGATATGAAGAGTGGTACTATTCAGATTTTGGATGGGGAAGATTATCCAAAGATATCTGAGTTTGAGATGATTGATTTTTAGATTGTTTTTAGATAGTTTTTAGATAATTGCTGATTTTTTCTATTGCGTCTTCCATTCCTAGACAACAAGTGTATGGGTTTCCGGCATGCCATCTATCGAATTTGTCTAGGTATTTTAGGAGGAACATTGGGATTCCTACACTATGGCAGAGGTGTGACATTCCGCTGCATACACCTACAAATAGGTCTGATTTGGCTGCTATTTCTATTTCTTCTTGGAGTGTTTTTCTTCCTCCTAATTTGACTAGTTTGAATTTTTTGAATATTAGTTGGAATCTTTGGATGTCCGTTGATTGTGGATTTTTTAGATTTCGTTCTGATCGTCCATCAAATTGATAACATATTTGGTGATAGGGTCCTGGTTGCCATTTGGTTTTGGTTGGGCAATATGGTAAATTATGTCGTTCGCTTACTTTTATTATTCTTTTCCCAGGTATATCTTTATTTTTATTTATGAATATTATTTTCCCTGGTGAGTCTAGGACTTCATATATGGCTTTTGCTTTATTTCCCCATCTTGAATCGTCGTAATATTTTGGTTGTTTGTCTTGTTCGCTTAATCTTAGGACGTAGTTGATTGTTCTCCAGTGATTTCCGAGTCCTGGTCCGTTGATTCCTTGATATATTTCTATTCCTGGTGGTGGCATGAATGCTGTTATTGGTATTGGTAATTTTAGTTCTTGTTTTGATGCTGGACCAATGAATTTTGGTCGTAGTAGTTGTGGTATGAATGTTGTTTTTCGTTGTTCGTACTTGTTCACAAATATATTTACGAGATGGGATGGAGAATTCATGATTGTTTTGATATTAACAGCCGCAGTAAATCCTTCAGTTGGGCGAAGGAGACTTACTGTTAGAGATCCTAATATTAGAATGATGGAATATAGAGCATCTCTTTTTAGATGGATTACTGAGACTAAGGTTGATAAATTTATTATTGCTGATGCTTCAAATACTAGTATTATTAATAGTTATTTTCATGAATTGGCTAAATTATATAATAAAATTTTACAGGAATTTATATTTGATTTTTCTGATGTTTCAAGGAGATTTGGGAAGGGTAGGTCAGAGGCGATGTTAACTGATTCGATTATTCCTAATTTATCAAATGGTGATGTTATTTATAAGATTACTGGTAGATTATTTCTTAAAAATTTTAATATACTTATTACAGATAAATTAGAATCTATTATAGGTTCTGATTTTGATAATAGAAGAACCAAAAGAACTGATACCAGATTTTGGAAGACTACTAAACAATATTATATGGAAAATTTAATTAAATTAACTAATAGAATTGATGAGAATAAAGGATGGTGTATTGAAGATGTTTATCAGAAAATTGGTGGGTTTGTTCAACAACCAGTTTTTATTGGGAGATCTGGTGCAAGTGGCGATATGTATTCGGGGATGTTGAATATTGATTTGCCGCCTTTGCCAGAGAAGCAGCCAATCAAAAAATCACCTCTATTTAATTTTAGGGTTGCTTCGAAGCATAATTTGCGGAGTTTTAAGAATTATATTACACATTGACGCGAAAGAACGGTTTGATATTATTTTGGTGAAAGGGGAACACAATGAAATTTCTAGCGATTTTTCTGGTTCTTGGTTCAGTTTTTTCTGAGGAAATTCAGCCGAAGACTGTTGGTGAGGCAGAGATGGCCTATAATAGGGAGTATAATACTGCTAAGGAGCAGTTTGATGCCAGAGTGAAGGTTGCACAAGATAAATTGGTTTTGTTTTTGAAAGATGAGATGAAGAGGTTGACCGTAAAAGGTGATTTGGATGGTGCTGTAGCGATTCGTGGGAAAATTAAAACTTTCGAAGAACCTGAAAAGCAAGTTGAAAAACCAATTTCTGAACCAATAGATAGAAGTAGTTGGTTAGTTGGTAAGAAGATTCTCTTTAGACATAAAACAGATATTGTCTTTACATTTAATAATAATAATTTATTTTTAAGAGATAAAGCTGGAAATCCGTTAGATAAATCAGGAAAATATTTCTTTGATGGGAAAATTTTAGTTATTACTCCTCTATCCAATTCCATTATAAATTTAAATTATGATGCTAAGGCTAATACATTTAAGACTGCTGATGGTTTTGTGGCATCTTTTATTCAACCAAAATAATTATTAAGATATCTATCTTTGATACTACCAAACATGATATACTCATACATCTGTGACCCAAAAACGACCCCGAAAAACTCCTCAAAGAATTCAAGAATACCACAACTCAGAACTATTCCACCTACCAAACCTAGCAAAATTCCTTTGCTGGAAAGAAACCAAAGAAACATGGTACCTCCAACTTCGTCACTACCTGGACTTCGCATCAGAACTCATAGACGTCTGGGAACTCCTAAAACTAATAGAAGTCTTTGAACGCTCAAAAGAAAAAGAAGGATGGATACTGTTTAGGATAAAACGACTATGAACATAGACCTAAACAACCCAAACTGTGACATAGAAAAACTCCTAACAGACTTCACAGCCTACATCATCATAAACTTCCAGTATAAAGACCCATCCACAGGAGGAGCACAATTCAGCGCAAGAATGGTCGGATCATGGATAAGAACCAGAACAGATGGACACTTCCATTTCTCCGACATGGGACTATACGGAGACATAGACCCAAGATTTAAAGAAGATGCCATGCGCTTAATAAAAGCCTGGGAAGCAGTAAACCTTGTAGATGACACAGGAGAAATGACAAATGGATACCGCGTATTCTGTATACCATATAGTTTAGTAATAAAAACAAAATTAGCAATGGAAAAAGCAATCAAAGAACAGATAAAGCCTGACTAATCTCCTCATCAGTAAAAATCTTCTTCTTAGACCAACCATGCAAAAACTTAGACGAAGGATTCAAAGAATTCCAATTATAAGCCTTATTATCAACCTCCAACCTCCCACCACCCCACTGAGCAAGAGACCTAGTCAAAGCCGGCTGATCACGCCCACCAACAACCAACCACTCACTATGCCAAAGTCCAAATAAATCCCTAACTTTATCTGTAGAAAAAAGTAAAAAACCACTATTATATTGAGGTTTCCCACCAGAAGTTGGATGCACATCCCTCGTTAAAACCAAATCACCAGAAAAATCCCAAACCTCATCAAAGAGACCAACACACTTAACATCAGAATCCAAAAATAAAGTTCTCTCATATGGAGTATAATCACACAATTGAGTCTTTAACCACCTTGAAGGATTCTTATCCGTTACTTTTACCTGTTGTATTGTTGCTAGGGTATTCAAATACCCAGTATCACTCAAATCAGTTAGAACAGTAATTGGTTTGTTGGTAAATTCCCGCAATGAAAGTATACTACATGTACAGTTTATTAAGGCCTCTTCTCCGATTGCAATTTCAACTATTCCTTGTGTCATATTTTATTTTTGGTGCTCCTGGAAGGGTTCGAACCTCCAACCTTCCAATGGGATGAAACCCACCATCTAGTGCTACGGATCAGACCCATCACACGAGTCGTCCCTTTAGATGACAGGTCATCACCCACTGGTGCTCCACCGACCCCACTACTGCGATAGTGGAGATTTTGAGCTACAGGAGCAACTCTTTTTACTCATCATCGTATACAAGTCTCGGAGGCTTATTCTCCTTGAAATAAGCCCTAACATGTTCCTTTACAACTTCATTAAAACCATACTTATTCATAATCTCCTCCAAATTCTCAGACGGCTCATCGCCACCCAAATATGCCTTTTCACCAACACAAATCAAAATATTATCAGCAAACACCTTATGATTCCCTCTCACCACGTATGGGGTGGCGTAGAGAGGAGAATCATTACAACACCCACAAGAATGCCTCATTGAGACACCCTCAGCAATCGCGTAAACCTTCTTACTGGTGAAGTATTGCTTTCTCCACCTGTCAGTTTTTACCTCCATATCTGGAAATTCAATCATCAAGTTCTCGATCTCTGCTACTTCAAGTGCCTTGCTCTTCAGTTCTGCAAGGTGTTTGTCGATGGACTCTGACATGTGTCTCTCCTTAGAGAAGCTTTAGTTCTCGGAACCAACCACTATCAACTGACGGGGAAATTGCCAATGCTGTGTGTGCGTTAATGTCTGGTTCATGGAAAATTGCGTGCTTAATTTCCTTGAACTTTTTCTCCCACGAGAGTAAGTCTTCCTCATCCTTGACGCCCAGGAGGACCATCGTCTTGTGGTTATTGTTCCAATCCTGTACCTATGGATCAGTTAGGTACCTGGAGAGGAACTCCGCTACAGCATGGCAAGCCTGTACTGCACGCTGAGAGGGCGAAAGATCCTTACGCACTAGCACATACAACTTCATCTCGGAGTCTCCTTTCTTCCTGTATTTCCTTGCCCAGTTCCAACCACTTTCTCTCGTATTTCTCGTCTCTGAGTTTCTCCATCAGACCAAATAAACTTCTGTTTGCGTAGGCTATGAGGTATGGGTATTTGTCTGAAATGTGACAGGCTCGTTTGTCGTTCTCATTGCGATGGATGTGTAGTGCAATTAACCATTTGGAAGCTTCACGTTTATATCCTACGTAGGTTTTCCAGTTTTTTGATTTTGGGTTGATGTGTTCGCCGATTTTGGTTCTAGAGTCTTGTTTTAAATCGGTGATTGCTTTGGCGTTTTTCCGGATGTAGTGCTTAATTACTTCTTCGACCGTCAAATTCGTCGTCATCTTAAGTCTCCTTAACGGGTTTTGACCGAGGGGGTTGGCCATTACCCGTTAAGGAGGGTGAAGATCGATGTTTGGTACCTAACGCATAACTGTCTCCTAATCTATTTTTATCTACGATTGTCAGTTTGTCAATAATCAACGCCTCTCATTTTCAATGTACCAAAATATTTCTCCATCCTCAAAAATTTCTTCTTTCTATCACTACAAAGGAAGATTAGGCAATCTACAAAGTGTTTCCAGAACGTGTCAGGGTCGAAATTCGGGTCTGCTAGTTCTATTTCATAGAACACATAGCTTGGGTAATTTACATTATATTCTTTACTATAAAATATTTTTATGTCGGTATCTGAGATTTCTATAGAAGTTGCTCCGAGGATTCCAGTATCATAGTCCAGGCAACGTGGTGATTCACTTTTTATTGCAACCCGTCTAAGATCTTGCCCTAAGATTGAATATATTTCTTTCCCTAAGCGCTGGATTGATTTTTCTATGGTATGCATGATTTCCAAATGATCTTCGTTCATTTTCGTTCCCCGAAATCTTTAAAATTATCCAGTACGTTACAGGCTTTGCTTCTTAATTTTTTATGGTGTTCGATGCATTTTAGTGACGCATTTGTTATTCGTTCGCACTCGCTCGTGACATATTGTTTTATACTTTCAGCTGCTTCGTGAAAACAATTGGGGTTTGCCATTTCGAATGTTAAATATTGTGTTTCACCATCAGAGCTGGTATTCAGATTGAAAACTAATAATAAATCACCTTCCACACTAATGGTTATTTTTATAATAATTTTTGCAATATCATAATAATTATCCTTTAAACAGATTATTATTTCTTCGTAGGAATAATTTTTCTTGATTTCGAAAATGTCTGGGAGTCGTTTTTGTATTTCTGCCCAGATTTCGTTTATTATGGGGATTAGGGGGGTGTTATGCATATTTGGCGCTTCCGGAGGGAATCGAACCCCCAACACACTGATTTAGATTCAGCTGCTCTACCAATTGAGCTACGGAAGCGTCGTTCATAAGTATATATTATCGAGGAGACCAAAATGGGAAAATCAATACCAACCAACCTCAAGAAATTAGCACAGCTAAAAATCAAAATTGATATACTAACTGAGAAGTACGAAAAAGACAAAGAATCCTACCAAAAACAACTCACGGAGCCAGGAGAACGACTGGTAGATATAGACTCTGGACTTGCTTTAGTAATGATCCAAACCGAAAGACGACAATTTAATATTGAAGGTGTTAAAGCCAATGGAGGACAAGACTGCGTAGAAGAATCAGTAAGTGCAAAGAAATTTGATGCCAAATTCAAGAAAGGTGAGAAATATCTCCTCTCAGAAGACAAGATACAGGCTTGTTTCACGACAACCAAACAAGCACCTTATATGAATTGGGAAGGACTTAAGGAATATCGAAGGAAAATTGAATCGATCCTCCAAAATACTGTAGGAAAAGTAATTAAAGAAGAGGAAAAACCCAATGCCAAGCCCAAAACCAATTCAGAGAACGGTATTGAAACTACCTGAATCACTCCAGAGTAACAATATAGCTCTAAGTCTAAACCGAGAGCAAGCCACTATGCTCCTAAAAGGATTGGAAAGCCTTTCCGAAGACCAAAAGAAGACCGTAGTGTTTGCCAAGATGAAACGAGATCTCGAAAGTATTGTTGTAATCTGGGATAGACGAATTAAGAATACAAAACTTATTGAAGCTGAAAATGCTAAAAACACTAAATAGGATTCTTACATCCTAATCCACAATTGGTACACTTCTGATCTAGTGTTAGAGTGAAATCATGTACAGTATAATTTAAGCCCCAAGATTTGGCTTGAATAGCATAATCTAATGGAGTTGAGATCATTTTCCACATAACTGGTTTCCGCCCGAGAAGAATCCATTCTCTAAATTCTGAATCTTTGAATCCGTCAGAAACCATTTTTTCAAATGTCCCCCATGGTTTCCTACTTTCCAGAACTTGTTGATAACGGTTTATTGATGGCATCCAAGATGATACAACCATCGCATAATAGATAGTCGAAATTTTCCAATCTCTAATCCTCCACCACGCCCCATAAATCTTGGCAGATCCTAAGAGATTTTCCAAGTCCAAAGTCCAATCAAATTTGGGGATAAATCTACGAGACCACTTCACAAGAATTTCATGATGTTGACTTGAACACCAATGTAGACCTGCCAGCATTGATGCCACATCACCAACCTGGTGTCCAAATCTTATTGGTGACCCACGGTATGTGGCTCCATACTTGTAAGCCAAATTCCGAACTGAATCAAAATTCCCATCGTCGTGGACCAATATAGGAATTTTTGGGAAAAACCGTTTCGCAGATTCCAAGAAAAGATGAGTATAAGCTGGAGATCCAAAGGTTGAATATACCGTCCCAAAACGCATTTCCACATCCTTTATCAATATATTTGATTATAAATATAAAAAAGAGGTTTATCTTTGATGTTAAAATCAATTAAAACTTGTATTCCGAGATTAAGAAAACGACCAGAAGTTAAACTCAATATCTTAGAAAAAAGAAACCCAATAATATATGTATATACTATTGCTTATAATGAAGAGGTAATGATACCATTTTGGTTAAGACATTATTCAAAATTTGCAACTAAATTGATAATTTATGATAATTTTTCAACAGATTCAACGAGACAAATAATTACATCATTTCCTAACACTGAGATTAAACAATTCGATACCAAAAACACACTTGATGAAAATAATTTACTTAAAATTAAAAATGAATGTTATAAAGAAGCGAGAGGATATGCCGATTTGGTCATCGTCTGTGATGTTGACGAAATTCTCTACCATCAGGATATAATTGGTTTTTTAAAATATTGTTTGGAACAAAAAATTACATTCCCACGGGTTCTGGGGTTTCAGATGGTTGGGAAACAAGTTCCAACATTTGGACAGATTTATGACCACATAAAAACAGGTGTCGAATTTGAACGTGAATCGAAACATATCATTTTTGATCCGTTGTTAGATATTAATTTTACAACTGGTGCGCACGAGTGTAATCCTATTGGGGCAATCAAGTCATCTGAAGATTCTTTTTTATTATTACATTATAAATTCTTATCTCTAGATTTCGTAATTAAACGATATAATCTACTATGTAGTAGATTATCTGAAAATAATAAAACGAGAAAATGGGGATGGGAATATCAAGTTACAAATAATCAAATTAAGAATTGGTATTTTGATTTATTGAAGAAATCCAAAAATATTTTAGAAAGAGAATGGAAGAGATATTGATCAAAGATCATATATGTTAAAGTCAGTATTCCAAAAACCTGGATTTCCACCTCTGAGAAAAATTATCCCAAATCAAGAAACAAACAAAATTAGATATAACAAAAATTTTGAAATAGATATAGTTGAATTTTGTTCATTATCATGTTTAAATTGTAATAGGTCATGTGCATCCCATCAAGCACCATCCAATCGATTTATCTCTATTGATGCTATAAAAGATTTTCTTCATCAAGTGAAAATATTTAAATGGGATTTAGAAAATATACATATTGTTGGTGGTGAACCAACTCTTCATCCACAATTTTTCCAATTATTAGAAATACTACAAAAATCAGGTATCCCAAATTTACAATTAACCTTAATTACAAATGGATATAGTGAAAAAACCAAACAAATTTTAAATCAAGTTCCAAAATCAATTAAGATTTTAAATTCAAAGAAAACCTCAAATATACAGAAAAATTTCGTATCATTCAATGTTGCGCCAATTGACCTTGAAGATTTCAAGGGATCCAATTTTTCGCAAGGGTGTCAAATTTCAGCAAAATGTGGATATGGTCTTGGCGTGTCTGGTTTTTACCCATGTTGTGTAGCGGCTGGAATAGATAGAGTATTCAAGTTTAATCTTCAGCAATCTTCTTTACAAAGTCTAACAACACAATGGTATAATAAAACTTGCTCTATTCTGTGCCGTTTTTGCGGTCATTTTCATGGGAAATCTCACTTTGATCCAAATTTTAAATCTCAATCATGGGTGAAAGCATATGGATAAGTTTCAACAGAGGATTTCAAAAAAATCAAGAAATTTACAACCTATTTTTATAAATCCAAAACTTACAAAACTTGAACCAAAAAGTATCGTTGAATCAAAAAATCATTTATTTTTGAGAAATAATTTATATAATACTAATCCATGTTTAGTTCATTGTCCTAATATAGGAAATTCATTGAACAAATTTCCAAATTTATTATTCCTCCAAGATTTTTTGGATCGGCCAGCAGTAAAAATAGACAGTAGTCAATATACTATTATATTTTATAATAACAAGAAAAATTCTATTCTTCAAAAAAGTATGCAAAGATGGAATTTTAAAAATATAATACATTTAGGGCAGGATCAGATTTGGGAAAATTTTATGCAAAGAATAAAATTATTAATTCAATCATTTTCAAAAATAAAAACTGAATTCTTTTTCTTTCTTGATGCTTTTGATGTTGTAATATGTAATGATTTAACTCAAGCTATAAAATCATTAACATCGAAAAAATGTGATGCATTATATAATGCAGAAACAGCTCAATATCCAATTGACTTTTGTACAAAATCATTTGAAAGATCCATTATTAAAGAAAATCCACAATGTTTTTTAAATGCAGGTGTATCAGTTTGGAAGACCAAATTTTTTAAAGAAATTATGTCTGAATTTTTGGAAACCAGTATTGATAATGATCAATGTGTAATAAAGTTATTATATCAAAAATATTTTCCACGTATTCAAATTGACTCAAACAGTGAATCTTTCCAAGTTATTTCACCACCAAATTGGGGTATATATATGAGACCTTATTTGGAGATTTTAAAATGTTAAAATCAATGATAAAACCTGGATTTCCGAAATTACGTCGGCAATTTGTTTCTCCTACTCTTTCGAAAATTCAAAAATCCGGTGCTATTGTTTTAACTGCATCTTTTATTGCTAATACGCCTACTCATGATCATAAAATTAAAGATGAATACAATAGAATTAGACAATATATATATTGTTTGCTTTCTTGGCCAAATACTAATATACAAGACATAATATTTTGTGAAAACAATATAAAATTCCCATTTGATTTTAACGATTTGATAAGTATCTGCAATTCTAAGGGTACAAAACTTGAAATTCTTAGATTTGATAGTTCAAAACAAGATAAATATAAAGGATATGGTTTTCTGGAACATAATATTTTAAAATATGTTTTTGAAAATTCAAAATTTTTATTAAAACATAAAAATTTTTTTAAAGTGACAGGTCGTCTATTTATAGAAAATTTTAATGAAATAAATACAATGAATTTAACCAATAATAATGTATTTTCAAAATGCTATTTTGACAATCGTTTTTTGGATACAAGATTTTTCAAAATGTCATGTGATTTTTTTAGAGAAAATTTATATAATATACCTGAAGATCGTTTTGATTTTGCCAAAAATCATATAGAAAGTGTGTATACGCAACACATAAAAGACTTTGATTTTTTCAAAGAGAAACCAATAATTGTTGGTAGAGAAGCTTATCATAATATTATTTATGATAAGGATTATTCTCAGGAACTGATCACATTTTCACAAAAATTTATCCCAGAGAGACCAATTAACCAAAAACGCTAAGAACCTTCGCCAATCTATCACTTAAAGCAGGTCTCACGACATCACGATGTGATCTCTTAGGATGAAAATGCACCACTCTGGCTGGTAATTGCGCGGTCTTAAACCTTTCCTGAAAACCAGTCACACCAATATTATATGTATTATCCAAGAAAGTAACCCTATCATTCTCGGAAAGAACCTCAAAAAGCGCCCTTTCCTCTCTTGGATAATTACATTCCATGATTCTGTTTGTAACTTTCTCAATCAAATCTTTTGCTGAATCCCTAAGGAAGATACTCCCACCAGCCAATCTCTTGGTTGGGTATTTACAAAGTGCCATATCTTTAAATTCTGGTTCTTCAAAAAATACATTCTGCCAAGCATCCAAATCGTGTAACCAGATACTGTCATTTATTGGTAAAATTTTTAAAATCCCAAATAATTTGCTTCCAGTTGGACAAATTTTATTCAATTCATAGACTCTAGATGCTATTCCTTGATATTCATATGGGAAATTTGATATTATTATTATATCATCTTTTTCCCATCCTAGTGATAAACTATTTTCTATCTGTAATTCTAGATATTTCTTCATTCGTGCTATAAATCGCATTGAATCTTGGACTTTGTATATGTCTTCTACTGGTTGGATATTGACGACCATGACGTTTTTCATATATCATACTTTAATTTCAACGTGTCTTCCCAAACTTTTTCTTCTGATTGTTCCGCATCTATGAATTGAATAGAATGTGGGCGTTCCCAGTTTCTCATTAGGTGGAGTGCGTTGTCCCAGAGTGTAGAAAGTGGGCGAGATATCTCTGTATAGGCATTACTTACTGCTTCGAAGTAGGTATCCCCTCGGGATTCTATCTTATCCAGGGTTGCTCTTGTTTGGATGCGTTTTTTGGCTATCTCCCATTTACAGAGATATATTATTAGTAGGTCAATTCGTGGTGTTTCAATCATCTTTTGAAGTTCAAGAAATCGTGAATCTAATTTTCCTGCTGCATATCCGTAGGCCAATCCTCCTATTAGATTGGATCTGTCACAAATTACTATTTTTCCTTCTTCTAGGGCTGGTTTGTGGATTTGGTTTGTGAAGCTAGTTAGGTCTGCCAGCATTAATATTTGTTCTGTATATCTGTCTATTGTTACTTCTGGATCGTGTTTTACCAGGTGTCTTATTTTTTGTCCTAAGATGGTTGCTCCTGGATGTTTGGTATGGATTGCTGTGTCACCCAGGTGGTTTTTGAGCCTGAGGCTCATGGTTGATTTGCCGCTTCCATCTATTCCTTCGAAGACTATGGTTTTCCCTGTCATGTTTGTTTGTATCCTTTTTGTTTGTATCCTTTTATTTCACTACCGTCTTTCATATGGATTAGGACAAAATGTGGTATTCCTAGTGATGATGGGCAATATCCAGAATTTTTTCTGGCCCAAGAGATTTCTTCGGGGTTTACCAGAACTCTTTGATATGATGCGTCTGGTCCTGGTACTTTATTGTCGATTGGGCCTATTTCAATTAGCATAATTCTTAAATACTGCGCGGCCCCTGATAGCCAATCCAGGGGCCGCGCTGTTAATTACGACAGCCAATCCTTCTTCTCTAATTCTTGGATGTCCAAAGTTTTGGCTTCGGGTGGTATGGTGATATTGAAGATGGTTTCATTGTATTGTTGGTCCATAAGTACTTCACTGAAGTTGAATGTAATTTTGGCATCCTCGGTTACTGAGAAGGATACTTGGTGTGGGATTAGTTGTCCGTTTATTGTTTTGTAGTTGTCGAAAGAAATAATTCCTGTTAGGTCGCCGTTTTCGTCGTATTTGTAGATGTTTGTTATGATGATTTTTCCATCTGTTGTTCGTCCGAACACTACTTTCTTTAGTACTTTTACTATGTCTCCAGTGGTATTGATGACTACCATCGTATTCTTTTCTCGGATATATCTCCTTTGCGTTGCGTTGGCGTCCCACGCGTTTGGAAACATCAGAGAGTACCCACACAGCTCTGATGTTAGTAAAGAGAACCAGCTTTTTAATTTACAGACGTCTACTTTGCTTCCGGTGAATACTACGTCCTTTCTTGGAAGGAATATTGTTGCTTTTTCTCCTGTTACTGAATAGTCTATTACTTGGGCTATTTCTGCGTAATTTATTCTGATTCTGGTGCTTTGGTTGGTGGTGAATACTACTGCATTTAGGTTTGTGTCTTTCCCTTTACTGTTTATGACTACTGTTCCTTTTACTAGGAGGTTGTCTAGTCCGTAGCCGCGTGTTTCCATGTCACAGATTTGTTGGTGATCTGTGTGGCTCGTGACTGCTGTTGTGAGGGGTATGTTGTTCATGGCTAGGTCTTGGGACAGACATAGACATGGTGATGCCACTACCGCGAGTAGCAGTAATTTCGTATTCATCGTGTCTCCTGTTTGTCTCACTTCTTGGGTGGTGGGAATTTTTCGCCTAAGGTGGAATTCACCCTAAGCTCTTCGGTTGCTGATTTCTCCTTTACGGCTTTCTGTAACTCCTGGACTGTAGTTGTTAGCTGTCGAAATGCTTGATCTTGTCTCGTTGCATTTTCTTTGATGCTTGAGACAATGGTTTCGACATTCTTATTAGAGGACACACTCGTGCTGAGTGATGTCAGTGCTGTTTTGATTTCTGTCAGGTCTACTGGTCCTCCTTCCTTTGGGATGGAATCGAGCTTCTCCCCCAGACTTACGATCTGTTCTTGGACTTTGGCGAATTTCTGGTTGACGGCATCAACCAGCTTGTTCATGTTCTGGCTTGTTCCGTCAAGTGAAGTCGCAATTGTCCCCAGTGCGTGTTCTGTTCTCTGTGTTGCCTCCTTACTTGGTTCAACGCGTAGAACGGTTGGTGTTTGCGGAGCTTGGGCTGGTGCTGGTGCCATCTTTTGTTGCATGTTTTGGAGTACGGTCTGACCTGTGATTGTCAGGTAGTGCCCCAAAAAGATTGCAAAGAGACAAATCAACATGAAAACAGCTGCCCACAGAAATGGTAAGCCACGTTGTTCTTGATGTGGTTGGAAGGCACCTGCGACCTTATTGGTGAAACTTTCTCTCAGACCTTCTTTCATTTCCTTTGCCATTACTGCACTACTCTTGGCAACTTCATTTTGTTGTTCCATCGTACTCTCCTTTTTGTGATGATTTTTATCGCACCCGATAATTCTACCTGTTCTCCGAATTTGGTGAAGTATCGGATATTGACAACAGCGAACCAATGCGTTGTCTCATCGTACATCCTCCTCTATGTGTTATCAGGGCCTCAGCCCTGAAAGTACAGAAATCGGTCCATCAAATACATACATTACGAAAATGTTGTTACATATTCTATCTTATTTTTGACAAAATGCAAGTATTCAGAAACCAAAAATAAGATTATCAAACATCAATATTGACATTCATCCGTTAGAGAGCTAATGAATTTTTGATATGTAATATATTTACTCTTTTGAAAATAACATCATCATGCCATTTGCCATCATAATTCGTCTTTACACGGTCAAAATACTTCAATTTTTGCCAAGTCTCAGCCAAAACTCTGACATCTTCGACATCTGACCACCCGGAAACATACTTGCCGGCTAACCACGGACTTCTTTTCAATCCGACCCAATCACAAATATCACTCATCATACCCTGCCAGGACCAAGAAAAACCAACATCCAACTCCTTAAAAGACTGACAGAAAGGTCTATCAATCTGATTATAAAAGTAAACGCAAAAACTATCCCAAAGTTTCTCAGGATCAACTTTAGGATCACGAATATCAATGTTCATCATTCGAAAATCCCGTACAAACCAAGATGTGCATTGGCCAAAGCTTGGAGTCGAACAATGTAAAAATCTTGCTTTCGAAGTCTCTCCAAACAATTTCTACACAACCAAAAACCACAAAGCTGGATTTCAGCTTCTTGTTCCCAACCATTATCAAGACATGCTCTACACTTCACCTTATCCCTCCTTTTTATAGTTCGCCTTTATGTTGGCATCCGCGTAATCCCAGAACTTGTTCTTGATGTAGTATCTCTGATTCGCGGCTGTCACCTTCTTGAGAATCTTTTGTAGGAGATCAGTCCATTTGATCTTCTTGTGAATTTCCGGATTCCACCTTGGATCAACCACTCCGATCTTTAGCTTTCCGGTTTTCCCACAGAGCATATCAACCACGTCCAATGCTTCCTTTTCGTCCATGATTGGCTCGATACTTACCCAGGTTTTTTGTCCATCTTTGTGGGCTTGCCAGATCGCGTCAACTCTGCTCTGGATGCTGCTTGCGTTTGGCTCCCAGATTTGTCTTTGTGTTTCACTTGCCCAGACTATTGTCGTTGCTAGTTCGGTGTCATATCGCCGGATTAGGTCGTAGTCGTTTGAGATTGCCATTCCTGGATTTTTGGTTAGGATCGTTACTTTCATGTTGTTTTCGCCGAGGATTTCCAGAACTCGCCTGGTCATTCTCCATTCTTGTTCTAGAGGTTGGTATGGGTCGCTGGTGAAGCTTAGGAGGACTCTTCGTTTGTCATTTTTCATTTTCTTGGCTTTGTTGGTTAGTTTTCGGAAGAAGATCTTTTTCTTTTCATCGAAGGTTGCATCTGTTGGTCCGATTAGTCCGAGTGTTGAGTCTACTTTCTTTCCTCCGATCATTTCCAGGAATCCTGGTACGTAGCAATATTTGCAGTTGTGTCCGCATCCTTTGTAGTAGTTTAGTGCCAGTGGGGCGTATTCCAGGGCTGGTCCTTTTGGTGCGTAGATTGGCATTTCGTTCTCCTTGTTGATAATATATCTCAGCGCGGCCATTCTTAAATTCCACGTATTTGAGTCTCTATGAAAGCAAACGATTTCTGGTTAAGGTTGATTGAAAAAGCGAGATTTCTCCATCCACGACGCATTTTTGTTGTATCGTTTGGATTGTATACTGCTTTCAATAATTGTAGAAGTGGAGAAAGACGACCACAAAATCCCAATCCTCTTCAAGAACTCTTATATTTAATGAATAAAACAGAAGAAATATCGACATTAATTGCTACTCCTGCCAATAGCGAAAAACAAGATCGTTTTTTAAATGAAGTTGCGGTCTTAAAAAGAGAAGCAATTGTACCAAGAGTTGAGGTTAGAATACATCCACATAATCATTCGAAAATTATAATATTCATTTGTGGTAATAAATTAAGTGATGTACACATTTGGAATGGTAGTTTAAATTTCAGTAGTTCAAATAATAATCATTTTTATGACTTTTTATCAACTGTTACACTAAAAGAAGAAAAGATCCAGAGTCTCACTCTTTGTACGAAGATTCTTAAAGAATCAAAAATTCCACGTATTTAACTTCCGAGAATTTGGTACGTTAAAGGAGATAAAAAATGGAAAGAACGCTTGATGCCACGATTGCAGATGATCTCCTATCCAGGATAAACCCAAGTACGCAAGCAGACAGGCTGAGTAATGCCGTACGAGCTTGTAACATGGGTTCAAAACAGGCAGAGAGAGTAATACTTCGGGGTCTTGAACTCGTAGCGAAAGAAGCGAAAGAAAAGAAGGAAGAAAAATGACGCCAGAAGAATTCCAACAGATTATAGCACGTCTGAATGAAGAACACGAAGAAAACAACAAGAAAATAGATAGAAGCTTCCGAAATATGATGATCTTACTGGTGGTGGTAGTAGTATTAGCATTAATAATTATGTGTATTTAAGAACATCACCAGAATAATACATCTCAATCTTCTCAATTACTTCCTCAGCAGAAATCATATCCATACACTTAGCAATAGAAATTGGACCCTTTTTTACCGGAGAAGGACAGAAATCAGTGACATCAGACTTATCATTGTCTCCTACTTTTTGACATCTGCTCTTCCAACACCCCCCATTATTGCAACACCACATAGTACCAACTCTATGGAGATATTGATGAAAAGGATAAGCCTCCCATTGAACAGGTTCTCTCCCACCAGCAATAACAATACAAGGACGGTGATTTGGTAATCTATTCCCAAAATTATCAACATCTCTCATTGGTGTAGCAGCAGCCAAATGCATAGCGAAAGTAATAGGACAAATCACTCCAACACTATGATACATTAAACGAACGAATTGCCTAATATCAGTCTTCCCGACCAAATTAAGAACACCTTTCAACTTGGGATGGAAGTGATTTTTCTCACCACATTGTACGAACAATATTTTCTTTCTAAAGTGATCAACAATCTTTTGATATTTCTGCGGGTCCCACCATTTGGTTGTAAAGTCAAATTTTCCACCAGCCATTAAAATCCAAAAATTTCTCTTTATCCCTCTTTCTTCTATTTGTGACATCCATCCTCGCTCTTCATCAGATAAGTGGATATCACCATTAAATTCAGTCATCGGTATTCTTATCCCCAATTTATTTTCCAGATCTTGGAGATATCCATGGATAAAGTGATAAGCACTGGAATTACAATAATTTATTGATGCTGGAAACTCACCATCATACACACATTTTATAATCTCTATTTTCTCAAATTTTCTTATTTTAAATTTATGTTCATGGATCATTTCTTCATTCGATCTAACTTCCTCATCTGTATTCTCAACATCAAACTTCTTCCATTTGAGACTCGTAATATACGGATTGTTCTCGAATAGTTCTGGTACTGATGTTTCTATATCTGTTTTGAATTGTTTTGGATAGGCTTTGTGGAGTTCGCGGACTGCAGCCGTCAGCATCAATATATCACCAGGTGACAAGTGACATACAAGGAGTAACTTGCGCATAATTTTGAAATACGATATAATTTCAGCCGGAGGATTCTCAATGCATAAGAAGACGCGCATCTGGTGGACCGACATCGAAAAAGAGGAAATAACAAAACGAGCAGCCAATATCATTTTTAAGAACCCCGGTACTTCTCAACTTGATGCTCTACGTCGTTCCCAGGAGTCTTTCCTTCCCAAGGAACGACGACGTGTAGTGATTACTATTTCTTCCGTTCCTTGGTTTCCTGAGCTTTTGAATAAGGAAATGGACGCCTTGAAGAAGGCTTTGGCTCAACCTCCTGAGAGGGAGGTTATTGAGCAAGTTATCTTCGAACCCATGAAGTTGACTGAAGTCCCTACTGAACATTTGATTTCTGAATTGATCCGGAGAATCTTGACTGCAGGTGGAAGTGGTCTGGTTTCTCAAGTAAACAATACCATTGCCCAGACGATCCACAACGAGTTGCCTGGTGCCATTTCGAGGTTGCGTGAGAAGACAAATGTTGTTTCTAGGGAACATCTGAAGAAGATTTTGGTTATTGGTCTTCTTCCTGAGCAAATCAATGAAGTTCAGAAGATGTTTGATACTAGTTTTGAGTTGTCTTTCTGGACCGATGGTGATTCCAAGTCTCTGCAGCAGAAGGCTCCACACCAGGATAAGATCTATATTATGAAGAGGTTTATTAGTCATAATGTGTATGACATGTTGAAGTCTGCGAAGGTGTCATACACGATTGTTCCTGGTGCTACGTCTGAATTGTGTGCCGTGATGGAGAAATATTTCTTTGAATTAAATCCTCTTACGGCTGGATGAGATATGACAAGTTCAATTGATATAGTATTAAGATTGGTCCGAAAAACACTCCAAAGGTACAAAATTAAATATCTTGAATCCTCATTTGCCTTGCAAAAAAAGAATAAAATCATTTTTATACAGTTTAACAAACAGGTAAAGAAATGCCGCAAATGTGCTCAACAAGATGAAATTAAAATGACGCAAAGAACAGAACATAGCCAAAACACATATTTCTGGGTACATGACCATGGGCAAAATGAATTTGAATTAGGATTTAAATATTATCTCTGGCCTGAACCGTTTACAATAAAATTCTTCCAGCATCAAACTTCTTTTAATTTGTGTGATCCAAAATCATTTCAAAAAATTCACGAATTCATTTCTCCGCATTTACGCAAGATAAGGAGAAAACCATGTGGGTCTTGATAACCAAGAAAATACCTTGTGAAGTATCACCACCAAAAATGTCAGTCTTCTGGTCAACTCCCTGGCCACATCGAGAATGGGCAGAAAGACAAGCAGAGAAAAATGAGGTTGGTGAGAAAGAACTCGTCCCGACAGATAAATCATATGCCGTATCAGAAGACGCTATTTTCGGTTTGGAGCCAAATTGGAATGGAGCACGACGAATTAGATTTGATGATAAGGATGTCCGAATTTTCCCGCACGAATTCAGCCCAATACCTCCAGAACGTCTTCGGCTTTATCTGGATGAAGGTGTTTTCGAACTTATCTCAGAAGGTGTAGCTAGTGAGCAAGTAATCAACGATCTAATGGAGGGCGATAAGAGAGTTCTTTGGGAGCATGCTTTGGTTGATGGTTGTACAGATTCCGAAGCAAGAATGGTTGCTCTTGGTATGGATATTTCCATACCAGATGCTGAGATTCCACCTGTTGGGTGGTTTAGGTGCAAGAAGGAATTTGCTCGATTTTTCTGTGAAGAGAATGAGATGGTTGAGACCAGGACTCATGCTCCGCCTATGCCTGTCGCAAAGTCAATAGCGCCAGAGAAGAAAACCAGAGTAAGAAAAGTTCCTTTGAAGAAAACTACTTCATGTACTTCCCGAAAATAGAATTTCTTCCGATCCATCCGTTTATAAATCCATGATTATTTCCAATCTGGTATCTATTATCTTGAATGGCTTTAACCAGGTGTAGATATTCTTTCCCATGAACCTTACAGAGAACAATATCACCGACAGTGATTTCATCTTTAATAGGAGTTACTGTACATAATTGTCCTGATTCAATCTTTCCGGTCATGGAATTCCCATGAGGTCTGAATGTGACGGTCTCACCTGCTTGCAATTTTTCTATGTAATGTGAAGCCCACCCCATCATTCACCTCAACATGAAACCCTTACCAATCTAATTTCAAGAAAATGACTGGTTACTGGATTTTCTAAAAGTATTCTGTGTGATATCTCTCTGACTTCAAATTTCCGCCAAATCTTCTTTTTGTTTTCCCAAAAAGCCAATTCAACAGTCTCACCTTTTCGAGGAACACATGGTAATTCACAGAAGATAGGATCAAAATCCCCTACGAAGTTCACTTTGTTCATATTATCTCCGATAGGAAACCTCCAGTATCATATCGATCGTCAATTCAAGAGGGAATTACTTCTTTGTACTGATCGAAGTAAACTTCTTCAGATTCTTCAAAGACTTGTCATCTTTCTTGACAACAGCAGGAGTAGATGGTTTCGGAGACTTAGTCGGACCCTCGTTATGAGTTACCAGACCACTCCGCTTCAGTTGCTTGTTTACCTTGGCACCCCTGGCCTCAACAACGTTTCTTCTGGTTATTGGCGTGATTATCTTTACACCTATCATGGTCTCACTCCTTTTAATCTATATTTACACTAACCCTCTTAAAATGATTAATATTAGCCTCCCTACATTCCTGTAAAGCATTCGGGAAGGTTTCAATCTCATCCTTAATAAAATTAAAATCATCAAGAGTAATATCCCTACACACAGGAACTCTATACTTCATATAATTAAATTTATTATACTGACTAACACATAATACTTTCTTTCCCAATAACGTAGCCCAATAAACACCATGGTAAGAATTGGTTATAACAATATTAGCAGATCCAAGGAATTCGATTATCTCTTCAAATTGTCGATTATTATCTAATGTTCTGAAAGTAAAATTTGGTAATGGTTGTTTGGTATGCTTCAACATGACTACATCTTCTTTAATTGGGTATACTTTATCAAAAAGTTTACTCATACAACTTGCACAAGGAACCCAAGTGGAATTTGGGTATATATCACGAATTCCCTCCAATTTTAGATCTGGAGGAGATGTATTATTTATACCGACTCCCCAAAAACAATATCTATTTATTGCACATATTCCTTTTATGATTTCAATCCAACCTGGCCGAAATAAACCGCCACCACCAAAAATTACCAGCCCATGGTAATCCTGTATTTGTGCAGTCTGAATATCTATTCTTATTGATGGTCCTAGATCAAAATAATCCAAAGGACTTGAAGCCATATCTCCAGTATTGTTATGATTTATTCTGTGTATGTTGACTATCATATATTATTTAATTTCAAAAATATTTTATGAAGCTTTCGAAATTAAGATCTCCAATAATGGAGGATTCTGGTAGAAAGAAAGTAATGTTTGTAAAAGTATATGAAATTGCCAACAAAATTCATGAACTTCTCTCATCCCTTGACTCCAAAATAGCAGTATCAGATGAAGATTTCCATAAGATATCAAACTTATATGCTAGATTAAATCTAATGATTAATGAGACCTTTCCGTCAGAAGGTGATCTGAACAAGATAATGAGGAGAATTTCATATCTTCTCCAGAGTAGTTGGACACCACAAAGTCAAACTATGCTATCTCCACAAGAAGTATCCCAGATGTTTGAAAGCACCACAACAATCTTCGCAGGGAAAATTCCAAAGATAAAACATATGATCTTTAAGATAAAGAATATATGTAATGAGATAATTATTGGCGATCCATCTTCCTGGGGTACAAATAGTAGACGTTGGAAGAATCACGTTCAACCAGCCTTTGACTTACTGGATGATATTATGGCTGAAATTCAGAATTATGCCAAATATGATCCGGAATCAAGATTATTCGCCTCTACTGCCAGATTATCAGATACGAAAGTTCTACCAGCAATAGGTAAGAGACAAGCAAGTTAATCAAAAATATCGTATGAAGCTTAGGAATTTATCATCTCTTATTTGCGAAGTTGTTCAAGCATCAGTAGCAAAAGGTACCTACCCAGATCATGGTGACGGTAATCGACGAAGACGTTATTGGATGGTCTTGGGAAAATATGTTGATCCAAGAACACCAGAAAAAGGTGAACATATAGCGGTTATTGATCTTAGAGGTGTCGTAAACGGAGGTATTAGAAAGAAGAAAGGGAAGAATAAGGAAACAGCTCTTCCTGGTTTTGGTGTTGAAGGTCTACAGAAACTTCGGATGTATCTCCCAGAGATTCTTGGCTTTGTGTCTGACAAAGAGTTGACAAAGAAACCGCAAGTATCAGTAGCAATGGTAACAGATATAATGGATAAATATGGTGAAGAGGGTGTAGAGAGATTAGGACAGATGTTGAAAGATCCAGAGATATTAAAAGACCCAACCAAAATTTTACGTCATGAGAAAATAAAGTATGACAGGATGACGAAAGATATTTTAAATCAGATTGAGAATTTATCCTCTATGAAGATGAAACCAAGGCCTTTAAAGGGTACTACAGCCAGCAGTGGTAGGTATCAGATGGGGAGGCATGTTGTTCCTGATTCGACTGTAAATGCAATTTTTGAACATTGGTATAGAACACCACTTCTGAGTGAATTTGGCGATATTTCCCATGACGTTCTGACTGCTTTGGAGAAGCCTTCTGATCAAGAGCAAGCGAAGGAATTATTTAAAATTGCTGAGAGTCAAATTCGGGAGGTGGAGAAGGAAGTTCCGGAGATTACCAAACCTGAAGCTCCACCAGAAGAATTGGAACCTGAAGTTCCGGAAGCTCCTCCTGAAGAACCAGAGGTTGCAACACCGGAGGAACCTCTTTATGCTAAACCTGAGGAAAAGCCAGAAACGGCTACAAAGAAAATTGATCCTCAGAGAATTTTGAAGGCTCCAGCTCCCAAATTAAAACCTGAATTACAACGGAAACCTGGTCAACCTGAGGCTGAAGTCGGGTTTGAGCCTACGACTGAACCACCAATTTCTGAACCTGAACAGAAAGAGATTGAGTCCAGGGCTAAAGAGACTATTAAGCGTGCTGATTTGCGTCCTGGGAGAGTTCCTGTACCAAAGAAACCTATTCTTAAAGCTACTCCAAAGAAGCCCCCTATTGAACCAGAGGAGACTGAACCGGGGGTATTATAAAATGGAGAAAATTGATCCTTTTCTTACTGATGATGAGATGGCACAAACTTGGGGTAAATCTCCACGGACTATTAGATTGTGGAAAAATGCTCAGGGGATATTTGGTAAACAGATTTCTGATAAGCATAAGACACCTCCTCGGAAACCAGTGACGAAGATTTTGGATACTAAAATTTGGAATAATAGGGAGTGGCTTTTTGAGATGTATGTTAATCGTCGTATGGGTATTAGATCAATTGCCAGGGTTATTGATAGGTCTTATTTGGCTACGAGATTGCGGTTGATTCATTTTAAGATTCCAATTCGGTCTTTTGATGCTTCTACAAGGCCGACTCATCCTTGTTTTAGTGTTGAGTGGCTTGAGGATAATTATGAACTTCAGGGTATGTCTCGGAAGAAGTGTGCTGCGAAAGCTGGTGTTTCGACGAAGACTATTGGTAGTTGGTTGGTTTATTTTAAGTTCGAGATGCGAGATAATTACGAACAACTTATGGGCGAACGTAATCCATCATTTGGTAAGAAGTGTATAATAAAGAAAGATGTTACCGTACATCAAAAGACGTCGAATGCTTCGGGTGGTCCAGGACAGACTCAGACATGAGCCTATTGTAGAGAAAGTAGAGTTTAATTGTCGTAGAATTAGGATTACTTTCAAAACTGGGTTACGCGAATCGTGGTGGCATAGGAATCCTGCAATTGTTAATCGTCATATAGATATTCCTGATGATCCTTTCCTTGGAAATGCGTTACATCTAACTACTCAGAAGAGTGTCTATAATTGTGATACAAGTAAGCTTCATTTTATTTCTTTAGAGAAATGGTTTTCTGGTAACTTTTATGATCAGAGATTAATTATTCATAAATTAATAAATCAATATATTGTTGATGGATATGTTGATATGAAATATATTCCTGAGGAATGTTTCCATGATTTAAAACGTCTTCAGAATTTTAATTATGGGAAATTAATTAGTAATAATGTTTTCTTTCGAAGAGGATTTAAACATCCTCCTGGATTAAAGGTCATAGATCAATATTCAGACTGGGGAGAAAGCATTAAGAACTTTTGGACCCCCCGAAATATCTATTGGGCCATTTACAAATGCTTCAAGACCAATCGTGACCCCACAAGAGGGTCAGTGGGAAGGATAGTCGGACGTAGAAATGGTCTCTGGTTTCACACACCACTATATTATATTACTATCTTAAGAACCCTTGGTATCTCTTCTGGGTCTATCTTGGACCCATACCCTACTCCAATAAAAGCTGTTGCTGCTACAATTGTGGGATGCAAGTATCAGACACCCAAGGACTTTTCTGATTTATCATCCTTCCTGGGGACGAAGTTTGAGGCACCTGGTAGAGCAAATTTTTTGTTGTTAGACTATAATATTAGATCGTTTGGGAATTGGGCTGATGATGTTAGACTTTGGGGTAGGCAGACTGATTTCCAGATTATCCTTTCGAGGGATAGGATAAAGGGTGCTCTTAGGTATCTTCAGGTGGTTTTACGGCCTGATGATATACAGGGCTGGTTTTCTGTTTTGAGGATGCCAAAGTGAGATATTTCTATATTGGTGTAATAACTTCAGATAAGGGTATTTTGGAACTTCGTGGAGTTCACGATAGTATTGATAAAACTACGGCAGAGAAGGAATTATCAAGTTGTGGCTTGAATGTTATTGAGCTTAGGGAAGCAACACAAATTGATGATCGTCTCGAAAGATTAAAGAAACTTCGTAGAAATTTAATTACACCGCCAACCAAAAATATGATAGGACCAGGACCCTCCAAGAGATCTATCTGGGATTGGTTGTTCCGGAGGAGATGATGCTGTGCAGGAACTGCAAGACACAAAATCCCTGTCCAAAGCATTGGGTAAATGATCAGATTGTTCTCTGTAACCTATGCTATAAAGCTCTTATGAAATTACAAAGAGAGAGTCCAGAGACATTCACAGCAATTTTGGCGATGCTAATGGGAGCGGATTCACATTGCGTAATCCCTATAGATCAAATTGACTTAAACAGCGAACAATGATAATAATTACCTATGGAATGTGTACCGAAACCGAGATACTTTGCCAAAAACCGAGATTGTAATATCTACAAGATATTCGTAGAATCAATAGTTACAGTAACTGAGAAAGGCGAGGTAACTCAGAAATTTATAAATGACCCAGAAGTAGAAGATTTCTGGTTTGTAGTAAAGCTTCATAATGATGGAAAATGCGCTTATGGAAAGCATTGTAAGTTCCATGAATTTGAGTATAGTAAATGGCATAAAAATTGGATTAAAGCTGATTCAAAGAGTGTTTATGTGGTACATCGTGATTTTGAAAAATATCATCATGTTGGATGTTGGGATATAAGAGATATTATTTTTTGGCCGTCATCCAAAATGAATTTTTCGCGGGTTATACAGGGAATATGGCAGCCTGAATTGGGACCAAAGAATAGGATAAAGATAAAGACTGCTATTCGGAAGTATTTGGAGCGGATTGTTCATGGTTAATGTAGGATTTTTTGAAGCGCTCTTCAATAAAGTAAAATGCCCACCGCACCTTTATATGATAAACGCACTCACTGCCTCATTCTCTCATGTAAAATTCAATTTTGTAAACCAACATGAGGAAACAAGTTTTTTTAATAGAGACATTAAAATAGACCAAATCCAATCAACCCCAACTATTTGGCTTTTTGAGTTACGATTGCCGGTCTTTTGGAATAAAATAAGTATCCTGGTGGGCGACACTTATACAGTGCAGGATAGAAAAATCGGGGTATTAGGTTACCAAGATCACAATTTGGCATTCTCAACAATTGATTTATACCGAGAATGGAATATCGCAGACCCAAATTTTGACCCAGAAGAACTAATTAAAAGAATAGAAGCTCTACTCCCACGTCCAGGTTTGAGCTACGACCAACCCGCCCCTAATTATACTGAGCCAACTGATCGTTCTTCGCACTCCTAAAACCAATATAGAAGAAAGTTAATAATAAATTCTTCTGAGGACAATAAGAAAACTTATCTATCTTGAAATGATTATGAGCCTTGTTCAAACCAGCAATCGCCATGCTCCCAACACCATCAATCGTCAAACCAGCAACAATCAAAGCCTTTTTCTTGACCAACCGAACCTTCATCCTAACGCTGGAAATCAGAAACGTAGCAACTGGGGTATGTCCTTTTTCAAAGAAATCATACCCCATCTTGAACATCAAGCAACATTGCCTCTTTCTTGATCTTGGTAATCCCTGTGCAAAATCTATTGGCAATGTCTCAAGTGATTCATCTTCATCGTTTGAAACAATTATGTTTATTCTGGGTATCACCCTCGTAACTTTTCTGCTCTTGAAAATTTTTTCAGTCTCTTCGGTGTGTAACTGGAGGTACTCTTGAAACTGAAACATGGTGTCTACCCCGTGTCTGGTTTTTGGGAACTCATTTCCTTACTAAGTTCCCTGGCCCTGGTTGGCTCCATCTCCCCCATTGCTCTAGAAAGTAGACGCATCGCTTGATCAGCTCTCTCACTCTGATTCTTACCATGATCACTAAGTCTCGTCAGAGTAATCTTACCCCACATAAAAATACCAACTGCAATAATTGCCATCCAAAGAACATTCGTAGCAATAATAGTCCACATCATCTGAGTAGTAAACTGAGTAACATCCCTCCCGGCCTCAGTCTTCACAGTATCAATCTTATTGCTTAAACCGACCTGAGCCGCCACCTGAGCATCCAATCTGGCCTTCAACTCAGCATTCAACTTAATCTCACTCTCCAACTTCGCAGTCAAATCCCCAACCTGACTCTTAAATTCAGTCTTAATCTGGCCAATAGTATTGGTAAACTCAGCCCGCATATCATTCGTCAACTTTATCTGATTGGTCAACGCCATTTCCATCTTATTTGTCAGAGTAATCTGGTTGTTCAATTTGGCATCCACATCGCCTACCTTACTTTCCAATTTATCTGCTACCTTTACAGTATTATTCATGGTGGCTTCAATACCTGTGAGTTTCCCAATGGTACTGGAGAGTGTAGCATCAAGGCCGGTCAATTTCTCGGCCAGCTTCCCAATTGGGACTCCGAAGAGTGCATTATTATTTTGTTGAATGGCGTTCTGACTGTCTGCTATCTTGGAATCGGTATATTTCTTGGCATCTTCACCTACGGAAGCTTTTACTTTCTCGGCCACTTCTTGTTTTGCTTTTTCGATAAAATTGTTTATCTCTGGTTTTGATTCTGCGTTTTTCTGCTCTGCCGTGAAGCAACCCGCCAAGAACACCAACGCCAGCAGAGGTAGGCATTTCATACTTTTATCCTCAGACCATGTTATTGATGAAATACTCGAACAGGAGTTTTCTATCTTCCATTGTCATATTAACACATGCCAGACAATGATTCTTTGTTGTATTGTAAAGTTTCGCCATCCGAACCTCATCTCCCTCCTCCAAATATCTAACAACCCTATTCTTGATAGGAGCACTGACGACACATTCAACGATCAACTTGGCCATTTCTCTTAGAGTTGGCTCTACATCTTCAAGATATAGGTTGTATATGTTCTGTTTGACTGTTTCGTCCTCTTTCTCCCAGGCGTTCAATGCTTCTTGTTCAATTTTGGCATGGAGGTGTTCTACTTCTTTCCTCTTTTCCTCATTTTCTTCGAAAGACTTATTTGGGTCAGGTTCAAATTCAAATCTCTTGTTTAGACGTTCTACTACATCATCAATATCCAGGAGTTGCCATCCCTTACTGGCGTCTGCTTCTTGTTCTTGCTGCCATTTGGCTTCCTTTTCTTCCTCTTCTTCCTGTTCTTGTGAGAGAGGTGTGAAACCGTATAATTTTCCTCTTCTGTCCTTTTCTTGTAGGAACATTGGCATATGGATTCTTGCCCATTCTGCCATGGCAGCAGGATCTTCACCGAATTTATACCGGAGGGCATATTGCCAGAATCTGTCCAAGTCCCAGTTAAAGAATACTCTAAATGTTGCGCGAGTACTTTCAACACCGGCATAAGGTTCGTTTTCTTGACGGTAAGAATCTGCAACGTCTCTGATCAATCCTATTGATTCATCCTCAGTCTCAGTTGCGAACAGCTTTTTCTCAGGCTCACTTTTCAGATCTATCACTTTACCAAGCAACTGAGTATTCCCACCAAATACCTTCTTCTTCCATTCATCTCTTGACATATAAGGATCACCCCATGAAGAAACAATAGCTGGATCATAAAGTAATACCAACTTTTTGAAGATTCTCTGTGCTCTGGCTGGACTAATTTCAAGTTGCATAGCCTTCCCGATGAAATTAATCTCTTTCTTCTTAATCATCTGAGCACGTGCGGCCAAGAAATCATCTCCAATTGGACCACCATAAACCTTAGACTTCTGGTCAATATATTCCTTGTAAACTTTGGTCATATATTCATCGAATTTATCTCTAATAAAAGAACCTTCCTCGCCAGCAATAGAATCAGGTAAGCCGAATTTAATCCTATTGGCTTCAGCTCTGTAAAAATCATTCTTCCACAGGTTCTTATCGGCCTTTTGGTAGGTTCTGAGAACAGAATCATTTATATCAAAATCGACATTATGGAGACCGAACCTATCCCCAACATTTACCTTTATACCCCTTGGGCCTGTGTAGGATACAGTACCAGTCTCTGGATCAAAATCTGTAACTTCAACTGTACCATTTGGAAGATCAACAGAAACATTCTCTCGGAAATTGACGTTTTGGTCAATCAGATCTTCTGAAGTGAATTTGTTGTGCGCTGGGACACTAGAAACATAACCAGTAATTACAGGATTCTTAAACTGTGAAACCAACTGTTCCTCAATAGCATTTCTAAGGCCTTCATGAGTGGTTAATGTTTCTTGGTAAGTAGGATCGTTCTTGTCACTTGGTAATTCTATTCCCTTTATTGTCTTTCTTGGGATAGTAATATACATCTCATATTTCATATCTTTCTCACTCTCAATTTCTTTTTTGAAATAACGGGTGAACATTTCTACTTTTTTCTCAATGGGAACTTTTGCCATATTCTCTTGGAACTCTTCAAAATCAGTAATACCATACTTGACAAAATCGTCCTTGTGCTGTTCCCAAGTCATCCTCTCATATTTCTCGATGTTGGACGTATTCCATCTAAATTTGGCACCTGCTACCCTATCAACCGAGATGCCTGTTCCATTGGAAACCATAATATATGCTCTGTACATCCTGCCATTGACGTTTACTGCTTGTGGTTCTGGTAGATGTATTACCGTGAAACCTACGCCCTTCTTCATCAGTTCTGGTGGTGGTGGCTGATTCAGGACTACTTCACCTGTCTCAGGATTAAACAAGAAATCACCGTTGGTATCTCTCTTGACGTGGTAGGTTCCAGACCCAAGTTTGATAATGGTTGATTCATCTTTTAGGATCTTGCTAATTGTTGGAGTACTGGCACTTCTACCTCTTGCTTTGGAGAATGTAGCAGAGGTAATACTTGGGAGTTCAGGATTGGCGTCGTCAATTTTTCCATGGATCAGGTTTAGGTCGTCTATATCATATCCCTTCTTTAAATTCTTAAAGATAGTTGAGGTTACGTCATTGGCTAGTTGGACATAAGTTCTATCAGTAACATTTAATTCTTTGACATCACGGCTTACTTTCTCAAGTTCTCCTTGGATTAATTTGAACAGGCGTGGTCCATTGAATACTGAATTACCAGAGTGAATCATACCAGGAGGCATTTTCTGGTTTTTCTGAATATAACCATAGAGTTCTTTTTCGGAGAAGTCTTCCGCTGGTGTTTCAATAATCTGATCTACCATTTGGGATATTTCATCTCGTGCTGTGAAAAATTTCCCAGCAGCTTGACGCTTCGTTTTAGCTAATTTATACATATCCATTATGTCTTTTGGATTCTGTTTGGCGTCAAAGTCTTGCATGAACGCCATTAAATCTTTCTCCATCTGTGACATAACCACCTTGAATTGTTGGATATAATCGTCACTTGTGCTTAGATCAAGAAATTCTCGTTTTGGAATATAGATCCAAAGTTCGTAATGTGCTGGAATTTTATTGCGTGGTGTAGAAGCTCGTTCAATTCTCTTGAATGGTTCCAGACCCTGTTCCTTCGAAGTTGGTGAAATCATATCTTCAGCATAGTATTGGTATATTTTCTCCAGAGTGTCCCGTAACATCTCATATTCAGCAATTTGTTCCTCGTTGAAACCTGAATTCTCAATGGAATAAAGTGATCTTCTTGAGCCATCAGATTCTTCACCCAGATCCATTAAAGTCCGTTCGTAGGAAGCTTTTCTAAATGCGTTTAATCTGTCAACGATATCTGTTAGATAAGAATCAAAAAATACTTCCTTTTCTGTCTCTTCCAATGGGAGAGATACTGGACGCTTCTTATTTCGCATGATTAGATTCTTCTGGTCATCGAACCACGACCCATATTTCTCAAACGCCGCAATAATATAATCTTGGGTGGCTTTCCCAGAATCTGGGTCATTAAGCATCTCATCTAACGATGACGAAATCCTATCCAGGTATAATCTGACAAGCATTTTCTTCTTGGTTTCGCGGTCTTTTCTATACTCCTTACGAATTCTTCTATCATGATCTCTAACTTCTGGTGATTCCTTTATAGACTGGATCATATACATCCAGGATGGGTAAGATCTCCCACCACGAGTGAAAGGCTTAGATTTGTCAACTTTTTTCTGGATTGGAGGGGCAGCACCCTCAGCTTCACAAATTACTTGTTCCAAATGCTTAAAAATATCCTCTGCAACTGCTGGCATTTTGGATTTCTTTTGCTTTAATTCAGCTGGCAGTAGTTCCTCCAAAGATCGTCGTGATGTAAAAGGATCTTCCTTATCGCTATCTGTTTTCTTTATCTCAATCTTTAACTTTGGATTCCCAGAGATTACAGCCACCAAATTAAAAATCGTCCTACCCAAAGCAACTGTACCCAGTTCATACTTCGGCAATGTCCCCTCTTTCAATTTTCTGGTATCAACATTGGTATCAGCCAATTTCTCGACAACGGTCGCAGAGAGAGCAACAATGGGATCTTTGGATGTCTTGTAAGAGTCAAAGTTCGCAGTTACAGATTCCTTGACATTATCCATCTGTTTCTTTTTGTGAGCTTGGAATTTCTCAAGAAGTCCTTTTATATAATTTAGATCATCGAGAGTGTCAATTTTCCCGATCTTTATCCGTTTAAGGAATTCTGGGTCTAAATTTTGTGACCCTATTTCTTTTACTGCTTCTCTGGTTGTATCGATAATATCTTCAAATCTTGCTGAACCACCAACTTTTCTATACTCATCCTGTAGAGTTTTTAGATCACCATTCTTTTTGGCTGTTGTTAATTTCTGGAGTAATGCTGTTTTCTCTTGTGAACCATACTCAACATATAATGTTTTTAGGCTTTCCAATGCCTTCATGTATTTTTCTTTTGTGTTTGGATAAAGTTCCATTGCTCTCTTTGGGAGGTCTCCTATGCTCTTTAGGAGATCATTATATTCATCTTGGGTGATCATTTTTTGTTCGAGATTATACTTCAGTAGATCGGAAGTATTCTTTTGGAGTCTCTTTAAAGCTGTCTGTAGGTCGCCTGATCTAACTTGGGACATTTCATTGAATAATTCCAATGTGAATTGGTCAGTTAATATATCTCTGAATTCGTCAAGTGTAATGTCACCAGCATCACTAAAGTCCAGTTTGATATTTTTTAGAATATCAACTTGTTCTCCTGAGAAGAGATCTGGTCTTGTTAATAATGCTGATAGCATTGTCATTGCATCGGCAGATCCAAGATTTTTCTCTTGGAGGAAATCTATTTGCCCATCTGATAATTTACTTCCACCAGAACCTATAAATGCTTTTCCACTTATCCTTATTGTGTTAAAACTAATCTGGTTTATGATTTGATTTATTCTCTGTACAGCTTCTGGATTTATTCCCTTGTCATTTCGTACATCGTTTATTCTATTTGTCAGAAATACTTCGTTGTCAATTTCATCTTGGGTTGTTGCCTGTTTCTTGGCTTTCATAATATTATCAATGATGTTGTTTATAGTACATTTCCCTATTTTGTCATTAATATCATCATATTCACTCTTGACCTGATCAAAATCTTTCTTTGCTTTGATATATGATTGGTATGATTTCTTACTGTGTTCTGTTGGTCTCGATACAAAGTCACTCCATGAGGAACCATACTCTTTTAAGAAGTACCTGATCTTCTCAATTGCTTTTTGTGTTTCGGCGTTTACTGCGTCACTGCCTTTCTTTTCATCAGTTGGTAGGATTGGATTATTTGGGAACCTGTCATTGTAGAGTTTCCAGAGTTCTGTTCCTGTGAATTCTGCGTGGGACCACTGGGTACTTTGGTCGCCACGTCGAAGTGCATCATATAATGCTGCTCCGAGGACTGCTTGCTGGATTTCTGGGTCCCAGTCTTTTCCAAGTTTTCTGGAGATTAGCTGAACTTGGCGTAGGATTTGTTTGCGTCGTCTGGCGTTCTGTAATCCTGTCTTTAGATTCTTGGTATCTTCGTCTCCTGTTTCTTCTGGTTCTATACTGGGGTCTACTCTTTTCCTTTGTTCTTCTTCTCCGGCTTCTGATAGTATACTGGGTCCATGGCTTGACAGCGGTAGAAACTTATTCTTCACAGTCATATGAATTCTCCGTTCTGTCTCTATATATTTTTGAATATAATTGTTTTAGATCTCTTCGAAATCACCACTTGGTCCAGGTTTCAGACCCAGTTGTCGTAATTTCTCTTGCCTCTTCAACTCTTGCTCACGAGATGCAGACTTTCCTGTAGGAATTGTAACCTTGGCACCAGGACGAGCCTCAATGCCATAGTACCCATGTGGAGGTGCAGGAGATGGAGTAATAACCTCTTCTTCCTCACCCTCCTCACCCTTTTCAGGATGATATTTCGCAGGGCCAACATACCTCTGTAATACCTTCTTAACATTCGGATCTGTCTCCTTCTGATAGAGATCCCAAATCTTATCAAAAGATGTATTCTTCCACTTTCCACCACCAACCATCAAGCTCTTCAGAGCTGTCAACATAGTCTCATCCGGGCCAGCATCCAAAATTCTTGAGATTGTACTATCGACCATTTCCTGATTTGGTTCTTTTAGACGGTCAATAAGTGACACTGCAGTATTTTCAGAGATTCTACCACCACTATCAGCTGCGAAATGTGCTGAAGTAAGATTCTTGGAAATATATCCAGCTTCATCCCTCAATGCCAATAGGAAATCCTCTTCATTATCATAAGTATTTATATTCTCGTCCCCAACCCTATGAGCTTGGAATTTTACTTCCAAATCATCAGCCAAAGGACCAATATTGGCATTTGACAATTCATTTGCAATTGCAACCAAATCCTCATCGCTCATTTCTGATAGAGCTTTTATCTGCTTTTTGGAATTCTTTAATGATAGAAGAATTGCTCTCTCATCGTCTTTATCTGGGAAAGTAACACCATACTTCTTACTATAATACTTGACATATCTAACATCCTTTGAGATATCAAGCTGAATATCAGCAATATCAGATGAAGAATAATATTTTCCAGTCTTTGAATCATAAAAATTCCTGGAATTCTTCAACTGTTCCAGTAACTTTTCTTGATCTGCCAAATCTCTTGTCAATTTGGCCTCTTCTGGACCTGGTTCAGCATTTCTCAATTTTGTCCTAATGGTAGAAATTGTACCATTAACTTTCTTGATTCTTTCTGTGTCAATAGCTGGACCAACTTTCCTCTTTTCTGGAGTAGTTGATACTTCTCGGAGTTTTAATCTCTTGGCTATCTCCTGTGCCTGACTAGCAATATTGGCTTTATATTCTTCTGTGTCTACCTTGGCCAGTCTTCCTGTTATTTCACCTGCGAACATCATAATGGCATTGGAAATCTGTTGTGGGTCAATAGCTTCACCAGTTTTTGCTGATTGTCTCTTTATAGCTGCTACCTTTTGACGTGTAGCGTAAAGTTCCAAGTCTGTGTCCAGGGAAGCCATTAGATTTTGGTGTACTAGTCGTCGTACATCTTCTGGATTCTGTTGTGGGTCCATCCCTTCTGGGAGAGAGATAGCGAAGTTACTCTCTTTATCTTGCCAAGAGTTTGAAGCTTTCCTGCGTAGTAGTTCTCTTCTAACATCATCAGTCAATTTTATAAGGATTGGATCGTTTGGATTTTTTGGATCTGGTTCTCTTGGTTGTACGCTTTCAAGTCTATCTATAATCTCATCGAATAATTTCATTGGATCATCTCCTTTTCGGAGGGATCCAATCATTTTCAACATGGTATCAACTTCTGTGTCAGTAAACTTTCTTACGCCTTGATCGTCTTGGACGCCACGGAGGGCATTTTTCATGATTTTTGGATCTGTTATTTGTTCGGTGTCAAATCGTTCTTTTATGTTCCTTGCGTGTTCGACCAGTTCGTCAAAGTCTGGACGAATTAGTTCTCTGAAGTATTCATCATCTGGGTCGAATGTTGGTGATGCCTCAAATGACATACCAGTCTCTGGATCTCTCCAGAGATTCTTGTTCGCTGGCATCTTGAAGCCAGTTACAGGATCATGCCACTCATACTTGAATACCTTTTTGGTACCAAGGAGATCTCTAAAGAAACCAACTTTGGCCTGATCGTCATGAAGTCCAAATTTTAACATCAATAGATTTCTCTCACGGTCTGTGAGAGATGGAATTTTCATTATCATGTCAACGGTATCATGAATTTGGGCTATTGTGTCTGGCGTTGGTACGCTTAGGGATTTCTGTGTATCTATTAATTGTTCTCTCTTATCGCCGGCTCCTTGTATTTCTTGGTCAAGTGATAGAGTTGTTGACAATGGGATTGGACGTACGAAAACAAATTTGTTCAAGTACCTCTTCATGTTCCAATCACTACTTAAGTCCAACAGAGCAACATTCTTGGCACTGTTGAGGGTTTGACTTCGACCTTCCTCATCCTTTACCTTGTCAGCATAACCATTAAGTACCTGTCTAATGGTTTTATTAACCTGGCGTATCTTATCTCTGAACTCCTGAGAAGAAGATCTCCCCTCGGATCTCTCATAATCATTTCGGATAACATAAGGCTTCCCGCCACGACCAGCAACTCGAATAGGACCAAATCCTTCCGTAAAATGCTTCCCATTGAGTACATCTTCCACAGTCTTTGGTATATCCTTATCAGGAATCTTACCAGTCTCTTTAAGACGTATGCCATCATGAGAGTAAAGTTTTCCATCTTGTGGGTTTAGGAATGTGTAAATCCACATTACGTAAGCTTGTACTGGGGCACTTACAATCAAGACATCCCAAGTTCCACCGGCTGGGTGAGCTGTAATTCGTCTTGATGGACCAGCCATAAACCGGTTGGACAATTCTTTATTAATAGTGAATAATACATACCTGACAAAACCGGGATTGGACCTCTCCATCCTTCTTCCTTCCGGTCCTTCCCTGAGTTCGTTTACCTTCTCTTCAACCTTCTTGGTAGTGAAGTTCTTATTGGACACCAATTTCTTGGCAACTTCCATTGGAGTTACATCTTTCCACCATGTTGGTCGACCATTTTCCAGAATATCATCCGTCCAATATAACGATCCTTCTATGAATTCCAATCCGTCATATACCTTCTTAGCTTGATCTGTAACATACTTTTCATCTTCTGGCGCTGTTCCTCTCAGAGAAGCTCTGATTACTCTTGTAATTTCATCCAAAGACGGTTTTTGATTTTCACCCTCACCTTTAAAGTATGAAGGTTTTCCATTCCCCTTTTGATACACCCACACATTTTGCTGTGGGTGGAATTCTGCTGTTTCAGCTACTTCAAGTGCCTCTTCAGGAGTTAATTTTACTGATCTCATAACTATATCACGGAGTTGGTCTTTATCAGGCTTCGTTGGATCTTGTGGATCATTATCCAAATCGGTGTAATACCGGTCTGATTGTGGGTCGAACCAAGTATTTCTGCGTTTATCATTCTCAAGTGCTTTGAAGACCAGTTTTCTAGCTTCTTCACGTACATCGTCAAGTTCTTGCTGTTTCTTATAGAGTTGGAACTTGTAATATATTCTGTCCGCTGCTGCGTCAACCAATCCACCAATTGTGTCGAAGATCTGTTCGACTGTCCAACCAGTACCTTGGAGTTTTTGATCCAACCATCTTTGGTAGGAATCATCATCTGAGAATGCTCTGGCAGAGAAAGGATCTGAGGGATCCAATTTCTGTTTGTAATCGTTTGGATTTACTACATCGGAAGACTGCATTATATCAGTAATTCTGTCTAAGGTACGGAGTGAACGTGGGTTTTCATAATTTGAGATTACAAGTTTGCGCCCGCTTCTCGTCTCATATTCCACTTGTTCTCTTCCATGTGATACTTCCATGGTCTGGCTTGGGTCTTGTGGATTTCTGGTACGAGGTCTATATCCCAATTGTGCGCCAAAGAGAGAAAGTGCGAGTTCAGCATCTCTCAGTGTCTGGAATGCGAAAAGTTTTTCTGGAGCTGTATCGTCATTCTCGATACTTCCATCTTCAGCACGCTTAAGACCTATAGGAGCTTCAAAGTCAATCTTTCCGTTTTCATCAGAGAGGTAGATGCCCCAAAGGTAATCACCTGGTGTATTCCAAATTTTCCTACCACCAACACCTCTCTTGGGTATAAATGGACTCTTTCCACCAGACTTCTTAACAACTACTTTTAGTAAGAGTGCTATTGGGTCTATGGTTTCTTCTGTTTCCATTGCATCTACTTCAAGTCTGTTATCAATATCACCAAATTTGGCCCTGGCATAATTCATAGCGTTTTCTTCAGCTGTCTTATTTCCATTTCTGGATGGGCCAGTAAAAACTTCCCGTTCTCTTTCTTGACCATCAAGATCTGTATATTTTACAATATACTTCCTGAATGGAATTACATTACCTTCTTGATCGGAATAAGTTTCTTGAATATTCCTAACAGATTCAGGATCGAAGCCTATCTTTGTGATTTCTCCACTACCAGGAGGGAATTCAACCGAGATTGGTCTACTAAAGAGACTATTATAAATCCTTTGCTTAACCTCATCGGTCAGTCTATTCCCGTAAAGGTTCAACAGGAATGATGCTTCGTTTTCTGCCTCATCACCAGATGAAGTTCTGGAGATCTTTATGTCATTCCTTCTAACTACAGCAAGGTCTAATGGTTCTCCGTAGTACAATCCTTTGATTGTAGCAAGTTGTTCATCGTTATTCACCCATTGGAATTCTTCAACTGAGATGGGGGTATGTTTCTCTGCTAGTTTTCCACCCTCTTCAACTTCTGTTCTAAACTGTGTACATGCTGCTATGATCTTGGGTTTTGCAGCTTTAAAGTCTGCAAAATAGATTCTGTTCTTGATTGCATTATAATTCTCATATAAGCTTTCTTTTTCTTGAGTATTCATTGGTTGAATACCAAGGATGTCTCTGCGGACTTTGGATACCCATGGTCTTAGGTTTTCTGGTAGTTTGGATTCGACTTCTTCATCCGATGAAGGTGGTGCGTAGACTATTTTTGGTTTTTTCTGGAATTTTATTTCATATGCGATTAGTCGTTCTGTGGTCTGTTCGTCTATTTCTTCATCCGACACTGATAATCCTTGATCGCGGCGGTAAAGCAATTCGTCCATCGCTTGTTCTTTAATAATCTTGACAGTCCATTCTGCGTCTTCTTCGTCATACTCTCCAGATTCCATTATCCTGGCACGTTCCTCTGGTTCCACTCTGAAGTATAATTCTTTGATGGAGTCAAGGGCATTTCTGGCGAACATTGTTGCCAGATGCTTTTTGGTTTCGTCCTGGAGGTCCCCTTCAATAATATTATAGACAGGTTGCTGAAGTCCAGGGGGTGGTACTTTTGATGCTGCTATCTGGAGTGTATCTGTGGGTGAGAGAGCTTCCAGATCTTGTGCTTCAGCCTTCTTCAGTTTTTCCAATGACAAAGTTAGAGCTTTTTGAGCATTTTCTATGCCTGAACCGGTCTGCTTGGCATTATTTAGGGTTTCCCTTTTTTCTATTACGTCTTGTTGTGCTCTGTCTACGTAGATTGCTACTAGGCCAGTTAGATTATGTTTCTTGAGGGCATTCTTTATGTCTGCGACGTATGTTGCTATTTCTTGGGTCGTTGGTGTTTCGAGGTGTGTTGCTTGTTCTGCTGCTGATGCCCATTCGGATACTTTGGTCTTTATGTGGTTGGCTATGCTTTGGAGTACTGGTACTTGTTTTTCGTCAGTTGGGTCCATTCTTCGTACGATACCATCTATGGTTAGTCTGCCGTTACTCCATTCGGCATCTTTATCGCGTCTTAGGAATCTATCTGCCCATCGTCCTGCTGGTACCCAGGCACCGGTAGTACTTATGTCTTTTCTGGTGGCTGCTTTTTCTGTCTTTGCTTGTGGGATTACTCTATATCCCATCATGACTTTTAGGATATTGTCTGAGATTGTGGAGACCATTCTGTTTATTGGTGGTGTGAAATCTCTATTGTTGGTTGTTAGGTATGTGTTGATTGCTGGCAACATTCTTTGTAGTCTGGTGTACATCTGTTCTTTGTTGGCAGTTATTTCTGTTTCTTCTTCGGTTTCTGCCATCCCTGCCAATTCTGGGTGTTCTTCCTCTTCTCCTTCTGGGGTTTCTTCTTCTTTGTTGATTTCTGTTTCTTGGATTTTCTCCATTCCGATTGTAATTGCGGTTTGGAGTCCTTCGATAAATCCTACTGGATCTCCCCATCCCAGTCTTTGGAGTGTTTCTACGTCAAGTGTTTTTACGTCGCTTGATGGTAATCCCCGATTATCTTCGTCTTCTTCATCTATTGGGCTGTATATTTCTTCTGTGATCATATGGGGGTGTTTTTCTTTGATGTATTCATATACTATTCGTGCTTCTTGTTTAATTTCGTTGATTATTCCTTTGGGTCTGGCGCAACCGATGTGGACCAGTCCGATGCTTCTGAAGATGTGTCCCAGGTCTATTACTGATTCGCAGAGGGTACAAAAGTCTCTTTGGTATGCTATTTCTTCCAGTACGCTGATTGGTAGACAGGAGTAATACTTTGGTTTGATTATCCAATTCTTCTTCCCTAATACAGTTGACATGTTGGTCCTCCGATTTATCTATATTTTTGCTTATTTTCGGAGGATATTACTTTTTGGGCAATGTTGGGAGAGGTTTTTTGTTTACTGTATCTTTATCTCCCACCAATTTTTCTTGTCTGGGTATTGCTGCAAGTGGAATACCCAATTTCTTTAATGTATCGACACTACCAGCTCTTCGTCCTCGCTCTATTTTACTTAATTCTGCTGAGCTGATTCCTACTTTGTCTGCTAATTCTTTTCTGGTTCCACCTTTTAGTTTCTTTTCTACTGCTTGTGATACTGCTTTGATGGTTGGTGTTTTTGCTTCACCTTCGAATAATTCTTTGACTTTCTCTGCTGTTGGTTTTTCCAGGAATATGTTATTTGGGATTCGTTCAACTGCTTCTTGGACGATTTGGTATATTTCTTTTTCTGCTGGTACTCCTCTGAAGTTAAAGATTTTGCGGACGAGGATATGGAGATCTTCGGCGGTTATTGCTGGTGGGATTATTTGTCTGCATTCACAGAGTTGAATATAGTTCTTTACTATTGCTAGAATATCTTCTGAAGTGAATGTATTTTTCAGTTCTTTTGATAATCTTTCCCAGAGTGGTCCTTTTAGTAATCCTCTGTAGAGGTCTATTTCGTCCAGGGCTACGGTTAGTTCTTGATCAAAGTTTCCCATGCTCTTATTTTTGCTTTATAATTTTACGACAATATTTCATCATAGTTTTCTTCTCTTTGTCTCTGAGTTCTGTTATAAATGAGAAACCTTTTTGGAATGGTGTTACTGTTTTCTTGGTGAAATTCACGCACCAATGTGATAATCCTGATTGTACTTCGAAACATATATCATTCTTTGGATTATTGTAATCCCACCCATCCATCGTGTATACTTCGCAGTGTGCTTTTCTAATTCTGTTGTTTAGTCTCTCCCATATTATCATATAGAAATTACCAATCATATTGTGCTCGTGTTCTCTTCGGTACGACATGATGGGGTTTACTTGTGGGAGTGGTGTTACAACTAATAACTTCTTCGCGACACTGGGGTAATTTAGTGCCATGGTTCACCTTTGGAGTTATTTATAATATATTCTATAATAAATTGGCTTATATTTTCAAACATTTTAGGGTTAGCGATTTCAAAATATTTGCAGTCTGAATGTGTGGAATTATATTTTGTGAGTTTGGTAAACACATATAACATGTCTCTTTCCCATGAGAAATCTACATGCCAATGGTATTTCCCTTTATAAATTACATTCCACCATACCCATTGAATTGGTATTGAAGATCTGACACAAAAGAATTCCGCTTCTTTCTCTATTTCGGTCATTGTCGTTTCAGCGATTTTTTCTACCAGATCTCTTTCTTTAAAATTATCCTTCATTGAGAACATTTTTCCCATCCTTTACTGTCGCCTGGAAGAACTTTTGTGCGGCTGTTTCAAGATGTTTATTTTGGTTCTTCCAGGCGGTCAGTTCATTGATTTCTTTATCGAGCATTTCCCTTTCTCTTGAAATGTCAACCAATCTCTGAGTATATCTGATGTAGGTGATAACTTCGTCGATTGTAGGCTGGATGGATTCTCCTGGCTCTGGATGGATGATTGACGGTTGTTGTTCTACTATTGGCGCAATCTTGACTTCCGGAGCCATCTTCTGTAGAACAGATCCAATCTTCTCTGTAGTTTCAGTTGCCTTTTGAAGGATTTGTGATGTTATTGGTATTCCTATTTCAATTAACCCTTCTTGGGTTAATGTGAAATGATCCCCTTTCTTTTCTAGGAATGGTTTCCATTTCACCGCTGTGTAAAGAGATCTAAATATACAAACAACACCTCTTTTAGCAACATCCTTTGCATTATACTTGGTTTTTAACCAAGCAATCATATAATCATATGCTTCTTCCTTTTGTGCTGGTTTATCTCCAAATTTTGCAAAAAATGCTTCCAAAAATTCAATCCGTCTTTTAGGAAGTTTTGTATATGCAAGAAGTTCCAAATGTCCATCAGGATTTGGGATACCTGTAAAGACATCGTTCTTGTCTGGATTTTCAGCGATACCGCTGGGAATGAAGCATTTATATGGTTCTTTTTTGTTGTCTGCAATTCCTACTCGGATGATCTTCCCGACTGGAAATTTATATAAGTCATTTCTGTCATAACTTTCCGATACTGACGGATCAGAGAGATCTACGAATCCTTTGTGTCTCTCATCGATTAGAATTTCCATTCCGTATCCTTTGTGTGCTATTACTTTGGCTGTTTTGAATTGGTTGACGGAAAATTCTGTTTCTTGTTGTGGTTCTTCAGTCGTGGTTTCTGCTTGTTCAACTTGGAGAAGGACATCAATGAAGGATTGCCCAAATGATTTCCCTTCGGGTGGCTTAATTGCTATTTCCCAACTGGAATCCTTATCAAATGGTTTGATGATATAGACTGCATATTTCTCTTCTTTATTGAAGGACATGAACTTGATTTTGTCTACGTTTTCTCCTGAGAACTTGATGGCATATGCTTCCCAGGTTCCACCGTTTTGGAATGCTTTGTGTTTTCGGAAGAAGTAATTCTGGATGATTTGCTTCATTCTTCTAAAATAACGTGCTTTTATTCGTCTATCAGGAGAGAATTTTATGTTGAGACTCATGGTCATCAACCCCTTTTGACCTTACTGTACTTTGCCAGGATCCCCTGAACCTCTGTGAGAGAGATTTGGATATTGACGATATGTGTTTGGATTTTGTTTATATCGTCAATATCCATTTGTACCTTGGCTCCCCCCAACTTGAACTCACATTTTGAATCTTTTATATCTCCTTTTCTGGAGATCTGTCCACGTGCTTCCAGTATCCTAAGGTGTTTTAGAACTTCCCACCTAACGCCAAGATCAATTTGGTCTTCTAATGGTCTGTTACGTCCTTTCGGTGCTTTCTTAATATAGAGTTGTGAGGCTATTTCTGGTGTAGTACTTTTTCTGGCGCAGGATAATATTTCCCCGATCCCATGCCATGCACCATCTTTTAGAAAATCAAGAACTACTGCTCTTATTTCTATCATGTTAACTTCCTTTCTTGAGTTCTCTCAGCATGTTGATAATCTCGTTGGTCCCGGCTTTGAGTTTTTTCCGAGTCTTTTGGTCATTTGTTATTGCATCAATTGTCGGAAAAGCGTTCCCATCGTTCCCATTCAAGAGGGAATTCTTTATCCTGGTAAGTGTGTTGAATAGATTGGTTTCTGGTTTGTTTTTCTTACCAGTCTTTACGTTTTGGAGTTTCTTTCTCCATTCATCAATCACACATAATCGTTCCTTTTCCGTTCCTTTATTCTTTACATTTTTGACCAGTTCCGAGACTTCCGATCCAGTAAGTTTAAATTGCGTAATTAGATGGCCAACCGACTTTAGGACATTATCCAAGTCGGATATTGGGGATAGAGACGCCAGGGTGGATGTACACATAATCTTCTTGTCTTTTACCTCTACTCCAAGACAGGAAAGTCTCTCTTGAATGGAATATGCCGAACAGTGTAGTCTGATGACATCATAATATTCAGGTCGACCTGGGAAAAATATTGCAGCTAGATCTGTCATACTTCGTTGGATTGCACCTGGAACAGATTTCCACTTAAAATAGAGACTTACTGCATGTTGAGTTTTCTCTTCATCGGTATTATTTTCACCATGTCTGGTGTTATCGACTCGGATAAATTCGTCGATTTGTTGCGGTGTGGGATTTAGAGCAACGTATGCATCAACCACCTGCAATCCTGCTTTTATAGCAGCGTCGATTCTATGGTTTCCGCCCATGATTTCTGCGGCTTCGGTGATGACGATAGCTGGGAATGTCGTTCCTTCTCTCATCTTTTGGGCCATATCAGCACTTCGGGTGATTTTGATTGGTTCATAGAATCTGGCGTTATTTTTCTTTGATTCTTCGACCTTTAGGCCTGAAATTTTGATATTGGGGACGTACTTAAATTTGATGTTAAGCTTGTTCAGGATTTGTTCGGCTTCAAGATCTTTGTGCCACATGTTCTCTCTCCTTGTGCCTGTGCGCGGGTTGCGCTGGCGAACAATTAATTTGTATCGAGGGTGGAAGGAGCTGCAATCTAGCGATACCACCACCGTTTTTGTCTTAGACGTCTTAATAAAACATCACGAGATTCACACGTTGGAAATTTGTTTCTTTTTGTGAATGGGATCCCTGATACTGTGTCAAAATACCATTTTTCCAGTTCATTGCAAAAATCATACCATTCTGGCCATTTTTCAATTGGTGTACCAATAATTTTATCCTTTAAATCGCTGAGAGGTGTAATATTCATTTCTAACATCATATGATATGAATTTATTATCTCTTTTGCAAATTTTTCTACTTGATTTTTGGGTACAGGTGATTTTGGTAAGAACCTACCAACTATTTTGATCAAAAAATCACCAATCTTGATCAAAAAATCACTCATCTATTTCTCCTTAGATGTCAGTTTCCTTAATGCAAGGATCGTTCAACAACAACATCTTCAACACAAACGCATGACCCATCTTCTTCGCAGGATCATTCAACACCTGCGACAACGACTTACCCTTGTGATCATACCCATCATAATCCCTCAAAATCAAATCAGTACCACCAGAATGCAACTGCCACAACTTCTTAAAAGCAGCAGTTTTAACCACAGCATGAGCATACAAAGGAGCATAAATCCTCTTCCTAGCCTCAATATAACCCAAATTCTTCCCATCCCAAAAACTATACAAAGGCTTAGCACCCTTACCCATAGGATACCTATGAGCAGTCTTATCAGACCACCCCTTCAAAGCCCATTGCCAATATGCCGTAGACGGAAGAAAACTCCCATCAACATGACTAGTATAGGTATGCTGCTTATAAACCTTCGCAAACTGCCACCCATTCTCAATATTAAACGCAACATAAGAAGCATACAAAGGACAAGGACCAAGAAGAAAAGGACTCAATTCCTTCCACTCACCAGAATGACTAGTAGTATCAACAACCTGCCCATTCATCCCCTTGAGCTTCTGGTAGAAACTAACAATCGTAATCATGATTACAATCCTTTCAAAGCTTTGATTACATCGTCCAGGATCTTCTTATTCTCGGTAATATTTCTCCGAACCTCTGCAAAAAGGTTGTGTGCCTGTGGATGACACTTAAATTCATCAATAATTCTACCCTTGTAAGTAAAGATCGTCAACGTTGGACATTCACCTTCCACCAAATCAAGACGATATTCCAAGACAGTAGCCATATATACTACTGGTTTTTCACTTACCTGGTCCCAATGAAGACCACCAATGGTTGTCTTCAGAATAAGAATTTCAAAAAAGGAGTCTATTTTATCCATTTCCTATTCCTTGAAGAGAGGTTTTCGTCCTTCTCTGATGGCTGCTGCTTCAAACATGTCTACATCATCCATAATCGAATCCAACAAAACTGCTTCATCGGCGGACACACTCTTTTTCAGATTTTGGAGTAACAACACCTTGTCATATTGTCGGTGCATAGTGTTTTTAATTTTCTTTGCACGTTCCTCTTCCGAACGCTTACGCTCATCCTTGTAAGTACTATCGTCAAGAACAATCTTTCCACCGCAGTGAGAACAATACTCACCAACCGCAATGGGTAGAGGGGCAAATGACATTCCAACCTCTTCTGGGGCATCGTACCGGATCTTTTTGCCACATGCCGTCTCCCAATCGTCCCCGTAAGGATCAGAACTCTTTTTAGTGTAGACGCATTTCTTCATTATGAATTCCTATCCTTTGGCTCAAGCCACTCAATTCCCAGAACATCCAAAATCTCACGCTCCGTAGACTGAGCAATCACCCTCCCATCACGCAAATCCTCCAACCCATACCTCGTCAACTTCATACCAAGATGCTTCGCCCTCGCCCTACACCTAATGTTGAACTCAGCACTCCCAGTAAAAAACAACAAACCAGAACCATAACACTTCTTCGGAACAATCCTCAAATCAATCTGAACACCATCCCTGGCAACAGCCAAAGCCCTCTCACTAAGATTCAAATCTGCACCAAGATTCTTACAGAACTTAGCATACTCTCCATCCCCATCATCCCCAGCAATAAGAATATCAATATCCTTGGGATTCTTACCCCTTCTTAGGGAGCCGGCAACCTGAACAATAGCATCAGGGAACTTGGCAGAAATAGCACTTACTATCTTATTCGCAATCTCCATAGCATCTTCATGAGGATATCTCTTTTTCAACTTGGTTTCCGCCAACTCTTCCAAAAGTTTTGTAGTACCAGTTGTCCTAAGATCATTGATAGTCCTACAAAGAGCAGCTCCCAGACCTGGCAATTGCTTTAATTGCTCTTCCGTCAGTTGTTCAAAATTCCTTGCTCTTTGTATAATTCCTGCAGCAGATTTGTAGGATCTAACTCTAAATTCATTATCCTCTCCTGAGGATTGCAATCGTTCTGCAATTTCTTGCAGCTTCCCTACAATCTCTGTCTTGGTTAGGATACTTGGGATAGTTTCTGTTCCTGTGATTTCGATCTGGCTACTGAGGTACCATTTGGTTCCATCATCACGAACGAGACACCAGGACCCTTTGAGTTTTCCTTCATTGATGTGGAATCGTACCAGGTCTGGTGTCCGTTCGTCCAGGGTCAATTGGCCTTTTTCCCAGATTTCTACTGTTCCGGCACCGTAACCAGAGGGAATTGTTCCTTCCCAGTCCATATAGGATATTTCGTGGTCTTGGACTTGGATTGCGATGCGGATTTTGTCCTTGGAGAATCCTTTTGGGACTGCCCAGGATGGTGCTACTCCGTTTTCTTCAAACCTGAAGTCGAAATGAAGTCCCGCTCTCAGCGCCTGATGTTTCTGGACTACGAATTTTACCATTGTTGTAGTCCTCCCAGATCGGTTCCAATTCCTCACGAACAGAGTCCCTAAATTCGACATATTTCTTACCTGATAGTTCTTTGATGCGTGGGAGGAAGATTTCGTTGTAGAACTGTTCACCCATTCGACGGACGATATCCTTATCATACATTTCGTCCGTTTGTTCCACTCCACTTAGATTCTTCCAGTAGGATTCAGATTGTTCTGGTACACCATCAAATAGTGGTGTATCTCCTGACTTACAAGCACAGTGTTTGGCGGCATTTACTTTCTTGTTGTCGAGAGCGCCACCACCGACTTTGACCCTCTTCCCACCAGCTACGTGTTTGGCTAGCCAGATTGCTTCTCCTTTGGATTTGTCGTCTGGCATTCCTTTCTTGAGGTTGTTGACGTAGTTGTAGACTGCGAATACGTCAAATCGTCGTAGCATCATGGTTTTTCTCCTTTGTAGGCGCGGAGTAGGTTTTGGCATTTTACCTGGAATAGGTCATCGACGTCTGATAGAAACTGACTATGATCTCTCTGGAGTTGGTCTAATTTCCTTTGGAGTTGTTTCCCTTGTCTTAGACCAAGTGTACAGATTATATCTTTAGGCTGGAGTAATTCAAATAAATTTGGACGGTAATATCTGTCTTTTATACAATAACTGGTATTGTATTTGGTTGCCTCTTTTACTTGGACGAATGGGTATTGTGGATGAGAGATCACAATTGTTATTTTCTTTCTCATGATCTTTCTCCTCTCCTATTCGTAGTATCCAATGGCATTCTTGTACAGAACGCCGAGATTGTCTTCCAGTCCACATTTATTGCACTTCATATTACACACATTATTTGTTAGTTCTTCCAGAGTTGAGTCAACTGATCCAATCTTGTAACAGAATGGAGTTTCACCAGCTACTATACTCCCATCAATGTTTATTGAAGGAGTACACATCTTCATGCGTTGTCTTATGATATTGATGCCTTCTGTGATACTTCCGCATGTTCTTGTTGTACTTCTGAGGTTGAAACACATTGGGGCAGTTCTGTCACTTGGGATTTCATTTTCAATAGCTCTTCCAAGGGCTGTAATTGTTCGGATATGGTCTTCATAGGTGAATAATGGGTGTTCGAATTTTTCTACTTTTGTTTTATAGTAACGTGGGTCATTGGTTACCTGGACGCAAATTCCCAGTCCGATTATTGCGTCTCTGAGTTTTACATTCCCGATAAATGTGCCATTACTTAGTAATATTACCATTTTGAAGTTTTCTTTTGATAATTTTAGGAATTCGAGGATTTGTGGATGTTCTGTCGGTTCTCCGCCTGAGATTAGTATAATTGGGAGAGTATTTCTAGATACGAAGGAAACTACTTTCTTGAATGTCTCCATTGTCATGTGTTCACCGTCTGGTTTGGCGTCAACCATACAGTGAGAGCATCCCATGTGGCATCTCTGTGTGATTCTGACTAGCATGTCAGATCTCCGTTAGGCTTAGGACTTTAGCACCTGCCAGAGCGATATCCTTACATTCTTCTTCACTTAGTCCTGTCAGATGTTGTATATCTCTTGGGTGAGTGTTTTCGTTGGCCAGTGCTGCGAAAGCATTTAACACTGTTTTCAGTGTCATTCCATGGCCTTCGAACACTGGCTTGTTTAGGATTGCTCTTACGTGTGGGGTTAGTTTGGTCATGTCATTTCCCTTTCAATGCCACTGGTTCATCAAAGAAACCGGTGAATGCTTTTTTGTTGCGCCATAGCATGACCTGTTCATGACTCCCATAAACGGCGTGGTGGACGGTATGCTTTCCTTTAACTTGGCAGTATGTTTTGGATTGGTGTCCTGGTCCGTGGTGGAGGACTGCCAGACAGAGGCCTTCTTTTTTGCGCCTGGCTTCTGTTTTACAGATTGGGCATTTTGGTCCAAAGAATATGCTGTGTTTCTTGCAACTAGAGAGATGTCGTAGGTGTTGATTCCTCATGGTTTGTCTCCAGCTAGAAATATTTCTCAGCCTCTGCTCGTCGTACTGCACAAGAGATACCCCTTGAGGTAGCCTTGAACTGAGAGAATGACCATCCTTCTTTACTTGGACAACATCGGGCGCTGACGGATATCTTACCATCGGAAACGGAAATAGTGACGCTTCCACGGTCAGTAGAATACCCAATGCTTCGGATCAAACCATTCACTATATAGGGACTCCATCCAGAGGAGGTGTTGAGCTTTCTTAGAACCTGTCTTAGAAGATTGTCTTCCTGTCCTAGCTTTTTTAGGTTCCTCATGCCAATTCCTTTCTTGGGTCAACTGGTAGTCCTGTGTTCATATCTTCAGTTACTTTATTCTCGTGATCGCTCCAGATGGCATTGATTGTCTGGTTTCCGACTTTCTTCCAGGCGTCCATCCAGATTTTTCTTTGTTCTGCTTTCCATTTGGCATATTTCTCTTTGTCGGTTATAATTGGGGAGATTTGATTCCAACAGTCGATTCCTGCTTTGGACATGTTGATTACTGATTGTTTATAGGGCATCATTGGGTCTACGAAGAATTGGTGGATATTGGATTGTACTGCTTCTAATAGGATTGTTTCTGCTAGTCCATCTGAGATTATTGGTACGATTGGGGCGATGTTTAGGTATACTCTTATTCCTGCTTGGGTGAATTTTCTGACGACGTCAAACCTGGCAATATTACCTTGGGCATGCTCTAGGAGAGAGCGATATTTTTCGTGGATTGGTGTGATTGTCATGTGGAGGTTGGCGTTTGTCCCTTTCTTGAATAGGTCAAGATCTTCTAGGACTAGTGGCGATTTTGTGTATACTCCGGTTTTGGTTGATCCTGAGCCGATTAGTTTTGTTAGGATGTGTCTGGTTAGGCGATATGTGGTTTCTGCTGGTTGGTAGGGGTCTGTGAAGGTTCCGATGCAGATTCGTTTTCCTTTGATATTTTTGAGTTCTTTGTCGAGTTTGGTTTTGATGTGTTCTCTGACTCGGACGAATTGTCCCCAGGCTTCGGGGTCTTTGATGAAGAATTGGACGTAGCAGTAGGCACATCCGTGTTCGCATCCGACATATGGGTTACAGCACACGTCGTACCACCGAAAATTTGTGGGGGTAATAACTTTTGTCTTCCGAGCTTCTGTTATTTTCATGCTGCCTCCTTGTTGGAGTAGTATCATTTTTTGTGAGAAGAGTGAAGAGGGGTGGCCAATGGGTGCCTCTCTACCAGTCAGCAATAGCTAAGGTAGCAGACATCCCCCAATCCTGTGGATCAGAGTGGTCCACAACATTTCCAGGGTCGCTGGATATGCTATACGCGAGACTGGAAGGAAGTCCACTGGTCACCCCCGTCCAACACTAAAATCCATCTCCAATCAATTCTCTCATATTATGAAATAATAATCTTATTTGTAAATATCTTTCAGTAGTTACTATATGACATATGTTATAAACAACATAATCAATATTAAATTCGGCAGGATTTGCAAGATCCCAAGTCATGGTCCTGCATTTTCGTTGGAGAGTAAGAGTCAGATACTGACCAATGATTTCTATTCTACAATATTGCATACCTTTTTTATCAGAAATTTGTAGACTTTGTGTATAGTTGGTTATCCACATTTCATCGTCTAATGTTGTCAGACGGTTCATTATTTCTTGTAAAATTTTGTCCGTCTCAGATATTTCCATCTCTTATCCCCAGTTCTTCTTTTATTGCTTTTTGTTGGTTTTTTCTACCAAGGTGGTAGGCGGCTGATAATAGTGGAGCAAGAGAACATGGAATTAGGTATGTCTGTAAGTTGACATATCCGCCTTTATCTGGTTCTCTGACGGTGATTTCCCACTCATGACCAAGCGGTTTTAGAGCAAGTTCTCGTGGTACCCAAAATTCGTGAGCGTTACGTAGACCTCTAACTTCCTTTTTGAGTCGTTTCATGGTTATTGTTTTCATTTTGTCCTCCGATGTGAATGTATTTCTTATGGAGTAACCCTGGTGGTGGGGGTATTATCTCACCAGGACACAATTTTATTATCCCTATTCTTTCCCATATTTCTAGCAATGTCCATCCTAATTCATAAGCGTCATCTGATGCATTGTAGAGATTGGAACTTGGGTAATGAACCATTTTTATCCAGAATATTACATCAAATTCACTGACTATAAGTTGTCCATTACCTGGGGATATATAATTTTTGGAATAATTATAGAATTGAAACCATATTTCTTGTACGTCACACTTTGGATCGTTTATGTCGAGATTTAGGTTTGGTGGCTGGTATCTTTCTTGTTCCAAACCGAGTCTCCAGTTTTCTGACATTGGCAGCCTCAAACTCTGGTATATTATCTAGATAAGCGTTTCGATCAATAAATGGCAAACATCCACCCATAGTCTCTACGGTATCTGGTTCTGCTACGCATAGTTCTTTGAAGATCTTTTCCCATAGGAATCCTATACCAGTCCACCATCGTCTTGTCTTATGTCCTTCTTGTGGGAGTCGTTTTCGTTCTGATTTGAGGAATCTCGCTTGGTTTAGGTGTTCTTCTGTGTTGATGGTCCAGTTTACCAGTGCTTCCATGGCGTAATCTGCTTTTTCGTCTGTTGTCAGATGTTCTTTTCGTTCTTTTACTTGGAATGCTTTGTGTGACCAGAATTTCTTGCATTTCTTACAGTAGGTGTTGTGTCTGAAGGTGATTAGGGTTTTGCATTCTGGGCATGGGATTTCCATGATTTTCTCCCGTGTTTTTCACCAGCTAGAAATCCTGCTTTAAATGCTCTCTTTGATAAATCTGGATAATATCCAGAAAGTTTGGATCGTTCGAAAGATTTTCTCCATGGTGCTTTCTTCATTTCTTCTCCTACAAAAATGGGGCTGGTATTACCTACCAGCCCCATTGGTCCTTGAAGAAGGGTTGCTTAGACTTTCGTGTAACCCTTCTTCACATATTCAGCTTCGACTTCTTCGGCGGTCTTCTTGCCGATGCGGGTCTTGCTTTCCTCGTGCCCTTCCTTATTCTGGAAGCGCACGTTGAACCGCTTGCCCTTCAGGGGATATTTCTCCCCGCCAGCGTTCTTCTTTCCGAGGCTGAGGGTTCCATCCGGGTACTTGTAGGTGTTCAGGACGTGATAGATGAGGGACTTCGAGTCGATCATCACGTGGCTCGTGAGTTCGAAGTCTTTGCAGTCGAAGGAAGATTTCTTCTGGAGGTGGACCAGACCTGCTCCACCGTTTTCCTTCATCCAGGCGTCCATGTCGAACGGAATGGGTGCCTTTTTGACTTTGGGCTTCTTTTCCTTCTTTTCCGAAGGCTTTTCTGCCTTTTCCGCCACTGCCGGTGCCGTTGCCTGAGTAACCATGTCCTTCTCCTTTCCCTTGTCGGGAAATGCTTGGCCCGCTTGGCTCTTCGCCTCATTGGGCATCTCTGCTCTACTCTTGTGAATCAGTGCCGTGACTCCGTCCTTGTCCTTGATCTTGATCGCGTTCTTGTCAATCTCTTTAACTATTTCGTATTCATCATCAAGTGTTCCCTCTGGGCCTTTGAGCTTGATCCTGGTTCCCGCTACGTATTCCATGATCGCCTCTTCTGCTGTCGCTGCGCGCACCAATAATTGCGCATTACGCTTGTATCAGCATGAAGTCATTTGTCAATGGGTCAGAATGTGACTTCTCAGCGACGCGAATTACTCTTCCTAAGACGCGTAAGCCAGCGCTTGGGCCGATCCAAACACCTAACTTGGCTATGTATCTTCCTATAGGTATCGGCTTCATGCTTGTGGCTTTTTGGTATGAACTCAAGTCCAGATTGACCAGTAGTAACAGTATAACAATACCAATCAGTCGGTACAATACATTCACCATGCCTATTCTTATATTGTGGATATTCAGGGGTATCAGAAATATCCCCACCAGTAATAACTTGGACAGAAGATGAAGACACATTATAAGCAGGATATATATTCATGAGAAGCTCCAATACTTAAATACATTTCTCATTATTATTCCTCCTAATGGTTATTGTCAAAAATATCTAAAACAGGAGAGAACCATGAAACTAGACGCTATACAATCTGATCAAAGAAAAGTTGAAAATCTCATCAAAGAAAATGTCATAACCGAACAAGATGTCCAAGAAAAAGGTAATCTAAATACCGTAAAAAAACTATCAGACTGGGTTGCAAAATATAACGAAGACATGAAAAAAGCCCTGGACCTGAACGATATTCGTAATGCCAGATTACACTTGGCAGAAGTTAAGTACGCTTGCTCACAAATGGAAGATCACTTGACGATGCTGGCGAAGGAGATGGGATTGCCAGACTTTGATTTCTAAGGATACCATGGAACCCTCTCAAATAGCATCGTTGATCACCGAAGACATCCATGATAATAATGGACTTATACTCGAACATAAATGGAAAGATATTAAATATTTGTTGTCAAATTGGAGACAGATACCAGTATTGGCTGATAGATATGGGAGACCATTATATAATCCTGAACTTATAAATGATAATGATTTTATGACCAATATTGTAGAAATACTCAACAAAGATGAATATTATCATGGTACATTTGGTCAAGAACAAAATCTACAACTACTTGCTGATCGTTTGGCAGATGCGAAGAAATATCATAAGCCAGGTCTGATGGGTGCTGGACATTCTCCAGGTCGTTTGGAACGAAGCGGTTATGAGAAACGTCATCCAGTAGAGCGTGTTTGAATTTCCAGAACCAATTCTTCTTCAGATTTAAATTCTCTAAGTTCTCCATTGAAGTAGAAGATTATATCTTCGCTTTCTGGATTTCCGTTTTGGTCTATTTTTATGATTGCTTCTTTACAGACGTTGTACTTTACATCTCTAAAGAGGATATTATATGTTCCACCGAGATCTTTGGCGCAGCATTGTTCCCAGGTGAATGTCATTTTATCCTCCTTTCAAGACTTCTATGATGACACCGTTCTGTATGGATCTTCCATTATCATCTTATCAATTACTTCCGAAATATATCTTGGGTTACAATCTGGGTCTGAGAAATCTTTTTCAAAAATAATTTCTCCAGGTTCTAATACTGGTTGGATAGAAAATTTATCCCTCCTAATAGTAATCCCACTATCAGTTATACTAAGGGAACCAAGGACATAATGGTTTTGTCCATCTTTGATAATGAATATATCATGGTTATTGAAATGATTATTCGTATTATGAAACCAGATATATCCTTCCGTAAGTCTGATATGGTCCATAAAATCTCTAAGGATTACTCTGGACATTTCCATCTTTTTCACCCTCCGACTTAAATTGCTCTAGAATAATATCGATAGATTTGGGGTCATTGAGATTGGTTAATGGCAATTCTTTGGACCATCCAGATGGCATTGTGTGACTTTCAATCCATTTTTGGTAAGAAACTTCTCCATTTATATGGACGACTACAATTATATCATAATAACAGATATTAAATCCTATTGCTGGCCCAAGAGTTATACCACCTGGTCTTTCATATTCAACGTTTAAGAAGACTTCTCGCGTATTAACTTTTTCTATTACTTGTGTTACTAATTTTACTGCTAATGATGCTATTTCTTCTCCAAAAGATTTTCTGATCTCTACGTAACGGAGTTGGTTTCTTTTAAGCATATTTGGTCTTGCTGGTGATTTGTTCCACATGATGTATTCCTCCGAAAGCTTTTAGTATAATTTGGGCTGGTGGGTGCCGCTTCCTTGTCCCGAGATGACTAGTATCGCAGGTCATTCCCGACTCAATGAGTTAGGTAGCCCACGCAATCGCCTTTCGGCTCTCATGGTGCGGGACGAGTTTGAAGAGGTCCACCAGCCCAAATGAGTATGTTCTTATCTTTGTGCCCTGTCTTATCAATCGCATAAATCGAAGCCAACTTCCAAAGTGGTTTCCTTTGTTTTAATATTCCCTTTATTTCTAGAGCAAACTCTGGATCTTTCATTTTCTCAATATTATTTTCATATCTACCAATATATAATGACTTTAATTCGTCATTTTCATTATAAGCCCATGCCTTAACTTTTAAGCCAGAATGACTGATTTCTTCTGATTTTAACGGTACGTATATTGGTGCTGCTTTTCGTTTGTTTAGGTGACGGTCCAGACAAATCTCAACTGTGACAATCATAGCATTCCAGACAACAAATGTGAATAGTCCCGATCTGAAAAAGATTGTATCATTCCCATATCTTTTTAATCGGACTTTGTCTTTCGCAGTTAAATTGATAACTTTGTCAGCTTGATGGAAGCGTTTACAGAATTCTTCAAGCATATTGGTTTTCTTCCCGTTGGGGAATAACCTTGCCCAACGAGAAGAAAACCGCCACATTGCATGGTCTGTAATTCCAAGTGTAATTATTTTCCCTTTTTTGTTCTTGTAACTCGGAAGCATAATTACCTATCCAGGAGGTAGCGCTCCACCAACCATCCTTCCTTACCTTTTTGTGGACCGGTTTGGACACGGACGTAGTAATCACGCCACACATCATTACTGTATCAGCAGCGGATTGCGCGAAGAATCTTCATCTTCGCATTGTGGAGAACCTGCCTAACATGCTTTAGATTAACGTCTCTTGCGGCTGCAACAGTCAAGACCCCAGGAATGGTCTTTTCCTTGGTACCGGTATCATCCTTCTCCTTAATAGGAGACTTGAATACCAGAGGATACTGGTGAGCAATTTCCTCTACTTCCTTGATTTTCTGATGATCAAGGCCATAAGCCTGAGCGAACACCAGATTCTCTTCCAGAGTCAAACCAGCAAACTTCCTGGCCGTCTGGACCAGAGGGTAAAACTTCGGATCTTCCTCCAACTCCTCGAAAGAGAGATCCTGGAGCTTCTTGTCGCCAGCTTCCTGGAACTGGGCAATCCTCTGACGAGAAACGGTCCTGTTCTTGTTGGTATCATTGGTCAACTTGCCGAAGTTATTGGCTATCTCAGAACCAGCCAATTTCTCCTTCCCGTTGATCCCATAGATGTGCTCCAACACCACACGCTGCTTGTCAGAAAGGACTACTTGGGAAGTAAGCCTGCTTACCAGTTCTACCATCTCATTCTGGCTAGCAATCTCATCCGGCTGAGCGAACGGAATACCAGTCTGGAATCCACCATCAGTCCTCTTGGCGAGCAAGTCAGCCTTCTGAGAATAGCTGACCGTACCAGTCAGGACTCCACCCTCTTCAGGATCTTCTGCCCCATCCAGACTCACAGGATTCCCATGGAAATCAGGATTAGTGGCGAAAAGCTGAACCAGGTCAGCCACGCATTGGACACGGTCAGAACTACTGGCATTTAGTGATACCTTCCTGGACCCAGGAGTATTGTTGAACTTCAAGTTTAGATAATCAACCAGGTAATCCAGAACATCGCCATCCAGGTTTCTGAGGTTAAACTTCCCAGAAACTACCCAAATGTAGACGTTCTTCTGACCAAGTTTCTGGATCAGTCGGTATTGCCAGTTGGGAGGAGTACCGATTCCCAGACCATCAGTCCCGTTGATAATTTCATAGGACTTGTCAGACTTTGACAGTTCAAGATATGAATTGAAACCCTGGTCCTTAGCAATTTCGTCCAGTTCTCTGGACCCGATAGGCCCCAGGAAGTTCTCTTCCCAATAAATTATCTCGTCGAGATATTCATATACTTTGTCCTTTATTTCTTGGATCTTTGTCTCGGATTTTACATCTTCGAAGGATTCATATTTTAGCGTCTGGGCATGCCTGTCCATTTCATGTTGCTTGACTTTTCCAGTCAGATAGATGGTGATTGCTTGTAGAACTTCGGTCACGGACGGGCGTTTTTCAGGAGTTTTTACGATTCCTGATTGGGCTGACGGGCGGCGTGTACTGGTTCTGATTCTGCTGTAGCCGTGCTTGGCGAATGGTGCCATTCCTGCATCGGTCTTGATTGCGAACATCAGGCCTATTGCGCCGTTCTGTTTGCATTCGTCCACGTCGCAGCGCTTGGAGTAGTAGCGTTTGGCGTTTTCTCCAATATAATTGCTCATTGCCTCTACGAGTTCGTCTTGTGTCCAGTTGTAGAGGAGTGGATGTTTGATCTTGTTGAGGGAGTCGAAGGTCTTGGGGAGCTTGCAGAATTCTTCGTATTCTTCCTTGGTCGGGAGGCCTTGGTAGCGGGTAATCTCGACTCCGTTCACTTTGACTTTTAGGATTTGTGTAATCTTCTTTAGAGTCTTGACTGAGCGTTGGACGTTGAAGAAGATTTGGATTTTTTCTTCCGGGACGCCGATGGAGAGCAGGTGGTCGCGGATGACTTTTTCGAGTTCTTGGTTTTTGCTGTTGTCTTCTTTCTTTTGTTTCTTGATGCTTTTCTTGTCATAGACGATTTCGGCGCGGATGAATTGTTCTGCTTCTTTGTTTCCGATATTAGCCGTCAGGTTCTGACGGATTTCCTCTAGCAGAAGGGCATGATCAGAGACGATGAGGGGTGGTTCTTTGGACATGTTCGGCTCCTTTCGTCGCACGAACGGCACGAGATGACACGAGAATTTTACCACATTTGGTGGTTTTTGTCAAGTATCGAGTTTGTGCGAATACCAAGAGTTATTTTTGATTATAACTTACATTTAACTCTGATAACAGTGTTTCCCAGTTCGAACTGAAATATTTAATCAAAGTCAACAAGTGGTCAAGAGTTTTTCCTTTCGGATCTGCTAAGTCCGTTGGGATTATATGATCTGGATTACGGTGATTCTGTAACCTAAAGACGACATTCCCATCAACAATCAGGATGAAGAAAGGCATAATAGTTGGACTTACGATAAGGTAAGGAACTTCTGAGTTATTATAATCCCGATAAGTGTATCGAGATACTTTGTAACCTTGTTCTTTCAAGAAGAATTTGATTACATTTAGGGTATCTGGGTTTTCCTTTAGTTGTTTCTTCTTTAGGATTTGTTTTCGGTCATCTTCGATATGTTCTATAATCTTGTCACATAATCCGATATGTCCGTTGGTGTAGATTCTATCATGCCAGATATCTCTAAACCGTGCTGTTTGGATAGCCATATATAAGTTTGTTTCCGTTTCCGTAAAGATCACGAAATACTTCTCATTCTTATACTTTATAGTGAAGATATACTTGGTTTCAGTCCAAGTAGCACCTGGATATTTTGGTTCAGTAATTACTCTAAAATCAGTAGTTTGAAACGATTTGCTGTCGTCCAGCCAAGTTTTAAATTCCTGCAATTTTCTCAGCTGTTCAGGATCTTCTTTTATGACGCCACCCATTCTCTGATCTCCTGTATGCTTTTCTTTGAACCCATGACAGTAAATCTCCAAACACCATTCCCAAGGTGCGTCGGATTTAATACCTTCACTCTGTACCTGGGCCATCCCTGCACATCCATGATATTATCCTGTATTTCTCGTTTTCTGTTTTCAGTGTCGAATGTCCATTTCTGTTTCCAGGAGATTCTTTTCATGGTGCTTCTCCTATCGCGAACATCTTCAAGAGTTTTCTGTTTTCTTCTGGAGATGGAGAATTCTTCCCAGCTTCATGAAGTGCTGTCCAAACTTGAGCATAAATTCCATTGCTCTTCCAAGCTTCCAGGATTGACATCAAACCATCAATTGAAATCTCATTGGCTGATTCAGCGGTCATTTGGGCATCAAAGAAAGCGCATCCGAATGGTGCGTTTTTGTGAATCTTGCAACTCATATCATCACAGAAGAATCTACAACTCCCCTTTGCGTTTCTGGCAGGGACAAGAGTTGGTATCTTTACAATTTCTCCATCCATTACTACTGTTGCTCCTGGACTAGCCAGTAGATTTTCCATCGCCCATTCCATAATCGGCTTCTTCCCGGCCATTCTCGGAAGATCATTGGGAATAAGGTAGCCTGGGATGAAGACGCAATTCAGGATGTCATTCGTACTCGCGCTGCTTGTTCTAGTGTATCCGAATTCAGTCCTGGCCATGTTACCCCCAATTCTTTGAGTCTGTCGTAGTTGACTTTATAAAATCCAGGTATATTACTCTCAAATGTATGCAATATTCTGGATTTCAACCACACTAATATAATGTTGTCGACATCTTGATCCAATTCTTCAAAATCATCATAATGGGATTTATATTTAAAAACCCAATAATTTTCAAATGATGTTTGGGTGAACCAAGTGCTGAAAGCGATATATTCCCAATATTCTTCAAAGATCTTGAGTAAATCACAGTTTGGATCGTGTATGTCTACCATCGGCCTAACCTCGTTAGAAATTTCTTGTGGCTCATAATGTCTTTTGTAATATATCTCTTCATATTCTTAATTGAATTGGGATCTGAGAGTGGAAATAGATATGACCTATTTCCACACCATAATTTAAAATTATCATCTTGGAAACATATATCCCAGTAGATTTCAGTATTACTCTTACAAAATCCTATCGATAATGTTGTTGGTCTTTGCATGAATGATAATTTATCGACAAAAAAGAGCTTTGACTCAACTTCCCAGAATTTAAATTTCTTTTGACGATAATGTTTTTCCATGTCCTTCCTCAATTCATCCAATATCTTGTCTTCTGTTTTCATTTGATCGTACCACATTTCCCAAGGAATTGTTGGACACTTGTGTTCAACTCTTTAAAGAATTTCTCATGTTCAGTCTTTTTCTGGTATGCCAGATCAATAAGTCCAACTATCTTCTCTGGATCGAAGCATGGGTCTGATATAAGACATGTGTCTATATTCCAGTCGATTGATCCTTCGTCATCAGTGAAGATATTAATCTCTATATTAATAATATTATCATCATTTGGGTTTAAAAAGATGCGCATATCACTATCTCCATTATCTTTATGCCCAATATCTATGGAATAATTATTCCAATCTACATCATATTTAATTTTACGATTCTTGCAAATCATAACTATCTTAGAAAGAATCAGTTTCTTTACATCAGAATATTTAACAGCTTTATTTATGTGTAGTTGTTCATATTTCTTGTTCAACTCATCATTGTGTTTTAAAAGGGCTTCTGCAAGTTCTTTCATAGCTGTTGGTGAATATGGAATAGCAACATGTACTCTCTTATTGTAACATAATTTTAAATCTACTGGTTTTCCCAATTATCGCAATTAATATTCCACCTCCGACTATTTATAATAATTCTAATTGTATGATATCCGTTATGGGTCTCAGTACCATAATTTGCTTTAAAGGCGGGTTTACTTTCGTCGTCGATCCAATAACATAGCCTATCAAAAGCTATATCCCCAAAATTCCCCAATTCTTTTGAAATTCGCAGCGATATTTCTCTTGCTCTACGCCCATCAGCATCTATTGTCTCCATCCCTTTCTCTCCTAATCACACCATGGACCAAAATGTTGTATCTTTTTGTCTTTATGGAGTTTGTGTAGAGATTCACTTAATGCATCCCAGAGTTGACGTTTTAGTTTTCTTGCCCCTGTCGTCGTTTCAATTTCAACCGAGAAGTCTTCAAAAATATTATCATCTTTTTCTGAGGACACAGTAACGTTGACGGTAAAATTTTTCTTTTTCATTTTATTCTCCTAACCAAGAAGCTTCCGGAAATCCTCCAAAGACACAACAGTGACACCCAAAGAAGCAGCCTTCTGCATCTTACTACTACCACTACCAACATCCTTAGCAACCAAATAATCCAGACCCTTAGCAACACCAGACTTCTCCTTGGCACCAGCAGCCTGGAATTTGGTAATCTCATCACCCTTCAACCGAACACCAGTAAAACAGACCGACTTCCCACTCAGAGGATGACTGGTATTGACCTGAACCTTCTCAGGGAGGGTGATTGTAACATATTTAAGCAATTTCTCGATCTGTGGCTTGGCCTTCTGAATACCAGCCACAATACCAGGAGCCTTACTCCCTTCCTCACTGAAACCAGCCATATTCCTCAATTGATCAACCGTCACTGCCATAAACTTCTCCAGAGTATCAATCCCTTGACCCATCATAATCTCAGCTTGACGGCGACCCATGAACTGAATACCCAAGCTACCAATGAAATCGTTTAACTCACAAGACCTGGATTTGTTGATCTCCACCATAATCTGCTTACTTGCAGTACCAACAATCCCCTGACCCCTCTTGACCTTGTACAGATCTTCTTCCTTGATTGTGTACAGGTCAGCAGGAGTTAAGATACTATGGTGGTTGAACAATTCAGCAAGAAGTTCATCGCCAACAAACTTAATCTCCCTTTTGGTAACCCAGTTTTTGAGCCGCTGGAAGGCTTTTCCATCGCAGGCGTCATTCTTACAGGTCCAGTGGACTCCTTCCTTAACTAGGTCAGAGTTGCAAACGATACACTTGGTGGGAGGAACAATTGGTTTATTGGTAATGTCGATCACCCTATTAACGTGTGGGATGACATCACCAGCACGTTCAACTTCGATTTGGCATCCTTCCGTGAGACCGAGTTCTTTGATATAGTCATAATTGTTCAGGAGTACATGGGAAATTGTAACACCGCCGACACGGACTGGCTTCAGGACGCCGGTAGGAATCATTGCCCCTGTGTGTCCCTGGGAAACCATGATCCCTTCAAGGATGGTGATTGCTTTCTGTGATGCAAATTTGACGCATCTTTGCCCCTTTGGCCGCATATCAGAACTCGCTCCGAGTGCAGCCTGGACGAAGAGATAATTCGCTCTGACAATTACTCCGTCAATTTCAAAATCAACGAATTCTCGTTCATTCTCAAGATCTTTATAGGCTTTCCAGACTTCTGCTCCGTTGTTGAATTCTTTATGGTCAACTGTTTGGAATCCCAGTCCTTTGATGAACTCGATTCGTTCCGATTCTGTATCCCATTCTTTCCCGTTGCAGACATCGTAACAGATGATATTGAAGTGCTTCTGGAGATCTCCACCTTTCCTGTCTCGGAGGAGTCCCGAGACGGTATTTCGTGGGTTTTGGTATCCCAGTGGTTCGAAGATTTCTTTAAATTTCTTGACTGCCAGGATGCCTTCGCCACGGATAGAGCCTGTGAAGTTGCTCTTGAGTTTCTTGGGGACGCCAGGGATTTTGAGGACGTTTTCTGTGATATCCTCTCCCTTGTACCCGTCTCCTCGTGTAACGGCGTTAATTAGTTTGCCGTTTTCGTAGTTGAGAGCTACGGAGTTACCGTCCAGTTTCCATTGCATGACCAGGATAGGTTTGTTTTCTCCTGTTGCGGAGACAATTCCGTCTACCCATTGGTCGAATTCTTCTCGGTCTTTGAGTTTCTCTTGGGAGCCCATTGGGATTTTGTGTTCTACAACTTGTCCGAGTGGGGGCGCTCCGATTTCTTTTAGGACTGTATTTTCGGGGTCCAGGATTCGGAGTTCGTCTACCAGGATATCGAAGTCTGAGTCTTGCATGATTGCTGTACCAGTATTATAGTAGGCATCAGATGCTTCTTTGATCTGTTTGGATAGTTGGGCGATGCGTTCTTTCTTTTCCATGGTTTCTCCCTTGTTTGTTGTCTTATTGGAAGTATCGTTTGGAAGTCTTTAAGTAAGCTATTTCTTTTTGAGTCGTGATATTGGTTCTGAAATTATTTTGATAAATTCTGCTGGAGTACATTTGGGATCTTCTAATTCAAATGATACTTTGGGATCCCATTTTGATTTTCCGTTTATATAAGTAACTCGTCTTATATGGTCATCAAATATTAATCTACCTATATCCTTCCCTCTCCAGGTTAGTTTCCATACTGTTACGTAATATGGTTTTGCTTCTCTGTTTTCGCTATGATCCCTAAAGGCAGAGAATCCAAATCCAGGTGGCATTCCTTCGATAATTTCATCCAAGAAATAATCTTTCCATGAGATATCAAGTATCGCTTCACTCATTATGCTGCACCTTTGTAAACCTCGCGTCTTCCATCATCGCCCGAACGCCACTTAATCTTGATCAGAGTTGCCGACTTCTTACACTCAACTCTGTCTCCAACGATCGTATCATTTTTATGACGGAGGACTATACCTTCCGTCCATGAAATACTCTTCATCTCCTCAAAAAATTCACTGAATTTTTGACCTTCCTTAGGTCGGATTGGAAGTCTTACATGATTATTTAGCTTGTTGACAGAGAAGAAAGTTTCTTTCCTCATAAACCAAGGAGTAGTACCCATCCACATATCCTTCCACCAAAGAACATCCAAAAGGAACAAAGACTCAGGAATCTCACCAATAGTCCGACGATCCAACCACTCACTATCCAACATAGACAAATCAGGAAGCATCAAATTCTCGACAGTTTCAACAATCTCCTCCTTGACTGGGATATTAGTAGGACCACCCTTATCAATCCCACGCCGGCTAAGGAAGAAAAGATCCTTATTCTTACCACGTGCCCAACTCAGATTTCCACCAGGATAGGACTTGATAATCCCCTGCGAAGCATCCCTACAAATCAGAGTACGCCAACCATCAACTTTGGAAGTACAATCCCATAGATTTAGTTCCCCATCCATCTTGGGGAAGACCTGACGGAACATTTCGAGAGGCTTCATGGGAAATCGCAGAATCATGTCTTTCTCCTTACCACTCGTTGAATTGTTTCAAGCCACCAAACTTTTTGAAAATCGGTGGTAGCTCCAAACCCAACTCTCTATCCATATCACCAGGCTGTAGATCAGGAGCTCTCTCGATAAATCTTTCCATTGTATTCAAAAGAATACGAAATTCTTCCTTTGTAAGATTCACGACCGTCACATCAGATTGGTTACACCCCAATTCTGATGCAGTTACACCTGCAATCTCATATTTGGAACTCTTACCCAACTTGTTTGACAGGACTATGACTCTTTTCACTGTTCACCTCAAGTAATTTCTTGGTCATGTCATCATATTGCTGAGCAAACTCTCTTGCTTGTGCAAGAGACATATTTCGTGGACAATATGCCCGAGGATTACCGTATTTCTTATCAATGGTCCCTGGAATTGCCTGTAATCCTGTCACCAACTTTAACCATTGTTCATCTGCCCAAGGCGGAGTCCAGGAAGGCGATCTACAAATGAATACTACGTCATATTCACTCTTCGGAGGAAGACCGTAATGTACTTCGCATTTCTTTGAACCTTCCTCTTCGTGTCCTTTTCGCCATTCTGGGTAGTATAATTTGTATTTAGAGATAATTTTCTTCTTGACACCATGGTAGGCCCAGTTACTGCAGTCCAGGACTTTGGTTTGTTGGTAACCATAGTCGTGGTGAGCGTCTAAGTTGATTAGTTCGATTCCTCGTAGTTCTCTAAGTAGTCCGTAGATGTCTCGGTGTGATTCTGTTACGCAGATATGCATTGGTCGTGGTTTTACCACTTTATTCCAGAAAGTCTTTATTACTTCTGGATCTGGGTTGAAGATTTCACAGGCGTTGTTTTTGCCGTTTCTGTCTTTGGTGTTGGTTCTGGTTACCCAGATTAGTTCGTAGAATAATTCTCTGTCTTCGTGACTTCCCCAATCATACCAGGTTGGATCTGGGAAGAACCAATCCCAATCTACACTAAGGACTTTGATTGGCATGTTTCACCTTTTGTTTGAAGCTCTTTTCTGCGTCTGATAATGCTTGCTTTTTGGTAAGCAAGTTTTCTAACTCTTTGTTGTGTTCTTTCAATTCTTCTTGAGCATTCTTTATAGCTTCTTCATCGTCTTTAATATCTCTTTCTGTATTGTCAACGTTCCATTGGTTTGACTTTTTGATTCGTTTGAAGATTAGGGATGCAAATTGTTCGAAACATTTTGGATCAGAAATATGGATATCTACATTATCGAATTGTATTAAGTCATTTACCTGTTGGATATCATCAGAGATTTCATCTGTTGTCCAAGGGCTATTCAAGACTAAAGTGTATCCATATGTTTTACATCCATCAGTAGACCCAATATTTCCATTTCTTAATCCGATCTTGACTTCTGGTATTAGTTTGGATACCTCTTCCATGAAGTCTTTTATAATGTTTCCTTCTGTCGTTGGTACTCTTTTCTTGGCTTCTTCTATTACTTTTTCAATCTCTTCCCATGGGAAAATTAGTTTCGATGTTTTTCGTCCTTCATCTTCACCATAACTATTATATCTGAAATCAAAGAAATTTATGATCAGTTTCCAGGTGTTGGTTGGCGGATTTTCTTTATCATGATAATGATAAACATCTTTCGCTACCCTAATTCGTACAAGTCGTGGAAGGTTAATTCTAAACTCTATTTCTTTCCATATTTCTCTTTTATCACCCCATGTTTCATAACTTAATCGTTCGACGGTTATTCTTCCACCAAATCGATCATAAATTATCTTTACGATTTCTTTACCCCGTTTATCAATTTCTTTACTGATTTGTTCTCTAATTGGTTGGTCTAAATCGTAATTCTTACTCTTCTGATCGGGATCTTTTGTATAAGCTGTCATCTTGGGGAACGGTTTATCCAGGATTTCATCAATGGTCATGTTTTCTCCTACGTATAGGGCGGGGGAAACTATCCCCCGCCCGTCTTTCCTTTCTATACCAAGAACAATCCACGTCGTGCTTTTCTATCCACAATATTTAGTGGAGAAGGAGGCACAATACAGGGACGAAACTTGGATTTCTCAACCTTATCTTTCTCATATTCCCTGGCCTTCTGAGCGACTTTGGAAATCCCAAAATCTCTCTGGAAAATCATCATGGTTTGCCTTTCTTCAAAGGTTTAAGCTACGAAATGAGGAGTCTGGGGTTTGATAACACCATCGTCAACCAGCTTCCGGTAAACCTGCGCCAGCTTCGGATCCAGCATCTGGTTGGCATGCAGGAAATTCGTCGGCTTGAGATTCTGAGCAACCTCGAAAATCTCAGTCCACGAATCAGCCTTGCCAGTAGCCTCGTCCGCAGCCTTCATCAGCAACGGAAGCAACGTCTCAATAAGCTTGAGACCCTTCTCCGTCAGAGTGATCTCAGTGTCAGTAATGACGCACTTATCGTACGCAGCCGCAGCCGCTTCCTTCCCGTAGACCGCTTCGAAAGCAGCCTTGATCTCATCTTCCTTGTCCACGCCGATCTTACTGTACTTCTCGACCTGGACGAAGGTGATGGGGCCTTCTTCACCGGCCTTGACCTTGACACTGGGGTGGAACTTGCCGGCTTCCTGACAGTGTTTGGTCTTGACATCGATACAAGCGGGTCGGAGGACAGCTTCAGCCTGCTTACGCAGGGATTCGGCGGTCTTTTCGACTTGCTTCTGTTCGATGATGGTCTTGATTGCAGAAACGATTTCGGGGGACTGTGGGAGTTCCAGAACCGGTGCCGCGTCCTTCTTGGGAGCGGGAGGGGCTGCCTTGGCAGCACTCTTCAGTAGACTTGCGACGTTCGCCTTCGCCATTGTCATGTCTCCTTTTGGTTTTCGTCTTTTTGAGTGATATCGTTTGCTGAGGTCTCTGTCAACATCTGTTTCGCTTCTCGGAGTACATCATCATAATTTAATATATCAAATTTCTTTCCCTTCCATATTAGGGTATCATTCTCCAATGTAATAACCCTGGATACACTGGTAGTAACTCTACCTACTACATGTTGCATACACTCACAGAAGAATCTTACTTTCACCTCCTCTTTTGGGTTTGCGAGTTCCTTACTCCTAATCTTGAGTGAGATATTCATTACATAAGTTGCTTCCATGAAATGAGTTTGTTTGATGGTAATTCCTGCTGAGGCAGATCTTTCCTCTCTTTCAGTCATCACTGTCTGCCTTTGTACAACCACCAGAAACCTTCTCCCACCTACCCAATCTTCCTTCGTCTGGTTTGAACTGCTCTACCGTGACTCCACCACCGATACGGCACAACCATACCCGAATGGTTCCAGTATCAACCTTACAACTACAACATTGTCCTTGAAATAATGTTGGGAGATCCTTCAGTGCTTTCGCATCCCATTTAGCCATTTGGCGTCCCTTTCTCAGCATTTGACGCAATCATAAAGTGCTCAAACGTCGGGAATTCTTCACAGCTACCTTCAAGATCATATTCCTGAGAAACCAGATCACCGATATACCCCTGAAAGCGACGACTCGCCTCAGGATTCAGAATATGGGTTGCCAACTCGGTGGTGAAATTCTGGATCGTATAAACCGTTGCCTTAGTCGGCAATGTCCGCATCCTCTTCTTGCTGATAGCGTCCAACTGAACCACGCCATAAATTTCTTTAATATCACCACTTCGCTTGTAAAGATCAGCCAGGACTGCATTCCTCATATCGTCCTTTTCTGGCTTGGTATTCCCACAGATTTCTTTCATCATATCAGATTTGAAGTCATTCAGATTCAGCTTCCAGATGAATTGGGCCAGTCTAACAACCTCATTCACGGAGGCCCATGACTTCTGAGCCGACTCAATTCTATTCCTAAGAGCAACAAAACCATCCTCATTACTATAACTCTCCAAAATCCGTTGGAGAGTCCCACCAATCTGGGTATCCCCAATGTTGATCCCGCTGTGGAATGCCTTACTGTAGGCAACCAGACCATTCTTACAGGCTTGTCGGAGAAGAGAGAGATATACTGACGGTTTTCCATAGCCGTCGATTGGGGCTTCCAGAGTTAGGCGCGGCTTGTGATCATCTTCACCGATCTTGAAAAGGACATCACTCCGTGGAGGGTGACGACTTACGATTACCCCACTTCGATACTCTACGCCACGGGTATCCAAATTATTGAGCGTTGTGATTAGAGTCGTGCAGTCCAGGATATTCTTGTCAGGACCAGATACTCCAAGTAGGGTTGGCTTGAACGTCTTGGAGTCCTCTTGTTCTGATGGGGTTGTTTGGATTGCCACTCGAATATTGTCGTTCGGTACAGCGGCAGTGATCCTTGCGAATACTTCTGCATGGGTGAAGTATCGGAAGATTGATGGGCCGAATCCGAATCGGCTGCAGAGACTATCCCAGAATCTCTGGGATGGTTCGCAATATTGGCTGTCAATCTGGACGGAAGTTACTTCTTGTCTGCCTTTCTCGTCCTTTTCGACATTGACTTTGAAATCCTGGATGGACTTGATCTTGTAGTCGATCGCAGGAATCGTGACTTGTGCCATTGTTTACCCTCCAAATCCAGAAAGCCTTGTGGACATATTCTTCTTCACCATTACCCCTTGTCTCTTTGTATACCGGATCGTATTTCCATTCCCTTCCAGAACCTTCGGTAACATTACTGGTTTGGGTAGAATATTCCGAATTACCACACTGGAAATTAACTCTATCTGATGGCCTCCTTTGATGGAGCGCCATTCCGTGTTATCCCAGATATATTGTTCTCTTGGCTTGGCTGTTTTGGCATAGGGATATGGGGTTTTGTCAGATTGTACGATTCTTGCTACTTTGGTCGGGTCTGCTGGATTCTTTCTTAGGACTCGACCTGACATCTGCATTGTTGGCAACTTCCCACTATCCCTTACCCAGACTGTCTGTAGATCTGGAGCATCAAATCCTTCGGTCAAGAGGTAAACATTGACGAGTGCTTTGAGTGCCCCCTCTTCGAACCTTGTATAAATATCGTCTTTTTGGGTTTGGGACAAGTTACCAAGAATTACTTCACATTGCAGTCCTTTGTCTGCGACGTGTTTCTTGAATTCATAGCATTGGTCTGCGTTTTTGAAGTAGAAGATTGATTTCCCCCATTCGTCTGGTTTTTCCAGGTATCGTTGGGCGACGAAGTAGGGCGTCCATTCCGGGACTACGTATTGGTCGAAGTTGGCAAGATATCCTTGTTCGATTAGGAATCTGACACCACAGTCCGAAATTATTTTCTCGAATGCCAGTTTGATTTTGTCTGTTCGGAATGGTGTGGCTGTTAGTCCTAGGAAGTATAGTGCTTTCATATTATGGTGGAGTGCCAGGCACGTGTCGGCTGCGTCGTGTTGTGCTTCGTCGGTGATCATGAATTCCGCTTGGGGCGGGTTCTTGTCGAACATTGAAATAAATTTAATATTCTTAACACCAATACGCTCATTTTCTTTCTTTGCCTGGTCTAGAAGTTTGCGGCGCATTGCCACCCAGTTTATTCGTATATTTAGTTCATCCTCCAGGAATTTACATATAATAAGTCCCATAGAGCTTTTCCCTGATCCTGTTGGGCTTTCGATTAGAACTGATTTATTTATTTGGAATGCATCAAGTGCTTTTCCGATGATTCTAATTTGATATTCTCTTGGTTCCAGGGTTGTGTTTTCTCTGATGAAGTTAAGAATTTTGTCTTGGTTCATTTTCTTCCTCCTTCTGGTGTGGACAATATCCGAATAAACCAATCGAGTAATTGCAATTTATACAAAGAACTCTGAAACCATCTGGCCATTTTTTGTTTCTAAGCCATCTATAAATTCCACCACTTCCACCTCCTATTTCTTTCCTGTGTACATTTCCTCCTCCATTCATATGATCAATCGTAAGGAATTCTAAATGGCATTCACCGCAACATGCACATTTGGGAGGAATACCACCATATTTTTCTAATGCGTTCTTCTTATCACGGATATTCCTCTTTTTCCTAGCTTCACAATATATGGGTTTCATACACTTTTTACAGATATTATGTCTTGTTTCGGTTTGTGAATCTTTTTTGAAGAATTCTTTAATGGGCAATAACAATTTGCATTTTTTACAAATAATCTTATTTTTCTGTTTTTTACTCTTTTTCAAGCAACCACAACTCCGGATGCCACCTAATTGTGTTAAATGGTGACTTCTACATGTTGTTATCACACCACAATCGCAACGACATTTCCAAAGGGCTGTTTTACCCTTTGACCCTGCGCGGCAAAGGACAAACAATTTTCCGAATCTTTGTCTTGTCAGATCCATGGTTTTCTCCTACGGTAAATGGTATGACACCCATTGCCTACCATCTACCGTAGGTTTGCCTTTCTACTTGTTGATATCGTGGTGAGACGCGGCATAAAAGCTAGCAGGTGATCGAATTCGTCCCGTTACTACAAAAGTAGCCACCTACTGGTGATACCGGTCCCCAAATCTCCGGAGGGATTGGTAATTCTCTGTTTCTTTTGATGTCCCATACTCGTACTTCTTCGGTCTTATAAAATTTCTTGACGGCATCTACCTGGGCTAGTGCTAGTCCAGGTAGTGTTGCGGTTACTTTGTCTTCCCAGCCAGATTCTGTTTTGATCTGGATCTCGTACATTTTATTACCCTTGTTTGGGAGGTGATGTTCTCAACAATAATGACATTGGAATCCAACGGAATTCCCCTGCAACATTTGCCATAAGGAATTCCGTCCTGGTCTTACCATCATCAAGATCAATAACTGAGGTGTCGAAAACTGGATAATGACCATTCTCCTTGAAGCCGTCTGGGATTTGTACACCTTTCTTAAAGTGTACGAAAAGTTGACCCGTCATGCGCTCTCCTTGATTACCATCGGGTGCTTACTGGCCCCGCGAACAATACCACAAAACTTTGTGGTATAAATCCCAAGCTCGTCAAACAACTTTGCTGTTTTGGATGTCCTGACCAGGATAGGAATCCTCTGCTGTTCTCGGATTTGCCTCATTAGGAAAGCATCGGGACGCTCGTTAGTCTGAACTCCCTTCAGATCCAGACGAGTAATTTCGTCCCATATATATTCAAAGGATTCCTTGTCTACCACCAGCGAGGTGATTGGCTCTTCTTCAGTTGGCTCCGAAACCAGGTGGGAGGTGATAGATTCAAGCTTCAGCATGTGATTCTCCTTGGCACGTCATTTAGAGGTCAAGGACCCGATGCCCCAACGCGGCGAACTTGGCAACGACCTGCTGGCTAGCGCCAGCTTCTGCGACAGTAGAATAGACCTCCTGCATGACCGGAGCGACGCTCTGCTCGTTCTCGTCTTCGTCGTCTCCGAGGTTAAGTTTGCGTGCCCCGATAGCAGCAAACTTAACCGACATTACTTCCTTGACCTTACTGTACAACCGCTTGAGGTAGGCACGTACTGCTTCGACAAACTTATGCCCTTCTCCGGAGGCTACGTCTGCTCTACCAAATTTGATCTTTCGTCCTTCTTCTTGTATCTCACCCTCGAGAATCAAGGAATCGGTCTTGTTCAGCAAGAGCCGAGTAGTTTCCTTGGTCCAACTATTAAGGATTTCTACGTAGACGTACCTGGTGGGATCATAGTTACCAATAAACGTGAGATTATTCCCCATCCTGGACACCCATTGAATCCGACCGATCTTGTTCTGGGTACCCAATTCCTGGGCAGTCTTGACTTCCTGCTGAAGCTGTTCAGAGGTGACCAGCTTGTAGCCCTTTGCTTCCTTTTCAGCTACTTTCTTGTCAATGAATCGGTCGCGGGCGCTTTGGCTTCCGAAGTCTTTGATTTGTTCTTGGCCGGTTTCTCCGACTCGTCCCCATTGGATTCGGACTTGGTCGCTGCCGATTTCTTCATAACTCCATGACTTGTTGTGATGGTCCTCCTGGCAGACGTAATTGTGTTTTGCCATCTTCCTGTCTCCTTTTTTCGTGTGGACAAATACCATAAATATTCTTGGCACAGTTACAATTCCAACATAATGGTTGGAGATCTTTTGGAAAATTATTCTTAATTACCCACCTATAGAAAGCATCTCCTCCAGCTTTTGGTCTTCCTAATTGCTTCCTGTGTTCGGCACCATTGTTGTTTATATGGTCCAGGGTTAAGAAGTCAATTCCCTCTCCACAACAAACACATTTTCTTCCATAATGATTAAAAACTATTTCTCTCAATTTAAAAAGATGGAGGAAAGAACATCCAGAAGAGTTTTGTCTTATTTCTCCAAGACCTTGTTTTCGTCCAACTTCTTCCCATCCTTTACCCAATAAACCGAATTCTGTCCAGGCAATGATTGCTGACTATACCCCTGCTCCATGGCCTTCTCTCTAATCATCCTCTCCCCATGATTATAAGAGATAACTATTGCGGTAATGCATACGCCAATAATAAGAATACCAAACACGACCCAAAATTCTTGTTGTTTGACGAGAGAGTTCCAAAATCCCTTTTCTTCTTCTTGTGCCATTACTTCCTCACTTTCTTGGCTTGTTCCATCAGAATCTCTGAAACTTCAGCGATGTTTCCTACGTTTATTACCTTCCCTTTCATGTCCCAGAAAGTCTTCGTCTCAGGGTCAAATAAAAAAGGCATCCTGGTAATATTGCACTTCCCTTTCAGAACAATCAACAATAGTCCAGCAATACCAAGAGAAGCATCTGGTGATGCCAATTCCTCCGTTACAATCCTTAGATTGGTTAATCCTACTATATTGTCGTTGCCGAAGTTCCTTCCCTTCAGTTTTAATGCCGTTCGTTTCTCTAAGAACTTTAGGAAATTGCTTTTGAGACTCACCTCATAAAATGGTGCATCAATATCACTTTTGTTTAAGGTAATAACAGAATCGGCTCCGTATCCTAGTTTCTTGAGACTTATACTAACCTTTCCATTCCCCAAGTCCTCATAACAAGACATATATTCTTCAAGGAGCTTCGGTCTCATCTTCCCTCTCCAATCCCAAGTATTGTAGACCGAATGGATGTTTCATTATACCATTGTCTACGCAACCGTTGGGGTCAGGAAGGATAACTCTCAGGATTGGGCGGTCGGTCTCAGTGAAACCAGCTTTGAATGTGATTGGATATTCACCAAGTAACGAGTAGTCACGTTCACCTGGCAGAAAAACTTTTCCATTCTTGATTTGGTTTGTGAGATTATGGAGAATCTCATTTGCCATCTTATTTGGTAGTGGAACTACGATTTGGAGATCAAGATGATTCCATTTCTCCTTGATACCATGAGTATGGATATTTACCATTTGATGTTTATAACCTTCGCCTACATAATGGGCAAACCATCCAAACTTTTCAATACATTCTTTTTCCCATCTATCTTGTTCTTCATTTCCATACTTGCAGCGTGCACATTCACATTCCTCTTTTTCACACCCACATTCTTCTTCAGGTGCTTCTTCCAGGACAATTTTGCTGTTGACTTTTACAGCAATGTCGCCCATTGTCTTGGCTACCAAGATTTTATTCCCGTTTGGCATGACTACCATAACGGGGGAAGTATCAATTGTTTCTTCTGTAACTGGAGCTGCCAATCTTTTGAATTCGTTGATTTCGTCCAGTGTGAATCCTGTTTTCCTTAGGTTTTTAATGTTTACCTTCAAGCTTTGTCCCTTTCTTCTTTTGTTTTTGAAGGGTCTTTCTAAGTGCCATGATATCCTTAAACCACCGTTTACTTCCGCCGTGAGACAATATCCATTTTGAATCTTCGTCGAAATTAATATCCCCTAGTGATGTATCACTTACCATGTTTTGGAATGCGGAAATAACTCCCAAATTTTGTATTTGTTCCAATATCCAGTCACAGACTATTAAATCAACTTTTGGGTCTGCCAAATAGAATGATATTTCTTTTAATTCATGACTTTCGCCTTGTCCATCCTCTGCTTCTCCAGAAAAGGTTATACATCCGTTTTTGAAACAGACGTCGAACTTTATATCTGTACCATCTTTACTGTTATATTCTACACCCCACCAATTTTCGTCTCGATCGTCATCAAATCCAAAATCAACTTTTCTCAGTGGAGATAATAGATACTCAAGGATCTTTCTTTGTTGCCCTCTTACTTTCTCCCGTTCTTCTTCTTGTTTCCTTTTAGCGTCTTCTTTACATTTCGGACATACCTGTATATGGTGTCCGTCTTGCGTGACTCTCTGATATCCGCATTTTGTGCATTTGAAATATCGTAGTGATAATTCTCCGTGTTTTTTTAGTAATTCGATTGCTTGTGTGATTGGGTCGACCATTTTCCCTCCTAGCGGTACTTATCCCTGAGTTCCTGCAGCTCAAGAATGGCCTTGTCTAACTGGGATATAACATATTCCTTGGCGATACCATCTATTCTTGGATGGATAGACTTTACATCAAATAATACTCCGTTCGCTGAAATGGTCCCACCAGAATGTCCAGCTGATCCGGCACCACAAGTGGTAACTGTTGTAACTCCGGAAGTGGTGGTGACTCCTCCAGGCAGGTGTTGTGTATATTTCTTCTTGTGACTCTTCTCTGAATCGAGGAACATATATGAGATTCCATTTAGGTTAGAGCCGAAGCCTGTGTTTTTGAGATCGAATCTTGGCCAATATCTCTTTTGATGACCATTGGCATTTCGTGGTCCATGGTACTTGGCTGCGACTTGGTAAGTCTCGCCCTTGTAGATGACCTTGTCACCAACGGTGATGTGGCTGGCTTGATTTCTCTTCATTCTAGTCTCCTTTTCAGGGGTAATACCACCGTTGGGTTTGATTAGCAATTAAATGCGTTGATGAAGAAATCCTGATTTGATGCGGTAAATAGTTTACCTCTACTAGTATAAAATTTTCCATCTTTTAGGGTTAGATGGCATTTCCTCCTTGACATTGTTATAGTTCCATATGGTGTTTGGGATGTCATATATCTTGTCATGAATACCAATTCTGGATTAGTCTTGGGATTGGCCAGATCTTCATTCTCTTTTACTGATAATCTCATTTTCATTTCAAGAATGAAATTGGTACCATTTGGCACCTTTAGAGTCTGGAGGATTTTGTGTTGTTTTCGTTTGAGTGTCACTATAATTCCATTTTTGATCTTTTGAATCTTTGCATTATATTTCCTTTGGTAATCCGGACCGGTTGTAGATCCCTTAAATCCTGATTCGAATACCCATCTCTCTTTTTCTTGAAGTCCTTTTACATTATGAGGAGTTATGATTTTACATCTATAAATATCTCTTCCTCTTGGTGCTATTTTACTTACAACTGTATTGATACACATTTCAGAATAATCAATCGTAAACACAGCATCAAATTTTTCTTCCATTTTTAAACTCCTACAACCAGGTTTCTACTATGCGTGGGTCATCTCCTTCCTGACGTGGTATACAGGTGAGACCATATGGTTCTAGGAAAGCGCGTACTTCTGCGAGTGTTTTACCAGTTAGGCACAGAGTCATTGGTCTTGCGGTACCATTACCAATTATGAATGGTCTTGCTACGAATAATTCTGGGAAATCGCTTGGTTTCTCATAGACTGTCCAAATCAGCATCCGAGGGGCAGCGGGATCTCCCGCTGCCCCTCCATCTTTGCTACTAGCTGGCTGCAGCGCCATCCTTCTTTTCCTCTTCCTTTACCTGGACAGATTCATCGTCGCCCAGATCGATGTGCCGCACGCCGAGAATCTTTTTCTCCATATCAGCCAACGACGTCTGATAGGAGCTGATGTCGGCAACGACGCCACCAGCATGGAATCCTTCAAGACGATTCAGCAACTTCTTGAGGCGGTTTACCCGCGTGGACGACCACACCTTCGTCACTTCCTTATCGTCCTTCAGGACAGCCTCAAGGTCCTTTTCCAACTGGCCGAACTCGTCGTTGAAGTCCTCAACGAGGGCATTCTTCAGGATCTGTTTGCTCGCTTCGACTGCCGGGATGGGCGCGAAGTCCAACCGCGAACCACCACCGAAATCAGCAATCAATGCCGCTACGTTGTCCAGGACAGACTTGTAACCAGCCGGGACAAAGTAGACTGATCCTTGTGTTCGGAGGGAGATGATATCAGCAGAGTCACGGAAGATCTTCTGGACGTATCGGGTAACGTCAGAGGACTTGTAGGTCTGCTTGTGTTGGTCAAAGAGCTTGACAATGGCATCCTTGATTGCAGGCTTGCCCTTGATGATTGACTTGGCGAAATCACCGTTGTTCCGGTATTCCACCTTATCAATGACGATCAGGGTTTCCTTGTCATATTCCAGTGCCTTGTCACCACCGACTTCCTTGATGACTTTCTCGGAAGTGAATTGGTAGGTGAGCCGGAAGTCGTCTTCTTCGACCTTCCGGATGATTCGGTTTGCTTCCATTTCGCGGAGGGCGCGAATGAAGGCAGATCGGTAATTATGCTCCCTGGCGTATTTCTTGTTGATGCCGTGGTCTTCCAGGAGTTTTTCGAATTGGGCTTTGGTCATGTGGACGTTATTGACATTCCACCAGACCATGAAGCCATAGATTGTAAAGTTTTGGGTTCCTTGCTGGAGGGTGTCCAGCAACATACTCTTTGCTGCGTTTGACATTTCTGTCTCCTTTTCTTGAAAACATTTTGTATCATTCAATTTTATAGAAACAATTTTCTCTCGCTGTTACTTCCTCCTTTCTTTGTTCCCGAGTAGGATAGGTATAGCATTTTGGAAATTATATATGATATCAAACATATCCTTTTCGAAATTGGGGCTAGCCATCTCGATCTGGCATACATCCTCCAAATGGACATAAGAACTCCTACCACCACCAGAAGTATACTGAACCTCGACCTTGACGAAAGTCGAATTATCAATTGGAGAGAATTTCAATTCAAACCAATTACATTCAATCAAGAAACCACCAGAATGCCGCCTGAAGCCCATTTTATGCTGATCGAAAATATTCCGGAGAACATCAATTGGTGTCTTGATCGTTTTCCGGCGCTTTTCTCTTTCTGCTTCCAATTCTTCGTTTTTGAGTTTACATAATTGCCTATACTTTCCAATCGTGATCAATTTTGGTGTTACCAGGAGAGTACTATTTGATGCCCAAAAATAATAATATATTCCTTTTACTTTGAAGAATCTGTTGTGCCATTTGTCACCAATAAATCCTTCATCATATTCATTGTGGGATCTACTATAGTAGCCGTCATTTTTGCATCGTTTGATTTCTACTTCTTTAACTCCAGCATAGAAAGTTTGGGCTTCTGGCATAAGTTCCCAACTTTCATTTCGTCTGCCTTCGAACTTTAGTTCTAAGATAGTAGTTATTCCTAATTCTTTCATCAAGGCGGCGGTTGTCATGTTAGTATCTCCCAGACCGTCCATTGTTTAGATTCTTCGTTGTAAAACGACTTTTTGATAAATTTGGATTTCTCAAAGATTTTTAATATTTGTTCACAGATTATTAGATCTTCTCCACCTACTTTTACTCTAAACTTAAAACTATAAAACCAGAGATAGAATTCTGCTAAGTTAAACTTCTTTTCACCATATTCTTTATTGGTACCCAATGATCGTAATTTCTTAACATGATTCTTCAACGTTTGGAATAATTTCTCTGGATCCCAGTTGGGATTTGCAAAATCACAAATATCAAAATCATCTATCATTTTTTACCTCATTTAGTAACCAGGCATTCTTTTGTTCGATACCCTTAAAAAGGGGTAAAACCGTACCAATGATATAGGAAACCGCCTCTTTCCACCCAAGAATATAAAAAGGTAAGACGATAATCGCCGATGCGAGTGTAATGGTCCAAAAGAGAAGAAATAAAAGTAATGCACAAATGACACAGAAAATGCAATATAAAGAATTTATAATATTCATTATAGTTTCCTGTAGATAAGAGTATTCCCGATGACATATTCCAATTCTTTAACGGTATCAGAACCATAACCGTAGCCAGTACCCCTCCGGTGGATACCCTTGTCCTCCACGTAAGTTGCCTCAATAGCAGTTGCTGCCAGCATTGTGATCTCATCAATCTGGTTTTTACTTACGTAGAACAATCTCACATAAGCACCAGATTTGTTAAATTGGACCAAATAATATACTTCACTGTGTGGTGGGAGCCACTCTTTGAGGATTTTTCGTGCTTCCTCTTTTGTCTTCATGCGTCTCCTTAGAGTGACATCTGTCGACCAAATGACCGAGTGTCAACAGGAGCCTTGTCATCCCCTTCCAGGCGGCTTGCAGGGACGGCATTCTTCGCTGCCCAATTGGCCATATTGTTCAGTTGAGCAGTTGCCGACTTACTGAGAGGATTGGTACCATTAATACCACACAAAATGAAGTCAGTCGTCAGATCCTTATCAGCAGCAAACGCCTTATACAGGGCAGTGACAACCGATTCTTCCAATTCAGCACCAGAGAAACCTTCGCTCTTCTTGCTCAACTCCTTGTAGTTGATCTTGGAAATCAGAGCTTCCCGTTTGAACTTCCTGGTGTGGATCTTCAGAATTTCTTCCCGTTCCTTATCCGAGGGGAGGCCGACGAAGAAGATCTCGTCGAACCGGCCTTTTCGGAGCAATTCGGGCATTGTATCCAGGATCGATTCGATCCTGTTGACGGTTGCCACGACGAAGGAAGGACTCTTCTTGTCTTGCATCCAGGTCAGGAAGGACCCGATTACGCGTTGAGTGGTGCCACCATCCGTGGACCCGCTCCCACCCATCCCGGAGAATGCCTTCTCCATTTCATCGACCCACACGACACAGTTCCCGATTGCGTCGATTGTGGAGAGGGCCAGTCGCATATTCTGTTCTGATGCACCGACAAGGCCAGCGAAGATTCGTCCAATATCCAACCGAATGAGGGGAATCCCCATGATGTTGGATGCCACCTTGGCAGACAGGGACTTTCCGCAACCAGGGAGACCAGCCAACACGATTCCTCGTGGCTTCGGCAATCCAAATTCTCGTGCTTTCTTGGTGAAGGCCTGTTTGCGCTCTGTGAAGAATGTCTTGACATTCTCCAAGCCACCGATATCTCCGACATTCTCGGTTGCTTCGTAATACTCCAGGATGCCGCTCTTCTTGACGACCTGAGCCTTCTCTCGCATTACCAACTTTGCAATTGACGGCTTTGGCTCTGGCATATCTTTCCTGCTGACCAGAGCTTTGGCGAAGGCATTTTCAGCTTCGATGGTGGTCAGACCCATTGCAGCTTGAATGATTTCGTCGTGCTCTTCCTGCGTGAGATTTCCGATTTTCTTCTTGTAGCCATCATAGATCAGCTTCCAGACTTTCTCGATTTCTTCCTTGGTGGGGAGTTCGAATTCGATCACGGTTACGTCGTGTTCGATGTCCGGAGACACCTTGTTGATTGGGGACACCATGATTAGGGTCTTGGCGTTCTGCTTGAAGTCCATTGCGATGTCTCGGAGGAGTCGGAGGACTCGCGGGACGTCGAAGTATTTGTGCAGATCGCGGAATACCCAAATCGATGATTCTTTGCTGTTCTTGATGCTTTGGAGGGCTTCGATCGGGTCTTCAGTCGCTTCGTGATATTTGTTGTCAGGCGAGAAGAATCCGTCTGTGTGGGACCAGATGATGAGTGGTCGCTTGAGCGCTTGGGCTACGCCGAGAATGTTGAGTTCTGCGCGGCCTTCTTCGGGGGTGACGAGGTAGAGGACGGGGTAACCGGCGGACACGTAGTGATTGAGTTCTTGCATTGTTCGCTCCTTGTGAGTGTTTCTTCTATCGCGGTTTTAAAGAGGAATAATTCCATTCGACTTGCGACGTTCTTGCATCTTGCGTAATCCTTCTATATGTCTTGCCCGAAATTCATTGACCTGGAATAAATCGTTTATAACCGCATCCACTACTTTCTCTACACTAAAATCATTGGGGTCTCTAATATCAAAATCTATAGTATTATAACATCCACAACGACATACCGAAAAAGTTGGTGGGTCTATATTCAATTGCCATTCTTCATCCATAAATCCTATAATTATATCACATCCTTCAGTATCACCGAGATCAAATCCATATTTCAATAGTTCCTTGACACATGCTTTTAAAATCTTTTTGGAGTCGCTCACATGCTGAGATGAGGATCTTCCTCATCTTGTCTCCGAATAGTAATTTTTCTACCCCAGACGTTATCAAATAGTTCAGGTTCTTTTGATTTTTCCAACATTCTTAGAACTACCTGAAGTTGTTCAACCCCTCCCATTTTTTCAGCGAATTCCTGCACTGCTTGAATATATTCCTTTGATTTTGGGTCACGAACTTTGGTGTGTACTCTGACTAAACTTATTGGTAATTTGGTCATTTGATTTTCCTTTTCTTCCCATTTGGCATGATCACAAATAAATGGTCGTATCTGTCTTTTACGTCTTCAGCAAGTTCGTTGATTTCTATCAATGATTCCCTTTCATCAATAGGAATGACGTTGTTGTTTACGTCGTCCATACCTATCAACTTATAAGTACCGTCCGATACTCTCCCTCCTCGTTTTTCTAGCGCGTCGGCTATTCTCCTTAGTAGGGCGTTGTTTTCTTCCAACAATTTTATGACTTTGTCCATGTGTTCCTATCCCTTCATTGCCGATGCAATCGTTTCTGCTATTTGTTTGAATACTTTGGGATCACCTAGGTAGAACGTTATTTCAATTTTCTTACCAAATTCTCTTGTGAATATTTCATCGACCGTTTCTGCTGGCTCACGATCTCTAAATGGAAATTGTTTCTTTTCTCTATAATCAAGAATTATTTGATCTTTTCTGAATGATAGGAAGAATGCTATTCCGTCCATATAGAATGCGGCGCTGGTGTCGCCAATATTAGCGGCATAATCTTCGATATCCAATTCCCTCATTGATTTACGAATTTCTGCTATTAGTTTATCCCAAATTCTTTGAATAGACATTAATTCGTCGTAGTTCATGATTTTCCTTCTAGAATCTTTTGGTATCCTTCGATAAAGACTTGGGATTCATTTATAATATTCTGAAGATTCTTATTTCTATCTTCTAACATAGTCTTAAACATGCGAATAATTGATTTAACGACTTTTTCGAAGAATTGTGGTTCTGCCATATCGAAAAATTCCTCGTATAATGCTTGTGTTTCATTTCGGATATAGACGCAAGCATTGCCACTATTAAATGTTAATATAACTTCATAATGTTTGTCAAGTATGGAGGATGGTGTAAGCCTTACGTTGGAAACTACAGTCTCACCAACGTTTACTTCTTTAACAAAGAAACCGGACGTTTTCATACTAAGTTGATTAATTATTTCATCTACACACAAAATTTCAAAGTCGTTTTTTGTGTCAATTGACATGGTATTTCCTTCCAGGTACCCCTATTGTATCATCTTAAGAATACCTGGAAATGGGGCGTAACAATCCCACGCCCCAAAAGGGAAGCTGATCAAAGGACGGAGGTTGGTCCTTCTCAACTTGCGGCTGATTTGGGCAGAAACAAGGGGTATTAAGTAAGACACCCTTATCGAGACGCCTCAAGAAGCGTCCTGCCGCTGCGCTTTCTCTCTTGTCTCTGTAGCAGATAAATCTGGTATAACTATCTCACCAGAAAAGAAAGCAACATCCTCAATCCAAACCCCCTTACGCCAAGGAGATAAATCATTTCGACTAGATTCTTTCAAATAACCAATAAAACTCTCAAACTCTTCATAGTTACCACGTTCATATTTATACCAATAATTTCTGAGAACTTCTCTTATTTCATTCTCAGTCGGTTCCCTATCAAATATGGCAAGATTTATTTTCTCTTGCCAATCTTGCCCGCATATTACTAATAATTTTTGATATTTCACCAGATTTCCTCATGGTGTTTCCAGGTGTTACGACCCATATCTTCATCAAATTCAACTTTGACCTTGTTATCTTTCAGAACTGTGACGAAACTACTATAGGTGATTTTGTTTCCTTTTTCCTGATCATAATAATTTACTCTGAAGCAATGTGGGAAGAGCCAATTAATCTTCCTGATATAGCCCCACCGTTCTGGGAAGTGAGATTCAACTAGCTTAGTAGCGGCAATTTTTTCTTTCTCTTCCGCAGTTGGTTCTGGCGTCTTGACGGCTTTTGGTACTTTGGGTTCTGGAACAGTTGCTGTGCTCATGATTTATCTACCCCTTTGACCTTTGGTTGGGAGGGTATATTTTATGATCTAAAGTGGAAAATTAGTTGTTTCCAATATGGGTATTCCTTTAACTTCTCTACTACATCAAATATATGGTTCAATTGTTCTGGAGTAATCTTATATGTCTTCATTGCTTCTTCGATTTTTTCTAGCCAATATTTATGGCTGAAAGTTTCCCAGGTAATATTTGGGTCTTTCTTATCTTCTTCATAACCCCAGGCACAACCATCTGTGTGGTTGTATTGGCAGAAAAGTTCGTGTGCGCGTTCTGCCAATTTCCTAAGTGGGAGTCGCCGTTGGGTTCTCTCTTCTCTGAGTTCTTCAGCGAGCTTTTCTTCAAGTTCCTTGACCTTTTCTCTTGCTTTGTCGAGTTCGTTGGAAGTTTCTGTCATTCTTCGTCCTTTTTCTTTTCTCTGAGGCTTAGTTTGTTGTATAGCTCGATAGCCGCTGTGATAACTACTTTATCATTCGTCGTCAAAGCGCCTTTCACAGTCCGTGTTTGTCGCAATACTTCCTGATCAGTGCCGAAGAATTTGGCATGCACAGGAATCCATGTTGTCACTTCTGGATTTACAGCAGCCAAGAAGTGCCCATATCTACCTTCAATATGAACAAGATACCATACATCGGCATTTGCAATTGTAATATATTCATGCGAAACTGAAGTCCCCGAGATAGCCACCAACTTCTTAACTTGAGCGTAATTACAGGCATCACTCCAGGACGCGTATCCACTCTTGTTTGTGTAAATTGTTGATTTGACAAAACTATATCTGTTGGTAATCTCTCTGATCGTCTCTGGTTTCTTATAATTATCAATGAATTCAAGTTGTTCCTTCCAGGTGGTATGCGTACAATTTCCATTTATATATGTCCAACTCTTAATCTTCTTATACCCACCGGTATCATCCATATAGAAGACATCAACACCATCGTTTTCACTGTCTCCCCTTACCGAAATACCTTCTCTTGTAGCTTTCCAATAAAATCTATAGTCTCTCTCACTAACAATAGTAATTTCAAACCCACGCTTTTCCAAAAGATTTAGAATATTAACAATTTTGGTGTGTATAAACCTGTCAGTGCCCAATATTCCTGCTTTCTTGTTTAGTCCAGAGACTTGTTCTCTCCAAGTCATTTCTTTTTCTTCTCCTCAATATCCTCGTTCATCTTCTCTCTAATTTGAGCCAATACAATCTCAGCATTAGCTATTGGGAATTTCTGATGCAATCTAAAAGTCCCAGTGCTCATTTCCGTATAATTGATAAATTCACCTCGCGTAACATCAATCCAAACGTTATTATAATCCTCCGTGTACGGCATCAACCAACCTTTGTCCTTCTTCCCAGTCATGACTGTTACTGCACAATGGATAGACAGAACACATTCTGGGTCGCTCCATTCCCTGTCAGCGTAGAGCGTGATTTTTCGGACTTCAGTGATATACCATTTCCCGATCTTGAATCCTGGTGTGAAGTTATATTTCTTAATATCACCATAATCGATCTTGTCAAACACTTTAGTCTTCACGTTTCACCTCTATCTTATGCCATTCTTCAATGGCTCTCTTAATAAGACTCTGATCCGTTGCATTTAATATATTATCTTGGTGGACTACGGGAGAAACTCTATAAACTTTTCCAGTCGTGAAGAATGTTAGATATTTCTCACCATCAGTAATTATTTCAAGATTTGGATATATTCTACAGAAATACCATGGCTTCTCGTTGGGCTTCTGCAAATCAGCTGTGTTTACAACACCATCAGTGCCGATTGCAACCAACATGTGGACGCGTACACTTTTGATTTTTCTGGCATCACCAACCGATATAGTTTTTACTGTCTTGTTATTCAAAGGACAATATTCAGATTCAATCTGGGAAATAAAAAGACCTGCTTTATTGAATTCTGTCGCATCTGGGAGATATCTATTCTCTTCACAGATCCTCTTACACAGGTTCATTAGCGTGGGGACCTTCCCTTCCAAAATATTAATACCATCTAATGTCATTTCGAAATATCTCTCATACCCACTTCCCTTACTTCTACCAAATAATTCCCATCTTGGATGTAGTACACAGTTCCTTAATGAAAATTCCTTGAATCTTGCAATCATAGAAATTTCATAATCCATACCATATAACAAATCGCTTGGATTTGTTGGGGCTTCTGGTAGTTTATCATTCAATTTAATATCAAAACCAAATTCATCCAAAATTTCCAATAATTCTAATTTAAATTCGAACTTATCCTTTAGATCTACAAGTCTTTTCTTTTTATCTTGGTCATCCAAAGATGATTTTCTAATAAAATTAAGATATCTCTCTTTTATTACGTCGTAATCACTTCTCCACTTTTTGCGTTCCATCTTCTTTTTCTCTCCATGCCTTGATGTGAGTTTCAAAGACCCAATTGACAAATTCATCGTTGTCTGAAAGGGCCTCGTCAATCCTATAGGTCTTATGTATAGAATGTAAATTATTGGGATCACCCAAAACGGTCGCTTTATCGAAATCATAAGTATTATTATACTTCTCATCGTCACGAACTATATAAATTTTATCTTTCGGATTATTAACACTTTTACAATAACCAAAGATTTTTCTATTTCCATTCCCCATATCGAATGCCAAGAATACGTAGAGATCAAGATTTGGATCACATAATTCATCTTTGGTAATGAGATGAAGTGTTTTACCCTCTTTTCTCATAAGAATGAGAGAAAATTCTTTATTCTCGGCGAAGATACTCTTATTTAGAGGTAATGCTGATACTTTTTGGAAGATTTCTGTTCCATTTGCTTTTATAAAATCAAACACTATATTTATATAATTCATGAATATCAATGACACGTTCGGAGGATCTGCCTCATCACAACTTGGAGACATAGTATTAATGTCTTTAGCTAATTCATCCTTGGTCTTCTGGAACAAAATATCATCTCGATTAAAGAACAACCTCATGTATTGGGTATGAGAATTCCTAGCAGTAACTCCAAACCATACATATCTAGTATATCCAAGATTTGCATATTTACATTTCCCTGTTGTAAATCCAATATACTTGAATTCACCAGGTTTTGGTTTTTTCTCAGACAAGATTAATTTGTGTTTATCATGGAGGACTTTATATTCAACTAAATAATCTTTGAAAGCAGCAATTACTTCATCCAGCCATCCTCTGATATCTTCAATTTCCCAAAACTTACAAGTGTGCTTGAACATTTCTTCACGATGATTTAATGTAAGGGAAAATCCCATTCTATTTTCATAATCAATATGATATGAAAAATTGGTATATTTTAATTCATCCTTTATAACTTGTATCCTTGTTTGTAATGTTTTATTTAGAATACGATCAATATCTCTGACACTCCATGGTTTTGTCAAGTTCCGTACGATGTTTTTGTCTTCCATTGTATCTCCTATTTGTATTCTTATTTGAATGTACTCAATAATTCTTGTCTTTTCTTTATTGAATTTAATAATTCATTGTTTCTAAAATTGACATATTCAATTGTGAATTCTTTTACAAAAAGAATAACTTTTTTGAAGAATTCTGGGTCTGCAATATCTAGAACAGTTTTATACTTATCTGTTTTAGTTGGGTAATGTCCATCAACATTGGTATTATTGTTAATCCAAATTTCAACTGTACCACCGTTAATAAGTATAGTAATACAAATACGATCGGCTTCCGGCTCACCCAAAGCAATTTCACAACTAACATATTTTTCGTATGCGACAGAATAACATTTATCACAAAAATATTCATCCAAATTCTTCTTGATTTCTATCAAAACCTTTCTTTCATCTGACATTTTGTTGTACATTCAACCTCCGTCCGATCAGGGATTCACTTCCGCCCCCTCCAACGCCGCAGAGGAGGCGGCTTAGAATCACTGGTCTTGTTTAGCCTGTTCTTGGATAATTACATCACCCTGAAGAACGCCAAATTTACTTTCCTCTCGAAAATGATATGTCTGCGGTTTCTCCCCAGGTTCCGCCTCCCTGGTAACAAACCACAAACTGGCAGGTTCTTTCCAGGTTACATTTACGAATTTCTCACCTGGCTTGAGCGTAACCGTGAGTGAACCACCCCATTCCTTAGCACGTCTACTGGCAGGCATCCATAGGCTAAACACAAGCCAGAAAACGCCTATAAACACTACTATACCGCATAATACCAAAACCAAATCTTTAAATTTCATGTCGTCTTCTTCCTCCTACTCTTCTTCTGGCACTCGACGCACCTCTTGACCTGGTGGACATCTTGAGGCTTTACCTCACGCTGTGCACCACAATCAATACAGGTAATGAAAAGACTCTTTGTCGGAAGGACCTTCTGTTCTGCAGCATGAGGGATCTGATCCTTATACTTGAATATGACCATAGCCAATTTTCCTGCAATTTCTTCCAGACTATCAACAAAATTCATGTCGTGTTCTGATGCCTTGTTGTGTGCCAACTCATGGCACAATATACCAAGGTTCCTGGAACACAGTGGTTTGCTGAAATCTGTTGTTTCCTTCGTATTCCAGCTAACGAAGCATTTCTCTTCGTTGGCCTTGAAATGAGCAATCATAGCACGACCAGTATGGTCGCGTTCCTGAATAAAGAAATCAACTTCTACGTTCCGTTCCAGAACCTTTTCGCTCAAGAATTTGATAACCTCAGCGAACTTCTTCTGGTCATCGGTAAGTGTAGTGACCGATTCCATTTTGTTCTTGGCGATTTCGGTCGAAACCTCCTCAGAATTCTTGACATATTTGGCAACTGCCTCAGTAATAGAAGCTGCCATGTGTTTGACATCCAGAAGCGAATATCCGTGTTGAGCTGCAACGTCATTCGCTTTCCGGTTCTCAGTCTTGATTACCATAAGTTTGCCATCTGTAATCTTGTCAACGACTCTCTTCTTCACCTCTTCAGTTGTCCATCCCATACCTTGGATTACCCATTCTTCCTTGGCAATCTCATTGGAATTAATATTATCAATCTCATACTTCAGCACCTGACCGAAGAGATATTTAAGATACCATTCACTGACGGTATCCCGATTGTCGTTCAGTGGGACACGTTGCTGAACATCTACATGCCAAGGAGCCACGATCTTCTGGATCGGTACTCCCATTTCGAAAAGCCAAGATTCACCCTTCTTGGACTTCCGAATGACAACATCGGTAATTCGGTATTCATTTTTCTGAACACCCTGAACGATTACCTGAGTTTCAAGACAGAGACCACGGTAGGTCGTGATTGCATCTGGACGACGAACTTCCTTACCATTGATCTTGAGGATGAGATTCTCCGGAGGAATTACCTTTTTGAGATATTCAATGGCATCTTCCGGATTCTTCCAGGTATCCAGAGAGGACCAGATTTCTACTTTGGTTCCTACTGTCCTGGTATTTTTACATTCTTTTCGACCGTCCTTGTCGAATTCGATTGTCAGTCCGATGGTTTCGACGATGGCACGGTCTGCAGCGGAGATCAACTCTTTGAGGCCACGACCTTTTCGGCCTCGTTTGGTGGGTTGGTCTTCTTTGTCTGTCATGAATACAGTGGTGATTAGAGAAGGGTCGCTGAAGCCGTGTTTGCTGTTGTCGCAGATGATGACGTGACCTTGTTCGAGAGTCACTTCTGCGAGGGTGGCATCTTCCAGGTCCAGGACATTGGAGATGCCTTCTCTGATGAGGAAGGACATGCTTCGTCCTGCATTGAGACGACGCCAGCCGTCGTTGCTGATTTCAAACCAGGTTTTACTGGTCTTGATTTCTTCAGCTTTGGGTTGTTCCACAGGCGCTTCCGCCACCATTACTTCCTTTTTCTCGACTTCGAACGTCTCCTCCTTGATGGGAGGGATGGGGAGATCATCGTTGGGTGGTGGAATTCCAAGATCGTCTTGGGGGATTGGGGGAATGTCACTCATTAAAAACTCCTTGCCGTTCTTCGGGGCATGCTTAGAATATCCTGGAGGAATTTTACTCCTCCTCGTTCGATTAGGAAGACAAATGCGTCGTCCATTGTATCGAACTTTTTAGTCCCTTGAATTTTGAAGGTTGCATCTCCGATGTGTGGGATTGCATCTTCATATTGTCCGACTTGGAGTGCTGCTTTTCCGTTTGCTAGGTAGACGTGTGCGTAATGTCCTTTTTCTCCTCCTATGTAGAGTAGCAAGTCCCTGTTTTGGTCGGAGTGGATTCGATCCACTCTCCAGTGATCTTTACTCTTTGCTGTTTCTTCTTTCCAGGATTTTGCTTCTTCTGGGGTCATTCAAATGCTCTCCACTTGTAGCCGCATGATTGTATAAGTTCATCGAGTGCTCCTGATGCATCAAAAAGGTCACTACATACTTTCTGATCCCAGTTCTGTTCTACTGCTAGGTCATATAATTCCTTGACTTTTTGTGCTCGTTTGATTATTTCATCTGCGTTTCTGGAAAGGTTTTCATGCATTTCGATTTGTAGGTCTTTCATTGCACCCATAATTATCCTCTGAAACTTCTGGCTTCAACTGCTTTGTCTATAATTGCCTGTGCGACTTTTACTGCTGTTTCTGGTGGCAAGCCAATCCAAGATATTTGTTTTCCGAAGTTGATAATTACGTTTCCATTATAAGTTGTTATTCCGATATTTAGTTCTCCTTCATCTCCAGGTGTTAATTTCCCTTCTGGGAATTTTCCTGTTGGGCCTGGTTCTTCAGCCATTTCTATTCCTCGTCGTCTATTGAGATCTCATCAAAACAATAAACTAGTACAAACATGGCCCAAAAAGCAGCTGCCCACCAGATTTGGAAGTATACAAACAATCCAACAGGAACAGCGTTGGTGGCTGCCTGAAACCACCGATTTCCTTCACTCCACTTCTTTTTCCGCATCTTTCTCCTCTACAAGTGAGTCAATAACCTTCTTTGTCTTCATTATCTGGTTATTGACTCGCTTCTCTTTCGCCAACACACGTACCTCATTGGTCAGAAGTCTTGAAATTTCCATATTTCGTTCGTGGATTGCTTTTTCGAAATGATTCCCAGCCATACCCAATAAAATGAATGATTCTGCGACTGTTTCACCTTCCCAGACTTGGCGAACATACCCAAGTCCTTCTGGAATCTCGCAAACCAGTTTGACCATTTATTTCTCGCCTTCGCAGAGATCCTTGTACTTGTCAGAAACTGCCTTTAGATCCTTAATAACCTCAGTCGCTCGACCTATATCGAAATTCGGATCAGTAATGTTGAATACTAATTTCTTGCCAACTTCATAATGCTTATTTTCTGGATGATATTTGGCCACCAAAAGTGTTTCTTTTTGATCGAAAATTATATAAAGGTTTTGAGTAATGAGTCCACGACATGAGATCATAAGATGATCTTCGTCAGTACCATTCCATACTTTCCTGATCTTAATCTTTTGCAATACAGTCGTGACACCATAGGACTTAATGGTGTCACGAATGTTCTCCATGAGCGTGCGGTTGAGATTCTCTTCCTTCTTAGCCATTAACCGTCATGTCCACGCAATTACCCCATTCAGGAGCCTTCGCCTTCTCTCCCGTTTTCTCACGAGCAATCACGAAGATCATCGGGAAAGCACGCTTCTCAGGCCAATTACAATAACCATCGGTCAGCATGATACACGCATTCCCGATCAAACCCTGATCTTCCAACCATTTCACAGGAGCCGCCATGTCGGTACCCCCACGACCTCGGACCTGGATACGCTTCCAATCACCGCGACGATACCTTCCATACCCCTGGAAGGCATGGTCCCATTGGAGTACATTGACCTTGGCACGATAGCAGACTGCCTCGATTTCAGTAAAGAATTGCTCCAGCATCCGGCTGCTCACTGAACCAGAAGTATCAACCACTACCGAGACCGTACAAGCAGCATGATGGGAGATTCCCGGTTTCCCAAAGAAATCATGACGCCGATTCCGTCGAGAATAAGTCCACCTCCGATTACCAACATAAGTTCCCATCAGACGGCGGAGAAGTTCTTTCCACCGAACGACGGGCTTATCCAGAGATTTAAGGATTTCCTTCAGGTGACCAGGAACATGACCTTGGCTCTTCTGGCTGGCCTGGTCACAGATGTCCTTGACCACCTGGCGGGCTTCGTCTTCACTGACGTCACTCTGGCCCCAGGTACTGTGATCATCAACGGTATCCCCGAATCCGTCATTGGGTGCGCCGCCGTCACCAGAACCAGGTTCGTTACTTTCTTCCTCGCCCTGCCCTTGGCCCTGACCCTGTTTCTGCTGTTGTTTCTGTTTGCCTTTCCCGCCACCACCTTGTGGCTGGCCTTGGCCCTTTCCCTTCCCTTGCTTCTTTCCTTGCGGACCCATCTCGTTCTGTTCCAGCATTTTGTAATATTCTTCTGCAGATAGACTTTCGTCTACATCACTTGGGCAGTAGATCATGTCTTCTGCTGGCGGGAGGACTTTGCCTTTCTCTTTATATCCTACTCGTGGGTTGTTCTCGCGGCCATTGACTGACATGTCTGCCGCGACACCCCAAGTTCGCCGATCCCGTCCACCGGTCCTTACTGGGTGGAGTCGGACGAGGTGTTCGATCAGGTGCTGGACTTGTCCATATAGTTCTTTGAGGTTGTGTTTTGCCACGAATGGGGGATAGAAGAGGGCTTGGATTACGCCTCCCTGGACGATTCGGATTCCAAGCTTTCGCTTGCTTTCGTCGGGGATCCAGCTCATTTGGTTGGGGATCCATTCCATGGACATGGCGACGTGGCCATACCATGGCTCGCGGACCATCAGCCGGCACCTTGCTTCCATGAGTTTGTCACTGGTTTCACTCATTGTTCGGAAGATCCTTTCTCTGTGTTTTATCTTTTGAGACTTTGGACATAATTCGGTGCGACATTATTTTGTTAGATAGTTGATTAAATTTTCGATACTGTTGGGGTCGTTATATTCTCCTTCGAATTTCTTACTTTTGCTGTATATCCTCGCTGTAATCTTTTCATTCCAAAATTCTACAGTGGTTGGACTCGCCAAAAACGTTGTTTGCGTTGGTCGAACTTGGAAATTACAAAGCCATGGAGTACTATTATTAAATCTAATTTCACTGCATATAAAATTATGTTTCAATAATTCATTCTTTATACCCTCATAGATTTTTCTTAACGTTACTCTTCGCTTCTTTGTTTCTTGCCCTCTCTTTTGTACTGCGTCCTTCTGTGCTTTTGTAAAGACAGGAGCCATGTCTTTTGGAGGTAATGTTAATGCATTTTCGAATTCTTCTTTGGTTACAATATAAATTTCTCCTGTTGTTCGGTCACTGCTTAGGCGGATTGCTTCGTCGCCTTTCTTTAATATCTTACCAGTGACGGTTTTGCATTTCGCAGCTACTTTGACAAGTTGGATATATTTCATTGGAACCTCCTCTTTTCAGTATCATTCTTCTTTGATTAGAAAATCGTTAATTTCTGGAATAATTTTCTCTGGGTCAAAAGATGGATTATTGATATCATAAACCTTGTACTTTTTATACTTCATCATACCGCCTTCACCAAATTTATGAATATCATACATCACGATTAAATCCTTATTATTCATACATTCTTCTGATATAGGGGTCACATCTTCTTCCCATCTGGTTCTTCTCAAAAATGGTGGATATATCTCATTTAGATATGTTACTATTACTCGCCTTTCAATTTTTGATCTTACTAATCTCTGTATCCATAGATTATTGTAATGTTGATAAACGAAAATATCCTTTCTCCAACCATCTACGAATCGGTTAAGTAGGCTGTCCATCTTTCCCTTCCAGGTATTCTGTAATCTCTTTGATCACTGATTCAGGGTCAAAGGATGGATCTGCGATGTCATATATTTTGTATTTCTTATATTTCGCATTACAAATGAAGAATAATATTAGATTCCTTTGAAGGTTACATGATTTAGGTAAGTCGAATTCGGCAGTTGTTTCTATAAAGTGTTCATGGAGATGGTCGGTATACATTAATGAAACCTGATAACATTTGGACTCGAATGATATCCATTGTGTTCTTATAGACAGAAAAGAATCACCTAGTCTAATTATATGAGTATCCCAGAATCTCTCAGAGAAGATTTTAAGTAGGCTGTCCATTGTTTTCTCGATTCAGGAATTTCCTAACCTCTCTGACCACACTATGTGGGTCAAATGATGGATCAGCAATATCAAATTCTCTAACCCGCATCTTCAAACGTCGTTTCCTATATTTCTTAAATGCTACCTTGAGAGATGTTTTCGAAAGAGAAATCCGTATATTTCTCTTTTTGGATACTGTTCCAATTGTAAGACTACCGGGGGTAAGAAAACGTGAAGTATCAAGAAATTCGCTTGTGAAGAAAAGTAACAACTTATCCACCATCATTTTAGGGTCACAATCTTCTTGTCACCGGCCAACTCCTGAATCCTCAGGAAAAAGTTGGGGTGGGGCCTAAACTCCCAACGATTCTTCTCGTGATATTCTTTCGTTTCTTTGATAAATTCCTCTGCGGCAGAAATATATCTATCATATTCCTTGTGTGTCAATTTCCCAACCACTTTTGCATAAAAATCAGCACATCCAGCGCCATATCTGGTGTCACATTCCACTGGGTCCCATACTTCTTGGAATGTGTCTTCAACCTGTTTTCTGGTTACTTGCATCGAAGTCCTCCTTCAATGCTTGTGCCATCATGCAGAAGTTATCCCTATCTGCTGTGTTTAGTTCTTTTGTTTCAATATAAGGGGACGCAAACTTTTTTGTAATCCTAAGATTGTTCTTCTCAAAACAACCCTGGACAGGATAGAATTTGTCAACGCCATCGAACAATAGTTGCCCGTATCTTTGGGTCATAGTGATGAAATTGATGTAGAACCACATCTCGGATCCACTATTTGGGTCTGCCAAACCTTCTTTACTGGAATCTATCTTGCCGCCTTCTTTTAGACCAACGATAGTGATGGTTCCAGATGCAACATAATTTGGTTGGCAGAATCTGAGTCCTTTCTCACTTCTGGTAATTGGTTCTCCAATTTCCGAGAAATTATATGGTTCATGCGGTATATTCTTGACTTTTTTGGGTCTTTCTTCGAATTTGGTAATAACCGGCGTCTCCGCGATTATTGGTTTGAGTGCTTGGGGGATTAATTTGTTTGGGATTTCCGAATTTGGGAGAGTAGTCCTTTCAAGTTCATAACCACCAAATTTCGTAATCTTATAGAAAGACAATTCTTTCGAAATACTATTATTCCAATGATAAAGTCTTATATGAATCTGCGCTCTGAAATGATTCTTTCGCTTTATAATAACGTAATTTTCTTTTAATTCACATTCGCATCCTTCGAAATCTGGTTCTTCTTTGATACATTTTTGGAATACTTTTAAAAGGTCTTCGGCTTTGGCCTGAACTTTTGCATCAGTCACTTCTTTTCCTCCTGGAGGAATGCACATGTATCACCAGCAATAACCTTATCAATTAACATCTTTCGTGTAGACGAATCTGGGATGGATGAATAATATTTCTTATAGAGACACAAAAGATCCTCATAACTAATTTCCTGTAACAGAGGTGTTAGCAACCCAACCAATGCTCCTCTTGCGAATATTTCACCGACTGTTTTTCTGAGATTATCCAGAGATTTGGGATCATTAAGATCAATTTCAATTTTATCTGCATATTTTATTCTTGATCCAGTTACGAAGATTTTGGCGTCTTTTAATTCCAATGATAAAGATGATCCCAATTTATCAGAAATACCAGCTGCTGGTATTTCTCCATAACCTGTAGTAAAATCACCCAGTCTTGCATTTCTGATTATTTCACAAAGAAGTTCTCGTTCCAACTTGGACATTATTCTTCCCTTTTCAGGGCATTAAAATGTGACAATATCTTTTTTAGAATTCTATCAAACGACGTTGGATCAGCAAGTTCGAACCTCTCACCAAAACGCCATCCCATACATTGTGTAACTTTTGGGACCGAAATATTATCATCTCCCCAAGTAACCCTCTCCATATTATCCCAAAACCATAATCTAACATTATATTCGTCATCTGGATCAATCAACGCACATTCCATTTTATTAATACAAAAACGGAAACAGTCATCTTTTGTCTCTAGAAAATCGCAGGTCAATAATTGCTTTTCTATTTCGTCCTTTAACCATATTGCCAGTTCATGAAAAACAGACTTGGTAAGTGGGCTTAATGTTCGTATGGTCATAATATCTCCTTTAACTTCTCTTCAAAGAACTCGACATTATGAGCAGTGAAAGGAGCATTCTTCCAATAGAGTTTCCCATCTTTAATATTGAGAACTACAGATTTCTTGTGGGTACCACCACCAGGCTTGACAGTCATTAGTCTGGCCATGAAATTCATCTTAGGATTGGTCTTTGGATCAGCCAGTTCCTTATTTCCTCTGGTAATCACACGAGCCGAAAGCGTTAGAATCAGAGTCATTGGGAATTTTTCATACTTGATGTTGATTAGTTCGTTGACGACTTGATATTTGATCTTTTTGAATGTAACAATATATCCGTCTTCAGTTTCTTTATATTGGTGATTAAATATTCTTTCCCCGTTCTGCCATACCCAAGTATAAGCAGAATCACGGATTATTCCATACAAATCTGCTGGAACGTCATCCGAGACATGTATATCATAAACTTTGGTATAATCAAGATAAGTTGGATTATTCCATTTTCTCCTATAATAGAGATTTTTGGAAATTATTTTTACTTCAATAATATCATTGCTACCTCCAACGAATTCACCGGTTAGAATACTTGTCAATTTCACTCTAATTTCGCTTAAATCATATTCATTTATTGGCTTATCAAATCCGAGTTTTTTCATATCTCTCAAGTCGATCGTGATCATTTATTGATTTCCTCTATCATCTTCATCACTTTTCCAAACATTTCATCGTGATTAATAGCTTCATACTTGCCAGCAATATATTCCCACCAGAGTCTCTTCTTTTCTACATCTACTCTTAGAACTCTGGTTCGACTTTGGATTTCAAATGTTCGTCCCGGTTCATATTCCAGGCAGATTGCTTCTGCCTTGAAGATTACTTCTGCTGTTGGGTCTTCCAGCATTTTGTTCACGTGGATTGTTGAGACTGATAGTTGGATCTGACAGATAAACTTGATCGTCTGGCTACTTTGGATTACTCCAAGTTCTTGCTTCATGTTGTCTCCTCGCCTCTAGGAAAGACACAGAGGCCCCCTCTGGCAGGTAGAGGGGGCCTTTAGTACTTCCTAAGAAGCTAGATTACTCGTCCTTGTCCTTACCCCACGCGGTCTTGGACAGGAGATCCTGCAGTTGAGGACGCTCAAGCAGCCGGTCCAAGAATTTCTTCTTGCCACCGGGGGAGCCGCCAGCCTTACCCAACAGCTTGGCCAACTTCGGATTGGAGATTGCTGCCGCCCGGACGTGATCGTCCACGCCCGCTCCGCCACCAGACACCAAAGCCTTGCAGAACGCAACCACAAGGTCCTTGTCCGGATTCTGCTTGCACATCCATTCCGCAAAATCCAGAGCGACTTCGCCAGGCTTGTCCTCTTCGATCTTGGGCTTGATGAAGCCCACGAGGCCCCACATCAGACCTGTCATCTGATTTCGGTTCAGCTTGCCAAGCTGGCCTTCCTTGGCCTTGACACCGGTCTGAACCAGCTCGCGAGGCTTGACAGGGCAGGAATACCGGCTATACGACATCGCCAGTTCTCGACCGATCAGACCAGCGATGACTTCGATTCGGGCTTCCTCGCTATAGCTTCCTTCCTTGCAGGCTTCCTCCACCCTTACGATTGCTTCCCACGACCGCCTTGACGGCTGGATACCGAAGCCAAGTTCGCCGTCCACGTCACCATCAAGGTGCTTGACGTTCTGCGTGGCGAACTCGATTACCTGGGATGCCCGACCTTCGTGCTTCATACCCATGTAATCGACCCATTCATCCAGGGTCGTCTCACCGTCACTCAGAGTGACGTGACAGAATCGATTCAGGAAGGCCGGATCGGTGAATCCGTTCACCATGTAGCCTTCCATGAAATTTCCCGCGCAGACCACGGACCAGCCAGGCGGGAGGGTATACTGACCGACCTTGCGGTCCAGGATCAGCTGGAAGATTGCCTGTAGCACGTCGTCCTGGGCTCGATTGACTTCGTCCAGGAAGAGGATTCCCTGCTTGAGGCGGGGTTGCATTTGGTTCCAATATGCTTCCTTCTTTTCGTCGCCAAGTTCGTTATACTTGGTGATGAATTCCTTGAATTCGATATCGGCGATGGGCATGTCTGCCGGTGGGAGGTAGATGGTTCGTCCGTTTTGTCGGTCAGGGAGGCCACGGATGTCGCTGGCTTCAAGCTGCGAGCATCGCATGTCGATCATTCCCATTTCGTCTTCCATTGAGGTCTGTTGGACCACGCTGGATTTTCCGATGCCTCGGTGTCCCCAGATGAACAGCGTCACATTGGACTTTTTGCAAATCCTGATAGTTTCCTTCAAAGTCTTGATCTTCATTACTGCCTCCTCGCGGAAAAGGGTTTCTTATCCATGTTGGTGATATCGGCGTTGCTATTTCTGGGAATTGTTCACGAATTCCACGAACGCCTTGTGGCTAGCTGCTACCAGTTCGTCGGCTCTTGCTGAATTCCACCCCTCCAAAAGCACATTGTGCAGAACTATAGTCTTGGTTTCATCACGCCACTTGTCATTATTCCAATGACTTGTCTTACCAACAATTCCATAAACAATCCACCACTTATTATCCCACTTCATCATACTGGCAGCACCACCTGCACCACTAACATACACAATATCAGGAGAATAACTTGGATTTGACAATACCTCGACACGAATTTTATATGTATCACCATCACGGAAATATTGACTAGTTGGGCATAGAACATGCCAACTAGTCATCTTTTCCTTGGAATGGGTGGCACACCCCATATAACAAGTACCACTCCTGAACCAAGCTACAGGTCCTTGAGTGACTTTTACCATAGCAATCTGGCACTTAGAACCACAACTCTTCTGGATAGCGGAGAGACGCGTTTTGTTCAAAGTAGTAATATCACATATCTCAACAACGTTGATCCATTGCATCTCTGAGATTGATTTATGAATTTCCAATATTGGCTTGTACAGCTTTCCATGATTATAATTATTTGGTCCTCCAGCCATGATTATTCTACCTCCAAAACTGGAAATTCTGATAAACTTATACGACCGAACCCGTCTGAGCAGCGGACTGAAATGCCAAGCTCCTTAGCCCTATGTAGAGCTTGTTTCAACTCCCGTTCTGCAGTTTTAATTCTATCACCCTTTGAGCGATAGAAATTCTTACACTTTGGACACACATCTCCGAAAACAAGTACATTTCGCCGTGCATGAATGTGACATTGACAAACCATCACTCACCTCTTTTCTTTTGGGGCGATAGGTTTTTCACAACCCGCCTGGAATATCCTTCCACACTTGGTACACAAGTAATATATGGGCTTGTTAATGTGTTCAAGCCTGGGTCCAAGAAGATGTAGACGTGAGCCACAGGGGCACCATGATTTGGAATCATGTTGTAGTGCGTAGTGGCTTAGGTCTATCTTAGGCGCTCTGCGCATTTTCCACGTCCAATTTCTGGGTACTCTCGACAAACTGTTTGAGAACAACTTCACCAATTGCGTCCATATTTGGATTGGCGATGTCAATATCAGTGGTCATCTTTTCCAATTGTTTTTCTACATCGGTTGCCACAACCTGGACATATTTGTCATAGACTCTGAAGATCTCTGATTTCATTCTACTTTCTAATTCCCATTTAATTTTAGCCTTTAACTCAATCAATACAGCATCCTTAGCTTCCTGAATAACAGTGGCTATATTGCTTTCACTCATAATTTCTTCCAGTTTTGTGGCCACTACTAATCTTGCTTTATCAGTTACATATTTGTTGATTGTTGTCTCTCGACCGTTACAATGGTCGACTCTCCATTGTCCCCATGATCTATCAAATCCAAGAACTTCAGCTATACTAGCTTCAAGTCGTTCTCTCACCATTTTGTCAACTTGACCAATAAAATGTGCTGCGGATTCGATTATACGCTTGTTGATTTCCTTTCCTGCTGTTTTCATAAGATTTTCTCTTGATTCGTTTGCTGCTTCTGCTAGGACTTTGACTTGTTCCCGATCACTGTTTTTTGTTTCCAGTGCATAGATTCGATCTGTTAGTGCCCGTATTTCACTTTCAAGTTCTGCGATTGTCTTTCTTGGCATTATTAAACTTTCTTGTATTTGGCAAAGAGACTAACATCGAATACACCAGGTGAGTCAGAAGTACCACCTGTCAATATTTCCTTCACGCATTCAAAGAACTCTTTGTTATTAGATGGTACGACCTTGGTATGTTGCTGAACCTTTTCTTTATTTTTCCAATAATAATCGATCTCATCTGTATCCAAATTCAATAGGGTACTTGGATAATATGTGATTGCTACTTTCCCAAAGGTGAATCGTCCTGTACTTAGTTTGTTGGCTGTCATCCATAGGTCAGCCCGTACTTCTACGGTTTTGTCGGGGTTGGCCAGTTCTTCACTTACCAGGAATAGTTTGAATTTGGTTATTGAACCTGGGATAAGGAAGGTTCCGATTTGTTTTCGCACATGTCTCTCTTTATTTGGTTTACCAATTTTCTGAATATGGCAGCGTGGAGTATATTTAATTCAAATGATTTGTGTGTAAAACATTGCAACTTTTGAATCGATAAATTTCCATTCATCATCTCTGGCGTGGATCCAGGATTATATGCGAGCCAATATTGGTCACTACCATCAACAGCAATATAGAAAGTATTATTTGATAAAACGACAAAAAACACGAATAAACATTTCGTACCTTTTTTACAGATTGATTCTCTTGTTAATGTGGAGGAAGGCACTTCTCCTTCATAAGCTGGTTCCAGACCAAATATCCCCATATATTGAATGTTGACAATACTTGCCATAGAGATTGGGTGACCCAGATCTACTTTTTGGAATTTGCACATTTTTCTTGCATCAACCTTTCTTCAAGCATACGAGTCCAACAATTCCTATAACTACTCTTATTGTCACGCATAATCATACAAATGGTGTCAATCATCTTTGGGTCACACAGGAATATTTCCATTAGATGTGTTTTCCATTCCCATCTACCACAATAATTTAAATATATTCTTACTCTATCATCACCATATTCATATGATACAACTGTCTTACCTATTTGAGCGATATTGAAACCTTTACCATGAAAGGTATTTGCATTAAAACGGAGATCTTGCCCAGTACGCTTACGAATATCATTATATAATGCCAGTGCGAAAACAGCCATTTCCTCGTTTGAATCTTTCAATATTCTATCAAATTTGTCTTTAACTAGATGATGTTCTCTACCAAGAGAACGCATCAGAACATCCCAGAGGGTTCCTGAGGACCAGGACCACCCTCTTTCGGAGGACCCTTCTTCCACCAATCCGGGTCTTCGTGCTTATCTTTCCAGAAATCAGCATCATCTACGTCCTGTTCCTGATCCATCCCAAGAACAGGAGTCAGAGTTGCATCCGGTTCCTGAACGATCCTACTAACCACAAAATCAATCATTTTCTCAATATTCTCGCACTTAAGACGATCCTGGAAGCGGAAACCACGCTTCTCACCATGTTCCTTCTCAATGGTGATGAATTGCTTGAGTTCCAGGTCGATCTTTACTGGATGCATATTCTCGACAACATTGAAGAATCCACCAGTTTTCTTGCATGTAGTCACGTAGACTTGACCGTAATATCCTTTACCCTCGACCATGAAGACCTGGACTCGGGTAATGAAGTTCTTTCCAGATTTATTGAGATCTGGTCGGAATTCATCTACGATATCTCCGAAGAACATAATCTTTGTTTTCTTGCCTTCTTCTAGTGCTTGTTGGCCGATGGTGGCTGCCAAATCTACGTTTTTGAATTCCTGGACAAGGAATTCTTTGCCGCTTTGGCAGATCAGGACATTCTTTGTACCACATTCTCCGATGATTGGTTCCAGGGGAGTACCTTTTATAACTTCGATATTCATTGGGATTAGGCCTTGTTGTGTGATATTATCTCGGAGGCTCTGTTTTGCTTCTTCTGGGACTTGCTGTTGTTGTTCCATTGTTTTGATCATAAGTTCTGCTAGTGCGTTTGTGAATTGTGTCCATTCTTCATTTGTGAGACTTACGAGTGTTGCTTCACCGCTCGGCAGATCAACTTTGGACTTTTCCACGTTTTCTCCTTTGTTTAATCTTGTTTGCTATCTTGATTCCTTCTGGTGTTAAATTCCACCAGGCAAATCCATTTACACCACCGTGTGGTTTTACCCATCCTATCAACTTCCAGGATTGTAATATCTTTAGTGCAGTTTCGGTATCAGCATACAACTTTATAGATGATGTTAAAAGGTCGAAACTCATATCGAAAGGCATCCAGACTTGCCATCGTTTTATAAATTTCGTGAATACTTTCTTTGGGTCGTAATTTGGATTATTTATGTCAAGTTCTAGCACTTTTTAAGTACCTTAATCCCTTGGTCGGTAAGCATAAAATTACCATTTTTCTTTTCTTCTATCCATTTGAAGTCTTTCCATGAATGAAATATTAATATGATGTTTGCAATATTATTAACTTCAAATTTTTTACTTTCTATTAATATTAATGTGTCCATAACACCAATTTCATAAATACGCAGCTTTTTCTTACTTAATGTATGGTGACAATTGAACTTCATTTCGAAAAATTTGCGGAATATTTTCTCTGGGTCATGATCTGGGTTTTCTATTTCTAGTTCCAAGGTTAACTCCTGTATGACCAGAGAAAAGAAATTCTCGTAATGGCATCCCATATCGGTTTATCTGTCGTTTTCTGATTTTCTCTTGTTTATCCTTCTTTTTCCATTCTCTGGCTACTTTGATTCCTTCTGGTGTTGCCCTATAGAAACCTGATTTTACTGTTTTGTTTATATTCATGAAATGGGTTTCGCTTTTAATCCACCCGCATTGTTCCCAGCTTTTCAACAATAATTCGTACGTATGGTCAACTGCAATTATATCTTGGACTTTGTCTTTTCGGACTCCCCAGAATGTTGCTACGTCTTCAACAATAAAACCATGTTTAGAATGTATGGAGAAAAAATGTTGTTTCTTGTCATAATTAAAATAGAATTTACCCCATATTTCCTCTGGGTTATGTTCTGGATTGTTTATGTCTAAATTCAAAGTTTTTCTCCTTCTTGCGTAATAATATATCCACTATTTTTCTTTCTTATCCAACCAAGTGAGACCCATGAATCAACCAAATAATATTTGTTTTGATCAAAGATGGTGTATATATTCCCAATTGTATATGCTATCCAACATTCGACATTACAATCCCAGAATATTCGTCCATTAGTATGTTTATCATACCACCAATCACGAAAAGAAATAAATACCTCTTTTGGATTATGCTCTGGATTAGAAATATCAATAATCATTTTTCAGCATTCCCTCTCTAGTTATTGAATAACAATTATCCCATTCTTTAACCCAACCAAAAGAAACCCATGATTGTACAATAGCCTCACCAAGTTCCCAAGATGCGCCCAAGCATTTTGTATGAAACCAAAATACAATGGAAGAAATACTAAATGAATTTTCGACCCTATCACCTCTCCAATCCAGAAATGATTTAAAAACCTCCTCTGGATCATGACGAGGATCATTTATATCAATCACCAGATCAATTGTTTTGTTTTGTGACTGCATCTTTCCAAGCTCCGGCAGCTCCAATTAACAGACGATTAATATAACCAGGCCACAATTCAACGACCTTCTCAGGAGAAAGAGAACTACTATACTTCATCCCGGTAGAAGCAATAGAAATAATCATCTGCTGCAAGAATTCCATCGTGTCAAAATTGGTCATGAAAGCAGAATTTAAATGACCAAGAAATTCATTTATAACCCTTGGTACATCACCAATCTCACTCTTAACAATCTTATCAGTAAAAGAATCAACCAATACCTTAACCTCTTGCGGAAGAGAATCATAAGTCTTCTGACATTGCTTAATAAAATCATCGTCAACTACTATATTCGTGACATCAATATTTGACATCACCTTCTCTGCAAAACCTTGTTGGCAGATTGACATATATTCTTTATCAACTTTGAGATAGGTGAAGAGCTGCTCGGTAAGTTCTCCTCGTCTGATCAGTGGGACTTGCATTGCATCTTTACATCTTTGGACTTGTTCATCCGTCATTGGTTCCAGGGTCCGTATGTCCTTGCTACTGCATTTTCGCATTTCTTGGAGAAATGCGTCAAATTCCTGTTCTGTGAGGACGCATACTGTGATTTCTCCAACTTCTGGGATTATATGTTCATGCTTGGTCATGGAGTTTCCTTTCGATGGCCTGAAAGACTTCATCCAGGTTCTTGGCTGAATTTATTCGTTTTACTATCTTAATTTCCTGTGTATCTCTTTCCAGGATGAATTTCTTGTTTTTTATGTCTACTGTTAAGCTTGGTACGAAATCCCTATTGATGACCATATCAGCACATGCTGTGACAAACCAGATATCAGCCGTTATCTTGACGGATGTGTTTGGGTTTGATAATTCTTTCCCTCGTGGTGTACTTATATAGAGTATGAAGTTGGATATCGATCCTTTCAACCATGAAAGGTCGAACATGTTTGTTATTCCAAGATCAACTCTCATGGTCGTCCCTCAGAAGGAGTGGGTTTAGTCCTGTCATTTGAATAAAATTCTCAACCCACAGTTCTTCTTCGTCTGGTGGTTTTAGTTTTGGTACCTTTTTGGGTTTCTTCTTTAATTCTTTTTTCAGGATGTTTACTATGTCTTTGTTTTTCATGATTTCCTTTCACAGTAGTTGGATCTGGCGTCCAGGAGTAATCTCTGATACTTTAGAGCTGTCTGTATTAATTCTATTAGCCATTTGTAAGCGTTTGGGTTGTCCAACTCTTCTTCAATTTCCCAGATTTCATAATCACCACACATATTTAGCCAGAATTGGATTCTTGATTTACCATCTTTATCCAGACCGTAGTTGGTACCGTATTGGTAAATGCAAATAAAACAACATGCATCATTTCTTCCATTACATTTATGGGATAACCTATATGCATGTCCATCTTTATCATCACGATAAATTCGATATTGTATTCCATTTTCCTTTAGTAGGTTTAATATATAATCTCTATGGAGTTTGAATTCATTTTTGGTCAGGATCATGAATGCACCTTACAAGTAAACATGTTTTTTATCGCGGAGAGCGTTCTGGTCTATTCTCCGTGGTTCTACTAATATCTTGAGTTTATAAATCTTACTACCATGCCAAATTTTTCTTAGAAAACCATATTTTATCCAGAGGTGAACAAAAGGAACGAGAATATTTTCTTTTACTTCCATCATCTTTACCGCCCAATAACCAGCATTGAACTCCTGTTTTTCACTCAATATTGACGGATCATTCAACAAATAAAATTTCAGCATCCAATCCAATAAAGAAATCTGATCAATAATTTCATTCTTCTTATTCCCAATAAAGATTAGGTGATATAGGAATTCAGGATCACATTTGGGGTCTGCTAGTTCCCATGAGATTCCAAGTCCATTTTTCATTTTATTGCCTTAATTATCCACGTTTTGATCTTCTCAAAACTCTTGGGATCAGACATATCAATCGTGAACTCAGGACCGCTAACACAGGAAAAGAAAGCAATAAGATCACCATTTTCATTAATCATAATCTTAATATCTCTTGGGGCATCCAACCCAAGAGCAGACGGAGTAATCCTGACAGTTGGTAATCCTCGTATAGATCCTGGTATTGAGTGTAGCATCGGATGTTCTACTTTAATTGATCTGAATATTTCCCAAAGGATATTAGCTTTCATTGCGTACGATTCTCTATATTCGTCATGCTGACGTTGAAATTCTTCGTTCGTCAGTTTTGGCATGAATTCCCTCCAGTGTTCTCATGACTGCCCCCTCAAGGGAAGGGGCAGATTGAGGCACTAGGATTTATTTGACCAAGACGCCAAAATAATAATACAACCTAAGAATCCGACAATAAGGCCAGACCAAAGAAGAATATGCATCAGAAGAACATGAGGATAAAATGAAATAGCTGCTGGAAGCGTAACCTCCTTACCATCAAGGAGAGTCTCACGCACCCGGATCAAGACGTTACTCCGTTCCAGGGCCGTAGTCTTCGACTCGGTTCCAGTATTCTCAACCTCCTTCAAAGCTTCACGGGCCTTGACCAGGTTTTCATACCAGAACGAAATATCATTTGACGGGGTACTAAAGATAATACCAGTATTTCCAGTTGTCAGCCCGTTATCCTTGGCATACTTTAATGCCAAATCTAACTGTTCACCACACTTCTCAGGTGAAGCTGAATCTGCCGCTCGTTTAAGATACTCCTCACAGTTCCATGAGAATCCAAAACTCTTAATAACCGGTGCCATCAGCAAAATAATACCAAGTAATGCACCGGTTAGCCCTACGAAAAAGATACCACCGTTACTTGGTTTCCCCACTTTTCTCTCCTCCCTTTGAGCAACTTGCTTGGGTTTGGATCTGGTAAATTCGGTGATAACAATAATGATACAGAATAGTAGCAACATCTGCAATGCTGGCAGTAACGATCCACCCTGGGTTATAACCAACTAGGTATTCTCCTCCATTTTCAGTACCAACGTTCTGGAAATTCATACACGGGATAGATGTGTCCGGTACGAATTTCCAATTCTTCATAAGATCCAAGAACATTGGAGTTTCACCAGGCTTGTCAATGTACAAATGTGTTTTTGCCCGTAAAATCTTTTTGTTTGCCCGCTCTTCTGGAGATGATGCCACTGGTCCCAAGTTGGCTCCACAATTTGGACAGGTTTCCCATCCATCATCGTGGAGCCAAGCATGATCACAGCTCTCGAAAGGATCTCTCATCAACCACCCAGAGTTTGCTTCTGTTGGTTCTTTTCCTCAATCTTGTAGAAGTCAGCGGTCTTCTTGTCGTCGACAGTGGTTCCTAGCGCAGATTCGATGGCCTTAGTCAGAGCGCCACAACCAGAGCCACTGAATCCTTCGACCTTGACTTCAGTCTTTCCACCCTTACCAATCTTGATCTTTAGCTTGTGCATCTTTCCTCCTTAGTGGCCTTTGTAGTCAAGCATCTTGACTTCCCAATCAATTATACTACCATCTTCATTCCATCTAGAAATTAGTACTGGTGCATGTCGTTCGCGGGTATTCCAGCCGGTCTTTCCGTGGATATATTCCTCCTCGAATCCATACAATTCTCCACCATATCTGATACCATACTTATCCTTATCGGGTTTGAAACAGAAGAACCCCAATGTAACAATACCATCCTTGAATCCCTTACTACGGAAAGGTTTCCCAATCCAATCGGGTTCCCACTTCTTATCTTTCCGTTTCTCCAGGAATTCATTTGCCACTTCTTCGGCCTTCTTACAGGCCTTCGCCCACACACCTGATTTCTTCAACTTATCTAGAAAGTCATCAGGTTTGACGTGGTTTGTCGCCTTCTTTCCCGGTTCAGGGGCAACTTTACCATACTTTTCCGCGCATTCATAAAATGCTTCGGCGATTGCTGCACAGCGTTTCTTGTCCACCTTGTGCTGGCTTTCCTGATAATCAGTAAGGTAGACAGGAGTATTAATGTCTTCCATGCTGTCTTCATCAACAACCAATTCCTCCATCTCCAAAACGTCACCCTGCTTCAGGAGGGCATGAATCCCTTCACACATCTTGAAGAGATCATTGTTCTTATATGCCGACATCCCATCCACGATACCAAAGGCGGGGTCATTTTGACCAGCCTTGGCTTTGGCTGTCCCTCTGAGTGCCTTCACAAGCGCTGAGGAAGCAAAAGACGGAGGAAGGATTGATCGGAGTTTGATTGCTGCTGCAGCAACCTTGAAGTCGAATACTGTCGGGTTTGGGCCGAAGTGTTTCTTGACGAAGTCTACTACTACCTTATCAGGGATTACCTTCCCCTTTTCTGGGATCGGTACTTTCACAAGGAGTGGTACTGGCGAGAATCCTTCTGCTACCACCACCTGGACTGATGGGGTTACTGGAAATTGACAATGATTTGAACCAGAAACTGTCAGGACGCCGTTGTGTTCGGTGATTGTCACTTCTTTATCACCGTCTTGGAACACACGTACGATGCCGGTTTGGGCGTTTCCGGATTTGGAAATACGTTTCCAGTTTCCTGGATAGGTCTTGCGGATTTCCTTTACGCAATCTTCGGTGGTGATCTTACTCATTCCTTCCCTCGCTTGATTTTCTGGTAACAGTATTGTAGAATTCGATTACGTCTTCTTTGTTTACTCTTTCTTTATGCCCGTTGAATTCGAAGTCAATATCGCATCCGAAATCCAGGCATGCTTTGATCGCCGTTAAGAATGCTTCTCTGATGGAGCATCCTTTGTCGATTTCGATGGTCACTTTTGCGAGGTTGTATTCGTTACGCATGTTTGGTCCCTTCCCTTATCAATCTCACGTGTGAGAACCCATGCCATTCTGGACCATAATGGGTCTCAATACAAACCGAAGGGAAAGGGCTCCAATAAGGCCAACCATCATACATCCCTATTTCCAGGACTTTGTGTCTGATACCATATACTTCGACAAAGTCACCTACCTTCATTTCTTTGAGATCTTCTACTGCCTGTTTGACTACCTCAGGATTGGTGCCGCCACCTTGGTTTCTGTCCCAAGAGATCGACATGAAGTCGAAGGACCAGTCGATCGGTCCTAGGAGTTCTCCTATTCTTTTGGTGACTTGGATCAACTTCATCGCATCATTTCCAGCTCGATATTCCCCTCAGAGTCTACAGTTTCTTTGATACCGTAGTATCCAAGGGACTTGACCTTCTTGAGGACTACTCCCTTGGCGTACTGTTGGATGACCTTTTCGAATTCGGTCATTTTGCCCCAGTGGCCGTTGTAGTTGTCGAAGTATGCCTTGCCGTTTTTGATGGCAATGGGGTAGTTCCAGCCGGGGAGTTTGATGCTGAGATCACAGGTTACTGTTTCTGAGAAGAGTTTGACTTTTTGGTTCTTGGTGGTGTTGATTGTTACACCCTTCATTTGCTTGCATACTTCTTCAAGGACTTTGATGTCTTTGAATTCGACGTCTACGGTTGCTGTGTGGCTCACGTGGCCTCCTATTCCTGTACGGACTATTATCTCTCTTGCTTGTTTGAAGAATTCTGGGTCTGCCAGTTCAAAGCGGTATTTATATATGTTACCGTTTAGGTTGTGAAGAAGATACAACGCAACTTCTGGTTTGATATAGAATACTACATCGCAGACTTGCAAATGTGTATTTTGATCGGGAGCTAAAGCTACTACTGCATACACGACTCTTTCTCCTCCTATATGTCCTGGTACTTGATATAAATCTGGTCGTTTCCATATTTTGATATCAATTCCTCTGAACATTTCTTTTATAATTTCTTCATCGACCATTAAGGAAGTATACTTCATATGCTTTACCTCTGTGTGTTTCTTTTGGGATCACTGATATAAATCCACATTTCTCCCACGCACGAATCAACGAAATTACTGATCTCATAATAGCATCGTAATCTGAGTTTTTCTCTCCATTGTCTTCATCAATTAACGAGATACCAGCCCATTCACATATACCACCATATATTACGTTTAGGTCAAAATGGTCTTTTTCTGGGATATTGGACAAAACGAAGCTCCATAAACCAACACCTCTGTCTTCACTACACCATTTACGGAAACTTTCATATAATTTCTTTGGGTCAGTTGTTGGATCGTTTAGATCAATATTTTTCAAGATTCCTCCAATTCTTTACACTTAAAAGCTTCCCTTAACTGGTCTACGAATTTTGGGTCACTTAAAAAGATAGTGTGTTCTTCTCCATCTGAAGTATGGCAGACTACCGTATTGTCATCTTTGAATTGTATGTAGCCAAAATATGATTGTTTTCCTGAAGCCCAAGTACTTGTATCTTTTGTAGTAATACTAAATTTATACCTCTCAAATTCCCAACGTTTCTTACCAGCTTTCACACACTTGTTTACTAGAAACTTTGGCATGGCGTCCATGATAATCTTCTTATAGAGATTTTGGTTACGAACTATTTGATCTACTTTACTTCCCAGATCTGTGGATGTGGCCTTTAGAACTGCCGCCTTTATGATTTGACACCTTTTTGTGTCAATAAAGCCGTCAAGTTCTTTGGTCGTAAAACCCTTATGGTCACCTTTCAGTCTTAGAGTTAGTGTCAATTCTACTTCTGTTGTGTAGGACATGTGTTCATCCTCTTGACCAACCCCCTAAGAATATCTCTGTCTTCTATCGTTAAAACCCTTGGTGACAGAAGTGGATTTTGGAAATTCTCGGAAATATAACGGAATCCAAGAATACCACCAGTATCCCTTACTGGTGTGAATTTATCACCATCAAATAGCATTGTCCCATAACCTGTCTTAGATTCATTGTTATGGAACTTGAACCTAATTAGGAACCAAGCATCAGCTCCAGGTTTGGCAAGAGATTCCTTATCCTCAATAATTTTCTCGCCTTCAAGGACAACCACTTTTGCTTTTGCCCAGATAATGCAATTAGAAATATATTGGTTACCTTCGTAGTTGTCTCCTGGTTCACTGAACTCATAAGGTGTAACTTTCGGCTTCGATTGTTTCTTCTCAAAACTACTGAATTTCGGAGCCTTCTGCATATATCTATAAACCACATCAGCAACTTTTTCAATATTCTCTTCATATAAGCTGATATCATTCTTATAATTATAACCACCATATTTGGTAATATAGTCTATATATATCCAGGATTTACTAATCGAAATCCTAAATCGATTTTTCTTACGGAAATAAATCATATCATCATTTCTCTCGATTTTCAGACCTGCCAATATTTGTTTCTTGAATCTGTTCTTAAAATAACAGAGTTTTTGTGTGATCGATGCTTTAATAAACTGTTTTTTGCCGTCTATCATTGTTCCTCTTCCTCTCTTCCCTATCCAGGAAGTACCAATATAGCACTAACAATCCTCTAGCTATAACTAGAGATACTATTGCTACCATGAAGAATACTTCAAATTTATCTTTCACTTTTTCAGTTGTTTCCTGTACTTTCGGTTAGCCGCAGTTATATGAATCTTATCTTCGAAAGTTAATGATTCTGAATTATAAGCAACAGGAGTCGGCTCACCCTTCTCACTACAAAGAATATACCAATCATCACCATTTGTTAGAATACAATACTTTGCATGAAGTCTGCCATATGTACAAATGACGTCAAGATAATAGATATCTGCATCTGGGGTCTCGATTCCTATATTCTTATGATTCTTATCGAGACCAATTAACCCGACACAAACAACATAATCAAAATCTATGAATTTCCCATCATGGTATACTGACCCGCCTTTTGCGAGGATTCCTGTACCTTGAACATACTTATACTTGGCTTTGTGTGGTATAATCTTTCCTTTTTGGTGTGTCACTTTGATTGGTCGTGGGAATCGGTAGTTTTGAAAAAGCCTAGAGTAATCCACGTCACCGCCTCTTTGCATTTGCCCGTAGGGTCAAATACCTCCGGCAGTATACTTCGTGCTTTTCTGCCACCTTCTCGTGGATGATGACTCCGATTCGTTCCTCAATTGAATACCTTCTGGTGAGGAATGCAAAATCTTCGTCATCATTCTTCCACAGGAAGGGTTCTCTGGACTTATCCAGTCCAAGAAGAAATTCCTGTTTTTGTTCTTTGGTTGTATTACTTCCTTCCATGTAGCCGCTTAGGGCAATGAGTTCCAGGAACTTCTGGTATTCTGGTTCGTTGAGGACTATTACGTCTGCAAGTGCCACATCAGGCACGTATGTTTTGAACTGGAACATGTGTACCTCCTTCTGCATGGCGGTGGTGACCCATTTCACGGCAACCTCGGAATAGGAACATGAACGCGATTACTATAATGATGCTGATTACTATAAACATGATTATACTTTTTACTGGATTACTCTTCTCTTCCTCTACCGACAGTGTTACCATTTTGGCTCCTTTTCTATCTTTTCCATGGTATCATGACCACCCCCTCCAACAACGGGAGGGGGTGGATTGACCCACGGAGAAGTTACCCGATGGAGATCCCCAGGGACTTCCCGTCCAGAGCGGCCTTGGAAGCCTCTTCGACTTCCACGGTCACCGGAACTTCGACGCCAAGAGGATCAACAACCTTCCCCTCGACCGTCTGAGGTTCGGACAATCGTTTATAGAGCTTGTCAAAGACAGCGACACCAGCAGTGTCCTGGTGTTCACGCCGGATTGACGAGCTGGAACCGACTACCAGGATCGCGGTCACCGTCTCATCCCCGTTCTTTACGGGGAATTTGATGGTGTCCACGACTCCCTTGGAGAAGGACAAGGGCTTCTTGTCTTCTCGCTGAGGCAAACCGAGCAGGGTGATCTGCTGGATGCCTCCTTCCTTGATCTTCCGACTAACCTTGAGTTTGACTTCGACCGACTTGGACATGTGTGTTCCTTTTCGTAGGGTTATTTAAATGATAAGCCTTCGCTTTCCGAGTAACTTCTCCATAGCCACATCTTTCTTCTCTGGTGGCTTTTCTGGAGCCAGTTCCTCAGGTGTAATAGTCTGGTCATCTCTGACCCATCTCTTCAATAACGGATGACGATTCCCCCCACCCCCTTTCTTCTTTTCACCTTGTGACGCCTTGAAGAACCATTTGACAATGGTCTCAGGCGTCACTTTCTTCGTCTTCTTATTCCCTTTCAACAATTTCTTAGATTCCTCACCATAACAACATTCCACAGCATCCTGGTAAACAGTAAAGGTAGCAATTACGCCACTACTGTATGGGTCCAGGATGTGAATGTCGGTTGAGAAGTGGATTCTGAAGGTTGCGTACTTATGCATATCGTCCCGGACGATTGAGAATGTTGGCTTTAGGTATTCCAGGACTTCCAACATAAGTTCTTCTGCTGCGTCTTTGGGTTTGTCAGGGCCGATTACTCGTCCTGAACTACCAAAGCTCCCCATAGAAATTGGTATCATCGACATTTTCGTTTGCCTTTATTAGTCAGCCTTTTGCATATTTGAAAATTAATTTGGGCTTCTTTTTCCATTAGTATTTCGTCGCCGTAATCTCGATTTCGCCCTCAGCGTTTGTGGTTACTGAAGCCGTGTAGCCAAGGCGGCGAACCTGTTTGACAGCAACCTCCTTGGCATATTGCCGGCAGAGAAGGTCACAGCTCTTTCCGACCACCTTCTCCAGGCCGTTGCCTCCATTCCAGAAGTCATAGATTAGGTGGTATTTCCCGGTCTTGGGGTTCTTGACGACGCCGATTTCGTAGGCGTTCTTGTTATTGGCTACGGAAATGGTGTGTTCTGCATCCTTTCCGTAGGTCTTGGGGTCAAAGCCGTTCTTGTAGGCCGCGTCTTTGCCGTGGTAGTCACCTACCCATTGGCCATACCATTTATAATTCTTCTTTCCTTTGTTGAAGACTAGACCGAGAGCTTTGCATGCTGCTTCTAGGCATGCGAAATCTTTGATCTCAAGTTCAACGGCTGCCACGTGACTAATGTTTTTCTCCTTCTTCAGCTGACTCCGTAGGAAGTATCAACATTAATGTTGATACTTGCTGTGTTATCGTTTAAATTGACCAATTTGGTCAATTTAACCAATTTTTCTGGCTTCATTCCCTTATATGCAATTGGATACATCTCCTTCAGGATCCCCACTTTTATATCACTAATTTTAGTTTTCTTGGTTGCATGGATATATTCGAATTGTCCAGCAACCACTACGTAATAGAAATCCATTATTTCTTCCTCATTGGGAGCTTGGGGGTAGGACCCTTCCAGAGGGACTTGTCCTTGGCATTCCGCTTTGCAGTGTTCCAGATACACTTACCTTGGTTCTTGATCCACTTAGAGAAATCGTCTTTATTTGGTCCGAAATCACGTGGATAAATCACATAACTCTGTGCGCCTGCGCGTGCCAGGGAAATTCTTCGACCAATTGCTTTGGAGAAAGTGTCGCGTGGTGAACAAATGGAGAACCCCATTTTCCAGGCCGAACCATATGGTTTCAGACAAACCGTCACACCACCATTATTCAAAATCCCATCCTTGTTTTTACGCCGGAAGTGGAAATATTGGATCTTTCTGTCCGTCTTCGGCTCAGGAGAAGTGATACCTTTCTTCTTCATTTCCTTCGCAACGGTTGTAGCCTTCATTCTTTCTTCTCCTCTTGTGGTCCACATTGTTCTTCAGGAACTCCCATGATACAAGGGATAATTTGGGTTTCGAAATATTCCTTCATTTCTTTCTTTGCCAGCTCGCAACCGAATGCCTCTTCGGTCGTCTGTTTTAACCAATGATCTTCCATATAATTCACGATCTCTTTGAAGACTGTATCTGTATCAACTTCCAAGAGAATTGTATGGCTGTTTGGTGGTACTTCGTCCGGTCTAAGGATCATAGCTGCTGGTCCTGCATTGAGGAGCATATTCTGGCAGCCCATCTGCATACATACTCTTATATCGCAACCTCGTGGACACCCACCATGGCCAAATATTGGTTCGAAGTATAATTTCTTTAGTGATGCGTAAACTAGATCATTATATCTCGCTTCGCTGATTTTTACAACCATACTTCTCCTCCTCTAGTTTCTCTCTGAGTTTGGCCTGGTATTCACGTCGATAATCGTCGAAATGATTCCATGTTAAATCTTCGGCACTGTAGTCCCTAAAACACAAATCGTCAACAAATAGAGCTCTCAACTTTTGAAAGAATTGAGGGTCTCCAAGGTTTAAAACTGTATCATATTTTGGTTCATCGACAAATACGCCATATTTGAATCTTACCTTGACAACGACATCAGATGTCCCATCGAAGACCACTGATCCTAATAACGTTGGGTCATTTCCTGCTTTTATAGCAAAACGTGTTAATTTTGGGTTTAGACTAAAGTCCAAACCAACATTATAAATGTCGCCTAATGATTCTGCCACTATAATACTGTATTCTGCTCCTGTCATAATCCATGCTTCTTTCTTAGATCACCAATGATTCCTTCAATATCCTTGGCTTCTTTTCTTAATTTCCTAATACTATGCACAGCATCCTTTATTATATCACGCTTGATTTTCTGGGTTCGTTCTTTATGTTTTACCAATAATTGCATGAACGATTCCGCTACCTTCTCAAAGCACTTTGGATCTGATAATATGAATTCCTCATGGTCGTTCACCAATTGTAATGTTATAGTGTCACTCTTTTGCTTCAATTCATAATCATGTCCCCATCCAAACATCTTCAACAAGACGCTATATCTGAACTCGCCACTTACAAATCCTTCGTATTTATATGTAATCTCAGTATTAGGTAATATTTCTTTGACTTGTTTGATAATTAGAGGTACTACGTTGTTGTTTTTATTCGGTATTTTCTTTCTGAGTATTTCGATCTCATCCTTAACTAGATCATATGGGAATCCAACTTTTGAAACACTAAAGTTATCATCATTCCAATAACATCGAAAACCACGCGCCTCATGGTTATATAAGGATTTGTGAAAAATATCCCAATTATTGCTTTTAAAGTTATATCTTACTTTCATTCTGGACATCTTTGGGATGGTCCATATAATTCTAACTTCACTATCCCAGATATCAACTTCACTGAACTTGGCGTCTGGTACATTAAATAGTCTGTTCAATAATGGTAGTAGGACTTTTTCTATCTTGGTTTCATTCAACGGTGGGTATATTTTTCGTATTTCGTTGTCTACTTCTTCAGCTTCAGTCATCGTTGTTGATTCGCAGGTTTCTTCAGTTGACGGAAAAGGTCCTCGTCCTCAGTAGCAACAAGAGTCGCCACTGCCTTTTCAGTGTAAACCATTACTCCATAGATCTTCTTTGGCTGCTTGGAACAGGGAATGCATAGAACTGTTCCAATAGCCAGGAACCTTTCGTTTGGTGTGTCAGCTCCACATCCTGGGCATTTGTGGATCCCCTCTGGGTCTTTTTTGATCTGTTCAAGCAAGTCTTCCATTGACCCTCCCTTGGTGCGCTGACACCTTGGTAAGAATTGCTTCAGCTTTCTCCTCATTCCCAGTTGTTGTTAGGTCAATCGCTTTACACAAGAGTTGCCTGACCGATGTCTTTTGCTCGTTCTGGAGTGCATGCAGAAGCCGAATTGCCAGGTCCTTCATCTGATCATTTCCCTTTAGTTTTCACTCACCATACACTTCATTGCTTCACCGTACTTCTCTCTGGCACCTTCAAACCATCCGCGATAGAAGTGACCAATAATCTGTGGGTCCAAAGTCCTTTTCTTGTTATCTGAATATTGGATTATATCCCAATTTCCAATAAAGTTAGTATCGTGACTAATTGGGGCATAAGTCATAGCAGCCCTTCCATCAAGGGTAAGGGCCATTACTTGCAGAACTTCAATCCTATTTGGGTCTTGTGATGGTTTTGGGTGGTCCTTTAGATTCTTTAGATCCTTAGACTTAGACATCCATCCCTCAGATACGAATACAACTGATATTGGAATCATCTTTTTCTCGAATAGTCCTTTACCAAGTTGAGCTATTAGATTGTATTTCTCAGAGTGAGAGAAAATATCTGACATGATTACCATGTGGATCATAACCTTCTCGCCCTTTTCATCGACAGCGGTCACGTTGAAGGCTGGGACAAAATCTACCAGCCCAACCTCACTGATAATCTTGATATTGTTATTGACATCTTCTTTAAACTCTTCATCCGTTATCTTGAGTTTCTGCGGTAGTTGTTGATCCATCTGTATCTCCTTGAGAATTCTTCGTATCCTTGTTAATCATCTTAATAATTCTTAACGCACGTTTCTTATGCCTCTCACAACGTTTATCCATTTTCATATTCCGTGACAGGAATTTTATCCAATCAATATTTTTCTTGATTGTCATTGGAATATCCATGTCGTAATCGCCGTATAGTAATTCATTTACAATGACCAATATATGCCCGTGTGCAAAATATGGTAAGACAAAATCTCTAATTTGGTCTTGGACATTTGGGTCAGCAATATAAAATTTTGAATCAAACCCGTGCTCTCCATTTGGATAATCAATTTTCCCATTTAGATTTATAAATTCATTTTCGATATTTAAACTAATAGTCACTCGTGTATCTCCGTCGTCCTGATCACGTCGAATATGATAAACTCTATCAGTTGCTCCACGGTTTTCCATTTTAAACTTCGACAATCCATCAAAGAAATGATTATAGATTTTCTCTTCTTTCTCTGCCTTCTCTTTCTCACATTTCTTACAATAATCACCGCAAGATATAGATCCGCATGTCTTGCATTCATAGAAATTAATTGTCATATTTAGCTCTTTGCTGACTAATTTTATAGCATCCTTAATCTTTTTGTTCATTTTCTACGCCTTTCGTCAATGATTACAGCATTCCCAGAACTTATAATACTAGTCCCATCATCCCGAAGGATTAGTTGACTATTTATTCCTTCCCTGGCAAGTCCAACCTGAAGAGCAACGTCAGGATGGATTGAATCTTTCTTGTCGAACCAGACGAAAGTCTCGTTTGGAAACGCAGCGCAGTAGGGTACTTCAGGTACGCCGGTAGAATAAGCGTTGATACCAAGATCAAGCTTTACCATCTCTATTTCACCGTCTTTTATGTTCATGATCCTAAGGACCATTCTGTCCCAACTGGGCAGCTCTGATACTTTTGTCTTTTTCCAGGTGATCTGTTGGTCTGCTTTAATTTTCTCGTGGAAGGTATCAATCACCTCCCATTGGGAATCGGTCGGTTTGGACATCTTGTGTCTCCTTGATGAGATCTATCAGCCATTTATAGGCCTTTGGGTCACTTAAGTCATCAAGATCATAATTTTGCCCTCTGTGTCCCAATCTGTTTTTATAGATGACCAATTCAGGGTTATACCGAAGAAGAAAAGTATAGTGACCCCAAAGCTCTATCATACTATAACAATATGGTCGTGGGATATATTCAATGTTGTTTTCTTTAAATAATTCCATAAGATAATCAACATGTAGTTGTAGGAGCATGTTTCAGATCCAGTGTAGCCAGGTTGGTGTTTAGATAGTTTACTTCAGCGTCAAGGGCTTCCTGTTTTGTATTGAACGGCCCCAGAATTCCTCCTCCAACTGGTCGCATATCCGCTGTCCACGTCGTACCTTCAATTGACGGCTCAACATGGCTTGCTCTTTGGACGTGGGCTGTTCCTTCTACCAGGATTGGCCTGAGTTCATCGTCGTGGATGAATCTGATTTCACCACCTTTGAGGATTGCGAATTTTATTGTTTTCACGTAAAACTCCTCTGCTTGGAATTAGCGATATTCCCATTCGAAACCAATCTTACCCCATGAAAACCGAAAGGGAATTTATTTGGGGCCTCAATACACCAAAGATGATATTGATTTGCCGAATCAACCAGACGAGATTCAGCAGGATACAATTCTACTGCCTCAGCCTCAGGACCGACAAGTAGATTCTTGATCTCCTGGAGCTCTCGCCAATCATGGATTGTTTCTTTATCAATCCGCTTGATTGAGAGATGAATGATATCAGGCCAATCCTGGATTTTATTCCTT